>ERZ1106943.71-NODE-71-length-133857-cov-7.271177_pt1 | contig 133857 bp, 115 predicted proteins | sample MGYA00403671_ERZ1106943 | MGnify/ENA primary metagenome ERZ1106943 (study PRJEB35170, sample SAMEA104062427) | human gut metagenome | biome: human gut; feature: human-associated habitat; material: faeces | place: Denmark | collected 2012-06-14 ...
ACCGCCCAAGAGTTCATATCGACGGCGGTGTTTGGCACCTCGATGTCGGCTCATCTCATCCTGGGGCTGTAGTCGGTCCCAAGGGTATGGCTGTTCGCCATTTAAAGAGGTACGTGAGCTGGGTTTAAAACGTCGTGAGACAGTTTGGTCCCTATCTGCCGTGGGCGTTGGAAGATTGACGGGGGCTGCTCCTAGTACGAGAGGACCGGAGTGGACGCACCTCTGGTGTACCGGTTGTCACGCCAGTGGCATTGCCGGGTAGCTAAGTGCGGAAGAGATAACCGCTGAAAGCATCTAAGCGGGAAACTTGCCTGAAGATGAGTCTTCCCGGAGGTTGAACCTCCCTCAAGAGTCGTCCGAGACCAGGACGTCGATAGGTCAGGTGTGTAAGCGCTGTAAGGCGTTGAGCTAACTGATACTAATTGCTCGTGAGGCTTGATCCTATAACCGTGTTGCTTGTGACCGGTGTGCGTTGTAGGTTGGAAGCGAAGAGAGAGATCAAAGAGACTCGAAAGTAAAGAGAGTCACGAAAGTAGAAAGATTATTCCGAATTGACCAGTTTTAAGCCCGGAGGCCATAGCAGGGTGGAACCACTCCTTCCCATCCCGAACAGGACAGTGAAACGCCTCCACGCCGATGATAGTGAGTTGTATTTCTTGCGAAAGTAGGTAGTCTCCGGGCTCTCCATTAAAGACAAACCTCTTGGACCTAACCGTTCAAGAGGTTTTGTTTTTTCCGAGGCTGGAAAATACCCTTAAATTTCTTCTTGCTGAAGCGGTTTTTCTGTTACCTCATGTTATAAATTTTCTATTGTTATCCACTTTCAATCGGAGATTTATCATGAGACGACTCGTAGCAATTGCGATGACTTGTGCCGCAATGGGTATTGGCATTTCTTCAGGCGCCTACGCCGCGACTTTCAAATGGGCCAGCCAAGGGGACATATTAACTTTTGATCCCCACGCTCAGAATGAAGCATTCAACAATACCGCCAATTCTTACGTTTACGAAGCATTAGTTAATCTCAACAAAGGTAAAGTGACGCCGTCTCTTGCGGAAAGCTGGACCTCAGTCCCCGAAGGTTTCGTTTTCAAGCTGCGCAAAGGCGTGAAATTTCATGAAGGAGAGACTCTGACAGCCGAAGACGTGGCTTTCTCGATCAATCGAGCCCTCCATCCGATTTCTCAGTTCAAAACATTTACGGCCGGCATTTTGGGCGCCGAAGCGCTTCCGAACGGCGATGTTCTGATCAAAACGATTAATCATTCTCCTGTCCTTCTCAATCAGCTTGCCTATCTCAGAATTTTGAATAAAGCCTGGGCTGAAAAGCACGGAGCAACTGCACCGCAGAATTTTGTTGCCAAAGAAGAAGCCTATGCAGCAAAACATGCGAACGGCACCGGTCCTTTCAAACTTCAGTCTCGTGAAGTTGATATCAAAACAGTTTTTGTTGAAAATCCTGATTGGTGGAATAAAGCCAACAAAGTCGGAAATGTCACAGAAGGCATCTACACTCCGATTAAATCTGCGGCGACCCGTATGGCAGCTTTATTGTCCGGAGAGGTGGACTTTGTCCCTGATCCCGCAACTCAAGATATCCAGCGCCTGAAAAACAATTCGAAGGTCAAACTTCAGTCCGGACCCGAGCTCCGCGTGCTCATGATTTCTCTGGACCAAATGCGTGACGAATCTCCTTACGTTTTTGTCGACGGTAAGAAAACCGACAAGAACCCGTTCAAGGATATCCGCGTTCGTCAGGCCCTCTATCAGGCTATTGATATCAAAACACTTCAGCGCGCCGTGATGAGAGGTTTCTCGATCCCGAACGGAACGATTGTTTCCTCCGAGACAAACGGCTGGAGCGCCAAAGCGGCCGACCGTCTTCCTTACGATCCGCAGGCGGCTAAAAAGCTTCTGGCAGAGGCCGGTTATCCCAACGGTTTTGAATTTACGCTCGATTGCCCGAATAACCGCTATATCAACGACGAGGCCATCGGTAAAGCGCTGGCCGGCATGTGGGCAAAGATCGGCGTGAAGGTAAAGGTTAATGCGATTCCCCGTGCGAACTATTTTCCGAAAGTTCTGCGTTATGACTCTTCCGTCGGCATGGTCGGCTGGGGTGCCTCCACTCAGGACGCTCTGTTCCCGCTGCAGTCTTTAGTGGAAACTGTCGATGTTAAAAAAGGCAACGGCCTGTCCAACATCGGACGAGTTTCGGATCCGGAGCTTGACGCTTTAATTGAAAAAATCAAAGAAGAAGAAAACTTTGATAAGCGTAATGAGTTGATCGAACAAGCTCTTCTTCGCGTCAATAAGAATATCTATGTTCTTCCGCTTCACACACAAGTTATCAACTGGGCTTTGAAGAAAAATATAGATGCTCCTCTGCGTGCTGACGACCGCTTGGAGCTTGATAAAGTCGTGGTGAAGTAATTCTCTTTTTTGGCCGGGAATGACTTTTCCGGCCTATCGACTCCCGAAAGGATGCCGACAGATGTTCTCGTTTGTTATAAAACGTCTGCTCCAGGCAATATTGGTCATGCTTATCGTGACCTTGATTGCTTTTCTGTTGTTCCAATTTGTAGGCGATCCCGTGACCCAAATGCTGGGTCAGGAAGCCACCGAGGCTGACCGTCTTGCGCTGACGCATGAGCTAGGGCTTGATCAGCCGATCTGGAAACAGTTCGGAGCGTTTATCGCAAATACTCTCCACGGTGACTTTGGCGTGTCACTGCGCCAAGGTGCGCCCGTGGTTGACTTGTTTAAAGAAAAAATGCCGGCGACGCTCGAGCTTGCATTTTTCTCTGCAATGGTAGCTACGCTCATCGGAATTCCGTTGGGAGTCTTTGTGGCTCTGAAGAGAAATTCGATTTGGGCAAGCTGGCTGATGGGTTTATCGCTCGTTGGAATTTCTCTTCCGACATTTTTTATCGGTATTTTGCTGATCCTCGTGTTTTCGGTTTGGCTGGGATGGCTTCCGTCCTACGGAAGAGGAGAGACGGTTGCATTTGGCTGGTGGACAACCGGCCTGCTCACCGGAGATGGTCTGAAACATATCATCCTCCCCGCGGTGACTTTGGCGATCTTTCAAATTGCTCTGGTGATGCGCTTGGTACGCAGTGAAATGCTTGAGGTCATGCGCACGGACTACATTCGCTTTGCGCGTGCCAGAGGAGTTCCAAAACGAAAAATCTTTTTTAGACATGCGTTGAAAAATACGCTGCTGCCGGTGATTACGATCACAGGACTCCAGATCGGCGGCATTATCGCCTTTTCGATCGTGACCGAAACCGTTTTCCAGTGGCCGGGCATGGGCCTGCTGTTTATACAGGCGGTTCAGTTTGCAGACATCCCGGTCATGGCAGCCTACCTCTGTCTAATCTCTCTTATTTTTGTCGTCATTAACCTCATCGTTGATTTGCTCTACTTGGCAGTAGATCCGAGGCTGAAATCAGACGCAGCAAACAAGGAATAGAAAAAATGAACAGCGTTAATTTGGATAAATATTCAGACCCCTTTTTCCTCGGAGAAACCAAAGAAGAACTGCGCCGAATTCGTCAGGATTTTCACGTCCATCCTGAAATCGGCTTGGTGACACCGAGAACCTCACGCATCATTGCTGACTTACTAAAGGATTACGGCGTTGATGAAGTTCACGAAGGCGTCGGTGGAGATGGTGTCGTGGGTGTCATTTACGGAAAACTTCCGGGAGAAGCTTCAGTCGGCCTGAGGGCGGATATCGACGCGCTGCCTTTAAAAGAATTGTCCAACCATGACCACGTTTCTCAAGTCGAAGGCGCAATGCATGCCTGCGGTCACGACGGTCATGCGGCAGCACTTTTGGGCGCCGCCAAGAAACTTGCTTCTGAGAGAAATTTCGGAGGTAAAGTGGTTTTGGTTTTCCAACCGGGTGAAGAGGGCTGGTCCGGCGCTAAGCACATGATGGAAGACGGACTTTTCGAACGCTTTCCGATGCAGGAAATTTATGCCTTCCATAATTCATCCGCGATTGAACCGGGACGAATTGCGTTGAACTACGGAGCAATGCAGGCGGCTGCCGACGCATTTACGATCGTCGTAAAGGGCAAGGGCGGCCATGCTTCTCGACCGAACTTGAACCACGATCCTGTGATTGCAGCAGCACACATTATCTTGGCACTCCAAACAATTGTGTCTAGAGAAGTGAATCCCTTGGAGACAGCGGTAGTTTCGTGCTGTTCTCTTCAAGCAGGCGATCCGCGTGCGCAGAGCGTGTGCCCGGACTCTTGTCAAATCGTCGGCACTGCTCGAACCTTCTCTCCCGAAGTCAGGGATTTAGTAGAGAAAAGAATCGGTGAGATTAGTGCCTCTATTGCTGTGGGCCTAGGCTGCACAGCCGAAACCGATTACGGACGTTTTTATCCGCCCTGCATCAACACGCCTGAGCAGGCAGCCTTCATGGCTGATGTAGCTGCCGGTTTTGTCGGTGAAGAAAACGTTGACCGCAACTATCCGAGAATGGCGGGCGGAGAGGATTTTGCCTTTATGTTGGAAAAAGTCCCTGGCGCCTATATTCGCATCGGTCAGGGCGGCGCGTCGGCACACAATCCGTACTTTGATTTCAATGATGAGATCCTGCCGCTGGCTGCAAGCGTGCTGGCGGCAACGGCCGAAAAACGACTTCAAAAATTAAACGGCGGAGGCAATAGTGCTGAGTAAAAACAGCGGACGGCCGTCTGCGTTCAGGCGCTTTCTGGAAAGCGACCTAATGTGGAAGTTTCTGCATTCTCCGGCTGCGATTATCAGCTTTGTAATTTGTGCCGGACTTCTGCTCTCTGCTTTCTTTGCAAGCTGGATTGCGCCCTATGATCCGTTTGATCTGACGGCATTTGATCTGTCGGACGCCTTTTTGCCTCCGGCCTGGATGGAGGGAGGCAAGTGGCAGTTCCTGCTGGGAACCGATGATCAGGGAAGAGATCTGCTTTCAGCTATTCTGTACGGCCTTCGGGTCTCGTTAGAGATCGGCTTGTCTTCCGTATTCATTTCTGTCGCCCTAGGTGTCTCTCTCGGTTTGATTTCCGGCTATGCAGGCGGAATCACGGATGCGGTCATCATGCGTTTCTGCGACGTGATGCTGAGCTTCCCGGCGATTCTTCTGGCACTGCTGATCGACGGAATTATCCGAGTGATTCTTCCCGAGAATATGCATGATCAGGCCGCATACGGCGTGCTTATTTTTGCGATTTCTCTTTCCGGCTGGGTGCGCTATGCCCGCACGGTCCGAGGTGCGACGTTAAGTGAGAAGAAACGTGATTATGTTCAGGCGGCTAAGCTTTTCGGCGTGAGCCCCACACGAATCATGTTTACGCACATCCTTCCCAACGTCTTAGGTCCGGTCTTGGTGCTTGCCACGGTTCAGGTAGCATTGGCGATTATTACGGAAGCAACCTTGTCGTTTCTGGGTGTCGGAGTTCCTCCGACGACGCCGTCTCTTGGTACCTTGATTCGCATCGGCAATGAGTTTTTATTCTCGGGCGAATGGTGGATCACGATTTTCCCCGGCGTTGCACTTATTCTCTTTGTGCTGTCCGTCAATATGCTGGGGGACTGGCTGCGCGACGCTCTTAACCCGAAACTTCAGTAACTCTTATGAATCATCAGCCGCTTTTAGAGGTTCGGAACCTCAAAGTAGAAATTCCGACAAGAAAGGGAACTCTGATTGCTTTAGAAGATGTCTCTTTTAGTTTGAAGACCGGAGAGATATTAGGTGTTGTCGGGGAGTCCGGGGCCGGCAAGTCCATGGTCGGTAACTCCATCATCGGTCTGCTCGGAAAACCGGCACATATCACTCACGGAGAGATCCTTCTGGAAGGAAAGCGCATCGACAACCTGTCCGATGATGAAATGGAAAAGATCCGCGGCAAAAGTATCGGCGCGATTTTCCAGGACCCGTTAACCAGTCTGAATCCACTTTTTACGATCGGTGATCAATTAATCGAAACAATCCGTATTCACTCCAATCTGAGTGAGAAAGAGGCGAGGGAAAGGGCCATTCGTCTGTTGGAGGCGACCGGCGTGCCGGCTGCGGACAAACGAATGGACAACTATCCTCATCAGTTCTCGGGAGGCATGCGTCAGCGCGTGGTCATCGCTTTAGCGCTTAGCGCAGATCCTAAGCTGATCATTGCCGACGAACCCACGACGGCGCTGGATGTTTCGGTGCAGGCCCAGATCATCGAGCTTCTTAAGAAGCTTTGCGAAGAAAACGGAACAGCGGTTATTTTGGTGACCCACGATATGGGTGTCATCGCAGAGACGGCGGATCGCGTTGCCGTGATGTATGCGGGACGGCTCGCTGAGATCGGTCCTGTGGAAGAAATGATTCACGACGCAGAGCATCCATACACGATCGGTTTAATGGGTTCGATACCGAAAATCGGAGACGAACAGGATCGGCTCTCCCAGATCCCGGGCGCCATGCCGCATTTGACCGAAGTTCCGTCGGGATGTGCGTTTCATCCCCGCTGTCCGCTGGCAGAGGAACGCTGCATTCGTGAGCGCCCCGGCCTTCAGCCATGCGGCAATAAGTTAGTGGCCTGCTGGAAGGCAGGTCGTCAGAATAAACGCATGCAGTTCCCGCAGGAACCCTTCACCATCAGAGCGCCTGAGGATATGCCAAGATGAGAAACGATAATGTAAAGTGCACTCAGTCCGTACTGGTCAAGGTGCAGGATCTCAAGAAATACTTTGATGTATCGCCTTCCTTGCTCACACGAGTGGTTGAAAGAAAACCTCGGGCGCTGCTTAAGGCAGTGGACGGAGTTTCCTTTGAAATTCGCCGAGGCGAGACATTAGCCCTGGTAGGGGAGTCCGGCTGCGGAAAATCGACCACTGCACGAATGCTGGTAGGGTTGGACAAACCGACAGCAGGTACGGTAGAAGTCGATGGGAAAGACTTGTACGCGTCTCGAGGAAAAGATGAGAAACTCGTGCGCGGGAAAATTCAGATGATTTTCCAGGACCCTTATGCGAGTCTCAATCCTCGCTGGAAAGTCGGACGGATCGTCGCGGAGCCCATCATCGCGCAAAAGGTTATTAAAGATCCGAAAGAAATCGAAAACCGCGTGAATTCCGTTCTTCATCTTGTCAATCTTTCAAAAGAAGACAAGGACAAATATCCGCACCAGTTTTCCGGCGGTCAGAGACAGAGAATCTCTATCGCGCGAGCAATCGCCATTCATCCGGAGTTTCTCGTCTGCGACGAGCCGACCAGTGCACTGGATGTCTCCGTTCAGGCCCAGGTGCTGAATTTGATGCAGAACCTGCAGAGAGAGGTAGGCTTAACTTATTTGTTTATTTCTCACAATCTTTCGGTTGTGCACCACATCAGCGATCGCGTCGGCGTGATGTATTTGGGGCGCCTGGTTGAGCTAGCAGATAAGCGAACGCTCTTTAACGAACCTCGACATCCTTATACGAGGATGCTTTTGGACGCCATTCCGGATCTGAGTCAGACGCATCGGAGACGCACGCCGATTTCGGGCGAAGTGCCTAATCCGCTGTCTCCGCCCACAGGCTGTCCGTTCCATCCCCGCTGTCCGCTTGCCAATGAACGCTGCCGCAAGGAAATGCCGCTCAGACAAATGATTGATTCACACGGGTCCTTTGCGGAAGTTGCCTGCCACGCAGCAGAAGAAGGCAGGTTGTAATTTTTCTTTGCGGCCGACGGCACAGACGTAAAAAAGAGAAATCCACAGTTTTTCAAACTTGCTAAACTTAAAGTTTCAAATTTGCGTCTGTGCAGATTGTTATCGTCGTGTAAGCCTGGAATGATTTATCGTAAAGCACTCACATCCGAGTTATCTAATACCGCGGGAGGAGCATTTACTGTGCTCTTCTCGATTGTCGTTACTATCGGGCTTGTACGAATTTTGAACCAAACCGCAGGCGGCCGTTACGACACAGGTTCTATCTTGGAAGTGGTCGCTTACACTTCTCTGATTAATCTGCCTGCGCTTATCTCCCTAGCTTTATTTTTAGCGGTCTTTATGACCTTGAACCGTTATTGGCGCGACAGCGAAATGTTCGTCTGGTTTTCTGCCGGCGGTTTGAGTCTGACTTCCTGGATTCGTCCGGTTCTGCGCTTTGCGCTTCCGGTTGTTCTTGTCGTTGCCGCTTGTTCGATTGCCGTTTCTCCTTGGTCAAGAGCTCAGGTTCAGGCCTATCGTGATCGTTTTGCTCAGAAAGAAGACATCAGCAAACTTTCTTCTGGCCGATTCATCGAGGCAAAAAGCGGCCGTCAGGTCTTCTTCTTAGAAGGTGTCGATCAGGAAAAGGGCAAGGTTAAAACGCTTCTGATGGTGGAGCTCAAAAAAGACGGCTCCCGTTCCGTGCTCGTCTCCGACCGCGGTCATATTGAAAACAAACCGAACGGAGATCGTTACATTGTTCTAGACGACGGCCGGAAATACGATACAAAGCCGTCGGGTCTCGGAGCATCGGTTTCCGACTTTAGGGAATACGAAATCAGAATGGATAGTTCGCCGTCAGAGGTCGGTGCGAATAAAAAGCTCAACGCCATGCCGATCGAGGATCTGATAAAGAGAACAGACAATCGGGCAGCTTCCGAGCTGTTTTGGCGAATATCCTGGCCTCTTGTCGCGCTGAATCTGGCACTGCTTGCTATCCCGCTTTCCTATAACAATCCGCGCTCCATGAAGTATTACGGACAGACAGCAGCCGTGCTGATCTTCATCCTTTACCTGAATGCGCTGTCGATTTTCCAGACTTGGATCACACAAGGAAAAGTCGGCATATTGGGTGCGACTTTGTACATGAATGTTCCGGTCGCGGTTCTGACCACCTTTCTGTTCTATCGCCTAATGACGATAAATCAAGGGCGTTTTGATGCTTTCATTTATTGGTTGCAGAAGCCCTTCAGAGCATTAGCAGGGAAGTTTAAGCGCAAGAAGGAGACACCATGAAAATCGTCTCCCGAATGATTTTTGCCCAGATCATGAAGAGCTCCCTGTTTGTTCTTCTGACTCTGGTTGCTCTGTTTGCCTTTTTTGACTTGATCGGCCAGTCCGGCAATATCGGCACTTCTTACTCGATGGGACAAGCGTTCCTGCTGACGGCGCTGATTCTGCCGACGCGCTGCTATGAAGTGCTGCCGATTGCCGTGATGCTGGGCTCCATTTTTACGCTCTCGCGACTTGCCTCAACGAGCCAGTTTACGGTCCTGCGCGTTTCCGGCATCGGACCGTGGCGATTCTGCGGCATGCTTTTGATGCCCGGTATCGTCCTTGTAATCTGCGCTTATCTTCTCGGAAATCTGGTTGCGCCTCCGGCTCAGCGACTGGCAAAAGAATTCAAACTGGATATCAGCGGCTCAGCTTTTACCGGCAAAGAGCTTGATTCCGGTATTTGGGTTCGCGACGTCCAGCGCAATGAAGCGGGCGAGCCGAAGAAAATCAGTTTTGTAAATGTTCAAAGACTCCGTCCGGGCGAGGCTGCCTATGACTGGGTTATCTATGTCTTTGATCGTCCCGATCATCTGACGTCGATTGTGACGGCTAAGAGCGGTACGTATTCCGAGCAGGAAGGTTGGGTTCTCCACGACGTGGTTGAAGAAACCGTGCCGACACTTCCCAAAGAATCCAGAGAACAGACCCAGGCGAGGGTAGAGCGGAAGGTTATGAAGTCGATGGTCTGGGGCAAGAGCTTAGACGGCAACATTTTCGGCCTGCTGATGATTAAGCCCGAAGACATGTCTCTGCAGGAGCTTCATTACTACATCGAATATCTGAAGGAAAACGGACAGACTTATAAGCGCTTTGATACGGCGTTCTGGTCCAAGGCCTTCTATCCGCTGGCAATCTTAGTCATGCTGCTGCTTTCGATGCCTTTTGCATACCAGAACGCCCGAGCGGGCGGTATGGCCATTAAGATTTTCTGCGGCATTATGATCGGCATCTTCTACTACGCGCTGAACAATCTCTTCGCGTTTATGAGCGCGTTGGACAGTGTGCCGTCCATTATTTCGGCGATCCTGCCCTCGGTCATGATGACGCTCGCTGCCATTATTGCCATGTGGTACGTGGAGCGAAGGTCCTAGCAACAGATACAGCAAAAGCGCCGATTCGGCGCTTTTACTGTTGCAGGAGACTGAAAAAATCAGTCTTTTTCTTCCTTTTCTTCCTCTTTTGTTCGTTCTTTGATGTCTTGAATAATGCGTTCTGTTGCGAGCATATCTTCTTCTTTACGGAGGTTCTCTGCAATGACGCAAAGCGACTTTTCAAGGTTATCCAGTTCTTCCTGACTCAAACCGACGAGCGCTCTGTCCTGCATGCGCTTCATATTGGTTTTCAGGCCTCGTTCAATATCGCAGCCCTTTTTCGTTAATTTGACATATTTGCAGCGAAAATCGGCGGGGCTGTTTTTACGCGTAATGAACCCCTTCGCCTCGAGACGCTTCATCAAACCAGTAATTGTGGGGTGAGACAACAGCAGCGCGGCCTGAACGCTTTGCTGGGTTACCTCATGTTTACGGTTTTTGAATAGAAACATCATGACGCTTGCCTGAGATGAGGTAATCCCCAAAGCATCAAAATCTGCATTGCGGCACCGCTCCATCTGGTTATAAACGTAACGAAGGACTTTCAAAACGCCTTTCTCGTACTGATCACTCACTTTAAACTCCCACCTTTAGAGCGAGAAAACTGCGTTCACTCACCCTTATGAATGAACAAATTATATGAATTAAAAAAATAAGCGTCCTCTGTGGGACGCCTATAGTGGGAGAATGAAGAAATCAGATTACGCAGATTGAGTTTTCTTCAGTTTTGCCGTTTCCATGAACTCCTTCAAGGCTTCGGCTGTGTGGGTTGAAGCCCTGAGTAAACGCTGGGGTGGGCCGGCAAAGACATTTTTACCGCCTTGACTGCCCCCTTCAGGACCCATATCGATAATCCAGTCGGCTTCTGCGATCACATCCAGGTTGTGCTCAATGACAATCACCGTGTTGCCGGCATCCACAAGTCGATGCAAAACTTTTATCAATTTATCGACATCAGCCATGTGGAGTCCGACGGTCGGTTCGTCAAGAACGTAAACCGTTTCCGGCAGCTTGCGGCCGCCCTTGCGGATGTCATCCTTAACTTTGGAGAGCTCGGTGACGAGCTTGATACGCTGGGCCTCACCGCCCGAGAGCGTCGGAGACGGCTGACCCAGAGTCAGGTAACCGAGGCCCACGTCCTGCATCAGTTTCAGCGGATGAAGAATAGACGGGACCGAGGCGAAGAACTCAACGGCTTCGTCGACTTCCATCTTGAGGACTTCGCCGATGCTCTTGCCTTTCCACTTCACTTCTAAGGTCTCTTCGTTAAAGCGCATCGAGTCGCAAACGTCGCAGTGAACCTTCACATCCGGAAGGAAGCTCATTTCCAAGGTTTTAATGCCTTGGCCTTCGCAAGCTTCGCAGCGGCCGCCCTTCACATTGAAAGAGAAGCGGGAGGCGGTATAACCGCGAGCCTTGGCTTCTTCAGACTGAGCGAAGAGTTTGCGTATGTCGTCCCAGAAACCGATGTAAGTGGCCGGGCACGAACGCGGAGTCTTGCCGATCGGCGTTTGGTCTACTTCAAGGATGCGGTCAACGGTTTCCCAGCCTGAGATGCCTTTGCAGCCTTCCGGCGTCGGAACGGACTTACCTTTCTCGCGAACCAAGGCAGCCATGTTCTTTAAGAACACTTCGCGGGCCAAGGTCGACTTGCCGGAGCCCGAGACGCCTGTCAGGACGGTGAGACGTTTGAGCGGGAAAGAAGCGGTCACATCCTTGAGGTTGTGAGAATTGGCTCCTTGAACGGTAATCATCGGATCGGATTTCAGCGTACGGCGCTTGGCTTTGCAGGTATGCTGCAGCGGATGCTTCAGGTAGTAGCCGGTCAAAGACTTCTCGGATGCTTCAATATCTTCCACCGAGCCTTGCGCAATCAGCTGACCGCCGCGAGTACCGGCGCCCGGTCCGATATCGATTACATGGTCGGCACTGCGAATCGTTTCCTCATCATGCTCTACTACCAGCAAAGAGTTGCCTTTGGAGGTGAGTTGCTCGAGCGCAGACAGCAGAATCTTGTTGTCACGCGGATGCAGACCGATGGTCGGTTCGTCTAAGACGTAGCAGGCACCCTGAAGGTTTGTGCCGAGTTGAGAAGCTAAGCGGATGCGCTGAGCTTCACCGCCGGAGAGCGTCGGAGCCGAACGATCGAGATTCAAGTAGGAGAGTCCGACTTCTTTTAAGAACGACAAACGAGAGCGGATTTCCTGCAGTGCATCACGAGCGATATCGGCTTGACGGCCGGTGAGCTCAATCGTGTTGAAATAATCTGCCGCCTGATCAATCGTCATCGCAGCTACTTCCGCGATGGACTTGTCATTGAAACGGACGTTGAGCGCAACCAGATTGAGTCGCTGACCGTGACAGTCCGGGCAAATGACCAGTTCTTCGGACATGGCTTCGGCCGTCAATTCACCGGTGTTCTCGTCGACAGCAAGCGCATTTTGGAAGGGCTTGAAGCCGTTGCCCATGCAGGTCGGGCACCAGCCGTGCTTGGAGTTGTAGGAGAACAAGCGCGGGTCAAGTTCAGGGAAGCTCTTCTGGCAGTTCGGGCAGTTGGAGGTCGACGAGAAGGTGCGTTTTTTGCCCTTTTGTTCGATATCCAAAATTCCTTTGCCGAAGTCCAGCGTGACAGCGACGAGCTGTTTGATCTCTCCTTCGTTCTCCGGCGTGACCTTCACCGTGCCGGTAGGCAGATCAATGTTGTGTTCTGTGAAACGAGACAAGGAAGGGAAGCGGAGTGTAGAGACTTTTTCCCCGTCCACAATCAGGTGCTCATAGCCTTTGTTTCTTGCCCAAACCGCCAGGTCCTTGTAGAAGCCTTTACGGTTTTTGACCAAGGGTGCGAGGAAGGTAATTTCCTTACCCTTATAAGTCTTCATGATCGAGGCAAAAATCTGATCCTTAGACTGCTTGATGACCGGCACATTGCAGGTCGGGCAGTACTGGGTGCCGAGCTTCACATAGAGCAAACGCAGGAAATGATAAATCTCCGTCATTGTGGCGACGGTGGATTTCTGGCCTCCTCGAGAGGTGCGCTGTTCAATCGCAACCGTCGGCGGAATACCGTAAATCGCGTCAACGTCCGGCGCGCCTGCGGGCTGCACCATGGATCGAGCAAAGGCGTTGAGCGATTCCAAATATCTGCGCTGACCTTCGTTGAAGATCAAATCAAAGGCCAAGGTGGATTTACCGGAACCCGAGACGCCTGTGACGACGGTGAACTTGTTGCGCGGGATCTGGAGAGACAAGTTCTTCAAATTGTGCTCACGCGCATTGACGACCGTGATGGCATCTTTGGGGTAGGACAGGGCCTTCGGTTCTTCCTGCGGCTTGAAGTCCGTGAAGTAAGCGCTCGGATTTTTCTCTTTGAGGGCCTTGTTATAAGCAGCTAAAGCCAGTCCGGTCGGTGTGTCCTTGATGTGGAAGTCTTTCGGCGTACCAGCAAAGAGTTCGCGTCCGCCGCGCTCACCGCCTTCCGGTCCGAGCTCGATAATCCAGTCGGAGGCGTTAATCACGTCAAGGTTGTGTTCAACCAAAAGAACGGAGTGGCCGGACTGAACGAGTTCCTGCAGGGACTTCATCAGCTTGAATACGTCGTCGAAGTGCAGGCCGGTCGTGGGTTCGTCAAAGACAAAGAGCGTGTGTTTGCTCTCTCCTTTGAGGGCATCAGCGAGGTGCTTGGCGAGCTTGAGACGCTGGGCTTCGCCGCCGGACAAGGTCGGAATCGGCTGGCCGAGCTTGAGATAATCCAAGCCGACTTTAACGAGCGGCTCAAGATTACGCACGATTTCCTTGTTCTCTTTGAAGAACTCAATCGCTTCAGCGATCGTCATGTCGAGCACTTCGGCGATGTTGGCCTCTTTGCCGTTACGAGACAGCTTGACCTCGAGGATCTCATTGCGGTAGCGGGTGCCTTTGCATTCCGGGCAGCTTAAATACACGTCGGACAAGAACTGCATTTCGATGTGTTCAAAACCGCTTCCGGAGCAGGCGGGGCAGCGGCCTGTTCCCGAGTTAAAGGAGAATGTTCCGGCTTCATATTTACGCTTCTTGGCTTCCGGAGATGCGGCAAAGAGACGGCGGATGGTTTCGAACGCACCCATGAAAAGTGCCGGTGTGCTTCGTGTCGTTTTACCGATCGGAGACTGATCGACGAAGGAAACGTCGCTGATGTTTTCGGTTCCGAGGAGCTTCTCAAATTTGCCCGGGGCTTCCGTGGACTTACCTTTGGCTTTCATCAGAGCCGGTACCAGGATGTCCTGAACCAGCGTGGACTTACCGGAACCCGAGACGCCGGCAATACACACGACTGAGTGCAGCGGAATGCGGATGTCTAAGTTTTTGAGGTTGTGCTCGGAAGCGCCCAGCAGAACCAGCGCCGGGTTGGCCGGGTTGATGCGTTTTTGGGCGGAATGCGGGAAGGTTCTTTCACCGCGGAGGTAGGAACCCGTGAGCGTACGTGCCTTTTTGAGCTCTTCGGGCGTGCCGTCAAAGACGATTCTGCCGCCGTTGGCGCCGGGTCCGGGGCCCATATCAATAATGCGGTCGGCTGCGAGCATGACTTGAGGATCGTGTTCCACAACGACTAAGGTATTGCCGGCGCGGCGCAGACGCTTCATGACGGAGTTCACGCGATCCATATCCTGAGGATGCAGACCGATAGAAGGCTCGTCGAGTACGAACAAGGTGTTGACCAGCGAAGTGCCGAGTGCGGTGGTCAGGTTAATACGCTGAACTTCTCCGCCGGAAAGTGTGCGGCTCTGACGGTCAAGATTGAGATAACCGAGGCCGACTTCCGTGAGGTAACGCAGGCGGGAGCGGATTTCGTCGAGCAGCATGCCGCAGCCTTCTTCGAGTGCCGGAGAAAGTTTGAGCTCATCGAAGAAGATTCTGAGTCGTTCGATCGGAAGCAGCATCAGATCACGGATATTTAATCCGGGCAGATCGCGAAGAATAGCGTCGGAGAAAGTAGCATTGGCAGGACGCCAGCGCTGATGAGAGCCTAACGCATGATCGGCGTTTTCTTTGGTGCTGATGCGCCAAAGAAGCGCGTCGGGTTTGAGACGAGCGCCGTGGCAGTCCGGGCAGGCCGTATAGCTGCGATAGCGGGAGAGCATGACACGGACGTGCATCTTGTAGGCTTTCGTTTCGAGCCATTCGAAGAAATGCTTAATGCCGTACCACTTCTTAGAGCGGAAGCTTGTCCATTTCGGATCGCCGAAGCAGACCCAGTCCTTTTCTTCCTGAGTCAGATCACGGTAAGGCTTGCTGACATCCAGACCTCGTTCGGCGGCATAACGCAGGAGGTCGTCCTTGCATTCGGAGTAGCTTTCCGTATTCCAGGGTTTGACGGCACCTTCTTTAATGGAGAAGCTTTCGTCGGGAATGACCAGACCATAGTCCACGCCGATGATTCTTCCGAACCCGCGGCAGGTGTCGCAGGCACCTAACGGAGAGTTGAAGCTGAAAGTCGAATCATGGGGACGCGCATAGGTAATTCCGCACTCAGGGCAAGTGAGTGCAGCGGAGAATTTCCAAACTTCCTCTTCAGATCCGGGAACGCGGACTTTGAGTTCCATCAAACCTTTGCCGAGACGAAGCGCGGTTTCGACAGCTTCAACGGCGCGGCTGCGGGGAACCGACGGTTTAAAGCGGTCGGCAATGACCTCAATATCCGAGCCGTTTGTTTTGTCCTGAGAAACGACAGTGCAGCGTGTAAAGCCCTGAGCCTCCAAACCGGCAATGGCCGTTTCGGGAGGAAGAGAGGCTGGGACGTGCACATGGAAGCACACGCTTAGGCGTGCGTCCGGAGAAACGTTTTCTAAGCGCTCGGCGATGTCTTCCCAGATGTCCTGAGGGCTTTCTTCACGCACGGGGCGGCCGCAGCAGCGGCAGTAAAGTGAAGAAGCCTGAGAAAAGAGCATCTTCAGATGATCGTTGATCTCAGTCATCGTGCCCACGGTCGAGCGAGAGTTTCTGACCGGATTGGTCTGGTCAATCGCGATAGCGGGCGGCACGCCCTCGACTTTGTCGACCTTCGGGCGGTCCATACGGTCCATGAACTGGCGAACGTAGGGGCTGAAGGTTTCGACATAGCGGCGCTGGCCTTCGGCATAAAGAGTGTCAAAAACCAAAGAGGATTTACCCGAGCCGGAGACGCCGGTGACGACGGTTAATTTGCCGTGTTCGAAAGAAACGTCGATATTTTTTAAGTTGTTTTGTTTTGCTCCGCGGACGGAGATAAATTCTTTTGCGTTGTTCTTAGTCTGCATGTTCTTCCAAGTTAACGGAGTAGGCCGCCTATAGTGGAATCCGAAGGTGAGTTTTAAAGACGGCACTTTGGTAGCGTCAACTATACTCTCGTTAAGATTTCAAGAAAATCAACGAGTTGTGAGGAAATGTTTGAAATCGAAACGAAAAGAAACGCAAACGGCAGGCAAAAAAAAATAAACCCGCCTCGGCATTTGTCGGGCGGGTGTCGGACTCAGTGAAGAGTCTTCGATTGCATCAAGCAGAAAAGAGGATTAATTGCCTCTGCGCTTTGCAGCATTGTCTTTGACTTGACGGGCCAAAGAGTCAAAAGCAGCGCGAACGGCTGCGTGGGCATCTTCGTTCTTCGTGTTCATGATGAATTCGTGGCCGGGAGCGTTGAGAGAAACGCGAACGCTGCATTCTCTGCCCTGGTTCTGGTGGCGCCCTTCGCTTTCAACAGCGACGCGGCAACTGATCAGATCAGCATCAAATTTGTGGAGTCCTTCGACTTCTTTTGCGATTAAATTTTCAAGAGCTTCGGAACGATCGATACCGTGGAAACTAACTTGCAGTGGAAGCTTCATATAATCCTCACTTTCTTTTTAAAACTTCTACCCCCAATTGTTTCATATTTTTCGAATAATTGTTAGGGATTTTTAAATTCCCAATTTTGGAGCAAAATAGAAGAAGTTGTGTTTTCACCGAATTTCAATGGAAAATAAACGAAGTTAATCAAAATTCGGTGTTTAACTAAGAAAAAACCCCTCCTTGCTTAATTCTCTAATTCTCGCATCCGCCTCTGTTAAGGCGTTTTAGACTGCAAAAAAGGACGGATATCGGCATTTTTTAGACTGAATTCGTTCAATAAGGCACAAAAGAAATCAATCTCGGCAGATTCTTTTACAAGAGCGCGAAGAAAATTCGGACATCGGGCGGCGGGTTGTGTTAGTTTGACATTACTAATCCGGCCGTCTCTCTGTTTCGGGGCCGGAAAACCGATCAAAGTATTCAATGAGGTTCGCCCGAATGCATGGAACCACAGAATTAATAGCTTCTCTGGACTTAGGGACGACAAGCGCCCGTGCGATTATTTTTAATGCAGAGGGGCGCCCTCTGGCAGCGAGTCAAAAACCTCTGACTCAGTATTTTCCGCACGACGGCTGGGTCGAGCAGGATGCCGAGGAAATCTGGCAGAAGCAAAAGGAATGTTTGTTAGGCACCTTGGCTGATCTTAAGCTGTCCGGGTCTGGACTTCGGGCGTTAGGCATCACGAATCAAAGAGAGACCACCATCGTATGGTCCAAGAAGACCGGAAAGCCGATTTATCGCGCGATTGTCTGGCAGGACAGGCGTACTGCGGCTTTTTGCGAAAGGCTTCACGACAGCGGATTTGAGCCTTTAATTCATGACAAAACCGGCCTTTGTTTAGACCCGTATTTTTCTGCGTCCAAGGTTCGCTGGATATTAGACAATGTTGAGGGTGCAAGAGAGAAGGCTTTAGCCGGAGAGCTTTTGTTCGGCACTGTCGACAGCTGGCTTATCTGGAACCTGACAGGCGGTCTTGGGCATGTGACGGATGTCTCGAATGCTTCGCGCACGCTCTTATTTAATATTCACAACTGCCGCTGGGATGAGGAACTGCTGGATATCTTCGGCATTCCCGCGTCCATGCTGCCTCGCGTCGTTCCGAGCTCAGGTCTCATCGGCAGGACGGCGCCGGCAATCCTCGGCGCTCCTATCGATATCTGCGGCGCAGCCGGCGATCAGCAGGCAGCGACGTTCGGGCAAGCGTGCTTTAAGCCCGGCATGACGAAAAATACCTACGGTACCGGCGGCTTCCTCCTTATGAATACGGGTTCGACGCCTAAGTTATCCGACAACCGACTTCTGAGCACTATCGGGTGGACGATTCCGGGTGCTACCAGTTATGCCTTGGAAGGAAGTGTTTTTGTGGCCGGTGCAGTTGTCCAGTGGCTTAGAGAAGGCGTAGGGCTGATTGACACGAGCGCTGAAATCGAGAGTTTGGCAGGGCAGGTCAAGGACAACGGAGGCGTTTATTTAATTCCGGCTTTTGTCGGGTTAGGCGCGCCTTATTGGGATCCTCATGCACGAGGATTAATGATCGGTCTGACTCGTGGAACGACTCGCGCGCATATTGCTCGGGCTGCATTAGAATCAATAACATTCCAGTGCAATGACGTACTTCGGGCAATGATGAACGATGCCGGCGCGCGGCTCACCGAGCTGCGGGTTGACGGCGGCGCTTCGGAAAATGATCTGATGATGCAGTTTCAGGCAGACATTTCCGGCGTTCCGGTCGTGCGTCCAGAAGTGGTTGAGACGACGGCTTTGGGTGCGGCTTATCTGGCTGGACTCGGCTGCGGAGTATGGAAGAGCACGGAAGAAATTGAAAAGTTATGGCGGCGCGAGCGGACATTTGAGCCGACGATGTCGCAGGATCAACGAGAATTTTTAACGACACAATGGGGCCGGGCAGTGGCGCGGTCTAAAGGATGGGAGCAGTAAGAATGGACTTCAACGCAAAGACTAATCCGGGGCGAGAAAGCCGTCTCCAGCAATTGGAAGAGGACAAAGTCTGGGATGTGCTCATCATCGGCGGCGGTGCGACCGGCGCCGGTATTGCGGTTGATGCCGCTGCTCGCGGTTTTTCCACGGTGTTGTTCGACACGCAGGACTTCTCCGAGGGCACTTCCAGCCGTTCCACCAAACTGATCCACGGCGGCGTTCGCTATATGAAGAATCCCCGCGACTGGAAGCTGGTTCGCGAGGCGATGATCGAACGCAAACTACTGCTGGGCAATGCACCGCATATCGTTCATCCGGAACCGTTCATTCTTCCCTGCTACGAAAACTTCGAGCGCGAATACTACATGGCCGGTCTCTGCCTTTACGGCGCCATGGCTTACGGCGGCTACGAGGTCGGCAAGACCGAATTCCTTTCCGCGGCCGAGACCATCCGCCGTCTGCCCGGCGTCAAAGCCGACGGCTTAAAGGGCGGCGTCCAGTTCTGGGACGCTCAGTTCGATGATTCCCGTCTCAATATTGCCTTAATGAAAACGGCGGAAGCCCGCGGAGCACTTTTGCTGAACTATGTGCCCGTCGTCGGATTCGAAAGAGGCTGCGGCGGCGAAATCACCGTTGTGAAGGTTAAGGATAAATTCAGCGGCAAAGAGTACAGCGTTAAGACCCGAATGGTCTTTAATGCGGCCGGTGTCTGGGCCGATGAAATCCGTCGCATGGTTTCTCCGGAGGTGAAGCCGTTTATTCGTGCTTCCCGAGGCTCTCATATTGTTGTCAGCACAGATCACTTTGGCGGCAAGACCGGCATGTTTATTCCGAAAACTTCCGACGGCCGGGTTCTGTTCTGCATTCCTTGGCACGGCGTGCTTGAAATCGGAACCACGGACAAGGAAGAAAAAGATATTTCCTTCAATCCGGAACCCACGGAAGAAGAAATCGAATTCATGCTCGAGACGGCCTGCAAGTATCTGGCCTATCCGCTCTCGCGCAAGGACGTCCTGGCTTCCTTTGCGGGACTGCGTCCCTTGTTTAACCCGAATGCCGGCGGCTCGACCGCAGCCGTGTCCAGAGAGCACTCGGTTATTCCTGAATTCAAGAACATGATTACGGTGACCGGCGGCAAGTGGACGGCTTACCGTAAGATGGCCGAACACGCCATGTCTGTGGCTGTGGATCAGGGCTTAATTTACAAGCGTCCGTGCCCGACGAAATATATGTCGATCTATCGCGACAACGAGTTCAATCCTGACGAACTCGAAGCCGAGATTCTCAAAGGCACGCTGACGGACGAACAGCTGAAGGCCTACGTAGTGCACTGCCGTGACACGCAGTTTGCCATGACACCGGAAGATGTTCTTTATCGCCGTCTGAGGATTGGCCAGATGAATAAGGCCAAGACAGAAGAGCTTCTGCCTAAGATCAAAGACGTTTTTGAAGTCGAAGTTTCCTGATGAAAAGTTTGGCCGAGCAAAGATTGCTCGGCCAAATTGCAAAAAACTTTATCAAACTGGTATCAAGTTGAATTGACTTGATTTTTTACGTATAATCCTGTCCTCTCTGTTGGAGCGTTGTCCTTTCGTCATCGCTCGTCCGTTGTAAATAATGTCGTCTCGGGAATTAATCCGCCCGAGCTTAAAGATAATTTGCGGCGCATTTGTATGCGCCAAATTTATAGGTGAATAGTAATGAAAACCTTCTCGGCCAAGCCGCTTGAAGTGAAGCGTGAATGGTACGTGGTTGATGCAACCGATAAGGTTGTCGGCCGCCTTGCCGCTGAAATCGCTCTCAGACTCCGTGGCAAAGACAAGCCTGAATACACACCGCACGTCGACACGGGCGATTACATCATTGTTGTCAACGCTGACAAGCTCGTCATGACCGGTGCTAAAGCTGAAGACAAGAAGTATTTCCGTCACTCCGGCTACCCCGGCGGCGTATACGAGACCACTTTCCGCAAGATGCAGGAAAAGCATCCCGGCCGTGCTCTCGAAATCGCAGTTAAAGGCATGCTTCCGAAGGGCCCGCTTGGCTATGCCATGTTCAAGAAGCTCTTCGTTTATGCCGGCAGCGACCATAAACACTCCGCCCAGCAACCCAAACAGCTTGAGATCTAAAAAATGATTGGAAATTACAACTACGGCACTGGCCGCCGCAAGAGCTCCGTTGCTCGCGTCTTCATGAAGCGCGGCACCGGCAAGATCGAAATCAACGGCCGTTCTCTTGATGAGTACATCCACCGCGAAACCGGCCGCATGGTCGTTCGTCAGCCGCTCATCCTTACCGACAACGTCGAGACATTCGACATCAAAGTCAATGTTCGCGGCGGCGGTGAATCCGGTCAGGCCGGCGCAATCCGTCACGGTATTACTCGCGCTCTGATCGATTACGATGCAGCTCTCAAGTCTGTTCTGTCTCAGGCAGGTCTTGTTACACGTGACGCTCGTGAAGTCGAACGTAAGAAAGTCGGTCTTCGCAAGGCACGTCGTCGTAAACAGTTCTCCAAGCGTTAATTCGCTACAGAATTGCGGAAACTGCCTCCGAGCAGTTTTCAACAAAGGTCGCTTCAGCGGCCTTTTGCTTTTTCTGCGGCAGAAAACTTTTAGCCGCGGACAGCCTGCCGAGGTTTGCGGACGATATACTTTTTAAAAGTTCGTTCTAAATCCTCATTCCTAAGGCTGAAAATGAAAAAAGTAAAAGTCGGCATTGTGGGCGGTTCCGGTTACACCGGTATTGAATTACTCCGTCTTTTGGCACAGCATCCTCATGCAGAGGTCGTCACGATCACGGGTCGAAAGGACGCCGGAACGCACGTCGCCAAGATGTTTCCTTCACTCAGAGGAAGGGTTGATTTGGTTTTTGAAGATCCTGCCTCAGCCCCTCTGGATCAATGCGATGTCGTGTTTTTTGCGACGCCGCACGGCGTAGCGATGAGCATGGCCGAAAAGCTCACTTCTAAGGGCGTCAAAGTTATTGACCTTGCCGCAGATTTCCGTCTGAAAGACAAAGAAGTTTTTAAGAAGTGGTACAAGATGGACCACAAATGTCCGGAGATTTTGGCTAAAGCCGTCTACGGTCAGCCGGAAAGCATGCGGGACGAAATGAAGAAGGCGAACGTTCTTGGCATGGCAGGCTGCTATCCGACCACCATTGAGCTCGGACTCATGCCGCTGCTTAAACTCCATAAAGAAGTCGGCGATATCGTAAATCTGGATGTTTCGATTATTGCGGACAGTAAATCCGGCATCAGCGGCGCCGGCCGCAAAGCCGATATCAGTCTGAACTGCGCCGAGTTCTCCGATAATTTCAAAGCCTACGGCGTCGCGGGACACCGCCATGAGCCGGAGATGATTCAGCAGCTGAGCCTTTTTGCCGGTGAAACTGTTCCTCTGACATTTATTCCTCACCTGCTGCCCAATATTCGCGGCATCTTTTCCACGATTTATGTGCGATTGAAAGAGAAGGGCAAGAGCATCGATTATCAAGCTCTTTATGAAAAAGTCTATGCCGACGAGCCGTTTGTCGACGTTCTGCCGGAAGGCTCGCTGCCGGAGACGAGGATGGTACGCGGCTCCAATATGGTTCGTATTGCGCTTTATCGCAAAGAGCCCGACCTCTTAGTGGTTCTGGTGGTTGAAGATAACTTAGTGAAAGGTTCAGCCGGCCAAGCAGTGCAGGCCATGAACCTTGTGATGGGCCTTCCCGAAACTGAAGGTCTTGAGCAAATCGCTTTGGTTCCGTAAGAAAGCGATCGATAAAAGCCGAAAGGCCGCGAAATGCGGCCCTTCGGCTAAATATGACTAAGAATTTTTCAACAGCTTCGGATTCAGCGTGTAAGTACCCACGGTGGAGGCCGATGCGAGGATATGGCCTTTCATGGCTTCCTTGACGTCCCTGCCGTTGAAATTGCCCTTGAGGGGCAGCAGCGGGAAATCCACTGCGTAGACGGTAAAGACATAGCGATGGACGCGTTCATCATTCCACGGAGGGCACGGACCGTCATATCCGTAATAATGCCCCTCGTTGTTCGGATCGCCTTTGAAGGCGTCGGTATAGTCGTTGAGTCCCTGACGCATGCCGTTGGCGCAGGCAGGGCCTCTCTTACCGCGAGGAGAAATTCCTTTAGAAAGGGTTGCTGCATCAATGCACGGTTCTTCCGGCACGATATCGACTAACACCCAATGAATAAAGCTTGTTCTTGGGGCGTCCGCCGGAATCGTTTCTCCTTCGACATTAGCCTTGGAGAAATCGGCAGGAACATCGTTGTCTTCGCAAATGACGATTAAAGACTTTGTTCCGAGAGGCGGATTAGACCAGGCAATCTGAGGATTGCGGTTGCCTGCCGGGAGTGTATGTTCTTTTCCCATCGGATCGGGTTTTGCAAAGGCAAAACCTTCGGGAATGGGCTTGCCGTCTTCAAAAGAATCGCTCCAAACGCGAAAAATCGTATCCATTATTTTTCCTAGTCTTTCTTCTTGGGGTAGCAAAGGCGGAACGTCACAGGCCCGTCGTTTACCAGGCTGATCTGCATATGAGCGCCGAACACTCCGGTCACCGGATTAAAGCCGAGGGCCCGGAGTTTTTCGAGAAAACGCTCATAGAGGGCTTCTCCGAGGACGGGATCAGCCGCCGGAGAAAAGCTCGGACGTGTGCCGCTGTTGGTATCGGCAGCCAGCGTAAACTGGGAAGCAACGAGGATTCCTCCGCCGACGGTTTTCAGACTCAGGTTCATCTTGCCCTCGGCGTCACTGAAAACTCGGTAACCGACGACTTTCTCTGCGAGGGCGTCGGCATACTCAAGCTTATCTTTTTTTTCTCCGCAGACCAGAACCATCAAGCCCTGACCGATACTGCCGCGGAATTCACCGTCGGCAGTAATCGATGCTTCCGAGACGCGCTGAATCAATGCGATCATGACTGGCGGTTACTTCAGTGTGACCTTAGCCCATTTTCTCTTGCCGACCTGGAGCGTATAAGTTCCGGGCTGGACCTGGAGGGCTTTGTCCGTGACTTTTTTGCCGTTCAGATGCACGCCGCCTTGTGTAACATTGCGGCCTGCTTCAGTGGTAGACGGTGCCAAACCGGCTTCTTTGATAAGCTTAAGGATGCCCATCGCTTCGCCGTTGTTTTCGAGCGTGACTTCAGGAATATTTTCAGGAACGGCACCCTTGCGGAAGCGATTGATGAATTCCTGTTCGGCAGCGTCGGCTGCTTCGGCATTGTGGAAGCGCGTGACGATTTCTTTAGCGAGCATGACCTTGGCGTCGCGCGGATTGCGGCCGGCTTCGCACTCGTTCTTGAGCTGCTGAATCTCTTCGTTGCTTCTCATAGAGAGGAGGTCGAACCAATTCCACATCAGGTCATCGGACAAGGACATGACCTTACCGAACATCTCGTTCGGTTCTTCCGTAATGCCGATGTAGTTGTGTTTGGACTTGCTCATCTTGTTGACGCCGTCCAAACCGACGAGCAGAGGCATCGTGATGATGCACTGAGCTTCCTGGTTGTACTGACGCTGCAGTTCGCGGCCGACTAAAAGGTTAAAACGCTGGTCGGAACCGCCGAGTTCAACATCGGCTTCAAGTGCGACGGAGTCGTAGCCCTGCATCAGCGGGTAGATCAGTTCGTGCATAGCAATCGGAGCCTGAGAAGCAAAACGCTTAGAGAAGTCGTCGCGTTCAAGCAGACGGGCGAGCGTATAGCGGGAGGCGAGTTTAATAAAGCCGGCGGAGCCTAATTTATTGCACCATTCGGAGTTAAAGCGAACTTCGGTTTTGTCTTTGTCCAAAACTTTGTAAGCCTGATCGAGATAGGTCTTGGCATTGGCCTCGATCTGCTCACGTGTCAGCGGCGGACGAGTGGTGTTGCGGCCGGAAGGATCGCCGATCGCGCTGGTGAAGTCGCCCACAAGGAAGATCACTGTATGACCGAGGTTTTGGAATTGACGAAGTTTGTTCAAGACGACGGTATGACCCAAATGGATGTCGGGAGCCGTGGGGTCAAGACCTAATTTAATTCTCAGAGGTTTACCGGTGGCTTTTGAACGAGCCAGTTTTTGTTCGAGCTCTTCTTCAACGAGAAGCGTGTCTGTACCGCGCTTAATCAGCGCCATCGCTTCTTTAATATCTTCCGTTACCGGAAACTTTTTTTCCTGAGCAGTATCTGTCATTTATCGAAACATCCTGAAATTTTAGGTGGAACCCCTCGAAGACTTGAGAAAATTAATGTTTTATAATCAATCGACTCAAATCCGAAGGGCAGATTTCCAAAACAGCCCTTATTCTACTTTCTCTACCCGACGTTGTCAGATATCGGGGATGTGGGAGTGTTCGTTTTTAATAGAGAGATCAGAGTGAAGCCGTTTAAAACCAAATTTACGAAGATTTTGACTGGTCTGGGTGTGACTGCGGCTTTACTGTTATCTATTCCTTCACCGGCCGTTTCTCAAGAAGCAGCTCTTCCCGGAAAAGGCGAAGTGGTATTAGAGAAAGCCGGCGAGATTGAACTCGGGGATTTGATTCAGCAGTGGGCCAGCGAGATGGACCACGTTTACGCCGAAACCCGCATCCAAGCAAAAGACTCGAACAAAAAGATTTTCGAAAGACTGGGCATTAACGACAAAGCGTTTGTTCGTTATGTGAACTCCATCAAAGGCAAAGAGAATCCTTTTGCTCGCCTCCAGAAAGGACGCTTAATTCAGGCTCGCCTGACGCCGACCGGAGAAGTCATTTCTCTGCGCGTCTTCCGTCCGATTGACTCCTTGTCTCGCGACGTCGCTTACTTCCAGGTCAGCAAAGAATCCGGAAAATTTAAGCACGCCAATTTAAAGAGCGAGATCGATGCCTTCCCGATTGCCTCTTCCGCAGTAATTAAGACTACGCTGGAGAGCGCAGCCGTTTCGGCAAATATTCCGGCCAATGTTTTGGCTCAGATTAAAGAGAGACTCAGCACGTCGATGGACGTGAACAAGGGTGTTGCTGCCGGCGACTCTTTCAGCGTAATTTATGAACGCCGTCAGATCGACGGAGCCGACCTCGGTTCCGGCAAGCTTTTGGCAATTGAGTATTTCTCCAAAGGCAAGACGATTGATTCCTACTGGTACGAGGGCGAAGGCGTCGAAGGTTATTTCGACTCCGAAGGCAACAACACAGACATTACGTTCCTGCGTATGCCCTGTGAAGCCCGCGTAACTTCCACATTTAACCGCGTTCGTAAGCATCCTGTGACAGGACGCCTGCGTCCGCACTGGGGCGTTGACCTCGGTGCACCGCGCGGAACACCGGTTTACGCAGCCGGCGACGGAGTGATTTCTTCCAAGAAATATCAACGCCGCGGCTACGGTTACTGGCTTGAGCTCACTCATGCCGGCGGTTATAAATCCCTGTATGCCCACTTAAGCAAGTACGCTCCCGGCATGGCCGAAGGCGTCAAAGTTAAGAAAGGACAGCTGATCGGATATGTCGGTACTTCCGGAATGGTGACCGGTCCGCATCTTCACTATGAACTGAAGAAAGACGGTCAGCAGATCAATCCGCTTATCGCCGATCTTCGAACCGGAGAAAACCTGAAGGACGATGCCCTCGAGGATTACAAGCTTGCGATTTCCCCGATGCGTCGACAAATCGCAATGCTGAGCCGACTTCAGCTAGCGCAAAATTCAGCTTCGACAGGTTCGGACTAAACGACTTGTTAGAATTTGAGGCCTCAGTTGTATGAGGCCTTTGTTTTTATGTGCACTCCAAATATTCCTATTTACGTCGGCATGATGTCCGGCACCAGTATGGACGGCGTTGACGCGGTCGCATGTGTCTTTAACGAAAAGGGCTGTCAGTTCATTGCCCGCAGTTTTGAGCCGTATTCGGACATGCTGCGCGAAAGCCTGCTTTCTTTGTGCCGCAGCGGTCCGGACGAAGTTGTTCGTATGCAGAACGGCGCCAATGAGATTGCCAAGATTTATGCAAAGGCCTTCAATAAACTGCTGACTGACAGCGGACTGAATTACAAGAACATTCGAGCAATCGGAGCGCACGGTCAGACGATTCGCCACAATCCGCAGATCGGAGCGAGTACGCAACTGATTAATGGAGCATTGCTGGCAGAGCTGACAAAAACCGACGTCATTACGGATTTCAGAAGCCGTGACTTGGCCGCAGGCGGAGAAGGGGCCCCGTTGGTTCCCGCTTTTCATAAATGGGTACTGAGCGGAGACGTGCCGCGCGGCATTTTAAATATCGGCGGCATCAGCAATCTAACGATACTCCCCGAGCGCGGCAGCGAGGATGAAGTCTTAGGTTTTGACTGCGGTCCCGGAAACGTGCTGATGGATGCTTGGATCGAAAAAGTCAATCATGTTCGGTACGACCGGGACGCTATGTGGGCGCGCAGCGGCAAAGTGATTCCGCAGCTGCTGGAAAGTCTGAAACAGGAAAAATTCTTTTCTCAAGTTCCGCCGAAGAGTACCGGGCGGGAGCTCTTCAACCTGCCTTGGCTGGAAGCCCGATTAAACGGAGAAAAGCCGGAGGATGTACAGCGGACACTGGTTTCGTTTACCGCTGAAACGGTCACGGATGCGATTCGCAATTTTGCGCCGCACATTAAGGAGCTGAGAGTTTGCGGCGGAGGTGCTAAGAATCCGCTGATGATCAGCGAACTGGCGCTTCTCAACCCCGATTTGCTGGTGACAACAACCGCGGATCTCGGCGTAGATCCGCAGGATGTGGAAGGGTTAGCCTTTGCGTGGCTCGCCTATCGTTTTGACCGCCGCGAGACGGGAAATCTGCCGAGCGCCACCGGAGCCTCAGGTTCAAGAATTTTGGGCTGTTTGTACCCCGCCTAAACGAAAAGACCTCCTTGCGGAGGTCTTGATTCAGTCGTGCTCTGATGCTTAGACGGAGAAGCTGGAGCCGCAGCTGCAGGTTGTCGTCGCGTTCGGGTTCTTAATCACGAACTGTGCGCCTTCGAGGTCTTCCTTGTAGTCGATCTCGGCACCGACGAGGTACTGATAGCTCATGGAGTCGATCAAGAGTGTGACTCCGTTTCTGACCATCACAGCGTCGTCTTCGTTGGTGGTTTCGTCAAAGGTGAAACCGTACTGGAAACCGGAGCAGCCTCCGCCCTGAACGAAAACTCTGAGTTTGAGATTCGGGTTGCCTTCTTCGTCAATCAGTTCTTTAACTTTGAGGCTGGCGGCATCGGTGAAGATAATGGGGTCGGGAAGCTTAATCTGTTCCTGATCCTGAACATTGTTTTCAGCCATTATTTTTCCTTGCAATAAGTAAATTTAGTGCTATGGATTATAAAGAATCCGTCAATAGGAAGAGCTCCTAACTAAAGATGTCAGAAGCGATTTTTGAAGAAGAAATCGGTTATTGAACTAAAGCGGCTGTGCAGCAAGGCGCGATTCGGGCATCTTGTGCTTGCACGTCCTCCTATCTCGATTCGGGTTCCTTGGAAGAAAGCTCAATTTATCCGTAGTGTTAAAGCTTGTATTACAAAAAAGACTCGGGACGAGCCCGAGTCTGAAAGTGAAACGCTCTCGCATATTTTCCATGCAAAAAGCTTTTCAAGGAGAATCGATTAGTTACAACTCTTGATTAAGGCACTTTGTAAACAAAATTGTGGCAACCGCCGCAGTAGTTTTTTCCCTCCTTGTGCCCCTGGTGGCATTCAGAACACGGGAGCGCACCTTCATGCTGGGCATGCGGGTTCACTTCATATTTGCCATCGGTCTTTTTAATCATGGCGGCGTAGTCACCGTGACATGTTGCACAAACATCGAGATCGCCGGAAGTTTTAAGTTTGTTGTCCGGGGTGTGACAAGTTTCGCATTTCATGCCGCGTGCGACATGACGGTCTGCGAGAAATTGCGTTTGCTGTGCTTGGACAGCCGCACAGCAAAACATCAAGAGAAGAGAGATGAGAGTCCTTAAGCGCATGGTTAGTTTCTCCGTACTCCTCCCCGTTTCCGGGGAGGAAAGACAAGGTCGAACTCTTAGAGTGTTGTGTCCGGAAGGGCCGCTACGTTCTTGCCGACATGACGGCCGTAGACCAAGCATTCCGTTAGGTTTCCGCCGCCCTGATAAACAAACTTCAGGGCAGAGGCAATTTCGCCAACGCTGTAGAGACGAGGAATCGGTGTGCCGTCCCAAGCCAAGACTTTTCTGTCGGCGTCTGCCAGCAGGCCGCCCTTGGTGTTCGGGCCACCGGCGACGAGAGGCATAGCGTAGAACGGGCCTTTGTCGATCTTTCCAAGGGTTGCCGGTCTGCGGCCAAAGTCTGCGTCTTTTTTGTCATCACAGAATTGGTTGAATCTCGTGACGGTTTCTACTAGGTTCTGAGGAACCATACGTCCTTTGTTTTCCGGATGATTCTTGATCAGATTTGCCAATTCTTCGATAGAGTCGGCTTTAAGAATTAAACCGGAAGCGAGCGGTTTTTCATTCTTTTCATCCCAGTCGACCAGACCGTAACCAACCACAGAGATTCCAAGGCCTACTAAGGGTTTAGAGGCGCGGAGTTTTTCATCGAAAATCATCCAAGAAGGTGTACGGGGGTAGGACAGCGCGCTGATGTCAAAGCTGACTGCAGCCTTGTAGAAGAAGTAACGACTGGGGTTGTCGGTAACTTTCGTTTCTGCTTCGTAGCGTTTGCCGAAATTATCCACGACGATAGAGTTGGGAGAACCGACGGAAGGTGTAATAGAACCTAAGCGAAGTCCGTTATGGGTGACTTGTGTCGGAACGATCACACGAGCGGCAGATTTACCGACTTTTTGGAGACCGGCGCCGGCTGCCATACCCATGGCGATGCCGTCACCCGTGTTGGATGTTGTACCGTAGAATGCCCAGCCGTTGACTCCGGGGCCCTCCAAGAAAGCCTGTCTCATCGGCTTGTTGTATTCGTAACCGCCAGAGCATAAAACAACTGCTTTTTTACCTCTGAAGTACATGGGCTTGCCGTTTTGCATAGCGACCACCCCGACGACTTCTCCCTTAGCGTTTTTCAACAGTTCGGAAGCCGGTGTTTCCCAATAAACCTGAATCTTGTTACCCTGCTTCTTAACGCCTTCTTCTAAGCAGCGCCAGAAAGCTTCACCGGAGCTGGTCTGTTCTTTCGGACTGTCAAAGGACTTCTGGTTGAAGTTTTTCATGCGCTTTGTATAGGTGGCGCGGTAAGCGTTGTACTTGCATTCCTTTGCGCCCGGGAAGTTCGGGAAGGAAGCCTTATTGAATCCGGGCTGGCTGCCGCCGATGAAAGCAGGGTCAAGAGACTGAAGGAAATCAAGATTTGTCGGAGAAAGATCTGCCCAAATCTGTGCTAAGCCTTCAGAGTATTCCGGAATTTCACCTTCTTCTTTTGTCGGAATATTTTCACCGGAGAACATGGCTTGAGCATAGTCCTTCAGTGCTTTCGGATCACCGTCTTTGAACGGACAGTGGAAAATACCGCCGGACATACGCGTATTGCTCAAGTGACGGTTCTGGGGATTCTTTTCAAGAACGATTACCTTGGCCCCGTTCTGAGCGGCTACGATGGAAGTTGTTGCGCCTGCCCCGCCGAAGCCGACGACGATGACATCGGCTTCTCCGTCCCACTTCTTAGGAAGGGGAGTCGGAGCGGAAGCTGCGAAAGCAGGTACGGATGCTGCGGCGGCAACGCCGGCTAATGTGCTTTTAATGAAACCACGGCGAGAGGCTGTAATTGAGCTTGTCATTGTTTTCTCCTGGGAAGCGGCTTCAACACGATTGTTGATTGACGCTATGGGAAAATTCTAGGAGTTCGCTCCGGAGCCCTCATATTGCGTTGGAATCTTGACAGAATTTAAAAAAAGGATTAAATAGGAGCCGCCTTATGAATGGTTTCGGCGGCTATCCTTCCGAATGTCACCGCACAATTAATGCCGTTTCCTCCGAGCCTGTTTTTTCCATGCAGGTTGCCTACTACTTGGCCGCAGGCATATAAGTTTTTGATGGGTTTCTCGTTAACATCCAAAACCCGAGCATGGGGATCTATCGTCAAACCTCCGAGCGTAGTGTGTACCTTGAAAGATACCTTCACTGCCCAGTAGGGAGGCGTCATCATTTTTCCGCGTTTTGTGAGTGCCTCAGCGGATTCTTTGAGGTTTTCTGCATCGATGTTCAGAGCTGCGGCTAGTTCGTCCAGGGTGTCCTTTCGCCAGGTTAAATGACTGTAAAGACCGCGGAACAAATTCTTTCTTCTGTATAGGTCTACCTGTTCGACTGTTGCGGAGTCCGCAATGGTGAAACAGCGTTTCACCCGTTGTTTACGAAAAGCTTCATAAATTTCAGACCTAGGAAGTGTTTCTTCTACAAAACGTTCCCCTTTTTCGTTTACAAACATAATTCCGCTGGGGTCGTAATCCAATCTGACCTGATCCGAGGCTTTTTCATCTCCTCCCGGAACACACTCAACAAATGGCATGTTGGTCAATTTAGCTCCGATTTCTTCTGCTAAAAGAAGAATTTCACCGGTCGCTCCCGGGTGGCTGTCAGATCCTACGTTGTCCGTAAAGTTGGCTCTGCTTTTAAGCATGTCTTTATTGGCTCCAAAGCCTCCCGAGGCGATGATCACACCTTTATAGGCTCTTATCCTTCTGCTTATTCCGCGGTGATCCTCGACTTCCAATCCTAAAACTTCGTTGTGTCCTTCAGCTGTGAGAATTTTGGTGACTTTGCAGGAAGTTCGAATTTGGACACCTTTTTTCAGACATCTTTCAGAAAGGGCCTGAATGTACCCGGTTCCCGAAGGCAGGAGCGGCTTGTAAGCTCGTTTCCAGAGACCACCGAAGATATATCGGGGTTCTTCCAAAAACTTTATGCCTTGCGCTTTTAACCACTCCAGTGATTCGCCGCTTCTTTCCGCTAGGACAGATGCCAGCAAAGGGGAGGAGAACCCCGCACCGGAATCGATAATTTGGCGCTTAAAGTGCTCTACGCTGTCGGAGCCTGCATGAACGGCTTTTTTCGTTACGGCGTTGAAATATCCACCGGACCTCAGTGAGTCTCCTCCTAAAAGGTCCATTTTTTCAAGCAAAATAACTTTAGAGCCGAGGCTGCTCACCGAGAGGGCAGCCGATAAACCTCCGGCTCCGCCTCCGATGACGAGGACATCAGCACTTTCGTCCCATCTTTCGGTCTGGGCCAGCCCTGTGACGGGAAGCAAACTCAGGGAAAAAAGCACAAAATTTCTGCGTTTCATAAGAGATGCTCTATCTTTTCGTAATCACGAAGGAAGTTCGTCAGCTCGGCTGCGTTCTCCACTTCTAACTTGGTATAGACAGAAGCCCTTTGAGAACGCACAGTCTTCTCGGAAACAGACTGGATCTCGGCAATCGTCTGATTTGATAAGCCTTTCGCTACTAATTTTGCGATCTTCTTTTCCGCCTCTGTCAATTGATTCCATTCTTCCTGCAGTTCCTGGGCCAGCAGCTTTTCGTCTCGAATGGAAAAACAAAGTTTTATGGCAGAGTCGATTTCTTCGAGAAGCTGCTCCAAATTCGGAGGTTTCACCAAAAACGTCTTGGCTCCTTTTTGTACGGCGCGGACTGCCATGGCAATGTCACCGTGAGCAGAGAGAAAGATTATGGGGAGATCAATTTTTTGCCGAATCATTTCGTCCTGCAGTTCCAGTCCTGTCATGGACGGCATTCTTACATCGAGTACTAAACAGCCGGGGTGACTGAAGTCGTCTTTTTCCAAGAATTCCGAAGCGCTGGAGTAAGTCAGTACTTTCAGATCAGCCATCCTAAGGAAAGTTGATTGAGCGGCAAGGACTGTGGGATCGTCATCTATGAGACGAACAAGAGGTTCTTTTCTCATTGGTGTTCCTCGAATTTTGACAAGACTAAAGAGGCGATTAGGCCGCCGTTCGGCCTTTTGGCAAACTCCAGATGGCCGCCGTTGGATTCAGCCATTGCTGAAGCAATCGAGAGGCCGAGACCCAGACCGTCCGCTTTTGTCGAATGACCGATTTTTCCGAGCCTGCCCAGCTGTTCGTCGGTCAATTCCGGTCCGTTATCAGAAACCGAAAGTTTCCAACGTGTTCCTTCGTCTTCAACGTATATTTCCACTTTGGGGCGTCGGGTTCCGGCTACTGCGGAAAGGGCGTTTTTAACGAAATTGGAGACAATAAACTCCAAGTCGAACTTATCTGCAAAAACCCAGCATGAATGTTTGACTTTATTGATCAGGAAGGGGTTTTGCTGATACTTGATGGCGCCGCTGACAACGCTTTGGAGATCGCAAGCAGCAAACTCCTTCGGCCTTTCTTTAGCGTACCCTCTGACGTGATCAATGATGTCCGTGGATCGTCTCACTTCTGACTGAATGGCTTTGATAAATTCTGAGCCCGTGCTCTCCTCGAGTCCTTTTTTCTTAAGGAACATCAGAAGACCGCCTGCATAATATGAAATATTCGTGATGGGTTGCTTGATTTCGTGGGCCACCATACTGGAGAGCAGTGAGACGACACTCAGACGTTCCATGGAGTCCAGCCGTTCTTTATTTTGTCTAGCCTCTGTGTGGAATTTTTCTCGTTCTACCAGAGCATTTTTGAGCTGGGCAGTTCGCTTTCTTACCAATGCGTTTACGTAAACGCTATGGAAACTTAGCAGAAGAAGCAGGAAAACAGAGAAGACGATCTGATACTTGTAGTGGGAGACAAAGGCCTCGAACGACCAGACACTTACCGGCTTAAACGGCCCGAGCTCAAGGGTCTTAAGCAGCCGGTAGGTAGGAACAAAATCGTTAGCAACGGTCCATTGAAAATCATTCTTGTCCGAAGGCATCGTCAATAAGGAAACGGCAACCTTTCGGGAGATCCACGAAGGGACGCCGGGCAAGGAAGAAAAAACGGCATCCGGGTACAAATCCGTGCTGATGGAACATCCTAAATGGCTCTGATTTTCGTTTAATACCCTGAATTCTCCCTCCTGAACTGCGCCGGACCGGCGAAGTCTTTCGAGTTCGCAAGCGGCAAGCACCCCAACTTCAGCAAAGCCGCTTTTTAAGAGGGCGGTGACATCCGGAAAAGCGTGATGAGTTTCTACTACGTCTTTGAAGAATTTGTTCGGATCCCCTAATTTTGCAATTTCTCCTTTTGCAATCAGCCAACCGTCGAAACTATTCTTTGACGACACGGCGATTGTTTTTCCCTTAGATTCTTCAAGAGACAAAATGGGGCTTTCGGCAGGAACAATAAAGGCAGAAGCAGCGGTGTGAGCGACATCTTGAGAGGACTTCGGTTCTCGGGTGGCGACCTGATGAGCACCTTCCGATTCCATCAACGAGACGTAAGTAGAAGAGGAAGAGACAAGAAACGCCGGTTTGTATTTTTTGATATCACTTTCAATCCTCTCAGGGTCAATCTCAACAATATTGAATTGAAACTCCGGCAAAGACTTGATCAGGTGGTCTAGGGTCGGAGAGTAAGTGTAGATATAAAACTCGGGAGAAAAGGTGTCGATTAGACCTATGGTAACAACGGGCTTACTGTCGTCAGCAGCTGCGAGGGCTGTAAAGACAGAAAACACAACTGAAACGACAGACCGAATGATTAAAAGTGCTCTCAAGACATCCTCCTCGAAAAAATTCTAAGGTATGGAGCGTTTAGGCAGTATTGAGACTTACCTTAGCTTGCGGGGCCTTGGACGCATGATTTTGCGGGATCCGTCCTGGCCTAACACAAAACAGAGGATTCGATCTATCAGATTAGGCCATTTGATTTTGCGAGCGAAGGGCGGTTCAGCGAACTTTCAAACTTATAATTCTTTGATAATCGCCTGCGGATCAACCCCCGCAGTTTTATGGCTTACTTATGGGAAAAGCACATGTTCGACAAGAATTCGACCATCGAAATATCTGACCCGGCTGTATGGGAAATCATTCAAAAAGAGGGCAAACGTCAGGAAGATCAGATTGAACTGATTGCCAGTGAGAACTACGCCTCTCCGGCCGTTATGGCCGCACAGGGCTCGGTGCTGACTAATAAGTATGCCGAAGGTTATCCCGGCAAACGTTATTACGGCGGCTGCGAATACGTAGACGAAGCTGAAACGCTTGCAAAAGAGCGTGCGCTCAAACTCTTCTGCGAACCGGTCGGCGTGGAGATGGCGGTCAACGTTCAGCCGCACTCCGGCGCTCAGGCCAATATGTCCGTTTTCTTCGGCCTGCTTAATCCCGGCGACACGGTGATGGGCATGTCGCTGGCTGAAGGCGGTCACTTGTCTCACGGTATGAAACTCAATATGTCCGGCAAGTGGTTCAACGTTGTGAGCTACGGCTTAAACGACAAAGAAGAAATTGACTACGATCAGGTCGAAAAACTGGCTGAAGAAAACAAACCTAAGATCATCATCGCCGGTGCTTCCGCCTATTCTTTACATATCGACTTCAAGCGTTTCAGCGAAATTGCTAAGAAAGTCGGTGCTTACCTCATGGTGGACATGGCCCACTATGCCGGTTTGGTTGCTGCCGGTGTTTATCCGAGCCCGTTCCCGTATGCCGACATCGTGACAACCACGACGCACAAGACTCTTCGCGGTCCGAGAGGCGGCATGATCTTCTGTCGCCCGGATCTGGAAAAACAGATCAATATGGCCGTGTTCCCGGGCGTTCAGGGCGGTCCTCTGATGCACGTGATTGCCGCCAAGGCCGTGGCTTTCGGTGAAGCCTTAAAACCGGAATACAAGGAATATCAGCAGCAGGTCATTAAGAACGCCACGGCAATGGCCGATGCTTTGACTAAGCGCGGCCTTCGTATTGTTTCCGGCCGCACCGAGAGCCATGTGATGCTCGTGGACCTTCGTTCTAAGAACATTACCGGTAAAGAAGCCGAGACGGTTCTTCATGAAGTGGGCATCACGGTCAATAAGAACTCCATTCCGAACGATCCGCAGAAACCGTTTGTGACGAGCGGTATTCGTTTGGGTTCTCCTGCCATGACAACCCGCGGCTTCAAAGAAGATGAGGCGATCGAAGTGGCCAACCTCATTGCCGACGTGCTCGATGCACCTAAAAATGAGCAGGTGCTCGCCAACGTGAAAGAGCGTGTTGCAAGCCTTGTTGCCCGATTCCCGGTTTATTTGGAAACTTTGTAAGGCTGATTCAGGAGCGATCCTATGCTTTGTCCCTACTGCAAAGAACCCAACACTCAAGTTATTGACTCCCGCACCTGCGAAGAAGGTTCGGCGATTCGCCGCCGGAGAAAATGTCCGACCTGCGGCGCCCGCTTTACGACCTATGAAAAAGCGGCACTGCAGATGCCGCTCATCATCAAGAAAAACGGCAGCGTTCGGGAAGCCTACAACAGCGATAAGCTGCGCCGTTCCATGCAGATCGCACTGCGCAAGCGGCCTGTGAAAGCAAGCGAGCTGGATTCTGCGATTTCGCGGATAGAAAAGCAGCTTCAGGTGTCCGGGGAAAAAGAGGTGACTTCTAAGCGCGTCGGAGACATGGTCATGCTCGAGCTGAAAAAGCTCGACAACGTGGCCTATGTCCGCTACGGTTCGGTCTACTTTAACTGCGGTACGTTAGACGACATGATCAAGCTTGTTGAAAACGCCCGAGAGGATCAGGGTAAGGAGGGGAAATGAGTTTTTCCGATTGTTCATATATGCGCCGTGCGCTGGAGCTGGCCAAGAAAGCTCGTTTTAACTGCCCGCCGAATCCGGCTGTCGGCTGCGTGATTGTTAAAGACCGCCGCATCATCGGGGAAGGCTTTACTCAAAAGACCGGCGAGGCACATGCCGAAGTTATGGCGCTGCGCGATGCGGCCTCCCGCGGGGAAAGTGTTGAAGGCGCAACGGTTTACGTGACGCTGGAGCCGTGCTCGCACTACGGCCGAACACCGCCCTGCGCCTTAGCGCTTAAAAATGCGAAGGTTGCCCGCGTGGTTGCAGCCCTGAAAGATCCCAACCCCTTGGTGGCCGGAAAGGGCCTCAAGATGCTGGAAGAAGCCGGCGTTAAAGTCGAGTGCGGTCTGGAGGCCGAAGAAGCTGAAGAGATCAACCGCGGATTCTTAAAGCGTCAAAGAGAAGGCATGCCTTGGGTCCGCACGAAGATGGCCATGAGCGTGGACGGCAATACAGCGCTTGCCAACGGCAAGAGCCAGTGGATTACTTCGGAAGAGGCGCGCGCGGACGGTCACTTCTGGCGCGGCATCAGCGGCGCCGTGCTGACAGGACTCGGTACGGTGCTTGCCGACAATCCTCAGATGACGGCTCGTTTTGAAGGCGTGACGCGCCAGCCGCTGAAGGTCGTTGTGGACTCAAATCTGAGTCTCAATCCGGACTTGAAGATTTTCCAAGGCGGAAAAACGCTGCTGGTCTGCGCACACTACGATATCGTTCGCGCCGAGAACTTTGAAAGTCAGGGTGTTGAAGTGATCGAACTGCCCGGAAAAGACGGCAAGGTCGACCTCAGAGCCCTGATGCGTGAATTGGCAAAGCGCGAAATCAATGACGTGCATGTTGAAGCCGGAGCTCGTCTGAACGGCGCTTTGGCCATGGAAGGTCTGATTGACGAATATCTGATCTATGTGGCGCCGGTGTTTTTAGGAGACGGACGACGTCTGCTGGATTTACCATCTTTTAAAGACCTTTGTGAGGGCGTCGCGTTAGAATTCACCGATATTCAAAAAGTTGGTCCGGATGTGCGTCTGATGCTTCGTCCGGTGCGCTAAATAAGGAGACGATATTTATGTTTACAGGAATTATTCAGGCCGTCGGCCGTATTCGCGACAACGAAGAGATTGGCGACGGTCTGCGTATTCATGTTGAAGCCCCGGAACTCGGTTTGGACACGGTCAAGATCGGAGACTCCATCGCCATCAACGGCGCCTGCATGACGGTGGTCGAAGTCGACGAAAAGAAATTCAAGGTTGAAGTTTCCGCTGAGTCGCTGAGCAAAACCGCCGGCTTAGATGGCTGGGGCTATGTGAACCTGGAAAAAGCCATGCGTCTCGGCGATCGTCTGGACGGTCACATTGTGAGCGGCCACGTTGACGGCGTGGGCGAAGTCGACGCTTTCGAAAAAGTCGCCGAATCCTATCGTCTGGTGGTCCGCTGCCCGATGAAGCTTGCCAAGTTCCTGGCCTATAAAGGCTCGGTTGCCATCAACGGTGTTTCCCTGACGATCAACGAAGTGGAAGATACGCCTGCCGGCACCCGCATCAGCATCAACTTAATTCCTCATACTTTCGAGCACACTTCCTTCAAGTACACCAAGAAGCGCGATCTGGTCAATGTCGAAGTGGATACGGTTGCCCGCTACATCGAAAGAATGTATTCGCTCACCGAGCATAAATAATTGAATTTTTTAGCGGCCTTTAAACCCAACGCGGAGCAATTCGCGGAGGATTTGAAAGGCCGTTTTGTTAGAATTCCGCCTATCAATTTAACGGAGAAGAATGTGTCCATTGAATTCATCAAACCGAATGCAGACGGCAGTGATTTGAAAATCGGTATTGTTTCCGCCCGCTTCAACGACTGGGCCTGCGATGCCATGTTTGCATCCTGCTACGAAGAGCTCAAAGCTCACGGGGTTAAAGACGAGAACATCGTGGTGACCACGGTTCCCGGCGCTTTAGAAATTCCCGGAGCACTTGTCATGCTCTACGAAGGCTATCCGGATCTGGACGCCTTAGTTGCAATCGGCTGCGTGATCAGAGGAGAAACCTATCACTTTGAACTGGTCGCCAATGAGTCTTCCCGCGGCGTAACAGACTTCGTTATGACCGAAGGCATTTCTGTCGCCAACTGCATTCTGACAGTTGAAAACGAAGAACAGGCCAAAGTCCGCGTCCAGGAAAAGGGTGCCGACGCCGCTCGCGTCGCTCTGGAAATGGGCAATCTTCGCCGCTTCTGCGGACAGCGCGTTATGGAAAATTACGGAGAAGATAATGGACAGTAATCATACGGGAGCCAAGAGCCCCGCTAAGAAGCGCGGAGGCCGGAGCGCCCGTCGCCGTTCACGTGAATTTGCGCTTCAAGGCGTATATCAGTGGCTGATGAGTCATACCGACCCGGAAGCGATTGATGCCGCCGCTTTGGAAGCGGAAGATTTTGATAAAGCCGACCAGGCTTTCTATCGTGAACTGCTTCACGGCGTCACGGAAGAATTTCCGTCTCTTGAGACAAGCTATGCTCCTCACATCGACCGTGAAGTGACATCGTTGTCTCCGATTGAAAGAGCGATTCTTTTAATCGGCACGTACGAACTTAAAAACACGACAACGCCTTATCGCGTTGTGATCAACGAGGCAGTGGAACTGGCTAAGAGTTTCGGCGGTTCCGACGGCTTTAAATATGTCAACGGAGTTTTGGACAAGATGGTTCCCGAACTTCGTCCTTACGAGGTTGTAAAAGGCAAAAATGCCTGAGCACCCTGCCTGTACGATGACTCCGAATCCGCTTGATGAATTCGGAGTCATATCCCGTTTTTTTACGGATCGCTCTTTTTATCCGTCTGCGTGGCCTTCACAAGGCGCAGGGGACGACTGTGCCTTTCTTGACGTCGGCCCGATGCGTTTGGCCGTGACGGCTGACATGATGGCGCTCGGATCGCATTTTTTAGAAAATGCCTCTCCTTACACGGTAGGCCGCAAAGCGCTTGCGGTGAATTTATCCGACCTTGCCGCTGTCGGCTCAGAACCCAAGGCATTTTTCCTTTCTATCTCCCTGCCTCGCATCGACGAGAACTGGCTGGAAGGCTTTTCTAAAGGCCTTCTGGAAGAGGCCCGCCGCTTTAACTGTCCGCTTCGCGGCGGAGATACGGTTAAATCTTTCGCCAAGGCCGGGCAAACACCCTACACCGCAATCTCCATTACTGCGATGGGCGAACTGCCTGCCGGTAAAGGACTGACTCGAGCCAGGGCCCGAGTCGGCGACGACGTCTGGGTATCCGGTACTCCGGGAGACGCGTTTGCGGCGCTCGGTCAGATTTTCGGGTACTGGACGTTTGCCGAACCGCTTTTCGGATATTTCCGTTCTCGTATGGATCTCCCTGAGCCGCGTGTGACGCTCGGACGCGGATTGCTCAATGTCGCTACGGCCTGCTGTGATATTTCCGACGGTTTAGTCGGGGACCTGAAGCATATTTTGGAGCGCTCCGGAGTATCTGCACGGCTGTTTTGGCCCGCTTTCCCGAAGTCCGACGCGATGGAGCTTCTTCCCGAAGCTGTTCAGCAGCGCTGCGTTTTGTCCGGCGGAGATGATTACGAATTGCTTTTTACCGCATCTTCTCATCGCCGCGAGGAAATCGAACAAATTGCAGAGCGTGCGGGAACTCGTGTGTCCCGCATTGGCGAGATAGTTCCGGCAGAGGAACCTTTAAAAATTATTGATGCAAACGGCTCGGGGGTCGCCTGCGCGACCTCATTTAACCATTTCGGAGAAGCCGGCTCATGAAATCCTATAAAACGACACCGCCTTCGTTTAAAACCGTGCTTCAACACCCTTGGCTTTGGATCTCAACCTTTTTCGGATCCGGCTGCATTACGCCGGCGCCGGGAACCTGGGGTTCCTTTGCGGCTTGGGGCGTGTTTTGGCTCTTAGATATGTGGCTCGGACGCTCCTTTATCTGGGCTGCGGCATTGGTTATATTTGTCCTCGGGTGCATCTCGGTGGGCAAGAGTACGGTTTATTTAAATAAAGTCGATCACGGTTCGATTGTGGTCGATGAGGTTGTTGCGGTATGGGTCGTCCTGCTTCTGACGCCGTTGGGTTTCTGGTGGCAGCTCTCATCCGTTATTGCTTTCCGTTTTTTTGACATCGTTAAGCTTCCGCCCGCATCGGTGGTGGACAGAGGCCGTCAGAACGGCTTTACTGTCATGCTTGACGATATATTTGCAGCTGTTTACGCCATTCTGGTCATCAATTCGATGGCCTGGGTGGCAGGGTTCTACGGAGCCGCTTCCCCCAATTGGATTTTGCAATGAATAAAGAAATAGAAGATAAAGTCAAAGAACTCAGCCGCCGCATTGTCGGTACCCGTCAGATCGTGGTTACCGCCGAGTCCCTCACGGGCGGCATGATCAGTGCAGCCCTGACGTCGATTCCCGGCGCTAGCGAATGGTTCGAGCGCGGTTTCGTGACCTACACCAATCAGGCTAAGCACGAAATGCTGGACGTTCCGCAGTCTATTCTTGACCGTTTCTCGGCCGTGAGCACGCAGACCGTATCACAGATGCTTGAAGGCGCGATTCGTCACTCCAACGCAACTATGGCCGTGGCGGTCAGCGGTATCGCAGGCCCGGACGGCGCAATGCCGGGCAGACCTGTCGGGACTGTTTTTATCGGCTGGAAACGCAAAGACGAAATGGCCGAAGTGGGCCGTTATGAATTTAAAGGCCATCGCCAGAGCGTGCGCGAGCAGACTGTTGCTGTCGCCATCCAAGGTTTAATTGAAATGCTCGACGAAAGGCAGCCATCATGAGTATCTGGCTCGATATTCTCTGTTTAATTCTGCTGATTCTCCTCAACGGCTTTTTTGCCATGAGCGAGATCTCCATTGTTACTGCTCGCCGCAGCAAACTGCAGATGCTGGCAGACCAAGGCGCCAGCGGTGCAGAACTTGCTTTATCACTGTCTGAAAATCCGACGAGAGCGCTTTCTACCATCCAGGTCGGTATTACTTCCATCGGCATTCTTTCCGGTATTGTCGGTGAGTCGGCTTTGGTAGATCCGCTTTCTAACTTCTTCCTAGACACCCTTCATATCCCGGCCGCCACGGCACGCGGCGCTTCAATGGCTGTGGTGGTTATTTTGATCACGTATTTCTCCATCGTGATCGGTGAATTGGTTCCGAAACGTATCGGTCAGATGGGTGCGGATGCGATCTCCCGCTTGGTTGCCAAACCTATTCACTGGCTGGCCATCCTGGCGATGCCTTTCGTGAAGCTGCTCTCTTTCTCTACGGAGATGCTTCTTAAGATCCTCGGTATTAAACAGGACGATCAAAAGATCACGGAAGAAGAAATTCACTCCATGATTGATGAAGGCGGTGAGGCCGGTGTGATCGATGCGCAGGAACACACGATGGTCAAAAACGTTTTTCGTTTGGATGACCGCGCCGTTGCGTCCCTGATGGTGCCGCGTTCCGAGGTTCAGTATCTGGACTTGGAAGATACACGCGAAGTCAATATGGAGAAGGTTCTCAATTCTCAGCATTCCCGCCTGCCGGTTTGTTACGGAGGCCTGGATGACATTCGCGGCGTGGTCACCACTCGTCTGCTTTTAAAGCAGATGGTCAACGACGGTAAACCAAACTTCAAGGTGAACTACGAACCGGTGCTCTACGTTCCTGAATCCATTTCCGGAATGGAGCTTCTGGACACCTTTAGAAAGAGCGACGCAGCGCTTGCGATGGTCGTTGACGAATACGGTGCAATCTTAGGCCTCGTTACTCCGCACGATGTCCTAGAAGCCATTGCCGGCGAATTTAAGCCGGATGCGCCTGAAGATGCTCAGATTATTCAGAAGGGCGAAAATTGCTACGAAGTTGACGGCCTGCTGCCGATTCCCGAACTCAAAGACCTGCTCGATATTGATGAAGTTCCGGACGAAGATAAAGACCGCTACACGACGGTTGCCGGTATGGTGATCTTCCTTCTGGAGCGTCTGCCCCGTACCGGAGATCGAGTCAAATGGGACGGCTGGGAATTCCGAGTCATGGTCATGGACGGACGCCGTCTGGATCGTATCCTGATTACCAAGCTGCCGTCTGCAGACGACCCTAAGAAAAAGGAAAGTTAAGGCTTTAAGGCCGGCGGCGAGCCGGCCTTAAAGAAGCACCCAAAATAAAAGACCGCTGTTCCGGCGGTCTTTTCGTATGCGGTGAGAAGGCTACTTAGATGAAGGACCTGTAGGATCCTTTTTCACAATCGGGTGCTTCTCATCGTATTCGATACCTTTGAATATACCGAATGAGCTTGCGGCAATCAGCGCCGCGCCAAGGTAGCGTCTGGGGCTGCCGTTTTTAAGAACCAATCTTGCAATTGCGACTGCGGCCGGAATAAACACCGTTCGAGCCAGGGGAATGGCAACTTTCGGGTTGGTTAAACCTAAGGCTTGCATAGTTTTAACCGCGTCGACTCCGATGTTTTTGACAGCGGATGCGGGTTTATTGCGCATATAGGTCAGCTCGTCTTGGATCTGAGCTCTTTGTTCACCTGCCTTGACGGTCAGGTGTGCAAGCTTGCGAGCAACGTCTTCATTTGCCTGCATTGTTGTTCTCCTCTTTGGTAGGATCGACCGGCTGTTGAGTGGCGACGCCTGCTTTTTTATTGCAGGAAGCGCGGAAAGCGGCGACGTCGGCTGCCAAAATCTGACGAGATTCCTCAAACGCATAAGGCATGTTGGCCGCAAGGTTGCGGGCTTTGCCTAAGAAGAAAAGGAACAGGAGCAGATAGGTGCCGGCGATGCAGCAGGAGACGAAAACGCGGTGATCTTCCCAGAAAATAACAAGAAGTGCGACCGATATAAAAACGAGCGCAAAGAGGCCGAAAAGGGCGGCAAGGACAGTGTAAACGGCTGTCTTTGCCGCGTTGTTTTTGGCGACGGAGAGCTCGATAGAAGCAATTTGAAGACGCGTCGCCAAACCGTCAACCACCTGATTAAGGATGGTGAAGAGTCCGGGATCGGCGTTATTTCTATCTGACATATCTATCTCCGAAAGCCTCGGGAAGAATTACTTGCGAGCAACCAGGAGACCGAGCAGGAGGCCGCCGACAGCTGCGATACCGACAGCGCGCCAAGGATTGGAGCGGACGCAGTCGTTAACTTCACCGGCAATTTCTCTGCCTTCTTCAGAAGTCTTGTCATAGAAGCTCTTCATGTTTCTGCTTGCACGAGCCAGGCATTCTTTAGCTTTTGCCTGGAGCTCTTTAGCTTCTTCGCCGGTAGCGGCGGAGGCCTGCTTCAGGAATTCGTCAGCCTGTTCGAGGGCAGTGTCAACATTTTCACGAACTACGGCTTCAATTTTGTTTTCCATACTGAAATTACCTCCCTTTAAGGATATCTATATGTCTGAAAAGTCTATCATCTGCCGTAAACCCAGCAGATTACGGCGTCCATAACGGGTATGGAATTGATCGCGGAAGGACCGTTGACAATGGCCGCGACGGCATAACGTTCACCGCTTTTCGTCTGGACATACCCCGCGATCGAACGGACGTTCTGGATATAGCCCGTTTTGATGTGGGCATTGCCTTGAGCGACGTGTCTTTTTCTCATGGTCCCGTCAACGCCGGAGATGGGAAGCGAAGAGACGAATTCCGGCATTTGCGGGGAGTTCCACATGTGTTTCAGAACTGTCACGAAGGCGTCTGTGGAGACTGCGGTGGTGCGAGAAAGCCCGCTGCCGTTGTCAATTTTGAGTGAGGAGGCGGGAATCTTTAATGAGGCGGCCCATTCATAGACGGCGGCACGGGCTCCTTCTAAGTTTTTGGGTTCGTCTTTCTGAGTGTTAGCTAAAGCGAGGAAGAGCTGACGAGCGATGATGTTGTCGCTGTACTTATTCATGTTGTAGACAAGTTTCGTCAAAGGCTCGGAGTAGGAAGAAGCAAGCACTTTGTAGTCGTCAGAGTCTTCAGGGAGTTTGCCCTGAACAACTTTGCCCTTCCAGGTGCCTCCGGCTTTTTTCCACATATCGGCAAAGACGACCTGAAGATACTGGTCGGCGGAGAGGCTGGTGTAGAAGTAGTCCTTCGGACCGCATTTCAGCGGGAACTTTCCTTTGAACGCAGGTTTAAGCGGGTTGGAGAAATCAGGATTGATTTGTTTTCTCCATGCACCGCAGCCTTCTTTGCTAAGAGGAATGCTTTCAGGGAGCTTCACGCCTGCGATTCTGGGTTCGGGATAAAGGTAGGCGACGCCGGCCTCTTTATCAGGGCGGATTTTGATGAAGAAAGAGCGGGAGTTCACCATCAGAGCATCCGGTCCCAAGTTGTAGGGACGGTTGCCTTCTCCGTCAAAGGCGAAGGGATCATGCGGTGCTACATCGAAGTGAGAACGATCCGCAATGATGTTTCCCTTGATTTCTTTCACACCGCGAGCACGAAGGTTGTCGACCAAAAGCCAAAAGCGCTCAATGGTCATGGAAGGCGCACCGTGCCCGACTAAATAGAGATCTCCGCTGAGCACGCCGTTTTTATCCGGCTCTTCTGCTGAGATAAAACGCGTCGTCCAAACCTTGGCCGGTCCCAAAAGCTGCAGCGCCGCGGCTGAAGTAATGACTTTGGCGCTCGAGGCCGGTACGCGAGGCGCAGTGCCGTTGAACTTTAGCGTAGTGCCTTTGTCGGAGAGCGGAATGACAGACAGCGAAAAATCGCCTTTAGGAACTTTGCAGGAGTTAAGCGCTTTTTGGATCGGCGCCGGAAGGGAGGGTGCTGATTTTTTGGAGGCTGCCTGACCGGCAGGGGAGAAAAAAATGAAAAAAGACAGGGCGACGACGCTAAATTTAACCACTTCAATCCTCACAAAACACACTCGAGCAAAAGTGCCATTTTTACGCGACATTACATGTTGTTAACAAAACGTCGCATTTGAAACACATTTGTTTACAGAGTTTGTTAGTATAAACACCTATCTGAGAACGGCCTTGAAAAAAGACTGCATAGCCTCATATAAGGAAATATTGGTAAAGCCTAGCGCTTTGATAAACACAAATAGGAGTTTTAAAGATGAAGATTCGTCCTTTGCACGACCGCGTTATTGTTAAACGCGTTGACGCCGAAACACGTACAGCCAGCGGTATTTATATCCCTGAAGCAGCCGGTGAAAAACCTGATCAGGGTGTTGTCCTCGCTGTCGGTCCAGGCAAGCGTGACGAAGCAGGCAAGCTCATCCCTATGGATGTTAAGGTAGGCGACCGCATTCTGTTCGGCAAGTATTCCGGCCAGAACGTTAAGGTCGACGGGGACGAATACCTCGTAATGCGTGAAGAAGACATTATGGGTGTCCTCGAATAAGACGGCCTAGTACAGAATTTAGAAATAGGAGATTAAGTAAATGACAGCAAAACAGGTTTTGTTCGGCAATGACGCTCGTTCCCGTATGGTCAACGGCGTTAACGTTCTTGCCGATGCCGTTAAGGTAACTCTCGGACCGAAAGGCCGCAACGTTGTTCTCGAACGCGCTTTCGGCGGTCCGACAATCACCAAAGACGGTGTTTCTGTTGCAAAAGAAGTTGAACTGAAAGACAAGTTTGAAAACATGGGCGCTCAGATGGTTAAAGAAGTTGCTTCCAAGACCAGCGACAACGCCGGTGACGGTACAACGACAGCTACCGTTTTGGCTCAGGCTATCGTTGACGAAGGCATGAAGTATGTTGCCGCCGGTATGAGCCCGATGGATCTGAAGCGCGGTATCGACAAAGCTGTTGCCGCTGCCATCGAACAGCTCCACTCCCTCAGCAAGCCGACAACTACCAGCAAGGAAGTTGCTCAGGTTGGCGCTATTTCTGCTAACTCCGATCATGAAATTGGCGACATCATTGCCGAAGCCATGGAAAAAGTCGGCAAGGAAGGCGTTATCACCGTTGAAGACGGCAAGAGCCTGCACAACGAACTCGAAGTTGTTGAAGGTATGCAGTTTGACCGCGGCTACCTCTCTCCGTACTTCATCAACAACCCTGACAAGCAGGTAGCTCTCCTTGAGAACCCCTACCTCCTCTTGGTTGAAAAAAAGATCAGCAACATTCGCGATCTTCTCCCGATCCTTGAACAGGTTGCTAAGTCCGGCCGTCCTCTGCTCATCATTGCAGAAGACATCGAAGGCGAAGCTCTGGCCACATTGGTTGTCAACAGCATCCGCGGTGTTCTGAAGACTGTTGCCGTTAAGGCTCCGGGCTTCGGCGATCGCCGTAAGGCCATGCTCGAAGATATCGCTATCCTGACGGGCGGTACCGTTATCTCCAGCGACGTCGGTCTGACCCTTGAAAAGGCCACACTTGCCGAACTCGGTTCTGCTAAGAAGGTTGAAGTCAACAAGGAAAGCACCACGATCATTGACGGCGCCGGCAAGGAAGACCAGATCGAAGCTCGTGTTAAACAGATCCGTGCTCAGATGGAAGAAACTTCCAGCGACTACGATCGTGAAAAACTTCAGGAACGCGTTGCCAAACTGGCAGGCGGTGTTGCTCTGATCAAGGTCGGTGCTGCTACTGAAGTTGAAATGAAAGAAAAGAAAGCCCGTGTTGAAGATGCTCTGCATGCCACACGTGCTGCTGTTGAAGAAGGCGTTGTTGCCGGCGGCGGCGTTGCTCTAATCCGTGCAAAACAGGCCATCAAGGAAATCAAGGGCGACAACCCCGAACAGGACGCCGGTATCAAGATCGTTCTCCGCGCTATGGAAGAACCGATGCGTCAGATCGTCCGCAACGCCGGTGACGAACCCAGCGTGGTTGTTGACCGTGTCGCAAACGGTAAGGGCAACTTCGGCTTCAACGCTCAGACCGGTGAATACGGCGACATGATCGAGATGGGTGTTCTGGATCCGACTAAGGTTACCCGCACCGCTCTGCAGAATGCAGCCTCCGTTGCCAGCTTGATCCTGACAACAGAATGCATGATTGCCGACATGCCTGAAGACAAACCTGCAATGCCCCCGATGGGCATGGGCGGCGGAATGGGCGGAATGCCTGGCATGATGTAATCATCCGCTGAGTTAAGTTAATTAAACACCCGGAGGTCTCGCACCGACGGGTGTTTTTTCGTATGCGCGAGAAGCGAAAGTCATTGTTTCGAGGAAGCAGATTGAGGCGTACGGGGCTGCTTTTTAGCGGTTAACCGCATTCTCTGATGAAAGATATTTGGCATACAATCGAAAGGAAGACGAATAAGAAGGACAGGAAGTGTAGATATGCGATGGAAGTTCATACTCGGTCTTCTGACCACATGCGCCGTTTTAATGTCCATGAGCTATACGATGCTCATTCCCTTCCTGCCCATGTATCTCATTCAGGATTTGGGTGTCGTGAAAGCCGACGTGGATATGTGGTCGGGTGCGATTTTCGCTATCACATTCCTTGTCAGCGGCATCATGGCACCGATCTGGGGCGCGCTTGCTGATAAAAAGAGCCGCAAGCTTATGGCGCTGCGCGCCGGATTTTGCTTGGCGATCACTTACTTCTTAGGCGGCTTGGTCACGAATCCTTGGGAGCTGCTCGGCGTTCGATTTATTCAAGGCTTATCCGCGGGTCTGTGGCCTGCGCTGCTTGCGATCATCTCTGTAGAATCTCCGAAACTCAAACTCGGTTTCTGCATGGGCGTTATGCAGGGCGGTATGACAGCGGGCGGCGTGCTCGGGCCGTTGTTCGGCGGCCTGCTGGCGGATCAATTCGGTATGCGTATGGCGTTCTTTATCGCGGCCGCCGCTTTGTTCCTGATCACGTTAGCTTTGCTCTTTTTTGTTAAAGAGGAACCGAGGAAGCCCGATCCGAATGCCAAACCCGTCAAGATTTGGGACTTCTCTTTATGCAAGATTCCGGCAGTTAAGCGCATGCTGATTTGCGCCGGCGTGGTGCAGCTGACCATTTTAATGCAGCAGCCGATCATGCCGCTTTACGTGGCCGAGCTGCAGGGTTCGATGGAGCGAATCGTCTTGATTTCCGGCATTGTGTTTTCAGTGACGGGTATTTCGGGCGTCTTAGCCTCTCCGGGCTGGGGCATTTTAGGTCAGAACTGGGGCTATCGACCCGTACTTTATTTGTCTTTGCTCGGCGCCGGACTGTTCGGGATTGTGCAGGTGTTTCCGAACTCGCTTGAGTGGTTTACGATTTGGCGCTTTGTCGGCGGCTTAGCCTTTGCCGGCATTTTCCCGGCCATTAACGCGGTGCTGACAGTTTCCACGAATGCCAACGACAAAGGACGTGTCTTTGGACTGTCTTATCTAGCCCAGCAGTTGGGTGCCGTGATGGGACCGATTGTCGGCGGCGCAATGACTGCGTACTTCTCTTATAAGTTCATCATCGGAATGTCCGGCTTTATCTGCTTACCGCTCGTACTCTATCTGTTTCTCAAGAGACCTGCTAAGACGGAAGGTACCGGAACTCCGCTGGTGTAGGAACACTTCTAAGTTCGTGTGAGTTATTGAAAAACGTCCGCCTGCTAAACAAGCGACGGACGTTTTCATTATTTTCAGCAACCGGATTGCTAAAATCCGTGCTCAAACACAATTCGAACGTTTGGAGGAAAGCTATGAAATTCACCGATATGCTTCAGCACTGCTGGGATGTCAATCAGTCATTACTTTGCGTCGGCTTAGACCCCGATCCCAAACGTTTCCCGAAGCAGTTTGAAAGCAACAAGCATGCCATCCTGGACTTCTGCTGGGATATCGTTAAATCGACCGGAGATTTGGTCTGTGCCTTTAAACCGCAGATTGCTTACTTTGCTTCTTCCGGCGCGGAAGATCAGCTCAAAGAACTGATTGCCCGCATTCACAGCGAATATCCGGAAGTTCCCGTGATTCTTGATGCTAAGCGCGGCGACATCGGCTCCACTGCCAAGCATTATGCTAAGGAGGCCTTCGAACGTTTCGGAGCGGACTGCGTCACGCTTTCTCCTTACATGGGCTTTGATTCCGTCGAGCCTTACCTTGAGTATCCGGACAAAGGTGCCTTCATCCTTTGCCGCACCAGCAACAAAGGCGGCGACGACTTCCAGATGCTCGACTGCGGAGGCCAGCCGCTTTACCACGCAGTTGCGAAAAAAGTAGAGCAGTGGAATACCACCGGTCAGCTCGGCCTTGTGATTGGAGGCACTTATCCGAAAGAACTCGCGAGTGTTCGTGCCTTAACGCCGGAATTAAACTTCCTCGTTCCCGGCATCGGAGCTCAGGGCGGAGACATCAATGCCTGTGTGCAGAGCGGTATGAACGCGCAGAAGACCGGCATGGTGATCAATTCCAGCCGAGCTATTCTTTATGCATCCTCCGACGAAGACTTCAAAGAAAAAGCCAGAGCGGTCGCGATGCAGACTCGCGATGCGATCAATGCAGCCCGAGGACTCTAAATTTCGTTGACGATGGTGCGTTGCGGGATGTCCCAGAAAGGCGCCACCATGTCTTCTTTGCTTTTGAAAAATTGAACCAGGCGCGTTTGGAACCACTGCAGAAATACGCGGTGGCGGCGGATGCGCCAATTTGTTTTTGAAGTGCACACAAAGCACTCCACCGGCGGATGGACCCAGCCGGGAAGAATCGGGACCAGAATGCCCGAGGCAATTTCCTGTGCGCAGTGAAAAAGCGGCAAATCCACCGAGATGCCCAGCCCGTCAATGACAGACTTTTTAATCGCTAGAATGTTGGAAACTCTGAGTACTTGTTTCCATTTCACTTCTTCGCGTTTATCACCGTTTTCTAAGTAACGCGTGGCGGAACGCACTGAACCGTCATAAACCAAAACTGTGTGTGCAGCTAAATCCTTGGGATGCAGAGGCATTCCATGCTCTTCGATGTAGCGGCGCGAAGCTACGGGCACATAGACGTTGCGTCCTCTTGAGTAAGACACAATCCGCGGATCCTTGGATTTAAAGCTAGCTACTGAGATGTCGGCCTTGTACTGAAGGATGTCCTGGACGTTTCCGCCGCCGACAATGTCAAAGACGATCTCAGGGTACTGAGAGTTGAATTCCATTAGCATCGGGATGTAGACCGCAACGGAGCCGGGCGCCAAAGAGAGGCGAATTTTTCCTGCCATGCCGGCCGAGCTCTGTGTCAGCTCCTTGACCATCTCCTCGTGCTGCAAAAGAATATTCGAAGCATGCTCATAGGCGATCTGGCCGGACTCCGTGAGCTGCAGGGGTCTTGTCACACGGAGTATGAGCGTCTGCCCCAAAGCATTTTCTAAGGAGGTCAGCGCGCGAGAGACGGTTGAGACTTCTACATCAAACTCTCCGGCGGTATCAGAGAAGTTTCGGGTATTGCACAAGCTGCAAAAAAGGCGCCAGGCACTGAGGTCGTCTAGTTTTGACATGATGCGAAAAAAGGGAATCGAGGATCTGTACATACTTTCTAACAAAAGCGACAAATACGCAAGTACTTTGCGTAAAACGCAAAGTAGCGTTTCCGATTTCGCCTGTCAGTTTTGAGGCCGGCTCATCAAAATAATAAAAAACAACCTCAAAACATAGGAGAAAAACAGATGACAGTCAGAGACGAGTTCTTCTGGTTGGGCGAAATCAATAAAGCCACGCTCGTGATCAACTCTCGTCAAGGTCTTTTGCCGATGCCGATCGCCGAAGAAGCGGCCAAGGCACTTCGTGAAGTTTTAGCCGACGGAGACGCTGATCCGACCAAGAGAGCTAAGACCTACATCACGTTTGAACCGTTAATGCTCAAAAAAGCAGATCCCGTGATCACGCTGATGCACGCCGGCCGTTCCAGCCAGGATATGCACGCAACTTATCGTTCTGCCATTCTTCGCGACCATGTTCTCGAAGTCGGTGACGCATTGAATGCCGTGCTGGAAACCATGACCGACCTGGCGGACAAAAACCGTGAAACGGTTGTCCCCAACTACACCAACGGTGTTGCTGCTCAGCCCAACAGCTTGGCGCATTACCTTCTTGCATTCTTAGCCGGCTTCAGCCGCGATGCGCAGAAGCTTCGTCAGTTCTACGTCCGTCTTGACCGCTGCCCGATGGGAAGCACCGTCCTGAACGGTACCTGCTGGCCGCTGGACCGCGAAGCCATGTGCAAACGTTTAGGCTTTGAAGCTGTCGCAGAAAACGCTTACGACGCCACACAGATCGGTCAGAGCGATCTGCCCGTCGAGTTCGCTTCAATTCTCACCGGCATTTGTCTGCATATCAATGTGTTCTTGGAAGACCTGATGGTTCAGTACGCTCAGGCTCGTCCCTGGATTCTTCTGCAGGAAGGCGGCGACAACACCTACGTTTCTTCCGCAATGCCGCAGAAACGCAATCCCGGCTTAGTGAATAACTGCAGAACGGAATCTTCTTCCGTGATCGGCGAAGTTCAGGCCGAGTTCTTCCGCGCTCACAATCTCCAGAGCGGCATGATTGACCCGAAGAATCAGACACTCAATGGTGCTTTAGCTCTTCATGCGGTTAAAGTTCTTACCATGTTTAACCGAGTTCTCAAAGCACTCGTGATCAACAAAGATCGTGCATTAGAAGAACTTAACAGCGACTGGACGGCCAGCCAGGAAGTTGCCGACCGTCTGATGAAGGAATACGGCGTCCCGTTCCGTATCGGCCACCACGCAGCCAGCCACATTGTTTCCTATGCTCGCGCCAACAACATTCTTCCGCTCGACTTCCCGTACGCCAAGATGCAGGAAATTTACAAGGAAGTCATCGAAAAAGAATTCCCGGAAGGCGATCCGAAATTCCCGATGAGTGAAGAAGAATTCCGAGAAGCCTTAAATCCGGTTTCCATCGTTTACAACCGTAAGACTTTAGGCGGACCTCAGCCCGCCGAGCTCGAACGCATGCTCAAAGAGCAGACCGCCGAAAACCATCTCAACGAACAATGGGTGGCCGACAAGAAAGCCTTTATCCAATCTTCCCTCGATAAATTAAATAAAGAATTTGAAACCTTAGGAGAATAATCATGACAGTACTTCTGCCTTGGTTTGCCCTGGTCGTCACTATCCTGGCGGGCTGGGCGATCATTAAAAGATTGTCTACTTCGATGGTCCTGCTGTTTGCCGGCTTGGCCATGATCAGCTTTGCCGTGATCTGCGGTGTTCACGGCTTCCTGCCGAAAGGCGTTAAACCTTCCGGCTTCGTATGGTTTGATATTTTTGAACTGCTTCGCTCTATCGCAACTAAACAGACTTCCGGCATCGGTCTTCTGATTATGGTCGCCGGCGGTTACGCTGCCTATATGGACAGAATCGGCGCTGCACACGCTCTTGTTCGTGTCTGCGTTAAACCTCTGGACGCTTTGTCCTCTCCGTATCTCGTTCTGGTAATGGGCTACCTCATCGGTCAGGCTCTGGTTACTGTGATCCCGAGTGCCGCAGGTTTGGCTATGCTGCTGTTGGTTGCTCTCTTTCCGATTCTTCGCGCTGTCGGATGTTCCGCCGCTGCTTCTGCCGCTGTTATTGGTACATCTGCCGGTATGACGTTAGGGCCGGCCTCCGGTACTGCTAACCTTGCCGCTCAGACAGCCGGCTTAGAACCGATTATCTACTTCGTTCAGTGCCAGCTGCCGGTTGCCATTCCGACATTGATCGTTGTCGCAATCTGCCACTACTTCGTTCAGAAGTACTATGACAAGAAGAACGACGACGTTTATTCCGACGCCATTCTGACTAAGAAAGACGACCTTCGCAATGTTCCTGGCTGGTACGCCATTCTCCCGGTCCTGCCGATCGCTTTAATGATCGTCTTCAGTAAGCTCGTCTACTCTGCCGTCAAGCTCAACACCATTAGCGCTCTGCTTCTCGTTTGGGTCTTCACAATCATCGTTGAACTCATCAGACGTCGTGACTTTAAGCCGGTTCTTGCCGACGGTGCTTTCATCTTCAAAGCCATGGGCGGTATGTTCTCCTCTATCGTTGCTCTGATTATCTGCGCTGAATTCTTTGCCACCGGCCTGAAAGTTACAGGTTTGATCTCCGCACTGATTACACACGCTCAGGGCATGGGCTTAGGCCTCAACGGTATGACCGCTGTTCTTACAGGTGTTGTCGGTATCGTTACCTTCCTGACCGGCTCCGGTGTCGGTGCCTTCTCCAGCTTCGCAGCTCTGGCTCCTGAAGTTGCCAACGGTCTCGGTGGTACTGCAGCCGCCTTCGTTACTCCGATGCAGTTTGCTTCCGGCATGCTCCGCGCTATGTCTCCTGTCGCCGGTGTCATCATCGCGGTTGCCGGTGCAGCCGGTGTCTCTCCGATGGCTATCGTCCGCCGTACTTGGATTCCGATGATCGCCGGTATGATCACCGTCCTCATCGCCAACGTTGTCTTCTTAGGCTAACTCTCATGAACATACGGGCCCCTTGCGGGCCCGTCGGAGAATCAAATGAAAAAAATCCTCATCCCCGCTTTAACAGCAGCGCTGTTGTGTTCTTCTGCCTTTGCTTTGGAAACTTCGGTTGCTCCGAAAGTGACCGATATCAAAAATCATTCACCGAAAACCGGCCTGATCGTCGGCAACTCTTACAGCTTCTATAACTGCGGTGTTCACAGCTATTTGAGAGGCTTGACACGAGAAAACAAACAGGATTGGAAAGCCCGCATCATTACGATCAGCTCCGGCCGTCTCTCCTATCATGATGTCGAACAGTACATGGGTCCGCATGAAATGGATCCTTATGCCAAGAAAGATGAGAAGGGCAATCTGATCAATCCGATGTTTGATGTTGTCATTCTGCAGGGTATGTCGACGGAACCGATTGCAGAAAAGAGCATTCCGACATTCAAGAAGTTTTTGAAGCAGCACGTTGCCACCATCAAGGCAAAGGGTGCCGAACCGATTGTTGTTGACACTTGGGCTCGTCAAAACAAGCCTGAAGATACGAAGAAACTGGCAGACGCCATTATTACGGCTGCCAATGAAAATGATGCGATTGTTTTGCCGGTCGGCTTGGCCTTTGCAGAAAGCCTGAAGCAGCGCCCGGATCTTCTGATGCATCAAAAGGATAAAAGTCATCCGACAGCAGCAGGCTCTTATCTGTACGGAGCAATGCTTTACGGGCTTCTTTTCCAGAAGAGTCCCGAAGGCATGACTTATTTAGGCGAATGCGAAAAACCGCTGAAGCCTGAAGATGCCAAGTTCCTTCAGAAATTGGCTTGGGACGTCCTTACAGATTTCTACGGCTGGAAAAAATAAGTAAGAAACAGAATTCTTTACCTCTTGCGGCCTTCGCGAACTAACTTAGCGAAGGCCGTTTTTTAATGCTTCCTGCGGAAGATCGACATTTTCCGGCAGGGGCTGTTTAAACGATAAAGCAAGATGAAGGAGGCTTACGCCGATCGAGGGCCAGACGAGGTCGAGCCACTTAGGTGCACCGCTGTGAAACACTGCTTCATAGTCTTTAAGCGCACTCTTTAAGCCGTGCTTGCTGTTATCGGAGGTGTAGCCGTTTTGCTGCAGGAGTTTTTCCAGAAGAGTGCTGTAATCCAAGCCTGAAGACGAGCGGTTGGCCAGCGGATCCATTTCCATATCTGACATATTTTCTTTTCCTAAAAATAAAGCCTCCGCGGCGAACGGAGGCTTATCACTATAGGCTTTCAGGAAGCCCGATATGAATTACTGCTGTGCAGACTGGGGAGCCGGTGCCTGGGCAGGTGCCTGGGCAGGAGCTTGGCCGGTAGCGCCAACTTCAGGAGCGTAAATCATCATCGGGGCATTTCCCATCATTTGACCGTTGCCCATCATCATGCCGTTAGGAATGATTTCGATCGGCTGAGTCTGAACTGCTCCCGGAGGAAGTTGGTTGTTGGCCTGAGGTGCAGGTTGAGAAGCTGCTTGGGGAGCAGGCTGAGGTGCAGCCTTCGGAGCTGCCTGCGGTGCGGCCTGAGGAGCAGGAACAGCCTGAGGTGTCGGGCCTAAGTCATCATCGGGAGCCTGCTGCTGGCCGTTGCCCTGGAGTTGCATGAAAACGCCGAGCTGGCCGGCGATGTAGCCTAAAGCAACGAGAGACTGGTCACGAGTAATAGTCTTGCCGGTCTGAGCGGCACGAGCCTGAACGAATTCAGAAGCTCTGTCGAGTTCGGTCTGTGTGACGGGGAAGTCACCGAACTGCATATGGCCCATGGTTGCTAACTTGCCGATGACTTCACCGGCAGGATTGGTCGGAGCCTGTTGTTCGGGCTGAGGTGCAGCTTGCTGAGCGAATGCGGATACAGAAAAGCTCAGTGCGACCGCACTGAGAGCAAGGGTTAATTTTCTAAGAATCATGTTATTTCTCCACTTCAAAAGCTAGAGAAACTATACTCCGTAAAAACCCTTAGTATTAACCTTAACTCTTTGATTCTTACTCAATATGGTGAGGATTCATGCCTACTTTGGCGCGCCTTTCGGAAGCGCTTTGAGTGCGTCGACCACGATGTCTTGTGTGAGCAGCTCGGGGAGGATTTTTGCAGTGCCGTCCGGGGCGTAAAGGAGATAAAGCGGGACGCCGGTTCTGCCGAAGGATTCCAAAGTTTTAGAAATTTCGGCGTTTCGATTCGTCCAGTCGGCGATGAGGAACTTGACGTTGTGCTCCTTAAAGGCCCTCTGCACGTTTTCTCGATCAAGTACGGCCAGCTTGTTGGCCTGGCAGGTGACGCACCAAGAGGCGGTGAAGTCGACAAAGACTGGGCGTCCCTCATCGAGCGCAGCTTGTAAAGCCGCAGGAGACCAGGCGTCGGCCGCTCTCACTTCAGCAGGGGCGCGCTCAAGCAGCGGAGAAGCGGCGACTGCATATGCACCGGCGCCGAGGATAAAGGCAAAAGCTATGAGGCCTTTTGATGTTGCTTTACCGAACTGCAGGCGTCCGTACAAAACTAAAGCTATAGCTAAAAGTACGGCGGCTAAGAGATAGACTCCGAGTGCTGAGATCGACACCTGCTGCCAAAGAACCCAGAAGAGCCAAAGCGCAGTGAGCGCCATCGGAACGGCCATAATCGTTCTGAATATGCTCATCCAGCGTCCCGGGCGGGGCAGCCAGGCAGTAAGGCACGGGAACAGCGCCAGCAGGAGCCAGGGAAGGCTCATGCCCAGCCCAAGGCAGAGGAAGACAACAAAAGACTCCAGTGCAGAGAAAGAGAGCGCGTAGCCTAAGGCAGCTCCCATGAACGGGGCCGTGCACGGGGAGGCAACGACGACGGCCAAGATGCCGGTTGCAAAACTGCCGCCCAGGGAGGCACCGAAAGTCTGACCTGTAGAAGAAATTCTTACGCCGGAAAATTCAAAGGCGCCGGCCAAGTTCAAGGTGATCGTGACAAAAAGAAGCGCCAGCAACGCTACGAACCAAGGCGACTGCAGCTGGAAGCCCCAGCCGACGGAAGCTCCGGCCGCTTTTACGGCGATCAAGGCGCCGGCTAACAGCGTCATGGAAATGAGGACGCCGACGGTAAAGGAAAGACCATGCAGTGCGAGTTTTCCGTCTCCGCGGTGCTCAACAAGGCTGAGCATTTTCAGAGACAAAACGGGAAAGACGCAGGGCATTAAATTCAGGATCAAACCGCCGAGGAAAGACATACCGGCGGCGAGCCAAACGGTTAAGTTGACGTCCGTGTTATCGGAGGATGCGGACGGTGGTGTCACGGTTCCATTTACTAAAACATGAGAAAAACTGCCGGACCAGCCGCCTTGAGCGGGTCCGCCGTCAGCGGCAAAGACGCCGGATAACGTGTCACCTGCTTTCAGTTCTTCCGTGCCCTGAAGTCGGACGGTGACTTCATCCCCGTTTTTAGAAACCGACTGAGGCGCTTTGTAATCAACAGCTCCTTCCTCTTCGGTGAATACATAAAAATGATTGAAAGGTTCAGAGGTTTTGAAGGTGACGGAAAGGGCGCGATTGGACGGATCAATCTGAGCGGAAACCGTTTTTAAGGGAGTAGGCGTTAAACCGTCATTGGTTTGGAAGAGCCCGGCGTTCGGAGAAGCGGCCGGCTCGGCGTTCGAGACTTTAACGGGAAGGTCAAACGAAGCATTTCCCGGAATGCATTGTTCCGCGCACATCAGCCAGGAGACGTTCGCTTTAGCGACGTACTCCCCTTCCTTGGCAGATGCCGGAACGGAAATTGAGACAGGAAGAAGAATCGAGTCTTCGTATCCGAAATTGGTGAGATCGCCGACGACATAAAGTTTCGGCGTAGGCCATTGAATGGATCCCGCCTTCCAGCCTTCGGGCAGAGACCAGTCGATGGTGGTCGGAAGTCCGGTGTCACCGGGCGTTTTCCAATATGTGTGCCAGCCCGGCTCTTGGGTCAGCAGCACGCCTAAACGGATGGAGCTTCCCGGTTGGACCGAAGTCGTTTGAGAGATAAGCTCGGCTTTGACCGCTTCGGTTTTCTTCCAAGGAAGAGCCTGTGCGTCTAAAGCGAAGACGGCAATGAAAAGTAAAAGGAAGCGTAAAAGCCAAGCAAATCTCATAAGAACAAGTGTCTAAATAAACGAATTAACCATGTACACGTTTGACTTCGGCAAAAGCCTTGTCCGCAGCTTCGAGCGTACGAGCGATGACGGAGTCATCATGAGTGATGGACACGAAACCGGCTTCGTAGATACTCGGAGCCAGGTAAACGCCGTTATCCAACATGGCATGGAAGAAAGTCTTGAAGCGATCGGCATCGCATTCCATGACTTCTTTGAAAGAGGTCGGGCACTTGCCGCGGAAGTAAATGCCGAACATGCCGCCGATGCTTTGGGCAGAGAAAGCGACACCGTGCTTCTTAGCCATAGCGCCTAAACCCTTGACGAGTTTAGCGGTCTGTTCAGACAGACGCTTATAGAAGCCGGGCTGCTGAATTTCATGCAGAGTAGCAAGACCGCAGGCCACGGCAACCGGGTTTCCGGAAAGGGTACCGGCCTGATAGACGGGGCCCAAAGGAGCGACGCAGTTCATGATGTCGCGTTTGCCGCCGAAAGCAGCCACGGGCATTCCGCCGCCGATGACCTTACCGAACATCGTGATATCAGGATCGATGTGGTACAGAGACTGTGCGCCGCCGAGGGCAACACGGAAACCGGTCATGACTTCGTCAACGATGAGGACGGTGCCGTGTTTGGCGGTTTCTTCTCTCATGGTGTCGAGGAATTCCTGAGTCGCAGGAACCATATTCATATTGCCGGCAACGGCTTCGACAATCACGCAGGCGATTTCATCGCCTTCTTTGTCGAAGAGCTCTTTGAGCTGTTTGGGATTGTTGTATTCGAGAACAATCGTGTCGTTGGTGACGGCAGCGGGGACACCGGCAGAGCTCGGAGTGCCGAACGTCAGCAGGCCGGAGCCGCCTTTGACCAGCAGAGAGTCGCTGTGGCCGTGGTAGCAGCCCTCGAACTTCACAATCTTGTTGCGGCCGGTGTAGCCGCGGGCCAAGCGGATGGCGCTCATGCCGGCTTCAGTGCCGGAGGAGACGAGACGGACTTCTTCAACGGAAGGAATGAGACGCTTGATTTCTTCGGCAATATCAATTTCACCGACGGTCGGGGCACCGAAGCTCAGGCCGTTGTCAACAGCTTCTTTGACCGCTTCGATGACGTGGGGATTGTTGTGACCGAGAATCATAGGACCCCAAGATCCGATGTAGTCGATGTACTGCTTACCTTCGACATCGTACATATGCGGCCCTAAAGCTTTTTTAATAAAGCGGGGAGCGCCGCCGACGGAGCGGAAGGCACGAACCGGGGAGTTAACACCGCCGGGAATGGACTTCTGGGCTCTGTCAAAAAGTACTTCATTCTGATCCATGAAAAGAACTCCTAGAAATGAATTAAATAGTAATTTCAAGCGGGATAGGCTAATCCGCTCATGCTATAGGAAAAACCTAAAGGATAGATTAATTTGCAGGCCGCGGGCACCACTCTCTTCGGACTGAATTGCGCAAACGAACTGAAAATCTATACAGAAGGTAACTCAAGTATTGCCGATTGTCTGAGCTCGGTAAGTTAAGGCCAATCTTCAAAAGCTAACGCGCCGAGATACAAGCAAAAAACGCTCTTCTGAATTCCGATTGCTGGTGCAGAAGAAATATGAGAAATGCCTGAGAGCCGCAGGGACAACTCTCAGGCATGACAGTTCACTACAGTCTTCAAAAGAAGACCAAAGCACTTTGAAACGGATTTTTATATTAAGCGCCAAGCATAAGGAGTTTTTGAAACCGGCAGTTCTCTATGATGCTTGCCGTTGCACCAAAAGCCTTAAGGGACCGGCCCTTCCTTGGCGATTTTTTAGTCTTCTGCTGATGAAACTTTCTTGACGAAAGATGTCAAGAGCTGGCCGAAATCCTGAGATTCCGCATTGCCGGCAGATGTGGCGAGCAGAGCGCCATAGAGGGTTGCTAAAACCCAAGCGGTTAGGACAGAAATCCAAGCAATTTTTCCGAAGTTCATAGGTTCTCCTTATAGTTGAACCTATCCTTATACAGGGCTTTTACTCACCTATACGGGAAACCGAGTACAAATCGGGTAAGTAAGTACCTATTGTGCGTTTGTACAACTTATTTGGGTAATGAATGAAAACTCTTGAAAGAGGTACGAAGGAGAAAAAACGCTTTTGTTTAATAGTTATTTTCCAAACTGTTTGATCAAAAAAATTCCAAAGTGTTAGGCAGATTTTGAAGTCGACTTCATAAACTTGATTCGTAGTTTGTTTTCCAAGGAGTCAAAAATGACAAAATTAAATCGACGTTTGTTTTTAGAATCAAGTGTGGCTTTAATTGGAAGTTGCACAATGGTAGAAAAAGCTTTAGCGAATGATGCTTCTCAAGGCGTCCAAAAAGAAGAACTCCGCTCAACCGCTGACAGAAAACTTCGTCGAAAACCTCGTGAATTAACGAGAGAACAGGCAATAGAAGTTATCGAAGCTACGCCGCATGCCGTGCTCTCGACGGCAGATTTGGACGGCAACCCTTACGGTGTCCCTGTTTCTCCGGTTTTGGAAGGTGATCATATCTACTTTCACTCCACAGGAATGCCCGGAGGCCGTAAAGAGGACAACATGCGGATGAATCCGAAAGTCAGCCTCTGTTACGTGGCAAAGGCAACCACGTTACCGGAGTGGTATTCCGTGGATTTTGCAAGTGCTGTGGTTAAAGGAACGGCTTCTCCAGTCACGGATGAAAAAGAAAAGCGTCATGCAATGGATCTTATCCTTGCTCGGCACGCGCCGCAGAACAGCAAAATCAGAAATGACGTTCAGTTTAAGAACAGATATCCGCTTGTTGCTGTGTGGAAAGTAAAAATTGAGGATATTCAAGGTAAAGCAAGAGGCGCAGCAAAATGGGTGAAGGGCAAGAGCATCCATGAAGTTCAGGATATGGGTCCTTCGAAGTGGCTGATTGGTGTCCCTAAATAATTTCCATTGTTCATGAAGAGAAAATCGACGAGTCGCGACCTTAGCTATTTAGCGCTTCCTGAGCTCACGGAAGGCTCGGCAGAAGAACTGACTGAGCCCGTTTATGAACGGATTGCTTCGAGGTTAAGAGAGTTGATTTTCTCTCAAGAAATTGTCTTGGGAGATTCATTGCCCAGCCTTAGGACTGTTGCGGCCAAGCTCTCTGTATCGGTAGATACCGTTAGGAGAGCTTATTTTATTTTGATTGATGAAGGAATTGTTGAAAGCAAAATCGGCAGCGGTTTCAAAGTTGTTGGCCTTCCTCCTAAAGAGAAGCTTCTTTATCGAGAAGAAGGTGCGGCTCAGAACAGAGTTAAACCAAAGCAAACCGAATCACTCCGGCTGTGTGGCAAGACACTCTCTTATTTTCGTTCTGACCATTATCAAACCAGACCCTTTCTTTATTTCGGAGAGACAATTGAATTAGCAAAGGATCGGAAGTGGAACTCAATTGTCTCGCAACTGAACAGGATGACTTGGCATCACGCCGGCTATTCAAACCCGCAAGGTTCTGTACAACTCCGAGAGGCCATAGCTGAGACATTGCTGCAAAACCGAGGAATTGAGGCCGATGCTGAGAACGTGGTTATTACGACAGGGACAGTACAGAGCCTTAATCTGCTTAGTTCAGTTCTCTTGAGTCCGAGCGACACTATTGTGTTGGAGAAACCTTCCCCCAATCTTGTGCCCGCTGTTTTTGCTTTCCATAAAATACGAACAAGTTTTATTCCGGTCCTGTCAGATGGCCTCGATGTAGAGAAATTGGCCGACTGCGAGGATTGCCAGGCGTTGTTCACGGTCTCTTCAAACCAAATTCCAATGAGCGTCTGTACCTCATTGGAGAAAAGAAAACAGATGCTTACGTGGGCGCAGCAAAAGGGGAAATGGATTTTTGAAAATGGAATGGAAGATCTTTTTTGGAGTGGAAATAGAATTCCGGCGATTACAGCGCTGGATAGGTTAGGAGGAAATACCATTTTTTTAGATAGCTTTACCTTGCTTTTCTTTCCCGGAATAAGGATCGGTTATATTGCGGCACCGAAGGAAATAGCCAAAGTTCTGGCGGGGGCTAAGCTTTTGTTGGACAGGACGACCTCTACGAAAGGCCAAGATTATCTCGGGCAGTATATGCAAAGTGACTCGTTTGAAGTTTATCTGCGTAAGCTAAACAAAATTTTTGTTCAGCGACGAGATCTTCTAAAAGAACTCCTGGAGACAGAACTTTCTGAATTTGGGTTAGTTTCTGAAAGCCGCTGTGGCTGTCATCTGACCTTTACTCTGACAAAAGAAGGTGTTTCTGACAAAGATGTAAAACTATTGTTAGAAAAAAGGGGAATTACCTGTAGGGTTCTCTCCGAATTTCCAGGAGAGGCTGGGACTAACGGGTTAGTTTTGGGTTTTGCGTTGTTCCAATCAGAAGAGCTCAAAACAGCAATATCGGAACTAAAACAAGTGCTCAGAAGGCTGTATGCGCAATAATTAAAAACTGCCGCGTCCCAGGAGGATTGCGGCAGTTTTCGAAATGAACCAAAAATTAGAAGGCCAGACCAAGCGCCAACTTGAAGGTCACCGGAGACGGGCGCATGGAGAAGCTGTCGTCCGTCGGGCTGTGCGCCTTGTAGCGCGGGAAGCCCAAGTCCATGCCGCCGGTAACGTGGAGGTTGCGCGTGAGAGCAACCGTACCGCCGGCCTGAATGACCGGAGTGAAGATGTCCTTCTTAGCTCCCCAGCCCTCTTTGAAGTCCTGCTGGTCACTTCTGAAATAGCCTGCGCCGACACCGGCGTAAAGCTTCACGCGTTCGGCAGCTCTGAAGTGATACTGCACGGCAAGGCTGTAGCTTGTGAGCTTGTAGCTTCCGACCTTACTGCCGTTGGCATGGATGCTGTGCGTGCCGGAGCGATTAACGGAGAAGTCCAAAGCCCAGTCAGGCGTGACAAAGTAACGCAGACCTGCTGAGTAAGCGCCGTCAGAAGAAATCGAAGACGGTTTCGGCGTGCCTTTAAGTGTTGTCTTCTGCCACCCGCCGCCTGCATAAATCAACACTTTATTAGAGAAGAGGGATTTCGGCGTGTCCGGCATGTGACGACTCTTCCGATCGTCAAATGTCATATTGGCAAAGAAGAAAAAGATGTCGGAGAACGGAACGTACGTTCCGTAAATGCTGAAGTTGTCTGTGCCGACGCCAAGAAGAGGCAGGGGCGCCGGAAACGGAATCCATTTGTAGTCGCCGCGGGCGGTCAGGCCGATGGTGTAGCCGGCTTCAGCGTAGAAAGGTGTGCTGCCGAGTCGCCAGCGGGAGAGCCAGCCATAACCCATGAACGGTTCAAAGTTGTTATGGGAGTCGGAGAACGCCATGGCGTACATGATTCTGCGGTTTCCGCGGCTGTCAATGAAATTGCGGGAAATGCCGCCGCCCCATGTATAACCGTTTTCGTTGTGGCGTTTCTCTGTTTTATATGCATATCCCGGATGAATCGTGTAGGCGGGAAGGAGCAATCCGGAGGAACCTTCGGAAATAATAGTTTTCATTCCGACCCAAGTGTCGGAAAGGTAGCTTCCTGAAGAGTTTTCTTCGGAAACAACACCGGCGGGGAGGGTATCGACAATTGCTTCCCAAACCGAACGACCGGAGTCTTCAGCAGAAGCAGATGAGGCGATCGCAATAATTCCAGCCCCGAAAATAGTTCTAATGATCTTATTTTTCACGACTTTTTCAATGGAGTGCAAAGCTGAAAAATTTTACAGAAAAACAGCTCGCTTTTATTTGATTTGGTCATTAGAACGAGCTCAATTAACGCAATTTTGATGCCTGTTTTGTGTAACGAGGCTTTTTAGGAAGTTCGTGAAACTTGCGGAATCGAAGGAATCTAATTAAAGTTGCACCGCGAAGTTCGTCGGACAATCGCAGGGGAGAAAGACCTCGGAGGAAAGTCCGGACTCCACAGAGCACCGTAGGAGGTAACACCTCTCCGCCGAAAGGCGAGGACTAGAGCAACAGAGACGAGCCGATTCAGTTCGGTTGAAACGGGCAATCTCTACGGGGAGCAACATCAAATAGGCAGCTAATGAACCTGCTCGGCGAGGCTGCGGGTAGATGGCTCGAACTCGGGAGTGATCCCGAGTCTAGATGAATGATTGTCATGCTGCCTTTGGCGGCACACAGAATCCGGCTTACAGACGGACTTCGCTCTTCTATCTTTTCTTTTATATTCAACTAATTAAATAGAGCGAAAGCTAAAGAACAAGAATAACTTCCGCTCAATGTGAGAGTTGGTGGAGGAAAGTGGAAAAAAGTGGCTAAAATTGAGACTTAGAAAAGGTAGATTTTTGTCTCGTTTTAGTCGTGTTCCAAGGCTCTCCGCACATCAATCTTGACGCCAAAGGGCGTCTGTCGGTGCCTTCTCGTTATCGAGAGGCTCTGGCGCAGCTGTGCTCCGGCCAAATGACCTTTACCCGGCACCCTGACGGGTGTGCTTTGCTGTACCCGCGCAATGTCTGGGAAACCAAGAGAACCGAATTAATGGCACTCCCTTACTCGGCCAGAGTCTTTCAAAGAATCGTGATGGGCTCTGCTGTGGACGTGGATATGGATGCCAGTGGCAGACTGCTGGTGCCTGCAGAGTTAAGAAAAGCATGCGGTCTTTCCAAAGAGATCGTTCTTGTGGGATTGGGCTCGCACTTTGAGCTGTGGGACGCTGAGAAGCTTGCGGAAAGCGAAGCTAAAGCAATGACAGAAAACCTATCGGATATCGCCGCCCAATTCAATTTTTAAAAATAAGGTAGTTTTCTGTGCAGGCAGAGGTCTTGGTTCATCGCCCGGTACTTGCTGAAGAGTCACCCCGACTCCTGGTAACCGATCCGAATGGCGTCTATGTCGACGGTACTTTCGGCCGTGGAGGGCACTCGCGCCTGATATTGGAAAAGCTCTCCCCGCAGGGGCGCCTGATCGCGTTCGACCGCGACGAAGAAGCCGTTAAAGCCGCCGCTCAGATCCAAGATCCGAGATTTCAGATTATTCATGCCCCTTTTGCCTCTATGAAAGAGGAATTGGCAAAGATCGGCATCGACAAAGTCACCGGCATCTTCCTTGATATCGGCGTCTCCAGTCCGCAGATTGATGATCCGGAACGCGGATTTTCTTTCCGCTTTGACGGTCCTCTGGACATGCGCATGGACACGAGCGCGGGAGAAACGGCAGCCGAATGGATTGCCCGCGCCGATGCGGCCGAGATGGCCAAGGTATTTAAGGACCTCGGAGAAGAACGTTTCGCCATGAAGGCCGCTAAGGCCATTGAGAAGGTGCGTACCAAAGAACCGATTCTGCGCACTAAGCAGCTTGCGGACTTAATTGCCGCTACGCTCCCGCGCAACAAGAAAGACAGCGCCCAGCATCCGGCAACACGTATTTTCCAGGCGATCCGTATTCATGTGAATCAAGAGCTCGAGCAGCTTAAACGCGCACTCGAGTCTGCCGGCTCTCTGCTGCTTCCGGGCGGTGTCTTAGCGGTCATTTCCTTCCATTCGCTGGAAGACCGCATCGTTAAGAAATTCTTTGAAGCTGCGGCCAACCCGGCCTCCTGTATCGACCCGCGTCTGCCGCTTCTGCCTTCGCAGCTGCCGCAGCCGCTGTTTAATCGTGCCGTACGCATCCTGCCCTCGGAAAAAGAATGCGAGGAAAATCCTCGCGCCAGAAGTTCCGTGCTTCGCGGCGCATCCCGGACGGATGCTCCGTGGCCTGAACAGGGAGTGCAGGTATGAACGAGTTCCGCTTCCTGGTCGGGATGATTGTGATCTTGGAGCTGGTCCTTTTTGCATGCGGACTTAAAGTCGTAGAGAACCGCCACAACGCCCGAAAGCTGTTCATCGAGCTTGAACATGAGCAGCAGATCCATCATTCTTTGATGGACGAAAGGGCTCGCCTCAAACTTGAAATCTCCAACCTGGAGCAAATCCGTCAAGTCGAAGCCCGCGCGAAAGAAGGCGGCTTGGCCCCTGCTGAGAACGGTCGCGTGATTATCTTGGATAAGAACGCCGTCTCTTCCGGAGCTCAAAAATGAGAATCAGGCAGTGGCTCAGAGATGCATGGGACAACATCTTCATGCCGACGGAAGAAAAACGCGGTGACGATGACAGCGTTAAGGACCTCCTGCGCCTGAAAATCAAGCCTGGCCGAAGCAAGTTTGTTTATTTCATGCTGCTTTTGTGCTTTACCGCGCTCGGCGTCCGCATCGGCTGGCTTCAGCTTGGTTTTAATACGGAATTCCTGCAGAAGCAGGGTGCGATGCGTTTCCAGCGCACGATCGAAGTGCCTGCGATGCGCGGTCAGATTTATGACCGCAACGGAACGCTGCTGGCAACGAGCGTGACCGCCAAAGCCCTTTGGATTATTCCTCAGGACGTTAAGATTACGACTTCTCAGCTCAAAGAAATTGCTAAGACGCTGGATGTCCCGGTCTCCGAGCTTAGGAAAAAATTTAACTCCAAACGTACCTTCGTCTACTTGAAGCGTCAGGTTCCGATTGAAACGGCCGAGAAGGTGCTGGATATGAAAATTCCGGGCCTGCACTCCACCCGAGAATTCCTGCGCAGCTACCCGGACGGCGAAGCGGCTGCTCAGATCGTCGGTCTGACCGGTTTGGACGGAAACGGTATTGAAGGCATTGAACTGGCTGCGGAAAAACGCTTGGCCGGTAAACCCGGCTCACGCCGCGTGATGAAGGACCGGTTAGGCCGCATCGTGGAAGACGCTTGGCTCAAAGAGCCGATGAACGGCGAAAACATTACGCTGACGATCGACTCCCGCCTCCAGAACCTTGCTTATGAAGCCCTGGGTCGTCAGGTTGAGAATCTGAAAGCTAAAGGCGGCTCCATTGTGATTGCCGACCCGAAGACCGGTGATATTCTCGCGCTTGCGAACTACCCGAGTTTTGACCCGAACAATCGCGGCAAGATTTCGCGCACCGGCGTTCGCAACCGCGCCATTGTGGACACATATGAACCGGGTTCGACGATGAAGCCGTTCTCGGTTGCCGCTGGTCTCGAAGAAAAGAAAGTCACGCCGAATACGCTCTTCCAGATCGGACGCTCCATGTCTTTCGGCCGTCATTCGATCGGGGACTCTCACTACAGTAAAGAGCTGACGGTTTCCGGCATCATTCAGCAGTCGAGCAACATCGGTACGTCTAAAGTGGCGCTCCTGATGACGCCGCAGGTCATGTGGTCTTACTACGACAAGCTCGGTTTCGGCCACTCGCCGCAGATCGGCTTCCCGGGTGCGGTGGCCGGCCGTCTGCGTCCTGCAAAGAACTGGCGTCCGATCGAGCAGGCGACTATGTCCTACGGTCACGGCGTCACGGTTTCTCTGCTTCAGCAAGTCCGTGCCTACACGGTGTTTGCACGTGACGGGGACATGATTGAGCTCTCTATTTACAAAGATCGTGCTTACCGTGAACCGCAGCGGGTCTACAGTGCCAAAACCGCCGGTCAGATGCGTGACATGCTCGCGAAAGTAGTAGAAAAGGGCGGAACCGGTTTCAGAGCTCGCGTTGAAGGCTACACCGCTGCCGGTAAAACCGGTACGGCTTACAAGGTCGAAGGCGGCCAGTACGTGAGAAAGTACGTTGCAGGCTTTGCGGGTTACGCACCGGCACACAATCCCCAGATTGTGGTGGGCATTATGATCGATGAACCGATGATCGGTAAACACTTCGGTTCGACGGCTGCCGCACCGCTTTTCTCCGAGATGGTCTCGAAGACGCTGCGTCTGATGGCGGTCAACCCGGATCGCCCCGAAGACTTTATGGTGACTAAGAACGATAAGAAGCCTGCCAAAGCTAAGGCGCAGCCCGCGAAGACTCATGCATTGAAAGAATCGAACCGCGCCCGCGCGAGGGCGCCGTCAAGGACAAATTTGAAATCAGCCAAAGAAGATCACGTAATAAAGGGGAAGACCAATGGTTGATGCCGTAGCTGTTGCCGCCGAGATTAAGCGATTCGCTCCCGCGGGAGCGGCTTTGCTTTTAGACAGTCGGAAAATCCGCAAAGGCGATGTGTTTTTTGCAGTGAAGGGCGTGCACACCGACGGCCGGGCTTTTATTGAAAAAGCCTGCGGCGCCGGCGCTTCCTGCGTGGTTGCTGAAAAAGGCGATATCGGCCCGTGCTCGGTGCCCGTCATCGAAATAGACAACCTTTATCGCGCTCTCGGTCCGATTGCGGCTGCCTACTACGGCAATTCGACCGCTCAGATGATCGGAATCGCCGTGACAGGCACCAACGGCAAAACCACGACCGCCAACTGGATCGCCGATCTGATGAATCGACTCGGAACACCGTGTGCAAGCATCGGAACGTTAGGATGCACGCTGAACGGCATAGTCCTTCCGAGCGTGTCGATGACAACGCCTGATCCGCTCACGCTTCAGGCAAAGTTTGCCGAGCTGCTTAGCCGCGGTTGCAAAGCGTTTGCGATGGAAGCGAGTTCAATCGGCCTGGAACAGGGGCGCCTTGACGGAACCGAAATCAAAACAGCTGTATTTACGAACCTCACGCGAGACCACCTGGACTATCACGGAACGATGGAGAACTATCTCCGGGCTAAGGAGATCCTGTTCCGCTGGCCGACGGTTGCCTCCGCGGTGATTAATCAGTCCGGTGAGCCGGCTCAGCAGATTATGAAGACCGCTGAAGGCGCCGGAAAAGCAATCCTGACGGTCTCTGCCAAAGGAGATCAACCGGCATACCTGTCTGCCGAGAACATCCGCCATACCCGAGAGGGACTGGAATTTGAAGTCCGCTTTAAAGGAAATACGTTCCCGGTTGCAGCGCACTTTTTAGGCCTCTTTAACGTGGAGAACTTTCTCTGCACGGTGGGCGCAATGATTTCCGTCGGTTTTGAAATCGAAACGGTACTTAAAGAAGCCGCAAAACTCATGCCCCCGGCCGGGCGAATGCAGATCGTGCGCGATGATCACGGCCCAATCTTTGCCGTGGATTATTCCCACACACCGGATGCCGTGACCCAAGCGATTAAAGCCTTGGAGGGATTAGCCGAAGCACGCGGCGGACGCATTTGGATTGTTGTCGGCGCGGGCGGAGACCGAGATCACGGCAAGCGTCCTCTAATGGGACAGGCCGCGTGCGCTGCCGATGAAGTCGTTTTGACGTCGGATAACCCGAGAAGCGAAGATGCGAAAGAGATACTGAAACAAATTCAAGCAGGGACAACCAAACCCTGCACGGTTATTGAAGACCGCAGAAAAGCCATTGAATATGCCGCGGAACATGCCGCTGCCGATGATGTCATCCTCGTTGCCGGCAAAGGCCACGAAGATTATCAGGAAGTCAAAGGTGTTAAACACCACTTCTCTGACGTCGAAGAGACACGCGAAGCCCTGCGGAAACTAAGGAACAAAAATGAATGAAGCGTTAATGACGATCGGGGAATTTGCCGAGATGCTCGGCTCCGACATCCAGATCAAGGGTGCTCCGGGGATTAAATTTTCCTCCGTCAGTTTTGATTCGAGATCAGTCCGACCCAACGGGCTGTTTTTTGCTATTGAAGGAGAGCGGGACGGCCACGAGTTCGTGCAGGCCGCTTCCGATGCGGGCGCAGCGGCGGCGGTCGTGACGCACTTTGTACCGGTGAGCCTTCCTCAGGTTTTGGTGAAAGACACGCGCGAAGCGCTGCTGGACTCCGCTAAAAAATGGCGCTCGAAGTTCGACCTGCCCGTGATCGCGGTTGCCGGCTCAAACGGCAAGACAACCACGACGCAGATGGTTTTATCCATCATCAAAGAACGCTTCCAGAAAGGTGCCTGGGTCGGAACCGAAGGCAACTTGAACAATGAGCTTGGCGTCTCGCTGATGCTTTGGAAACTACGTCCCGAACATCAGGCCGCGTGCTTTGAAGTCGGCATGAACCATATTGGCGAAATGCGTCCGCTCGTCTCGGCGATTGCGCCGACGATCGGCACAGTGACCAACACGATGCGCGATCATCAGGAGTTCCTGGCTTCCTTAGAAGAGACTGCCAAAGAAAACGGTGAAGTCTTTGCTCAGCTTCCGCGTCAGGGCGTAGCCGTCATCAATGCCGCCGATCCCTTTGCGGTTGAATGGCGCAAGATGGCCGGCAACAATCGCGTCGTGACGTTCGGAACGCCGGACAGTGATGTTTATGCCTGCGAAGTCGAAGGGACAGCATTCAGATTGGTGACGCCGATTGGCCAAATTGATATCGAACTCAAAGTACCCGGCAAGCACAACATTGTGAACGCCGTGAATGCGGCCGCCGTGCTTTTTGCGATGGGCCGCGATCTCTGCGATATCAAGAAGGGTTTGGAAAACTTTGAAGCCGTCAGCCACCGCGGCGAAGTCGTGACATTGGACGATGGTTCCGTAGTCATCGATGACAGCTATAACGCCAACCCGGACTCTATGAATGCCGCAGTCAATATGCTGAGCGAATACCAGCTGCCCAAGATTTTTGTCGCGGGCGACATGGGAGAACTCGGCGTTCAGAGTCCGCAGTTCCACAGGGAGTTAGGCGAATTTGTACGCCGCTGCGGTATTGAGAACTTCTTCTCCATCGGCAACCGCATGCTTGATGCCGTCGAAGGTTACGGCGAAGGTGCGCGTCACTTTGAAACACAGGAAGAACTGCTCGCTGCGCTGAAGGAAGAGATGGTCAAGGGTCCGCATGCCGTGCTCTTTAAGGCCTCGAATTTCATGAAGCTCTTCAAACTCGCGGACGAACTGGTCCGCACCTGGAACAAACAAGAAGAAAAAGAACCGAAGGAAAACTAAATGCTGCTCGCTCTGATTCAATGGCTGGCCGACTCGACTTCTTTAGGCTGGCTTCGCGTTTTTAACTATTTGACGCTGCGCGCCGTTTTAGCCGCACTTACTGCTTTCTTTATCGCCTTGGCATTAGGCCCGGCGGTAATTCGTGAACTGAGAAAACTCAAGGTCGGTCAGGCTGTTCGTCAGTACGGACCGAAGAGCCATCTGGTCAAAGAAGGCACGCCGACCATGGGCGGCATCCTTATCTTGATTGCCGTGGGTGCATCGACGATCCTGTGGATGGACCTCAGCAACCGCTTTGTCTGGGTGGTGCTTTTTGTGACGTTAAGCTTCGGCGCCATCGGCTGGGTCGATGACTACCGAAAGGTAGTCCATCACGATCCCGAGGGCATGAAGTCCAGAGAAAAGTTCTTCTGGCAATCGCTTGTCGGCGTCATTGCCTCCGTCTACTTGGCTTTCTCTGTTGCGGCGCCGGGCAATGAACACATCTGGGGTTTGGTGCTTCAGTGGATGGAGAGCGGTTTTACCTCTATTCCTCTTCCGGAAAGAAGCAATCTGCTGATTCCGTTCTTTAAGAACGTATCGCTTCCGATCGGCATCTGGGGCTTTATCGTCCTCAGCTACTTCGTGATTGTGGGCACGAGCAACGCTGTGAACCTCACAGACGGTCTGGACGGCTTAGCCATTCTGCCGAGCGCTTTGGTCGGTATCGCTTTGGGCATCTTTGCCTACGTGGTCGGCCGTGTTGACTATGCCGCCTACCTCAACTTTCCGTATGTTCCGGGCGCTGGCGAAGTCGTCGTCGTAGGTGCCGCGCTCATCGGTGCAGGCCTAGGCTTCCTTTGGTACAACGCTTATCCGGCCCAGGTGTTTATGGGCGACGTGGGCGCTTTGGCGCTTGGCGGTGCATTGGGTACGATGGCCATCATTACACGTCAGGAACTGGTTCTCTTCATCATGGGCGGCGTTTTCGTGATGGAAACCCTCTCGGTGATTCTCCAAGTCTCGTACTTCAAGATTACGCACGGAAAGCGCATCTTCCTTATGACACCGATCCACCATCATTTTGAAATGAAGGGATGGAAGGAAACTCAGGTCGTCGTTCGTTTTTGGATCATCACCATTGTTTTGGTGCTGATCGGTCTGTCCACTCTGAAAATCAGGTAATCCATCATGTCGGTCAGTCAGAAAGTATTGGTTCTCGGTTTAGGAGCTTCGGGTCGTACCGCGGCTCGCTTTTACGCATCCCGCGGTTTTGAGGTGCTTGCCGCCGATACCAGACCGCAGCCGCCGAGGCTGGATGAACTGCAGAAAGAAATTCCGAATCTGAAGTTCCTCGGCGGGGCCGTTTCTCCCGTGATAGTTGCTGAAGTCTCCGAAGTCATGATTTCTCCGGGCCTGTCCCCCGAGTACTCAGTCTTTGCGCCGGCAGTGAAAGAAGCAAAGCACCGCGGTATTGCTGTCGTTGGAGAGATCGAGCTTTTTGCCCGTGAGCTGAAAAAACTCAAAGCTGAGACAGGCTACGCGCCCAAGATCATCGGCATTACCGGTACCAACGGCAAAACCACGACCACCATGCTTTCAACGGCCATCATCGCAGAGGCCGGCAAATCCGTTGTTGCGGCAGGCAATGTCGGCCCGAACGCCTTGGGCGAGCTGGAAAAACACCGCCAAGTCGGAACACTGCCTGACTTTTGGGTTTTGGAACTGTCGAGTTTCCAGCTCGAAACCACGGAAAGTCTGCACTGCGACAGCGCGGCGCTGCTCAACATCACCGAAGACCATATCGATTGGCACGGCTCGATGGAAAAGTACGCCGCAGCGAAACGAAAGATTTTTTCTGCCGATACCGTTCGTGTGCTCAACCGCGAAGATCCAGGCTCGATGCTTTCTGCCGAAGGCGTTCCGTCCGATTTAGTACATACCTTCGGATCCGATGCGCCTAAGAAGATCGGAGACTTCGGAATCTCTGACGTCGGCGCGCTGGTCTGGCTATCCGGCTGCATTGCTTCGGCTTCCCCGGAATTACTGATTCCGATGAACGCGCTCAGAATCCGCGGTCTGCATAACGCTATGAACGCACTGGCCGCGACCGCACTGACGCTCGCCGTCGGAATTCCGCTTGACTCTATCCTGCGCACGCTGCGTGAGTACAAGGGTGAGCCGCACCGCGTTCAGCTCATTCTCAGGGCCTCCGACATCGATTACGTCGATGATTCCAAAGGCACCAATGTCGGCGCTGTTGCCGCCGCCTTGGCCGGATTCGGTCCGAAGAAAGTCGTTCTGATTCTCGGCGGTGACGGCAAGGGACAGGATTTTGCGCCGCTCAAGGCTCCGATCGAAACGCACGCCAAGGGCGCCGTTTTCATCGGACGTGATGCTCCGCTGATTGAAAAAGAAGTCGACTATCCGGGGCTTCTGAAAGCTCATGCCAAAACCATGGCAGAAGCGGTTAGAGAAGCCCGTGCGATGGCTAAGCCCGGTGACACGATTCTGCTTTCTCCGGCTTGCGCAAGCTGGGATATGTTTAAGGATTACGCCGATCGTTCTGCGCAGTTTGTCGCTGCTGCGAAAGAAATCGCTGAAGAGGAAGGCCAGCTGTGCTGATCAGACGACGTAAGAAAGAAGACGCCGACGATATCGTCACACGTGTCGGCGACTACAACAACGCCGCCGCGCTGAACTACGAGCCGCGGGATATCGGTCCGGTACCTCCGGATTACGGTGTTTTGTTCGTCGTTTTCTCTTTGATGCTTCTCGGCTGTCTGATGGTGTTTTCGGCTTCTATTTCGTTAGGAGACTCTCCGAAGTACCACATCAGCGAGCATTACTTCTTTGTCCGCCACGTGATTTCGCTTGTGGTGGCGCTCTTCGGCGCCTATATTGTTTGGCATATTCCGATGAAGGCCTGGAAGAAGATGGCGTTCCCGTTCTTCCTATTCGGGCTCTTCCTGCTCGGCGCGGTGTTTATTCCGGGCATCGGTAAGTCGACGAACGGTGCCTGCCGCTGGATCCCGCTCGGGTTGTTTAATCTTCAGGTGACGGAAGTCATGAAGATTGCCGTGCTGATTTATGCGGCCGACTTTACCGTGCGTAAACAAAATTACATGCACAGCGTGAAGAAGGGTCTTCTGCCGATGCTGCTTGTGATGGGGCTCGTGGGCTTCCTCGTACTGAAGGAGCCCGACCTTGGCGCCTATGTCATGATGCTGGCCATTTCTATGGGCATTCTGTTTCTAGGCGGCATTAACCTGACGGTTTTCATCATGGTGCTGGTCGGCGTTCTGGGGCTGCTGGTCTTCATGATCTTTGCGGCAAGCTGGCGAGCGGCGCGTTTCTTTGCTTACCTGGATCCTTGGGAAATCTCGAACGCTCAGGGCAAGGCTTATCAGCTCTCCCATTCGCTGATTGCCTTCGGACGAGGCGAAAGCTGGGGCGTCGGCTTAGGCGACGCGATTGAAAAGCAGCACTATCTGCCGGAGGCTCATACCGACTTTATTCTCGCAATTGTGGGCGAGGAACTGGGCTTTGCCGGTGTGATGCTGATCCTGGTTCTCCTTTTCTGGCTGGTCAAACGAGCCATCGAAATCGGAAGAACCGCTATTCATTTGGAACATATTTTCTCCGGACTGGTCGCCGAGGGGATCGGTATCTGGATCGGAGTTCAGACATTTATTAACGTCGGCGTGGCGAGCGGTTTGCTCCCGACAAAAGGCCTGACCCTTCCGTTCATCAGTTTCGGAGGTTCGGCAATTATGGCTGTCACGGCGGCTGTGGCCATTCTTCTTAGAGTTGACTATGAGAATAAGGTCACCATGAAGGGAGGAAAAGTATGAGTAAGCATTTAGTGATTGCGGCTGCCGGTACCGGCGGTCACGTCATGCCCGGAGTGGCGGTCGCAAAAATTTTGATTTCCCGCGGGTGGACCGTCTCCTGGATCGGCACCGAACAGGGAATGGAGCGCCGCATTGTCGAGCGCCAGAAGATCCCTTTTACGGCTCTGGACTTTCAGGGGCTGAGAGGCAAGGGCCTGAAGACCATGCTCTTCGGTGGCTTTAAGCTCCTGAAGTGCATAGCTCAGAGCCGAACGATTTTGACTAAAAAGCATGCGGATGCCGTGTTTTCAACCGGCGGATATATCGCCGTGCCGGTTTGCTTGGCGGCTGGTCTTAAAGGTATTCCGTATGTTCTGATGAACAGCGACGCGGATCCTTTGCTTTCGATCAAGATGGTGCAGGGCAACGCCGCCGGCGTGATGTGCGGTTTTGACGGGAAAGCGGCTAAGCTTGCCGGTGATAAAGGCGTCGTGACCGGAAACCCGGTCCGCAAAGAAATCCTGGCGATTCCTGCGCCCGAAGAGCGTTATCAGGGCAGAGAAGGCCGATTAAAACTGCTGATCTTCGGCGGCTCTTTAGGCGCCCAAGTGTTTAATCAGAATGTCCCGTCCTTGATCGCCGCACTTCCGCCGGAAAAGCGTCCTGAGGTCATTCATCAGTGCGGCATGAAAGCCGTGGAAGAGGTTAAGGCAAGCTATGCCGCGCTGGGCATCGAAGCCCAAGTCGTGCCGTTCATTGAAGACATGGCGGCTGCCTATGTTTGGGCCGACGTCGTTCTGGCTCGAGCCGGGGCAATTTCCGTGAGCGAGCTGACTGCCGCCGGAGTGCCGTCCATTCTGGTTCCGCTGGTCACGAAGACGACCTCCCATCAAGTCGGAAACGCCAAATACATGCAGGAGGCAGGAGCCGCTATCTATTTGCCCCAAAGTGAGTTGACTACAGGTAAACTCACTGCGCTTTTAGAAGGCCTCAACCGAGAAGAACTGCTTGAGATGGCAAAAAAGGCAAAGGCGCTCGGCAAGCCCGATGCGGCCGCCACGGTTGCGGACTTTATTGAATACGTATCGAACAAGGAATAAGAGTGAAATTCGCAATTAAGAAAATACATTTTGTGGGTATCGGCGGAACCGGTATGAACGGTATTGCCGAAGTGCTGATTAACCTCGGCTACCACGTTTCCGGTTCGGACTTAAAAGAAAACGCCGCAGTCGAGCATTTGCGCTCGATCGGCGCCGAAATTTTTATCGGCCATGACGCATCCAATGTCGGAGATGCCGGCGTGGTTGTGACCTCTACTGCGGTTCACGCAGACAACCCTGAAGTAGTTGAGGCAAAGAACAGAAATATTCCGGTGGTGCCACGCGCCATCATGCTCGCCGAGCTCATGCGTCTGCGTCAGGGCATCGCTGTTGCCGGAACACACGGCAAAACGACGACAACCTCTCTCATTACAAGCATTCTCGAAAGAGGCGGTCTGGACCCGACGTTTGTGATCGGTGGACGCTTAAATGCTGCCGGCTCCAACGCCAAACTCGGACAAGGTCTGTATATCGTAGCGGAAGCCGATGAGTCGGATGCTTCCTTCCTAAACTTGTCTCCGGTGATTTCTGTGGTTACCAACATCGATGAAGACCACATGGACACGTATGGGCACGATCTCAGAAATTTGAGAAAGGCCTTCACAGACTTCATTCAGAGACTGCCCTTCTACGGGCGCGCTGTCATGTGCATCGAAAGCGAAAACGTTCGCGCCATCCTGCCGAAGATCACTAAACCGATTCTGACTTATGGCTTCAGAGAAGATGCTCAGATCCGTGCAGAAAACATCCGCGCGGACGGAACGCAGATGCACTTTACGCTGGTGCGCGACGGTGCTGCTCCGGAAGAGATCACGGTGAACCTTCCCGGTGTTCACAACGTTCTGAACTCTCTGGCAGCGATCGGCGTCGCGCTGACGCTGGACGTTCCGATGGAAGCCATCAAAGAAGCACTCGCAACCTTTAAGGGCGTGGGCCGCCGCTTTGCCGTATGGGGTGAAGCTCAGAGCCTTAAGGGAGAAAAGTTCCTGGTTGTAGATGACTACGGTCATCATCCGACGGAAATGGCCGCGACAATTGCTGCCGCGCGCGGGGCTTATCCTGACAGAAGACTGCTTGTCGCATTCCAGCCGCACCGCTACACCCGTACGCGCGACTGCTTTGAAGATTTGGTTCGAGTGCTTTCTAATGCGGATGCACTGGTGCTTGAAGCCGTTTATCCGGCCGGCGAAGAAAAAATCTTCGGCGCTGACAGCCGCAGTCTTTGCCGCTCGATCCGTTTAACCGGAAAAGTCGAACCGCTGTTTGCGGGCAATACGGATGAAGTTATGGAACTCGTTAATAACAACGTCAAAGAAGGCGACGTTGTTCTCGTCATGGGTGCAGGAAACATCGGAGAGGTTCCGGGCAAACTCATGAAACAAGGAAAGTAAAGAATGAAAAGCGTAGATGTAAAGGATCTTGGAAAAATCGCCGTCGTCATGGGCGGATCTTCCGGAGAACGTGAAGTTTCTTTGATGAGCGGAAGCGGTGTGCTCAAGGCACTGCAAAGCGTTGGTGCCGATGTGGTTAAGTTCGATCCGGCAGAGCAGCCTTTATCCGATTTGGCCGGTATCGACCGCGCTTTTCTGATTTTGCACGGAAAGGGCGGAGAGGACGGCGTCATTCAGGGCGTGATGGAATTCCTGAAGATTCCTTACACCGGAAGCGGCGTACAGGCGAGCGCCATCGGTATTGATAAGGAAATGACCAAAGCCGTCTGGGAAGCTCAAGGCATTCCGGTTCCTCGCGGTATGGTGTTAAGAAACGAGACGGACTGCGAAGAGGCTCATCGCCGTTTCAACGGAAACCTCGTGATTAAGCCGAGCAAAGAAGGCTCGAGCTTGGGTCTCTACAAACTTAAAAATGCGACCGTGGATCAGGTCAAAGAAGCCTTTGCTAAGTCTCAGGAAGCCGGCATGACCGTACTTGCCGAAGAGTACGTGTTCGGCCGCGAGCTTACTGTTGCCGTTTTAGATATGGGCGAAGGTCTCAAAGCTTTCCCGATCATTGAAATTAAGGCTCCGGACGGAGACTATGACTTTGAACACAAGTATTTCTCCGACGAGACCGTCTATGTGTGCCCGGCCGAAGTGCCTGAGAACGTAACCGAAAAGATTAAGGCCGTTGTTGAGAAAGCCGCTTTGGCCGTCGGCGCCGACGCTTGGAGCCGTATTGACGTGATACTGCGTGATGACGGCAGCTTTGTGCTGCTTGAAATCAACACCGCGCCCGGCATGACGCCGCACTCTTTGGTTCCGCTCGCCGCGAGAACCTGCGGTATTTCGTATGAAGAACTCGTTAAACAAGTCGCGGCACGCGCTTCTTTGAAGGGTTAAGGGATGAGACGTTGGAGCGCGTCAACTTTTTCGCTTTTCGCCGATGTTTTCGGAGTGCTGTTTATTCTCCTGGTTTTAACATCGGCGGTGTACTGGTTTGTTCAGCGGCCGGTATTTTTGTTGAAAGGAGTTGACGTTCAGGTTGAAGGCAATAAAGACGCGATAAACGTCAAGGATGTTGCGCAGGTGCTCGACGGTCATATCCACGGGAATTACTTCACCGCGGATTTGTCCGAGATCGCCGATCAGTTTAAGCGCATTCCTTGGGTAAGAGACGTTTCGATCGGCCGCGTATGGCCGAATCAGCTTCAAGCAACGCTTTACCTCCACCATCCGATCGCCGTATGGGGCGACGAAAAGCTGCTCGCCGAGGACGGCACGCTCTTTGTCGCGAACCAGGAAATTGCGGAGAGCAAAGGTGCGCTTCCGAAAATTTTCGGCCCCGTTGACCGCCGCATGGAAATCTATAAACAGTACCAGGCTTTTGAAGATACCTGCAGAAAGCTTGGATATGATGTAACTTCATTAACTTATTCCGAATATTCCGGCTGGACACTGCATTTCAAGCGTCCTGAAGGCAAGGTGATCAAACTGGTTCTCAAGAAGGGCGAAAACTCTGCCCAGATGGACGAACGTTTAATCAAAATCATCGAATCTCTGCCGGCTATTTCCGCGCAAATCGGCGCGGAACCGACAGAGTTAGATGCGCGCTATGAAAAAGGGATTGCAGTGTTGAAGCCGGCACCGGAAGAAGAGACCGTTTCTCCTGAAGACACTGTTCAGGATACCGGGGATAAAAAGAATGGCAGATAAATCAAACGATTTGTTGGTGGGCTTGGACATCGGGTCATCAAAGGTTGTGTGTATGATCGCGTCTCCGGTCAGTTCAAGCACTTTTAAGATCGAGGGCCTCGGAGAGTGCAAGAGCGAGGGCATTGAGCAAGGCGGAGTCGTCGATATCAATCAGGCGGTTGACTGTGTCCGCGCGGCAGTAGAAGAAGCTGAAAAAACCGCGAATACAACCGTTAAAACCGTTGCGGCCGGTATTTCCGGCCCGCACATCCGTACGGATAACTGCATTCAGCAGACGATTGTGGGCTCGGGCGAAATCGAACAGAAGGACATTGACGACCTTCTGAATACAGCCATGTCGGTGACTTTGCCGCCGTCGATGCGCTATCTCGACGTGATTCCTCAGGAATACTCCGTCGACTACGCACGCCGTATTCGTACGCCGATCGGTATGGAGGGCAAGAAACTCGAAGGCAGTCTGCACGTCGTGACTGCGCAGAGCGCTCAGTGCCTGTTCCTCAATAAAGTCATCCGCAGAACCGGTCTGGAACTGATTGACAGCCAGTTGATTTTTAATCCTCTGGCAGCTGCGTCCGCCGTGCTTCGTCCGGAAGAAATCGATTTAGGGGTTGCGCTGATTGATATCGGATCTGATTTGAGCGATGTAGCGGTGTTTTTTGATAAGGCGGTGCAGTACTCCGCGGTTCATCCGATGGGCGGTCAGCAGATCACCGATGAGATTTCAATTAAGACACACCTCTCTCAAGAAGCGGCCGAAAAGCTGAAGCTGCAGATGGGACAGGTCCGTTACGACGCTAGAAAGGATAAAGACAGTTTTATTCGTCTTCCGACGGCGCCGGGGTACAGTGATGACGGCGGAAGGATCTTGAGCAAACAAGCGCTTTCTGCGATTATTGACGTCAAAGTTCAGGATATTCTCGAAAAGATTTACTACCGTATTCGCGACAAGAGCCTTCACACGCAGCTGGGCTATGGAGTGGTGCTCACGGGAGGCGGGGCTACGCTTCCGGGCATCCAGAGAATGGCTAAAGAAGTGTTTAGCTCCCATATGGCCGGACGCGAGATTAACGTGCGTCTCGGACGTCCTCTAGTAAATTACGAGACTTCGGAATTTGTTCCGCCCGAGCTTTACAACACGGAGAGTTTCCCTAAGCAGTTTGCCGGGTACTCAACTCCTCAGCACGCGGCGGTTTTAGGCTACCTTTGCCAGTTAAACCAGAAGTTCTGGGCGCAGGGATCCAACATCGGATCCAAACGCAAACTGAAGAGCATTGGCGGAGTAATTAAACAGTGGATTTTCGGAAATTTCTAAAGATCAGCATAGTGCAGGACGGCTTGAGCAGAAAAAAGGGCAGAAACACACAGCGACCAATCTCCTCAGACTGAAAATAAAAGCTGAACCCACGGAATTTTTTGAATTTTCCTCGCAGAAAAAAACGATTGAATTTAGAATTAACCAACTTGGCAGATCGAATGTCTCGAGATGCGTAATGGAGATAAAGTAGTTGATGGAAAAGGCATTTGAACCCTACGTGGACGGTTCTACCAACACCGTGATTAAAGTTGTAGGAGTAGGCGGTGCGGGCGGCAACGCTCTCAATACGATGGTGACCAAACTGACGGATTGCCAAGTTGAGTTCATCGCCGCGAACACGGACAGGCAAGCTCTGACTCGCTCTCTCGCTTCAGAAAAGATTTCTCTCGGCAGAACGGGGCTTGGCGCCGGAGCTCGTCCGGAAGTCGGTTTCCAAGCTGCTAATGACGCCAGGGAAGAGATTGCCGAGAAACTTCGCGGCGCCGACATGGTCTTCATTACGGCCGGTATGGGGGGCGGTACAGGTACCGGTGCTTCCCCCGTGATTGCCGAAGTGGCCCAGGAACTGGGTATTTTGACGGTTGCCGTAGTGACAAAGCCCTTCTCCTTTGAAGGCGGCAAACGCATGAGAAATGCCGAGCTCGGTTTAAACCAGCTCAAAAACCGCGTCCACTCTCTGATCGTTATTCTCAACGACAAGCTCGAAGAAGAACTCGGAGAAGACGCCACGATGCGCGAATGCTTTGAAAAAGCCGACGAAGTGCTTTTCAATGCTTGCGCAGGCATCGCCGAATTGATTCAGAAGGTTGGTCAGATCAACCTGGACTTCGAAGACGTCAGAACGGTTATGGGTACCCGCGGTACCGCCATGATGGGTTCCGGCGAAGCCGAAGGTCCCGATCGTGCCGTTACGGCTGCCTCCATGGCCGTTACCTGCCCGCTGCTTGAAGGCGTTGAACTTCGCGGTGCTAAGGGGCTGTTGGTTAACATCACGGCTCAGGAAGGCATCCGCATGTCTGAAGTCCGTTCTGCTATGGAAACCATCAAGAACTACGCCGACAGCGATGCCCTTATCGTCTTCGGTACGGTTTATGACGACAGCATGGGCGACAAAGTTCGCGTTACCGTTATCGCCACCGGTCTGGACCAGAACGGCACCGATGACTCCATCGTTAAGACAAGCTTCGTGAACGGTAAACCTGCCGTCGATAATCCGTCCAACCTGTGGCAGCCTTCCGGCTCCGCTCCGGATTCTCTGCCGAATGATTTGTTCGGCAACGTCGACGCACCTGCCAAACCTAAGGTTCACGCTTCTGCCGCTCCGCGTACAGCTTCTTCTTTTGCTCAGCCGCAGACGCATAGCACTGCAGCACCGACCCACACAGCAGCTCCCGCCGCTCCGGCTGCAAAGCCTGAAGTCAAGGCTGAAGAAGTTAAGACGGAAGTCAATCCTTTCGGAACTTATACACCGCAGCCTCAGAAAAAGGCTGAGCCGGCTCCTGCTCCGAAGGCTGAACCAAAAGAACTTCAGTCCGAAGCCATCAATCCGTTCGACCAGGCTTTCAGTCGCCCGATCGCAACGCCTGATGCCGGCGGTTTCGAAGGCCCGAAAGACAACACGATTTTCGGCAACTTCCACGCCAGCAACAACATCCGTCCTGCCAGCGACGTGTTCGCAACCCTGAATCCTCAGGCCGGCAACGGCAATGACAGCGGTCTGTGGACGGCCAATCAGCACAACGGCGCACCTGAGGCTAAAGGTCAGGGCGCAGTTGAAGCCAAGGCTGAAGATGAAAAACCGCGTTTCGAATATGGCATCCCCGCTTTCCTGCGCAAGAAGAACTAAGGTTTGGCCGCATCTATGATCAAACAGAGAACGCTTAAGAAGGTCTTCTCCACTGTCGGTATCGGCTTGCACTCCGGCCGCAAAGTTCGTCTGACTCTGCGTCCGGCACCTCCAGATACCGGTCTGGTGTTTACTCGAATCGATTTAAAGCCGCCCGTTGCCATTAAGGCCGAGCCTGAACGTGTCAACGACACGCGCATGGCGACGACTTTGGATAAAGACGGAGCCCGCATTGCGACGATCGAGCATTTGATGAGTGCGCTCTCTGGCTTGGCAATCGACAACTGCTACATCGATGTCGATGCGCCTGAGATCCCCATCATGGACGGCTCCGGTTCAACGTTTGTCTTTTTGATCAGATCGGCCGGTATCGAAGAACAGGATGCACCGAGAAAGTTTGTCCGCGTCAAGAAGAATGTCTCCATCCACGTCGGAGACAAGTGGGCTTCTCTTGAACCTTATGACGGCTACAAACTGTCTTTTGCGATTGATTTCGGTCATCCGGCTATTGATGAAACGGCCCAGTTTGTTGAAGTTGACTTTAATAAGGAAAACTACATCGAAAGCGTCTCTCACGCCCGCACCTTCGGGTTTGTGAACGACTTAGAGATGCTCTGGGGCATGGGCTTGGCACAAGGCGGAACATTAGACAATGCGATTGTTCTCGATGACTTCCATGTGTTAAATCCCGACGGTCTGCGTTCTCAGGACGAGTTTGCAAAACACAAGCTCTTGGATGCCATGGGCGACCTGTACGTTTTGGGTCATCCGCTGGTGGCGCACTACCGCGCCTTCAAGTCCGGTCATGAAATCAACAACAAACTTCTCCGCGCGCTTTTAGCAAATCCGGAAAACTGGGAGTTTGTTGAATATCAGGACGAACACACTGCTCCGAAGGCCTTTACCGAAGCGGTAAAAGAACCTTCGAACTAAGAAAAGAAAACTTCTTGTTTTTGCCCGCGCTAGCCGCGGGCTTTTTCTTACCTGCGGCCGGGACCTTGATGTTCTTCCAAGGTAGCGGCAAGTTTGGCCATTGCTTCCTTTAAAGGTGAGCTCTCCGGCAGGCGCTCCGATAACTCTTTAGCGCCTTCTACTGCTCCGGGACCGCCGATTGCGGGGCCGCTTTCCGTGAAGAGGAAGGGCTGCGGATGCAGACCGCATCGATCGATAACGGGTTTGACTTTCATGGCGCCGAAGCCTTTTTCAGCGAGGGCTTTTTCGATCGAGGGCTGGAACATGGTAAAGCGGCGGACAAAAAGCGGATTGGGCAGGCCGATTTCCAAGAGTAGCACTTCTTTGATCAGATCGCGAGGATCTTCATCCGGATCGATGTCGTAGGGGTTCTCGTCTTTGATGCGAACCTGCTGAACGGTGATTCTGAGACAGTCTGGTGTGACCGAAGCTCCGAGTTTGTAGCCTTGGCAGACGGGATCAATCACTGCAGCAAGGCGCTTTGCTAATTTTAAGAATCCGAAATGCTTAGCCAAGGAGCCCTTTTGAAGGACTTTGGAGATCGGTTTTTGTGCAGATCGCGGGTACATTTCAGATCCAGGATAAATCAGACATAGCAGTGTTAAGTTAGCAAATTGAAGAAGCGAATTCAATTCCTCACCTGATTGAGCTACAGAAGCGTCACGCTTTGTATGCAACTTGTAAAAGGACGGGCAAAAACTGTTTAGTGTTGTAAAATCAGTGAGTTTCAAAATTGGCAAGGTGTAACTGCCAATGGGAGGCGTTGTGCCTCCGTTTTTATTAAGAGAAAGAATTAATGGCCAGTTTTCTGACAAAAATTTTTGGTAGCCGCAACGACCGACTGATTAAACAGTATCGCCGTAAAGTTGCTGTGATTAATAAACTTGAGCCCGAAATCAAGGCATTGAGCGACGAACAGCTCAAAGCCAAGACGGCTGAATTCCGTCAGCGTTTAGCCGACGGCGCTTCCTTGGACTCTCTCCTGCCGGAAGCATTCGCCGTTGTGCGTGAGGCAAGTTTCCGTGTTCTCGGTATGCGCCACTTTGACGTGCAGTTAATCGGCGGTATGGTCTTAAACGACGGCAAGATCGCTGAAATGCGTACCGGTGAAGGTAAAACTTTGACTGCAACATTAGCGGTTTATCTCAACGCATTGCCCGGCAAAGGCGCGCACGTTGTGACGGTGAACGATTACTTGGCCAGCCGTGACGCGGCTTGGATGGGTAAGGTTTACAACTTCCTCGGAATGACTGTCGGAACGATTCTTTCCAACCAGCCGAACGATCAGAAACAGGCTGCTTACGCTGCTGATATTACTTACGGTACGAACAACGAATTCGGCTTCGACTACCTCCGCGACAACATGGAGTATGAGACCGGCGCTCGCCGCCAGAGAGGTCTGTTCTTCGCGATCGTGGACGAAGTGGACTCCATTTTGATTGACGAGGCCAGAACTCCGCTGATTATTTCCGGTCCTGCCGAAGGCAGCACGGATATTTACGTTGCGATCGACAAGATTCCCGACATGCTGGTTCGCCAGAAACAGGAAAAGGGCGAAGGTGACTACTGGGTTGACGAAAAGCAGCACACAGTTCAGCTTTCCGAAGCCGGTCACGAGAAAGTCGAAAAGATCATGGTCGATATGGGGCTGCTGCCCGCCGGTCAGAGCCTGTACTCTCCCCAGAACATCATGCTGCTGCACTATCTGAATGCAGCGCTTCGTGCTCACACGCTCTTTGTTAAAGATCAGCACTATGTCGTCCAGAACGGCGAAGTCATTATTGTTGACGAATTCACCGGTCGTTTGATGAAAGGACGCCGTTGGTCCGACGGTCTGCATCAGGCCGTTGAAGCCAAAGAAGGCGTTGAAATTCAGCAGGAAAACCAGACTTTCGCGTCTATTACCTTCCAGAACTACTTCCGTATGTATGAAAAGCTCTCCGGTATGACTGGTACGGCCGATACGGAAGCTTATGAATTCCAGGAAATTTACGGTCTGGAAACGGTTGTCATCCCGACACACCGCATGATGATTCGTGATGACCAGCAGGATAAGGTCTATCGCACTGCGAAAGAAAAGTACAAGGCCATCGTTGATGACGTTAAAGAGTGCTACGGCCGCGGCCAGCCGGTTCTCGTCGGTACGACTTCGATCGAAAACTCCGAACTTATCAGCGACATGCTGACTAAAGCAGGCATTCCGCACAACGTGCTGAATGCTAAACAGCATGAAAGAGAAGCTCAGATCGTTATGGAAGCCGGCCGTCCCGGCATGGTCACCATTGCGACCAACATGGCCGGCCGCGGTACCGACATCGTCTTAGGCGGCGGTATCAGCAAGGCTCTTGAACAGATCGATAACGACGAAAGCCTTTCTGACGAACAGAAGAAGGCCAAGAAAGAAGAAATCAAGGCACAGTGGCAGGTTGATCATGATCGCGTTGTGGAACTCGGCGGCTTGAGAATTATCGGTTCCGAGCGTCACGAATCCCGCCGTATCGACAACCAGCTGCGCGGACGTTCCGGCCGTCAGGGTGACCCGGGTTCTTCCCGCTTCTACCTGTCCATGGAAGACCCGCTGCTCAGAATCTTCGCCGGTGAAAAGATGCAGGCTTTAATGAACAAGCTGCGTCTGCCTGAAGGTGAAGCCATTGAAGCAGGCATTGTCTCCCGTTCTATTGAAACCGCTCAGCGTAAGGTCGAATCCCGCAACTTCGATATTCGTAAGCAGCTGCTTGAATACGATGACGTGGCTAACGATCAGAGAAAGGAAATCTACGCGCTGCGTAATGAAATCCTGGAAAACAAAGATGTGTCCGGCCCCGTGAAGGAACTTCGCGACGGATACTTCACCTGCCTGTTCCGTCACTATGTTCTGGCAGATACCGTCGAAGAGCAGTGGGATCTTGAAGGCTTAGAAAAAGAACTGAAAGAACAGTGGAGTCTGGATGTTCCGCTCAAGGCTACGCTGGAAAAATCAGAAAGCTCCGACGACCAGGAACTGCTGGATATGCTGCTTGCAGCCACCAACAAGGTTTACGACGAAAAAGTCGCCTTGGTCGGTCACGAAGCTTTTGCACAGTTTGAACGCAACGTTCTGCTTCAGTTCCTGGATCAGCGCTGGAGAGAGCACCTTAGTCAGCTTGATATGCTCCGTCAGGGCATTTATCTCCGCGGCTATGCTCAGAAACAGCCGAAACAGGAATACAAGCGCGAAGCCTTTGAACTGTTTGCCAACTTGCTTGAGACTGTCGGTGCTGATGTCACCCGTGTTCTGATGAATGTTCAGATTCGTCAGCCGGAACCTGAAGAAGTCGCTGCTGCTCAGCAGGAAGCTCAGGCTCCCGCTCAGCAAGAAGCTCTTTCTCAGGAAGAAGATCCGTTCGCACATGTCGGACGCAATGATCCGTGTCCCTGCGGCAGCGGCAAGAAATTCAAAGACTGCCACGGCAAGCTTCGTTAATCTGAATTAACGGAAAGACGGCTCTCGGTGAAAACACCTTGGGCCGTTTTCTTTTGGCCGTTATTCGTGCTCTAAAATCGAAAAACTAAATCAAAAGATTTTTCTAACAAAGGAAAAGCAATATGGCAGTCAATCTCTTCCCGCCCGAACCGTCTGAGATTTATTCGGTTCCCGGAGTTGTCCTCGGCGTTGCGGCAGCTAATATCCGTAAACCCAACCGCAATGACGTTCTGGTGGTTGAGTTGGCATTAGGCTCCCGTGTCGCAGGCGTGTTTACTTCTAATCGCTTCGCGGCTGCGCCCGTTCAGGTTTGCAGGGCTCACTTAGCTGAAACGAATAACATCAGAGCATTAGTCGTCAACACCGGCATAGCAAACGCAGGCACTGGCGAACAAGGTCTCCAAGATGCTCAGGAAACCTGCAGAAAGGTCGCAGATATCTTCGACTGCTCTCCGATGCAGGTTCTTCCGTTCTCAACCGGTGTCATCATGGAACCGCTTCCCATGAACCGCTTGCTTAAAGGCGTGGAAGAAGCCGCTAAACATTTATCTAGAACGAACTGGATTGCGGCAGCCGAAGCGATTATGACGACGGACACGGTTCCTAAATGCGTTTCTCAGCGTGTCATGCTGGATGACGACGAAATCACGATTACCGGCATCAGTAAGGGATCCGGCATGATCGAGCCGCATATGGCTACGATGCTGGGTTTCATTGCAACAGACGTTGCCATCGGTCAGGACTTAATCGGTAAGGTCGTCAAGATGGTTGCGGATGCCTCTTACAACCGCATTACGGTTGACGGCGATACTTCCACGAACGACTCCTTTGTTTTAATTTCCACCGGCTGCAGCAATGCTCGTCCGATTGAAAGCATGGACGATCCGCGCTTTGATGATTTGCTGGACTCTCTGATTGAAGTCGGCCAAAAGCTTTCTCAAGCTATGGTTCGCGACGGAGAAGGCGCAACGAAGTTCATTACGATTACGGTAGAAGATGCGAAGAACGAAGCGGAAGCCCTCAAAGTTGCTTACGCCGTCGCTCATTCTCCGTTGGTTAAGACAGCCTTCTTTGCTTCCGATCCCAACCTCGGCCGAATCTTAGCCGCGGTCGGCAACTCCAAGGTTCTGGACCTGGATGCTACAAAAGTCTCTCTGTGGCTGGATGATGTTTTAGTGGCTAAGAACGGAGGTCGTGCGCCTGAATATATGGAAGAGCAAGGTGTTGCCGTGATGAGCCAGGATGAAATTACTGTTCGCATCAGCCTCGGTCGCGGAGATGCCTGCGAAACCGTTTGGACCACAGACCTTTCTCACGATTACGTTTCGATCAACGCAGATTACAGAAGCTAAATAAAGAGATGGCAGAAGAAAAACTCGAACAAAAACTGGAACGTCTTCTCGATCGGCTGGAAATCCTTCTTCCGAAGACCGAGGATGAAGTAGATTGGGGTGCAAAGGCTTTTCGGTGGCGCCGGAAGCAATACCTCGGTATGTCTTACGGTGTGCTTGAGCCAATTCATCGAGTCGCACTTGTTGATCCCGATTCGATTAAGAATGCCGATCAGCAGAAAGTGGCATTACTCAGAAACACGGAACAGTTTGTTCGAGGTCTGCCTGCAAATAATGTTCTTTTAACCGGTGCGCGAGGCACCGGAAAATCCTCTCTTATCCGCGCTTGTCTGAAGCAGTTTGCCGATCAAGGTCTGCGTCTTATTGAAGTTGACAAAGAGGATTTAAAAGATCTGATCAATATTGCTCAGCGCATTGCTGATCGACCTGAGAAATTTATTGTCTTTTGCGATGACCTGTCCTTTGAGTTCGGAGAAGGCGGATACAAGGCATTGAAAGCCATTCTGGACGGCTCTGTGGCCTCTACCGGAGACAATCTCCTTGTGTATGCAACATCTAACCGCCGTCATCTGATGCCGGAGAAAATGCAGGATAACTTGGCGAGCAGCATGGACGAAGACGGTGAACTTCATCCGGCTGAGACGATCGAAGAGAAGATGTCGTTATCCGAGCGTTTCGGTCTTTGGCTGAGCTTCTACCCATTCTCTCAAAAAGAATACTTGGCAGTCGCAGAAGGCTGGACAAAGCATTTCGGCGGAGAAATCTCCGACAGATGGCAAACCGAAGCATTGCAGTTTGCACTTCAGCGGGGCTCTCGTTCCGGCCGTGTGGCTTACCAGTTTGCACGGGATTGGGCCGGAAGAACACATTTAGAGGCCGAGCATGACAACTAAACCGACCGAAGTGGTTGTCGCCGTGGCTTTTGATAAAGACGGACGCTTTCTGATGACTTCACGTCCCGAAGGCAAAGTCTATGCAGGATATTGGGAATTTCCGGGCGGCAAAGTCGAAGCGGGAGAATCTCTTGAGGAAGCGCTGATCCGTGAAATGAAAGAAGAACTTGGCGTTCAGGTGACTGACTGCCGAGAGGTTTATTCAACGGTGTTCACGTATCCTCACGCCACCGTGCATCTGCATTTTCTGCATTGCCGTCTGAATTCCGAAGAGCTGAAATGTCTTGAAGGGCAGACGTATCGATTCTGCACTTTGGATGATTTACCGCATCCGATTTTGCCGGCAACCGAGCCGGTCTTAGAACTGGTAACAGCAAGAAAGTAGTCTCACTTTTCTAAGTCGGCTTTGTGTGCGGCGATTTTGCCGGTGGCAAGTGCGTCGGCAGAAATATCAAGATCGTCGTCACCTTCCATCGGTTTATCTTTGATGGAGTATTTACCTTCCGCCCATGCACCGAGGTCGATTAAGCGACAGCGTTCGCAGCAGAAAGGACGATACGGATTCTTGTCTGAGTATTCACATTCACGCCCGCAGGTCGGGCATTTAACTTTAATTGCCATTTTTACTACATATTGCATAAGCCGAGGCGGAAAGGCATCACCTCGGGAATTTCCGCGATCGGACCGTTGCCGAAATTGGCGCCGGAGAAGCGAACCGAAAGAAGATAACGGTTTGCAGAGATCTTCGGAATCATATTCAGTTTGGGATCAACAAACACCTGAAGAAGTGTAAATGTTTTGCCCTGAAGGTCTTTCTGGTAAGAGCCTTTGACCGCTTCGACGTCATTTAACTCGGCGGTGCCCCGCAGCAGATTCAAGATCAAATCGATGGCGTTGCTGTACGGCAGCAGAGGCTTGATCCACTCATTGAGATAGTGCTTACGTTCTTCTGCCGGAAGATGGAGCCAATGGTGGTAAACAGGGACGTCAAATTCACAGGTTCCGGCAGGAATGCCGGAGCGCTGTCCGACGGTTTTAAGGAATTCGTTTTGGCTGGAGAGGTGAGAGATTCTGACGCCCACGCAGCTTAATTCGGCTCTGCTGGCTTGGAGCTTGTCTAAGGTTTCTTTCAAGGATTCCTGGTCGACGTTGTCGTTATTTGCGAGAGGTTCCAGGCAAGAGCGGAAGCGAGCGAGCTCGTGCAGGAGGTCATTTTTTTGATCTCCACGAGTCGTAACCTCTTGAATCTCAAAGTACTTAATGATGGCAGCCCGGTGATCGTTTGAATTTTCCTGCTGAGCGAACCATGTCAGCTGTTTAAAAAGATCAGCCAGTCTCAAAAAAGTACGAAGTTTTTCGTTGGAGGGAAACTCATATCGTAATAAGGTTTCGGTCATTCCAATCTCTCGCAGTCCTAGAATAATTTTATATTTTCCCCTTAACGGTCGGTAATGGAAAGGATTACCGCCGAAGGCGTTCGGCTATCGAAAAATCTCTCAGAAATAACGCAAAAATACCAGGGGATTCTCTCTCACGATTGTACACAAACAGAAGGTTAAGACTAAGAAAATACGCTGTTGTATCTCTCACTGCGAGACAGCGGGTTCCATACAACTGACTGAGAGCCAACTCTAGTCTTGCTTACTCAAGGAAAGGTACATCAAATGAAGTTTTAATACAGAAGCTTTCAGCATCTCGCGAGTACCTATATTTTCAATGACGTCATCTGCAGCATCGAGTCTTTGCGCGGTTGTCGCCTGAGTTGAAATAATCTTCTTTACACCTTCGGGCGTTAGCTTGCTTCTTTGAATGACTCTTTCGATTCTCAGAGCTTCAGGCGCTTCAACAACCAGCAGTCGATTAATTGAAGAACGCCAGAAAGGACTTTCAATAAGAAGCGGGACGCTTAAGATTGTGTACGGGGACTGTGAAGCGTCTAGTTGGCGCTGACATTCCTTGCGGATTAGAGGATGCAAGATATTTTCCAGAACGGTTTTAGCTTCAGGATCAGAAAACACCAGTTCCCTAATGAACCTTCGATTCATGGAGCTGTCAGGAGAAGCTGCCTCAGGCCCGAACTGTTTAATGATTTCCGGCATTGCTCCGCCGTTTACGGCAGTTAATTGTCGAGAGACGACATCGGCGTCCACAACATCAATTCCTAATTCGCCAAACAAGTCTGAAACTGTTGTTTTGCCGGACCCAATTCCGCCTGTCAGACCGATTACTTTCATGATTGAGTGCGCCCATTATTAAATTGAAGGCGGCTTGTTTTTCTTTTTAAAAAGCCGCCGGAATTCTAATTTAACGTCTTATTTAGCCTGTAAGACCTGATCAATCCAGTCTTTCGTTAGCTGTTCGCGCAGCCGGCCTTTTTCAGATAAGGGGACGCTGAGCATACGGATGTTCTTTAGGTCCAGCACGGGATCGTCAACTTTGACGTCCGTACGTGTGGGAACATACCTAATCTTGTTTTTGATAAGAAATTCAGCAAGCTTAGGTGAAGTGGCCCAGTCTAAAAATTCTTTTGCTTCTTTAGGATGCTTGGCTCCCTTTAAAAGGGAGACAACTTCGATGCCGAAAGTAACGCCTTCCTTCGGATAAGAAATCGTGACCGGATAGCCTAACTGGACGATGTCCAGCGCATCAGGCAAGTAAACCATGGCAGCGGCTGCCAGTCCGTCACCGACACGCAAGGCAGGCCATGCTCCGCTCTTGGTGTACATCTGAACGTTCTTGTGAAGTTTTTTCTGGAAATCGATACTATCTTGACGTCCGAATACTCTTTCTAAAGAAAAGAGGCGTTCCGTCGCAGTGCCGGAGGTTCGGGCATCAGCCAGAATAAGACCTTCCTTGTATTCAGGCTTCAGAAAATCCTGCCAGGAAGTTGGAGCCTTCAGGTTGTTCTTTTTAAGAAAGTTGTTATTCGTGATGAAGGCAAGCGGCATGATGCCGATACCGGTCCAATAATTTTGAGGGTCCTTAAATTCAGCCGGAATGAAATCAGAGCCTTTAGGTTTATAAGGCGCCGTCAGTCCTTCGTTCTTGGCGACTTCGAGGTAGTCTGCCGGTCCTCCTAGAAGAACATCGACTTGAGGATTGCTTTTTTCTGCCTGGAGTCGAGACAGAACTTCACCGGAAGAAAGTCTTAAGAAGTTGACTTTGATCCCCGTGTCTTTAGTGAACTGCTCCAGCACCTGAGAAGCATATTTCTCAGGCATGGAAGCGTAAACATTCAGTTCTGCAGCAAGAACATTAAAAGAAAGGCCAAGAGCGGCTAAGGACGCAGCAAATTTAGTGACGAGTTTCATCAGCTTAGAATCCAGAGATATTTTGACTATTCTACCATTAGATGTTTACCACTCCGATTTATAGCGAAGGAAATTTTTCGGTTCTCGTGAAATGTTTAAAACTGCCCGTTTCGAGCGCATAATCCTTAAAAAGATCAAGAGAAGGAGGGGCTCTCGTGCCGTGGGTAGTAACGCTTACGATCTTAGTCGCCAGCGCATTCTTGATGGATATGTCGTTCACGATGATTACGCCGTTTTTGCCGGTGTATCTATCCTCTGAACTCGGAGCTAAGGCTTCTGAAGTCGACATGTGGTCAGGTGCAGTTTTTGCGGTGACTTTCTTTGTGAGCGGACTGCTTGGCCCCGTCTGGGGCGTCCTCGCGGACCGTAAAAGCCGCAAACTCATGGCGTTAAGAGCTTCGATCGGTCTGACGATCAGCTATGCACTGTGCGGCATTGTTCAGACCCCGATGCAGCTGTTTGCTGCGCGGTTTTTCCAAGGTTTGTGCGCCGGTCTTTATCCCGCCTTGTTAGCTCTATTAGCTGCCTCAATTCCTGCCCGTAAAACAGGTCTGTCTATGGGGTTGATGCAGGGCGGTATGACAGTCGGAGCGGTCGTGGGACCATTTGTGGGCGGTGTGCTGGCAGATTATTTCGGAATGCGTGAATCTTTCTTCGTAGCGTCCGTCGCTCTGGGTCTTATTTCTTTACTCATTGGTTTTTGCATTAAAGAAAAGCCAAGGACGATTAAAGTTACTTCAAGGAATTGGTTCGACTGGAGTGTTATTCGTCAGCCTGCGATCTTTAAGATGCTGATGGCGTGCGCAGTGATCCACGCGTCTTTGTTCTCAGCTCAGCCAATTCTGCCGCTCTACATTGCTCAGCTTCAGGGAAGCATGGACAACATCATGATGCTTTCGGGGACGATATTTTCCGTTTGCGCGATTTCGATCATGATCGCATCTCCGATTCTCGGAGCAGCGGGGCAGAAGTTCGGATTTTTGAAAGTGCTTTCCTGCTCTCTGTTCTTTGCAGGCCTTTTAATCTCTGCCCAGGTCTTAGGTCGCACTCCGTTTGAATTCGGTGTTTGGCGATTCATCGCCGGATTTGCTATCGCCGGCCTAATTCCTTTAGTGAATTCGATCATCTCGACAGAATGTCCGCCGGATAAGAAGGGCGAAGTGTTCGGATTTAATTTTCTAACAGGACACGCCGGTATGGCGTTAGGGCCGTTTGCGGCCGGAGCACTTTCGGGCTGGTTTGGATATCAGGCAGTGATTGTGGCATCGGGCCTGATCCTCTTTCCTCTGATTATTTATTTGAATTACGGGAAAAAATAAAACCCGGATGTTCGTCTGAACACCCGGGTGGAATTCTGGTCGGAGTGAGAGGATTCGAACCTCCGACCCCTGCGTCCCGAACGCAGTGCTCTACCAGGCTGAGCTACACTCCGATTCTTGCGTTTCGAGTGACCTATCGATCTCTCTCAACTGTCAAGGAAAGCAATTCTATCAGAGAATTTTTAAATGCGCTAGTCGGTAAGCAATTTAATGCATCAATTCCTCGAGAAACTTCTTTTTTGCCAGCTTCAATGCACGCATCGATGGCTCCGGAGGCAAGAATGACGCGAGTTACGCTTTCTAGGTCCGGATCATTGCTGCTGACTGCAGTACGAATAATCTTTGCGTCTTCTTCGGAACAATGTCTCAAAGCGTAGATAAGAGGCATCGTCATTTTTCCTTCGCGAAGATCGGTGCCTAAATTCTTACCGATATTGTCCTTAGAGCCTGTGTAGTCGAGCACATCATCAATAATTTGGAAGGCACGGCCAAGACAAAGAGCATATTCAGCCATTTTGTCTTCTACTTCTTTAGAAGCGCCGGCAGCGACGGAAGCCATGCGGGCGGCTGCTTCAAAAAGGACACCGGTCTTTCTTTCTATGACATCAAAATAACGAGCTTCGTCCAAGGTTGTGTCGTGAATGTTAAGCAGCTGGATGACTTCGCCTTCGGAAACTCGGTTCACGGCGCCGGCTACGATTTCGCAAATACGCAAGTTCTGAGTGCGGACCATTAATTGGAAGGCACGAGAATACATAAAGTCTCCGGTTAAGATCGCAGCCGCATTTCCCCATTTAAATCCGGCAGTCGGCTTTCCGCGCCTTAAGTCGCTTTCGTCAACAACGTCGTCATGCAGCAGACTGGCTGTGTGCACATACTCAATCATCGTGGCAAGGAAGATATGCTCTTTTCCCTGGTAGCCCAGAGCGCGTGCAATGAGCATTAAGACGATCGGACGCATCCGTTTGCCGCCGGCCGTAACGATGTAGTCGCTTATCTTTTTAATCAGCGGAATGTCACTCTGAAGATCATCAATAACTTCCCGATCAACGGCGAGTAAATCTTCCGAAATCGGGGCGATGATTCTCTGAACGGCGGCTGCTACTTGACTCATTGAAAAATTCCTATGGGCGCTAAATAAAACAAAGTCAAATATTAACTATTTTTCTTTGACTGCTGACACTAAAAGACACAAAAACGAGATTTTTCTGAGAATTCAACCCGAAAATCCGTTTGGCGTTGAGAAAAACAAAAAAACATCTTTAACCGTTTGACTATACGAAATTTTTCGTGCATAATCTCGCACTCTGCGCGTTAAGTTATTTGAGCAAACAAAAAGGCTTCAGCAGAACGCAGACTGCATTGAAGTGTTAAAGGTATATACATGTACGCAATTATTAAAACCGGCGGCAAACAGTACACTGTTGCTGTTGGCGACAAGGTTAAGGTCGAAACCCTTCCGGGTGACGTTGGCTCCCAGATCAAACTCGTGGAAGTCCTCGCTGTTAAAAACGACGAAGGCCTTAAGCTTGGTAATCCGACGATTCCCGGCGCTTTTGTTACTGCCACAGTCCTGTCTGAAGGACGTCATGAAAAAGTTCGTATTTTCAAGTTCCGTCGTCGTAAACACTCCATGAAGAGTGCTGGTCACCGTCAGAACTACACCGAACTCAAGATTGATGAGATTTCGGCCTAATTGGATTTTTAAGTAAGAGGTATTTGAAATGGCACATAAGAAAGGCGGCGGATCTACACGTAACGGCCGCGATTCCAACGCACAACGTCTTGGCGTTAAAGTTTTCGGCTCTGAAATGATTCAGCCGGGCGCTATCATTGTTCGTCAGCGCGGTACCACATTCCATGCCGGTGAAAACGTCGGTATGGGCCGTGACCACACTTTGTTTGCTAAAGTTGCCGGTAAGGTCGAGTTCGTTGTTCACGGACGTCTGAACCGTCACTACGTTAACGTTGTTCCGGTTGCTTAATTAGACCGCGAATCAAACAAAGAAGCGCCCCATTCCTAGCAGGGAACGGGGCGCTGATTTTTTCTACGGCTATCATCAACTCCATACCTAATAAGTCCTCACGGACAGGAAATAAAAAATGAAATTTGTAGATGAAGCGAAAATTGAGGTTTTTGCGGGTAAGGGCGGAAACGGCGTTGCCTCGTTCCGACGCGAAAAGTTTATTCCTAAAGGCGGTCCCGACGGCGGAGACGGCGGCCGCGGCGGCTCTATTTATGCCGTTGCCGACAGAAACCTGAATACTCTGATCGACTATCGCTACACACGTAAGTTCCAAGCCAAGAACGGCGAAAACGGCCGCGGCAGTGACTGCTACGGCAGAGGTGCTCCCGATATTGAGCTTCGTGTTCCGGTCGGAACCGTGATTACCGACTTGGATACCGGTGAGACAATTGCCGACTTGGATAAGAACGGTGAAAAAGCCCTTCTTGCCAAAGGCGGTAAAGGCGGTCTCGGCAACCTGCATTTCAAGACCTCTACCAACCGTGCTCCTCGTCAATGCACTCCCGGAGAACCGGGTCAAGAAAGAACACTCAAGCTTGAACTGAGAGTATTGGCGGACGTCGGTTTGTTAGGTCTTCCGAATGCAGGCAAGTCCACACTGATTTCCGCGGTTTCTAACGCCAAACCTAGAATCGCCGATTATCCCTTTACAACGCTGCATCCGCATCTTGGCGTTGTTCGTGCGGGTCCGGAATCCAGTTTTGTGATTGCAGATATTCCGGGACTGATTGAGGGTGCATCCGAGGGCGCCGGTTTAGGACACCAGTTCTTGCGCCATCTTTCCAGAACCAGCTTGCTGCTGCACGTCATTGATGTAGCACCTCTCGATACCGAAGAAGATCCTATCGCAGCTGCTCGCGCCATCGTTGAAGAACTGAGAAAGTTTGATCCGGCATTGGCAGACAAACCCCGTTGGGTTGTTCTTAACAAGATGGACCTGGTTCCTGAAGAAGAAAGAGCCAATGTCGTGGATAAGTACCGTGAAGCATTCGGTACGGATGTTCCGATGTTTGCGATTTCTGCTGTGACCCGTGAAGGCACTGAAGCTTTGGTTAAAGCAATTGCTGAAGATATTCACGAACAGCGCAGACAGCTCATCAAAGAAAGCGAACCGGATGTCCGCTTTGATGAAGACGAAGAAGTCTTCCCGCCCGAAGGCGGAGAGCCTGAAGAAGGTGAGCAAAAGTAAGCTGCCGGTGAATTTGGTCAAACCGCTGAGAAAACAAAATCCCGGCGGTTTTTCTTTTTTGATTTTGTAGTTTAAGTGGAAGCATTTTTGTTTAAAGCGATTTTGGATATACTGAACAGCTCTAATCACGACGACGCCGTTAATACAACAAAAAGCAAGTGAAGTTTATGATCCGCTTAGAAAGAGTGCTGTCGTCAATAAGATCGGATGAAACGAGATGGAAGAAAACCTCAAGATTTGGAACGATGCAAAAAGAATTGTCGTAAAAGTCGGCTCTTCTTTAGTGACAAATGAAGGTCACGGAGTAGATACGGAAGCGATTGCCCGTTGGACGGCTCAGATCGCTAAGCTGCAGGAAATGGGAAAACAGGTCGTTTGGGTTAGCTCCGGTGCGGTTGCAGAAGGAATGGCTCGTCTCGGGTGGACCAAACGTCCGAAAAAAATGCACGAACTCCAGGCAGCCGCAGCTGTCGGACAAATGGGTATTGTCGAAGCCTACGAAAAAAGCTTCGAGCGCTACGACATCCGCACAGCTCAAATCTTGTTGACGCATGCTGACCTCGCAGACCGTGAGCGTTACTTAAATGCACGCCAGACGCTAACCACACTCTTGGATCTCAAAGTTGTTCCGATCATTAACGAGAACGACACGGTCGTAACTAACGAAATCAAAGTCGGTGACAACGATACCTTGGGCGCACTGGTAACCAACTTGATTGATGCCGACGTCTTAGTGATCTTGACCGATCAGATCGGCCTCTTCACCGCTGATCCGCGCTCCAACCCTGAAGCCAAATTAGTGGAAGTCGGCGAAGCCGGAGATCCGATCTATGAAGCAATGGCCGGAGGCGCCGGTTCTTCCATTGGTAAGGGAGGTATGCAGACAAAAGTGCTTGCCGCTAAACGCGCAGCTCGCAGCGGAGCCTCAACTGTTATTGCCAGCGGACGCATTCCTGACGTTTTAGTCCGTTTAGCTCAGGGAGAATCCATCGGAACGCTTCTGAAGACAGATCGCAAACCGATGTCTGCTCGCAGCCAGTGGATGGCTGACCATTTGCAGCTGAAGGGAAAGCTCGTTATTGATGAGGGTGCCGTCGAGGCTGTCCGCAAAGGCAAGAGCCTGCTGCCGGTCGGTGTTAAAGCTGTGATCGGAGACTTCCTTCGCGGCGAAATCATTCAAGTCGTGGATCAAAACGACAAGGAAATCTGCCGCGGCATGATTAACTATGGCTCCGATGAGTCCCGCCGAATCATGGGACTGCACAGCGATGAAGTTGTGGAAGAGCTAGGCTACTTAGAACAGAGAGAGCTGATTCATCAGGACAACATGGTCGTGATGAACAAGTGATCTCGTAAAGACGATTATTTGTAAAGGCGGAAGTGTCCCGGCCCCTCCGCTTTTTCCCATCCTGCAGGCGGAACAAGGTGTTTTTTATCTGTGAAGAGAGCAGGAGCTAATTCCTTCAGAGCTTCTTTATAAACACCGCGCTTGAAGTCAATCACTTGGCTCAGCGGAACCCAATAGTCATTCCATTTCCAGGCTTCAAATTCCGGATGGTTGGTGGCTTTCAAGTTGATGTCTTTGTTTTTACCGAGAAACTCTAAGAGGAACCAAATCTGCTTTTGGCCTTTGTAGATGCCGCGCAGATCGCGGCGAATCCAGCGGTCGGGAACGTCATAGCGCAGCCAGTCTTCGGTGCGGCTGATGATACGGACCTGGTTTTCGAAGAGGCCAAGCTCCTCCCAAAGCTCTCTGAACATGGCTTCACGTGGCGATTCCCCGCGGTTGATACCGCCCTGAGGAAATTGCCAGGAATGCTGACCCAAACGTTTCCCCCAAAAAACTTGTTTGAGAGGATTGGTCAAAATAATCCCGACGTTTGGTCGGTATCCATGTTGATCAAGCATAAAAACTTTAAAATAACTTATTTGTGTCTGCCCATTATATAGAGGCAGGAAAAGAAGTCATAAGATCCGAACCTAATCGTAGACTGCCGGCCTGCCGGCTCGTTTTTGAGAATTCGTAATGAGAGCAAAACAATTTTTTATTTCAACACAGAAAGAAGCTCCTGCAGATGCAGAAATCGTTAGCCAGAAGCTGATGCTTCGCGCAGGCATGATCCGTAAGCTTGCAGCCGGCGTCTATAACTACATGCCGATGGGCCTTCGCTCTTTGAAGAAGATTGAACGTATTGTCAGAGAAGAAATGGACCGTGCCGGCGCCATCGAACTTCTGATGCCGATCGTCCAGCCTGCTGAGCTTTGGCAGGAAACCGGCCGCTGGCAGAAGTACGGCTCTGAACTGCTTCGCTTTAAAGATAGACACGACAGAGACTTTGTTCTTCAGCCTACCAGCGAAGAAGTCGTGACCGACATCGCTCGTCAGGAAATCAAGTCCTGGCGTCAGCTCCCGGTGAACTTCTACCAGATTCAGACAAAGTTCCGTGACGAACGTCGTCCTCGTTTCGGCGTGATGCGCGGCCGCGACTTTGTCATGAAAGACGCTTACTCTTTTGACCGTACGGCCGAAGACGCCGGCAAGAGCTACGACAAGATGTTCGAAGCTTACTGCCGCATCTTTGATCGCTTGGGTTTGGTTTATCGTGCAGTGCGCGCTGACTCCGGCTCCATCGGCGGCTCTCGCTCTCAGGAATTCCAGGTGATCGCTGATACCGGCGAAGATTTGATCGTTTTCTGCCCGGACAGCGAATACGCTGCCAATATCGAATTGGCCGAAGCTCCCTGCCTGATCGAAAAACGCGCAGAAGCCATAGAGACCATGGAAAAGGTTCCGACTCCGGGCCGCGACAAGTGCGAGCTTGTTGTTGAACTTCTGAATAAGCCGCTGACAGCCAGCGTTAAATCTATTGTTTTGGCAGTTGATCACCAGGACGAAAAAGGCAATCCGCTGCCTGCAAAAATCGTTCTTCTGCTTCTCAGAGGCGATCACACTCTTAATGAAGTTAAAGCCGAAAAGCTGGAAGCGCTTAAGGGCGGATTCCGCTTTGCAACCGACAAGGAAATTGAAGAGACCTTCGGATCTAAACCGGGTTATCTCGGACCTGTCGGTATCCCTAAGGATGTCACCATCGTTGCCGATACAACCGTTGCCAACATGAGCGACTTCATTGTCGGCGCCAACGAAGAGGGCTATCACATCCGCGGCGTGAACTGGGGCCGTGACCTGAGAGAACCGGATGTTGTTGCTGATATCCGTAACGTCGTTGAAGGCGATGTTTCTCCAGACGGCAAAGGCACGCTCAAGATGCAGCGCGGCATCGAAGTCGGCCACGTATTCTTCCTCGGCGACAAGTATTCTGCTCCGATGAATGCGACTTACCTGGACGAAAACGGCAAGCCCCAGCTGCTTCAGATGGGTTGCTACGGTATCGGTATTTCTCGTCTGCTGGGCGCAGCTATCGAGCAAGGCCACGACGATAAAGGCATTATCTGGCCGGACAGCATTGCTCCGTTCACCGTAGTGATCTGCCCCGTCGGATATGACAAGAGCGAAGAAGTTCAGAAGGCTTCTAACGAGCTTTACGGTCGTCTGCGCGAAGCCGGCATTGACGTCATCCTCGATGACAGAGGTCTGCGTCCCGGGGTCATGTTCGCTGACTGGGAACTGATCGGTGTTCCGCATCGCGTTACGATCGGTGACCGCGGCCTGAAGAACGGTGAAGTTGAATACGCTCACCGCGGAGATCTCCAGAACGAAAACGTTCCTGTCACCGAAATCGCTGACAAACTGATCGCCAAGATCAAAGTCCGCTAAGCGAAGAAGCGTTTCCTTTTAGGGCGTCGGAAAACCTGCTGCAGGGATTTTCTGGCGCCCTTTTAATTTCTTTAGGTGTCCTTCCGAGGCTGGCTCAGAAGCCGTCTGCTTCTGCGGCTTTCCTCTGCTTTTCCTTGTATGTATTTATCCTCTGCTTCAGAATTTTTTGTGCGGCTGGGTTGCTGACGATTTCTGCTAACTCTGCCAGTCTTCTTTGACCTATTCGTCTATCGGCGGCTCGAAGAATGTCTGTGAGTCCCCAATGATCTCTTAGTCATTAATTCCGACAAAGGCGTATCAATGTATTCTCGAAGCATGTTCGAAATCTCAGAGGTTTCGCTGCTATACGGATAGATAGATAAAGCTTCGTAAGCGATACGAGAGTTTTCGTCTGGGCCTTCGGAATGGATAAAGTGCTTCGGATAATCGAAGATGGTTTCTTTGCCTAACGTGATCCAATACCTTGGTAAGTCAGTACTTCCATATTGGCTTCCCATTCGGTAGGCTACACAATGGATCTGAAAGTCTAATTTTGGATCGACAAGCAAATACACTTCTTTCTGTAATTTGCTCCAAGGCCTAATCTTTCTTCTTTGCATCATAGTAGTAGCGAGAAAATTGTCAGCAGGGTTGGGTTATTTCTTCCGACCTCGGTTCACAAGTTATTCTGTCTTTGCGAAAGGCGAAATGTTCGCTCTCTAACAGATATAAATATAGTAGTCTTGAGCGAAAAATTTTGACGCATTAAATCAATAAATTCGATTATCAAACTATCGAATTTATAGAAAATCATTTTGAGATATTCTGCCTATGGACTGTTTTTACTAGGCTTTTACCAGCTAGGCCCGTAAAGCACCGTTATTAAGACGGTGAAATAAGGGCCCAGTCCGAAGGACTGGCTATGCTAAACTGGCTCTATCTTTTCAGATCTAGGGGCGGGCTGTCCCGAAGTGAAGTCTGTGGAGAGATGTGAGACCTGAAGGAGTATACGGTTGTGTCCAAGCACGTGAAACTCCTTTTGGAGAACGTGCAAAAACCAAGCTGTACTCCTTTGGGCAATCCCGCTGAAGCAGAAACCCGCCGAGGCAACTTCGACATTAAGCTACGGCTGTCGGAGAAGTGGTAGGAATCCTCTTCATTTATGGAGGGGAGGAAGTCAATAGTAAAAAGCGAACTATGAGGAAAACCCCGTTAGCCCATTACTCAGCTTCAAGTCCCAAATTCAACGGTTAATGCAATGCAAAACTCAACAGCTGGAGTCGGTAGCCGCGTAAGAGGCTGCCGAGTTCAATCAAGAAAGCCTGCGTTCATTTAAACTTTCGCTGAAGGTTTCGACGAGGAACTTACTTGAAGAGTACAAAGCGTGACTACGAAGCTTGGCAAAGAATTTGACATCCAGGACTACCTTATCAATACGGAAAACAATCCCGAAGCTTTTTTCAAGGCCTGTGTTGAAGAAGATCTGGGAGATGGATCACTCGTTAGAAGGGCACTTGGCGAAATGGCGAAGGCTAAAGGAATGGTTCAGCTCGCAAAGGAGACAGGTCTCTCAAAGCAGTGTTTGTACAGAGCGCTCAGCCCCGAAGGATCACCTAAATTCGAAACGATATTTAGAATCAGCAAGGCCTTGAAGCTGACGATTCCGACTCATCGAGCCTGATTTAAATTCTCCGATCTCCGCTGCGGCTGGGAAGCTCTAAAAGTTACTCTGTGTCCGCTGGCGCTCTCTTGAAAAGTTTTGTAAGACCGGCAAGCCAGAATTTCACAAAGATGCCGACGCATAACGCCGAAATAACAGTTCCTTCCCGCAGCCCGCGTATTTCGTGGAAAACGCAGTAACTAAGAAGTAAAGCCAACAAAACCAAAATAACGTCATTGGCGATTTTGACGGATGAAAATGGCTTGTGCAGAACCGTACTGACCGCAAGTACGAGTCCTTCCCCGGGTAACGCTGCGGCGCCGGCAAACACTTCTAAAGCAACGCCGAGTCCGAGAACCACGTTTCCAAGCATCGAGACTGCAAAACATTTCCAATAAATATCTGAAGACAAGAACTCAGTGATCTGCATAGATGTATCGATGAAGTAAGAGAAGGCGAATGTGATCGGAATTTGCGAGAGAAGTAGAAGCTTGTTGATGGATTTTCGGAGCAGCAGCCACTGTGCAGCAACAAAGAGCAAGTTAATGAAGAAAGTAGTTTCACCGAAGGTTAAGCCGCTGGCATAAGACGACACTAATGGCAGAGAGCTGATGGGCGTGGTTCCGAGATTGCCTCGAGTCACGAGTGCGATACCTAAACTCATGACGAACAATGCAGCGACGAATATGAACCACGGGCCTAACTTGCGAAACATATCGGAAAAATTTGAAAGATGTTGGACTTGAGGATTAGAGATTCAAGAAAGAAAAGTCGAAGGGCTGAGCTTCGACTTTTCAGATTGATTAGAGGTTAGAAACCGTTATGTTCCTGCTTTTGCTTCGGACTTCGATGGGGCAGGAACGTCGTTTTCGACTTTGCATATCACTTCCGGCATCGAAATGATATGCAGATCCCTCTGCTGGAACGGAATGTTGATCTTGCGCTTGTTGAATTCACGGAACATCGCGCGACCAATGTTGGACCTCAAAGTCGCGGTGCCTTTTTCGGGGTCGGGAACCCAGAAGTACGACGTCAGTTCAATACCGTCGGCTCCGAAGTTCGTCAGAATGGTGTAGGGCGCCGGATTGATCAGCACGCGCGGCTGTTTTCGGACGATATCGGTCATGAGCTCAATGACTTCATCAATGTCGGCGCTGTAGTCAACGCTCATCATGACGGTCGCACGTCCCGGACCCAACAGGTACGAGGTATTGCGAACGCTGCTGGTGACGAAATTCTCGTTCGGGATAATCGTTACGCTGCCGTCGTAAGCCTTAACAGCTGTGTAGCGCGTCTTGATGTCCGTCACAATACCTTCAACGCCGGAAACGTTCACCAAGTCTCCGATTTTGATGCTCTTATCCAGAAGAATAATGAATCCGCTGACGTAGTTAGAGGCAATTTTCTGTAAGCCGAAACCTAAGCCGACACCGATGGCACCGCCGAAGACTCCAAGCACGGTGATGTCAATACCAACGGAAGCCAGACCGATCAGAATCGCAATCGTCACTAAAACGACCTTGACTACCCGGATGATCACAACGCGGACGTTGGACTCCATGGTCGGAAGGCTGTTTATCCATTTCTCAAAGAACTGACCGATCCACTTCGCGATAAAGAGCGCTAAGGCAATCGAGAAGCCGGAAAGGAAGACAGACCAAACCGTTGCGTTGGTGCTTCCCAGCGGAATTTTGGTGGTCTGCATGAATTCGACGCACTTAGGCAGTACACCGACGATCTGAAGCGCGACACCGCCCCAAATCGAAAACGTCAGGAAGTTATCCAGGCTGCTGTTGTATTTGCGCGAAAGTGAGTGCAGCAGAAATACGACTGTGCGGATCACAACGTAGGCCCCGAGAATCAGCCACGCAATGGATTCCAGCGGCAGGGCTTTCTTAGGAAGCAAGCCGAAAAGTCGCACGGTAAAGGTGCTGACCGCGATGAAGAACATTCCAAGCAGCGGGAAACTCAGCCGCAAAATCAGCGTCTCTATGCCTCGTCTTACCTTTGCCCAGAAGGCGCTCTCGCGATGTTCAGGCTTGACAGGGGCTTCGCCTTCTTCCGCTTTGATCTCGTCGCTTTCGATGATTTCATTGGCGGCTAAGTGCTTAATAATCCGCATGCGGATGTATTTGCCGAGCAGCCAAGCTAAAAACAGTGAGCCCAGAATGGAGGCCAGCTGCCAATAGATGATCGGCTGGTTAAGCCCTTTTTCAAACATCAGCAGGAGTTGATCCAGGATGTTGCTGTCGCCGCTTAAAAGTTCTTCTGTCGTAACCGCTGTTTGTGCGACTTTGGCGATTTCGGCGGATGCGGCTACCGAGGTACTCATAGGCTGTCTCCGTTAGGTTAACGACCGTTTGCGTCGTCAACCGGATCAAATGTCAATGTAATAGAAGAGGGAATGTCTCCTACCGGGGGTTTGGGGAAGGGATTGCACATCAGAATCGCTTTTTCCACCGCTGTATCGAAAGCCTTCAGACCGCTGCTGCTGATCATCTTGGGCGGAACAGCCTTCTGACCGTTCTTGAGCAGTCGGACATCGAACTTGGCAACGTACATTCCGCGTTTGGCGCCGGCCGGCGTATTAAACGTAATATGCGGACGGATGCAGGCAACGATACGGTTGTTGTACTGGGCTTGCTGAAAGTTCGTCATGGCGCCGGAGCCTGAACCCATGGCAGATCCGCTCTGGCCGGTTAAGCGGCTGAGCATTTCTTTTCTGCGGGCGGCATTCGCCTGTTCTTGGGCTCTCTGACGACTGAGTTCTTCTTGAGCCTTGCGCTTTTCAGCTAAGGCTTTTTCTCGCTGAGCCTTTTCTTCAGCGATCTTGCGTTCGCGTTCCTGAGCTTGCTTCTTGAGTTCTTCCTGCTTGGCTTTGCGCTCGGCTTCTGCTTTTTCTTCAGCCTTACGTTTTTCCTCCGCTAAGCGTTTCTGCTCTTCTTGTTTCTTCAGCTCTTCCTGACGCTTCTGTTCTTCGATGCGTCGTTCTTCTTCCTGACGGCGCAGTTCAGCCTGGCGAGCTTCTTCGGCTTTGCGCTGCTCTTCAGCTCGTTTGGCTTCCTGAAGCTGACGTTCGCGCTCAAGAATGCGTTGTTTTTCCTCTTCCTGTTTCTTCTTTTCGCGGTCGAGTCTTTCTTGGACGATGTCCGGGTCCTCAAGCAGATTGGCTTGACGATCTAAATCCGTCTGAGCGATAGGAGGCGGGGGCGGAGGCAGCTGCTGCTGAGGCTCTTCCGGAGCAGGAGGCTCGGGAGCGGGTTCCGGTTCCGGCTGAGGTTCAGGTTGGGGCTCCGGTTCGGGCTGAGGCTCGGGTTCCGGCTCAGGCTGCGGTTCCGGTTGCGTCTCTGCCGGGGCTTCTGCTGCCGGCATGTCGCCGTTCCACAGTTCGGCATAGACGGGGCCTGTCGGCTCCGATCTCCATTGCATGGAAACGAAGAGCAGCACAAAAAGAAGCCCGTGGGCGATTAAAGCGAGCACAAAAGCCGTGCCCCAATAACCCTGAGCGCCTGAGAGCCGATTCGCTTGATTCGGAGATAAGTCGTCCATTACTTGGCACCGCTTCCTTCAAGTTGCAATGACAGACCGATACGCGTGATGTTGGCCTTTTGTAGATTGCGCATCACGTCGATGACTTTTTCATATGCGACGGTTTTATCCGCAGCAATGACAACCGGAACCTGATTTCCGTCGGTCTGCATCGATTCGACCGTAGAGACTAACTGAGGAAAATCAACCGGAGTTAATTTCTTTGCGGTATCGCGGATCTGGAGTTTGCCGTCTGGCGAGATAATGACTTCGACAACTTTATCCGGAGTGCGAGCCGCTTTATTGACTTTCGGCAGATCGACGATCGAAGGATTGACGTATGGGGCGGCGACCATCAGGATCACCACGAGAACGAGCATCACGTCAATGTACGGGACGACGTTCATCTCTGCTAAAAGACGTCTTTTGCCGTTACGTGCCATGTTGCGTCCTTAGGCCTGACGACCCAAAATGTTCTGGAATTCCTGCATGAAGCTTTCGTACTGGCTCGAGAGACGATCCAGACTATAAGCAAAGCGGTTGTAGCCGATAACGGCAGGAATAGCGGCAAACAGACCGATCGCGGTTGCCACCAGAGCTTCGGCAATACCCGGGGCGACGACAGCCAGCGAAGCGCTTTCCAGGTTGCCCAAGCCTGTGAAGGCGTCCATGATGCCCCATACGGTGCCGAACAGACCGATGTACGGAGAAACGGAACCGATGGTCGCCAAAACGCTCAAGCCCGACTCGAGAATGTCGAGTTCTCTCTGATAACGGGCGCGCATGGCGCGAGACACACCGTCAATGACGCCGAAGGTGCCGGCGCGGGCTTCGAGATTGCTCGCGCGGCTTCTTAAGAACTCGGTCATGCCGGAGTAAAAGATGCCCTCCTGAGGACCGATGGAAGAGCGTCGCTCGGTGGCGCTTTCGTAGAGTTTATTTAAATCTGCACCGCCCCAGAAACGCTTGTCGAAGTTGCGGGCTTCTCTTCTTGCACGGCTCATCTGGAACCATTTCTGAAAAATAATGGTCCAGCTCACTAAAGAGAAAATCAAAAGAATAGCCAAAACAATCTGAACAACGGCGCTCGCATGAGCAACCAAAGTAATGATTGATAAATCGGCAGATGCTTCCATCACAGTCCCTTGTACTAACGAATGATTAATGAGTTAAAAGTTTTTTGAGTTGTTCTGAAATAGGCTCGGGCATAGCCACCGGGCGGAATGTGTGCGCGTCGAGCGTGCCGCAGCGAACGTCTCCGACGTTGAGCACTTCATCTCCTCTCAGAATTTCCTGATGAAATTCAAAAGAAGTACGGCCGCATGCGGTGACCGTTGATCGAACCACTAATTCATCATCCAGCCGGGCCGGTTTCTTGTACTTGGCTTTGGCTTCGGCGACGACAAAGACGACGCCGAGCTCTGAGTACAGCCGCTCCTGACTCCAGCCCAATGCGCGCAGCCATTCCGTGCGTGCGCGTTCCATGAACCTGAAGTAGTTTGCGTAATAAACCACTCGTGCACAGTCTGTGTCTTCGTAGTAGACGCGAACCGGCCAGTCGAAATAGTGTTTTTCCATCAACAAATTCTCATCCGAGCGCGCGTAAGCGCGCTCAAAAAGGCTCCTTGAAGCCCAGCCTCACATAAGAGCGCATTTTAACAAACGGGTACCTGAGAATCAGGCTTGAAAGGTCATTCTTTATACCCGTTTTTCGGAGCGATAAAATCTTTCGCGAATCTTAAAAAGTTGGGAATACCCCTAGACGGGAAACCGTCCCTAACTATTTTATTTCTTTGGAATTTTTTGTGATCTGATAAGATATCTCGTCCCAAAATAGGCGAAAGGAACAGCAGTGAAAATTAAAGTAGGATACGGCGCAACTTACGGCAGGCTCCTTAAGCTGTCAGCGGCCGTCTTTGCTGTGTTCGCACTGACCTCCTGCAAAGAAATTCCGAACTCCGTTCATACGGAGAAAGAACTTGCCTCCAATACGCTTTACACGCCGTTCTCCGGCCGCAGTCCGAAGCATTTGGATCCGACGAGTTCTTACTCTTCCGATGAGACGCCTTACACCTACAGTATTTACGAACCGCTTTACCAGTATCACTTCCTAGAGCGCCCTTATCGCCTGATCCCTCGTTCCGCAGCAGAGGTCGTTAAACCCGTTTATCTGGATAAAGACGGAAAGGCCTTACCTGAGACTGCTTCAGCGGAAGAAATCGCTCTGAGTGTTTACGAGATTCCGATCAAAAAAGGAATCCTCTTTGCGCCTCATCCGGCTTTTGCCAAGAACGAAAAGGGCGAATACATCAACCACGCGTTAGCGCCTGAAGTCATCGACGAGCTGCACAATCCGATGGATTTGCCGCAGAAGGGTACGCGAGAGCTGACCGCCGAGGATTTTGTTTACTCGATCAAGCGAATGGCCAATCCCCGCATCATTGCTCCGGTCTACGGAACGATGGTGAACTATCTTCCGGGATTGAAAGACTTTGCCGTTCAGGTTCGCGCAGAAGACAAACGCCTTCGCGCCGATCTCAAGCCCTCTGACAGAGACTTACCTTTCTTAGACTTGCGGAAGTTTGAGCTCAAAGGTGTTTCGGCGCCGGATAAGTACACGCTGCGGCTTGAAGTCAAAGGAAAGTACCCGCAGTTCCCCAACTGGCTGGCCATGACGTTCTTTGCGCCGGTTCCGTGGGAGGCCGAAGCCTTCTACGCCCAGAAGGGCATGGCCAAAAACAACTTGTCTTTGAACTATTGGCCCGTGGGTACCGGCCCTTACATGCTGGTGGAATCGATTGAGAACCGCAAACATGTCATGGAGCGCAATCCGAATTTCCGTAAGACGGAGCTTTATCCCTGCGCGGGGGAGCCCGGCGATGAAGCGAAAGGATTTTTAAAGGACTGCGGAAAACCGCTGCCTTTCATTGATCGGATTGAAATCACGGCCGAAAAAGAAAGCGTGCCGCTGCGCACGAAGTTTCTTCAGGGCTACTACGACTCTCCGCAGATTGAACGTCTCGACAACGGTCAGGGTTTCTTGATCGGCATGGCGGACAGCTCGGAAAAAGAAAAAGAGTACAAAGAAAAGAAGCTGCAGTTTCCGCAGACCGTAGAAGCCCAAAATACGTACTTTGGCTTTAACTGGATGGATCCGGTCGTGGGCGAAGGCAAGACGCCTGAGGAACGCGAGCGCAACAAGAAGATCCGCCAGGCGATTTCTATTGCCATGGACTGGGAAGAATATATCCAGATCTTTGAGAAAGGGCTGGCGTCGCCTGCCCATGGTCCGCTTCCCCCCGGACTCTTCGGATACCGAGAGGACGGCGCGGCAGCATTTAACCCGATTGTTTACGAAAAGTCTGAAGACGGTCTTGTTCGCCGCAAATCTATCGAAGAAGCTAAAAAACTTTTAGCCGAAGCAGGCTACCCCGGAGGGCGCGACGCCAAGACTGGCGAACCTTTGGTCTTGAATCTCGACTTCCAAGCGGCGGCTTCTCCATCGACGAAAGCCGTGCTCGACTGGTATCAGAAGCAGTTTGCCAAGATCGGCATTCAGCTCGATATTCGAGGCACGGACTACAACCGTTTCCAGGATAAAGTGATCTCCGGTAATCACCAGCTCTTCTTATGGGGCTGGCTGGCAGATTATCCGGATGCAGAAAACTTCCTGTTCCTGCTTTACGGCCCAAACGCGAAGTCCAAGACCGGAGGCTCGGGAGAAAATGCCTCGAACTATCAAAACCCGAAGTACGACGAGCTCTTCAGTCGCATGCGTTATATGGACGAAGGTCCCGCTAAGGCCGAGGCCATTAATGAACTGATTAAGATCGTTCAGGAAGATGCGCCCTGGACATTCGGATACTTTCCGACAAGTTCGGCGGCTTTCCATCAGTGGGTGCATAACGGCAAACCCACGCAAGTCGTACGCAACCATATCCAATATCTGAGGCTCGATCCTGAGACGCGAGTGAAGGCCATTAAAGAATGGAACAAGCCGATTTACTGGCCGCTGCTGGTTTTTGTTCTGCTGTCGGCGTTAGTGATTATCCCGGCCGTGGCGCTTCATAGAAAGCGGGAACGAATGACCGCGCGCACCACAGAGGAGCAAGTGAAATGATTCGTTATCTCTTAAGACGCATCGGCTACGGCTTCCTGATTCTGATCGGCGTCAATCTTCTGACCTTTATGCTGTTCTTTACGGTCAACACGCCGGATGATATGGCGCGCCTTAATATCGGCGGCAAACGCGTGACAGCCGAAGCGATCCAGAACTGGAAAGAAGAACACGGCTACGACAAGCCGCTGCTTTGGAATGAGAAGGCCGAAGGCTCGGACAAGCTCACGGATACGATTTTTTGGCAGCACAGTGCGCGTCTGATGGTCGGAGACCTCGGCGCATCGGACGCCGGGCGCGACATTGCCTATGAAATCAAAAACCGAATGTGGCCTTCGGTTGCTTTGGCGTTTCCGACCTTTTTGCTCGGCGTCTTCGTGATTGTCGTGTTTTCTTTAGGTTTAGTGTTCTTCCGGCACACGAAGCTTGAGATCGGAGGCGTGGTCTTTGCCATTGTCATGATGTCGGTCTCTTCGCTTTTCTACATTATTTTCGGCCAGTGGCTTTTCTCAAAAGTTCTGCGGCTTGTTCCGATCTCAGGTTTTGAGACGGGAACGGCCATGATTTCGTTCCTGATTCTTCCGATTGCGATCGGCGTTTTCTCTCGCATCGGAGGCGATGCGCTGCTGTACCGCTCGATGTTCCTGGAAGAAATCAACAAGGATTACGTTCGTACCGCTCGCGCGAAGGGCTTAAGCGAAACGGCCGTCCTGTTTAAACACGTTCTGCGCAACGCCAGCCTGCCGATTCTGACTTCAACGGTTGCCGTGCTTCCGATGCTGTTTTTAGGCTCCTTAGTGATGGAAAGCTTCTTCGGCATTCCGGGCTTAGGCAGCTTCACGATTGACGCGATTAATGCTCAGGACTTCGCCATTGTCCGTACCATGGTTTTTGTAGGAACCGTGCTGTATGTTATCGGTCTGATTTTGACGGACGTAGCTTACACGATTGCCGACCCGAGGATCCGTTTGAAATGATGCCTAAATTTGTTTTGCTTCCAACGGATATCGTGATTGTCGTCCTTCTTGCGGCACTAACGTTTTATCTGATTCATGTTGCCCGCTCCGAAGAGCTCAAAGCACGATGGCGCTATGTTGTGAGTTCCGGCGCCTCGCTGTGCTCGCTTTCGCTGCTGTGTTTCTTCCTTCTGCTCTCCGTCGTAGATTCTGTGCACTTTCGTCCGGTCATTGATGTTCAGGCCGGGCGCCCGATCTATGACGTCAAGGCTTATTCCCTGTTGGATAAAGCGCTAGGCAAAGCCTCTTCTGCCGAAGAGAAGTCTTATTCGATGCCGCTTGCGACTCAGACATTTGAAAAAATTTCCCGCTTTGAAGACGGCAAACCCGTGCGCGATTACGAACCGCTGAAAGCCGGAGGAGCGCACCTCAAAAATAACGCCGATTGGGCAGAAGACGTCATCGTTAAATCGGCCTGCGGGCTAGGTGCAGGACTCGTGCTTAGCGCTTTGCTGTGGTTCTTAACGGTCGGACTGATTGCTCGATATAAAGATCGCTCATTCAAGGGAGAGGTGCGTACGCTATTTAAGCGCCGCGATGAAGTTCCTTATGAAGCAGTCCTTACGACCTGCTCTGTTTTAATCGTCCTCGGGTGCCTGATCGGCGCGCTTTGGCCGTATTACCACGTGATGGGGACAGATCAAACAGGCAACGATGTCCTGTATCAAGCCTTTAAGTCGGTGCGTACAGCGCTTGTGATCGGAACTCTGGCGACGTTGACGACGCTTCCGTTTGCCGTGGTTCTGGGAATTTGTGCCGGATTCTTCAAGGGCTGGGTAGACGACTTAATTCAGTACCTTTACACGACGTTGTCTTCAATTCCGAGCGTTCTTTTGATTGCGGCTTCCGTGCTGATGATTCAGGTGTTCATTGATTCTCATCCCGGCATGTATGCGACCGGCATTGAGAGAGCCGACCTTCGTCTGTTCATGCTTTCAATCATCATCGGTCTGACGGGCTGGGCCACGCTCGCACGTCTCCTTCGCGCCGAGACCTTAAAGATTTCTCAGCTGGACTATATCCAAGCGGCTCGTGCCTTCGGATTAGGGCCGTTTAAGATCATGAAGCGTCATGTGCTGCCCAACGTGATCCACATCATTTTGATTGTGGCGGTATTGGATTTCTCCGGCATTGTTCTATATGAAGCGGTGCTTTCTTACGTCGGTGTCGGCGTTGATCCGACGACACACAGTTTCGGTTCCATGATTAATGCCGGACGTCTTGAACTTTCCCGCACACCGGTTGTCTGGTGGAACCTTTGCGCGGCTTTCACTTTCATGCTCACACTTGTGTTGTCTGCCAACTTGTTTGCGTCTGCCGTTCGGGAAGCATTTGACCCGAGACTGGTCCTCAAAATCGGGAGGAAAAAGTAATGCTCCGTATTTCTAATATGGTGACTGAAATCCTCACTTCCGAGGATACGGTTCGCGTTGTAGACGGTTTGAGCCTGACGCTTAATCGAGGCGAAATCTGCGCTTTAGTCGGAGAGTCCGGGTGCGGCAAATCTATGACGGCTTTTTCTCTGCTGAGATTGCTTCCGAGCTCCGGACGAGTCTCGAGCGGTGTTGTTACCGTTGACGGAACAGAAATCATGGGTTTGCCGGAAGCTGCGATGCGCAATATTCGCTCTTTCAAGATCAGTTTGATTTTCCAGGAACCGGCGACGTCGTTAAACCCGGTGATGACTGTCGGGGATCAAATTGTCGAGACAATTCTTCTTCATACACCGCTGCGCGGCGAAGAAGCGCGAGCAAAAGCACTCGACTGGCTGAAAAAAGTCGGAATCCCTGAGCCCGAACGCAGAATGAAATCATTCCCGTTTGAACTCTCCGGCGGTCAAAAGCAGCGCGTTATGATCGCTATTGCACTAGCGGCCGAGCCGAACTATTTGATTGCAGACGAACCGACGACGGCGCTGGACGTTTCCGTTCAAGCTCAGATTCTTGATCTTTTAAAGCATCTCAAGGAAACCGAAAACATCGGCATTCTGCTGATTACACATGATTTGGCTGTTGTGGCTCAGGTCGCAGCCAGGGTAGGGCTGATGTATGCCGGTGAGCTGGTGGAAGAAGCTTCAGCACGTGAGTTCTTCTCCAAGCCATTGCATCCTTATGCGCGCAATCTTTTGAAGGCGCTTCCTGAAGGAAAGCAAAAGAGCCAGATGCTCGAGGCAATACCGGGCATGGTTCCTCGCTTGAATCGAGAGTTCCATGGATGCCGATTTGCCGAGCGCTGTAAAAAAGCTCGTCCCGAATGTTCTCAGCATAAAGTTGTCCTGCAGGAGATTGGAGACCGAAAAGTTCGCTGCCTGTTTCCTGAAAATGATCCGGTCGAACTTCCGCGAAGTGACGTTGTTGTTGAGCGAGAGCAGAAAGATGTGCCTCGCATTCTTGAAGTCAAGAATTACAGCGTTTGGTTTCCGATTCGCGGCGGTTTTCTGCGTCCGACGGAATACGCCAAAGCCGTCAACAATGTCTCATTCGATGTGCGCAGAGGGCTGACAACGGCATTGATCGGAGAAAGCGGCAGCGGCAAAACCACGGTGGCCCGAGGCATCCTCCAACTTCTCCGACTGCAGGCAAAAATCACTGGTTCTGCGCTCTTGAACGGAAAAGACTTAGGCAGCTTGAACGGTCCCGATCTTCGACAAGCCCGCGTCGATATGCAGGTTATTTTCCAAGATCCATTCTCCAGTTTGAATCCGAGAATGCGTGTTAAGGAAATTCTGCTTGAAGGGTTGGAGAGCCTGCACCCTGATATTCCTGCGAGTGAAGCGCTCGGAAGAATTGAAGATGTCATCGGTCTTTGCGGGCTTCGTTCCGATTCATTGAATCGGTATCCGCATGAGTTCTCGGGCGGACAAAGACAGCGCTTGGCGATAGCTCGTGCGTTGGTGGTCGAACCCAAACTTCTGATTTGTGATGAACCGACATCGGCTTTGGATGTTTCCGTGCAGGCCCAAATCCTGAATCTTTTGAACGAAATCCAAAGAAGCCGAGATATCTCGTACTTGTTCATCACTCATAACTTCGGCGTCGTTCGTTACCTTGCCGATGAAGTCATTGTGATGAAGTCCGGAGAAGTGGTAGAAGCAGGATCGGCGGCAGAAATCCTTAATCGTCCGAAAGATCCTTACACCTGTCGCTTGCTGGAAGCAGTTCCGAATTTCGACTCTCTGAAGTAAGAACAAGAAGTTCCCACAAAGCCGAAAGACGCGTCTGGATACGGAAAGACGTTCTAGGCTCTGTTAGCGAAATTCAGCGAAGGACGAAATAAAAATTCAGAGGGGAGTTTTATCTTTAAAGGATAGAATTAAAGATAGTTTAACCTCTAAGTATTGGTATTTTTGCTGTCAAAGAAAGCCTCAATTTTTGAGAATTGAGCAGAAATTGAACACGATTGAACAAGTATTGAACATATATCGTGAGTAGACGAGCTTGAGAACGAGTTTCTCTTTTCAATCCGGATAGAGTAACGGCCTGTTTTAGCGAAATAAGCGAAAGATGAAATAAAAATTTGGAGGGGATTTTTGTTTTTAAAAGACCGAATTAAAGATGATCTATCTTTTAAGTATTGGGATTCTTGGTGTCAAAGAAAACGTCTTTTTTGGAAATTAGACTGTTAAAAGGCCAAACTCGAGGAGGTACTTCTTTTTTAATCCGGAAAGAGCAATCGTGTGTTTTCAGTGATGCCTCGCTGGTTGGCAGCGATGTCTATTAAAACATCGCCTAAGCGGTCTTGATCCGACAAGAACTTGATTCCATTGTTTTGGCACAGATCCAAGTAAATCGCCAGCGCCGTCCTTTTGTTGCCGTCCTGAAAGAAATGACCTTTGAGAAGGCTGACGACGATGCTTGTTATCTGCTCTCTGACGGTGTCGTAATAGGAATAGCTGGACAGACATCCGCCTACTCGCTGTTTTCTTTCTTCTGAGCAGCGATTGCCGGTGAGAGCTTCGTTGATCAAGACCACCGCATCAATATCTAATGGTGTACTCATTTGTCTTTGAGATAATCAAACGTCTTTTTGAAGGTGTTTAAATTTTCTTTAAAGCGTTTGAGCATTTGCTCTTTAGTATTTGGGCGGAGCTCCTGTTTTTGAGGAACTGATTTTCTATCTGTCATAGTTCAAGAAAGAGAAGAGCCGATTCGGTTCGATTAACCGGCTCGGCTTCTTCCCTCAGAAAGAGAAATTATCCTTGTTCGCTGAAACGTTCTTTAAGCCGCTGAGGCAGTCCTCCGCTGCGCTGCGTGACGGTCTTTAACGACATGTCTAGGGCATCCTTAGCCCCGAAAATCTGGCACGTTTTTTCCGAGCGAGTAATGCCGGTATAAAGAAGTTCGCGCGTGCATAAAGAGGCAGCATCACTTCCGGCACTTAGTGTTGGCAGGAAGATGGCTACATCACGGAAGCCGGAACCCTGCGATTGATGGATGGTGATTGCAAAGGCGGTGTCATATTTCGGCAGCAGCTGAGCCGGAACGATTTTCTTCAGATCACCGATGAATGCATACCACATCGGTTTGTCGGAATCAGCCGTCTTCAAGCCGAAAATAACAGCGACGTCGCCGTTGGCGACACCAAGGCCGGAGTCGTTTTGACGAACAATGATGACCTTGCCGTTGTACATGTCGTCTGCGGATGGAACTATGAAAGCCGTTTTAACAAAATCTTCGCAATAATCATTGACGGCATTGACGCCGGTCGGACCTTCACGTTGTGCGCACAACGGACGGAAAGTACTCAGTTCGTTCCAGACGTCTTTAAGAGCTTGTTGTACATCATTAGGAAGGTTTTCGAAGTTGGCTGATCTTGAATCCACTTCGTTTTTATCGTTCAAAGTTAAAGTCAGGTTTAAGTTTTCGACTGCGTTGCAGTAGGAATCGAGTTTTTCCTCTAACCACTTCTGAGCCTGCAGAGGAAGATTTCTACCTGCAGATTTGAAAAACACGCCGGTATCTTTAAATCCTTCAAAAGGTTGATCGTCCGTGTACTCAACTTCTGAAATAAAGTCCGAAATGCCGGCTTCTCTTCCTTCTTCGAAGGCCAGCATGCGCTGCGCCAATCTGCCGATAGCGGATTTGTCGTTGAAGCGAATGCTCTCTTTTAATTCAACAATGTGGCCTTTCAAAACACCCGAATTGTCGGAGATGTCAGCAAACACCGAACCAGGTCCGACGGCTGCCAGCTGATGCTTGTCGCCTAAAAACACAGTTTGCGTTTTGGTTGGATCAATTGATCTGATAAGTTTTAACGCAAGGGCGGAGTCAATCATTGAGCTCTCATCCACGATTAGCAGATCTGCTTCGATCGGATTGTCTGCTGAAGGTCGTTTGCCGTTGGATAAATCCGTGACGAGCAATTTATGGATCGTCAAAGAAGTCAGTCTATCTTCCGCAAGGGCCTTGCGAACGGCAGGGTAGTAAGGTGCAGAGGACGGACCGGCATCCGCTTGATTTTTTACGGATTCAAGAAGACGACTTGTGGCCTTTCCGGTTGGGGCACACATTTGAATGATGCCCTTCGGATGTATTTCCAAAAAGGCTTCAATGAATTTCACAACGGTGGTTGTTTTGCCGGTACCGGGACCGCCGCAAATAACGGAGAATTTCTCCGAAACTGCAAGTTCGGCGGCTTCCAGCTGCAGAGGATTTAAAGAGTAGGCTTTCTTGTCGCCGTTTTCTCGTGCATTCTTTAACGTCTGTTCCAGCTGTGCTAAGGCCTCTTTTACCTCGTTGACGTCGCTGGCGCTTGTAGAGCACATACCGTGAATACCTGCGGCCAAACGGCTTTCAGAGCAAAAATTGCGGCGGGAATAAATTCTCAGCTTTTTCGGTTCGCTCTCGTCAAGAAGAAAAGGCGTAGGAGCGACAGAAAGGTTGTTAGGTTCGTCAGCAATTTTGTTGCTGCTGTCTGTTAGCAGCTCAGCTTCCCTGAGCAGCTCCGCGTACTTTTTATTTTGCGGCGTTGCATCAAGCTCGGCACATAAACCTCCGAGGTGTTCGGCTTGTCCGAGATGCAGCATGAAGAACGCCAATGCGTCTCTTAGCTCTTCTGTAATGGTTTTTCCTCGACGAGTTAAAAGGTCAAGCAGAATGGTGCCGAGGTTTTCAAATGAATTTTGGTTTTGCGAAATCATTTCAAACTGCTCCTTTGGCACGAGATTCCAGGAGTTCGCGACTGAATCCGTTTTTCAGGAAGTCGTCTAAACATTCGATAAGGGCATCTTTTGGACGTTCAAAGTACGTTCCACGCGCATTCCTGTCGATGCCGCGCAGGAAGCAGTAAACCGCCCCTCCGATGGCTTTATAACCCGTACCTTCCGGCAGATTTAAACGAACTTCGAGCATTCGTTTGAGCGCAACGAGATAGAGCGCCAACTGAAGCTCGTAGTGATTATTTTTCATCAAGGCGTTCACGGCTTCCGGCGTATAGAGCTCAGGAGTGTTGTTGCGGTAATCAATTTTGTTCGTCTTCCAGTCGATGACCCAATATTTGCCGTCAGCGGCAAAAGCTAAGTCGATGGAGCCCGTGAGATAACCGCGCATATCAAGTTCTGACAAATGAAAGTCTTTATAACGAGAATCAAAGGCCGTTAGCGTTTCAGCCAAAAGACTCGCCGTCAGACGTTCTCTGCCCTTTATCGGAGCTCCGACGGAAAGCATGAATTTCAATTCCGGACGGCAATCTTTAAGATTTTTAAAAAGCTGAGAGAGATGGAAGCCCGGCGCGGAGGGCAGAATCTTTGCTTCGAATAAATTTTCGAAGAACTCTTCCGTTTTAGTCTCGATTTCGGCCTTTCGTTCTTCAGTTTCTGGGGCGACATAACCCTTAAAACGATCATCTAAAAATTTGTAGACTCTGTTCTTCCAGTTATGGAAATTTTTGTCGAAAATCTTTTCTAATAATTCGTGGACTTTCGTGCCGAATTCGGCAGCGCTTTGGGTGCCTTTGAGGACTTCCAATACGTCCTCTTCTTTCGATTCCGCGACAGTTTCCTCTGACTCAAGAGCTTCCGACTCATCAGTGATGACGGCGGAGTCCTGTGCTTCCATGGTCCTCAACAAGCTTGTGAAACTGGAAGAAATCCAAGAACGATTTTGCTTCTCACCGCGACCGGCTCTGAGATCAAGATGCTCCGGCGGTTGTCTGAAGGAGACTTCGGAGTCTCCATATTTGCCGGGTTCGAAGTCAAAACGGATCTCAAAAGGAGTGTAAGCATTTAAAGCTTTCTCAGAGAGCATGAGAGGATGTGCGCTGTTCTTGTTGTACTCGGAAATTCCGTCAAGCAAGGCCTTTCTGACTTCTCTTGCCGACGCTTCCTTCGGGCTCAAAGCCTCCCGCAGTCGGTTTAAACCGCCAATAATGGCCAATCCGCCGGACGTTTCTCCGCTGATAGCCTGAGCAAGCGGATTTTTTCCGCCGACGCTGCCGTGAGGCGCTCCGTTCTTAGTTTTCTTGAAGAAATAGGGAAGAACCACCCTTGCTGTGGCTCGCGTCATAGCGACATACAGCAGTCTCATGGACTCCTCATATGATTTCTCAATGAAGTCGTCCGGTGCCTTCTGTTCGGTTTCATAGAAGGTAATGACGCCTGTCGCATCATCTCTAAATTTCTGACCTTTGGAAAAGCTTATCGGCCGGTCAAGGTAATAAACAACAGGGTATTGAAGGCCTTTACTGCTGTGAATAGTCTCAACTCGAACAACATCGGAATCGGTTTCACGTCTCAGAGTGTAGCTGTCGTTGCTCTTTTTTTGTTCTTGTTTTAACCAGCGCAGCAGTCCCTGAAGACTATCAATGGTGTTGTGCTGCTGATGAAGAAGCTCCAAGATGTGCTGATAATTCGTGAGGGCGCGTTCTCCTCCGTATTGCAGTAAACGCTCTTCGGTTTTGGCGCCGGCAAATAGGTTCGAAACAGCAGCGATAATTCCGCTCTTCTCGTAGATTTTTGCTGAGTTTTCCAATAACAGACGTGCCTGCGCGGAGGCCGCATCGTTATTCAATAAGTCATTCAGCGAGTCGCCGAAAATCCTGGTTGCCTGAGCCGCAGCCACAAGACGAGTATCTCTCGGATCGTACATAGCCTCTAGAACGCTCTTAAGTTCGTGCGCTTCTTTGGAACATAAGACATTTTCATTCGAAGACCGAAGGGTGCGAATGCCCCGCCTGCGCAGCTCTTCAATAACCTTGTCAGCATGGAAGCGCTTTGCAACCAAAATCGCGATATCGCTGGGTCTCAGTCTCCGGCCGTCATAGAGGACATTTTCCTTTAGCAAGGATTCGATTTCCTCTGCGATGGCAATAGCCTCCATATCGCGAAGTGTCTCTGCATTGGACAAGGCCTTAGTGTCGGCATTGGACCAGAAAGCGAAAGAGGAAAGGGGTTCGACTTTGCCGTCTTTCTCTAAGAGGAGCGGTAGTTTTTTCTTATTAAACTTCACCGGCGAATAAGAAAGGGCCTGATTCAAAAAGCCGCCGCGGGAACCTTTCCCTTCCGGATTGAAGTACGCATTAACTCCGGCAATGATCCCAGGAGTAGAACGATAATTCTTTACTAACTGATAAGGGTTGTTGATTTCGTTTTTGGCTAACAGATACGTTTCAAGACTTGCGTTCCTGAAGCGATAAATAGACTGTTTCGGATCACCGACAAAGATAACGGGTTTGGAGTTCTCCGGATCCTCTAAGAACAGGTGTTTGAAAATCGAGTATTGAATCGGGTCCGTATCCTGAAATTCGTCAATCAAAGCAGCGCCGTAAAGGTTCTGAATTGCCTTGGTGAATTCCGGATCTTTAACAATGCGTTCTTCTGCTTCGATCAGCAGGTCATCGAACGTAAAAAGACGTTCATCTTTCTTGTTTTCTTCGTAGAGTTTTGTTGCCTGATCAATGAAAGTTTCAAAAAACCGAGTGGTTTCGTCTTCGGGCTTTTGATTCGCATCTTTCATCAGCTTCATTTGCCGGGTGAGCGGCTTGCTTCTGCTCAAACCGGCAGCAGTTGTCAGAATATCTTCCCAAGGAATGTCTCGAGCCAGAGACAGTTGTTCCGTAGGGTAGCCTGGATAGGCCTTCGGAAGGTTTGTACGAAGAAAAGTACTCAGCGCTTTATCTTTAGCGTTTGAATCATCTCCGATCTCAAAGTCGTAGTTTCCCTTTGAAGAAAAGACAAAGTCCTGAAGGATTCGTTGGCAAAAGCCGTGAATAGTAAAAATGGCAGCGTCGTCAATCTTATTCAGCGCTGTTTGCAGTTTTTCAAGAATTATGTCCTGAGAATATTTCTTTTCTCCCCAACTATCCAGCAGATCGTTGAAGCTTCCGCTCTTGTTCAGCCTAATTTGTTCAATCAGTTCCGTCAGGTTGCTGCGCAAACGAGAGGACAACTCATCAGTGGCTGCATTCGTGAATGTCACGACCAAAATACGATCTAGTTCGATTCCTTTCTCGACTAAAAGCCTGAGCAGCACTCGCATCAAGGAATACGTTTTTCCGGTGCCGGCGCTGGCTTCCAAAAGCATGCGCCCCTCAATCGGCGTTGTGGCAGCATCAAATTCTTTATAAAGCATAAATACTCCGATTAAGGTTTAAGTTTTTGAATGAATTCAATTAACGCTTCGAATGCTTCTGAAAGGTAGATGTCTTTCTTTCTGCCATCACCTTTGAGGAGTTTGTAGTAATCGCTGAGTTCTTCTTTGAGAGCCTTAGATAAATCAGCAGCTTTTCTTACGCTTTCCTCTGAGACACCCTGCCAAAGCAGTGCGTCATCCGAGGCATTCATTCCAAGTGCGTGCTTGCAGTGACACTCAAATAACCTCAAGAACGCTTTAAGCGGTTCGCCGCCATGGTTCTGAATAATCGAAGAGTAAGAAATGACGAAATGATCTGTGTCTGAACTTTCGTTAAAGATGAGTAAATCGTAGGGTTCCCCGGCTTCGGTCCAAATAATTTGGCGCAATACTTCTCGGTTTTGTTCCGACGCAGAGCAAAAGACGCCGAGCTTGACGCGCAAGGACTCATCTTCCGTTTTCCAAAGGAAGAGATCCGTTTTGTCTGTGAGCCGATTGACGAAGCTAGAAACTGCAGTCGGAACTCGATAATCAAGTCCCGCCGAGAGGGGTTTTAAAGTCTCAGTCTCCTCAAATTGTTTCCTTGCGGCGTGAGCGTCGGCAACCTCTGAGGTTTCAAAACTGAGAACCGCACGTCGGATACTTTCAATGCCGTACTTCGGATTAAGGTTCAAAAGATTGAGCGCCTCTTGATCAGAGAAGTTATTCTCAAGCAAAGAAAGAAATTTTCGGCTGACCTCTGAGTGCATAAGCTTGTCGTCCTTAGAAGGGACGATCATTCTTTCGTCGGCTTCGAAATCTGATGATTCAAGCTTGAGCAGCGTTGCCGCCCATTCGTTGTAAGAGGTCAGGAACTTTATGAGGAAATTAACCTGCAGTTCGCGGAGCACCGGGTGCTGCATCGTTTTGGGAAGTTTCTCAGCAGGAATCTCGGTGTTGGCAAACATCGGTTCCTTGGCGCCCGGGTTCCTATAGGCATGTTCGATTGAATCGAGGACGTCTTTCCGAGGGCTCTTCCAGAACAAGTTGTTTTCTCGTTTGTCTAGAGATTTTGCTTCCTCTAAGAAATTTCTCATGGAGAAGCGATTCAAAGGAACCTTAGTTACGATGCTCTTCCAAAGCTCGTCTGCCTTTTCCTGAGCTGTGCCGTCCTCCATCCCTACGCTCATGGCATGAGAAAGGAAGTAATTCTTGAAATTATCAATGACGAGCGACGGATTATTTTCGCTTTGCGGTTTCGTTCCGATTGTGTAGGAAATCAAAAGGTTTTCTCGAGCGCTGAGAAGCGTGTCAAGGAAGACAGCGTTATTGTCCTTTCTTGCGTCTCGGTCACCGCGGCGGCGGTGATCCTTGGTCAAGTCAAATTCTTCAAACTTAGGTGTTCCCGGGAACCCGCTTTTCTCATCGAAACCCAAACAGCAAATGACCTTGTAGGGTATTCCTCTGGCAAGTGAAATGGATGCGAAGGTCATCGTTCCGGAGCTCGGTACATCGCGCTTTGTTTTGGAGAGTTCACTTCGCAGCTCGCTTAATACAACATCGAAACTGACGGTTTTTTCCGTGCCGCCGAAAGCGGCAGCCATGCCTTTGCAGACTGTCTCGATGATTTCTGAGAAGTTATAGGACTCTTCAGGATCACAGTTGTTTCCGAAGAAACGCTCTTTCATACCTAACAGAGCTTCTCTCCAGGCCTCTGCGGGGAGTGCAAATTCGGAAGCGAGCAGTTCACGACGCTGATCGGCAAGGTTCAGATAAAGTTGAGAAAGCGCTTGGAGCAAGCGGCCCGAGCCGTCGGAAACGACATCAAAACCGGCTTCCTCATCTCCTCGAATAGGAAGAACACTCTTGAAGGGCAGAGGGGAAGCTTCATCAAGGAAAAAGCCGAGAGAAAGCCGTTCCATGGCGTCCTGAAAGGACGTGTCTTCGTCAGTGAAATTCAGCGCCGCGAGCTGTTCATGATCGATTCCGACAGAGTATCCCGCAGAATAAAGCCAAGTCTGAATGACAGAGATGTCGTCTAAGGACAGGTCCCACTGCTGTTGTACGGGGAGTTTCTCCAGCCAATCAAAGAATTCTCTGGCTGAGAAATCGGACATCAAGAGTTTGCCCAAGCCCACAAACGCATCTGCAAGCGCATTCTGTTTTTCTTCGCTGAGACCGATGATCTTCCAAGGGATATAAAGATCTTTCGGCAGTGATGCCATGACGCCTTCAATGATAGGAGCTGCCTTTTCGATGTCCGGAACTACGACCAAAACATCGGAAGGTTTTAGGCCGCGTTTTTTATCTGTGAGCCAATTCTGGAGAATGTCGATGGTGGCTTCGACTTCTCGGACAAAAGAGGGCGCCTTGAGAATGCGAAGACTGACATCTTTCTCGGCAGGCTCAATGGGCAGCAGCGTGCTGTCCATTCTAAGAATGGAGTTTTGAAAGCTATGCAGAAACGACTTGGAGGGATACTCCAGATATGCGGAAGCTGTCTCGGCACTAACCTTGGTTTTTATTTCTTCTTCGGAATGGTCGAAAGTTTTTTCTGAGGTTACAAATTCCCGAGACCCCGGCTGTTTGACGAATGCCTTTTGACGGTTCTGTTTGTCTTTATCAGAGATATCCGTTTCGATTGCCGAAGCTTCTTCCTCGGAAAAAAGGAAGCTGTCCAATCGGTCAATAGCGGCTCTCGTGCTTGCTGCATTTGTCAACAGATAGTTCAGGCAGCTGTTGTCGACTTTGAAATTCTCGGACCAGTCGAACTGCGCTTTCGGAACGGACTCAAACCAGTACTCGGCGCACGGATTAAGAATGTACAGATTAAGCTCTGCAGGAGAATCTTCATAAGCTCGAATCAGAGGCAGTAAGTTAGGCGGAATCGAGAACGGCAGAAAAAGATGAATCGGAAGACTGTTCTCAACCGGTTTGTTCTTCCGGATTCGCTCAATAGTATTTTCAAGCCACCCGAAGATTTTTCCTTCGCTTTCTGCGCCGGTCTGTTCGATTAATTCTTGCCAAAGACGCTTTTGCCACAAAAAGTCAGCGTTTTTCTTCAATCGCTCTTCTTCTGCCTTTGCATTTGGTACCGGAAGCGGGTGTACCTTATGGTTGAATTTGAATTTCTCTAAAGCCCACTGTTGCAGCCAGTCAAAGCGATAGGAACCGTAAGTAATGAAAACTGTGTTCAGATGACGGGCAAATTCCAACACACCGACGGGGTCCAATGTCTGAATGTATTCATAAAGACGCTTTTCTTCTTCAGGGAAAGCCTTTTTGTTTTGCTTTTGACGCAGGATCTCGTAAAAAGTCCAGTCCATGACCTGAGATGTTTCAGCGTTGGAGAGAGACTGTCCGAGAACTTTGAACATCCAGCTGGCTACGTTAGAGAATTCAATCCCCGGAGTGGCTCCGAAGTGATCCGCGAAGAAGCGGTTGAGGTTGTCCTCGATCATCGGCGTCGGGACGATAACCTTGATTTGCTCAAAAAAGGAGGCATTACTGTTTCGCAGGTCCTCCAGATTAAAACCGATTTTTGTGGCAAGAACCGTTCGAAGAACTTCGAACGAGTTCGAGTAAAAAGTAGAAATCACTGAGGACCCTCCTAAAAGGAAAAGCCGACGTTTTAGTTTAGTTGTGTGGCGCTGAGTCAGGCTTTTTTCAGCGGCGGGACACGTACACAGAAGGTGTAGGCGTAGTCGCCGATAGCATCGAGTTTGTAGCGGGCACCGCGCAGAAGCACATAGAAGACACCGTCCTTGTCGACTAAGAAGTTGGGGTGTACTTCAAGATCGTTTTTCTGAGCGTAATTTTTAAAGTCTTCCTTGGATTCTTCGATTGTTTTTCCGGGCGTCACATAAACACCGACTAAGAAATGGTCCTCGAAGTAATCGTTGGGAATATCCAAGCGGTCATAGATAGAGACGGCTTCAATACTTTCAATGGTTCGAATCTGTTTTCCGACGAGTGTGTCTGAGACAACTTTTTCCAGTTTGCCGGGAATGGCCTGGATGTCCTGTCTCTTTCCGACGCAGACGAGCGCAACGGTAATTTCTCCGTCTTCAGTATCGCAGCTTGAAGTGTCGCGCGGGAAGCACTGAACCTGACGTACGCCGACGCAGTCCAATCCCATGACAAGCAAAAACTCCTCAGGGAAGTAAATCTGAGAAGCAAAGGACGGGTGCATCGTGATCGTGATTTGAGCCTTATTGTCAGGGCAGGCAGAAGCTTCCAAATCTTGAACGTCGTTCCAGGCCTGACGCGCTTGTTCGCTCAATGTCTTGACGTTCTCTTCAAAATCGTAGGGAAGAACGGACAAGTCCAGCTGCACCTGACGCTCGGACAAGTTGTAAGAACTAATATTGGTCGTCATCGAATAAAAATCCCAAATCTTTATGTTTTCTATCGAGCCCGAAATGGCTGTATGCGCGCGGTGTCGCCACGCGTCCCCTTGGTGTCCTCTGAACAAAACCTTCTTTGATCAGATAAGGCTCGACCATATCTTGAAGCGTATCAGACTCCTCACCGACAGCGGAAGCCAGGTTTTCGATACCGACGGGACCGCCTTGGAATTTTTCAATGATCGCAAGCAGGAATTGGCAGTCGAGGCTGTCTAAGCCGATCGGATCGACTTCTAGCATGGTAAGGGCGTCTTTTGCGATTTGTTCGGACAATTGACCCTGATGACGGACTTCGGAAAAGTCGCGAATACGTCGAAGCAATCTGTTTGCGATTCGAGGTGTACCGCGGGAGCGGCGTGCAATCTCACCGGCTGCGCCTTTATCTGCCGGCATATTTAGCAGGTGCATGGAGCGCAGCACAATGGTTGTCAGGTCTTCAGGCGAGTAGTACTGAAGCTGGGCACGAATACCGAAACGATCCTGCAGCGGTTTGGTCAATGAACCTGCACGTGTCGTGGCACCCACAAGCGTGAAATGCGGAAGATCGATTTTGATCGAACGGGCAGCAGGGCCTTCGCCGATCATGATGTCGAGCTTGAAGTCCTCTAAGGCCGGATAAAGAATTTCTTCGACGACCGGCGAGAGACGATGGATTTCGTCAATGAAGAGAACATCATGCGGCTCCAAACTTGTAAGCATGGCAGCCAAGTCCCCGGCCTTTTCTAAAACAGGGCCCGACGTTTGACGAAGCTTGACGCCGAGTTCGTTGGCGATGATGTTTGCCAGTGTCGTTTTACCTAAGCCCGGAGGGCCGAAGAGCAAAACGTGATCCAGAGCTTCTCCGCGATTGCGTGCAGCCGTGATGAACAGATCTAACTGCTCACGAATACCGTCTTGGCCGGCATAGTCTTTGAGACGTGTCGGACGAAGGGCCTTGTCGATGACTTCTTCTTTTTCTTTTCTTTCAGAGGAAAGAATCGAATTGCTGTCCGCCATGGATTAACCTTTCTGAGCAAGTTGACGCAGACAGAGACGAATGCCTTCGGAGGCGTCGGCATCTGCAGGGACGTTTTTCGCAGCGCCGCGAGCTTCGCGTTCGCTGAAACCCAACGCAACCAAAGCCTGGATGACCTCTGTCTGAACGGAAGAAACCGTGGGCGCAGAAGTGACGACCATCTTGTCCTTCAGCTCAAGAACGAGACGTTCGGCCGTTTTCTTACCGATGCCGGGAACCATCGTCAAAAGTCCGATTTCATTATTGGCAATGGCGTTTCCGATATCTTCTGCAGACATAGAGGAGAGCATGGCGAGCGAAATTCTCGGACCGATGCCGCTCACTTTCAGAAGCTGCCGGAACACTGATTTTTCCTGAGAAGTTAAAAAGCCGTAAAGCAGCTGCGCATCTTCACGAACGATCATGACGGTTTCCAGAAACACTTCTTCGCCGATGTTCGGAAGATTGTAGAAAGTGGACATCGGGACATCGATCTCGTAGCCCAGTCCGCCGCACTCAATAACAACTTGCGGAGGATTTTTTTGAAGAATTTTTCCTCGAATGGTTGCAATCATTAGTTAGACCTTTCCTTCATAACGTTTCGTCCACTCGTTTCTTGAGCGGCGAGCACTTGAGCCTCTGCGGGATACACCGGTTCCGCTGCTGCCGGCCTTGGTTCCGAGTGTCGGTACGAGGCCGAGCAGGATACTGGAGCTGCCGTAGCAGATCGCGGTTGCCAGAGCATCCGACTCGTCCGGACTGAAGCGCGTGTCCTCAAGCTTCAGATGCCTTAGAACCATTTGCTGCACTTGTTCTTTGTCAGCGGCGCCGTAGCCGGTTACGGATTTTTTAATCTCGCGAGTGCTGATTTCTTTGCATAGGATAGAGTGACATGCGACAGCACACATCGCAGCGCCTCTTGCGTGTGACAGCAGCATGCTGGACTGGGCATTCGTATTCAAGAAAGTTTTTTCAATCGAAGCGACATTCGGATGATGCTCCTCGATCAAAGCCGACAAGGACTTAAAAATGAATCCCAGTCTGTCGGAAAGTTCGCCTGCGGGTACATTCAAAACACCGGAGGCGACATAGGTGAAATGACCGGGTACAAAATCTACAAAGCCGTAGCCGGTGTGATTAAGCCCCGGGTCAATTCCGAGAATACGAACAGCCTTTTGGCTCACTAGAAGCCTCCGCCCATGCCGCCCATACCCGGGAAGCGGCCGCTAAGGCTTCTGAAAGCGCGCATCATTTTGCCCATGCCGCCTTTTTTCATCATCTTCATCATTTCGCGGCTCTGCTCAAACTGTTTGAGCAGACGATTGACTTCCTGAACGGTAGTGCCGGCGCCGGCAGCGATTCTGCGCTTGCGGCTTGCTTTGATGATTTCGGGTTTTCTGCGTTCATGCGGTGTCATCGAATCAATGATGGCTTCAGTACGGGCGAGCTGTTTCTTAGCCTGTTCGTCGTCAACCTGGCCGGCAGCTTGGGCGAACTGTGCCGGCAGTTTCTCAATTAAGGAAGAGAAACTGCCCATGTTTTTGACCTGAGCGAGCTGATCCTTGAAGTCTTCGAGTGTGAAATCGTCGCCCTTACGCATTTTTTCAGCGAACTTCTGGGCTTTTTCGATATCCACGTTCTTGCGGACTTCATCGACAAGAGAAACGATGTCGCCCATGCCGAGGATTCGTCCGGCCATGGCCTGCGGATCAAAACGCTGGAAACCGTTGAGTTTTTCACCAACGCCCATAAATTTGATGGGCTTACCGGTGACCATGCGAACGGAAAGCGCTGCACCACCTCTGGAGTCTCCGTCGACCTTAGTCAGAATCACGCCGGTTAGCGGAAGTTTTTCGCCGAAGGCTTTCGCGGTGTTGACTGCGTCCTGACCGACCATGGCGTCGACCACGAAGAAGGTTTCGATCGGATTTAAGAATTTTTCCAGATCGCTGACCTCATTCATCATCTGCTCGTCGATCGCTAAGCGACCGGCCGTATCGACGATGAGCACGTCGTAGTAATGAAGCTTTGCGTATTCGAGGGCCTTGCGGGCAATATCGAGCGGTTTTTCGTTCGGGGTACTCGGGAAGAAGTCAATGTTGGCCTGCTGAGAAACTGTTTGCAGCTGATCAATAGCGGCAGGACGGTACACGTCGGCGGAAACTGTCAGAACTTTTTTCTTCTTTTCTTCTTTGAGCCATTTACCGAGCTTGCCGGCGGTCGTCGTTTTACCGGCACCTTGAAGGCCGGCTAACAGGATGATTGCGGGAGGCTGGGTAGCGAGGTTGATCTCGCGAACATTTTCAGGATCCTCTCCGCCGATAACTTTTGTTAATTCGTCGTGAACAATGCCGACCAATGCCTGGCCCGGAGTTAAGCTTGTCTGAACTTCGGTTCCGAGGGCTTTTTCTTTAATTCTTGCAATGAGATCTTTGACCACGGGAATGGCAACGTCTGCCTCGAGGAGGGCAATACGAATTTCACGCAGCATGTCCTGCATGTTGGATTCGGTCAGACGAGCTTGTCCGCGAATGGTTTTGACGACTTTGGTAAGACGCTGAGTAAGAGAATCGAGCATTACATTAATTCAAAGGAAAGAGTTAAGTCATACAATACGATCAACTATATAAAAAAGAGTCGTAACGATGACATTGAATGCCATATTTTACGTTTTTGCGGCCGTATTGTATTTAGCCGCAGCCTTCGGAATTTACAAAACGTTGCAAGAGCCTGAACCTACGGAGAAATTCTGGATTCGCCCCCTGATTTGCGCAGGTCTTATGATCCAGGCTTACCTGATTTACGAGGCTTTGTTCCTGTACGGGACTCCGCACTTTGGAATGGCGCTAGCGCTGACGATTACGCTGTTCACCTGCACGTTCCTGCTGCTCTTGGAAAGTTTCTTCTCTAAGATCGGCGCCATGCTGGTTTTTGTTCTGCCGCTTTCTGCGGTTAGCATGCTTTTGCCGCTTCTGCTGCCTGGTTCTCCCTTAGCGCCGGAAACCGCGAGCGGCCCTTTCAGACTGCATCTGCTTCTGGCGATTCTTGCGTACAGCGTGATGACGATGGCGCTTATCCAAGGACTGCTTTTAATGGCCGTTCATAAGAGAGTCCGCGCCAAGGACTTTGTTACTCACGAGGGCGCAAAGCACGTCAATATTTTGGACAACATGCCTTCCATGATGGAAATGGAGAAAATCCTTTTCCGTTTGATCTGGGTCGGGTTCATTGTTCTGACCGCTGCGATTCTGTTCGGTGCTGTCTATTCTCAGGAACTTTTCGGCCAAGCCTTCCGTTTTGACCACAAGACTGTCACCACCTGCATGGCCTGGGTCATCTTCGGAATCCTGCTTCTCGGACATCATCTCAGAGGCTGGAGAGGAAAGTTTGCCGCTCTTTGGACCGTTATCGGCTTCTGCGTTCTGATGGTTTCTTATATCGGCGTTCGCTTTGTTATGGAAGTTGTTCCGGGAGCCTAAGTCATGTCCAGGATCATTTTCTTTGTTCTTATCGTTGCCGTTATTTACTTTGCCTGGCGTTCCATGCGCTTAAAGCAGATTCAGCTTGAAAAGCGCCTGGATAAACAGGAAAAAGCCAATCTTGCGGAACACAAAAACGATATGCCGGGCGAAAAGATGGTTTCGTGCGCGAACTGCGGCTTGTATGTTCCGATCAGTGAAGCTGTATACAGCAATGGGAAGTACTATTGCTGCCGCCAGCACGCAATGAAAGGCCCGAAGGCGCACTGATGCGAATTTTTCCTAACGGCTGGTGTGACGAAGCGGCAATTCGGCCCTCCGAGCATTTCAACGAGCGGCCGGAAGGCGAGGAGATTTCTCTTCTGGTGATACACAACATCAGTTTGCCAGCCGGCCAGTTCGGAACCGGAGATGTCGACGCGCTTTTCTGCGGAACGCTTGACTGCTGCAAGCATCCGTCCTACCAAGATTTAGAAGGACTGCGCGTTTCTTCACACTTCTTTATTGATCGGAGTGGACGCCTGTTCCAGTACGTTTCCTGTTTGGACCGTGCCTGGCATGCCGGCGTTTCCTCTTACGAGGGCCGTGAGAACTGCAATGACTTCTCGATCGGCGTGGAATTGGAAGGTACAGATTCAGCGCCCTATGAGCAGGCGCAATATGAAACGCTCGGGCGCCTCACCGATGCACTTGCCGAAGCTTATCCTATCAAATACGTCACGGGCCATTCCATGATCGCACCGCTTCGCAAGACGGATCCGGGCCCTGCTTTCGACTGGCTTACGTATGAGAGTCTCTGCACGACCGGTAAGCCGTTGTGTTTTCCTTACGTCTAAACGTCTAATTGAGCGGTTCAGGCCAAAATTCTGCATTGTTGACCGCCGCCTCATTTAGAATGATTAACAACAAAACAAGTAAAACGAGAGGATCAGAAAGTGTCCGCGATTTTTTTATTAACCCTTAGACTTCTTTGCACGGTTTTCGCGTGCCTGCTCTTGTTAAGAGCTTATTTAAAGTTTTTGCGTGCTCCCGGAAACGATCCGATCACTTCTTTCGCCTATACCACGACGCAGTGGGCTGTCGGTTCGGTCTCTAAATTCATTCCGAGAACGCCGACCATTGACTGGCCTTCAATTTTTGTCTGCTACTTAGTCGCCGTCATTTATCAGTTCTTCCACTGGCTGATGGGCTCGGGGGCCGGGGGATTTTTCCCATTTTTCTTTGGTTCCGCCGTTCTGGTGGTGTACTGGGCCATTGAACTTGCAATGTTTGCCGCATTGCTTTTCTGCATTCTCTCTTGGGTAAACCAAACAAGCGCTCTTTACCGTACGCTGAGTTATCTCTGCTACCCCTTCCTGGCACCGATTAAGAAATTTATTCCGGTTTGGAAGAACATTGATTTTTCTGCGATCGTCTTCTTCTTGGTTGCCAATATTGTTTTAGCGCTGCTCGCTCCCTTGACTTAATTTCTGTTGATGACTGTTCTGTTCGCTGTTTGATGTTCTATGGAGACAGTCACCGACAAAAGCTAAATTCCCGTTCAGATTACAGAAGGCTCTGGGCGAGAATTTTGTTTTGGCTGGAGTCGGAAGGACGCTCTTCCAATTTCCCCTCTATAACAGAGTTGTTTTTCGAGACATTTGTATGTTGTCCAATGACAGCAAAGAGCTTCAAGCCGCCTCTCTAAAAAGCATCTCTAGTGGCTCGATGATGGGCCGAAAGAGCTTTAAAGAGAAAACAACGGTTTGCAGTCGCGGGCTTTTTAATTGATGAGTTGGAGATACTGAATCCGGAAATTCTCAGCCAGGAATAGTCTGGCAGAAGGCCCAGTGTTTCTAAGCAACCTAAACGAAACGGCCTTCACTTTTTAGGCGAAGGCCGTAATTTTAGGAGTGAGTAACTACTGACTTACTCTTGATTTTGAGCTTTAAGGTTACTCGGGATCTGACCTTTGTCGTTGCTGAAGACTCGGTAGGCTTCAATGAACAGAGCTGCAGACAGAACAGCCAGACCGGCGGAGATGCCGACGATCAGCCAGTTCTTGCCGAGGTTGGCGTAGATCAGCTGACCAAGAGAGCAGAAGGTGACGGCAAACATGAAGTACATCGGGATCGTGACCATGAATGTCTTTCTGTTTTCTTTTCTGAGCCATGCGGCGATAGCGAGCAGAGACAGAGCGGCAAGCATCTGGTTTGCAGTACCGAAAATCGGCCAAATCGTGAGGTAAGAACCGACGGACATGTACCAGGCCAGAGCGATCGTGATCGCCGTTGCGACGTAACGGTTGCCGAGGAAAGCAGCGATGGGCTGTTCCTTACCGCCGTTGCGGCTTTCGACAGGACGTGTAACCAGTTCTTGGAAGATGAAGCGGCCGAGACGGGTTGCGGTGTCAAGAGTAGTGAGCGCAAAGGCGGAAATCGTCAGAGCAACGAACTCCTTAGACAGATTGAAATCAAGACCCAGCGCTGTCATAAAGGTTGCAGTGCCTTGAGAGAAGGCGTTGACCGGGCCGCCGGCTTTCAGGAGAGCCGGCAGTTTGTCAGCAGCAACGTAAGCGACGGAAATGATGGCGCAGATTGCCAGGAGGCCTTCAATCAGCATGGAGCCGTAGCCGATGAGCTTGGCGTTCTTTTCGTTATCAAGCTGCTTGGAGCTGGTACCGGAGCTAACCAGAGAATGGAAGCCGGAAATCGCACCGCAGGCAACAGTAACGAACAGAACCGGGAAGAGCCACTGACCGTGCCCGAGATCAAAGCCTACAAACGGAGAAATCTCCATGGTCGGCTGATAGAAGCAGATGCCGAGGAAGGCGGCAATGATCATCAGATAAAGCAGGAAGGAGTTCAGGTAGTCGCGAGGCTGCAGAAGAATCCAAACCGGTGCGATGGAGGCAACAAAGATGTAGCCCATCATGATCAGGAGCCACATGTCTTTAGAAAGGACGATCGGGAAGATATGACCGATGTAGAAAGCGGCAGCCATGCCGATGAGGCCCAGGACTGTACCGAGGAAAAGAGATATGCCGGTACGGTAGACGAGCAGGCCGAAAGCGACAGCAAGCAGAATGAAGAGTAAGGAGGATGTGCCGGCGCTAGGGTTGGCCACGAAAGTAGCAGCAACGATGTTGGCGAAGGCTGCAATCACAACCAGCAATGTAATCCAGGCAAAGATGGCGAAGAGAATCTTGGCTCTTTCACCGATGTTGGCTTCGATAATTTGGCCGATACTCTTGCCTTTATGACGCAAAGAAGCCACCAAAGAACCGTAGTCATGCACGCCGCCGAAGAAGACGCTGCCGACGATAATCCACAGTGTGACGGGAACCCATCCGAAAACAGCCGCGGTAATCGGGCCGACGATCGGGCCGGCGCCTGCGATTGAAGAGAAGTGGTGACCGAGAAGAACAGCCGGTTTTGTCGGAAGGTAGTCAATGCCGTCCTTCTGAGTTTCTGCTGGTGTTTTGCGTTTCGGGTCGATGCCCCATTGCTTGGCAAGCCAGGAGCCGTAAACGACATAGGCGATCAGAAAGATGACCGCTGAGCCGATAAGTAAGGTAAAACCGTTCATTTCCATTCCTAGGTGTTTGAGATAAATTAAATAAAGCTATTAGTCAGACTTCTTGGGGAATCCGAAGTTTCTAACAGTCCTTTTGCCGAACGAATTGGAATAAATCTTTTCGTTTTTAAGATCGACCAAAATGAAGGCTAGATCGGCCCAACCGCGAAGAGAGAACCAAAAGTCTTTATGAAACTTTTTGGCAGACGCCGTCTCAACAATCTTCAGGTCAATTTCCTCTTTGGAAATCAACGCCGCAGTGAAAATTGAGGACATATGCTTTTCGTCCGTCGGTAGTTCCGAAATCAGTCTTTTGAACTGTTCGAAAACGGCTTCGATGTCTGTTTCCTTGATTTTGTCAGTACAGCCATAAAGCCCGACATACTCGTCATTGTTCACTGTGTATAACGAGATGCTTTTTGAGAGGAAGTACTTTTCTGAAGTTCGATTATGTACTGCCCAAAGCGCCGGCTGAGGATTGAGTCCTTGAGGCGGCTCTTTGAAATCGAAAGCTGCGGTGAGTCGATCCCTCATCAAAGTTAAATATTCAGATGTATTCATTGGTTATCCGTAAAAATGCCTGCGGTTCGCCGAGAACACGCGCTGAACATGAACTTATTTTAGAGAGAAAAAACCGCTGATTTTCGGAGAAGAGACAGAAAAAACCCGATATTTAGAGGTAGGACTATTAGGCAAAGGAAGGAAATTACCCGTCTTGGCAAGAAGATGAGCACGGAAGTTTTCATGCTCAATCTTGGATTTTTGCCTAAAGCTTTTACCTCTAAAGAGTTACAAAGGAGATATCAACTTCTTTGCAACCTTTTAAGGGACTGATTATGAAACGTTTGGTTTTGATTGCCTCTCTCCTGGGTTTTGCCGTATGCATGAATCCGGCCATCGCAAAAGACACTTCCGAACATCTCACCGCTCAGCAAAATAAGATGTCTTACTGCAGCAAAGAAGCTGCGGCTAAGGATCTTCACGGCGATAAGCGTAAGGAATTCATGAAGGAGTGCTTGTCCAAGAAAGTTGATGACGGAAAAAAGAAACTTACCCAACAGCAGGAAAAAATGGTCAAGTGCAGCAAGGAGGCTAAAGAGAAAGCACTGAAGGGCGAGCTTCGCAAGAAGTTTATGTCTGATTGTCTGAAGAATTAATCTCAGGATTCCGATGGGCCGTCCGTCTAAACATGGGCGGCTTGATTTCGACTTGAGAAAGCGGAGTCGGTGCGAACCAATTTTGGCAAAAGAAAAGGGGCTGTTGCAAAAGTCTGTCGAAAGCAGACTTTCAACAGCTCTTTTTGTATCTGAGGATTTTAAATTAGAAAAAACGATA
>ERZ1106943.74-NODE-74-length-132849-cov-8.800977_pt1 | contig 132849 bp, 105 predicted proteins | sample MGYA00403671_ERZ1106943 | MGnify/ENA primary metagenome ERZ1106943 (study PRJEB35170, sample SAMEA104062427) | human gut metagenome | biome: human gut; feature: human-associated habitat; material: faeces | place: Denmark | collected 2012-06-14 ...
TCCCATCCGGGACGCGGCCCGCTTCCTCTTTATTCGCTCGTTGTTACCACTGAACTACGTTGTGGGTCAGAGTGTTTATTTTTTGATATCCACGTTTTCTCTTGGCTTTGCATTGATTGTTTGTTTATGAGTACGAAACAGGTCGACATGCTGCATGGACCGCTGGCGGGCAAGATTCTTATGTTCGCGCTGCCGCTTATAGCCAGTGGTATTCTTCAGCAGTCGTTCAATGCTGTTGATGTTGCGATCATAGGTCGTTATTCGTCCAGCAATGCTATTGCTGCTGTGGGCAGTAATGGTCCTATAATCAGTATACTTGTAAATTTGTTTTTAGGCATTGCGGTTGGTGCGAATGTCGTCATTGCCAATTATCTTGGTCAACGAAACAGCCAGGGTGTGCGCAGGTCTGTGTCTACAGTGATGATTGTCGCGCTCGCTTCAGGCCTGATACTCCTGTTGTGTGGTGTTATGCTTGCTCGTCCAATCCTTGAGGCAATGAGCGCACCACCCGAGGTTATCGACCTGGCCGCGGATTATCTGAGGATATATTTCTGCGGAATGCCGTTCATGATGATTTACAACTTCGGCTCAGCCATAATGCGGAGTATCGGTGACACCAGGCGTCCTTTCTATACGCTGATTGCCGCTACATTTGTGAATCTCTTTCTAGACTGGCTCTTTACGGGAGTCATGGGTATGGGGGTTAAAGGCGTGGCCTGGGCTACTGTTATCGCGAACGGTGTAAACGCCGGACTCATGGTATGGCTTCTCACCAAGGAGCCTGATCCGGTGACGCTTTGCCTTAACCGCTGGAAGATGTCGGGCCATGACTTCAAGAAAATGCTTCAGATCGGTATTCCTGCCGGACTTCAGGGCATGGTTTTTTCCATATCTAACATTTTCATACAGTCGTCAATAAACTCTTACGGCCCCGATGCGATAGCCGGCTCTGCCGCTGCGCTTACTTTCGAGGCTTACTGCTACTTTATCGTTGCGGCTTTCGCGCAGGCTGCCATTGCCTTCGTCGGCCAGAACTATGGTGCCGGCGAGTTCGCCCGATGCAAGAGGGTGTGGGGAATATGCATGATGTTTGCGGTCGTGATATGTGGATGCGCCAACATGCTGATATGGTATTTCGGCAGCGAATGTCTGAGCCTGATAACTACCGACCCGGCAGTAGTACATTATGCCGAGGAACGTTTCCGCATGGTGCTCATCTTCCAGTGTGTCGCCGCCTCGTACGAGGTCTCGGGCAGTTACATGCGCGGTCTCGGCTACTCGATGACACCTATGCTTCTGACCATTTTCGGTACATGTGTCCTCCGTCTTGGGTGGGTCTACATTTACCGCGACTTGAGCGACACGTTCTCCGCTCTGCTTTTCATCTATCCTGTCTCGTGGGCACTGACAGGAGTGGCTGTTGTCACGGCTGCCTTCATAGTACAGAAACGCGCATACAGCACCAGAAGGGATCCTGTCACGGCTTAGCCTGTTCCCTTATGAAGGAGACAATCGCCTCGAGGACTTCGGGCGATATGGTCTCGCTTATCGCTCCGTACTCGTCAAGGTCGCCTGTGACGGAGTGCTGCATGAGATGATTCAGCCGTGGCATGAGCAACGTCCGCGCTCCCGGAACCTCTTTCTTTATCAACGAAAGATTGTCAGGATGCACCTGTGTGTCGTTGTCGCCGTTGACGGCGAGCAGTGGACATTTTATATTCCTGAGGAATTCGCCCGGATTCAATGCGACAAACGTGTCGAACCAGGGGGTGCGTGAGTTTACGGCCTGCTTCATCGGGGCAATAAGCGGCGAGGACGCATCCACACCCGACGCGGCGACAATTGCGTCGATGTCGATGGGCGATGAGACCCCGGCTTTGTTCTGGCTTGCGATGGTGTCGAAAACCGCTTCCAGTAGATTCAGGAACTTAAGTCTGTCAGTCTCGCTCACACCGGCATGTGCAAGCGAGCGTTCGTTCTGCCTCATCATTGTCTTCTTGCCTGATTCGGCCATTCCGGCCAGGGAAATTATGAAATCGGGCGAGCCTTCCGCACCGAGCATTAAGGCCACTGTGCCGCCCTCGGAATGTCCAAGTACACCTGTCTTGCCGATTGATGGCAAGGTACGCAGGAAGTCGATCGCGCTACGTGCGTCATCCCTGAATGTAAAGGTCGTGGCGCTTGCGAAGTCGCCCGACGACTTTGCCGTTCCGCGGTCATCGTAACGCAACGAGGCAATGCCGTTGCGGGCAAGATAATCGGCTATCACGGCAAAGGGCCTGTGGTCGAAGAGTTCCTCGTCCCTGTTCTGCGGGCCGCTGCCTGTTACCATTACAATGGCCGGGACCTTGTCACCATCGTGTTTGGCGGGCATGGTGAGCGTGGCGCTCAGTCTTGCGCCGTCTGGAGCAGTGAACGTGGTGTCAACGGCAGTGTAGGGGAAGGGCGGACGCGGTGTCTGCGGTCTGCGTTCCTCAAGCGGAATGTTGTCAGGGGTGAGGCTCAGCGGGAATGAATATCCATTCTGACTTAATGTGCCACTGATAAGAGCCGGTGAAATCCGGCCCGAGAACGATGCGCCTATCATATCGATGCTCACGACAATGGAGTCGCCCGAACAGTATGTTATTGTTGAGGGAATACCCTTGGCATTCTGCATCGGAGAGTCGAGGGTGCATTTTACGGCACCCCCGTCGGTCTTCGAGAAATTGAAGACCAGGGGAATTTTCGCCGAACCCGCCGCAAGATCTCCGCGCCACGGGCCGAGCAGTGTACTGTCATTCGCCAGTTCCAGAAAATCGGAATACTGTTGTACGACAGCGTTTAGCACCTTGCCCGGAATCCCCTCCGAGGCAGAGGCAGATTGCGGAAACATCATTGCGAGTGCCGACAGCACCGCTGTAGCCAACAGGAAATTATATCTTTTCGTTTTCATCGCGACACGGAATATAATGCATTGTTCTATGTTCAGTCACCCTCACTTATCAAAAAGCGAAAAGCGCTACACAAAGTTGGCAATTATTTTCCGAATAATATCAGTAAGCGACAAATTATTTGTGTCCGCGAGCGCGGACTATGACGGATACATGGTTGAGGAGGCGGGGGAAGGTGACGTGGCCGTTGCGGACGGTGGCGGTCTCGCCGGTGTAGAGGTCGCGGACTGTCTCGCCGTCGGCGAATGTGCCGTAGACGTTGATTGACGGGCTGTCTTCGGGACGGAGGCGTATCAGCACCTTGTGGCTGTCATCGTAGCGTAGCACGGTGTGCACGTCGAAAGTCTTCTGGCGACCTGTGGCGATGACGGGATTGGACTTACGGATGGTGCCGAGCCGGCGGAAGTGGGTAAGGGTATTCTCGTCCATCTCGTCCCAGTTCATGTCGGAGCGGAACGCCTGGTTGCTGTCGACGTTGTAGCGGGCGTCGCTGAGACCGCGTCCGCTTTCGTCACCGTAGAATATCTGGGCGATGCCGGGTGCCAGCAGCAGGGTTGTGGCGCAGTCAATCATATTGTCGGCAGGCGCGTCACGGTGGTATGAGTTGTTGAGGTAACTGAACGGTTGCCAGTTGTCATGCGCTGCAAGTGAGTCGGCGTAATTCTGCCAAACATGCGCAATGGCGTCGAGGTCGCCTGATTTGGGAAAATAGAAGTTGACCATGCTCGAGAATCCGGCGTCGGCATAAGACGGCTTGTAATCTATCGAGGCACCGTCGAAATCGCCGGTCATGTAGAAGCGGTCACTCCAACAGGCGGCGTGATCGCCGGGATGATTCTTGCGCCAGGTCGCGAGCGCACGGTCGCAGGCCTCGCTGAGTTCCTTCCACCGGCGCAGGCTGACATTCTCGACGATGTCGCAGCGGAAGCCGTCGATGCCGAACTCTTCGACCCATGAGGTGATCCAGCCGATTACATGCTCGGCAGGCGGCAATTTGATGTCTTTCCTAAGCCGGCGTGCGGCGGGGTTTACCCACGGGTCGTTTTTTTTGCCCTCGCCCCGCCATTTCCTCAGCAGGAAGCCTGGAATCGAAACCGGAGTGTCGCTCTCGTCCTTGAAGTCGGGCATGCCGTAGAGCGTGGCTTCGAGAGGATTGCTCTCGTCCCAATTCTCGTCGGGCATCCTGACCCATCCGCGGTCGTACCAGCCCTTCCAGTCAAGGCGCGTTGCGAAGAAATCGTCATAACTCCAGTCGCGGCGGTGTTCGGCGGCCTGCCGCTCGGTCAGGCCGGTGTCGGCGAAGCCGTACTGCACGGCATCGAGCAATGTGGGATAGCCGGGGTCGTTGAGGTTGGCGCCGAGCATGACACGGATGCCCTGCGAGTGGAGCGTGTCGACGAGTTCGCGGAATTCGTCGACGGTTCCGTAATTCTTGTCAATCTGGGTGTAGTCGAGGGGATAGTAGCCGTGATAGCCGTAGTGGGGAAAGTCGTTTATCGGGCCGGAGCCTGACATCCATCCGTGAATCTGCTCATAGACGTCGGTCATCCATACGACATCGACGCCGAGGTCGGAGAAATAGCCCTCGCGGGCTTTCTGCAGCATGCCCTTGAAGTCGCCGCCGTGGAATGTGGCGGCATTCAGCCTTTCGCTTCCGTAGTCGACAATTCGGCCATAGTTGATGTTGTTGGTCGAGTCGCCGTTGCAGAAACGGTCGGTGATGACAAAATAGACTGTCGCGCCGTCCCAGTCAAAATCGGGCTGCCCGTATGCGGATAGAGAGGACAGTGTGCATAAAAGTGAGGCACAGCAAAATGTTGAAATTTTCATCGCATTAAATTTTCGGCAAAATTAACACGTATGACAAATTCCCGCAATACTGAAAAATAACCACCTACAGCAGTTTCATTAGGGTGGCGGCAGTGATGGCCTCGATGCTGTTGCCGACGCTGAGTTTCTCGATGATGTTCTGGCGGTGACGGTTGACGGTGTGGACGCTTATCTGCATTAGCGCGGCGATCTGCTTGCTCGATTTCCCGTCGCGAATCAGTAGAAGAATCTCCTTTTCCCGTCGTGTCAGGATGCGGTTGCGCCTGTTGTCGAACGTCAGCCTGCTTATCTCGCCGTCACCGGAGTTCATAATTGTTGCATTGATGTCACCATCGTCACCCGGAAGGGGGGAAAGGTGATAGAGACAAAGGATTAGCCACATCTTTCCCTCGGGCGAAAGTTCTATTACCTGTGTGCTGTTGTCAATAAATCTGTATGCTCCGTTGCGGTCCTTCATCCTTAAGCGGCTCGTGGCCTTAAATGACTTCTTATCTTCGGGCTGGAGGATATCAACTTTCTTGAAGAACTCGTATTCGAGCATGCGTTTGTCGGCAAGATCCTCGGGGTGGAGTCTCATGTAGATGACATCCTCGTCGCTGGAGTCGTATTCCTGCGTACGGCCGGACTGTGAGGCAAAGCCCATGAGGAGACCCAGACGGCCGGTAAATACATAACAGCGGTCGCACGACGCGTCGGTGATAACGGCACACCCTCCGGTTATTGCCACAAGATTCTCGGCCTGCAGTTTTGCCTGCTCCAGAAGCATGGGGTCAAGCCAGGCTGATTCGAGATTCTGTGCAGCATAGATGCTGTCGAGTTCCTTGCGAAGAATGTCCATGAAGAGGTGCGTTTATGCCGAGGGAAGTGAAATGATGGTGCGTAGTATGTCGAGGGCTGTGCGGACATCGGACACCTGCGAAATGATGAATGAGCGTCGCGAGGTGTTCTCGCGGATCGATACACGCCTGGGATTCATCTGCAGGTAGGTAAGAATGCGTCCGAATGCCTTCGACTGGTAGTAGGCCTTGTTTTCCTGACCGACAAAGTAGAGATACATTCTTCCGTCCTTGAGAAGCACGCGCTCGATGCCGAGACGTCTCGCGATGCGGCGCAGCCGTGGCACGAGCAGAAGGTGCGACGCGACTTCGGGCAGGGGACCGAAACGGTCGACGAGCTGCGCCTCGAAAGCGTCGAGGTCGGCATCGCGTTCCAGAGAGTCGAGTTGGCGGTAGAGGCTGATGCGCTCGCTCTGGCCGGGAACGTAGTCTGCGGGCAGAAGAAGTTCGAGATCGGTCTCGACCGTGGTGTCGGCGACGAAGTCTGTCTCGGGTGTCGTGTCCTCGGCTTTTTCGGGCACGGCTTCAGTTGTTGCGGTCTGCGAGGTGTTGTCCGGCGAGTTGAGGTCGGGGAACTCGCTTGTTCGCAGTTCGACCATGGCCTCGCGGAGAATTTTCTGATAGGTCTCGTAACCGAGGTCGGCGATGAAGCCTGACTGTTCGGCACCGAGCAGATTGCCGGCTCCGCGTATGTCGAGGTCCTGCATGGCGATATGTATGCCCGAACCGAGGTCCGAGAATGACTCGATGGCGCGCAGACGGCGGCGTGCCTCGGGGGTGAGTTGCGCGTCAGGCGGTACCATGAGGTAACAGAACGCCTTGCGCGAGGAGCGTCCGACTCGCCCGCGCAACTGATGTAGTTCCGACAGGCCGAAGCGGTGTGCGTCGTTGATGATTATGGTGTTTACGTTCGGCATGTCGACTCCCGACTCAATGATGGTAGTCGAGAGCAGAATGTCGTAGTCGTGGTTCGCGAAGTCGACGATAGTTTTCTCGAGTTGTTCCGGGGGCATCTGACCGTGTCCGATGACAACGCGGGCATCGGGGACTAGACGCCTGACCATAGACTCGAGACGGCTGAGACCCTCGATGCGCGGGTTGACAATGAAAATCTGTCCGTTGCGTGAGAGTTCGAACTGAATGGCCTCAAGCAGCAGTTCGTCGCTGAGTTCCGAAACCGAAGTGACGATAGGGTAGCGGTTCGGCGGGGGAGTGGTGATGGACGACAGGTCGCGGGCACCCATGAGCGAGAACTGGAGAGTGCGCGGTATGGGGGTTGCCGAAAGGGTGAGGGTGTCAACCGAGGTCTTCATCTGGCGCAGGCGCTCCTTGACCGAGACACCGAATTTCTGCTCCTCGTCTATGACCAGAAGACCGAGGTCATGGAACCTGACAGTTTTGCCAATGAGTTTGTGCGTGCCTATGATGATGTCGATTTTGCCTGCCGCGAGGTCGGAGAGAATTTCCTTGGCCTGTTTTGGCGAACGTGCGCGCGAAAGATATTCGACGCGTATTGGAAAATCCTTGAGACGTTCGGAGAAAGTGCGGAAATGCTGGTATGCGAGCACTGTGGTTGGCACGAGGACGGCGGTCTGCTTGTTGTCGGCGGCTGCCTTGACGGCGGCGCGGATGGCGATTTCGGTCTTACCGAAACCGACGTCTCCGCATATCAGACGATCCATGGGCTTGGGCTGCTCCATGTCGTGCTTTACGGCCTGGGTCGCGGTTAGTTGGTCGGGTGTGTCCTCGTAGATGAACGAGGCCTCCAACTGGTGCTGTACGAACGAGTCGGGCGAGAAAGCGAAGCCGGGCTGCTCGCGGCGTGTGGCGTAAAGGCGGATTAGGTCGCGGGCAATGTCCTTGAGTTTAGTCTTCGTGCGCTCCTTCATCTTTTCCCATGCGCCGGACCCGAGTTTGGATATGCGCGGGGGCTCGCCTTCCTTGCCACGGTATTTCGATAGTTTGTGCAGGGCATGAATCGATACGAAGACAATGTCGTCGTTCTGATAGACCAGTTTGATCATCTCCTGGGTGTGGCCGTTGACATTCGTGCGAAGTAGTCCGGCGAACTTGCCGATGCCGTGGTCTATGTGCACGATGTAGTCGCCCGGCTCGATTGACGAGAGTTCCTTGAGCGACAGGGCCAGACGGCCGGAGCGGGCGCGGTCGGACGTGAGCGTGTACTTGTGGAAGCGGTCGAAGATCTGATGGTCGGTGAAGACGCAGGTCTTCGTCGGGTTGTCCACGAAGCCCTCGTGGAGGGTAATGTCTACGGATGAGAAATCGAACCTGTCGCCGCGGTCGTCGAAGATGGCGCGAAGGCGCTCTATCTGCTTTGGATTGTCGCTGAGTATGAAAATCCGGTAGCCCTCGCTGAGGAATTTCTCAAAAGACTGGCTTATGAGGTCGAAGTTCTTGTGGTAGATTGCCTGGGGCGTGCAGTTGAAATTAATTGTTCCCTTGTCGTTCGAGGCGGAGAATACAAGCCGGCGCCGGCTTCTGAATGCTATGGCGAAAGCCTCGGCGTCGACAATCTGCGAGCGTATGTCGGCCACAGACATGCCATCCTCCCTGGCGGCAATCGCCGTTGACGAGGAAATCTCTGAAGCGGCAACTGCGCGTACACGTGCGCACACGTCCGTACTGCCACGTACCGCGATGATAGCATTGGACGGGACGAGATCGAGCAGCGAGCGTCCTCCCGAAGTGCGGCGCGCGATGTCGGCTGTGACAGAGGCGTGTTCAAGTTTTTCCTCCGACAACTGTGTCTCTACGTTGAATGTGCGGATGGTGTCTATCTCGTCGCCGAAAAAGTCTATGCGCAGGGGCAGTTCGGAATTGTATCCGAAGATATCGACGATAGAGCCGCGGATAGCGAACTGCCCGGGCTCGTATACATAGTCGGTCTGGTTGAAGCCGGTCTCCCGCAGTCGTCGTGCGAGTTCGGCGAGATCCATCTCGCTTCCGGTAACGAACGAGACTGTCGATTTGTCGAGATCCTCGGCCGAGGCGACACGCTCGGCCAGAGCCTCAGGCCATGTGACGACGAAGCGCGGCAGACGGTCGGCAGTTGTGATACGTGCAAGAGTCTCGGTGCGCAGGATGCGCGATGGTTCGTCGAACTGGCCGTATTTCAGTGCACGCTTGAATCCGGAGGGAAAGAAGGCCACCTCATCGTCGCCGCATATCCTGCTGAGGTCATGGTAGAGGTAGCCTGCATCGTCGTTGTCCGCGCCGATGACAAGAATCATGTCTCCGCCATCCGGCGGCGTATCAGTCTGCAGCAGATTCAGCATCATCGCTGCCGACGAGCCGGCAAGTCCGTTGAGGGCAGGCACATCGGCATCCTCGCCTGTGCCTAGAGTCGCGACAAGGCGTTTCAGCGCACGGCGTCCGGGGGCCGCGGCAAATTGTTTGGCGAGGTCCCTGATGGTCATTTCTTGTTCTGTTTGGATTTTTTCTTGCCGTTGTCCGCGGCAGTGGCGGCAGCCTTGGCGAACGAGGCCACGTCAGGCGGAATCATGCCCTTGACGAATTTTGGCGAGAGCATATAGTTGTACAGCCCCGGCGTGGTGAGTACCTCGCGGGCTAGGGTGAGCACGGAGTCGCCCTCGAGCGAGCGGCGTACTACCTGGCCCTCGCTGAACCAGCGCTCGGACAGCAGGCGGTCCATCTCGTCGAGAATCTCGTCGCGGCGCATGTCGAGGTCACGCTCGAGGTCGGGACGGAGCATGGCCGAGAGACGGTCGAGTTCCGATGACAGCGAATCGGTGAGATAACCCTCGAGCCGAGCGGCGTCACGAAGGAACTTGATGCCGCTGTCATATGGCAGTTCATATTTGAAATTTCCGCGGTCCATGCTGGCCTTGAAGTCGTTGAACAGGCTGTCGGGAAGAACCCAGGTCGAGTCAGTGACAGCGGCGTGAGTGTTTGCATAGCGGTTGGCATAGTCCTCGATGACATTCCTGACGATAAGGTTGTACATCAGGCGGTTCATCTCGGGAGTCGCTATGGTGGAGTCGGGCGTTATGCCGCCGCCGTCCCGCACTATGCGGCCGTGGGCCGTGGGGTAGGCTGTGGTCAGCGAGTCGGGTATGCGCTGTGCGCCGTCCTGGTTGTCGGCAGAACCGTCATGGTTGTAGACCACCGCCTGGATCAGACGTCCGGACGGAATGTAATAGCGGCCTGTGGTAATTTTCATAAGGGAGTTGTAGGGCATGGGGCGCACGTTCTGCACGAGTCCCTTGCCGTATGAACGTTCGCCGAGAATCACGGCGCGGTCAAGGTCCTGGAGCGAGCCGGAGACAATCTCGGCGGCCGAGGCTGTGCCTCCGTCTATGAGGACGGCGACAGGCATCTCGGTGTCCACGGGTGTGTGGGTGGTCTTATATGTCTTGCGCTGTTTGGGATCGCGGCCTCGGGTCTCGACAACACTTGTGCCTTTGGGCACGAAGTTCCCGACAATCTGTACGGCACTCTCGAGCAGGCCGCCGCCGTTGCCGCGAAGGTCGATTACCAGCGACTTGACTTCGGGGTTCTTCCTGAGGTCGGCTAGGGCGCGTGCGAATTTCGAGGCGGTCTTCTCGTTGAATGTAGTCAGGCGGATATATCCTATGCCGTCACCGATGTATCCGTAATAAGGCACGGGGTCAATCGATATTGTGCCGCGCGTGATGTCAACGGTCAGCAGCGAGTCCTTGACATAGGGACGGCGCAGTTTCAGGCGTACATGTGTGCCGGGCTGTCCGCGTAACTTGGACGAGACCTCGCTGACCGGCATAGTCGGGGTGATTGTGACATCGTCCACGGCAAGAATGATGTCGCCGTGACGTACGCCGGCGCGGCGTGCCGGTGAATCCCAGCGCGGGTCGCTGAGTACAACGATGGAGTCGCGCCTCTGGATGGTCGAGCCTATGCCGGCATATTCGCCCGAAGAGACGGACAGAATTTCCTCCTGGTCGTCGGCAGAATAGAACTCGGTGTAAGGGTCAATGCGGGCGAGCATGGCATCGATGGCCGTACGCATCGTTGCCGTCGGATCTACCGTATCGATATAGTTGAGTTGGAGTTCCTTGTATATTCCCGAAAAAATCGAGAGATTGCGGGCGATCTCGCTTTTGTTGTTGCGTGCCCAGGCTCCGGAGGCGACCGCCAGAATCAGGGCGAAGGCAGCGGCGGTATATAGTAATTTTCTCATAAACAGTCTGGAATCTATGATGTATGTTTGCAGGAGTTTCAGATGAATTCAGTTATGTATGAAATATAAACGTTTTGCAGTGCGAAATTACACATAATTTGTCAGATTTCAGTTTTGTAATAGGATAATAAAAAAAATAACATTCTCACGAATGCTATTTTCTTGTAAAACCTTAAAAATCTAATCCTATGAAAAAACTAATCAATTCGTTTATGTTTTTCGGGTCTTGTGGCCCGTATGGTGTTGTATCGAAAGGCTTGAGAATCTGGCGGCATGTTTTTGAAGCGGACTGTGGAGAATGCCTCTCTTGCCTTGTTCTGTATATAAGACGTCCGAAGGGGGGTAAAAGTTTATTCAGGAAGCGTCTTTTTTTAACAATTTAACAATTCCGGCAGGATTTGCACTCTAATCGGCGTAAAAAAGAGGGTTCATGGGGCGGTCAGCGGGTCTGCCAGAAGGCGACAGCCGAAGCGGCGGCCACGTTAAGCGAGTCGACCTCATGCGACATGGGAATGCGGACAACGAGGTCGGCGTTGGCGATCACCTTGTGCGAAAGACCGTCACCCTCGGTGCCGAGGACAAGTGCGAGACGCCGGCACGACTTGAGCGTCGGGTCATCGAGCGGGATGGAGTCGTCGCTGAGCGCAAGCGCGGCGACTGTGAATCCCAGTTGGCGCAGTGCCGTGAAGTCCGGGTCAATCCATGTCCAGGGAACGTTGAAGACATTTCCCATCGATACGCGTATCGAACGTCGGTTCAGAGGATCGCAGGAGGTCTGAGTGAGAAGCACGGCATCGACGCCCAGTGCGGCGGCTGAACGGAAAATGGCGCCTATGTTGGTAGTGTCGGTGACCGAGTCGATGACGCAGACGCGGCGAGCCCGCGAGCATATAGACTCGACCGACGGCTCGGCGGGACGACGCATGGCACAGAGTACTCCGCGTGTCAGCGTGTAGCCCGTTATCGATGCCAGAAGTTCGCGTGGACCGGTATAGACAGGAATGCCGGGGCAACGCGATATGATGTCGGCGGCATCGCCGCTTATGTGCCGTTCCTCGCAGAGCAGGGCGACGGGAACATGCCCGGCCCGCAGCGCTACGTCTATGACCTTGGGCGACTCGGCTATGAACATGGCGCGGTCAGGGTCAAGACGGTTGCGCAACTGGCGGTCGGTCAGACGGGTAAATACTTCGACGCGCGGGTCGTCGAGTGAAGTCAGGTGAATGATGTCCACTTCTTCAGGCGGATATCAGTCGTCGGACAGGTCGACCGGGATTGCGGCGATACGGTAATTGTTGTCACGGACAAACTTGATGATGGCGTCGCGCACGCGCCCCGGCTCGATGTCGTTCTCGATGCGCTTGATGGCGTTGAATACCGATGTCTGAGTCTGGTAGATGTGGCGGTAGGCTTTGGCTGCGGCATCGATATCCTCGTCGGAGAATTTCTTTCGGGTCATGACGGGAGAGTTCACACCGTAGTATGCAACGGGGTTATGGGCCATGATGACGTATGGAGGCACGTTGTTGGATATGCGTGTGCCGCCTTTTATGAAAACCCATTTGCCTATGTTCACGCCTTCGTTGATGATGACGTTTGACGAGAGTATGGTGCATTTCTGTACGGTTACTTCACCGGCTATCTTGACACCGTTGCCGAGAACGTTGCGGTCGGTGATGACCGAGTCGTGTCCTATGTGTGTCTCAGCCATTATGAATGAGTCGGGGCCTACGTATGTGCCGCCCTCTCGCTTGAAGCCGCGGTTGATGATGACCTGCTCGCGTATGACGGTGTTGTCGCCTACGGTGCAGGCCGAGGGCATGGCGGGATTCCAGCGGAAGTCCTGGGGGTCGGCGCCGATTACGGCGCCCTGGTAGATGCGGCAGTTCTTGCCGAGTGTCGTGCCGTGTACGATCGAGGCGTAGGGCATTATCTCGCAGTTGTCTCCGATGACGGTGTCGGCGTCGATGAAGGCGAAGGGATGGATGGTGACGTCCTTGCCGATTTTGGCAGAGGGGTCGACGTGAGCGAGGGGTGATATCATGATAAGAGGTGTTGGGTTTAAGGTTCGTGAATCAGCGGCCGCCGCCGAGACGCTGGTAGAGGTTGATTACGGACTGGGTGGCGGAGAGCCGGCAGTTGAGCATGTTCATCTGTGCCTGAAGCAGAGACTGCTGGGCGGTGATGACCTCGAGGTATGTGCCGTTGGCGTAAATCATCAGGTCGTTGGTGTACTCGACGGCTTTCTCAAGATCCTCGACCTGCACGGCCAGATGCTTGGCGCGTTCCTGCTGGGCCTCGTAGTCGGTGAGGGCATCGGAGACCTCGCCGGCGGCGGACAGCAGGGAATACTCGAAGTTGTTGAGGGCCTGGGTCTGCTGGGCCTTGGCGGCCTTGAGGCGTGCGATGTTCTGTCCCCGCGAGAAGATGGGTGCGAGGAGTGAGGCGCCGAGATTGTAGATCCACTTGCCGGGGTTGATGACCATGTTGCCGAGGCTGTTGGTGAAGCCTCCGTTGGCCGTTATGGTCAGTCCTGGATAGAATGCGGCGCGTGCCGAGTTGGTGGCGTAGTATGCGGCGGCGAGGTTACGTTCGGCGGCATATACGTCGGGACGTTGCGAGAGATAGGACATGGGTACGCCCTGGATAAGCATCGAGGGTACTGACAGCGAGGCATCGGCTGACACAGGCCAGTTCTGTGGCATCGTGTTGAGCAGAAGCGACATTGTGCTGTTGAGTTGCTCGCGGGTAGCCTCGAGGGTCTCGATCTGGGCGAGCACCGAGCGGTAGTTGGCGTCGGACTGCACTACACCGGCCTCGGTCATGTTGGGGCGGCCTGCGTCCTTCAGGTCGCGCATGGTCTGTACAGAGCGTTCCCACAGTTTCGAGGTCTCGCGCATCAGCGCCAGTTGTGCCTCCACCGAGGCAATCGAATAGTATGTTGTGGCTACGGCCGCGATAATCTGCGAGCGGACGGCCTGGGCGTAAGCCTCGGAGCCTAGAACCTGTTCCTGTGCGCCGCGCTTGCTGTTAAGCAGACGTCCGAAGATGTCGACCTCCCACGATGCGGACAGGGGGATGGTGTAGGTCTTGGACATTGACGTGCCCTCGATCGACGATCCTGAGAGATTGCCCGAGGGGGCGAGAGCCAGCGAGGGGAAGTAGGCCAGTTTGGCTCCCTGCAGCTGGGCCTTGGCGATGTCCACGTTCAGGCGGGCGTTGTTGAGCGAGTTGTTGGCGACCAGAGCGCGGTCGATGAGGTCGACAAGCACGGGGTCTGTGAATACGTCCTCCCACAGCAGATTGCCGAAAGCCGTGGAGTCAACGGGGTTCTTGCGAGCCTCGGCATAGGCGGCGGTGATGGGAGTGTCCGTCGGGGTTTCGTATTTTTTATATATTCCGCACGAGGTCACGCTGAGGGCGACTGCTGAGACAGTGGCGAGGCGGATGATGTTTCTGGTGTTCATTGTTTTGTCTTGGTTTAATCTTATCGGCCGGATTGGATTGTCCGGCGCAAGTTGAAGGAGAGAATACGCGGGTACGGAACCCTCGTTCCGGCCCGGACGCTCGGCGAGGTCCGGGCCGACGGGGTTCAGTCGTCTGAATCGGGATCTGCCGACGAGGCGCCTGGAGTGGCGAACTGGTCGACCTCGGTCTCGACAGTGCCTCCGCGTTCGATATCCTGGAACTTTAGGGGTGATATCTTCTCCTGAATCTTCTCGAATATGACGAACAGCGCGGGAACGAAGATGACCTGGAGTATCATGCCTATGAGCATGCCGCCGATCGAGCCGGCACCGAGCGCACGGTTGCCGTTGGCGCCTACGCCGTGGGCGAACATCAGGGGCAGCAGGCCGATGATGAGGGCCAGCGAGGTCATCAGGATGGGTCGCAGACGGGCTGATGCGCCTGAAATGGCGGCGCCGGTTATCGACATGCCGGTCTTGCGTCGGTCAAGCGCGAACTCGACGATGAGGATTGCGTTCTTGGCGAGAAGACCGATAAGCATGATAAGCGCGATCTGCAGATACACGTTGTTCGAGATTCCCTCGATGTCGGCGAAGATGAACGAGCCCATCAGGCCGAACGGTATCGATAGGATAACCGCCAGCGGGAGGATGTAACTCTCATACTGGGCCGAGAGCAGCAGGTAGACGAACAGCAGGCAGAGTCCGAAGATGGTGGCTGTTGCGCCTGACGACGATTTGGATTCCTCGCGGGTCATGCCCGAGTATTCGTAGCCGAAGCCCTGGGGCAGAGTCTCCTTGGCCACGCGGTCGATGGCGGCGATGGCCTCGCCTGACGAGAAGCCTGCGGCGGGCTGACCTGTGACGGAGATTGAGGTGAACATGTTGAAGCGGTTCATGAGGTCAGGACCGTAGACACGGCGCAGCGAGACGAAGTTGGTGATGGGAGCCATCTCCTGGCCGTTGCGTATCTTGATTTTGTTCAGGGTCTCGGGCGAGACGCGGTCCTGTGCACCGGCCTGCATCATGACGCGGTAGATTTTGCCGAAGCGGTTGAAGTTGGACACATACATACCGCCGTAGTAACCCTGAAGGGTCGAGAGTATGGTCTGGGGCGAGATGCCTGCCTGCTTGGCCTTGGCGGCGTCGATGTCGACCATGTACATGGGGAACGTGGGGTTGAAAGTCGTGTAGGCCTGGGCGATCTCGGGCTGGGCGTTGAGTTGTGCCAGGAATGACTGTACGACCGCGAAGAATGCATTTATGTCGCCGCCGGTGCGGTCCTGCATCTTGATCTCGAAACCGTTGGTGGCCGAGTAGCCTGTAATCATGGGAGGCGCGAAGGCCACGACACGACCGTCCTTTATCTGGGACGCCAGTCCGTATATCTGTCCGAGGATCGCGTCTGACGACTGCGATGCGTCACGCTCCGACCAGTCGTCGAGTTTAAGAATGAACGAGGCGTAAGTCGGACCCTGGCCAGCGATGAACGAGTAGCCCAGAATCTTCATGGTGTACTTCACGCCCTTGATGTTGAGAAGTCCGGCGTCGAGTTGCTCGCAGACTTTCTCGGTACGTTCCTGCGATGTGCCCGGGGGCATGTCGACGAGGGCGAAAAGCACGCCGGTGTCCTCGTTGGGGACCAGGGCGGTAGGAGTGACGTTCATCATCCATACCAGGGCGGCGATACATGCCGCTACGACTGCCAGCGAGACATATTTCAGTTTGATGGCTCCGCCGGAGAGTTTGTTGTAGAACTTGAGGATGCGCTCGTAGCCGATCTCGAAACCTGCGTGGAAACGGGGCGAGAAGATGCCCATCACGGCGATGACGGCGCAGACACTGGCGATGACAAGCTTTAGGACGTTCTCGAGTTGATACCAGCCGAGCACCATGAATGTGATGGTGGCGACAAGGAATACGGTTGTTACCAGCGGCGGGAGGTTGAGGCTGAACGACTTCTTGTAACGCTTGCCCATGGTCTTGGCTGCCTCGGACATGGCTGTCCCGACGCGCTCTTTCAGCGGGGTGCTGTCATCGTGTCCCTTGAGGAACACGGCGCAGAGCGCCGGCGAAAGCGTGAGTGCGTTAAGGGCCGACAGACCGATGGCTATGGCCATGGTTATACCGAACTGCTGGTAGAACACGCCGGATGTGCCGGGCATGAAGGACACGGGGATGAACACAAGCATCATGACCAGGGTGATCGAGATAAGTGCGCCCGAGATTTCGCTCATGGCGTCAATCGATGCACGGCGCGCGCTCTTGTAACCCTGGTCGAGTTTGGCGTGCACCGCCTCGACCACCACTATCGCGTCATCCACCACAATGGCGATCGCGAGCACGAGAGCCGAGAGGGTGATGAGGTTGATGGAGAAGCCGATGAGGTTCATGAAGAAGAATGTTCCCACAAGAGCCACGGGAATCGAGATTGCCGGGATGAGGGTAGAGCGGAAGTCGGCGAGGAATACGTAGACCACGAAGAACACGAGGATGAAGGCTTCGATGAGGGTCTTGATTACCTCGTGGATCGAAGCGTTGAGGAAGTCGTTGTTGTTCATGGGGATTGCGAACTCCGTTCCCTCGGGAAGGTCAGCCTTCATCTGGTCTACGACCTTGAGACAGTCGTTGATGATCTGTGTCGCGTTGGAGCCTGCGGACTGGAATACGATGGCCGAGGTCGAGGGCTTGCCGTTGAGAGTATTGGCGAAACCGTACTGCACCTTGCCGAGTTCGACGTCGGCGACGTCACCGAGACGGAGAATCTCGCCGTTGTCGTTGGCCCGGACGACTATGTCCTCGAATTCCTCGGGCTTGGTCAGACGGCCCTTGTAGGTCAGCGAGTACTGGAACGACTGGTTGCCCTGTTCGCCGAAGGCACCGGGCGCGGCCTCGATGTTCTGCTCGGCGAGGGCGTTGGTGATGTCTGAGGGCATCAGGCCGTACTGGGCCATGACGTCGGGACGCAGCCAGATGCGCATAGAGTAGTCGGCGCCGAATGACATGACGTCGCCTACGCCCGACACACGCTGGAGCGCGGGGATGACGTTGATCTTCATGTAGTTGTCCAGAAACTCGCCGTCATAGCGTCCGTCGGGCGAGAAGAGCGCGACGGAGAGCAGCATGGAGGTCTGGCGTTTCTGGGTGAGGACGCCTACACGGGTTACCTCGGCGGGCAGGAGGTTCTGGGCCTTGGCCACGCGGTTCTGGACGTCGACGGCGGCCATGTCGGGGTCGAAGCCCTGTTCGAAGTAGACATTGATTGTGGCGGAGCCGTTGTTTGTGGCGGTCGACTCCATGTAGGTCATGCCCTGGGCGCCGTTGATCGACTCCTCGAGGGGCGCGATGACCGAGTTGAGCACGGCCTGGGCGTTAGCGCCGGTGTATGTTGTTGTAACCGAAATGGTAGGCGGTGCGATGTCGGGGTATTGGGTGACAGGCAGCGACACCAGTCCGATAAGACCGAGCAGGACGATGAAGATGGAAATCACCGTCGATAGCACGGGTCGGTTGATAAATCTGTCAAGTTTCATTGTTAGTCTTGGTTGTGAGTGAACTGGAGAGATTGGATTGCCGGACCGTCAGGTTCGTATTACAGTCCGGCTACCGGTTTTTTATTTGCCCTGCTGTGCCTGGGCTGCCTGCTGAGCCTGAGCGGCCTTTTCCTCGGCTGTCACGGGCTTGATGGGCATCTTGTCGCGGACAGATGTGCCTACGCCTTCGACAACGATGCGCTCGCCGGGTTCGAGACCCGAGAGGACAACGTAGTCCTGGCCGTTGTTGAGGTCGAGGATTTCGATGGGACGCGAGGCGGTGTTGTTCTTGTCATCGACGACATAGACGAACACCTTGTCCTGGAGTTCGTAGGTGGCTTTCTGGGGAATGACGATGACGTTCTCGTCGTTGCGGGGGATTACGACCGAGCCGGTCGAGCCGCTGCGGAGCATTCCGTTGTTATTGTCGAAGAGTGCGCGTACCGATGCGGCGCCCGTAGCATTGTCGATGACACCCGATACGGTGGCTACGCGGCCTTCGAGGGGATAGAGTTCGCCGTTGGCGAGGCGCAGTTTGACGAGAGGCATGTTGCCCACGCGTTCGTCAAGCGAGTACTTGCCGTTGTCGGTGAGTTCGAGGAGTTCCTTCTCGGTGAGCGAGAAGTAGGCGTAGACCTGGGAGTTGTCCGAGATGGTTGTCAGTGGCTGGGCGGACGAGGGTGATGCCAGCGAGCCCTCGCGGTTGGGGATGGTGCCGACTACGCCGTCTGACGGAGCGGTGACGCGTGTGAACGAGAGGTTCTTCTGGGCTGAGACAAGTCCGGCCTGCGCTGCGGCTACCTGCGCGCGTGCCTGCGCCTGGTTGTCGACTGCGGCGTCCCATGCCGATTTGGCGATGATGCCTTTGTCGTAGAGCATCTTCTGGTTGCGCTCGTTTGTATTTGCGCTGTTAAGTGCGGCCTGTGCGGCGGTGACATTGGCGCGGGCCTGGTTTACAGCGGCCTGGAATGGCACGGGATCGAGTTCGAAGAGCAACTGGCCCTTGTGTACGCGCTGGCCCTCGTCGACGCATACCCTGAGGATTGTGCCTGAAACCTGTGGGCGGATCTGGACATCGGTCTTGCCGCGGATGATGGCGGGATAGTTTGACTCGAGGTCGCTGTTGGCTTTTTCGACAGTCATGACCTCGACTGCGGGAGCCTCCTGTGCGGGGGCTTCTTCGGCTTTCTTCGAGCAGGAAGCCAGGGTGCCGAGAGCAACTGCCAGAGAGAGGATGGCACCCGTTTTCAACGTTTTCTTATTCATATGTATATTTATAATGTGTTTTATCGAGAATTTTATACTGAATTTCAGTTTGCAAAGTTAGCGCAAAAAATGGATATAAAGAGATGATGAAAAGAAGTAAAATTTACCACAAAATCTCGTTTTTTGGTCAAAAGGTCGAAATTTTTTCATTCTTTCGCCAGTTTATGCCCTATCGGGCAAGGAAGTCGCGGGTGTCCGGGTCGAATATTATTCCGCGGTCGCGGAACACATTATTTAGAACGCATGTGAGTGCCGGAGTGTTTATGCCGTAGGTCTTTGCCGTGCATGAGCCCTGGGGGGTGCCTTTATCAAGGACTATGACTCGGTTGGCGGCGCGAAGCGCGGGGGCGATATCGTGTGTCGAGAGCAGTATTGTGCGTCCAGTGTCGCGGGCGAGTGAAGAAAGCGTGTTTATGGTCTCGATTCGCGATGCCACATCGAGAAAGGACGTTGGCTCGTCGAGCATAATTATAGGTGTCTGCTGTGCGAGGGCGCGTGCTATCATGGCCTTCTGTCGCTCGCCGTCGCTGACGCGGGCCATGAATCTGTCGGCAAGCGAGGTGATGCCGCATTCGCCGATTGCCTCGTCGACTATACGCCTGTCGTCAGCAGACATGCGTCCGAGGAAGCCGGTGTGTGGCTGGCGTCCGAGCGATACGAATTCCCTTAGGGTCAGGCCACCGGCTCCGGTCCGTTCGGTGAATACCATGGCGACAGTGCGTGCGAGTTCTGTGCGCGACATGCCCTCGGGGACGTTTCCGTCCAGAAACAGTTCTCCTCCGAGTCGTGGCTGGATTCCGGCCAGGGTACGCAGCAGGGTGGATTTGCCTGCGCCGTTCGCCCCGACCATGACCGCGAAGTCTCCGGGCGACAGGGATACCTCGGCATCGTCTATGACTGCGTGCTGACGTCTGCCGGTTCCGTATCCGGCGGTGAGGCCATGTGCTAGGATGGAGTATGTTCTGTCTGTCATCTTGTCGGATATCAGTTGAAATAGTTAAGACGCCGCCTGAACAGTATGATGTACAGTATCACGGGAACACCGAGTACCGGAGTGATTGCGTTTGCCGGTATTGCCCCCGGGGTATCGGGAAGAACAGATAGCCATAGAGTGAGTTCTCCCGCGGCGCCCCCGATGACAGCCGTAGCCGGAAGGAGCCGCGTGTGGTCTGACGAGTTGATTGCCATTCGGGCGACGTGGGGAATTGCAAGGCCGATGAAGGCTATTGGACCGCACCATGCCGTGACTGTAGCCGTGAGTGCGCCGGCGATAACCAGCAGCCATGTGCGTGCGCGGCGAACGCTTACGCCCAGGTTGGCTGCATAGCGGTCGCCGAGGAGCATGGCGTTGAGGGGTTTGACCATAAGGAATGCCGATGCCGTGAAGACAATCGTAATGGTAGCGAAAAGAGGCAGATCGCTGCGTCCTACGTCACCGAATGTGCCGAGTCCCCAGAACACGAAAGCCTGGAGGCTCTCCCGTGTGGCGAAGAAGTTGAGCAGCGAGATTACCGAAGAAGTGAGGTAGCCTACAAGTATGCCGGCTATCAGCAGCATCAGCGTGGAGCGCACAAGCGTTGACAGGACGATGAGTATTGCTATTACTGCCGCGGCGCCTGCAACAGCCCCTCCGAGAGTGGCGGCTGCGGACGACCCGAGTGCCATGACGACAATCGCTACGCCGAGCGACGCACCCGATGAAACGCCCATGATCGACGGACCGGCCAGCGGATTGTCGAAGGCGGTCTGCATCAGCAGGCCGGCCACGGACAGCGACATGCCTGCAAGCATGGCGGTGACCGCCATAGGCAGGCGTATCTCCATGATGATGTTCTGCCACGTGAATTTCGAGGCTCCGTCACCGAATACCGCGTTCCATACCTCGCCGGGGGGAATATCGACCGAACCGCACAGCAGTGCGCCGATGCCCAAGGCAATCGTGGCAAGCGCTCCAATGATAAGTACTATGCGTGTCCGTGTCATAACTTCCTGCACATCTGTGTCGGTTTTGTTTTATCAGTCCTCGTAGACGGTGGTATCTGTTATGCCGGCTTCGGCCAGGGCCTGGCGGCGTTCAAGGCACGTGGCACAACGTCCGCAGTGTATGGAGCCGCCGCGATAGCACGAATATGTTGTGGAATAGTCTATGCCCAGTGCCTTGCCGTGTTCCGCAATCTGGCTCTTTGTGAGCATCGTATATGGCGCGAACACAGTTATATGTTCGAAAGTCCCGGCGGCAATGGCCTGCGACATGGCGTCGACAAATTCGGGACGGCAGTCGGGATAGACGGCATGGTCGCCGGCATGATTGGCAATCATGACACGCTTCAGTCCGTGGCTTTCGGCAAGTCCTGCGGCGGCCGAGAGCATTATGCCGTTGCGGAAAGGCACGACAGTCGAACTTATGCTTTCGGCGGAATATTCACCCTCGGGGATGGCGTCGGCTCCGCTCAGCAGCGAACTCTTGAAAGTCCGGCCTATGAAACTGAGGTCAATCTCGATGAGCCGTATGCCGAGTTTCCGGCAGTGCAGACGCGCGCATTCGAGTTCGCGGGCATTGTGGTTCGACCCGTAGGTGAAGTTTACGGCGAGGGCAATCTCGTCAGCATACTCGTGGAGCATGGTTACAGAATCCATGCCTCCTGAAAGTACCATTATGGCATCGCGTTTACTCTTATCCTCCATAATCGATGATTTTACGGTTAATCATAGATTCGTCAGACGAGCCAGCAGGCGAGCCTTCACGAAATCCTGATGGTCGGCGTCACCCCAGTTTGCGAAGGGATGGATAGAGATGCCGCCGCGGGGTGTGAAACGCCCCAGGACCTCGATATAGCGCGGATGCATCAGGCGTATCAGGTCCTTCATGATGATGTTTACGCAGTCCTCATGGAAGTCGCCGTGGTTGCGGAACGAGAAGAGATACAGTTTCAGCGATTTGCTCTCGACCATGCGGATGTCGGGTATGTAGTTGATGACAATCGTTCCGAAATCAGGCTGGTGTGTCTTGGGGCACAGAGAGGTGAATTCCGGGCAGTTGAGAGTGACCATGTAGTCGTTCTCGGGGTGCTTGTTGTCAAATGCCTCGAGAATTCCTGGGTTGTAGTCGGTAGGATACTCCACTCCGGCTGAGCCGAGTAGAGTGACTTCGGACAGTTCTTCGTTTGTTCTTGACATTTTTTTGATGATTAGGGTGATGGAACCTATGCTGTGGCGTACGTCGTTACTTTACGACGTTGTATCCGGCGTCGGCGAGGGCCTGTTTGATCGACTCGATATGCTCGTGGTTGCGGGTCTCGAGTTCTAGGCGTATGGTGCAGCCGTTGATTTCGTTCGAGGAGTTTATGCGCTCGTGGTTTACGGAGAGGACATTTCCTCCCTGTTCCGCTACAATCGAGCAGACTCCGGAGAGTTGGCCCGGTTTGTCAGGAAGGTCGATGATGAGTGTTACGGCGCGTCCGCTCTTGGCAAGACCGCGGCCTATGACACGGTTGAGTGTCGAGACATCGATGTTGCCGCCTGAGACGAGGCAGACAACCTTCTGACCCTCGACAGGAAGTTTGTTGAACATCACGGCAGCAGCGGCGACTGCACCGGCGCCTTCGGCCACGAGTTTGTGCTGTTCGATCATGGCGAGTATGGCTGCGGCGATTTCGTCATCGCTTACGGTGACAACCTTGTCTACATATTTGCTGACCATTTCGAAGGTGTTGACGCCGGGTTCCTTCACTGCGATGCCGTCGGCTATGGTCGATACGCGGTCGAGGTGAGAGATGCGGCCTTCTTCGAGCGAGGCGGCCATCGAGGGAGCGCCCGTCGACTGTACGCCGTAGACCTTGATGTTGGGACGCAGTGTCTTGAGGGCGAAGGCTACGCCGGAGATGAGGCCGCCGCCGCCGATGGGAACGATCACGGCATCGACCTCGGGCATGTCCTCAAGTATTTCGAGGCCTATGGTTCCCTGGCCTGCTATGACTTTCTCGTCATCGAAGGGATGTACGAATGTGTAGCCGTGCTTGTCGCGCAGTTCGATGGCCTTGGCATAGGCATCGTCGTACACGCCGGGGACAAGGCAGACCTCGGCGCCATAGCCTTTGGTGGCCTCGACCTTGGAGATCGGCGCGCCGGCCGGAAGGCATATCAGTGACTTGATGCCGTTGTGTGTGGCGCCGAGGGCTACTCCCTGGGCGTGGTTGCCGGCCGAGCAGGCTATAACGCCGCGCGATTTCTCCTCGTCGCTGAGTTGGGAGATTTTATAGTAGGCTCCGCGGAGTTTGAATGAGCCGGTCAGTTGGAGGTTCTCGCACTTGAGCCATACGTCTGTGCCGGGTTTGAGTTTAGGCGCCGGGATGAGTGAGGTGTGTCGGGCGACTTTCTTGAGGACACGCGCTGCGTTGAATATTTCGTTGATTTCTAACATGGTTGTTATATTTTATGGCTTGGTTGATTGTCTTTTTCCGGAAGTGGGCGGCGCTGGAACGCGTCGATGAACGACCCGGGGGTTGAGTTGTATATTCTGATGCCGCGGTGTGCGGCCCAGCGGGCCAGAGTGTGGTAACTGCTGAAGGCCACATAGAAACTGTGGACCACATCATGCAGCCGCAGTCCGCGGTAGGTGGTGTCGACACGGCGCTGTTCCTCGGCTCCGTCCTTGTAGAAGTGGGGCTGGACGGATATGACATGATTCTCCTCGTCCACCGATATTGTCTTCATCCACGAGTGGTCGGCGCCGGTGAGGTATATTTCAGTGTAGCCCATGCCTGCGGCGGCCATTATCGCCGGGATGAGGACGTTGCGTGGACGCGGCATGCCTAAATTGCGTGTGTACGCCAGGTTCTCCAGCCATTGCCAGCCTTCGATGCCGACATTGTTCAGTGCGGCGACGCTTACCGACGGATTCGCCTTAATCTCTGACGGCAGGGAGTTCACGTATTTCAGGGGCACGAAAATGGTCATCGGCCAGTCGACACGGGCGAGGTTGGTGCGCAGGTCGCGCAGGTTGGCGACTTCGGCAGGGCCGAAGAACACTGGGTCGGCCATGACGTAGTAGCGCGGCTTGAGGACGAAGAACACCGGAGCATTGGCGGCAAAATTCACGGCCAGGGTCGGCAGAGTCCTGAGAATGTCTGCTGATGACGCTATGGTGTCGTTGAGCGAGGGACCGTTGGCCAGAATCACCAGTGTCTTCCCTTCTGCCTTTGGCATGCGTACCGGGCGGGAAAGCAGGGCGAGTTTCACCATGCTCTTAAGCGACGGGCCTGTCTTGGCGAGGACGTTATGCAGAATTCCTTTTTTTGAGGTGCTCATGATTGCTTACAGACTTGATTCGTCATATACATGTGTGCGCAGGTACTCGGTGACAGGATGCGGCTCGATGCCGGTGACACGTAGTATCTTCATGGGGTTGAATGTCAGCGAGCGGTTCATCGCGCGCCATACTCGGCGACCGTTGAGCATCCTTGCCCAGAAGGGGGACGCCGAGCCTACATGCTTGTCGTTGACGCGGTGTGCCAGGGCGTCGATCAGGTCGTTGATGTCGGTCTGGGTGTTGTCGCTGAGGTTGAAGATTTCCGACTGCTCGGGCTGGCGTCCGGGGCGTGACAGAAGTTCGGCGGCAATGGCGACGTCAGTTGCGTGGATAACGGACAGCAGTGCCTCGGGCCGTTGTGCGACTTCGGTGTTCTTGCGCAGGCGGGTCTCGTGCTTGACGCGCGGGACGGCTATGTGTCGCAGGGTGCCTCGGAAGATTCCGCGAGCAAGATCCATGGGCAGGCCTTTCATTCCCGTACCTACGGTGTTCGCGCAACGTATTATGGTGGGAGTCAGGTCGCGCTGGCGGCAGTAGCCCTCGAACATCCGCTCGTCGGCATTCCATGACGATTCGGGATAGACGGGAGTCTCCTCGTCGTAGTTCAGGCCTGACTCGACGTCATAGATATCCGTGGACGACAGCATGACGGCCCGGTCCGGGTCGTCGCAGTCCTGCAGGCGGGTGACAACCGTCCACTTTTCGCCAAGGAGCCGTTCGAGATAAGGCACGACAAACTCATGACCGGGACAGAACAGCAGAAATGTCTGTCTCGTGGCTGTGGCGTTCTCGCCTATGGATTCTTTATCTGTTGTTTGCGTCATATGTAACTCTTGATTGTGTGGAGATAGTGGGAGAGAATGCGGAGAAATCCTCCGGATATGTTGTTTTCACGGAAAGCGCGCATGCGCTCGGCATTGTTGCCGATAATCCGGTAGTAGGGCGAGGTAGATATGCCGCCGGGACACATTGTTACCATATTGCGTCGCACATATTGCCACCGCAGTCCGCTGTCGTGTCTGAACAGACGCAGAAACATGTCGAGGTCGCCTGCCGAGACGTAGTCCGGATTGTATCTGCCCGCCCGGCATTGTGCCTCGCGGCGTATGTACAGCGAGGGGTGGGGAGGCTGAAGACTGCCAGCCCTCGATCCCGGGCGGCACTCCGCTCCCGAATACCGTCGGCCTGTGCGTTTCCCGGATGAGCATATGCTGACGTCGCCGAATATGAAGTCTGTCTCCGGTTTGTCCTCGAAGACGCGGCAGATGTCCTGCAGGACATCCGCGTCGGCGTAAGTGTCGCCGGCATGCAGTATGCCGATTATGTCGCCCTGCGCATGGTCTATGCCGGCGTTTATCGCGTCATACACGCCGCGTGGCTCGCGTCTGACCACAAGGGTGTCTGCCGGTAGCGAGGCCAGTATTTCACGTGACGGGTCTGAACTCATGCCGTCGACGATTATGTGCTCGATTCTGTGGCCGGTACGTTGCGAGCCGACCGAGTCGAGTGTGCGTCTCAGTCCTTCGGCATTGTTGCGGCTTATGGTTATGACACTGACTCTCATTGCATGGCGGCGCTTTGTATGTGGTGGCACACGATGAGCGACGCCACAAGGAGTATTATGAAAATCAGCGCGAAAATCCGCAGGGACCTGCGCCTTGACGAGTCTTGAAGGGTTAACGCCACCGCAGGGGCGGCGAGAGGTACGGCCATAAGGCCATAACGTGATATCGTGCCCCCGAAACACCATACCGGCACCAGCCACAGCAGTAAGGCCCACAGCGCGCATGCGAGTACCGGCCGCGGACTGCGCCGCCACGTCGCGCCGAGATAATAGATGAACAGGCCTCCGAACAGATACCAGGGCAACTGGAAGTGGGCGTACGCCTCGAACATCCCGAAAGGCACGTCGCGCATGTAGTTCCAAGGGAAAGGCAGTAGAAACTGGAGCACCGCGCAGAATGGCATGGCGAGTACGCGCTGCCACAGCGGCATCTCCACGAAGTTCCCCACAGTCTCGATGTATCCTGCCTGACGTTCCTCATTGAAGTATATGTCGTTGTCATTGACCCCTATCACGGTTGTTGTCATCGGTGTCCAGTTCAGAATCTCGGCGCCGATGTATGCTGCCGTGAAGACAAGCAGTGCCGAGACGTAAAATCTAGTTTCGGTACGTTTGCGCGGGCTTGCCATCCAGAATGTAATGGCGCCGGGGATGAGTCCGAGTATCATGTTGGACCTTGCCACAAGAAGCATCAGTGCTCCGGCTGCGCCTAGAATTATGCCTCCTGCGCCCGAAGGTTTCGCCAATCCGGTGGCCGCCATCGCGATAGCGAGTATGCACCAGGCGTCCTTCAGCAGGATGGTGCCCTCCATCATCAGGTAGCACACCGCCGCCGTGCACGCCATGCACAGCCATGCCCGCGCTCTGTCGCCGGTCAGCCGGACCCACAGGCTTGAGACGCACACAAGCGTGAACAGGGTACAGATTGCCGAAAGGCATATCCCGGCGGTTATCGATGGCCCGGTAATCGCGAAAATGCCTGCGATGACCGCAGGATATAGCCCGTGGGTATAGTAGGACCGCATGTCGCTCTGCCCAAGATGGTACATGGTGTCAGTGAAGTTGCGCTGGGCGTCGGTGTTGAAAAGTACGGGTGCCGAATCGGTTCCGCCGTAATACGTCGTGTATGTGTATACGTTGAGGATGAGGCCGAATGATATGAGCATGGCCGAGCCTATCAGCACGGCCTCGCCTGTGGTCGACCACCCCGCCGTATGGCGATATACCCCCAGGACGCATACTGTCATGAGGATAAGTGCTATGGCTGTCGGTATAAATGGCGCCCCGGGCAGAAGCCACAGTTCGAGTGCAACGGACACGACATAGGCCGCCCACATGATGTCGGATGCGTTGCCTTTGCGGCTTACGCGCCCGGCACGACTCTGCAATGCCGTTTCTGTTCCGTTGGTCTCTGTCATGGCTTCAGAATGATACGACAAGTTCGGCGACTATGCGCGACCCTTCTTCGTCGCCTCGCCCGCCGTGGCCGTAAAAGTATTGCTCATAGTCAAGGCGAATGTCTGCGCGGACCTTGCGGTAACTGTAGCCGAGGGTCGTGCCGACAGTGACGCGTGACCGTGAGTTCTGGTTGGCGAACAGGTGTCCCGACTCGTCGGGCACGCCGTTGCTGTGGCGGCTCATCGAGTCGAAGCGGCCCTGCACCGACCAGCGGTTGAAGTCGCCGAGACTGACCGTCTTGCCCCAGTTGACAAAGATGTTGAAGGCGTTGCACGCCCGGAAGGAGGAATTGGTGTAATGCTCGCGCATGAACTCGCCTTCAACGAGCCAGTGCTCGTCCGACCATCCTGCCGATGCGCCGATGAGGTTCATGCGGGTCTCGGCGGGACGAAGCGACATGAATCCTAATGCGAGGCGTACAGCCGAATTGCCCTTGCCGTATGAATTGTGGTGCGATGGGTCCCCGAACGATGGGGAATAGGACAGTTTTGTCGCGTAGGCGTATTTCTTTACCCATTTGTTGTGGTCGGCGATGCCCGTGGGGTTGAATACCGAGGCCGCGAGAGTCACTGGTACCGCGCGCAGCGAGTAACTGCCCTGGAATCCGACGCCGCGCACATTGGCGACGGTCCTGGCCATGAACGAGCGGTTCGAGAAGTAGTAGTTCGCTGGGCCGCGGAAGCAGTCGGTGCCGAAGGGCTGGCGGAACTGCCCGATGCGGAAATTCAGTTCAGGCATTACATCGATGCCGGCCCATGCGTCCAGTGGACTGAACTTGCCGCGGTCGCACAGGTCGACCTGAATTTTGTATGAGATGATGGGAGCGACGTCGCCGAAGACGCTCACACGTGCGTTGCGCACCTGGAAACGGCCCTCGTCCTCGTCGACCGAGTGCTCGAAACGTCCCCGGAAGACACCCTCGAACCTGGGCGTATAGTCGAATTCCTCCCCGTTCTCTGTCCCGTGCATGGGAGCGACGCAGAACATGAGGGCGAGAAGCGTAAGTGCACTTTGTATAAAAGTCCGTAATGATGAAAGCATGGTGAATATGTCGTTATGGTACCGCAAAGGTACGGAAATTTCCCTTATGCCTGCATCGGTGTCCTCAGAAGGCGGTGGGGTGCAGGTTGAGGGCGGTGCGTTCGCTGAGGCCGAACAGCAGGTTCATGTTGTGTACCGCGGTGCCGGCCGCGCCTTTGAGCAGATTGTCTATGGCCGCGGTGATGAGGAGTTTGGACCCGATCTTCTCCAGATGTATGAGACACTTGTTCGTTCCGGCCACGTCCTTCAGGTCGGGACGCCTGTCTACAAGATAGGTGAAATTGTGGTCGCTGTACGAGTCCTCGTATAGTTTGCACAGGGTCTCTATGTCCACCGGGCAGTCGAGGTAGATGGCCGCGAGGATGCCGCGCGAGAAACCGGCGCGTACGGGAATGAAGTCGATTTCCGAATTGAACGACGCCTGTACCGCGCGCAGTGTCTGGGTGATTTCGGCCAGGTGGCGGTGGGTCAGCGGGTCGTATATCTCGACATTGTCGTTCAGGCGCGGAAAGTGCGTGAGCATGGTCGGCTCGTGGCCCTCGACGGTAGAGCCGGTTATGGCCGTGATGTGGATGTTGCTGTTGAGCAGGAGATTCCTTGCCAGAGGCAGGAGGGCAAGTTCGATGATCATTGCGAACGAACCGGGATTTGCCACTAGGCGCGCCCCGCGTACCATAGGCTTGCGGTTGAGTTCGGGCAGCCCGTAGACCCAGACGTCGGCCGGAGCCTGGGGCGCGTCGTTGTCTGGGATGTCCGAGGGATTGGCGGGGAGACGGAAGTCTGCCGACAGGTCGATTACCCGAAGGTTGTGGGGAAACGGATGTGCCTCGAAGAAGGGTGCGGCCTTGCCGTTGGGCAGGCATGAGAACACGATGTCGACTCCCTTGTAGTCGATGTCCGGTGTGAAACGCAGGTCTGTGTCGCCCACCAGGCCGTGGTGGACGCTTGTCACAGGTTTGCCGGCGTGTTCGTCAGACTGCACGCTTACGAGGGTTACATCGGGATGGTTCACGAGAAGGCGGATAAGTTCGCCGGCATTGTAGCCGGCGCCGTGGATGATGGCGGCTTTTATCATGTCTTTTGATATTGTGAGGGCGACTGGCCCGTCAGATGCTTGAAATATTTGCCGAAAGACGACTGGTTGGTGAAATTCAGCGCGTATGCCACCTGCTGTATGTTCTTGCCGGAGAAACGCAGGAGGTTCTTGGCTTCGATGATGACGAACTCGTTTATCCAGTCTGCGGCCGACCGGCCGGTGTTCTCCTTGATTATCAGTGATAGATATTTCGGTGATATGCACAGTGCCTCGGCATAGAACGACACTGAGCGGTGTTTCATGTAGTTCACGTGCACTAGGCGCATGAAGTCGTGGACATAGGCCGTACGCCTGGACCTGGGGCCTTCGGGTATCTCGAGATTGTTGATGCGGTCGAAGTTGAACTGGAGCAGGCGGTAGCAGACAGCGGCCACCAGCGAGCGCGCTATGTTGCGCGAGAAGATGGTGCCGGTGTCGTAGTCGGCGTGAAGTTCCAGCAACTCGAGGTGCTTGTTGAAAATCTTGACCTCCGAGTCGGTCAGCGTCACCAGGGGCACACGCTTCTCTATCAGTGAGCGTACGTTTATGGCGTTCAGGTCGATGTTGACATCCATCAGGAATTCGGAGTCTACGAAAAGCACCGAGACATCGAGGTTCTCGTAGTCCATGTTCGAGAACTTGGCGAGACATTCTGGTGGAATCACCACGAGGGTGTTGGGGGTGACGTGGTATGGCGTCAGGTTGATCTCGACGTCGAGTGTCCCCTGGCGGCACAGCAGCAGTATGATTCCCCGCATGCGTATGGGCGCCGCGAGTACCGGGATGGGCTCGCCGCCGGTCGAGATCCGGCAGCAGATGTATTTGTCGCCCATGCGGGAGAAGTCCTTGGAGAAGGTTATGGCCTTTGCGATGTCCTCGAAGGAGAGTATGCGCTCGGTGTTCATGTTCTTCAGCGGCGGAATATGGTGAAGTTTTCGTCAAAATTGCCCCACATCACGGGATGCTGCTTGCCCTCCGAGGCCTCGATGACGCGGGGCGACACGTATTCGAACAGTTCGCGGGCGCTGATGCGTCGGTCCTGATTGCTGTCGGCAGGTCCTCTGGCGCCTTCGAGCAGATATTTGGTGAAGAGCGAGTTGGGATCCGTGGCCGAGGCGAGCGAGGTCTCGTTGTCGCGTGACGACATGAACAGTATCACGTTAGGGTCATTGTTGTTGTGCTTGCGTTTGCCCTGCGAGTGATTTTTGCTGGCCCCCGAGAAGCATGCGTCGGAAATTATGATCTTGCGCCTGGCCGGTGACTGCTTCATCATGTCTGCGATTCTGGCGAATGACAGGAGGTCATCGTTGGAGGCTGCGTCGAAGGTGGCGCAGCCGCCCGGCGCTCCGTGTCCCGAGAAATAGAAGATGAGTACGTCATCCTTTCCGGTTCCCTCGTAGCGTTTGGCGATTTCCTTGTTCAGGCGTTTGGTGGTGGCGTAGCGTCCCGTGATCAGTGTGACGTGTGCGCCCGGGAATTTCTTGCACAGGGCGGCGAAGTTCTTGGCGTCGTTCTCGGCGCTCGGCAGTGACGTGAAGTTCTTGTAGCGGTTGATGCCTATGGCCACTATGTAGGTGTCGGCGCTCGCTGTCGGTATGGCGCCGGCCATCATGAGCATAAAGGCCAGCAGGGTGATTAGTTTGCGGGGAGTAGTCATTTTTTTGCTGTGGAGAGATTATGTGTCGGTGGGTTCGTTACAGATGTCGGCTCAGTGTCCGTAACGGGTGCGGAAACCGGTCTTGCAGTACGGGCACGACCCTACTTTCAGCAGTAGTTTCGGTGTCTTCTGGCCCAGGAAGTTCTTGCAGTGCGGGCAGGTGAAGTTAAGCTGGAAGTTCTGGTTGAGTTCGGCCTGCTCGTCGACAAGCTGGTCCGAGCGTCCGGGCATGAGCATGGTGTAGGCGGCGACGCCTATCACGGCGGCTGCCGAGACTATGCCGCACACGAGCGATGCCTCGGGCTTGTCACGCAGGAATGACCCTATGGTGCCTACGATGCCGGGGATGGTGTAGAGCATCATGCGGTTCATGCCCATGCGGGCGCGTCGTTTCTGTATGTCGCGCTGGCTGTTGTCGAACTGTTCGTACAGGGTGAACAGTTCGTCTATATACACCTCGGTGACCGTGGACTCGGGCTTCTTTGGACCCGGCGGGTTGACCGCGACCGAGTTGATGAGTCCGAGTTTCGCGAGCGAGGTCTCGTACTTTCCGAGACGGATCGACGATTTGGGGGTTGCCACCGATGAGAACACGTTGAGGCCGTCGACAAATGTGCCGTTCTTCGAGCCCAGGTCGTCGATGTTGAATGACCGGTCGCCGACGCGTGTTATCTTGCAGTGGCGGCGGCTGACGCTTGCGTCCGTGATGCGTATGTTGCCTTCGCGTCCCACTATGACGCTCTGGCCGATGTTGAGGTTGACAGGCATGTTTGTGATTGGTGTGGTGATTACAAGTGTGCTTCTAGCCTCTTGGCGCCTCGCCCAGAGGTTTCGTCATGGGCTGGGGCGCATCGGGGGCTTTCTCTGCGGCCTTGACGCCGGGAAGTATGAACAGTGCGCGCAGTTTCTTCAGGGCCTCTTTCGACACCTTCAGCGCTATCACGCCGATGGGAACGATTATGTCGCCCTTGCGGCGCTGCTGGTACGAGTGGGTAAGGTCGCTCAGAAGCAGGCGCTGGTTCAGTATGTCTATCTGGAAGATGAACGCCGAGTTGACAATGAACTTCTTGCCTATGCGCACGAATATCGAGCGCCGTTCGAGCAGCACATCGCCGATGAGGTTCTCTAGCCGGGTCAGCGATATCAGCAGCGTGGCCTTGGTGCCGTTGGCGAAGATGACATGCGTGTAGTTGGCGTCCGACTCGAAGTACATCACCTTGTCCAGGGGGATGCGGGTCAGTACGTCACGGGTGTTGAAGAGCAGAGTGTTGTCCATGATGACTTGGGTGGGCGTCTTCAGTCTGCTGGCAGACTGCGTTTAGGAAAATTTTTGTGGGCAAATATACGAATTATTTGCAAATAGTGCTAATTTTGTAGTCCCAAAAACAAGACTTAGCAATGAAGGATTTCATCAAGATACTCAGACGCTTCGTGCCTCCATACAAGAAGTACCTGATACTCAATATCATATTTAATATTCTGGCCGCGATACTGACTCTCTTCTCGTTCGCGCTGATAGTACCGATTCTCGAGATGTTGTTCAAGATCAAGGAGGCAACCTACTACTATATGCCCCTGTCGGAAGGCTCGCTCAAGGATGTGGCTGTGAACAACTTCTACTACTACACCCAGGAATCGATAAACAGTTTCGGGCCATCGGCCACCCTGGCTCTGCTGGCCGTCGCGCTGATAGTGATGACCGCGCTCAAGACCGGCGCCTCGTACCTCAGTTCATATTTCATCATTCCGTTGCGCTCGGGTATTGTCCGCGACATACGCAATTATGTCTACGACAAGATCACCCGGCTTCCCATAGGCTTCTTCACCGGCGAGCGGAAGGGCGACGTCATGGCACGCATGAGCGGCGACGTCGCCGAGATCGAGAACTCCGTCATGGCCTCGCTCGACATGATGTTCAAGAACCCGGTAATGATCATCGTCTGTCTGGGCATGATGATTGCCGTGTCGTGGCAACTGACAATATTTGTACTTATTCTTCTCCCTCTCGCCGGACTCGTCATGGGCCGTGTCGGCAAGAAACTCAAGCGCAAGTCGCTCGAGGGGCAGAACCAGTGGGGCGTTCTCATGGCCAACATCGAGGAGACACTCGGCGGCCTAAGGGTCATCAAGGCCTTTAATGCCGAGGACAAGGTACGGCGCCGCTTCCACAAGGAGAACCAGGTCTTCTACCGTCTCTCCAACAAGATTGCACGCCGTCAGTCGCTTGCCCATCCCATGAGCGAGTTCCTCGGCACGGTCGCCATCTCGATCGTCCTCTGGTTCGGAGGCACGCTCATCCTCTCCGGCACATCCTCCATGAACGCCGCGACATTCATATATTATATGGTGATATTCTACTCCATCATCAATCCCGCCAAGGATCTCTCTAAAGCCGCCTATTCCATCCAGAAGGGTCTCGCATCCATGGAGCGCGTCGACCGCATTCTCAATGCGCCCAACCCAATCCGCGACCCCGAGAAGCCGGTCGCCATGAAACCTCATGCCGGCTCCATCGAGTACAGGAACGTCTCCTTCAGTTACGGCGACCACAAGGTCATCGATGATGTCTCCCTCGAGATTCCCGCCGGATCTACAGTCGCCCTCGTCGGTCAGTCGGGTTCGGGCAAGTCTACTCTCGCCGACCTCCTGCCGCGTTTCTATGATGTCGACTCCGGCTCGATTACTGTCGACGGTGTCGATATACGCCGTCTGCGCGTCCACGACCTGCGTTCCATTATGGGCAACGTCAATCAGGAAGCCATTCTCTTCAACGATACATTCTACAACAACATCACGTTCGGTGTCGAGTCAGCCACACGCGAGGAGGTCGAGGAAGCCGCCCGCATTGCCAACGCCCACGATTTCATCATGGAGTCGGAGCACGGCTACGACACGGTAATCGGCGACCGCGGCTGCCGCCTTTCCGGCGGTCAGCGTCAGCGCCTGTCCATAGCCCGCGCCATTCTCAAGAACCCGCCGGTGCTGATTCTCGACGAGGCTACCTCGGCCCTTGACAGCGAGAGCGAGAAACTCGTCCAGCAGGCCCTCGACCGACTCATGCAGGACCGCACCACGCTGGTCATCGCCCACCGTCTCTCGACCATCCGCAACGCCTCGCAGATTTGCGTCATGCACGAGGGCCGTATCGTCGAGCGGGGCACCCACGACCAGCTCATCGCCCTTGGCGGCTACTACAAGCGCCTCGTTGACATGCAGAAATTCTGAATGCCACGATTCTGCTGAATATGGATGGAGTCCTCTGATATTTTGATTTGAATTGGTCGCGGATTATTCTCTCAGATGCGGAATTTTTTTGTGGTGTTTCCGGATACGAGGATATACACTCCCTTGTCGGGACTTATGCGGTGTTTACCTTTTTTAAGCAGAGTGATGAGTTTGCCGTCAATCGAATAGATGGCGGTAGGACGTGTGGACAGTACCTCGATGTATCCGTCGCCGGTTGTTATAACGGGAGCGTCGCTATCGGTTGTCACACTTTCCACGGCGCCTATTTCCGCTTCGATAATCCTGTAGAAATTCTTCCAGTAAAGAGCGTTTCTGTACGCCTCGGAAGCACCGGGGGGTACGATGAGTTCGCCGAGTTCATAGACTTCTTTCTGAAAGTTGCCCGTTTTCGGCGGCACAGGATTTGCACAGACTACCTTTCTTACGCTTTTGGGCTGTATGCTTACAGATACGGTGTTTTTGCCGAACTGTAAACTGTACAATGAAGAGCATCCGTAGAAAGTGCCGGTACATTGCTCCACGCCGTCGCCGATGGTGACAGTCGTAAGTTTCTCGCAGTAAGTCGGCGTTGCGAATGATGTGACATTGTCAGGGATATTCAGGGTAGTGATGGCTGACTTACTCAGGCAATCGGGTATATTGGTTATCTTATCGCCGAATTTCACTTCCGTGAGGTTTGTGCAGTTATTGAAAGCATCGTTCTCTATTACCTCGATGTTTGATAAATCCACCTCAGTCAATCCCGTGCAGTTCATGAATGCAGACCAATTGATTCTGGTGACTTTGTCGAGATGTACCTCCTTGAGTGTCGATAGATTTTTGTATATTCCGCCTTGCACTTGGGTCGCGTATGTGTCGTAGCGCACTTCTTTGAGAAATTCCAGTTTCTGGAAATCACTTGCATCCCACAGTCGTACGTTGCCGTGATATACTATACGGCTCAAGGGTACACCCGTAAAATCGTTCTTGTCGACATTAATCTCCTGCGGACCTCCCCATTCCAGATGCTTGAGAGATGCACACCGCAGGAATGCATCAATGCCTACATGGGTCAGACTGTACGGGAAATCAAGACGCTCCAGTGCGATACAGTTTTTGAACGAGTAATTATCAATACGTTTCAGGCAAGGCTTTTTGTCTGACAGGTTATATGAAAATGTCACAGACATCAGCGACAGGCAATCCTCAAATGCCCCTTGTGTCCTCGGAAATCCGCCGATTTGTTCAACGGTGTGTGGTATGTCGATATTTGTCAGCGCCGTACACCCAATGAATGCTCCTTGTTCGATGTATTTCATCGGGGCACCCAGATAGACGGTTCTCAATGCGGTGCATCCCTTGAATGCATCTGAACCGATTCGCTCGGCGCACGTGGAAAGGGCAACGAGGCTGATACAGCCGAAAAACGCCTCGTCGCGGATTTCCTTGGTCGTGGGGTACAATTCGCATACTTTTAGATTTATGCATGACATGAAGGCCTTTGCGCCGATTACTTCGACTGTCGCGGGTATAGACAGTTGCTCGATTTCAGCACATCCTTTAAATGCTTCATCCGCAATACGGTTGACCTTGTATGCATTACCATTGTCATCGTATGCATAACTTGGAATATGCAGGCTTGCACTGCTTGGCACGATGTAATTGGGGGCGTATCCCCTCAACTCGCAACCGTCAGTGTTCGGATAGAAATTCAGATTATTGTAATAGAAGGCATCTGCCACCAAAGAGGTGACCAATGCAATAAATAAAAGAAAAAAATTGCGCATTAAAATCGATTTTTCAAGAAATACTACAGGTGCGATAGGTTTGCGTTAGTTTAGAAATTATCTGACAACAATCTTTGTGGCAGACGTGCCTGCACGGACTAAATAGATGCCTGGAGCGAGAGATGGAAGCGGCTCCCCGGGGCCTGCAATGGCAACTCGCATGCCCGAAAGGCTGTAGATTTCTCTGGTAATTGCCATGTCGTACATGACGGAGCCGATGCCGCTATACCATGGGGACTCGCCATCGCCATATCCGATGATTTTCTGGAAAGCCATCCAGCCGAAGGCCGTCTCGAAAGATTCTTTCAGGGCGTTGGGAACATAGAGCGTCGCATTGTAGTTTTGGAAAGAAGTCCTATATGCCTGTGGCACTGAGTTCCCTTTGCAAACGACCGTTGTGAGTGTTGAAGGAAAAGCATAAGAATCAATCTCTGTTACTGATTCAGGAATTATTACGATTTTGAATACACCGTCTCTGAAGACATTACTATTGATTTTTTTAAGTGATTCGGGGATGGTAAGTGATTCTATCTTGCATCCACGGAAAGCGTCGTATCCTATTTTCTCCACTGTTCCTGGTAAATCCAACTCTGTGATTCCGCTTTTGTAGAAGGCTTCATAGCCGATTGTTTTGAGCAATGATTTTTCTGAAAAACTCAGAGCCCTGAATTCATGACAGTTATAAAAGGCTCTATTTCCGATTTCTGTTACAGTCTCGGGAATTTCCACACTGCCAAGATCAGTACACTCGTAGAAGCATTGTTCAGGAATAGAACTCAGTTTACTGGATAATTTTACTTCGGTTAGGTTTGTACAGTTTCGGAATACGGAATTGCCGAGTGCCGTGACGCCGTCGGGTATGATGATAGATGTCAGCGAAGAACAGTATTCGAACCCGGATATGTTTGTAACTGATTCGGGGATAGTGAATGACTTGAGGGATTTGCAGTTGTTGAAGCCGGACAGAATTGATAGCCCTTCATGAAGTGTAAGTGTTGTCAGGGAGGTGCACCCTATGAAGGCTCCTGAAGCAACTTCGGTCACATTTGCAGGAATTTCAACAGAAGTCAGCGAGGTACAGTCTGAAAATCCCTGGACCTTTTTGACGGAGGAAGGCAGTTTTAGGGATTCCAGAGCGATACATTTTGAGAAGCAGGATGTGCCGAGATTGTTTACTTTGTCTGGAATGTCGGCAGATCTGAGAGAGGTGCAGGAATAGAAAGCATATTCGCCGATTTGTTCGAGCGACTGATTGAGAGTGACCGAGGCAAGTTTTGAGCAATTGTAGAAAGCGTAATTCCCTATGGTTTTGAGTGAGGCTCCGGTAACTAGTTTATCTAGAGATGTGTTCTCGTAGAATGCATATGAATCTATAATCGTGACCTTATCAGGAATGACAATCTCTTTGAGTGCAGAACAATACCTGAATGAAATATTTTTAATTTCGGTGAGTTCGGCCGGAAGTTTGATGCTCTCGAGTCTTTTACAGTTTTCAAAAACTGCGCTCCCCATTTGTGATACATTATCCGGAATCTCAATGGCTTTTAGTGCCTCGCAATATTCAAAAACTGACGGACCGATTGTTGTTAGACTTTTAGGAAGACTTATGTCCGCGAGAGAATTACATTTGTAAAAAGCCTTTTCGTTTATTGTTGAAACTCCTTCCGGAACAACTATGTTTTTCAGGGCTGAACAACCCGAGAATGCCTCGGCATTGATTGTGGAAAGCGAATTTGATAATATGGCCGATTCTAGAGATGTACAGTTTTTGAAAGTCGCTGCTCCCATTGCTTTGACGCTGTTGGGAATTACTGCAGACCGGAGCGACTGGCAGTAAGATAGAGCGCTTTTCCCGATGGATGTCAGACTGGCGGGAAGACTGATATCTTTTAGGCCGATGCATTGATAGAACGCAGATTCGCCTATAGACTCCAGCCCTGTATGCATGACTACTTTTTCAAGTACGGTGTTATTGTAGAATGCATTGTTTCCAATTGATTTTACCGATTCCGGTATGTTAATTGATTTAAGTGATTTACAGCCGGAGAATGTATTTTGTGGTATTGCAGAGAGACCTGACGAAAGATTTATTGACTCAAGTGATTTACACCCGCTGAAAACATCCTGGCCAAGATTTGTAACCTTGTTGCCCATTTTGACAGTCTTCAGGCTTTTGCACCCTTTGAATGTGTAGTCCCTGATTTCGGTAATGTCGTCTGGAAGTGTTATTGATTCGATGGATTCGCATCCTTCAAATGCGTTTGGACCTATTTTGGTAATGCTTGAGGGCAGGTTTATTGAGCGTAAGGCATAATTTCTTGTGAAAGCCTGCTGGCCTATTTCTCTTACATTGTTGCCGAGTCTGACCGTGCGCAATGTTTTACATTCATAACTTAGTTCTCCGATTGTTGTTACTGAATTCGGCAATATGAGATCGTGCAGGATGTTCAGGGTGTGGAAAAAACCTGCCCCGATGCTATTGTCGTGGGTACAGCATGTAATCCCCGACATGTAGTACTTGCCGGAAATGGCACTTCCACCTTCGTGGATGTCAGCCATGCTGAGGTCAAGATACATTAGGTTTGTAAGGCCATGTATCGCAACTATATCATCGCCGTTGAGTGGGCCTGAAATAGTCAGGCGCGTTATGCGCGCGGTGTCGTAGTCTTTAAGTTTTTCGGCAAGGGTACTTACTGATGTAACATGGATATTAGCCGAAACTGTGTTCTCGGGGACAATATTGCTTACTTTCGGCCACGCTGTGAGGTATGCTTCGTATGAACCTTCCGCGACATATATGGGGGCCTTGTGGAAAGGATTGCCGGTGATGGCCGGAGGAGTTGCCGGGAGCATCTTGATGCAGTCCAGATAATTGGTAGAGCCAAAAACATTTCCGCCGATTCTTGTGACTGTCGAGGGTATTGAGATTCCTTCGAGACAGGTCTGATAGAAGACCCCATCTTCAATGGTTTCGAGTCCTTCCGGCAGATTTATCTTCTTCAGGGACGTTGCCTGGAATGCTGATGTACCGAGCAATTTGATTGTTGCTGGAAGTTGGACCTCTTTCAACTCGGCCATATTGTAAAAGGCTCCATTGGAGATCGCAGTCACAGTATACGACTTACCGTCGTGATCGACAGCAGAAGGCACAATGAGCGTCTCGACTTCATCGCCGCCGGTCACCTTGGCAGTCATGGTTGAGCCGTCAATAGAATAGACGATGCCGTTGTCTTTGATAGTGGAGGCACGGGCTGTCAGGACGCCTGCGATGGATACGGCAAGATACAGCGCTAGCCGTCCGATTTTGTTGGTTGTAGACATAAATGAATCTTTGACTGCTCTCCCCTCCGCAAGTCTGGTTGACTGGTTTGGTATGCAAAAAGCGCGGGGAGCCTACTCAGTGCCCATTCCGCCACTTGAGGCCTTCGCATTGCCCTAACGGTCGTAACGGGCAATCTGCAGAAGTCCACGCGCATTATGTTTATATGGGTCGCCACAAAGGGTTTTACACCCGTGACAACCGAATATAATACATGCCCGAAGACGTCTACACTTGCCTTTGTACCAAAACCGTTAGGAGATGTGCCGTACGTATTCGTTCGACTGGCACAACATTGAAAGTTGCGAAGTTTCAAGTGGTTTGGAACGAAGAACGTGTGTATACGCTTTTCGTATTGAAAAAATACAAGCCCTACCCGCCCGGCGCGCAGACTTCTGCAAAAAATAGCAGAACGGCATTGATTGCTTAATGCCGCCGGCCGCCTCTGCGACCCGAGTCGCGCGTCAGTTATATTGTGACGCTTGCGTTGCAAATATACGAATTATTTTAATTGTTGATATATTTAATTCTAAATTTAACTTATACAACTAACTACAATCGCCTCATCGACATGCAGAAATTCTAATTTTCCGTTTCCCGACCTCTTTTTGTGCATAAAACAGAACGGGAGGCAGACTGCCTGAATTGGTGTCTGCCTCCCGTTGCGTGTGTTTGTATAGGCTTAACGCTTGACTATCTTGCGGCCGCCGACAATGTAGAATCCTTTCGGGAGACGGCTGAGGTCTGTGCCGACATAGGAGCCTTGCAGATTGTAGATTCTGTTGTCGTCGTTCTGTGTGTCCTTTACAATATCGCCGATGCCTGCGCCTGACGATTTGTAGGTCAGTTTGACAGTGGCGCCTTCGGTTGTGATGTTGCGGGTGAGTCGCAGGTCGGCCGAGGATGCGGCGAGGTGCAGTTCGGCTGTTCCCTCCTCTACGTCGAATGTCTGTGTCGAGGTGTTGAAGTAAGAGAGTTGCTCGTGGCGAAGGGGTATCGAGATGGTCTTCGACTCGCCCGGCTCGAGTTCTACTCTTGCGAAGCCTGCGAGTTGGAGTTTTGGACGTTCTATCGACGAGTTGCAGTGTGCGTACAGTTGCACGATCTCCGCGCCGGCGCGCTTGCCCTTGTTGGTGATGACTGCGGTGGCTGTGATTTCGCCGTCCTTGCTCAGTCGGTCGCTCGAAAGTTCGAAATCGGAATATTCGAATTCGGTGTAACTCATGCCGAAGCCGAAGGGATAGAGTGGAGTCTTCTTGTGATACATATATGTGTATCCGGCCTTGCGGATGTCGTATTCGAGCATTCCGGCGGGAAGGTCGGAAACCGAGCGGTACCATGTCGATGTGAGTTTGCCCGAGGGATTGTAGTCGCCGTAGAGCACGTCGGCTATTGCCTCGCCCTGTGACTGTCCGTCATACCATGCCTCGACGATGGCGGGAACATTTTCCTGTGCCCAGGGTATGGTGACCGACGAGCATGTCTGGAGAAGAAGAACGACATTCGGATTCACGGCCTGGATTTTTTCAAGAAGTGCCTGCTGGTCGCCGGGCAGGTTCAGTGAACTGCGGTCGTGGCTCTCGTCCGAGACAGACAGGTCTGTGCCGGCGGCGAAGACTACGACATCGGCTTTTCTGGCTATTTCGATTGCGCGGTCGTAGTTCGTGGAGGCCGGCCCGGTCACGTCACATCCTTTGTAGTAGTAGACGGGACCTTCCTCTTCGAGAGGATTTGTAATGGTCGGGTCGTAGAATCTGAACCAGTCCATGTTGGCGCAGTATTTGTCGCCGTTTGTGCCTCCTTCGAACTGGACATACACTTTGTGTGTGCCCTTGAAGACCTCGCGGTCGACATCGGCCGAGGTGACGACATATTTGCTCCAGTTGCCCGTAACAGGGCATGTCACCGTGGCCTCAGGTGTATCGTCGATGGCGTCGAGGTAGAATTTCACTACTGTGGCGTTCTTGTTCTTGGCGCCGTGATAAATGTCCACCTTGTTGCGGCCGTTGCCGAAATTCACCTCGTTGAAGGCCACCCAGTCGTTGTTGAATATGTAGCCCAGGTTGCCCGCCGAGCCGTTTGCCTCGTGGGTGAGTCTCTTGTTGCCGGAGGGGACCGACTGTTCGTCGCAGTCCTCGAACTGTACCGTGCCGTCGTTTATCTCATAGTCCATTTTGGCGGCGATGCCCTCAAGCACTGTCGAAAGGTTGACGGGCGAGCCTGAGTATCCGCCGAGCGAGACGGTATTGCCGAGCGGACCGATCACTGCAACGGTCTTGTTGCGGTCGAGGGGCAGGAAGTCGTTGTCGTTCTTCAGGAGCACGATTGCCTCGCGGGCAGCCTTGAGGGCGAGCTCGCGGTGCGCTTCGCAGTCAAGCAGCGACGATGGTACGGATGTCCATGATACATTGGCTCTCGAGTCGAATTCACCGACCGAGAATCTAGCGGCCAGTACGCGTGTGAGGGCCAGGTCGAGGTCGGCCTCTGTCATCAGGCCTTTCTCGATGGCTTCCTTGCAGAATTCCTGGAAGGTGTCGCCGCAGTTCAGGTCCTCGCCGTTCTTCATCGACACGGCCGAGGCCTCCGCGCCGGTGGCCACGTAGTGGTGTTTGTTGAACACGTCCTCTACGGCGCCGCAGTCCGATGTCACGAATCCGTCAAACCCCCACTCGCCGCGGAGTATGTCGATGAGCAGTTCGTGGTTGGCGCCGCATGGAATGCCGTTGACAGCGTTGTAGGCGCTCATCACCGAGCGGACGTTGCCTTCCTTCACGGCCATCTCGAAGGCCGGCAGATAGTATTCGCGCAGGTTACGGTCGTCGACGTCAGACGATGTCGAGTGTCTGCCCCGCTCGTAGTTGTTGGCGGCGAAATGCTTCGCCGTGGCGATTGTCTTGTAATGCTTGGGATCGTCGCCCTGCATGCCTTTTATGTACTCTACCGCAATCTTGCCGGTGAGGAAGGGGTCCTCGCCGTAGTTCTCCTCGTCGCGGCCCCAGCGCGGGTCACGGCTCATGTTGATGGTAGGGCACCAGTAGATGAGGCCCTTGTTCTTGTCGTTGTTGTAGATGCGGGCCTCGTCGGATGTGGCTTTCGCGCAGTCGAATATCAGTCCGAGGTCCCATGTGCTCGACATGGCGCGCGATGACGGGAATGATGTCGCAAGTCCTGAGCGGGCTACACCGTGCAGCGCCTCGTTCCAGTAGTTATAGCCCTGCAGTCCGAGGCGCGGAATTGCCTCGGTCCTGTGGCCTACCTGGTCTATCTTTTCTTCCAGGGTCATTCGGGACACGAGGTCGGCTGCCCTCTCCATCGGGCTGAGCGACTCGTCCTGGTATGGCAGAAGCGTCTGTGAACTTGCCGCAAGACAGTTCAGCGAGAATGCCGTTGCCAGTAACGATAATTTGATATTCATGGTAAGGTAAATGATTGGTTGGAATTTTCTGATTTTTAGCAAATATAGTGGTTCCTTATGCTTATGAAGGATAAATTTCGGTATAAAAAGGGTAAATTTTTGACGTAAGAAAAAATTTCTTTTCATTTTTGCCAATCTATTCGGACGGCGCGCGAAAATCCGTATCCGCGTGTCGTATCTTTGTGGCCGGAATAGGTAGTAGAGATCAGAGGGCCGGATTAGTCTTCGCGGCCCTTTGAGAAGAGTACATTGACATTCTGGATATTTAGTGCCCGATGAAGAGATATGTCGGGACCGAGGCGGCGGAATTGCGTATCAGTATGGCTTTGATGACTTTTGCGTGTGTGGGAGCGGCAAAAGGCTTTTCATAGACTGCTGAACTTGGCGTAGGCTCGCTGCCGTCGGTGGTGTAGTGTATCGTGCCGCCCTCGTAGGGCGAGTTCATGTGTACCAGGCCGTCCTCGCATATCTTGATGCCGGGCTGACGCATGTGTACAGAGAAGCCGTTGGATGCGTAGAATGGGAGTTCGGAGTCTCCTATTATACGGGTGAACTGTGCCTCGTCGTAGGTGCTGCCGTTGTTCCACGCGCGTTCTGCAAGGCCTGAAATTTTAGGCAGGAGATAGGTCTGCAGTTGGCGCGGAGAACGCAGTGTCTCGGCGAAAACATGGGCGTTAAGACCTATTACGTTCCCTTTGGCTCCGGGAACGACAGGGATTGCTGTGCCCTCACGTGTCGTGGGTGTCAGGCCTTTTTCAACCATCTGGAGAATGGTGTCGGAGGCCGGGCAGAGTTTCGACCGGTAGGCGCGGAATGCAGTGTATTCGTCGGTGTGTCCGCCCCAGTTCAGGCCGGGTTCTTCGGGATGGGCGCTGTACGACAGGTCGAAGTACAGGTGGTCGACGTTAGACAGGACGGTGGGATAGCCAGCGAGAACCGAGCGGTCTGTGACGCCCAGGTTGTTGTGCGAGCCCAGGGTCGACCAGCAGTTCACGCTGTAGACGTTCGGACGCACTGCCTCGTTGAAGGCATCGTCATGTCCGAGGGCGATTTCCTGCCAGCCTGACGTGCGCACGCCTTTGGTGGCGAGCATGTCGACTATGCGGCGCACCCATGCTGCGTGTACCTGCTGCTGTGTCTGCAGCGAGTTGTCTTTCATGAATTTCTGCACAGACGGCGCTCCGTTCCAGGCCCCGCGGGGCACCTCGTCGCCGCCGATGTGGATTGCTGACAGTGGCACGCCGGCCTCGCGGTACATGGCGATTATCTCGTCCGTGACTTTGTCCATGAAGCGGTATGGCCCTTCGAGTGCGGGATTCATGATGTTGTCATGGAACGACTGCGCCGAGGTGTAGCGGGACGTGTCGCCGTCCTCGATAAGGCGGTAGGTGTCGTCGCCACGGCGGTGGCGGCCTTCCATCGCGCGTATGGCTGCGCGGGCGTGTCCGGGTGTCTCGATTTCGGGTATCACCTCTATGCCGAGTACATTGGCTTCCTTGATCAGGTCTATGAAGTCCTGGCGCGTGAAGTGGCCGTTGGCGCTTCCGGCGGCATTGTCCGGGTCACCGTCACCGGCGAATATCTGTACGAGATGTTCGCTTTCGTCGGTCGTGTAGCCGCGGCGCGAGCCAATGTCGGTGAGTTCGGGAAGTCCGGGAATCTCGAGGCGCCACGCCTCGTCGTCGGCAAAGTGGAAATGCAGGCGGTTGAGGCGGTTGGCGCACATCAGCCGTAGAATCTGCCGCAGCGTTTTTGGCGACTGGTAGTTGCGGGCTATGTCTATCATCAGTCCGCGCCACGGCAGGTCGGGGCAGTCGTCGATCACTGCGTTAGGCAGTACGGCGCCGCGGTCCTTGCCGCCCATCACCTTGATCTGGAACGGCGCGTACACCGCCCATTGGCGCTCGGGTGCGCAGGCCACGACGAGGCTGTCGCCCGACACGGTGATTCGGTATGCCTCCGGGTTCGACTGATCGGGTGCCGGAGCGAACACAAGGTGTTGGATTGTGGATTCTCCGCCGGTCAGGCGCACGTTCTTGAACGAGGGTATTATATCGTATGGTCCGGGCTTCCAGTCGGTCTTTACCGATTCGTTGAAGTCGTACACCTCCGGTCCGTAAGGCATGTCGTCGCGGCCATTGCCGTAGCGCCACCGTCCGGGTTCGTCAATCGTCTCTCGGCTGTATTCTGCGGGACGGGTAGTGCCGTCGGCAAGCACGGTGTGGAAACCGTCGGGAGCGTACGAGCAGTTCACCAGGCGGCCGCGCGTGTCGATTTCTATCGTGACCGGTTCTTTCGCGTTCTTGAAGCGAGGCGATGTCAGAGCATAGTAGCCCGGGATAATCTCGATGATGCTGTCCTTCGGGTTGAGCGGAGTCATTTTTCTTGCGAACATGTTGAAGCACAGCCGGTCGAAGTCCATGTCGCCGCTTACGGTGATACGCTGGACATAGTGGTTGTCGGGGAGGTTGTCGCCTGAGGTCCATGTGACACGGGTCTGCGCCGGTACTGTGAGCGACGTGAGGCAGGAAAGAAGTATTACGGCTTTTTTCATGGGATTGGTAATTTTTTCAGTTGACGGATTTTATCTCTGCCTGGTCTACGAACCACAGTGTGCCGCTGACTTTGCGTCCGGGATAGGCTTCGGAAACAAGGCTTATGTAATTTCGCACCTGCTCGAAATTTTCTTTCGTGGGAGCTGAAGTGAATTTGTAGTCCAGGATTTCTATCGACCCGTCCGGGAAGAACATCAGTCGGTCGATGCGTCGCGTCGAGCCTTGTGCGAAGGCGTCGAGCGGGTTAGCCGGCGGGACAAACACCGAGGCCTCGTTGCGCGCGTATTCGGGTTCTGAGAACCAGTGCTCGATTTTCTCGCTCAAGGCCGGGTCCTCGAGGGCTGTACCTAGGTCGGCGCGATATTCGGCAAGAGCAGTGTCATCGACTTTGAAAAGCACGGCGGCGCGTTCGAACGCCGTGTCGAACGCTTCCTTTCCGGGCAGCGAGTCGAACTGCGACATCACGTAGTGCAGAAGCGTTCCGCGCAAGCGTGCCTCAGGATCATCGTAGTGGTCGTCGTCGGAATCCTGGCCTGTGTCCGGCTCGGTGTCCGCGTCACCGCCTGCGTCATCGCCGAGGGTGTCCACACACATCAGTTTCTGCATAAGCCCGTTCTCGTGAAGCACGTATCGTGGCTCGAGCGTGTCGATTCCGATGCCCTCGTATTCGCCGGTTTTCTCATCGTTCTGTCTTTCGGATGCCTTGTCGTTGTCTCTGGGCGTCGTCGGAGTACCGAATATGAGGTTGCCGCTGCCGTCGCACAGCGCGGGCAGGTCGGCGGTGAGATTCCGGATATCTTCTGAGATATTTCCGGGGGCGAGCCCCGACCTGAACGCGCCGGCAAGGAGACTGCCGAAGGCTCCGTCGCGGGCGTCTGCGGGATAGTAGACACACAGTTCGCGTTCGGGACGGGTGTAGGCTACATAGAGTTTGTTCAGCGAGTCGGTCATGCGGGCCGTGTAGTTCTCCTGGGCCTCTGCGTATACCGGCGAGTCCTTCTTGCGCAGCATGGCGGATGTGCGCACGCGCACTGCCGGAGGAAAGACTTTGTCGGGTATGCCCGGTACATGTCTCCGGCCTACCCAGATGTCTTCCTCCTGTCCGGCGAGTTTCCATGATGAGTAAGGCACATGTACGCAGTCGAATTCCAGACCTTTCGATTTGTGTATTGTCATTACCGTGACGGAGTCTGACGCCGGTGGCGACGAGACCGCGGCCCGGGAGCATTTCTTGTCCCAGAACTTCAGGAATGCGTGGAGCGAGTTGCCGTACTTCGACGAGTACAGCGCGACCAGGTCGACGAACGAGGCTATGAATGCCGCCTCCGCGGCGCAGACCTCCGGTCTAAGGCGGCGCGCTATGATTATCTCCGCCAGTGCTGACAGAGTGGCGGGATTCTGGTCGACTATGTCGCGTATCAGGGCGTCGCTGCTTATCGAGGATGTTTCGGCAATCGCGGGACCGGCTTTCACCGTCGGGTCGAAGGCGAGGGCCAGGGCCTCGTCGACACTGTGGCACGAGTGCATGAAGTAGTCGAAGCGGCACATCATTATCTGCACGTCATCGTATGTCGCGCGTTCGGCCTTTCCGTCTGACATCGCTTTCTCGGTACGGGTCGACTTCTCGATGAGTTTCATAAGTGCCACGACGGTACGTACCGACGTGGCGTTCCTCAGCAGGAGGCCTTCGTCACTCAGTACGGGAATGTCATTGAGCAGCAGGAAGTTTACGACTTTGGCCGCCTCATCGTTCTTGTTGACGAGCACAACAATCGAATTCCATCCGTAGCCTGCGGCGTGTTGCCGGCGTATCTCGCCGAGCATCAGCCCGAAGGCCTTTTCCTCGCTATCGCTGAGTTCGGGCTGGAACTTCGGTTCTGTCGCGCATTCCTCGCCTTCGGCGTCCGACTCCGTGTCGGCCGATATGTTGAAGAAACGCACGTAGCCTGTCAGGTCGCGGTTTTTAGGCGCGATCTGCTGTATCACGCCACGGTAACCGTCTATGCCTGTGCTTTCGGACAGGATGGTGAAGAGTGTGTTGTTGAAACGGACGATAGCCGGAGCCGAACGCCAGTTGGTGTTCTCGCTGACTTTGTCGCCGCGGATCATGCAGTTTCCCGGAAAGTCTTCTTTCTCGACTGTGGAGGCCAGCATCGAACTGTCCGAGTTGCGGAAACGGTAGATGGCCTGCTTCACGTCGCCGATTATCAGGTTGTCGTTCTCGTAGGCAAGCGACGATCCGACCAGTGGGCGTAGGTTGCGCCACTGCATCTTCGATGTATCCTGGAATTCGTCGATGAGGAAGTTGTGGAGGTTGACTCCCATGCGCTCGTAGACGAACGGGAATTCAGCCGTACCTATGATTTTGCCGAGCAGCGAGTTGGTGTCGGCCAGCAGCATGAGGTTGTTCTCGCGGCAGAGTCCCTGGAGATAGCCGGTTACGAGGCGCAGGAGGTCAATGGTGTTGATGTTCGCGCTAATGGCGCTCACGAAAGCGCGGCGGCTTAGACTTTCTGAGTAGAAGGTGAAGAAATCGTATATCAGGCGCAGGCCGTGCTCATCCTCTGGTGAGCCGTTTTTAGTGAAGAATTTCTCAGGAGGAAAGTCGCTGAAGGGTCCCGTTATAAGGTCCTCCATGGTTTTCGAGACGTCATCGTCGATGTGGATGTCCGCATCGCCTGCTTTCGCGGCGATTTTCTTCATGATTTTTTCGAAAAGCGGTTTCGGCGAACGTCCGAGGGCAACTTTCGGATTGGCATCGAGATAATCGGAGAGCGCCGAGGCGCGTTCGGTTATCTCGGCGTCGGCCCTGTCGGGATATTCGGCCAGGGCCTTCTTGAATGCAGTCATGAGCGACGGTTCGCCTAACCATGCCAGCAGGTCTTCGCGGAATGACTCGAAACGTTCGTCAAACAGTGTCTTGACGAATGACACAAGGTCGCCGAGGACTGCCGAGTTGCGGTTGAAGACATTCGGCTGCCGCCCTTTCGAGACCGCGTTCGTCATGTAGTCCGTAAGCCAGCGGCGCACGGGTATGCTTTCCACGCCTTTCGGGTCGAGGTTGAAACGGTCGAGCATCGTCGTCAGCGATTCCGTGATGGCCATGTCGGTGTCGAGTTCAAGTTCGTAGTCACCCTGGCGGTCGATTTCGCGGGCGAAGTTGCGCAGCACCGACTGGAAGAACGAGTCGATGGTCGAGACGTTGAAGAATCCGTAGTCCGTCAGCAGTTCGCTGAGTGCCGGTCGGGCGGCCTCGCGCAACTGGGCGTTGGTGCATCCGAAGTCGTCGCGCAACGCGGCGGCGAAAGAATTCTTGGTGTCATTGTCGCCGATCGAGCACAGTCCGTCGAGTTCACGGATGATGCGTTCCTTCATCTCGCCGGTTGCCTTGTTCGTGAAGGTTATGGCTAGTATGCGGCGGTGTCGGCGGGGCAGGCGTCTCGTCTTAAGCAGCGGGTCATCGATGTTAAGGCGGTATGTGCCCGTATCGGTGTCCTTGATGCCTATGAGGAGTTTGATGTACTGCAGGGCGAGGCTGTGGGTCTTGCCCGAACCAGCCGATGCTTTGTGTATGGTCAGCAATTGGCTTTTGCGATGAAGATGTTGGACGGATGGAAGTATGTCAGCCTTTGACTTTGAAGCCCCGTGCGGCCAGCAGGCGGCGCAGTTCGTCGCGGCGGTCTCCCTGGACGAGGATCTCGCCTCCCCGGGCCGAGCCGCCGGTGGCAAGGGCCTTCTTGAGACCGGAGGCTAATGCCAGAAGTTTTTCCTGGCCGAGTCCGTCGAGGCCCGTGATGATGGTGGCGGGTTTACCTCCGCGGCCCTTGCGCTCATAGCATAGCGTGGCGGTCAGGCTGCTGACTTCTGCCTTGTCATTCCCGGTCGCTTCTGCCGGGATGTCTTGTTCCTGAGGTTCGGCATCGGCGCCGGGCATTGTGCCGCGAAGGGCGGCGAGGGCGTCGGCCCAGTCGGATGCGGGTTTCATTGTTCGGCGTTTTCGTTGGACGAGGTGTCGGTTTCAAGGTACATGTCCTCGTGTTCGTCGAGGGTAGAGAAGTCGACACCGCGGGTGAGGTTCAGTTGCTGCAACTGATAGAGGACAGACATGTGCTCGGGCGGGAGGTTGGAGAAGAAGGTTCGCACCGAGTCCTGCGACATTCCGCCGGCATGGTCGAGCCAGCGTGCCGCTATGGCCATGTTGGTGTCGCGTGAAATGTCGTTGTCTGCAGCGATGGCATAAATCATGGCCACGCGGCAATAGTCGCCGGCGGTGAGGCTTGCGGTGTCGGCTGATGCGGTGAGTTCGTCGCATAGGCTCACGGCCTCGGCGTATTCGCCCTGTCGGGCCGCCTCGGAGGCGCGCTCAAGCAGGTCGGAGCGTTCGGGACCGCCGCACGAGCATAGGATCAGGGCGGTGATAAGTGTGAATAAGTATCTCATATTTTTAAGGTCACATAATGTCGTAGTCGATGTAGGTCGGGATTGCATACGGTCATGGCGTCTGCCCCGGCGATTATTTGCGGGAGCGCGACAGCCGGAGTACCATCGCCGTGCGCGGAGGCATGTATAGTTTCAGCCACTCGACGCCGGCCGGCGCGTAGAGCTGGTCGAATACGGTGAGGTGCTCGACCGACATGTCGATGTTTCCGTAGCCGCCGAAACGCGGTTCGTCGGTCGAGATGACGGGGATGTATTTTCCGGCTGGGGCGAGTATGCCGTAGTCGCTGAACGCCTTGGTCGGCGAGAAGTTGAACACGAACACGAGGTCGCCGCGCATGAAGGCCAGCACCTGGTCGTCGTCCTTCTCCCAGAGTTTGCGCACGGGCTTGCCCTGGAAGTTGTAGACGTTCTCGACGGTGTGTATCATCGCCTTGTCGAATTCGCCGAGGAAATGGTATTTAAGGTTGGGGTTGTCGACGAGGTCCCACTGGCGGCGCGCGTACTTGTATGACCATCCGTTGCCCTCGCGGGGGAAGTCGATCCATTCGGGATGGCCCCACTCGTTGCCCATGAAGTTGAGGTAACCGCCGTTGATGGAGGCCAGGGTGACAAGGCGTATCATCTTGTGCAGGGCCATGCCGCGTGCCACGACGGCGTCGTTGTCGCCGACCATCATGTGCCAGTACATCTCCTTGTCGATGAGGCGGAAGATGACGGTCTTGTCACCGACCAGGGCCTGGTCGTGGCTCTCGACGTAGGATATGGTCTTCTCGTCGGCACGGCGGTTGGTGAGTTCCCAGAATATCGATGTTGGATGCCAGTCCTCGTCCTTCTTCTCCTTGATGGTCTTTATCCAGTAGTCGGGTATGCCCATTGCCATGCGGTAGTCGAATCCCATGCCTCCGTCGGCGACAGGAAGTGCCAGCCCTGGCATGCCGGACATCTCCTCGGCGATGGTTATGGCCGCGGGACGGTACTCGTGGATGAGTTTGTTTGCGAGTGACAGATAGGTGATGGCGTTGGTGTCCTGACCGCCGTTGTAGTAGTCGCCGTAGCCCGAGAAGGCCTGTCCAAGACCGTGGTTGTAATAGAGCATCGAGGTCACGCCGTCGAAGCGGAAGCCGTCGAAGCGGTATTCGTCAAGCCAGAACTTGCAGTTGGACAGCAGGAAGTGAAGGACCATGTTCTTGCCGTAGTCGAAGCACAGCGAGTCCCAAGCCGGATGCTCGCGGCGTCCGTCACCGTAGAAGTACAGGTTGTACGAGCCGTCGAAACGGCCCAGGCCCTCGACCTCATTCTTGACGGCGTGCGAGTGGACTATGTCCATGATCACGGCGATTCCCATCGAGTGGGCGGTATCGATCAGGCTCTTGAGTTCCTCGGGTGTGCCGAAGCGCGACGATGCGGCGTAGAACGACGAGACGTGATAGCCGAACGATCCGTAGTACGGGTGCTCCTGTATGGCCATGATCTGTATCGCGTTGTAGCCGTCGGCCTGGATGCGGGGCAGTATGTTGTCGCGGAACTCGGTGTATGTGCCCACGCCCTCGCGTTCCTGTCCCATGCCGATGTGACATTCGTATATCAGCAGGGGCTTGGTGTCGGGGCTGAAGGTCTTTTCCTTCCACTTGTAAGGCTTGGCCGGCGCCCAGACCTGGGCGGAGAAAATCTTTGTGTTCTCATCCTGGACAACACGGGTAGCATATGCGGGTATGCGTTCTCCCTGGCCGCCGTCCCAGGCGATGAGTAGTTTATAGAGTTCCTCGTGATGCAGTGCGTCGGCGGGGAAATGGCCTTCCCATACGCCGTCCGAGTCCTCGAGACGGGTCAGAGCGTATTCCTTCGAGGGCTTCCAGTCGTTGAACTCGCCTATAAGCGAGATTGAAGTGGCATTCGGAGCCATCTCTCGGAATATCCACGATCCGTCGGCCAGACGGTGCAGGCCGAAATAGTTGTATGCGTTGGCGAAGTCGACGAGCGAGCCGGATCCGGCAGTTAGTTCGGCTTCCTTGCGCAGCGTTTCCTCGTGGCGTCCGTTGATGGCGTCGGCATAAGGCTCGAGCCACGGGTCATTCTTGATGATATTAAGAACCTTGCGGCGGGGTTTGCGTTTGGGAGCGGCTTTTTCGGCGGCTTTAGTCGCCTTCGCGTCAGTCTTATCGGCAACTTTTGCAGCCTTGGTCTCGGCTGAGGTTGCAGACTTCACGGATTTCTTTGCCGGAGTCTTGGCGGGCTTGGAGGTGCTCATATTCAGGTATAAATTTGGTATGCAGACAGGTTATGGCCGGCAGAGCGGGCGTTGCCCTGCCGATTAGACAAAGGTACAACAAATTTCCGTAAAACAAAGATTATTGCTTGCCCATAATTTCACAAAATTCTCTCTTTGCATGTCTTTCAGAATTAATACTTAAAATACGAGATGAAAAAATATTAATATTCGGGATTCCGAGAAGGGAAGAGGTTTATTTTATATTTAAAAAGGATGGCTATTCGCGGCATAATTTTTCAAAATGTTGTTTAATTTTAATTTTTATTGACTGAAATTTGGTTTTCGCGCGTTTTGTGCATACCTTTGTGCATCTCTCAAAAGCATCACTGCTGTGTGAACAAGAAATCTCTAATCCCAAATATTATTTTTATGAAGGTACAATTTACTAAGAGCATGGTTGCGGCACTTGCTATCGGTGCCCTTCCGTTGTGCGGCCACGCCAAGACCGGTGCGCCTCACACAGTCAAGGCTGACGTGCTTTTCGACAAGGTCACTTTGTCGTGGAACGCTCCGGCCGACGCCAAAGAACTGAAATGGCATGACGGTGACGATTACAATGGTGATGTCGCAGAGAGCACCAATCCTCAGAAGTCTGTGAAAACATGGGCAGCCGCGCGTTTCGATGCAAGCGACCTTAAGGCGACTGTCGGGGAGAAGGTTGTCGCTATCGATGTGTTCCAGTATCGTCTTGTCGCCGGCATGACAGCCTATGTCTATGAGAACGGCGTTGTTGTCGGCAAGGGCAACGGCGATATGAGCAAATACGAGAAGAACACATTCCAGCACATAGTTCTTTCCGAGCCTGTCGAAATCAAGGCCGGCAATGAATATATGTTCGCCGTCTGCTATGAGCATGGCTCGAACTTTGACTTTGTGGCCAACAAGGACCGAGCTACCGATGCTCCGGGCAAGGGTGATCTTTTTTCATCTGACGGAAAGAACTGGGTGCCTACCGGCGCAGGTGACTATATGATTACTGCCGTCCTTGCCAACGACGCGGACGAGGCGCCGGTCGGTTACAATGTATACGACGGAGCCGTATTGCTGACTCCTTCGCCGGTAACAGGGACATCTCTCGTTCTCGACGGACAGGCGGACGGCACACACAGTTATACAGTTGAGGCCGTATACGCAGAGGGTGCGTTAAAGGCTTTGCCTCTGGACGTCTTCACACGGAAGTTCGCAAGCACGGCACCCTCTCCCTCGTTCGGGGCATCAACGGTCAATGACCTCAGCGTGGGCCTGAAATGGACAGCTCCGCTAATGGGCGGCCCGTCGCTCACGTGGTCGGCAACAGACCAGGTCGGTGTATCCATCGGAGGCACCGCTTCGTCGAAGACCAAGGTCTGGATTCGCAACCAGTTCGAGCCCAACGACCTTGTGGCATTCGCCGGTGGCAAAATCACGGCTGTCAACTATGTATTTAAAGAATCCGTCATGTCACAGGTCACGGCGTGGGTCATGGAAGACGGCCAACTTATCCAGGCAGTCGACATGGATGCTGAATCTGTCGCCGCAATACAGCCGGGGCAGAGGATAAAGATAACTCTTGCACAGCCTGTTGAAATCAAGCAGGGCCACTCATATGCCTACGGACTGTATGTGATGCACACCCCCAAAGCCCATCCCATGAGCGTAGATGCATCCGAGGGAGTGAATGTCAAGGGCAACTCGTTCTCTACATCATCGCCTGACAGCAAAGATTTCCTCAAGTCCAAGCCCTCGTGGAAAACCCTCGCGTCCGGCGGTATTGCGGGCAACTGGCTCATGACCGCCGACATCGAAGGCGCAGCCGCCATTTCCGATGCAGTCACATACGAACTCAGCCGCAACGGCGAGCCTCTGGCAACCGGTCTCGCGGCTCTCTCGTATGACGATACCGTAGAAGCCCCCGGTGTCTATTCCTATACACTTGTGTCTAAAGCCGGGTCGCGTACGGGAGAAGGCGTGTCCACCGACGTTACGGTTGCCCTTCCGGCTGCCTACGCCGCTCCCCTGATTGAGGACGCAGCCTTCGACGAAACTACCGGCGACATCAGCATCGCTTGGAATACAGACAAGGAACTTTCGCACTACGGGGATGCCACTTATCAAGTCGGTTTCGATGAGGAAATGACCATGATGTGGGGCTCGCAGTTCACTGCCGACGAACTCGGCGCATACAAAGGTCTGTCGATCGAGCGACTGAAATTCATTGTCGGCTCAGCCGTCGCCGGACTTAAGGTCGGCGTCTACACAAAGTCAGGCAAGGCCCTTTCGGAAGTCGACCTGTCGGGCGAAACCGTACAGCCCCTCGCCCTCTATGAACTGAAACTGCCCACTCCCGTCGAGATAAGCGGAGCCGAGGACCTCGTCCTGGCGTACAGCGGCACACTCGCAGCCGGCACTTCGCCCATAATTCTCGACGCAGGCCCCCTTGTACAGGGTGGCGCGCGCGTAAGTCTCACCGGCGGTGCTTCGTGGATGAACCTCGGCACCATCAACTCGACTTACAACAATTATAATATTGCTATCTCGGCTATTGCCGTCGATAAACCTGAGGCCAAGACCCGTGGCGTCGAAATGCGCGGACAGACCCTGAACACACTCCCTGCACGCGTCGCCATGGTCGAGAACCGCGAATTCGGTGTCGAGATTCCGGCATCGGAGATTGTCGCCGCTCCTGTCAGGAAAGCAAGCGAACGTCCCCGTGTCGCATCGTTCAATGTATATTGCAACGGTGAGAAAACAGCGTCCACCTCCGAGACTTCGTATGCAGGTAAGGTTCCGGGTTATGGAAAGTTCACTTACCATGTGACCGCTGTCTACACCAATGGATGGGAATCGCCGGCATCGCAGAAACTTACCTATAGCCGCAGCATAGCCCAGAAGGCCCGCGCACCCTACGGACTCAATGGCACACTCAAGGCAGACGGTGCCGCTGAACTCTCCTGGCAGGCTCCCGGCGAGGCTACGGTCCTTACCTACAATACTACTCCCATCACATATGGATTCGGTCTGACCGGCTCGAATATCGAGACCTATGCCGCCCAGAAATTCCCTGCAGACCAACTCGCAGCCCATGTAGGCAAAAAAATCTCGCACATCACTTTCGGTCTGCTTGACAACAATCTGAAGAGCGCCGAGGTAATCGTTGTTGTCGATGAGAACATCATGTACAGCCAGAGCGTCGATGTCAAGAATATTGTCAAAGGTGTCAACGATGTCCGTCTCAACGAGCCTTACGAGATTGTCGCCGGACGTAACATAGGCGTAGGATACCACATTGTCTACAACAGTGGAGTGAAACCTATTGCTTGTGATGCCGGCCCGGCAGTTCCCAACTGGGGTGACCTCTTCTCCAAATCCGGCAGCCCCGGCTACTGGTACTCTAACCTTGTCAAGAATAAATTCGACTGGAACATCTATGCGTCGGCAATACTTTCGGCAGCCGATACGGAGGTAGTGGTCAAGGACGCACCCAAAACCGCATCCCGTGCCGGCGAAACTTCACCGGAACTCACATACAATGTCTACTGTGACGGAACCCTGGTTGCCGAAGGTCTTAAGACAACGACCTACACTACCGGCGCAAATGCTTACGGTACGTATCACGTTACCGCAGTGGATGAATCGGGAGAGTCCGGCGAATCGAACCTATTTACTCTCAAAGGTGAATCAGGTGTCGGCGACATATTCGAGGACAACGGTAGCGATTCCAACGCACGCTACTACAACCTCCAGGGTGTTGAAATCGAGCGGGCTACAGCCGCCCCCGGAATCTATATACGCAAATCGGGTGCCGGAGTCGCAAAAGTCATCATACGATAAATGCCTACGGACCTATGAATGATTCCGGCCGCGCCGGAAACTAATAGAATACCATATTTATAAAGGCGGTGTGTCAGAAAAGCAATGACACACCGCCTTGTTCATACGTCGAGTCCTGATGCATTCTGTATTGCTCAGGGCTTTTTATCCTTGCTTCTATCAAAAGTCAAATTGATTTTCTTTTCTCGACATTTTTCTAAAAAATCAGCATAAAGAAACGGCCCATAGTAATTGTTGTTGGTCTTGTCGATTATCCAGTAATATACGCTGTCAGTCCCCATGGGATATTTATAGTTCATTTTGTCATAGTAGATTGCGTCGGGATTACGTCCTTGTGGATCCTGTTGGGCTATAATGTATCGTTCGTTATAATTGTAATTGACAATAAATGGCGGTATGTCAATGGGCCCAAAAATAGCGTTGTTATCCGCATAATACTCATATCCACCTCCAAGATCACAGGTATCCTCGTTAGGAAACAATATGCTTAAACATATCAAACCGAAAACAATAAGCAAAATTATTTTGAAAGTGGTTTTTACTTTCATGGCAAAATATTTGATGAAAGGGATTTATGTTAGAGATATTTAAATCAGTAAAACGCCTTAATTTCGGCAATAAAATTGTTTTATTGCCGAAATTAAGGTCGGTATTTTGGATGGGGATGATGTCAGAGGGTCGGGGGGAGGAGTTCGGTGAGGGTGGGGTGGGGGTGGATGGTGCGGTTGATCTGGGCGGAGGTGAGGCCGAGGGTGACGGCGAGGTGGGCTTCGCCGATGAGGGTATCGGCGGAATCATCAAGATGCGTCCTGTCGTGGCGTCGGTGACGGTCTTGAGGAGGCCGTCGGCATGGCCTATGGCGCGGGCGTATCCGTTGGCGGCGACGGGAAGTTTGCGGACGATGACCTCGTGGCCGGCTTCGCGGGCAGAGGACTCGGTGAGTCCGGTGGAGAATGCCTCGGGACGCGAGTAAATCACCGAAGGAATGTGGCCGAGGTTCGGCAGGGCATTGTTTTCCGAGTCAGCGGATGGTGTTCCGGTGAAATCTGTCGCGGCGAGAATCGTGGCCTGGGCTTCGGCGACGTGGGCGAGCATCGGCAGCGTTCCGGCGCAGTCGCCGATGGCGAAGACTCCCGGACGTGTGGTGGCGAAAGTCACGGGGTCGGTGACGATGCGTCCGCGACGGTCGAGTTCGATTCCTGCGTGGTCGGCGCCTTCGGGAACAACGGGCGTGCGGCCAGTTGCCATGAGCACGACATCCGCGACAACTGACTGTTCCTTGCCACGTGAAGTGTAGGTGACACGGCGTTTTCCGTCGGGTTCCGCGGTGACGGAATGTGCTGCGGCGCCGGTGGTGATTCGGATGCCACGGCGCTGGAGCATCGAGCGGAGACGGCGTGCGATATCGGCGTCGAAAACGGGTAGTATCTCCGGAAGGAATTCGATAACGCTGACCTGTGAGCCGAAGTCGGCGTATGCCGAGGCGAGTTCGAGACCGATGACGCCGCCGCCGATAACGCAGAGCGATTCGGGCACGGAGTCAAGACCAAGCATGGCGTCGGAGTCGGCGCAGAGTTCGGCGCCGGGAATAGGCAGGACGGCGGGACGCGAGCCGGAGGCGATGACGGTGCGCGTGGCCTCGTAGACAGTGTCTCCGGCAACGACACGACCGTCCTCATCGAAACGGGCCACGTCGCTCACAACGGTGCAGCCCGAAAGCAGAGAGGCGATGTCGGCGCGGAGGCCTTCGACGGTCTTGTTTTTGTGCTCGCGTGCGGCATCGATGTCGAGTGTGGCGCCGGCAGTTCCTCCGATGCCGAGAGCCGCCCCCGAGCGTGCCGCGGCCAGGGCCGAAGCCGTGGCGCACAGGCACTTGGTGGGGATACAGCCCCGGTTGAGGCAGGTGCCTCCGAGGTGATTCTTCTCAATAAGGACTACTTTACGGCCCTTCGCGGATTCGGAGGCGGCGAGCGAATAACCGCCGGGACCTCCGCCGATGATAAGGGTGTCGCAGGTGACTATGTTTTCTTGCATAGTTGTTTAGGTTGGAAAGATTTCTGATTTAATCGGATCAGAGATCTTTTACGGTGAGACGCGGGGTGAGAGCCGCCTGAGTGTCGTCCGGATGACGGACCGGGGTGTCGTGGGGAGCGTCCTTGACTGTGTCGGGCGACTCGACGGCTTCGGCGGCGATGCGGCGCATGACGTCGATGAAGGCATCGAGGGTCTCGAGCGACTCGGTCTCGGTAGGCTCGATCATCAGCGACTCATGGAAGAGCAGCGGGAAGTAGATGGTAGGTGCATGGAATCCGAAGTCGAGCAGGCGCTTGGCGATGTTGAGTGTTGTCACGCCGGAGGACTTGTCGAGCAGGCCGTCGAATACGAACTCGTGCTTGCAGCGTCCCTCGATGGGGAGTTTGTAGAGGTCGCGGAGCGAGTCCTTGACATAGTTGGCGTTCAGCGTGGCCAGGGAGCCAGCCTCAGCGATGCCTTCGGCTCCGAGCGTGAGGATGTAGGCGAGAGCTTTCAGTTCGACCGTGAAGTTGCCGAGCCACGCCGAGATGCTGCCCAGAGCCTCGGGGGAGTCGGTCACGACGGAATAGAGGCCGGTGGCCTCGTCGAACTCGACGCGCGGATTAGGCAGGAAAGGCTCGAGGCCGGCGCGTACGCCGACGGGACCCGAACCGGGACCGCCGCCGCCATGGGGTGTCGAGAAAGTCTTGTGGAGGTTGATGTGCATGACGTCGAAGCCCATGTCGCCGGGACGTGCCACGCCGAGCATCGGGTTGAGGTTCGCGCCGTCGTAGTACATCAGCGCTCCTGCCTCGTGGACTGCGGCGGCTATGGCAGGGATGTTTTTCTCGAACATGCCGGTGGTGTTCGGGTTGGTCATCATCACGGCGGCGACAGTGTCATCGAGTTTAGACTTCAGGTCATCTACGTCGACCGTGCCGTCGGGAAGGCTGCGCACCTCGACGATGGTATAGCCGCAGACGGCGGCAGAAGCCGGATTGGTGCCGTGGGCGCTGTCGGGAACTATGACGCGGGTGCGGCGTGTGTCGCCGCGGCTGTCATGGTAGGCGTGAATCACCATCAGGCCGGTGAGTTCGCCGTGTGCGCCGGCGAAGGGGTTGAGGGTGAAGCGGGCCATGCCGCCGATTTCGGCGAGCATCTTCTGCAGGGTGTCGTATGCGCGGAGCGCACCCTGGACCGTCGAGGCCGGCTGCAGGGGATGGAGTCCGCTCCAACGGCGGTCGGCGGCGACCTCCTCGTTGATCTTCGGGTTGTACTTCATTGTGCAGGAGCCCAGAGGATAGAAACCCGTGTCGACCCCGAAGTTGTTTGTCGACATGTTGGTGTAGTGGCGCACGAGCGTCGGCTCGTCTACCTCGGGGAGTGCGGGAGCCTTTTCGCGGGTCAGGGTTTCGGGCAGAGGCGCGGCCTCGGGAAAATCGTAGTCGGGAAGGGCCCAGGCACGCCGGCCCGGATGCGAGAGGTCGAATATCAGTTTGCTGTACAGATTCTTATTCATGGCCGGCAAGTTTTTTGAAGAGTGAGACAAGACGGTCGACATCCGAGGGCGAGCGGCGCTCGGTGACGGCGATGACCAGACAGTCATCATCGATTTTAACGCCGGGGAGCAGACCTTCGGCCGCACCGGCTTCCAGTGCCTCGTCGGCTGTGAAGCCCTTGAGACGGACGGCGAACTCGTCGAGGAAGGGACGGGCAGGGAAAAGCGGCTCGGCGACACCGGCCCCGACGAGGCGGCGCAGGGTCTCGGCGGCGGCGTTGTGGCTGCGGGTGCAGACCTCGCGGAGACCCTCGGCACCCATCACGCCGAGATAGATTGCGGCACATAGAGTCATCACGCCCTGGTTGGAGCAGATGTTGGATGTAGCCTTCTCGCGGCGTATGTGCTGCTCGCGGGCCTGGAGGGTGAGGACGAATACACGCTGTCCGTCGGCATCGCAGGTCGCGCCGACGATGCGGCCCGGCATCTTGCGCATCAGGGCCTTGGTGGTACACATGTATCCGAGTCCCGGGCCGCCGTAGTTCATCGGCAGGCCGAGCGACTGGGCCTCGCCGACGGCAATGTCGGCACCCCACTCGCCGGGACTGCGGAGAACGCCGAGAGCCGAGGCGTAGGTGTCGACGACGAGGAGGGCGCGGCGGCCGTGAACGGCCTCGGCAACACCGCTGAAGTCCTCGACAACGCCGTAGCGGTTGGGCGATGCCAGGATGACACCTGCGGTGTCGTCGGCCAGCATGGACTTAAGAGCCTCGATGTCGGTGGCGCCGTCCTTCTCGGGAACGGTGACAATGTTGACGCCATGGTAGCGTGCGTATGTGTCGGCAACAGCGCGGTGGCGCGGATTGAGAGTGGCCGAGACTAGCACCGTGTTCTTGCGTCGAGCGGCGGCAACGCACATCATCATGGCCTCGGCGACGGCAGTGGCGCCGTCGTAAAGCGAGGCGTTACTGACGTCAAGGCCGGTGAGTTCGGCCATCATCGACTGGTACTCGAAGATATACTGCAGTGTGCCCTGTGAGATTTCAGGCTGATATGGTGTGTAGGAGGTCAGGAATTCGCTGCGGGCGGCGATGGAGGCGACCACCGAGGGAGTGTAGCGGTCGTACCAGCCGGAGCCGGCGAAGCAGGTGAGCGTGCGGTTCTCGTCGCACAGGGCGTCGAAGAAAGCACGCACCTCGTCCTCGGCCATTGCGCGGGGCAGATTGTACGGAGCCTTCAGGCGCAGTTCGGCAGGGACGTCGCTGAAGAGGTCGTCGAGCGAGGATGCGCCGCAGCGCCCGAGCATCGTCGCGATGTCCTCGGGCGTATGGGGAAAGTATCTCATCGGCTGAAAGGATTAGTGGTTGCCTTCGGTGGCGCAGAAGCCGTCGTATGAATCCTGGTCCATGAGGGAGTCGAGTTCCGAGGGATCGGTGATCTCGACCTGGATAATCCAGTTGGCAAGGGCGTCCTTGCCGATAACTGTGGGGTCGGCCTCGACAGCCTCGTTGGTCTCGAGGACCTTGCAGGCAACGGGAGCGAAGAGGTCGCTGGCGGCCTTGACCGACTCGATGGCTCCGAAAGCCTCGCCTGCGGCGAACTCATCGTCGGCGAAAGGCATCTCGACGTAGACGATGTTGCCGAGTTGCTTGGCGGCATAGGGAGAAATGCCGACATAACCTGTGTTGCCTTCTACTCGTATATATTCGTGGGTGGGTGCGTACTTAATCATGATTCTGTGGATTAAAAAGTTTGGCGTTATTGTGAATTTCGGGCTATTTCTTGTACTGGGGAGTGTAGAAGCGTTTCTTGACAACGGTGGCGGGAGCCGTGCGGCGACGGATGCTGACGAGAAGTTCGGTGCCGAGTTTCACGTGGTCGATGTCGAGCATGGCGAACGCGATGGACTTGCCGAGGGAAATCGAGCGGTAGCCGGTTGTCACGTAGCCCACGGGTTTTCCGTCCCTGTCGGTGACCTCGTAGCCGTGGCGGGCGATTGCGGGGCCTTCGAGTTCGAGGCCTGCGAGGCGGCGTGTCACGCCTTTCTCCTTCTGGGCCTTCAGCGCGTCGCTGCCGAGGAAGCCCTCGGGCTTGTCGAGTTTCACGAAAATCGACAGACCGGCCTCGAGTGGAGTGATGTCATCGGCGAGTTCGTCGCCGTAGAGCGGCAGACCGGCCTCGAAGCGGAGCGTGTCGCGACAGCCAAGACCGCAGGGCGCAACCTTGGCGTCCATGAGCCGGCGCCACATACAGGTGATTGTCTCTGCGTCGGCGTAGATCTCGAAGCCGTCCTCGCCGGTGTAGCCCGTGCGGCTGAGCAGAATGGGAGTGGCCTTGTCGCCGAGGACCTTGAAGGTGTAGAACTTCAGGTCGGAGCCGTCGAGACCGAGAACGTCCATGACGGTCTTCTCGGCGTCGGGGCCCTGGACGGCAAGCTGGGCGCAGTTGTCGCTGAGGTTCTCGACCATGACGTCGAATCCCCCGGTCTGCGCCATGATGTGGGCGACATCCTTGTCGATGTTCGCGGCGTTGATGACGAGCAGGTACTTGCCGCCGTCTAGGGAGTAGGCGAGCAGGTCGTCGACGGTGCCGCCGTCGGCGCGGCACATCATGCCGTAGGCCACATGGCCGGGAGCCAGGGCTGCGGCGTCGTTGGTGAAGATGTGGTTGACGAAGCGCAGGGCATCGGGTCCGGTGACGAGGACCTCGCCCATGTGGGAGACGTCGAAGACTCCGACGGCGTTGCGCACGGCATTGTGTTCGTCGACAATGCCGGCATACTCGAGGGGCATGTCGAAACCTCCGAACTCGACCATCTTGGCGCCGAGGGCACGATGGTCGCCGTTGAGGCATGTTTTCTTGATGTTTTCGTTTTCCATGGGAAAATATATTGGGTTTTGCTGTTTTGGCGATGTGTCGATGCGGAGCCACGCAGGGTCGCGGTACGAGCGCTCGATGTCCTCGATGGCTGCGATGTCAGTCGGAGTGAGGGCGTAGGAATCCTCGGCAAGTCCGCTGACGAGTCCGCGGTGGAACTCCTCGAAGGACATTTCGGGCCGCAGGGTTCGGGCTGTGGTGATTCGTGCCTCTACCGATGTCACGCCGTGGGAGGCGAGTTTCGCGCGAGAGGGGGTGATCGCGCGGGACATATTGGGATAGTCGGTGTCGAAAAGCATTGTGCTGTGGGATATGGCCCGCTCGCCGAGGCGGTAGAATGCTCCGCCTGAAATCTTACGTCCTCCGACCGTGACATCGTTGCGTCCCGACGGCTCGGCGTCGAAGCCCATTGAGCGTAACTGCCGCGCGACGAGACGTGTGTATTCGCCGAAGGCCTCCTCGTAGGTCCGTCCCCTAAGGTCGCAGATGTGGCTTATCATGATGTTTCCGCCGTCGGCGTATACCGCGCCTCCGCCCGAGCGGCGGCGAACCACGTCGATGCCCTTGTCGCGGCAGTATCGGAGGTCGACCTCAAGAGGAATCTCCTGATGTCGGCCGCATATGACCGTCGGCTCCACAACCCAGGTAAAAATACACGAAACGGAGGGCAGCGTGCGCGCCACCCATTCCTCGGCGGCGAGAAAAAACGACAGACGGCGTCCGTGACCAACCGGCGCGAAGGGAAAAACTATCTGTTTCATGGAATTGTCGGTTTCCGGCTAAAAACAGGTGAATCGTAACTTACGCCCAAATGTACGAAATAATTCTCTAACTCGCAAATGCCGTGTCGTTTAATCGGCAGGCATTTTGTTTATCCGAAAAGCGCCCATCTGTGTTAAAAAAATAAAAAATAATATAGGGATGTATTGATAATTCGGAAAAAGTGTTTACATTTGCATGTGTGTTTTTCATAGTATTAGATTAAGATAAAGGTTTAAAGGAAAAGAGTTGTCGCGAGACAATTCTTTTTTTATATGTCAATGTGAGGGATAAATTGTTGTGAGACAGCGACACCTTACTGTTTCGCTTATGGTGTAAAAGCCATCGCTGACGTCAGGTGAGGCCGAAAACGCTAAAAAATAACGATTGGACGGGCGAGGACAGGCACGATTGCCTGACGAAACGCGCGGTCTATTTATAATGCGGACTATTTATAATGGTCTATTTATAATAATGTGTAAATGGTGAAAAATTTCTTTAATAGGTGGCGGTTTTCATTCATAACTTATGAAAAATTTTGTACCTTTGCATCGCAAAGCCAGAAGGCTTTGATGACAAGGCCGGCATACGCATGGGCCACGCATATCGAAACACAGCCAAATATTTCTAAACTAACACTATATCGTAAAACAACCCACAGTTATGAAAATCGAAAAAATCATCGGTCGTGAAGTCCTTGACTCGCGCGGCAACCCCACAGTAGAAGTTGATGTATATCTCGAAAGCGGCGCCTTCGGCCGTGCCTCAGTTCCCTCAGGCGCATCGACCGGCGTGAACGAGGCTCTTGAACTCCGCGACGGTGACAAGAAGCGTTACATGGGCAAAGGCGTACTCAAAGCCGTAGCCAATGTCAACGGTCCCATCGCCCAGGCTCTCGTAGGCATGAGCGCCCTCGACCAGATCAAGATTGACGAGACCATGATTGCCCTCGACGGCACCGACACCAAGTCGAACCTCGGCGCAAACGCCATTCTCGGCGTATCGCTCGCAGTCGCCAAGGCCGCTGCCAACTATCTTGACCTCCCCCTCTACAAATACATCGGCGGCTGCAACACCTACGTTCTGCCCGTTCCCATGATGAACATCATCAACGGTGGCGCTCACTCCGATGCCCCCATCTGCTTCCAGGAATTCATGATCCGTCCTATCGGCGCCACCTCGTTCCACGAAGGCATCCGCATGGGCACCGAGGTATTCCACAACCTAAAGACTGTCCTGAAAGAGCGCGGCCTCTCGACCGCAGTCGGTGACGAAGGCGGTTTCGCTCCCTCGCTCGACGGCACCGAGGACGCCCTCAACGTCATCATCAAGGCTATCGAACTCGCAGGCTACGTACCCGGCAAGGACGTAACCATCGGTCTCGACTGCGCTTCGTCCGAGTTCTACAAGGACGGCGTCTACGACTACACCTGGAAACAGGGTGCCGAGGCTCCCAAACTCTCGTCGAAAGAGCAGGCCGAGTTCCTCAAGGACCTCATCGAGAAATACCCCATCGACTCGATCGAGGACGGTATGGCCGAGAACGACTGGGAAGGCTGGAAGGTTCTCACCGACCTCATCGGCGACCGTTGCCAGCTCGTAGGCGACGACCTCTTCGTAACCAACGTCAAGTACCTCAAGAAAGGTATCGAGATGGGCTGCGCCAACTCAATCCTCGTCAAGGTTAACCAGATCGGTTCGCTCACCGAGACCCTCCGCGCCGTAGAACTCGCACAGCGCAACAACTACACCGCCGTCATCTCGCACCGTTCGGGCGAGACCGAGGACGCTACAATCGCCGACATCGCCGTCGCCACCAACGCCGGCCAGATCAAGACCGGTTCCGCCTCGCGTTCCGACCGTATGGCCAAGTACAACCAGCTCCTCCGCATCGAAGAGGAACTTGGCGAATCCGCAGTCTATGGCTACGGTAAGAAGACAAAACGTCCCCAGGACTAATCTCCGCAAACACATAGCCGAGCTTACCAAGGCCCGCTGAGAAAGCAAAGCCCTTCGCGACGGGCTTTGTCATTGTTTGGGGAAGGGCAGGGCATGGTTGGAAAAATTCAGTTTGTGTGTTTCAGTGTTTTAGCGTATCTTTGCCGGAGATAAGAACCAATCCATCACAAAGTCACACCAGCCATGCTAACACCCCAACAGCGAGCCGAGATAATAGCCCTGATTCACCGCGAGGTTGTCCCCGCGACAGGATGTACCGAACCCGTAGCCGTAGCCCTGGCCGTAGCGCGTGCGGCCGAAGAGGCCTGCGGGAACTGCGGAGGCAGCCGCGAGAACGTGCGCAAGGTCGAGTTGCGCCTCAGCGCCAACATCATCAAGAACGCAATGGGCGTCGGAATCCCCGGAACCGGAATGACCGGACTGCCGATAGCGGTCGCCATGGGCGTGCTGCACGGCCACAGTTCCGCGCAACTCGAGGTACTTTCCGGACTGTCAGACGAACAGATAGCGCTTGCCGGAAAATTTGTCTCGGCCCCTGGAGCGATAAGCATCGACCTTGAGACGGCAGACTGCGACAAACTGTACATCGACGCCACAGTGACTACAAGCGACGGACATTGCGGCCATGCCATAATTTCGGGCGCACACACACACTTCGTGCTTGTAGAGCGCGACGGCGAGGTAGTGCTTGACCTGCGCCAGAAGGGTGCGGGCGAGGACGGAGAAAGCGATCCGCGTCTGAACATGGCCACAGTGTGGGACTTTGCCATGAACACACCGGTCGACGAGATAGCCTTCATGCTCGAGGCGCGCAGGCTGAACAAGGCCGCCGCCGAGCAGGCCATGATAGGATGCTACGGCCATCAGGTAGGTCGGACCCTGCATTGCGCCCGCCAGCGCTCGGTGATGGGCGACTCGGTATTCTCGCGCATGCTATCGTACACATCGGCCGCCTGCGACGCACGCATGGGCGGCGCAAGTGTCGCCGTGATGTCCAATTCCGGCTCAGGCAACCAGGGCATAGCCGCCACGATGCCCGTGGTGGTCTACGCCGAAGAAAACTTCGCCGACGAGCCGACAACGATACGCGCCCTGACGCTAAGCCACCTTACCGCCATATATATCAAGCAGAGCCTCGGCCGGCTCTCGGCCCTGTGCGGCTGCGTGGTCGCCGCCACAGGCTCGGCTGCCGGACTGTGTTACCTGATGGGCGGAGACTACGAGCAGGTGTGCGGAACAATCAAGAACATGGCCGCAACGCTCACCGGCATGATCTGCGACGGCGCCAAGGCATCGTGCTCGCTGAAGGTCACCTCCGGAATCTCGACAGCCGTCATGGCCGCCATGATAGCGATGGAAGGCCAGACCGTAGGCTCGCTCGAGGGCATAGTCGACGATGATGTCGACCGCACCATCGCCAACCTCACGCTGATAGGACGCGAGGCGATGACGCAGACCGACGCCACCATCCTGCGTATCATGACAACCAAATAAAGGCCAGTGTAAAAATTAATGGAGGTAAAAATTAACCGCGCACACCGCGTCTACGACCTCAAATAATTGCCGTTAATTGCGAAAATATTGCTAACTTTGCATCTGAAATAGGCAGACGGATTCACCGCCTGCAGTTTAGCATATTGACACGATGAACGGAGAATTCAAGATGGTGGCCAAGACCCTGAAGGGCCTTGAGGCCGTACTTGCCGACGAGTTGCGCGCTCTCGGCGCAAAAAATGTGGAACCGGGCCGACGTATGGTTGCCTTCGAGGGTGACCTCGAGATGCTTTACAAGGCCAATCTGTGCTGCCGCACGGCATTGCGCATACTTAAGCCTTTCTACACATTCAAGGCCGCGGATCCCGATTCGCTCTACGACTGCGTTAAGGCTTTCGACTGGGGCTCGCTGCTGACTCTGGCCAAGACCTTCTCGCTCGACACCGTTGTCAATTCCGACACTTTCACTCACTCACGTTTCGCCACCTATCGTGTCAAGGATGCGATAGTCGACTGGTTTGTCGACCGTTATGGAGCCGACAAGCGTCCGCGCGTGCGTCTCGATGACGCCGATGTGCGAATCAATGTCCACATACAGGGTGACACTGTGACCCTTTCGCTCGACTCGTCAGGCGAATCGCTGCACAAGCGCGGCTGGCGTGCCGCACAGACCGAGGCGCCGATAAACGAGGTCCTCGCCGCAGGCATACTCCTGATAGCAGGCTATGACGGTTCGAAGCCATTCCTCGACCCGATGTGCGGTTCGGGCACATTCCTTGTGGAGGCCGCCATGATCGCAGCCAACATAAATCCCGGTGTCTACCGCAAGAACTTCTCGTTCGAGCACTGGCCCGACTTCGACGCCGAACTCTTCGAGCGCCTGTGGAACGACGACTCGGCCGAGCGTGACCCCGCCTGTCCCATAATCGGAGCCGACATATCGCCTGCCGCAGTAGAGATAGCGCGTCGCAATCTCCGCGCCGCCGGTGTCGCAAAATATGTCGACCTGCAGTGCAAGGCCCTTTCGCAATGGGACGAGGCTCCCGCATCAGAAGGCATCATAGTGACCAACCCTCCCTACGGCGAGCGCATCTCAGCGCCCGACATGGACGCGCTGTACGAAGGTATAGGCGACAAACTCAAGCACGTGTTCACCGGCTGGGAAGCCTGGATTATCGGTTACCGCGAGGAGTATTTCCGCAAGATCGGCCTCGCGCCATCAACCAAGATCGAACTCCTGAACGGCTCGCTCGAATGCCAGTTGCGCCAGTACATCATCTTCGAGGGTACCAAGCGCGATTTCCGTGCCGCCGGAGGCAAACTCAAGGATATCCGCCAGATGGACAAAGGCCGCGAGCGCGACCGAAAGACAGCTGGACGCAAGCCCTTCGGCGACAGGAAACCATTTGGCGATAAGAAATTTTTTGGTGACAGGAAGCCGTTCGGAGAGCGGAAATCGTTCGGCGAGCACAAACCTTTTGCCGAGAAGCCCTTCGGCAAAAGATTCCAGAAAGACGCGCCCGTCGAGGAGAAGCCCGTCAGCGACAATCCTTTGGCAGCACGACGCAATCCCGACGCGCTGAAGTCAATCCTCGGACGCACACCCAAACTCCCGCCACAGGAAGGTCCCATCATGCGCTCGCGCGGCTGGAAGAAGAAAGACTGATTCCGGCTTCATAACCCTTACTCCCCCTCCATCGACATACAATGACATTCGAAGAACTCGACCTTACCGACGACGTCCTCGACGCCCTCTACGATATGCACTTCGACGAGTGCACCCCAATTCAGGAACAATCCATTCCCCTCGTACTCGAGGGCCGCGATCTCATAGCCGTTGCGCAGACCGGCACCGGCAAGACTGCGGCATACCTGCTTCCTGTCATCTCCCGGCTACAGAGCGAGAATGCTCCGACCGACGCCATCAACTGCATCGTCATGGCTCCCACCCGCGAACTCGCGCAGCAGATCGACCAGCAGATGGAAGGTTTCGCCTACTTCATGCCAATCAGTTCCGTGGCAATCTACGGAGGCACCGACGGTCCCACATTCGCACGTCAGCAACGGGGGCTCAAGAACGGCGCCGATGTCGTGATAGCCACGCCGGGACGCCTGCTCGCCCATCTCCAGATGGGTTACGTCGACCTGTCGCACGTGCAGTACTTCATTCTCGACGAGGCGGACCGAATGCTTGACATGGGGTTCTATGACGATATCATGCAGATAGTACGTCAGTTGCCGGCAGAGCGTCAGACCCTGATGTTCTCTGCCACAATGCCTCCGAAAATCAAGAAGATGGCCTCGGAGATACTCCGTGACCCCGCGGAAGTGAAGATTGCCGTCTCGCGTCCCGCCGACGGCATCCAGCAGTCGGCATTTATCTGTCACGAGGCACAGAAGACGCCGATACTCAGACACCTGCTGAAGACTGTATGCTCGAAACGCGTCATAGTCTTCGCTTCGTCCAAACTTAACGTCAAGGACCTGTACCGCGACCTGCGGCGCGCAGGCGTGAACTGCGCGCAGATCCACTCCGATCTCGAGCAGAAGGAGCGTGACGAGGTGATGCTCGGTTTCCGTGCCGCGCGTATCGACGTGCTAGTAGCCACAGACATCGTGGCCCGTGGCATCGATATCGATGACATTGCCATGGTTGTGAACTACGATGTTCCGCACGAGGCCGAGGATTATGTACACCGCATAGGCCGTACCGCGCGGGCCGGGGCCGAGGGCCGCGCCGTGACTCTTGTCTCGTCGCGCGATCAGGCCAAATTCGGTCAGATTGAGAATTTTCTCGGCAAGCCTGTCCCAAAGGACGAGATTCCGGCGGAACTCGGCGAAGCCCCGGAATACCGCCCCGACCGGCGTAACCGTGGCCGTGGACAGGGCCGTAACGGCAGACCGGAGGGCCGTAACGGAAAATCCAAGAACCGCGACAACGGCAAAGGTCTGCGCAAAAATTCAGGAAAACCGAAGGAAAAAACATCCTCGCCATGCCCAACTCCCGAGGCAAAGGAACAGAAGACAGAAACCGTTGCGCCGCAGAACGAGACGCCCAAGCGGAAACCTAAGAAACGTCACTTCTACCACAGGCGCAAGAAAGGACCTGCGCCCGAAGCATGATACAGGAGCCTGTGAAGACAGGCTCTTACTGTACGCGTATGACGCGTATGCCGGTGAGCGAGCGGTTCCGGCGCATGAATTCGGCCAGCGGTTCGTCACTAAGCACTACCTTGCCTAGCGAGGATGATGCGTGGAGAAGGTGTGGAATGCCCTTGTCATCCTTGATAATCAGACCCATGTGGGTGACGTCCAGGTCCTTGAGCGAGGATGTCAGGGCCACGATGTCACCGCTGCGCAGTGACGCGATAACGGTCTTGTCGCCAAGATCGCTTGACCGCAGGTATGGATACCGGTGACCGCGGTAGCCTTGCTCGACAGCACGGACCTTCTCGAAGGTCGCCGAGTCGGCAAGCATGGGATAACGGTCGCGGTGGCGGCTCATGAAGTCGATGGTCTTGACGGCATGGCGGACGTTGCCGAAACGGTCGGTGACGTCACGGATCAATCCGCGGGCGCTGTTGTCGACCACCCAGTCGCAGATGTAGTGCAGACGTGAGGCGTAACCGTTCATCTCGCCGCCGCGATAACGCAGCCTCTCGAGATTGTAGATGTAGTCGCGCCAGGACGTGCGTCCCTCGCCGAGTGTTATTGCCAGGGTTGTCACGGTTTCCACGAATGTCGTGCAGTCCAGTTCGTCAAGGTTGACGCTAAGGTACTCGCGTCCGTCTGCCGAGTCGCATTCAAGCGTATGTGCGACGTAGGGACTCCCCATAAACTGGCGTCCGAACCACGCTACGCGTTCGTTGGGAGTCTTGAGATTGGCGCCCTCGGCGCGTATCAGCATGTCGGTGAGACGTGTCGTGTCACGTGCTTCGTCGTGGAAGCGTGCCTGGTCGGGCATGACGCGACTGTAGACACTGAGTGGAATGGCAGACAGAAATATGAGTGTGAATATTTTGACTAAGTATTTCATTGCTTGCGGGCCTGATTGGTTTTACGTCTGCAAAAATAGCAAAAAAACTTTAAAACGTAAAAGCAGGCAGAATCCTTTTGCCGGATTCATGCCTGCTTTTATATTCCGGGCGGAAGACCGTTGCTGCTGTATGTCTAGTTGCGCTTCAGGGCATAGTAGAGCGTATAGCCGCCGAGGCCAAGGAAGAGGAGAAGAATCACCGACATGGACATTATGTGCTCCGACGGCGCGAGCCATATCTCCTTGAAAAGGCCGATGTGCCCCATATCCTCGACCCAGGTCCAGAATACGAGGACCGTGGCTATGGCCATGCGTATGTTCGCGCCCCACGACGGTATCAGCATCTGTTTGCGGAAGATGAATACTGAGCCTATGAGACAGCCGAAGGCGATGATTAGTGTCACCGGATGGTCGTCACCCAGGAAATTCCGGTCGTAGCAGAACATCAGAAGTACGTAGGTGGCCCACATCATGACGTTTAGTTCCATGAAGGTGACAATAGAGGTGTGACGTGTCATGGGACGGGCCACTATGATGTCGCGTTTTCGGCCCATGAGACGTTTCTGGCACCAGTTGAAGAAATTGCATCCCGAGCGGATGCTGAAAAGATATATCAGCACGAACATCATCAGCATTCCGAACGTGGCGGGAAGTATCATGTACTCGGGCTGGGTCACATTGCCGCCGACAGGGTCGACGAAAGGCTGCATGCCGTTACGGTCGGCGTAATACTGGAAGAGAAACTCCACCCATCCGGTCCAGAACAGCAGTCCGCCGAACAGTCCGCAGAGTGTCTGCTTCAGGTCGCCGCTGACAAATACACCAAAGATTGTTATCAGCAGTCCGGCCAGACCCAGAAGAAATGCGCAGACGTGCAGTGGCCCTGGAGCCATGTTATGCTCCATGAGTATCATCGCGGCATGTCCAAGGGGCATCGTCAACAGTACAAGCATGAAGGATGCGAGTGCCTTGAGTGGATATTTCTTACGTATGGTTTTTTCGTTCATGATGGTTTGATTTATGTTTCGGTTTGGCAATGTCCGGGGCCGCCCGTGGATTTACGCATCAAAAAGATGCTGCCTCGGGCGTTCGCGGGAAAGAATAATAGAAATATAATGGTGCTTAGTGGAAATCCAATGACACTCCGGCCATAAGGTTGCAGCCGTCTGTCAGGGGGCAGTTGAGATAGTAGTACTTCGGCTTGTAGTTGAACAGGTTGTCGAGGGCGAGGGAAACCTTGACGTTCTTGCCTATCATCGAGGTGACGCTGAGTTTCCACATCGTGTAGGCGGGATAGTTGACCTCGACGGTGCCTTTCGAGATGTCGTAGTAGTCGCGGTATTCGACGTTCTTCACGCCCGAAAGGAAGCGGCCGCTGAGCGATGCGACTAGCGAGTATTGCCGGGAGAAGCGGTGTTCCCAGTCGGCACGTGCCGTCAGCGAATGCGCGCGCGCCGGGATGTACTGGTTGTTCGCCGTGTTGCCGTCCCGGTCCCTGGCGACACTCTCATGGGTGTAGGCATAGGTGAGTTTCGCCGATATGCCGCAGTCCCATCGGGCCTGGACGGCGGCCTCGCCGCCGAACACCGAGTAGTGGGCTAGGTTCACGTAGTCGAGGTATAGTTGTGTGGCGTCGTCCGGACGGTAATAGGGGACGCCGGTCGAGATGCGGTCGTGTATGTCGTTGTAGTATGCCGAGACCGTGTAGTTGAAATTCTTTCTGGTGTAGTCGGCTGATACGGTGACGTTGTGGCTGCTCTCGGACTTCAGCCGTGGATTGCCGTTGACAATCCATATTCCGGCCATGTCGAACTGGTAGTATTTCTCCTTAAGTGTCGGGGCGCGGAAGCCCATGCCGTAGCCGACGCGCAGGTGGAGGTTGCGGACGGGAGTATAGCGCGCGGACAGTTTCGGAGTCACACGCGACTCCTTTCCGTCCGAGAAGTAGTCGTAGCGCAGGGCGCCCACGACCTCGAGTTTCGATGACACTATCCAGTCATACTGGGCGAAGGCATCGGCCGAAACCTGATGGCGGTTGCGTTCAGCCAGTTTGGTGTTCAGCATGTAGTCGCGCATGAAGTCTGCACCCGCGGTCAGTGTGTTGCCGTTGTCGAAGATATGGCTGTAAAGTCCGCGGACAGAGTTCTGCACGTTGCTGTAACTGCGTATGTCGAGATCGCTCAGGCGGTAGAAGTCCGACTTGTCGTACTGGTCGAAGGAGTAACTCAGTTCCAGTTTGTCGGCATCGCTGATGTTCCAGTCGCCGCGCAGACCGGCCGAGTAGTCGCGGTAGCGTTCGGGAGAGTCGGCTGATCGTGCCAGTTGTCGGAAGAAGTATCCCGCGCGTCCGGAAATCCTGAGATTTTCCGAGGGGGTCCATGTCAGGCGGTCGCCGACGTTCCACACGCGGCTGCCGTAGATAGTCGAGACTATGCGGGTGACGGGATTGGGAGCCGAGTGGACATCGTAGTTGTCCACCGAGTGGTAACTGGCGCTCAGTACGTTTCGGAGGTATTTTCCTCTCAGTGTGAGCCCGAGATTGTATCGCTGGTCGTTGTGACGGCCGATGCGGGCGTCGGCGGTGACGCGCCAGGGTGACGTTGCTTTCTTTGTTATGATGTTTATGACGCCTCCGCCGGCGTTGCTGCCGTACAGCGCCGATGAGGCTCCCTTGACAATCTCGATGTGGTCGACATTCGACATGTCGAGACGCGTGAAGTCGACATCGTCCATGGTCTCGCCGGCCAGGCGCTCGCCGTCGACGAGGAAAAGCACGCTCTGGCCCCCCTGGCCGTTGAAGTTCAGGTGTGTCTGCTGGTTCATGGCGTAGGAGAACTCGACACCCGGCATTTCCTGCTGCAGCAGGTCCTGGATATTGGTGGCGTCGGACAGTGCTATTTCCTTGGCGGTGATGAGCCTTGTCTGAACCGGGGTGTCCTTCAGCAGTTTGGGTATGCGCAGACCTGTGATGACAACAGCGTTGAGGTCGACGGGCTGCTGGACCGCGGTGTCTGCGGCATTGACTGTGGTATTATCTGCAAGCGCCGGCACGAGAGAGGCCATGGCGGCCATACAGACGTATAAACGTTTCGGATTCATAAGGGATAACGATAGTTTATTGTCAGGCAGCATCTCGTACCGGTGGAACTTAGATAGTTCTGCAACTGGATTGCCGCCATCGAGCCGTCGGAGAGCCGGAGAATGAAAACCTTGCTGTTGTGGAAGAATGCCGGCGGCATCGGTGGAATGTCCATGGTGAGCCACGATGACAGCACGTCGTTTACGGCAATGCCCTGGTTGCCGATGATGCCGAGCAGCATGCGGTCCTGAACTGTCCAGACGTCGCTCTGGTTCCATGTGTCAGGCTTGAAATCCAGGCCGGCATAGAAACTGCGGTCCTCTGGGAGTTCCTCGAACGAGTTGAATGCTGTGGCGGCGACGGCTCCTCCGTTGGTGCGGACATTGTTGCGGTGTACGGCCAGAGTCCATTCTTCAGGCTCGCTCTGTCCTTCGGTGGGGTAGAACGAGCGGAACTCGTAATGATCCACTCCCGCGCCGTAGACATCGTACCAGTAGGTGTAGATGCCTGGCAGTTCTTCCGAGGGGTCCGTCTCAACGGTCTGGCCGGTGGCTTTCAGCGGAATGTCGCGTGTATCCCACAGCGACGAGGTGTTGAACGAAGGATTGGCGCTCACGGAGTCGGCGAGGACATGCAGGTCGATGTAGTGCCACTTCGTCCAGTCAGACGCGTCGATGTACAGCTGTCCGGCCACGGTCTCCGGTTCGTCGGCGGGAGGATTGTCGTAGACTCCGTCGAACAGCCCGTTGCATCCCGGCAGCGAGATTATCGCAACCGGGAATACTATTAACGCTATTATGAGTTTTCTGAGATTCATCAGGCCTGTTTACTTGGTGCCTGCGAAGGTGGCGACCAGCGGGAAGGGCATTGCGCCGAGTTTGAAGGGGTTCTGGATGCTGACGCTGTTGCCGTCGAACTTCAGGGTTATGGTGCTTCCGGCGCCCAGCACGTAGTCGTTGTTCATCGAGGTGTTGCCTCCGCTGACAGCCGTGAAGTGCTGCTTGATTCCGTCTGCGCTGTAGTCGCGGAAGTATGCTCCCTTGGCCTCGTCGTATGCGATGTCGGGGATGGTGACGGTGCCGAGCGTGAGGTCGCCCATGACGGTGCCGGTCAGCACGTATTCGGGATAGGTGAAGTTGATGGTGCCGTCGGGGTTCTCGCTTACGGTGCCCGTTATGGTAGTCTTGTAGGTGAACTGGCCCCCTACGACCACACTTATCTCACCGGTGTATTCGCCGGCGATGGTGCTTTTCTGCTCGAAACGCATTTCCTTGATGTCGGCCACGTTGATGGTCTGTGTGTTGCCGTTGTTGAATTCGATGGTGACGACGTCCTGTGCGCCGGCACTCAGCGCTGCGGTCAGTGCCAGGGCTGCTATGATTGCTTTCATTGTTTTTCTGTGTATGACTGGATTGGAATTAATGGAAAATTTGGGGAGAGTGGATATGATATCAGTGTACGACCTTGATGGCCTGCTTGCCTGCGAGCACCACATATACGCCCTTGGCGAGGCTTTCGAGCGACACGCTGTCGCGGCCTTCGAGCAACTGGGCGCCGCTGAGGTTGAACACACGGATGTCGTGACCCTCGCACTCGAAGGTTTCTCCGTCGTACCTGTAGACGACATCGCTATCGCTTATGACATCATCGACGGCGGCGATCTCGCTGAAGGTGAAGGTGGCGACATCGGCCAGCGCATAGGTCGTGCTTGCGCTGGCTGCGGTTATCAGCATGTCGCTGCCGCTGAATGTTACTTTCGGCTTGTCGCTGAGGGCGTATGTCGCCTTGGTGCCGTCCTTGAGATTGACCGACAGCGCCGTGGGGACTGCGAACATACCACCGCATATGCACAGGGCCGCAAGTGATAGAGTAAATTTTTTCATTGTAAATGTATTTTTATTAGTCTTGTTTTTCTGTTGCAAAATTACCTAGTTTTGCCCGCAGCCACAATACTTTGAAAAAGGTAATTGACACTTGGGGATGTTAAAAGTCATTACTCAGAAAGTATTATCGGTGAAAAACAAGTTTAAAGCACCAAAGGGCGCCATGAAAAGGCGCCCTCGGTGGGTATGGTGCTGTATTTGTGTCAGATGGATGCTTCGATGTTCCATTGGAAAGCGCGGAGGCCGAGGCGCGGACGCTCCTCGTCGAGTTGGCGCATGCGCTCGAGGACTGCCTGGGCGCGGTTGTCTTCGACTATGGTTATTATGGCCTGGGCCAGCGACGGCCAGGCGTGCGACCCGTAGTGCGGCTCGCCGTTGCGGCTCCCCCGGCCTGTGGCGAGGGGCCATTCGGAGAATCCGCGGCAGTTCAGGCGCTGGAGGGCGTCGACGATGGTCTCGTAGTGGGCCTGGTCGAAAGTTATCAGTATTGCTTTCATGTTCGGTCGGTTGTTTTTAAGATGCTGCGGAGAGTCAGGCTTTCTGCTTCTCCATCATTTTTGCTTCTTTGTCGAGGCGCTTGTAGAGTTTGCGGCGCTGGCGCTTGAGGCCTTTGCGGGCGAACACGCAGTAGAGCACGGGGACGAAGAGCAGTGTCAGTATTGTCGAGAAGGTGAGGCCGCCGATGACCGAAACACCCATCGGGCGCCACATCTCGGCACCCTGTCCGGTACCTACGGCCATGGGCACCATACCCAGGATGGTGGTCAGCGTGGTCATTACCACGGGACGCAGACGCGAGCGGCCGGCGTCAATCACGGCGCGGCGTATCGACAGGCCGCGCTCGCGGTTGAGGGTGATGTAGTCGATGAGCACGATACCGTTCTTAACCACGATGCCGATAAGCATGATGGCGCCGATCATCGACATCACGTTCAGCGTATGGCCTGTCAGCCACAGTATCATGAAGACGCCCGAGAAGGCGAACATCAGCGATGTCATGATGATGCCCGGGTAGGTGTAGCTCTCGAACTGGGCCGCCATCACGATGTACACGAGGATGATGATGAGGACTGCCAGGGTCAGCAGGTCGCCGAAGGATTCCTGCTGGTCCTCGAACGTGCCGGCTATGCTTACCGAGACGCCCTGGGGCAGGTCCATCCTGTCGATTTCGGCCTCGGTTGCGGTGACGACGTCACTCATGGGCACGCCCTGGACCACGGTCGACACGGTGATGATGCGCTCGCGGTCCTTGCGTTCGATCGTAGGCGGCGAGAATCGCTCGACAACGGTGCCGACGTCGCGTAGGCGCACGCTCTGTCCGGTCGGGCTGTAGATTAGGATGTTCTCGATGTCGGCTATGGTCTGGCGGTAGTTCGGGTCGTACATCACCTTGATGTCATACTCCTCGCCGTCCTCGCGGAAGCGCGAGGCGAGGGCGCCGTTGATGCGGTTGCGCACATAGGTGGCGGCGGTCTGAAGGTTGAGTCCGTAGATGGCGAGTTTCTCGCGGTCGAAGTCAATCTGGTATTCGGGTTGGTAGTCCGAGCGCGATATCATGACGTCTGCGGTGCCGTGTATGCCTTCGAGAACGGTCTTCAGACGCTGGGCGACCGAGTCGGTCTCGGTGAAGTCGTAGCCGTAGATTTCGAAATCGATGGTGGCCTGGCCGCCCATCGAGCCGCCTCGGCGTCCGCCCACGTTTACCTGGGCCTTCTTGTACTCGGGATACTGCAGGAGGTCCTTACGCATCAGCGCGGCGATTTCGGTCACCGAACGCTCGCGGTCACCGGGGTCGACGAGTTTGATGTTCATCGACACGATGTGCGGGCCGTTGTCGCTCAGCGAGGCGAAGGTGTTGTCCGACGATGCCTGGCCGGTGGTGTAGTTGATGGTCTGCATCTCGGGATATTTCTCCTGCCACTCTTTCACGAGCCGGTCGGTGACTTCGCGGGCTACCTCCACGCGTGTTCCGATGGGAAGTTCGAGGCTGACTCCGAGACGTCCGTCATCGGCTGTGGGGAAGAACTCGGTGCCGACGTCCTTCATCAGGAAGATTGAGCCGACGAATGTGGCGAGACAGAGGATGATGGTGATTATCTTGTGTCCCACGACCCAGCGGAGAAGTCCGGCATAGCCGTTGTCAAATGCGTCGAGGCCTTTCTCGATGGGCTTGAAGAACAGGTTGTACAGTTTGGAGTGGTGGGTCTGGCGGCGAAGCAGTTGCGAGCAGAGCATAGGGGTGAGGCTCAGGGCGCAGGTGGTGGAGATGATCATCATGATGGTCACCATCCAGCCCAGCTGGCGGAAGAGGACGCCGGTCATGCCAGTGACGAGGGTCAGCGGGAAGAACACCGCGATAAGGGTCAGCGTGGAGGCGATTACCGAGATTGCCACCTCGTTGGTACCGTGCACGGCCGCCTGTTTCGGGTCGGACCCTCGCTCGATGTGCGTCGTCACGTTCTCCAGCACCACAATAGCGTCATCCACAACCATACCGATCGATATGGACAGCGCGGACAGCGACACGATGTTCAGCGAGTCGCCCGAGATGGCCAGATAGATGAACGATGCGATCAGCGAGATAGGTATTGTGATACAGATGATGAGCGTCGCGCGCCAGCGGCCGAGGAACACGAACACCACGATTACCACGAAGAGCAGCGCGTAGAGCACGGTCTCGACCAGCGAGTCGATGGTGTTGCGGATGTTGTCGGAGGTGTCGACGATCATGCCCAGTTTCACGTCTGACGGCAGGCGCTTCTGCAGGTCGGGAAGCATCTCGAGCACCTTGTCGGAGATTTCCACCGAGTTGGCGCCTGACTGCTTCTGCACGACTATCATCGCTCCCTTGCGGCCGTTGTTGTATGTCTCCTGGGCGCGTTCCTCCACCGAGTCGTCTATCGTGGCGACGTCCGACAGGTATATGTTGCGTCCGTCACGCGAGCCGACCACGATGTTCTTCATCTGGTCCGACGAGGTGAACTCGCCCTGCACGCGCAGCGAGTAGGTGTCGTTGCCGATGTCGAACGAGCCGCCGGGTATGTTGCGGTTCTCGGCGGCGACAACGGCCTGGATGTTCTCGATTGTCAGGTTGTATGCCTCGAGGCGCGCGGGGTCGACATATATGTGGATTTCGCGCTTTGGTGCGCCGGATATCGACACGGAGCCTACGCCCGGCACGCGGGCGAGGGGATTGGTGACCGACTCCTCGAGAATCTTGTATAGGCCGGGCATCGACTCTTCGGCCTGGACCGAGAGCAGCATGATGGGAATCATGTCGGTCGAGAACTTGAAGATGATGGGGTTCTCGGCATCGTCGGGCATTGACGATGCCACCATGTCGAGTTTGTCGCGCACGTCGTTGGTTATGACGTCAATGTCGTTGCCGTACTCGAACTCGAGGGTGATTACCGAGATGTTCTCGCGCGAGCGCGATGTGATGTGCTTCAGGTTCTCGACGGAGTTGAGGACGTTCTCCAGCGGTCGGGTCACGTTCTGCTCTATATCTTGGGCCGAGGCGCCCTGGTATGTTGTCATCACCATGATGGTGTTTGTCTCGATGTCGGGATACAGGTCGATGGGGAGTTTGCTCAGCGAGAAGAGGCCCATGATCAGCACCGCCACGAAACAGAGGGTGGTCATAATCGGTCGTTTGACCGCACTGGCGTATAGACTCATATATTTGAGTTGAGGGAGGTTGGAGACTGAGGTTTATTTCGAGGCTTTGAGACGTGCCTTGCCGCCGTTCACCAGACGCGACTGGCCGGTGATGACCACGGTGTCGCCGTCTTCAACACCGGAGAGAAGTTCGTACGACTCGCCCAGGCGCTGGCCGAGTTCCACGAGTTTGAACTCTACGGTGCCGTTGGAGAACACATAGACGTAACGGTTGCCCGAGCCTGTCTGCTTGACTACGGCGCGGTCGGGGACAACGACGCGCTCGGCTGTGCCCTGTACCATGTTCACGCGGGCGAACATGCCTGGGAAGAATTTCTCGCCGGGATTGGGGACGATGACCTCGGCCTGGAAGGTTCGGGTCGACGGGTCGACGTTGGGATAAACGCGCGAGATTTTGCCCTCGAAGGTCTCGCCGGGGAATGCGTCGAAGGTGACGCTCACGGGGGTTCCGGCGCTGACGAGTGCGCGGTCGTTCTCGGTGATGTTGATGACGAGTTTGACGTTAGGTGTTATCTGGCCCACGGTGAGGATGGGCTGTGAGCCTGTCATGTCGCCGGGGTCCTGGTTGCGTGCGGTCACCACACCCGAGATGGGCGAGCGGAGCACGGTGTTCTCCATCACGTTGCGGTACTGCTGGCGCTGGGCGTCGAGTTGGGCCTTGAGGGCGTCGACCTGTGCCTGTGTGCCCGAGCCGATGTTCAGCAACTGGACGGCGCGGTTGTACTGGCGCTCGATTTCGTCGAGGTTCACCTTCAGCGATGCCGCCGTGGTGTTGTCGAGGGTGACGAGCACCTGGCCGCGCGAGACGTGGTCGCCGACGTCCACCGTTATGGTCTTGATGCGGTTGGGCGAGTTGGGCGAGATGTTGTTGGTGTTGAAGGCCTCGACCGTGGCCGTGTAGTTCTTGTTCTGGTCGACGGTCTGCCGCGAGGCTGTCGAGACCTCGATTACGGCGATTTCATCCTCGGGGTTGGCTGTCGCGGCTTTGTCCTCTTTTTTCTGGCATGAGGTGGCAAGTATCATGGCCGAGGCCGCGAGTGTCATTATGGCATATTTCTTCATCGCTGTGGTGCGTGGATTGGTTTTGTATGTTTTTTATGAAATGTGATTTCTTCCGGTGGACGGGATGATTATTTCGTGCCGGTGTCGGCGGTGCCGAGCAGGAGTTCGAGGTCGTTGGTGGCCACGAGATAGTTGTAGATGGCCTGGAAGTAGGTCAGGCGGCTCTGGGTCAGGGCGAGTTCCGAGTCACGCAGGTTCAGGTAGGAGGCGGCGCCTATGTCGAAACTCTGCGACATGATGTTGTAGGCGCGGTCGGCCTGCTTCACGCTCTCGGCGCACGATGCAATCTGTCGCACGTTCAGGTGTATGTTGTCGACGGCGAGTTTGGCCTGCATCGACACGTTGTGTTCGATGTTCTCGCGCTGCAGCATGTTTTCGGTGGCCTGTATCTGGGCCATCTTGATGTTGTTGTGGCGGCGTCCTCCGGTGAACAGGGGAATCGACAGGTTCAGCCCCACGACCGAGTAGGGGTTCCATCTGAAGTTCTTGAAGGGCGAGCCGTCGGACGATGATGTCCAGTTGTAACTTGCCGTCAGGGCGAGGGTGGGGTACCATGCCATCTTGTTGACGCGGACGGCCTGGTCGAGGGTGTTCTGCGCGAGTGTGTTCTGGATGAGTTGCGTATTCTGCGAGTAGTCGGTGGGAAGCGCCATGACGTCGTCGTACATGGTTTTCTCGTATGCCGAGAGTTCGCCGACGAACTCATAGTCTAACCTGGCGTCGACGCCCATCAGCAGCATCAGCTGCAGTCGTGCCTGGCGTATCGCGATGTCGGCCTGCAGCAACTGTGGCTCGACGTTCTTCATGGCCACCGAGGTGCGCAGCACGTCGTATTCCGAGGCGTCGCCGGCGGCGAAGCGCTTGCTGTAGATGTCATAGGTCAGGGCGGCCATGTCGTACGACTCCTGGATTACTTTCTTCGAGTCTTTGGCCAGCAGAAGCGTGTAGTATGCCTTCTTGACCTGGGCGATGAGGTCGAGGCGCGAGGCGCGGGCCTGCTCGACGGCCTGCAGTATCTGCGCGTCGCTGAGTTTCATCGACGCCCACAACTGGGGTGCCACGAGAGGCATCGAGGCCGAGAAGCCCATCTGAAACGAGTTGTCCAGACCCATCTTGATGCCGCGCTGGCCGGCTTTGGCTGCCGGGGTTTCGGGAGTCGTATCGCCGCTGTCGCCTGGGGTGTCCGATCCGCTGTCGCCCGACCCGCTGTTGTTGCCGCCCATGCCGCCGAAGCCCGACATGTTCATGTAGGCAACCTGCTTGGCGAGCATGCGGTTGTACTGTCCGCCGAAACTTATCTGGGGAAGAAGTTCGGCCAGAGCGTTTTTCTTGGAATAGTCGACACGGGTGATTTCCATGTCGGCGACTTTCACGGTGGGGCTTACGCTCAGCGCGATGCGCAGGCAGTCGTCGAGTGTCAGTGGCACCCCGTACGAATAGACTGCCTCCTTGGGTGATGCGCCGGCATCCGCGATACTGTCCGCCGCGGATGGCGTAGCCGTTCCGCAGAATACTGCGGAGAGGGCGAAGGAGAGAATAAAATGTCGTAAGTTCATAACTTTATTTTACCGAAAGATTGGTCTGTTTGGACAGCCTGTGTGTGATGATTAGGCCGTGTTCCCACTTTTTCGGGTGCAAAGTTATTACTTAATATATTAATAGATGTGAAAGGCTGAAATTATTTCCCGTTTTGGCCAATAATTGCGAAAAACGTTCCACTTTTTACCATTTCAGTCGCGGCGGAATATGTCGCGGGTGTAGACTTTCTCGCGAACGTCGTCGAGAACGGTGTCGTAGCGGTTGGCTATGATGGCCTGGCACTGGCGTTTGAATTCAGCGAGGTCGTTCACCACCGGACTGCCGAAGAACGTGCTGCCTTCTGCCAGAGTAGGCTCGTAGACGATGACGCGTGCCCCTTTGGCCTTTATGCGCTTCATAACCCCCTGTATGGACGACTGCCGGAAGTTGTCGGAGTTCGACTTCATGGTCAGGCGGTACACGCCTATCACGCAGTCGCCCTCGGGAGCCGTGCCGTAGGTGTTCGATTTGTAGTAGTCGTAGTACCCGGCCATGCGGAGCACCTGGTCGGCGATGAAGTCCTTGCGCGTGCGGTTGCTCTCGACAATCGCCGACATCATGTTCTGCGGGACGTCGGCGTAGTTTGCCAGCAGTTGCTTCGAGTCCTTCGGCAGGCAGTAGCCGCCGTATCCGAACGAGGGGTTGTTGTAGTGCTTGCCGATGCGCGGGTCAAGGCCGATGCCGTCGATGATGGCCTTGGAGTCGAGGCCCTTCACCTCGGCATAGGTGTCGAGTTCGTTGAAGTAACTGACGCGGAGGGCCAGATAGGTGTTGGCGAAAAGTTTCACGGCCTCGGCCTCCTTGATGCCCATGTATAGCACGGGGATGTCTTCCTTGATGGCCCCCTGGCTGAGCAGACCGGCGAAAATGTGGGCGCCCTCGTTGAGAAGGTCGATATCGGTCAGGGCGAGTATCGCCTCGTTCTCTTCCCGGCACTCGGGGCGGTCGATGAGTTTGGGTATACCGGCAATGATGCGCGAGGGATACAGGTTGTCGTACAGGGCCTTGCTCTCGCGCAGAAATTCGGGGAAAAACAGCAGGTTGAGCCTTTTTGTTCCCTTAGCCTGATATTTCTGATACAGCGAGCGGCAGTATCCTACGGGAATCGTGGACTTTATCACCATCACGGCGTCCGGATTGACCTCGAGCACCAGGTCGATGACATCCTCGATGCAGTGGGTGTCGAAATAGTTGCGCACCGGGTCATAGTTGGTTGGAGCCGCTATCACCACGAAGTCGGCGTTGCGGTATGCTTCGGCGCCGTCGAGTGTCGCGAGGAGGTCAAGTTCCTTCTCGGCGAAATATTTCTCGATATACTCGTCCTGAATAGGCGAGCGGCGGCTGTTGATCAACTCCACCTTCTCCGGCACGATGTCGACCGCAGTCACATGATTGTGTTTCGCGAGGAGCGTGGCGATACTCAGACCCACATACCCCGTACCCGCAATAGCGATATTATACTGATTCATAAACAAACCTGTTAAATTCAAAACCAAGAACTCATTCGCAGAAACAACCCGCCCGTTCCAAAAACAACTCGGTCATTTCCGCCAAACAAAATTAGAAAAACACCCCGACAATTCCAAATTCCATCCTGTAGGGACATCGCTTTGCGATGTAAAACCTCGAGATAAAAACCCAAGAATCAACAATCACCTATAGCAAATAACCTTCAACACATTGATATCCAAAATAAAAAAAGGTTCAAAATCCAAAAGACTTGAAAAATTATTGTAAATTGGTAATCCATTTAATAACAGGAGACAAGATTATGGCACGACCAATTGCCGAGACTCCTAATACTGACTGGCGAAGACGCTGTGCGTTTTGAGAAACTCAGAATGGAAGTAAAAAGCCTCAGTAAGGAGCAACGCGCCGAAAACTCACGAAAATTCAAAGAGGCAGTCAAGAAAGCCAAGGAATACATCACGATCTGTCTGTAGGAGATGAAATTAACCTCATTGGATGAACTGAAAGACCGTCATCTCGGCAAAATCGGAACGCCTGATCGTGACGCATGCGAAGCCGAAGTAAAGGAGGCCATACAAAGTTACCATATTTGAGAGGCTATAAAAGCCAACAAGTAATGCAATATGACCAAGGGCCAGTTGGCATAACTTATCGTTTTTAGATAGGCGCGTTGATGAATTTTAGAAGGTGAGTCTTACGCTTTTTTGAGGAGGGCGCGGGAGAGGGCGCGGCGCAGGGTGTCGGCAACCTGCCGGATATAACGCAGTGCAAGAGCCTCGGGTAAAGGTCCGCGGGTCTTGACAATATCGTTCAGTGACGCCCCGTCGACATAATCCATGGCGTAATAGGCTGTATTGTTGTCCTCGAAGACATCGGTGACACGTACGATTCCTGGATGGGACATGCGACGCAGAGCGCGGGCTTCGTCAATGAACTTCTCCTGGATACGCTGAGTCAACGGTCGCTTTTCCTCGGTCATGACGGAAATGGAGCCATCCTAACTACGCATACAGAAATCACGCAGGAAAAGTTCCTTGATGGCGACACGCTCACCTAAGAGAACCTGTTCGGCCTCATAAGTACAGCCGAAGCCTCCGCTACTGATAAAGCGGATAATTCTGTAAGATCCGCCATGAAGCATCATGCCTGGAGAAAGCACAAAACCGTCCATCTAGAAACTGACTGATTAAAAAAATGATTGATTTTCATGCAAAGGTATTGCTTCCGTTCTCATTCACAAATTCCTCACTCTAAAAAATAAATTCATAAAATAAGAGATGGTTTGATAGCCGAATTTAATCTAAAAGTGATAAAATAAATTTTAGCGAAGACGCTGCCTATAGTGATGTGCCGATATTTTCGAACAAATACAACCGTTAAGTTGTATAATTGAAAATGAATGATTATCTTTGCAGAAAAGAATCATAATATGGAATTCGATCTGATAACTGAAAATGGCAACCTCTGGGCAGTAAGATATGATAACTGCCTAGACAATGTGCTTGACACTATATTGGGGCAGTGGAATGATGTCACATGGCTTCGTTCATTCTTCAAGCAGAATATTGGAGATTTGGCAGCATACTTCAAGATAACTGATGTCAATCAGGCTATATATGACACCATCGAGGATAGCGAAAGGTTACAATGTCTTATAATGGACATATCTCCGGATGCAAATTTAGACCAGATTTTCAGGCCGTTGGAGAATCAGCGAATGACGGAAATGCTTCTTGGTAAAGAAAAAGCAAGACTTAGGAACACGCCCGACCATGCCTCGTGGCTACGTATCTATGCGATAAAACTAGATCCCGGAATTTATATCATTACGGGAGGTGCCATCAAATTGACCAGAACTATGCAGGAACGAGAGCATACACTTGTTGAACTTGCGAAGATGGAGCGAGTTCGCCGTTATCTGCTTGACAACAATATTGTTGATATGGATTCTTTTCAGGATTATCTTAACGAAATCGGCTAAAGAACACGACTATGAAAACGAGAGAAGAAATTATAAACAATCTCAAACGGCATCAGAGCGCAACCCCATCCAGATGGAGGGAGAATGCCGAGTGGCGCATTGCCAACAAGGAATGGCTTCGTTATTCGCAGCACATCGCCATGATGATGCTCGACAAGATGGAAGAACTCGGACTGACACAGAAGTCGGTGGCGGAGCGCATGGGTTGCTCTCAACAATACATCTCACGAGTATTGAAAGGCACCGAGAACCTCTCTATCGAGACAATATCAAAGATTGAGAATGCTCTCAATCTCTCCATCCTTGAGCCTGTATTCGTGAGCAAATAAAACAGGTTCTTACGCTTTTTTGAGGAGGGCGCGGGAGAGGGCTCGGCGGAGGGGGTCGACGGCCATGGCCAAGAGGTAGAAGCCAAGGACAACCCCTGCGCCGACGAGTGTGAGTTGCCAGCATGGCAGTGTGGCTTCGAGACGCAGCATCAGCGGCTTCATCTCGTAGGCCCATATCTGCGGCGACTTGTGTATGAGGTAGGCGGCGAAGGCTGAGCGGGCTGCATAGTTGATAAAGCGCGACTGAATCCGCATGGTGGTGAAAATCAGAAACAGACTGACAGTGGAAAGGAGAACCAGCGGCGAGTTGTAGGCAAATACGCTTGCTGTGTCAAAGTACAGCGAACAGACGAATATACCTGCCGTGGACAGCAGGTAGACGGCAATGATGGCGGGACGTCGCCGGTTGATGGCGTCCTGCGACACATGCAGGCGTATGAAACGGGCTATCATGTAGACCATTATCAACTGCACAACGGTGTAGCCGCTGGGATTGAACGAACCATGCCAGAACCATCCGCACCATACGTTGAAAACTATGAATACGGCAAGCAGCCATGCGTACTGTCTGCGGTCAAGAGCCTCCAGACCCGCGTTGAGCACCGGGCTGAGCAACATCAGGCAGAAGTAGGCCGGAACGTACCACAGGTCGGTATGAGTGAGCACAAGCCAACTCTTGCACCATCCTTCCAGTGACATCCCTCCCGGAAAGAATATCCAGCGAAGTGTGTATATCAGCACGGCATAGAATACGCATTGGAACAGAAAGGCCACCGCACTGCGCCAGCGTAGCCGGATGCCGAAATACCCCGAAATCATTGTGAAGCAGTTGACACCGATTATCGCCATCGACTCAATCGCCAACCGCCACAGGTCGTAAGCAGAGGCCTCGGACAGGTTGCCTTCAAGAGTCGGCAATCCTAGAGCCGCTCCGTCGGCATGCAACGTCAGCACCATCAGCATACTGATGATGCGAAGCAATTCCATATTGGACTGTCGCCGCATTGCCATATACTACCTTGTCGTTAAAATCTGCGCTATCCCCGCAAAGGTAAGATAAAAATCCGACAACACAAATCGAATTATTGAGCCGACAATTTTGACCATAACCTAACTTCAACTTGCGAACAACATTTTTTCGTGTTTTTTTGTCGGGCGAATTTTTTTGTTAATTTTGCCAATCTATTCAGACGGGGGAGGGCGAAGGGGTGTTTTGTATTGTATCTTTGCAGCGGATAAAATGAAAGAATTTTGACTTTAGATTAGATAAAGATAGATTGATAAAGATAGTTTGAAAGGTTTATTAGACAATGCTTAATCCAATGCAATTATGAAAACGACTATGAAAATTATTCCGAAAACGGTTCCGAAAGAGATTCGGACGCACATAAAAAAGTCCCGGAAAATGTTCCGAGACTGATGGTTAGCGCAATATTGTTATGACCTTGGCGGTAGATGCAATATTCTTATTCTCAGGGGCGTGTCTCTGAGAAGAGGACGTGCTTTGCCTTAGAACGGATAGCCTATGGCCAGATGTAGGGCGAGCGATTTGCCGAAAGATGTCATGTTGTAGTAGCCCTTTTTGCCGGTGTCCCACGGGGCATGGATGCCGACACCGAGGTCAAGACGCACGACAAGCATCGAGATGTCCAGTCGCAGACCCGCTCCCGTGCCCAGGGCAAGATCCTTGAGGAAAGTTGACGCCTTCAGTGTTCCTCCAGGACGCTGTTCGTCGTCCTTCAGCAGCCACACGTTGCCCGAGTCAAGGAAAATCGCGCCATGAAGGGGACCGTAGAGCGGGAAGCGAAGTTCGGCGTTAGCCTCGAACTTGAACGTACCTGTCTGGTCGAAATAATTGCCGGGAGTATCTTTCGGCGCATGGTACGAACCGGGACCGATTGAACGGACCGTGAAGGCGCGGACAGAGTTCGCACCGCCGCAATAGAACTGCTCAGCGTACGGTACCTGTGACGAGTTGCCGTAGGCATGTGCCGCTCCGACGGCTCCGCGCATCACCAGCCATATGTCGCCGCGTCCCAGACGCCGGCCCCACACCAGTTGGGTCTGGCCCTTGACGAACTGCGAGAAAGGTGTGCCGAACAGACGTTTCTCGCCCTTCTTGCCGCAGGCCTGGTATATTGACCAGAAGAGGTTGCCGGCCTCCTGGACAGTGAAGGTCCAGCTCAGCCTGTTGTCAGAGTCCAGATAGCGGTCCCAGTTGTAGGAGAACATCATCTGGGGAATATACTGCGAGCGGAAACTCAGTGCCACGGCCTGGTTCTCGTTCATTATCGAATCGAACTCCGCCGTCGTGTTCATCAGTTTGGTGTAGGTCAGTTTCAGGGGAGTGAACGACAGGTTGGTGTTTCGGGTCGCCAGCCAGTCGTATGACATCTGCAGGTTGAACTGCGCCATGCGGAAGAAGTGCGGGCGGTTGAGCAGGTCGGCGTTAAGCGAGAAGCGTGTCCATGAGGTCTCGCGACGACGGCGCGGAATGAACTTCGGCATAAGCAGTCGAGGGAAAGCCAGCGCTGCGGTCAGTCCGGCCTCGTAGGAGTTGAAGATGCCTCCCGAATTGTCGCCGCCGGTCTGCCATTCGTAGGCGCCGTTCAGTTTGACCGAGAGCTGCTCGCCGCCGCCGAAGATGTTCTTGTTGGTGACGCCCAGCTGTATGCCGGGGCCGAGGTACGAGTTGGACTTAGAGGTGACGTCCACTTCCACCGAGGCCTCAAGCGGCTGGTCGAGTGTGCAGTCGACAGTGACGTCGAGCACGTGGCGGTGTTGGCTGAATCCTGTGGTGTCAGGCGTGGCCTCGATGTTGATGGCGTTGAATATTCCCATTCGGGCGAGATAGGTCTGCGTGCGGTCCATGTCGCTGACGCGGAAAATCTTTCCGGGCCTGAAACGCACGGCCTCCTCGATTGACGCCGGACGAAGCCGCTGGGGCATCATGCGGACGAGTGTCATGCGCTCCATCTGCAGGGTGTCGGGACGGCCGGGTCCGCGGTTGCGGTTGACGACTATGGTCACCTTGCCCGTCCGGTAAGGCTCGATAAGCGCATGCGGGATATTCGACGAGAGAGCCAGCCGCAGGTTCACATGCCCCGGGTCGGAGATTGTGTCGGCCAGATACTCTATGTATTCGGGTCGGAAGAAATAGTAGCCCTTGTTGCGCAGCGAGTTCGCGATCTTGACGCGTGCCGCCGACAGCGAGTCGGTGCTGTAACGCTGGCCAGGGCGCAGGTAGGGATTCTTACTTGCGATCGAGTCGATGAGCGAGCCGATCACGGTGGTGTCCGGCGGGAACTCGACTGTCTTGAAGGTATATGCCGGACCTGTCTTGATATTATAGATGACAGACGCCTTGCGCTTGTTCTTTTTGCCGGGGACAATCTCGAAACTTGCGGTGCCGCTGAAGTAGCCGTTGTTGTCGAGTATCTCGTCGAGCATGTGTGTGCGCAGGTCGGGACGGACATCCGATATTAGCACCGGGTCCTCGACGAACTTCTCGTAGAGCCAGTGCTTGATGCCCTTTTCGGCGCGTGGCCAGTTGTTGTACACCCACAGTCCCAGCGGGAAGGGATAATGCCATCCCACGAGGCTCCAGTAATTGTTCGGCGGCACGTCGACGGCATCCGTTATCGCCTCGCGGACTCCGGCGGGAACCTTCTCGCCCACCGAGTCGGGCACGATGTTCACCTTCTTGACACCGGTGTACAGGGTCTCACCGGGATCGAGGCGGCGCGTGGTCGAGCAGGAGGCGGCAATCGCCGCCACGAGGACGCAAATCAGAAGTCGGTATGTTGTATCTCGGGTAATCATTTGCCTGTTGTAATAGTGTCGCTTGGAATTGATTTGTCGCCGGCGGTTGCCGTATCCGGCTCGGCGAACGTGGCCGGAGCGGCCGGAGTGAATTCCTCGGGATTGAAGATGGTCTGCTGGAGGCGCTTGCGGCGGCGGAAGCGGAACATGTCGCCGAGACGGCTGATCTTGCGCCGGTAGACGAAACCTACGCCCGTCGAGGTTATCTCACCCTCGAGTATTGACTCGAAGCCGGTCTTGCGGAAGACCTTGACATACATGGTCCCGGCCTTGTTCAGGAGGTACTCCATCGAGATGTCGTTGAAGAGGTTGTTCGCCACTTCCTCGCCAGGCTGGGTGTCTGTCGAGTAATTGCCTCCGACCGAGACCTTGAAGCGGTCGTTGAACAGCGATTTGGACACCTTGTAGGAGTATTGTGTGGTCTGGCGCGAGATTCCTTCGTCAGTCCGGTCGAACTGGTTGATGCCGAAACTCAGGTCGACGCCCTTGATCGTGTTGGCGGCCCACGAGTTGATCTGCGAGGTGAGGAAGGAGTACAGCGGATTGCCCGAGAGGTTGGCGTTAGCCTTGGTGCCAGGACCGGTGTACATGTTGTACAGCAGCATGTTCATCGCCTCGGAGGCGCGTTGTGACGGGGACATTGACTGGAGTTCGTTTGCGATGGTCACGTCATCGCCAGTCGAGAGGTCGAACACGACGTTCATGTTGGAGAGGCTTCCGGTGACGCCTACCGACACGTCGAAGTTGACAAGACGGGAGTTCTGTCCCTCCTGGGTTACATTGGCGCGCATCTGGTCGACGGCATGCAGGTTGAGCGCCGGATCGAGGATGTCTCCCGAGAAGGCCACATACGATCCGTCCTGCAGGTCGAAGGTCTTCTGTGACATTACAGGCGGCATGCCGTAGCGCACGAAACCGCCGTTGATGTTGAGGCGTCCTGTCAGGCGTCCAGTTTCCTCGAGGGGAGTCTGGGTGTAGTTGAGCGTGCCTTCGCCCAGTATCTGCGCCTTGTTCTGGCCCTTGGCGTCGAGGTCGACCGATATTGTGGTGCCTGACTGTATGGTCAGCAGGGCGTTGAGGTTCATCGCCATGCCCGTCTGCACTAGAGAATCCGCATCGGCTACGGCCGTCGAGTCGTTGAAGTTGACGAAACGCACCATATTGTTGTCGGACTGGCTCTGGAGTTTGTCTTCGGCGTCGGTCATGATATAGGTCACGTTGGTGCCCGAGTTGAGGCGGGCCCTCGCGTTGATGTCGAGGAATGAGAGCGATCCTCGAGCCGTGGCGTCGAGGTCAATGAACGCGCGTCCGTATACCTCGGCACCCTTGGTCGCACGCTGCGACTTGACTATCTGCATGTTGGAGGCCTTCATCGAAAGGTCCAGCCCGATGTCCTCGAGTGAGCGTATGTCGACGTTGCCGTTGATGTAGAGCGGGTTCTCGTTGCATGCCGTGATGGCGAAGTCGTTGAGGCGAAGTTTGTTGTCATGCACCGGAACGCTGTCGGAACTGAGCCGGAAAGTGGTGCCGAGCATATTGACGCGAACTGCCGTCGAGTCGAACTGCATGAAACCGTCGAGCCGCGGGGCCTTCATGTCGCCCGAGACGTCCATGCGTCCGTTGAGTGTGCCTTCGAGCCGTGCTACGCCGGGCATGAAGGCGTTGACCGTGGATAGCGGGAGGTGAATCAGCGTCATGTCGAGCAGGAAGGGTGATGTGCGTGTCGAGTCGTTGAGCGCTCCGTTCAGTGTCAGCGACTTGTGTCCGTTCACCCATAGGGCGACGTCTGCGTTGATAACTCCTCCGGGCGAGGTCTGCATGTCGATGTCGGCCTTGAAGTCGCCTACGCGCTCACGTCCGTACAGGAGGTCGCCGAGAGTCATGTCGCCGTTCGCCATGAGTTTGCCGTCGTGATAGTTGAACTTGAGGTCGGCCGAGACGTTGCCCTTGATTGCCGGGGCGAACGGATTCAGGGTTATCCAGTCCTGGATGCGTATGTCGCTTAGTTTGATTATGAGGTTCTCCTTGCTGTCGTGCTTGCTGTGGTCATGTACATCGGCAGCGAGATTCTCGGTGTAGATGTCGACGGACGATATGTCGGAACGCATTTTCAGATTGGCGTCGATATGCTTGTTGACGAAGTCGTAGCGCACGAAGTTGTCTTCGTTCACGAGCCACTGTTGAAATCCGATGGTCGGGTCGAGAGGGCTGAAGTGCAGGGTGGCGGTGGAGTCGGGATTGAGGTCGACGTATGCGCCGAACTCGAAGCCTGTCTTGTTCCGTATGTTACGCTGCTCGAAGTTCAGTCCGAGACGTCCCGGACGGAAGTAGCCTTTGATGTCGGCGGACGCCCACTCGTCGAAAGTGCCGGGTCGGTTGCGCATCGAGCCGGTATAGTTCAGCCGGTTGCCGTCCTGTCTGACATCGAAGAACAGCGAGTCAACCTTGGTCTGTCCCGAGGTGATGCCCTCGGCGCTGGCGTCAAGCGAGAAAACCGTGTCATTGTAGGCCTTTATCTCGAAACTCCTGACGGTCGTATTCATCTGGCTGAGGTATTCCGATACTATGTTGTTGTCTCCGCCCTCGATCACGAATGTGAATTCGGGCAATCCGTCCTGCAACTGGTCGATGTTTATACGTCGCTCGTCCATCTGGTTCCTGAGGACGGTCATCAATCGACCGGGGACTGTCATGAGGGAGTCAAGCGGGCGGTATGCGTCGAAGTCGGCCCTGAGGTCGCCGTTGTTCAGCATCAGGCAGGTCATCGAATCGGTGGCGTTCAGTGTGGCACTGATGTCGTTCATCCTGAGCGGGCCGACCGAGTCGGTGTAGACCATCGAGGGAATTTCGAGTTCGGCCCTGAGTATGGTAGGGCGTTTGGCGTTTGCGGCAGCCTTCAGGCTCGCCGAGCCTTCGATCTCCATCGGGGTGAGACTGAGTCCAAGTGCGTGCAGGTCGAGTTTGCGCGAATCGGCCTGCACGGTCCACTCGTATGTCTCGCCCGAGAGATTGCCCTCGGCGGCTAGTGAAATGTCGGCTCCGGGATTATGGGAGTCGAGGTTTATCGCCGCGTATCCGTCCGCGAGCCTGGCGGTGCCGCTGATGTTGTCCAGGGCCTGTCTGTTGTAGACCACGTGCCTGAGGTCGATGGTGGCGTCCGCTGTGGTACTGTTGCTGAAGAAGTTGAATCCGCGGCCAGTGGCGCTGATATCGGCGGTGAGGTTGCCGACACCGAGTGTGGGCATGAAGGCGTCCACGGGGAAGTTGTCGGTGACGAGCGTCAGGTCGTAACTTTCGGCATTGCCGTGGAAATCTCCGTCGAGGGCGAGCCGCCCCTGGGCGGTGCGGGCGTCGATGTTGCCGCTGTAGTTGCCTCCGGCGAATCGTACGTCTCCGTCAAGACTTAGCGGCGGAATGCGTACCTCGCCCAAAGTCTGTGCCAGAATCTTGCGCCATGGCGAAAGGTCGCCGATGCGTCCCGAGAGACTTATGTCGCCCCCCATTCTGTCGGGTGACATGATGTCGGACAGTTGGCCCGAGGCATCGAGGCGCAGCGAGTTCGGGACATTCAGGGCGAGAGTCTCGATGTCCAGTCGCGCCATAGAGCCGTCAGCGTCAAGTGTCGCATCGATTATTGTGCCGGGATGCAGTCCGGCGAAGTATGGGCTAAGGAAAGGGAACATCAGGGCGAGGTCCGTGCAGGACAGTTCGCCCTCGGCGTTAATTCCTAATGGTAAAGACGTGTCCTCGACGGGATTGCCGACGCCCATCATGCCCGAAGCGCTCAGGTTCGTGCCGCCGGGTGTCGTCAGGCGTACTTTCTCGAAATCAAGGCGTGTGGCGCTGACCTTAAGAGTGCCGTCGAGGACGAGGCTGACGCCGCAGCGCTCGGTTCCCGAGATTTGAAGCGGCACGGTGACATCGGTGGCGCGGTTGAAGAAATTGTTGACGGCCAGATGACCGTCTTTGAGTTGGATATATGCGAAATCCATCCCTGTCATAGGTGTATAGCCGTGTGTTGTGTAAAGCGCATCGACAGAATCGAAATCCACCCGGCCCACCCGGACTGTCCATGGCTCCGAAGCCACCGCCGCAGTATCGGCCGGAGCGACCTTTGTGGCGAGTATCTGTGCCGAGTCAGGCATAATATACGCCGCCTTCATTCCGTGGCCCGAGAAATCAGACACGTCAACTGTCTGTTTTACGATATCGATTTTGCCTCCGCTCATTCGCGCGTAATCCATGTGGACTCCGAGCGAGTCAATCGTCGGCATCATGTTCATGCGGAAGGTGAAATTATGGAGGTCTATTGTCCGGGCATCGATGTTCAGCGGACTGGGGGGAGTCGTGTTAGCGGGAGACGGAGGCGGGCAAGGATTGATATATATGTCGACAAGACCGTCAGCCATAGTGGCGTGTTCGACATCGATTTTCAACGGAGAAAGGCGCACTGACGCCGGGTCGAGCCTGACACTGCCAGCCGAGACGACGACGCATGTTGCCGAGTCGCGTGTGCCCATCTGATAACGTGCGTCGCTGAGTCGCACGCCCTCCACATCCACATTCATGGCAAGCAGTGGAAGCAGACGCACATTGCCCTCGAATGCGCGGGCCCGTATCATGGTGTCTCCGTCCTGCACCATGAGCAGACCGTCGAGGGATACTTTGAGCGGGAAAGAAATCCTCAGTCCGTTAAGGGCGAATTCCGAGCCGGGCCTTGAATTCATGGCCTTGACCACTGACTCCCTGGCCTCGTTCTGGAACCAGAAGGAATACAGACCCGTCAGCAATCCCGCGACCATAAGCACTATGCCCATGGCCACCAGGCCTGTAACCTTGAAAATCTTTGCTGCGGGACGTTTCATTGACTGTCTTTCCGTATTAGGGAACCGAACGTTTTTCAGTCCATTGTCCCCCTTGGTTCGTGATGGATGAATTTGTGATGGATTCTATAAAAAAACTGCAAGTAGATACTTACGATTAGAACAAAGCGACAGGCTGCTTTGTTCTGGACCGGTCGGAAAAACAGCGGCGCCCATACGGAGGCCATGGCTGTCCGAGGACATCGGTATACGCTTAAAACCATATGTATAGTTATGTGCAGGGATATGTCTTGCAAAGGTAATAAAAAAAGCCCTGATAACATATTTTTGCATTTTAATTGCAGAAAAATTTCACTATATCGGGAATATTACCTAATTTTGCACCGCGAAAAATAGAATTTTAATAATTAAAAACTAAATCATTATGTCTGAAATTGCAGATCGCGTAAAAGCAATCATCGTTGACAAACTCGGCGTAGACGAGGGTCAAGTAACCGAAACCGCAGCATTCACCACCGACCTTGGCGCCGATTCGCTCGACACCGTTGACCTGATCATGGAATTTGAGAAAGAGTTTGGCATCAAGATTCCCGACGAGGAAGCCGAGAAGATCCAGACCGTAGGTGACGCAGTAGCCTATATCGAAGCAAACAAATAATTAAGGCACAGCCTTAAACCAAGGTCTCAGCAGCATGTCAGCAGACATGACACTGCGGCCATAAGCCACACAAGCGAGAGCGCCCGGGCCATGTTTTCGGGCGCGCTTGCTTGATATATCCCCGGCTCTGTCGGACATTAAAAGCCGATGTAGCAGACTTAACCAAATCATTGTAAACTTTCACCCCGACTATATCAATGGAACTTAAAAGAGTAGTTGTCACAGGCCTCGGCGCTATCTCGCCTCTGGGCAATGACGTCGAATCAACCTGGACCGCGGCCAAGAACGGCGTCAGCGGCGCCGGCCCTATCACTCATTTCGATTGCTCGCAGTTCAAGACCAAGTTTGCCTGCGAGGTCAAGAACTTCAATGCTGCCGACCACTTTGACCGCCGCAAATTGCGTCAACTCGACCTTTATGCCCAGTATGCCCTTGTGGCAGCGCGTCAGGCAGTAGAAGACGCCGGACTCGAAAGCGACGAGTCGCTCAACAAAGACCGTGTCGGCGTGATTGTCGCCGCAGGCATCGGCGGTCTCCATACCTTTGAGGAAGAGGCCGGCTACTATGCAGTACACGGCGAGCAGAACGGCCCCCAGTACAATCCCTTCTTCATCCCCAAGATGATTGCGGACATCGCTTCGGGCCACATTTCGATGGAGTACGGCTACCACGGCCCCAACTACGGTGTCGTATCGGCCTGCGCATCGTCCAACAACGCCATTATCGACGCGTTCAACCTCATACGTCTCGGCAAAGCCGATGTCATCCTTACCGGTGGCGCCGAGGCCGCAATCTTCCCTGCAGGTGTAGGCGGCTTCAACTCGATGCACGCCCTGTCGACCCGCAACGACAGCCCCGAGACTGCCTCGCGTCCCTTCTCCAAGTCGCGCGACGGCTTTGTCATGGGCGAAGGTTCGGCTGTCCTCGTGCTCGAGGATCTTGACCACGCCCTCGCCCGCGGTGCTAAAATCTACTGCGAGGTCGCAGGCGGAGGTCTCTCGGCCGACGCATACCACCTGACGGCAACCCATCCCGAGGGCCTTGGCGCTATCCTCGCCATGAGCAACGCCCTCGAGGACGCCGGCATGAAGCCCGAGGACATCGACTACATCAACGTCCACGGCACATCGACCCCCGTCGGTGACATCTCCGAAATCAAGGCCATCAAGGAAGTGTTCGGCGAGCACGCCGCAAAACTCAACATCTCGTCCACCAAGTCGATGACCGGCCACCTGCTCGGCGCTACCGGTGCCATGGAGGCCATGTTCTCCGTCAAGTCGGTTGTAGAGGACATCGTTCCCCCCACAATCAACCATGACCCCGAGGACCTCGACGAGGAAATCGACTACAGCCTGAACTTCACCTTCGACAAGGCCCAGAAACGCGAGGTTCGCGCCGCCCTGTCCAACTCATTCGGTTTCGGCGGCCACAACGCTACCGTCATCGTCAAGAAGTATCAGAAATAAGACCGGACAACACGGGTTCATCCCGTCGGATATAAAAACCGAGGCCGCTCCTGCAAAAGGATGCGGCCTCGGTCCTTTTTTCACGCTCGGACACGCCGGACGCAATGTGGATGGTTAATGGCAAAGTCGTGATTACAACCGATAATTAATTTAACGGATGGCCGGTACAGTGCCTTTACCTCCACATGAAGGACAGCGGTCGTGGCTATGTGATGCAGGAACCTCGCGGTTGCACTCATTACAATAATAAGAACCACCATTGCCGTAAGTCGGCGTGGATGTTCCCGCAATATATCCTTTACCATGACACAATGAACATTGTTTGCTCCCGACAGCACTTCCAGGGTTTCCTGAGGTACTATTGCCATACCCGCCATATTGGTAGGTGTTTACGGATGGCGTTGCTGTCATATTTCTTGCAACAAAGTCCATGCAGTCATTTCCGATACGGAATCTCATGTTCTGACATGTCATCGAAATGCATGCATTGGCACCTGCATAATTGGAATATACAATACCCTGCGGAAGAACGTTCACCGGAGTCATTGAATATATTTGATTGTTATATGTGACTGTTATCCCTGTCGGGAACATCATCATTTTTGCTTCGGCATCATAGGCTTCACAATAAAAATCTATAGATGCCTGAGCCGAGACATGATTTGTAAACATTGCAACAACAGCGATGAATATGAACATTAAATTTCTCATATCTTATACAATTATTAATTCTTGATTATTTTTAGTCAACTATCTTACCGGGATTTCTACTATGAAACAGTCTGTTTTATCTGGATTATAACATCTTATGAATACTTTATAACCCGCATCGTGAGCCATCATAAAAAGTGGAATCTTCGCTACCTTCTGCAATGTTTCAGAATTATAATCTTTTAATATATTCTTTTTCGCTTTTTCAAACATTTTCTTTTTCAGATATACCACATTTCTGTATAATCCCTTTAATTCTATAGTATAAGGATCAATCCTTAGTTTTACTCCTTTCATTTCTAATGGCAAATTGGCCTGTTCATTGTCTAGCATTTTTTGAAAGAATTGATTAGCAGCCGTAGATTTAGGGGACAATCCGGATTCAGCATCAGATGCCTCTTTATGTTTTTTTACAGACGATGAATCGGGAGATTGAAACGTTTTCGTTATTCTTGCTCCAACGGAAGATGAGTCTAATGAAGAATTTTTTGCTAATCCACACCTCATATAGTCATTAAAGATTTCTTCAACAATCAAATAGCCCAAGATATTTTCTTCTCTCGCTATTCTTTTGCCAGTGACAGGGTGAATAAAAGGCTCGCTTTCGCCAAGCACTACAATAACATCCCCAACCATTATATCAGGCAAAATATCAGTATATACTTTGTCCTCTCCCTCATATGAAATTATATATTCCCCTCCTGTCAGGCGGGATGTTTTATCATTTTTTTTCTTATTTGGTACTTTCTCCTTATTATTAGTTATAGACTCGTTTTGTTTTTTTATATTGGATGAAACATTTTCTCTGGATTCGGTTGCTTTATTTTCTGTCTTTTGTGGAAGTTGAGAATTTCTTCTCCGCTGAATCTGGCATAAAGCATCATCTGTGAAAAATATCAGCAGAGTAAATATAATTGCTATCGTGAAAAACTTGGAATTCATAATTTTTTATCGGCGTATTGTTGTTATTACTTTATTCCCTCGGCAAGCAGGACATACTTCATGAGTATGGGAAGAAGGGACTTCGCGACCACACTCCTTACAATAATAGGAAGTAGACGAGTCAAAAGAAACACCACTTGTTCCGGCAATCCACCCGCGTCCATGACACATTGAACAATCTTTGGTAACAGTTTTAGGCTGATTTGAGGAATTTGATGAAGAATGGGTATATGTTGAACTACTATTAATGGATCTGTTATTATTATGATTATTTAGAGTTGCTATAGAATTAGCAGTATTAGTCATAGCATTACCTATTGATTGCATGGCGTATGCTTTTTTTATGAGTTCCTCCTCTTCTTCCTGTTTCCGGTTTTCTGCTAATTGCTTACAGGTTTTGCGCGTGATATCAATAAGTTGATATGTATCCGTGTTATCCGGATTAATTTGGGATGCTTTTTCGAATGAAAGCAACGCATCACTGAATGCTCTGTTTTCAAACAATATCCGACCTTTCAATAATGTTATTGCTTCATCATTGGGATAAAGTTCATCTGCTACACAAATTGCTTCGTAAGCCTCACTCTTGCGATTGAGTTGATATAATAATTTTGCTTTTTGATAATAAGGTCTCATGATATTACAAGCCGGATTAATTCGACAATATTCATTGACATCTTCAAGAGCATCACTATATCGTCCATTATTTTCATTCTTTACGGCTCTCAGGCCCCATCCCACATAATCTTCCGGGGCATTGGTTACTGCTTCGTTTAGTTCTTTGTCAGAGGGCAGTTCGCCAGAATTAAGCCAGTCGGCAAGAATCATATCACGTTCGTTGATTTGACGGTTGCGCATATTTGTCATGAATTGAGAGGCTTCGTTAAGTTTTCCATTGATGAAGAATGCATCCTTGGCGGCTGCTTCTTCGAATTTTTTCAGTGCGTTCCGGAATGCCTTCAATTCACCGCCCTCATAATTACTTGTTGTATATAGCCCATGATTAATTCTGGCACTACCTTTCACAGTGTAGGATTTAATATTGTTGCCACGTGCATCAAAAATATCGAATCTATATATTCTTTCTAAAGTCGTATGAGCCATTGGTCCTCCAAATGATGTATAGACGAATAATGTGGCAACTGTCGGTATGAGTTCCCAGCATTTAGTTTTAAATTTATACGACTCTAAAGAACATCTAATATATCCATTATAATTATTTTTGTCGTTATAAGCAAAGAGGTTTTTGGATAGATCAGATTCCATGCTCTTCGCTGCATAATGAGAAATCAGATTATAATAATGGTTCCCAAAATCCTTATCTTTGATTTCGATATTATTTAAGGATTCAGAATCAAAAACTGATGCAAGAGGATATTGTATAGACGCACGGTATTTATCATTTATCGTATTAGATTTTTTTGCGACTTTTTCAATTGATGCATTGCAAGAAGATAACAGCAGACATGTCAATAACAGCAGTAAATTACTTACTCTAAAATGCTTTAATGAATGATTCATTTTTCTGTATAGTACGCCGCGGTCATCCTCTCGTTGGCTATTAGATTGGTTTATAATGGGAAAGCGTAGGAATCTGTATCTGTTACCGTCCTACGAACAGAGGCTTCTCGCATTGCCTTATCAAAGTTGGACGGCAACGAGAGAAGCCCTACGCTTGTATATGCAACGAATGCAAACAGCCTGAATCCTTCCGGAATCAATGCTGAAGCAGATATTACATACTACGGGCATCCACCGTTGCTCACCTTGACTTTGATATGAAATTTTGCGAGAATTTCTGTTCGTCAAGAATCAGCGCGGATAAACGCTTATATAAAATGTAGCACACGCTATCGGATGAGACCGATGTAATGTGTTGTAAAATTAGGAACTATAATTGAAATATAAAATTATTTTGTTTTAATTTAACTATTTTAACACTTGGAGATCTTCCGATAACTATTCAGTCCCCCGCTTAGGTCAAGCCTAAGCGGGGGACTGAATAGTTATGTCAACCGGCAGTTTTTGGGGCTTGAGAGAAGAGTTGTTTAATTCTCTATCATGGCGGAGCAGTCCATTCTGAATGGAGTAAACAGTCCATTCTGAATGGACTGGTTTGTGGGTGTGAAATTTTATTTGTATATTTGCCTCATGATTAGCAAGAAAGAAATAGAAAAGACATCAGACAGGCAGACGCGGGACTTGTTGCGTAAACATTCCTTCCCTCGTGAAGCGATTGACCGAGTTCGTAATATTGAGAATTTTGCAACAGTAATATCAGGAGTGCGTCGCTGTGGCAAGAGTACGTTTATGTCGCAGTTGATGAAACAAGAACTCGATGCCAATCCTCAGGCAAAAGCCTTCTATCTCAATTTTGACACTCCGGCAATGTATGGCTTCGGTGTCGAACACTTTGTATTGATTGATGACATATTGAGGGAACGGTGCGTGACATCCCTATATATGGATGAGGTGCAAATTGTAGACGGATGGGAAATTTATGTGCGAGGGAAACTTGATGAAGGTTATCGTGTCACTGTGACGGGTTCGAATGCGTCGATGCTTAGTCGTGAACTTGGTACGAAATTGACCGGAAGGCATCTGACTTACGAGTTGTTTCCGTTCAGTTACAAAGAATTTTGTGGATTTATCGACATTACGTCCGGTAAGGATGCCACACTTCAATATATGAAAAATGGCGGATTCCCGGCATATCTTGCAAGTGGCGAGACCGCGGTCCTCAATGAATTGGTGAATGACCTGATATATCGTGATATAGCCGTAAGATATAAAATACGTGACGCTCAAACGCTGAAACGTACCACGTCGCTGTTGCTAGGCAATATTGGTAATCTTGTGACAGCCACGAAACTGAAAGCACAGTTAGGGGTGGGCAGTGTAACGACAATGAATGAATATCTTTCGTACTTCAAGGAATGCTATCTCTTTGACTTTGTCAGCAAGTTCGCCTACTCGGCAAAAGTCAGAATGGGTTCACAGCGCAAAGTTTATTGTGTTGATACCGGAATTATAAATGTTTCGGGGAGCAATTTTTCACGCAATGAGGGTCACAATCTAGAAAATATGGTTTATATGGCTTTGCGGCGTCATTCGCGGGATATCTACTATTTTAATGAGAGGTTTGGAGAATGTGACTTTATAATCGCTGAAAATCTTATTCCGTCATTGGCCGTTCAGGTGTGTCATGAGTTGTCGGCAGAAAATCTTGCGCGCGAAGTGAGAGGTCTGTTACTCGCAATGGATGCTCTGAATATATCAAAAGGCTTGATTATCACAACTTCCCAACAAGATACAATAATGGAGGAAGACAAGAAGATTGAAATTGTACAATTCAGTGAGATGGACAATTGCTTGGGTGGATATTAGTTAAAGATATATAGGCTGGGGCTGATAGTGTCGGGTCAGGGGCGTTCGGCGGGGAGGAAGGAGTGGATGTGGCGGTGCTTCTTCTCCTCGAAAATCTCGTCGATGGCGAAGAAGATGCCTGATTCCTCGACGTCGCCGAACTCATCGTTGATGGCAGTGCCGAACATCTTCATGGTCGGCGACAGGCTCATGTAGGCGTTCACAAGAGGGGGGATGTTGAGGCCGTGCTCGCGTATGGCCTGATTGAGGATGCGGTAGTCGGTCTTGAAATCCTCGCCCACGAAGAGTTTACGCATGGCCTCGAGGTCGATGTCGACCTGCAGGGGAGTGATAGGGCGTACCAGACCCTCGTGGTCGGCGAAGTGCTTGTGGAGGAAATAGAGGAGCATGTTGCGGCACTCGGTCGAGTAACTGGGGTACATGGTGACCTTGCCGAAAAGGTATTTTATCTGCGGATAGACCACGGTGAGCGCCCCAAGGCCGTCCCAGAGGTTGTCGAGGGCGTAGAGCGCCTTGGCGCCGGCACGCGAACTCTGGTATTCGAGGCGGACGAACGAGCGTCCGAGTTCGAGTGTCTGAGGCAGGTAGTCGCGGATGAACTCGGGCGAGAAACTGAACATGTGGGATGTGGCGATGCGGGGAACGCCGTTCTCGACGCGTATGTCCTCGCCGAGGATGAAGCGGTAGCCTCCGAGAATAAGTCTGGACTCGGGCTCCCATACGATGAGCTGGCGGCAGGGAGGGTCCATGGTGTCGTAGAAGTCGATGTCACAGTTCTTGCCTGTGCCTCCGCCTGCTGTGCGGAAGGCAATCTCGCGCAGACGCCCGATCTCGCGCATGGTGTTGGGGCAAGATTTGGCGTCGACGACATAAATATCGTTGTCCGCCTTGTTGGTGTGGCGGAGGAAACGCTCGGGAGTGAGTTCGGAGAGAATGAGGTCAGTATCTATGGGGTCGATAATGCGGTGGTTCATTTGACCGTGGATTTTGCCGAATGGTCGGCAGAGTAAACTAAGTTCTTTATGCGCAATGCCGTGGTATGGGCGTCGGCGGCCCGTCCGAGATCCTGCCATGCAATGGGCTGGAGGCAACGGATGGTGAAATGCTTGCCGCGCGAGCGGAAAACCTCACGAGGAAGGTATATCATCTCGATGTTCAGTCTCAGTCCCGAACGCTTGCGCCAATGTGCAAAGTTATAGAAAAAATCTGAATTCCGGCCTTCGAAGAACACGGGAATTATGTCGCGGTGGTACTGGATGGCCTTCACGACGAACATTTTCTTCCACTCGAGGTCGCAGATACGTCCCTTCCCGTTGCGCCGCGAGCAGAGTCCGGCAGGGAAAATCAGCACCGGGTCATTGCCCTCTAGGACCTCGTCGATGCGGCGTATGGCCTCGCGGCTCTGTCCGCCGTGCTTGTTTATGGGCAGGAAGACGTTGCCAAGCGGCTCGATGGCCATAAGGATGTCGTTGACAAGGAAATAGATGTTGCCGCCGTATCGTCTCTGGAAATAATCTATGAGGGCCATGCCGTCAAGGCCGCCCAGCGGATGGTTGGATACGATTATTATGCGGCGTCTGTCGGGAGGAGGGAGAACTTCGGCGTTTTCCACGGAGACGGAGATTCCGAGGTCGCGGAAACAGCCGCGGCAGAAATCGGCTCCGCGCGATGGAAAATTGTTGCGGAGCAGTTCGTTGAGTGGATCCTGGCAGATTGTATGCTCAAGCCTTCTGACAAGAAAGCGGGGGACAAAACGGGATTTCTTGCCCAGTTTGTCACTGATAATCTTCTGCAGGTCGAGTTGTATGGGTTTGTCCGACATGGTATAATTTTGGCTAAAGGCGAACAGAACTGCGAAACGTCATGCAGTCAAGCCGCGAATATCGTACGGCTTATCGCCATACAAAGTTAATTAAATAATTTGAATCCGCCACGCCGAACCTGATTCGGACAAATATTCCCCGGGTGTACTTCTACGGATAATTTATATTAGAATCTCTATTTCAATATGTCTTTGTATAATTGCTCAAATCTGTCTTTAATCTCGTCGCGTACACGACGAAATTCACTCAAAATGTATTCATCGGAACCGACGGCGTCGGAAGGATCATCGAATCCGATATGAATGCGATGCTTTACATTCCCGAAAAATGCCGGACAACTCTCTTTTACGCCTCCACATACTGTAATCACATAATCCCACGGCTCGTTGAGATATTCCTCGACATTGTGCGGTGTGTGACGGCTTATGTCAAAGCCTTTCTCTTGCATGACTTTGACTGCAAGCGGATTGGCTTTTTCTGTCGGTTTAGTGCCTGCGGAAAATACTTTCAAAGCGGGGTTAAACGATTGGAGGAAACCGTGAGCCATCTGACTGCGGCAACTATTGCCGGTACATAAAATCAATACTTTCATTTTCATTTCGATTTAGAAGAAATAACCGTAAATCCATCCGGAGACGGTTGCCATTACGATTACAAGGGAGACATATATCACTGTCTTTTTCGTGCCCATCACGCTGCGGATTACAAGCATATTTGGCAGTGACAGGGAAGGACCTGCAAGCAGCAGGGCAAGTGCCGGGCCTTTACCCATACCCGATGCAAGTAAGCCTTGAATAATCGGCACTTCGGTTAGAGTGGCAAAATACATGAACGCTCCGGTGAAACTTGCGAAGAAATTGGATAGCAGAGAATTGCCACCTACAGCCCATTCAACCCAACTGTTGGGAATAATGCCTGGAAGTTCGATGCCGTCATGCGTGGAACCGAGCAGAAAACCGGCAGTCAGTACACCCACGGCGAGCAGCGGGAGTATCAATTTGGCGAATCCCCATGAAGACAACGCCCATTCGCGGTTTTCGTCATCTTTCTTGTCGCATAGCAGTACGATAGCGAGTACCGCAACCGAGACGACCATTGGAACAAGTGGAGCAAGTTTCGCATCTGGAATGAACACATTGGCGAGGAATGCCGAGACCGCTACCGCGATAGCGCCGAGGATAATCCATCTGGCTTTAAGATGCAGAATCTTGACAAGAATCACGCAAAGCCCAAGCGCAAGCGCCGAAGTTATCCACCATTTGGCATTGTAGATTGAAGCCCATATTCCACGGTCGATCGCCGCAGGTACGCCCCAGTTGACGAACACGAGGATTGCCACGAGGGTGAAGAAGAACACCGTTGTCTGCCATAGCGGACGTCTTTCAGGTGGCGGTACGATGTTCATCTGTTCCAATTTTTTGTCGCGCTCCTCTTTTAGGAAGATAAATGACATCACCAATCCGATTACTATTGCGAATGTAACTGCCCCGATGATACGTGCAATACCCATTTCAAGGCCGAGAATGCGTGCCGTGAGAATTATCGAGAGTATACTGATGGCCGGGCCGGAATAGAGGAAGGCTATTGCAGGACCGAGACCCGCTCCACGCTTGTAGATACTGGTGAACAACGGGAGAATGGTACAGGAACATACGGCAAGGATGCCACCCGAAACTGATGCTACGGTATATGATACCCATTTCCTGGCATTTGCTCCGAAGTATTTCAGCACTGCCCCCTGACTCACGAACACCGCTATTACGCCTGCGATGAAAAACGCCGGGAGAAGACAGAGAACAATATGCTCGCGTGCATACCACCTGGTGAGGTCAAGTGTAGAGTGAATCGCCGTCATCAGCGCGTCGCTGTTTACAGGCAAGAAAAACGCTGCCAGGAATAGGACAACGGTCCATATCAGAAACTTGATATCCTTTCGTGCTTCCATATCAGTCTCCTGTATATAATTCAGATACCAAGAACCTTTTTTACTTCGTCAGCCGACGGAACATGTCCCTTGATTCTGACTTTCCCATCAACGACTACTGCCGGTGTCGCCATGATGTTGTATTTCATCATCTCGGCGATGTCCTCGATTTTTGAGAGCCTGACATTGAGATTGTTTTCTGTAATCACACGTTCCACGACCCTATAAGTCTCCTTGCATTTGGCGCAACCGGGACCGAGAACAAGAACTTCGCTTACATTTGTGCCGGAATCTGCGGCGCAACACGACTGCACTGGTTTTACATCGTCATCTACGATTATATTGCTGCCACAGCAGCAACTTTTCTTTTTGGGAGCGAAGAGTGTCGACCAGAAGCCTTTCTTTGTTTCTTTTTTATCCATGATTTTTCGTTTTTACAGTTTGTATTATACTTTTTTAGAGATACATAATTATGCAGTAGTATATGCCTACCGCTATGAAAATGACACCTACAATGATGTTGAGCCATTTCTGAATTGTGCGTAATCGGCCGTAGAACTCGCCGACCTTCTCAACGCTGAAAGCGAGAATCCATGCTACGGCAAGCACCGGAAGCGCGGTGGCGATTGCGAACAGAACCGGCAGTAGCCAGCCCGCGCTTGCGGACACCGACATAGGTATAAGCATACCGAAATACAGTACTCCGCTTGTCGGGCAGAAAGCCATCGCAAACAGGACTCCAAGCAACAACGCTCCCCATCCACCTTTTCGTGCGAGTCCTTCTCCATTGCCTCCGAAACCGAATTGAGGCAAGTTGAGTTTATGTCCCAACAGCATGAAAAGACCGATAAGCAAAATCAGTGGGCCAATCAGCAGTTCGCCCCATTTTCCTATGGCTTTCTGTATGCCGAACACGCTTGCTCCCTCTTTCAGTATCGAGATAAGTATAATACCGAGGACGGTATAGGCAATGATTCGTCCGATGGTATATAACACTCCGTTACGGAAGACTCGTCCACGGTTCTCTATATCTTTGCTGATATAGCCTATCGCGGCTATATTGGTGGCAAGCGGACACGGTGAGATTGCTGTAAGCAGTCCGAGAAGGAAAGCGGTTAAAGCCGGAGCCGTGCTGTTGTCGAGCAATGTCTGTAGCCAGTCCATCATCTCAGCGATTGTCTGATTATATCAGTAAGTTCCTTTTTGAAATTGTCCGGATTGTTACGGGCATTGGCGAAGGCGAACTCGGTAATGTTATTGCGAGTTTCTTTGCCATCTTTCCAACTGTTGACAAATAAAGAAGACCATGTCACTTCGTATCTGTCAGCGATTTCTTCCCCTTCCGGAGTAGAAATATCTATGTTTTTGAATATGAGTGAGCCATCTTTAAGTTCTTTTGCAAACCGGGTATTGACAAGTTCTACGGTGTTTTCTTCGATAGCCCTGCATGTAGCGCAACGCTGTTTGCCGTGGAAGTATAGGATTTCCACCTTGTCTTTATCCGTTTCTGCAGATTCCGGTTTGGTGGTTTTTTCTTTGTCACTACATGACATCAATCCTATCATTAGGGTCAGGATAATAAGTAAATTTTTCATGTTCAAAAAATTATCTGGATAAATTGTTATTTGCCGAATTACGAACAATAGGCGTAAAAAATAGTGCTTATGAGCAGCAACTATTCTTTTTTGAGGGACAGCAGTCATCAAGCATCTGCGAGAAAAGTTTTCTTGCGAGTGCCCAGTTCTCAGAGTTGATGCAGTATTTTACTTTTGGAGGCTCGATGGTTCCTTGAATTAGTCCGGCCTCTTTCAACTCACTCAGGTGCTGTGATACGGTCGCTTTTGCTATTGGTAAGACTTCGTGAATATCGCCAAAAAAACATTCATTCCTTTGGGCGAGGAAATGAAGAATGGCAATACGGGTAGGATGACCCATTGCTTTTGCGAATCTTGCGAGTCTCTCTTGTTCAGGTGTTATTTCTAATTTTGTCATATCCGTCATTGTTTGTTGTTTGCAAAATTACAAACATTATTTTATGTGACCAAATTTTCAATTAGGAAAATGATAAAGTATTTTCAAAACCCGTAAAATGAGTAATTTTGCATGGTGGATTGAATAATACAGGTATGAGTATGAATGTTAATCATGTCGCTATATGGGCGAGAGATATTGAACTTCTTAAGGAGTTCTATTGCCGGTGGTTCAGAGCAGTTGCCGGGAAACGGTATCATAATCCTCGGAAGGATTTTATTTCATACTTTCTGACATTTCCTGATAGAGGCGCAAGACTTGAGATTATGAATGTTCCGGAAATAAAAGACCGTGGCAGTACAGATAAATTCAAGGGCTTATGTCATATCGCTATTTCTCTCGGAAGCAAAGAAAAAGTTGATGAGATGACAGAGCGGATGCGAAACGAAGGCATAACAATTCTTGGCGAACCGCGCACGACGGGCGACGGCTACTACGAGAGCGTCATCGTCGACCCCGAAGGCAACATCGTAGAACTTACCATCTAAATCCGTGATAGAATGGACGATTTTGTAAATCTGCAAGTGTCACTTGCAGATTTAAATAAAAAAAGAGGTTGGCTTAATTTACACTGAATTAATTATTCATACAATTGTGTAATTTTGCAGGTGAATTTTTAACAAAGGAAGAGATTGAATGGACTATTATTCCAGACTAATATCGGAGTCGCTGAGGTTCAGGAGGGCCGACGTGGCTGATGTTCAGGCGGTGGCGGCGATACTGAAGGCGGCGGCGAGGCGTATGCTTGCCGAGGGTAAGCAACAGTGGGACGAGTCTTATCCCACCGAGACGCATGTCCGCGCCGATGTGGAGAATGGAGTCGGCTATGTACTCGAGCGGGACGGCGCGGTCGTGGGATATGCGGCAGTTGTATTTACCGGTGAGCCGGCTTATGATGATCTTTACGGTCAATGGCTGTCGGATGAGAGATATGTCGTGGTCCACAGAGTGGCTGTCGCTCAGGACGGGCAAAGGAAGGGCCTTGGACGTGCCTTGATGACTGCTGTCGAGGATTATGCCCGCTCGCTCGGAATCAGGAGTTTCAGGATTGATACTAATTTCGATAATTTCACCATGCTTGGACTTCTTGAAAAACTGGGCTTCGCCTATTGCGGCGAGGTAATGTACGAAAGGGGTTCTCGCAAGGCTTTCGAAAAAATGATATGTCCCGGACTTGATGATTGATATTAATTCAATGACTGACAAAGATATGATTAAGCAACTTTTTAGAATACCGGTGTTGGTTTCTGCTTTATTTCTGGCATCGTGCGGGGCGCAGAAGGTGGTGCCGGAAGAAGGGCAGAGTGAGAATCTCATAATCTATTACTCGCCAGAGAGCGGAAACGCAGAACTGCTTAAGGCCGCGAAACGTTATGGCTCGAAAGTCATATATGTGTACAGGAATATCAACGGCATAGCGGTGACCGTGCCAAAGGGCAAGACTGTTTCGGAGGCCATGAAATATTACGGGAAGGTTGATGGCGTGCTGTCGGTGGTGAAAGACGAACGGATGCAACTCGACTGAGATTTATTCTCTGGCGTGGAATTAGATGGAAAAATCCGGCAGGAGAGAAAAATTTTTGAAATTGCAGGTGGAAATTCGTATATTTGCACTGCATTTTACGGACTTTCGCGTGTGAAAGTCAAACTTCTGCTAATTAAGAAAATACAAAACATAATCTCAACCCCATGTACAGAACTGATACCTGCGGCGAACTTCGCCTCTCGAATGTCGGCGAGAAAGTGACTCTCGCCGGATGGGTCCAGCGCGTCCGCAAGATGGGTTCGATGACCTTCGTCGACCTTCGCGACCGCTATGGCATTACCCAGATTGTCTTCAATGTTGACCATGACCAGACCCTGAACGAGGCCGCCGAGCGTCTCGGCCGTGAGTTTGTAATCCAGGTTACCGGCATTGTGTCGGAGCGCACATCAAAGAATCCCAAGATGCCGACCGGCGACATCGAGATTATCGCTGACGAACTGAAGATACTCAATCCCTCGGAAGTTCCCCCCTTCACCATAGAGGACGAGAGCGACGGCGGCGACGAACTCCGCATGCGTTACCGCTATCTGGACCTTCGCCGCGGATGCGTTCGCAAGAACCTTGAACTGCGTCACCGCATGGCCCTAGAGGTACGCCGCTATCTCGACTCGCAGGGCTTCCTCGAGATCGAGACCCCCATGCTTGTCGGCTCGACTCCCGAAGGCGCACGCGACTTCGTGGTTCCCTCGCGCATGAATCCCGGCCAGTTCTACGCTCTGCCCCAGAGCCCCCAGACACTCAAGCAGTTGCTCATGGTTGCCGGCATGGACCGCTACTTCCAGATTGTGAAATGCTTCCGCGACGAGGACCTGCGCGCCGACCGTCAGCCCGAGTTCACCCAGATAGACTGCGAGATGAGTTTCGTTGAGCAGGAGGATGTCATCAGCATCTTCGAGGGCATGGCCAAGCACCTGTTCAAGACCATCCGCGGCATCGACCTGAACGAGCCTTTCCCTCGCATGACTTGGCACGACGCCATGAAGTACTATGGCTCAGACAAGCCCGACACCCGCTTCGGCATGAAGTTTGTCGAACTGATGGACATACTCAAGGGCCATGGCTTCAGCGTATTCGACAACGCCGAATACATCGGCGGCATCAACGCCAAGGGCGCCGCAGGCTACACCCGCAAGCAACTCGACGCGCTGACAGAGTTCGTCAAGCGACCCCAAATCGGCGCCAAGGGTATGGTCTACGCCCGTGTACAGCCCGACGGAAGCGTCAAGTCATCGGTTGACAAATTCTATACACAGGAGACCCTGCAGGCAATGGCGAAAGCCATGGATGCCGAGCCGGGCGACCTCATCCTCATACTCTCGGGCGACGACGCAATGCGCACCCGCAAGCAACTCTGTGAACTTCGCCTCGAGATGGGAACCCAACTTGGCCTCCGCGACAAGAACAAGTTCTCGTGCCTCTGGGTAGTCGACTTCCCCATGTTCGAGTGGAGCGACGAGGAGCAGCGCCTCATGGCCATGCACCATCCCTTCACCCATCCGAAGGACGAGGACATTCCTCTGCTCGACACCGATCCGGCAGCAGTCCGCGCCGACGCATACGACATGGTTATCAACGGCGTTGAGGTCGGCGGCGGCTCAATCCGTATCCATGACAGTGAACTCCAGGCCAAGATGTTCGAGATACTCGGCTTTACTCCCGAGAAGGCACAGGAGCAGTTCGGCTTCCTGATGAACGCCTTCAAGTTCGGCGCGCCCCCACACGGAGGACTCGCCTACGGCCTCGACCGCTGGGTATCGCTGTTTGCCGGACTCGACTCCATCCGCGACTGCATAGCCTTCCCGAAGAACAACTCAGGCCGCGACGTGATGCTCGACGCTCCCGCACCACTTGAACAGAAACAACTCGACGAACTCGACCTGCGTGTCGTGCTTCCCGAAACCGAAACGAAATAAACCACAGTCCGGGCGGTCTTGCAGGCCGCCCGGCATATTATCACCTAGATGAAGAACGGAGAAATAATCGCGGCAATAGAGGAATTCGCACCATGCGCGCTTCAGGAATCGTGGGACAATACCGGACTGCAACTTGGTGCGCGCGGCGAAGAGTGTACCGGTGTGCTTGTCTGCGTCGACTGTACCCCTGCTGTGGTTGCCGAAGCCATAGAACGCCGGTGTAACCTGATAATCAGCCACCATCCGCTGATATTCAAGGGTCTGCGCAGTATAACCGGCGCTACGCCGGTCGAACGGGCCGTGATGGAGGCGCTTCGCAACGGCATAAGCATATATTCCTCGCACACCGCCCTCGACAGCACCCTCGGAGGAGTCAGCCATGAGATGGCGCGGCGCCTGGGAATCCGTGTTGAAAGGGCGCTCGTGCAACGTGAGGGTCAGGATGACCCGGCTGTCGGACTCGGCATAGCCGGCAACCTCGAAAAGCCCGTGACTGCCGAGACACTGATTGCCCGCATCAAGAAGGAATTCGGCTCGCCGGTCGTTCGTCACACGGCCATAAGGGAGCCGGGGCACTTGCTGTCGCGCATAGCGCTGTGCGGAGGCTCGGGTGGCGAGTTCATACCCCGTGCGGTCGCCGCCGGGGCCGAGGTTTACATCAACTCCGACACCCGCTATCACGATTTCGTCGACTATCAGAACGAGATACTCATACTTGACATAGGCCATTTTGAAAGCGAACAAGTGACAAAAGACATTTTTTATCACATTATTACGCAAAAATTCGCTAACTTTGCAGTCTATAAGTCTACAACTGAAAAAAATCCCATAAACTATTCATAGCAGATATGGCTAACGACAAGAAAAACGAACAAGTCAACTCGGTCGAGAAGCGCCTCAAATCCCTCTATAAACTTCAGACCATACTGAGCGAGATAGACCGTATCAAGACCATCCGCGGCGAACTCCCCCTCGAGGTCAAGGACCTGGAGGACAACATCGCCGGACTCGACACACGAATCGCCAACTATACCCACGAGATCGCCGAATTCCGCGACTCGCTTGCCGCCGAGCAGAACAAGATCGCCAACTGCGAGGCCCTTATCGCACGCTACCGCGAGCAACTCGACAATGTCCGCAACAACCGCGAGTTCGACCTGCTTACCAAGGAAATCGAATTCCAGGACCTCGAGATCCAGCTCGCCGAAAAACACATCAACGAATATGGCCGCGCCATCGAGAACAAGGAGGCTGATATCGCAGCCACACAGGAACGTCTGGAAGACTCGCGCCACATCCTTGAGGAAAAGAAATCCGAACTCAACGAGATTGTCTCCGAGACACGTGCCGAGGAAGATAACCTGCGCGACCAGGCCAAGGCTATCGAGCCTGAGATCGACGAGCGCACTCTGGCTGCCTTCAAGCGCATCCGCAAGAACGCACGCAACGGTCTTGGCATCGTATACGTTCAGCGTAACGCCTGCGGCGGCTGCTTCAACCGCATCCCGCCACAGAAACAGATGGAAATCAAGATGCACAAGAAGGTAATCGTCTGCGAGTACTGCGGCCGCATCATGATTGATCCCGAACTCGCAGGAGTGACTGTAGAGAACTAATTTCTTCCCTACATATCCTACGCAAAATAAGCAGGCGCCACTGTGGAAATTCCATAGCGGCGCCTGTCTTTTATGGTTATGACCGTCTGTTACTGTTCGGCCGGAACCGTTGTGACTTTGGAAAGGCGTCTGGAGAAAAGACGATCGATAATCTGGGCTATGGCGCCGTCGCCGGTGACATTGCAGGCCGTGCCGAAAGAGTCCATGGCAATATAGAGTGCTATCATGAGTGCCTGGTCGGATTCGGAGAAACCGAGCATCGAAGACAGCAGGCCGAGCGAGGCCATTATGGCGCCTCCCGGAACACCGGGGGCCGCGATTATTGTGATTCCAAGCATGGCGATGAATGGCATGAACACGCCGATGGAGTGGGGATGGCCAAGGGTTATGGTCATGGCCAGCGCGCAAGCCACAATCTTGAGCGTCGAGCCCGACATGTGGATGGTGGCACATAGCGGTACGACGAAACCTGCAATCTCCCTGTTCACGCCCATGGCGATGGTCTGCCTCAGTGTGACGGGAATTGTGGCCGCGGAAGATTGTGTACCGAGTGCGGTGAAGTATGCAGGCATCATTGTCCACAGCGATTTGAAGGGATTCCTGTGAGAGAACAATGCGGCAATAAGGTACTGGAGAACCAGCAGGAGGACATGGAGGATGAAGATGATGACGATGATTTTTGCAAACGTCGAAAGAATTGTCGCCACAGTCCCTGCCAGTGTCATAGACAGGAAAATACCGAAAATGTACAGCGGGAGCAGCGGGATTATCGCATCTGATACAGTGATCGTGATGATGGATCGCAGGTCGTCGAGCCACTTGCGCATTGTCGTGGTGTGCAGGCGGGATGCCCCGAGTCCGAGAACGAAGGCGAGCACAAGGGCCGTCATAACACTCATCAGGGGCTCGATCGAGATTGTGAAGTAGGGTGCTAGTACTGGTGCCTCGGAAGCCGACGCCACATACTGGTCGGGGACAATCATCGAAGGAAAGAAGTTTATCCCGGTGAAGTAGGCCATGAGCCCGGAACCGAAGGTGAAAATGTAGGCTATAAGTGCAGTCACGATGAGCATCCTGCCGGCTCCACGTCCTATCTCGGCAATGGCCGGGGCCACGAAAGCCACGATGAGGACCGGTATGAGAAAGCCGAGAAATGCCGAGAATATGGCGTTGAATGTCGCGAAAATGCGTGCGAGCCACTCGGGGAAAATGTATCCCGCGCCGATGCCGGCGGCAATGGCTATGATGATGAGTGGCAGGAGGCCAAGTTTAGGAAGTTTTTTCATGATTCGGATTCTGAGGTGTTGTCTGCTTCGGACGCGTTGGTGTCGTTAATGGTGCCGGCATACTCGGGCTCAGGTTTCGGGACAAGCAGGGCCGAGAATTCCCAGAGGCCGTAGAGTGGCGCGAACACGATAAGAAGTGTGAACGGATCGCCCGTGGGGGTAATCAGGGCGGCCAGAATCAAAAGGACAACTATCGCGTGGCGCCTGAAGCGGCTGAAGAACCTGCGTGTCACTATTCCGAGACGTCCAAGTAGCCATATCAGCAAGGGAAGTTCGAAGACGATTCCGAAAGCCATGACTATCAGATAGAATGTGTCCATGTATGAATCGAGCGTGATGGTGTTGCTGATGCGCTCGCTCAACTGGTAGTCCGAAAGGAAACGCAGTATCAGGGGGAATACGAGGAAGTAGGCGACAGTCATGCCTATGTAGAACATGACGTTGCCGAAGATGAAGGCCCGTGTCGCGCCGCGCCGTTCCTTGGGATAGAGGGCGGGGCGCACGAACAGCCATAGCAGATAGATGACTACGGGGAATCCTGCCGTCAGCGCCAGATAGAACGATGACGACATCTGTGTCATCAACTGGGTGCCGAGGTTTATGTTGATCAGTTCGATGGATTTGGACGAGGCCGAAAGGTTGGGAATAAACACGCCGTCGCCGCTGATATGGTCGAAAAGGCGGTAGGTGGGGAACGATGGCGAGCACGGCGCAAGTATCACCTTGTCGAAGATGTCGGGCATGAAGATGAAAAAGACAATGAAAAGTGCGCCGACCACCACGAAAACACGAAGAAGCGTGTTGCGCAGTTCGGCAAGATGCTGCCAGAAGGACATTCCTTCCTCCCGGGTAGTGTCTTTTTCTTCCTGATTGTCTGCCATCGTAAGCGGGAATTCAGAAACCGTGCCTGGTCAGGCGCAATTCCTGAATCTGTATATTTGGCGATTATTATTTCGAAGGCTCGTCGGGCTTGCCTTTCGATTCGGGTTCGGAGGGAGTCCCGGCCGGTGCGCTGACTTCTTTCTTGACTTCCTCGATAGGCTTGCGCATCTCGGCCTTGGCGTCCTCAAGACCTTGCTTGAAGGCGTTTACGCCACGACCGGCGTTGCGCATGACCTTGCGGATAGACTTGGCGCCTCCGAAAAGTATTAGGATTACTACAACGATGATAATCCACTCCCAGCCACGGAGATTACCCCCAAAGAGGGGGATGATTGCTAAGTATGTCATAAATAAATTAAGATTTAAAACCAGAGAAGCGCCGAGCGTTTAAGATTTGAAACGAAAATCAGCGCGTTGTACTCTATTTTGATGGGTAAAGAGGTCATTATTCGTTATAATCACCCCAAAGTTAGGAATTTATTCCGAAAAAAGTGGTAACTTTGCACCACAAAACGAAATTTCCGGAAAATATCGCCTCACTGACTGAGGAATATGTTCCCTAATACAGGTTGCACAACAGCACCGGATTCTACCGGACAGATAAAGAATTTGTCTTCACACATTCTGAATTAAATATAAAACAAACATAAAGTACAATTACATCAGTTTTTCTTTTTTATATGAAAGCATATGTATTTCCCGGCCAGGGTGCCCAGTTCGTGGGCATGGGCAAGGATCTCTATGACAACAACGCGCAGGTGCGCGAGATGATGGAGAAAGCCAACGAGATTCTCGGCTTCCGCATCACCGACCTTATGTTCAACGGCACTGACGAGGACCTCAAGAAGACCTCTGTCACTCAGCCCGCAATCTTCATACATTCAGTCGCTCTGGCCAAGAGCCTCGGCGATGAATTCAAGCCTGATATGGCAGCAGGCCACTCGCTCGGCGAGTTCTCGGCTCTGGTTGCCTGCGGCGCAATGTCCTTCGAGGACGGCCTGCGTCTTGTCTCGGCCCGTGCCCAGGCCATGCAGAAGGCCTGCGAGATCAATCCCTCGACAATGGCTGCGGTCCTCGCCCTTCCCGACGAGACAGTCGAGTCTATATGCGCCGATATCGAAGGCGTGGTTCCCGCCAACTATAACTGCCCCGGACAGATCGTTATTTCCGGTACAATGGAGGCTATCGACGCCGCATGCCCCAAGATGCTTGAGGCAGGTGCCAAACGCGCACTCAAACTCAAGGTCGGCGGCGGTTTCCACAGCCCCTGCATGGAGCCTGCACGTGCTGAACTTGCCGACGCTATCGCCGCTACCGAAATCAAGGCTCCCGTCTGCCCCGTATATCAGAATGTCGACGCCAAGCCTCACACTAACCCCGACGAAATCAAGGCTAACCTCATAGCACAGTTGACCGCTCCTGTCCGCTGGACACAGACTGTCAAAAACATGATTGCCGATGGCGCCACAGAGTTCGTAGAACTCGGCCCGGGAAAGGTACTTCAGGGACTCGTATCGAAAATCGACCGTTCGGTCGCTGTTTCCGGCCTTCAGTAATCAAGCATAATACCCCATCTTATAAGGAGGTCGTGTCACTTCAGAATGACACGACCTCCGTTTTTTGCATCGTTCCGTTTGAGTGGAGAGGTATAAAAAACAATCGCCCGGGAGTGCCGGGCGATTGAGGGAAAGCATAGAGTGTTAGTTATATATTCTGCGTAGGGAATTACTGGAGCATGAACATCGCGAATATCTCGTTTGATGCGGCGGTGTCGAGAAGCCAGTTGTAAATGGGGCTTGCGAGACCGAGCAGCATGACGCCTGCTATTGTGACAATCATGCCGAGGCGTTCGCCGGGAGTCGAGTTGAAGCGCTCTATCACTGCCGGCTTGTCGCTGATGTACATTGCCTTTACGACCAGCAGATAGTAGTAGAGGGAGATGATGGTGTTGATAAGCGCGATGAGCACCAGAACGTAGATTGCTACCGAACCCTGGTTGATTGCTCCGGTGAAGATGAAGAACTTTGAGAAGAAGCCTGCGAAGGGAGGAATACCTGCCAGAGAGAACATGGCGAGCATCATGGTGAAGGCCAGTTTCGGGTTGGTCTTCGAGAGACCGGAGTATTCGTCCATCGATACGCGGCCGGTGGCATTCTCGATAGCGCCGATGACGCCGAAGGCTGCGAGGTTCGAGAAGATGTAGACGAAGATGTAGTAGACCATCGCTGCGGCGCCCATGGTGTTCTGGGCGATGATGCCGAGCATGATGTAACCGGCCTGCGATACCGACGAGAAGGCGAGGAAGCGCTTCATGTTGCGCTGGCGGATTGCGAAGAGGTTACCGATGGTAATGGTAAGGATAATCAGCGCGTACATCATCCATTCCCAAACCTGGTGGTACATGCATCCGAAAGCCTGGACAAGGACGCAGAGCAGTGCGAATGCTGTAGCGCCCTTCGAGATAACCGAGAGGTAGGAGGTTACCGAAGTGGGGGCACCCTGATATACGTCGGCGGTCCACAGGTGGAAGGGGACGAGCGATAACTTGAAGCCGATGCCGGCGAGGATGAACGCCAGGGCCACGATCAGCAGAACGGGAATGTTGTTGCCGGCGATTGCGAAGTAGATGTCGCCGAAGTAGAGCGAGCCACAGATGCCGTATACGAATGATATGCCCATCAGAAGCACTGCCGACGAGAAGCAAGCGGTCAGTATGTACTTGACGGCAGCCTCGTGGCTCTCGTAGCGGTTCTTGTCGAGGGCGACCATAGCCGCGAGGGGCAGCGAGGCACATTCAAGTCCGATGACGAAGAGCAGGAAGTGGCGTGCGGAAATCATGAGGTACATTCCGAACAGGGTGACGAGCAGAAGTTCGTAGAACTCGCCGCGGCGCATCACCATGAGTTCGCCGTTGGCCCAGCGTACTGACTGTATCAGGACAATGACAACGCCTATGTTAAGGATATTCTTGATGGCGTATATGAATGTCGATGACTCGTACATGCCTCCGAATGCGCTGACCAGAGTCTCGTCGGGGCAGAACATCCAGAAGAAACCTGCCACTGTGGCGACGGACATCAGGATTACTGTTACCTGAGGTATCCACCGGCAGGCGCGGCGCGAGCCGAATGTGTCATAGAGGAATACTAACAGGAACACCACAAGAAGAGCGATTTCCTGCTTCATTGCTAAAAATTGGGAGTAGTCCATTGTGCAGAGTATATGACTTTGATTAGTTCAGGCCGATGACGGTGAAAATCTGTGGGCTGAATGTGAAGTTGATCAGTTCGTTGAAGAAGTTGGGGAAGCAGCCGATAGCGGCGACGCATACGATGAGGGTCACTGTGGCTGTGCGCTCCCACCATTCGGCGTCTGTCAGTTGCAGGTGGTGCTTGTCCTGAACCGGGCCGAAGAGAATCTTGCCTACGACGCGGAGGATGTAGACTGCGGTGATGACGATTGAGCAGCAGGCCGCTATGGTAAATACGCGGTGGAACATGTCGACGTGCTGGAACGAGCCTACGAAGATTGTCATCTCGGCGACGAAGCCCGAGAGTCCGGGAAGTCCGAGCGAGGCCATACCTGCAATCACGTAGCAGACGGCGAGGTAAGGCATGATGTGCATCATGCCGCCCATAAGACGGATGTCGCGCGTGTGTGTGCGACCGTAGATCATGCCGATGAGCGCGAAGAAGAGGGCGGTCATCAGGCCGTGCGAGAGCATCTGCATGATGGCGCCGGTCATCGCTGTGGTGTTGAGCATCAGGATGGCGAAGAGCACCATGCCGCAGTGTGAGACTGACGAGTAGGCGTTGATGTACTTGAGGTCGGTCTGGACGCATGCCGAGAAGGCACCGTAGACAACCGAGATACCGGTAAGCACTAGGAATATCCATGCGAGTTCGTTGGCGGCGTAGGGCATCAGGTAGATGGCTACGCGGAAGCATCCGTAACCGCCGAGTTTCATGAGGACGCCGGCGTGCAGCATCGAGACTGCGGTGGGAGCCGAGGCGTGGCCGTCAGGCGACCATGTGTGGAAGGGGAACATCGCTCCCAGAACACCGAAGCCAACAAAAGTCATCGGGAAGAGGAAGTTCTGCCATTCGTGTGGGATTGAGTCGTTCTTGACAATCTCTAGGATGTTCCAGGTCAGTTGGCCTTCGGGTCCGGAGTGGTAGTAGATGCCGATGAGGCCGAGCATCAGGAAGGCGGAGCCGCCCATCAGCATCAGCGTAAGTTTCATGGCCGAGTAGTTCTTGTTGCCCGAACCCCAAACGCCGATGAGAAGGTACATCGGTATAAGGGCGACCTCGTAGAACATGAACATAGTGAAGAGGTCAATCGAGATGAAGAAGCCGAACACGCCGGTGGACAGAAGAATGAGCCAGAGGAAGAATGCCTTGGGCTGGTCTATCTTCCATGAGGCGAACGAACCTGCGAAGACGATGATGGACGAGAGCATCAGCATTGCGATGGAGATGCCGTCGACACCTACGGCCAGATGTATGTTCAGGGGCTCGAACCACATCCACTGGTCTACATAGAGCATCGGGTCGGTGACGCCTGCGGCACGCTGTGCCAGATAGTCGACCAGAAGCCATACCGACAGGGCGATGAGTGCCAGCGAGCCTGTCACTGCTACCGCGCGTATCTGTTTGATATTTTTGCAGAGGCCAAGGCCCGCGAGCATCAGCACGGGGATGACCACAAAATATATCAGGATATTATCGAAAATCATAATTGAAATGTGAATTTTTAAGGGGGACTGATGAATGGTTTATTCTGGTCAGATTATAGCCCAGTAAGTGATGAAGCCAAGGGCGAGGGCGCCGATAAGATACCACCAGACATACATCTGTACCTGTCCGGACTGGAAGCCGCGGATGGCGTAGGAGATTCGGTTGGTGACGTTGGCGAAGGCGTCCATGGTGCCGTCGATGATGTGACGGTCAAACCATGCGATGGGTGCGCATATGCGCTGGAATATAATCTTGTGGGTGATGAACTGGTAGAGTTCGTCCCAGTAGAAGCGGTGGTAGCACCAGTCCCACAGACGCGGGAACATGTTGGCCAGACGGTCGGGGATGGGATTCTCCTTTTTGTAGAGGACAAAGGCGATGCCGATACCGACAAGAGCCACGATGAGCGAGATTGAGGCGATGCTCCAGTCGAAGTGGGCCATGAAGTCGTATGAATGTCCGTTCCAGGTCACATACTTGCCGAAGGGGATGAAGCCGGCGACGCAGGATACGGCGGCAAGGAATATCAGGGGAAGTGACATTGTCCAGGGCTGATCGTGGGGAGCGTGATGGGGGTCATGCACTTTGTGTTCCTTCCACCAGAAGATGAGGAAATAGAGGCGGAACATGTAGAACGCGGTCATGCCGGCGACTACGGACATCCAGATGTATGCTATCCAGTCGTAGCCGGCACATGCGCTGAGAATCTCGTCTTTCGAGAAGAAGCCCGAGAACGGGATGATGCCGGCGATGGCGAGACAGCCGATGAGGAATGTCCAGTGTGTGATGGGCATGTACTTGCGGAGTCCGTGCATGGCGGTGTAGTCGTTCGAGCCGATGGCGTGGATCAGGGCGCCGGCACCGAGGAAGAGCAGGGCCTTGAACATGGCGTGTGTGAACAGGTGGAACATCGAGGCCATGTAGCCGACGCCTTCGTGGATTTCGGGACGTGCCACGCCAAGCGATACCATCATGAAGGCAATCTGCGAGATTGTCGAGAAGGCGAGGACACGCTTGATGTCGACCTGGACGCAGGCTACCATTGCGGCGTAGAATGCGGTGATTGCGCCTACGACCGTAATCCATTCGAGTGCGAATTCCTCCATCAGGTAGACGGGGAACATACGTGCCACCAGGAATACACCGGCGACAACCATGGTTGCGGCGTGGATGAGGGCCGAGACAGGTGTGGGGCCTTCCATTGCGTCAGGCAGCCAGATGTGCAGCGGCATCATTGCCGACTTGCCCATGCCGCCGATGAAGATGAGCACGAGTGCCCATGTGAGCACCGAACCGCCGAGGAATGTGGCGCCGCCTGTCTGGGCGAGGACATTCGACGGGTTCGAGGTCATCGTGACGAAGTCGAACGTGTCGGTGTAGAACGACAGGAGCAGGATGCCTATCAGGAATCCCAGGTCGGCGAAGCGGGTAACGATGAAAGCCTTCTTCGAAGCCGAGACTGCGGACGGTTTCTTATAATAGAAGCCGATGAGCAGGTAGGACGAGGCGCCCACAAGTTCCCAGAAGATGTACATCTGGAAGATGTTGGTGGCTACCACAAGACCAAGCATCGAGAACGAGAACAGCGACAGGAATGCGTAGAAGCGCTGGAAGCCGTGTTCCCATACGCCGTGATGGTCGCGCATGTAGCCCATTGAGTAGAGATGGACCATGAACGAGATGGTTGTGATTACCACAAGCATCATTGCCGAGATGGGGTCGAGCAGGAAGCCGAGATAGATTTTCAGCGAGGGTGTGAAGGCCAGCCACTCGCAGTTGAACACTGTGTACTGCTGGCGAACGCCGTCGGCTATGAAGTCCGGCGAGCCGCTGAAGAAGTAGGTGAAAGCTGTGTAGTAACTCAGCACAAGGACTGTGCCCATGCCGAGAGTTCCGAGTATGCCGGCCACCGGATGTCTCATCTTCATGCCGAACAGGCCTAGGAAGAGGAACATGAAAAGCGGTATGGCCAGTATCAGTAAGGGTATTGTAATGTCCATTGTGCTTAGAATTTCATTTGGTTAAGACCCGTGACGTCGATGTTGCGGACGGCGCGGAAGATGTTGATGATGATGGCGATTGCCATTGCTGTCTCTGCCGCGGCGATTGCGATGGCGAAGAGCGTGAAGAACATGCCGTCGAGGGCGCCTGGATAGAGGTAGCGGTTGAAGACCGTGAAGTTGATGTCTACTGCGTTAAGCATGAGTTCGATGGAAATCAGCATCGCAATCATGTTGCGGCGGGTGATGAAGCCGTAGACGCCGCAGCAGAACATGAACAGGGCCGGAAGCAGATAATAGATTGCACTTAGTTCCATGGTTCAGCGGTTATCTTTTGCGGGCGATTACTACGCCGCCGATTATACATGCGAGCAAGAGGACCGACAGGGCCTCGAAGGGGAGGAGCAGGCCGCCCTCGCCCGAGGACATCAGTTGCATGCCGATACGGTGCATTGTCAGATCCTCCATCGCGGGTTTCGCGGCGAAGAACTGGCAGCGGCTGATCAGCGCGGCGCCGCAGACTGCGGCCATTGCCACTGCTGCGACCATGGCGGCGACAGTCGACTTGGATGTTAGTTTCTCAGAGTTGTGGCCGGGCTTGCTGGTGAGCAGGATCGCGAAGACGAACAGCACGACAATACCGCCTGCATATACGGCTATCTGCACGGCGCCCAGGAACTCGTAGTCGAGTGTGAAATAGAGGGCGGCAGTGCCGAAGAGCGCGAATAGCAGGTAGGTGGCAGCGCGCAGGATCTTGCGGGAGGTCACGGCCATCACAGAAAATATGACCATCGTCAGGGCGATGACCACATACATGATGATACTTCCTACTGATTGCATATTGATTAGTTTTCTTGTTAATCGTGGTTGACTGGCGTTTTCTGAAGGCTTTTCCCATAGGCTGCGTGGCGGGTTAGGCCTTGTTTGCGGTGGTCTGGAATTCGGCCTTCTTGTGAAGCCTGTTGATGAATGACTTTGCTTTTATGCTTTTGCTCCTCCTTCGCGGGCGGCCTTTATTGCAGCGGCCTTTGCTTTGGCAGCGGCGATTTTGGCGGCGAGTTCGGGGTCGGCGGCAGCGGCGGCCTCGGCCTTGCTCATTGGCTTGGTCTCGGCGCCTGCTTCGGCGGCGGCTTTTGCCTTTGCGGCGGCAGCGGCTTTCGCAGCGGCAATCTTTGCCTCCTGAGCCTTCTTGTATGCCTCTATCTGTTCGGGCGTGGGAGCAGGTTCTTCCTTCTCGGGAAGATAGTTGAGTTGTTTGACCAGTTTGTCACGCGTGAACACAGCCTGCTCGAAATCGTTGCTGAACTCGATGGCGGCTGTGGGGCACGAGGTGACGCAGAGGTCGCAGAACGTACACGAGCCTAAATCATAGAGATATTTGTCGAGTTTGCGCTTCTTGCCCGTGAGTGTGTCGACCATCTTGGTCTGCACGGTGATAGTGCCGTTCGGGCAGGCTCGTTCGCACGAGCCGCAGGCGATGCATTTGTGGTTGCCGTCGGCGTCATACTTGAACTGGAGTATGGCACGGAAACGTTCGGGCCACTTGTAGGTTTCGCGGTCTTCGGGATAGCGTTCGGTGATTTTAGGCGTTATGAATTCCTTGCCTGTCACCGACATGCCCTTGACGAGAGATGCTATGCCCGAGCCTAACGATTGGAAATATTCTTTTACACTTCCCATTGTACGGAATTGAGTATGTTGATTTTGTTTCTTTCTTTTTGGATGAATTTATTCGTTACGGATGGCTTTCTGATCAGTTGTCGCGGCTCTGTCCGCCGACGATGTCGAGAAGTTCGGTGGTGATTGACTGCTGGCGCAGTTTGTTGTACTCGAGCCGCAACTGGTCGAGGAGTTTCTTTGCGTTGTCGTTTGCCGCCTGCATCGCCATTACGCGGGCGGCCTGTTCGCTGGCACGGTTCTCGGTGAAGATTTCCTGCATTGTTGACATGAGGAAAAGCGGGAGGACCGTATTGAATATCGTGTTTGGATTCGGCTCGAATATGTAGGGACGCCCTGTTGGTATACCCTTTGCCTGTTCGGCGAACGATGAGTACAGGACCGGGAGAATCTGCTCAGAGGCGATGCGCTGCTTGCCCATGGTGATGAAGTGCATGTAGAGCGTGTCCACGCGGTCGTATCTGCCGTCTGTGAAGTTGTCCACAAGGCTCTTCATGAATCTGTCAACCTCGGGACCGTCCGACTTGGAGTTGATGCCGTCGGAAGTGATGGTCTGCACATCGGGCATGGCTGAGGCTATCTTTGCGATCTTGCGGCCTATGGCATAGACGTCAATCTGAAGTTTCTGTCCGAATTCCTGACGCAGTTTCTCGATTTTCTCGCGCAACTGCTTCGAGATATTCACATTGTAGGCACCGCAGAGACCGTCATCGCTGCCCCACACGCATATTGCCATGCGGCTTACGGCGCGGGGAGTTATCAGCGGCGACGTGAATTCAGCGTCCGAGGAAAGCAGGTTGGCTATGATTAGGTCAATCTGCGATCGGAAGGGGACCAGCCGTTTCAGCGATGCTTCTGCCGAATGCATCTTCGCCGACGATATCATCTTCATGGCTCCGGTGATTTTCTCGGAGGAGGCCACGGATCCGATACGAACTTTCAGGTCTTTGAGGGTTGCCATTTTGTTTCTGGTTTATATTTTTTGGGGGAGCGCCGGCACTGTGATGCCGACGCATCCGTGTTATGCTTGCTTGGTGGAGTCGGTGTTGAACCGTGCGGCGACTTCGGCTGCGGCAGCGGTCAGGCTCTTCTTGTCGTCATCGGTGATTTTGCCGGACGAGATGTTGTCGAGCACAGACGCGTACTTTGCGTGGACTAATTGGACGAACTGTTTCTCGAAGTCCTGAACCGATTCCATGGGAACGTTTTCGAGGAGGCCGTTGACGCCGCAGAAGATTACGGCTACCTGGTCGGCGACTTCCCAGGGATGATACTGGGGCTGGATGAGCAGACGCTCGTTCTTGCGGCCCTTGTCGATTACGCGGGCGGTCACGGGATCGATGTCACCGCCGAACTGGGTGAACGACTCGAGCTCGCGGAACTGAGCCTGGTCGATCTTCAGTGTACCGGCGACTTTCTTCATGGACTTGATCTGGGCGTTGCCGCCTACACGCGATACCGAGATACCCACGTTGATGGCGGGACGGATACCGCGGTTGAAGAGTGCTGTCTCGAGGAAGATCTGGCCGTCGGTGATGGAGATTACGTTAGTGGGGATGTATGCAGATACGTCACCTGCCTGAGTCTCGATGATGGGGAGCGCGGTGAGCGAGCCGCCGCCCTTGATTTTGTCCTTGAGTACGGCGGGAAGGTCGTTCATCTTCGATGCGACTTCCTGATTGTCGATGATGCGGGCGGCACGTTCGAGCAGACGTGAGTGCAGGTAGAAGATATCGCCGGGATAAGCCTCGCGGCCCGAGGGACGCTTGAGGATAAGTGATATCTCGCGGTATGCCACGGCCTGCTTCGAAAGGTCGTCGTAGATGATGAGTGCGTCGCGGCCGGTGTCACGGATGTATTCGCCGATTGCTGCTCCTGCGAATGGGGCGTAGTAGCGCATGGATGCCGAATCGGCGGCAGTGGCTGCAACGACACATGTGTAGTCAAGTGCGCCCTGCTGGCGGAGTACCTCGACGAGGGCTGCAACCGATGATGCTTTCTGGCCTATGGCTACGTAGATGCAGTATACGGGTTTGCCGGCGGCGTAGTTCTGTTTCTGGTTGATTATGGTGTCGATGGCGATGGCGGTCTTGCCTATCTGGCGGTCGCCGATGATAAGCTCGCGCTGGCCGCGGCCTATGGGGACCATTGCGTCGACGGCCTTGATGCCGGTCTGCAGAGGTGTGGTCACGGGCTGGCGGTAGATTACGCCCGGGGCCTTGCGCTCAAGGGGAAGGCGGATGAGTTCGCCCTGGATGGGACCACGGCCGTCGATGGGTTCGCCGAGGACGTTGATGACGCGGCCGAAGAGGCCTTCACCAACGGGAATCGAAGCAATCTCGCCGGTGCGTTTGACTGTCATGCCTTCGGTGACGTTGTCGACATCGTTCATGAGGATGACGCCGACGTTGCTTTCCTCGAGGTTGAGGGCAACGCCCATGACGCCGTTCTCGAAGGCCACGAGTTCGTTGGCGCAGACATTGTCCAGGCCATAGACGTGGGCGACGCCGTCGCCTACGCTGAGCACTTTGCCGACTTCCTCGAAAGAGACGTGAGAGTTTACGTTTTCTAATTCTTGCTTGAGAACTTCGGATATCTCGCTGGGATTTATCATCTTGGTTATTTTTTACTTTAGTAGGTTTAAACGCAGTTGTTTAAGTTCGTTTTTGATGGAGGCGTCGAGTCGCTGTGAATCGATGGTGACGGTGAAGCCGCCGATGAGCGACGGGTCGACCTGCCAGGTGTATTCGGCGGTACCTCCGCCGAGGTGTTTCTCTACCATGGAACTTACACGGGCGCGGTCGGCGTCGCTTAGTGGCTGGGCGGAAGTGATGTCCACGCGGTAGATGTTGTTTTCGCGGCGATAGAGTGCATTGTATGCAATCGCTATCAGTCGGACGATATCGATGCGTCCGTGATTTTCCAGCAGTTTGAAGAAGTCGGACATGGGAGCGTCTTTGCCCGATCTGTCGGCGCCCGAGGCCGTCATGAGTAGGGCGGTTTTCTGGGCATCGGCTATGTAGGGGTTCTCGAGCGTAGGTTCGAGGCCGGGGTTTTGCTCGAAAGCCGCGGCAAGGTTACCCATCAGCTCGTATGCGCGGGCTGTGTAGCCTTTTTCCTGGGCGAACTTGTACATCGCCTTGGCGTATCGGCGTGGAAGTAGTCCTTGGTCCATGTTCTGCTTGGTTCTTCTTCAGTTAACTATCAGTTTTTCTTCTCCATCTGGTCGAGATAGGAGTTGACGAGTTGCGACTGCGCCTTGGGGTCGGCCATCTGCTGCTTGAGCACCTTCTGTGCAATGTCAAGGGCAAATTCGCTGACCGAGTTGCGGAATTGCTGTTCGGCCTGCTTCTGTTGCTGCTGGATCGAGATACGTGCCTGGTCCATCACTTTCTGTGCTTCCTGCTGGGCTGCGCCGCGTGCTTCCTCGACAATCTGAGTTTTCATGCGGTCGGCCTCGCGCAGCATGTCTGCCTGGCGGGCGCGGGCTTCGGCGAGATACTTCTCGGCCTCGGCGTGGGCGTTGTCCAGCTGGGCTTTGGCGTTCTGGGCATATTCTACGCCTTTGTCGATTAGGTCGGCACGGTTGTCAACGGTTTTGAGTATAACGGGCCATGCGAACTTCCACAGAATGATGAAGAGGATGGCGAAACCGACAAACATCCAGAAGATGAGTCCGAATTCCGGGGTGAATAGTTCCATTATGAAAACTTTTTTGTTGTTGGCATATCTCTTGCGGAGGGTATGCCGGATTTTTAGAAGGGGTTTTGATTTACGTCCCTGGTGATCTGGTCCGGCTCGGAACCGTGGCAGGAAACGTCGTGGAAGTACGGGCTACCCGGCGGGCAACGTCGCGGAACGCTGCCCGGCAGGAACCTCAGAGATTTAGACGAACAGTGCGAGGACGCAGACGATGACGGCGAACAGGGCCACACCTTCGACGAGGGCGGCGATCACAATCATGTTCGAGCGGATGTCGCCGGCAGCCTGGGGCTGGCGTGCGATAGCCTCCATTGCGGCCGCACCGATTTTACCGATACCAATACCTGCGCCGATAGCGGCGATACCTGCGCCAAGGCTGGCTCCGAGGCCTACGAGGGCTTCTGCTGCTAAGATTCCTAACATAGTTGTTGTGTTTAGTTGTTGGGGTTGTTATTTCTGTTTGTTTGTATTATCGTTTTGTCACGGGGATTCCGTGTGGTTTTGCTCACTCTACTGGTGCCGGTGCGAGTGGACCGCCTGTGGACGATGTGTCCGATACGGCTGCCGCGGCCTGCCTGTCGGTTGGGACTGTTGCCTGTTCATGGCTTTCGGCATGGTCGGGCTTCTGCGAGAGCGAGATGAATATGGTGGAGAGTATGGTGAAGACGTAGGCCTGGATGAAACTTACCAGCACGTCAATAAGTAACATGAATACCGAGAATGCCACGGAGACCACTGTCGTCGCTCCGCCGGCTACGGGATTGATGGCCGAGAAGATGAAGATGAGCAGTGTCAGTACGATGACGATGATATGGCCGCCCATCATGTTGGCAAAGAGACGCACCGTGAGTGCGGCCGGCTTTGTGAACATGCCGAATACCTCGATTACGGGCATTATGGGCAGCGGGAACTTGAGCCACAGTGGAACGTCGGGCCAGAGGATGTCTTTCCAGTAATGCTTGCTCGAGAAGATGTTGGTGATAAGGAAGGTTATTATTGAAAGTACAAGGGTGACAGCAATGTTGCCCGAGAGGTTCGCGCCACCGGGGAAGATTACAATCAGGCCCATGAGGTTCATGGTCAGGATGAAGAAGAATACTGCCAGCAGATAGGGCGCGAACCTGCGCGCGCGGTGGCCGAGTGTGGCCTTGATGACGGTGTCGTAGATGAACACGACCACTGCCTCAACTGCGCCCAGACCCTTGCGGGGTGCCTTGTAGGGGTTGCGCAGGTGATATGACCTCAGCCAGAGCATGAGTCCCAGGACTATGATGATGCAGATGAAAACTCCTGCCACGTCTTTGGTTATGGAGATGTCGAGCGGCCTGATGTTTCTGCCGTCGGCAATTTGGACGACTTTCCCTGCGTGCTCCTCGCCCTGAGGGGCGATTCTGAATACGGTTCCGTTGTCATTGTAGGTGGCGCCGTGCTCCAGGTGCGCCGACGAGAAGATGTGCCAGCCGTCGGTTGCCTTGACGATTACGGGCAGTGGTATGCGATGGGAGTGGCTGAAGGGCACTTCCCAGCCGTAGGCATCGCCCAGATGCTCGAAGATAATCTCCTTGGGGTCGAGTTTTTCTTCAGCCTTGGTCGATTTTTCTACGTCCTCCTGCAGGGTATCCTCTATCTTGACAACGTCATCGGCCTTTGCCGGATAGGCAAGAGCCAGGGCCGTCACTGCCAGGATGAGACATCTTATCAATCGGTTCATATCGTTGAGATATTTTTGGCGTTTGGGAGAATTTGCCTGTTCTGCTTGCAGGCGTCAGTATATGCAGACGGACACCACGTTCGAATCTACGTCGACGATACCTCCCTGAACGTCGAAACGCCCTTCGCCACTGTCGTTGTGGTAGACGATTGTGCCGGGAACGAGAGTCGAGATGAGTGAGGCGTGGTTCTGGAGTACGGTGAAACTGCCTTGCGTGCCGGGCAGTGTCACAGAGTCGGCCTCGCCCTGATAGACGACTTCAGTTGTCGATATGATTTTGAGTGTCATGTCTTGCAGGTTTAGCGTGGTTTGCTGTTCACGGTTTATTTCACTTCGGCCAGAAGTTTCTTGCCTTTTGCTATGGCTTCGTCGATGGTTCCGACGTTCATGAACGCCTGTTCGGGATATTCATCCATTTCGCCGGAAAGAATCATCTTGAAGCCGCGTATGGTCTCGCTCAGCGGCACCATCACGCCGGGAAGGCCGGTGAACTGTTCTGCAACGAAGAATGGCTGTGAGAAGAAACGCTGGGCGCGGCGTGCGCGTGCGACGACAAGTTTGTCCTCGTCGGAGAGTTCGTCAACGCCGAGGATGGCGATGATGTCCTGAAGTTCGTTGTAGTGCTGTAGAAGTTGCTTGACGGCCTCGGCGGTCTCGTAGTGGTCCTGTCCGATGATGTTGGGGTCGAGGATTCGCGAGGTCGATGCCAGGGGGTCGACAGCGGGGTAGATACCGAGTTCGGTAATCTTACGCGAGAGCACGGTAGTCGCGTCGAGGAACGAGAATGTCGTTGCGGGAGCGGGGTCGGTCAAGTCGTCGGCGGGCACGTAGATGGCCTGCACCGAGGTGATGGAGCCATTCTTCGTTGAGGTGATTCGTTCCTGCAGCGCGCCCATCTCGGATGCGAGGGTCGGCTGGTAGCCTACGGCCGAAGGCATTCGGCCCAGCAGTGCTGAAACCTCCGAGCCTGCCTGGGTGAAACGGAAGATGTTGTCGATGAATAACAGGACATCCTTACCACCTTTATCACGGAAGTACTCAGCCATAGTAAGCCCGGTCAGGCCGACTCTCATACGTGCTCCCGGCGGCTCGTTCATCTGTCCAAACACGAGCGCTGTCTTTTCCAGAACACCGGATGCCTTCATCTCACTCCAGAGGTCATTGCCCTCACGGGAACGCTCACCGACACCCGTAAAAATAGAATAACCGCCCTGCTCCATCGCAATATTCCGGATCAGCTCCTGAATCAGGACTGTTTTTCCGACGCCCGCGCCGCCAAACAGACCGACTTTTCCGCCCTTGGAATACGGCGCCAGAAGATCAATCACCTTGATGCCCGTCTCCAGAATCTCCGCGACCGGGCTCTGATCCTCAAATGGCGGCGGATCCCGGTGAATACACCAGTGCTCCTCACCATCCAGCTTTTGTCCTCCATCTACCGTCTCACCTAAAACATTAAACAAACGTCCAAGCGTCTTTTCGCCAACCGGAACGGAAATGCCTTCTCCCGTCGGTGTTACCTTCATGTCACGGCTCAAGCCCTCGCTTGCCGACAGCATGATGCAGCGGACGATATTATTTCCCATGTGCTTGGCAGCTTCCATCACACACGTCTTTCCCTGATTTTCTACCGTGAGCGCGTCCCGGATCTCCGGAAGGGGACCGCTCTCAAATTTCACATCGACAACCGGACCGGAAACCTGGACAATCTTGCCCTCCGGCAGGCTGGTTTCAGCCTTTTTTGTCTCTGCCGCCTGTTCTCCCATCACACTCTCATCTCCTCTTCTCGTTCTCGTCTCTGTGCAGCCGCGCCGCCGCATACTTCGGTGATCTCCTGTGTGATCGCCGCCTGCCGCGCCCGGTTGTACATCGTATTTAAATCTTTTAAAAGTGCATCCGCATTATCCGTCGCCGCATCCATCGCCATCATACGGGCATTCTGCTCGCTGCAGAACGACTCAACCAGCGCGCCGTAGATAAATCCGGCTACATAGTTCGGAACGATCGCATTCATCGCTTCCTCCGGCGTTGGCCGGAGGGAAAACTCCTCCAGCCGCACATCGACCGGAATCGCCATTCCGTGCATATCCGGCTTGGTAATCGGAAGCACCCTTTTATCCTTCGCCACACTCTGCATCACATTTTCCATTCTTGTATACAGGACATGGATCTCATCCAAATCACCCGACAAATATCGTTCCAGAAGTATTCCAGCAATCCACCTTGCCCGGTTAAACGTCGGATCCTGCGCCGTATACTGGAAATTTTCTTCAATCGGGATGTGCTGGGAGGCAAAAAACTGCCGCCCCGTCTCACCGATGACAAACAGATGTACCTCGCGGGAAGGATCCTTTAAAAATGTATCCGCCATCTTCATGATGTTATGGTTATAAGCACCCGCCAACCCTTTATCGCCGGAAATAACCAGCAGCCCCGTTTTCTTCGACTGGTGCCCTTCTTTTTCAAAATAGGGACTTTCCATGTTCGGCAGATGCCTCTGGATACGCCGGATGACATTTTGCAATGCATAGAAATACGGCTCCGTCTCTGCCAGTTCTTTTCTGGCTTTCTTTAATTTCGTCGAAGATATCAGGTACATCGCGTTCGTGATCTTGCGCGTATCCTGAATACTCCGGATCCGGTTCTGGATCTCTCTGAGTCCTGCCATCTTCCATCACCGCCTTACTGCTTATCCAGTTTTGCATCCGCTGTGGCTGCCTCCAGCGCATTTCCCTGTGCTTTCAGGAATTTTGCCTTGTACTCGCCCACCGCCTTCGCAATCTCGCGCTGGATATCCTCGCTGAGTGTCTTCGTCGTGCGGAGTGCATCGCCCACCTGCGGGTAGGAGCTTCTCATATATTCGTAAAGACCGCCCTGGAATGTCTTCAGCTTTTCCTTCGGAATATCTACCAGCAGATGGCTCGTCGCCGCATACAGAATCACAACCTGTTCTTCCATCGAGAGCGGATGCTCAAGCGGCTGTTTTAACAGTTCCATCAGACCGCTGCCGTAGGTAAGCTGTGCCTTAGTCGCCGGATCCAGATCGGAGCTAAACTGTGTAAATACTTCCATCTCGCGGTACTGTGCCAGGTCGATACGTACGCTTCCGGCTGCCTTCTTCATCGCCTTGGTCTGCGCTGCGCCGCCGACACGCGATACCGAAAGCCCTACATTGACCGCCGGGCGCATGCCCTCGAAGAACAGCGAACTTTCCAGGAAAATCTGTCCATCTGTGATGGAAATAACGTTGGTCGGGATATACGCCGACACATCGCCCGCCTGTGTCTCGACAATCGGCAGCGCTGTGATTGAACCACCGCCCAGCTCATCCGAAAGCCGCGCCGAGCGCTCCAGCAGACGGGAATGCAGATAGAATACATCGCCCGGATACGCCTCACGGCCGGGCGAGCGGCGCAGCAGCAGCGACAGCGTGCGGTAAGCGACTGCGTGCTTGGACAGATCGTCGTAGACGATGAGCACATCGCGTCCCTTGCTCATGAAATACTCACCGATCGCCGCGCCGGCATATGGCGCGATATACTGCTGCGGCGCACCGTCCGCCGCAGTGGCGGAAACGATGATGCTGTAATCAAGCGCGCCGTATTTCTCCAGCGTGCCGCGCAGACGCGCGACCGTGGACGCCTTCTGACCGATGGCCACATAGATGCAGATCATGTCCTGTCCCTTCTGGTTCAGGATGGTGTCGATGGCGATGGAGGTCTTGCCGGTCTGGCGGTCGCCGATGATCAGCTCGCGCTGACCGCGTCCGATCGGCACCATCGCGTCGATGGCAAGGATGCCGGTCTGCATCGGCTGGTTTACCGGCTCACGCGATACCACACCCGAAGCCTCTCGCTCGATCGGACGGCGCTCGGTCGTTTCAATCGGTCCAAGGCCATCAATCGGTTCACCGAGGGCGTTGACCGTGCGGCCGATCATCGCATCACCGACCGGAACGTCAAAGGCAAACCCACCATCGACAAAGCGCTACCCAAGTTCTACGCTTTCTGCGGGCGTGACACGTGGATAGGGCACAATATTCGCCGCTTCGACCTGCCGGTGATCGCCAGGGAGGCGCAGAGGGTCGGCGCCGGAATGCCGGACGTGAGCTTCTACGACACGATGGAATTATCCCAGGCATTGCTGCCGCAGCTCGACCATCATCGCGTGGTGGACCTCATTCGATATTTCGGCATCGCCAAGACCGAGCGGCATCGCGCCGCCGATGATGCGGCACAGACGGCGCAAATCTTCGAATGCCTGAAGCGGATATAAGCTTTATAAAGACTTATAAAGGCTTATAAGGCAATATAAAAGCCCCACAATGTGGGGCTTCATTATCTTCGCTTTTATTCGAGGTCAGCGTCTCCGCTGGCTGGACAGTGTGCCAACTCCTCGCCATCGACGGTAAGGGCCAGCATCCAGGTGGGATTATCGCCCTTTTGATGGATCATCGTGTCCGGGATGCTGGTTTCGAATGTGGCATCGTCGGTGGAGAGATTCCATCCT
>ERZ1106943.76-NODE-76-length-132268-cov-9.072882_pt1 | contig 132268 bp, 109 predicted proteins | sample MGYA00403671_ERZ1106943 | MGnify/ENA primary metagenome ERZ1106943 (study PRJEB35170, sample SAMEA104062427) | human gut metagenome | biome: human gut; feature: human-associated habitat; material: faeces | place: Denmark | collected 2012-06-14 ...
TATGAGCGATTACCCAATGCTCATTTCCAATAAATTACACTCTTTTCGTAACTTCCTACTACAAACTATTATTCACAACCGGAAAGATATGAACCACCGCAGCAAAAAAATCATCTCATATATAGTAACCATTCTTGTCATAGTTAGCGCAACCATCTGGGTCGGGAGCAAGTTTATCCATCTTGGAGACGTTGAATTTACCGACAACGCCCAGGTGAGGCAGCAGATAGTTCCCGTCAACAGCCGTGTGCAAGGTTATATCAAAGAAATCAGATTTGATGAATTCTCGCCCGTTCATAAAGGCGACACTCTTATAATAATCGATGATGCCGACATGAGGCTCAATGTGGCGAGGGCACGTGCCGACTATGAGAACGCGCTCGCCGGCCGGAATGTGGCTGACCGCAGTGTAAATGTCGCATCAGCAAATGCAGCAGTCTCCGAGGCATCTATTGCCGAAGCAAAAGTCGTAATGGAAATGGCGGCCAAAGACTATAAGCGTTATTCCGAACTCCTCGCCAAAGATGCCGTGACACGCCAGCAGTACGATGCCGCCAAAACTGATTTCGAGGCAAAGAAGGCGCGTTACGAGATGCTCTCGCGACAACGTTCTGCGACAAGTTCGGTTGTGACAGAGACACGTCAGCGAATAGCCCAGAATGACGCAGGAATAGATCTGGCCAAAGCGTTGCTTGAGACGGCGGAACTCAATCTTTCATATTGCGTTATTATAGCGCCTTGCGACGGATATGTCTCACGTAAAGAAATTCAGGCCGGCCAACTTGTTCAACCGGGCCAGACGCTGCTTGACATAATCGACTCGAGTGACATATGGGTGACTGCAAACTACAAGGAGACACAATTGAAGAACATAGCCCCCGGAAGTAAAGTACACATAAAGGTCGATGCCATTCCAGGCACTATTTTCAATGGTGTCGTTCAGTCAATATCACATGCTACAGGAGCCTCTCTGTCAATACTCCCACAGGATAATTCGGCAGGAAATTTTGTCAAAGTACGACAACGCGTGCCAGTACGCATAGCGTTTACCGACAATAACGAGGCTGACATGCGGCTTCTGCGCGCAGGAATGAACGTGGAGTGTGAAATAAAGTACTGATATGGCTGAAAGACACAATACACCAGGTCCGTTCGACATAGCGGACGTTCCCGACTTCATTCCGCGCAGACTCAAGCCGTGGCTATTCATATTCTTTGTCGTAATCATACAATTCTCAAGCGGCCTGTATCTTGCAGCCGTTACAGAAATGGTTGGCACGACAGCACTGATGCAGGAAGACATCATGATGGCCGGATATGCGTCTCTCATCGGCATGTCACTTAACTTCGCGGTGATGTTCCGGATAAAATTCCGCTATTCAAACCGCACTCAGCTGCTGGGCTGCGGCACAATACTAATAGCTGCAAATCTCATATGTGCCAACACAAGTTCCGTTCCTGTTCTTGTTGTCACCTGCCTCATAGCCGGATGGTTCAGGATGCAGGCAACATTCGCATGCAATTCGACGATTCAGTTATGGCTTACTCCCGTACGTGACATGTCGATATTCTTCTGCTATGTCTATATAGTTGTCGACTGCGCCATACAACTGAGCGGAATAGCCACCATCTATACGGCTTTTCTGTCACAATGGGAATACATGCACTGGATAATGACCGGACTCATCGCACTGATGATGCTCGCCGTACTGATTCTTGTCAGACCTGTGCGTACTCCCATGTTCATTCCCCTGCTCGGCATAGACTGGATAGGAAGCCTGCTATGGGCCATATTCATGATGTGTCTCACGTTCATCTGTGTCTACGGCAACTATTTCGACTGGTGGGACGCCGTCGAGATGCGGACGGCCGCACTGCTCGGACTTCTTTGTCTGGCCATCAATCTTTGGCGAGCAACGTTTCTCCATCATCCATACATATCGCTGCGAGCGCTAACTAACCGCAACGTAGCAAGAGCAACTTGCGTATACCTTGTTTTCTTCACGCTTCTGGCCACCGAACATGTATTTGAACACAGTTATGCCATAAGCATACTCGGATTCGATGAGACAAATCTCATAGACCTCAACTGGTATGTGTTTGCCGGCATAATATCGGGATGCTTATTTACCTATTATACTTTCGCCTTGCACAAATGGCGCTACAAGACAATGGCCGCAATAGGGTTCGCACTGGCCATTATATACCTGGCCTACTTCTATTTCTTTATAGACTATGGTATTGAGAAGGAGATGCTATTCCTTCCGTTGTTCTTCAGAGGGGCAGCCTCGGTTATCATTTCAATCGTTTTCCTGACATCGATAGTTCAGAGTGGCCTGCCTTTTCAGATCTTTCCCCAGGCGCTAACTATCAACGGATTTACGGGTGCCGTTTTGGGGACTACGCTCGGGCCGGCCATAATCGGTGAACTGCTGCGCCACGTTATGGCCAGAAACTCAGCGTTGCTGAGTTCGGTAATAACGGACGTCAACACTGAAACAGTCTTTATACCTTTGGAGCGACTATATGCTCTTGTCCAAACTCAGGCGCTTATAATATCAATGAAAGAAATATATGGATGGCTACTGACAGCAGGTATCATATCACTTCTTGTCATTATAGTCAGTTATAGTCCGCTGCGTCCAATGGCCATATTTCCGAAATGGAAGAACGTACGTAGAATTCTAAGACACTTAGTACGCATAGAGCAACACTCATAATGGCATAGGACGATATGCAGCGTTAAAAAATGTATCTAATATTTAAAAGCCGTATATTTTCCCATTAAATACGCGAGTGTTTTAAAAATAATATCTTACCTTTGCTCAACTGATGTCAACACTGTTGAGATCCGGTGCTACAATATGTTTTTCCAGGCCTCAGATTGCTGTTAAAACAATATTTCGGCCAAAGGTATTTATTATTTAGATTAATCCTTAAATCTTTGTATATGAAGAAATTTCTACTCTCGTTCACTCTTTTGTCATTGATTGGTGCCAACGCGCTAGGCGAGCAAGTGACTCTCAACGACAAGGCTTATGACATCAACACCATCATCGACCGCGACCTTGGTCCCGGTGTCCGTTACACCCGTATCCGTATTCCAGACTATCCTCTGAACGTTAATATGCTGCGCATCGATGTCTCCAATCCGTACAACAGCGTTGAAACCACTCAGGCCTCCGACCGGCTTTACGGCACGGAAAGCCTTGTCAAGGCCGCCCAGCGCCAGACAAGCGAAGGACATGTCGCCCTTGGCGGCGCGAACGCCAACTTCTGGTGCGTAAGCGGTCAGCCCCCCTTCTCAGACCAACTCATAGGGCTGACATATAACGGCAACCTCAAGAACGGCAAGATTATCACCGAGACCAACATGCACTCAGACCAGTGGAACGGCGGCTGGAAACACACCGGCATTGTCGGCATCACTCCCGAGGGAACCGCCTGGTCCGGCCACGGCAAATTCGGAGCCTGGGCCTACCGGGCCGACGGAACCGAACTTACTGTCCACTGCTTCAACAAAACTGTCCGCGAAGACCAGTTGACCGCCTACAACTCATATTACGGCACTGACCGAACCTTCCGTTGCGTGGACCAGGGCGAAGGCGCAGACGGCAAACAGCATTTCACTGTCATTGACGGGTGCGCGACCGAGGTCTACCTTACTCTCGATCCGGACCAGAAATGGTCGGCCGGCGAGAATATAGTATTCACGGTCAGAGACATCAAGCAAAATGCCGGTGGCGGGAAAGTCGGAAGCGACGACCTCGTGTTAGTGGGCCGTGGAGCATCTAAAACCGAACTAGACAAACTCACCGTCGGCGAGAAGGTTAAGTTACGCTACACCTGGACCGACGGAGAAGACCGTCCGATAACATTCGACAACCTCGTCGGCGGCAACGCTCAAGTAATGATTGCCGGCGAACTGACCAAATACAACACGTCCGAGACCTACAACTCGCAGGTTTATTCCCGCACAGGCTATGGTGTCAGCCAGGACGGCAAGACTCTCTATATAGTAGTCATCGACAAGTCTACCGATCCCGTCTACGGTCGTTCGGCAGGCTGTTCCACCACCGTCATGTGTGCTATTGCCAAACACTACGGGTGCTGGGACATGACAAACTTCGATGCAGGCGGCTCCGCCGAGATGCTTGTCGAGAATGCCATAATAAATAAGACTACCGAAGGTTCCCCACGTTCAGTTGCCAACGGCATGATTGTCTACTCCACGGCCCCGGTTGACAACAATATAACGCGTCTTGAGTTTGCAGACTACAGGCTCCAGGCTCCAATCTACGGAACTTACAAGCCTGTTATCTACGGTTTTAACCAGTATGGCGCGCTCATCGACCACGATGTCCAGGGAGTCACACTATCGTGCCCGGCCGAAGCCGGAACATGTGACGGCGCAACATTCAGCGCATCTAAGAATCCCGGTACTTATGCACTCACTGCCACACTTGGCGACGTCACTGTCAGCAAGGACATCGAGGTATGCGAGGCACAGATAGCAATCCGCCTGAAGGAAATTCTGCTTGACCACCAGCGCGCTTATGAAGCCGAAGTCGGTGCCGATGTACAGGGGCATGATTTCTCCATCGCCCCCTCGTCCATCAAATGGTCGATAGGTGATGCAGACATAGCGTCAGTCGATGACCAGGGGGTTGTACGCGGCATCAAGAACGGCACAACAACCCTGACAGCAGTCATCGGCGATTATTCCGACGAAGCCAAAGTCACAGTCGAGATTCCTGAAACCCGTTACATGCCTATGGTAACGGCAGAAGTCGCAGACTGGACAAGCGCGGGCACGGGCACGAAGAACCGTTCGATCGTGCGTGCCGGAGAATACGGTGTAGCGGCAACATATACAGTCAGCAGTACTCGCAACACATCTCTTACAGTACGTCCAAAGACTCCCTCCGTACTCTACTCTCTTCCCGACTCGGTACGACTTGTCATCAACCCCGGCGATGCCAAAATCTCCAAAGCTATACTGAAACTGGGGCATAACGGAGACCGTCACGACGGTGTAACCTACGAACTCGAACTCACACCTGAAGCCGACAACATACTTGAGGCTGCAGTCAGTGATTTTGTGGATACATCGAAGCTAGCCAATTATCCTTTGGCCTTTACATCGATTCAACTGACCCTCGGGGATGCCAACGCCTCAACACACACCATAACATTACCACGCCTCGAGGCTGTGTACGATTCTGTCAAGAGCACTCAGGGCATAGACGCGATCACAACTGAAAGCGCCACCGACGCCCCGGCGGCATTGTACAATCTCCAGGGTGTACGCATCAGCGAGAACACCGTCACACCAGGCATATACATTCGCGTTCGTGGAGGCAAAGCCACCAAGATACTTGTAAAGTAACATCGATCACCCCATTTTTGCCTTGAGACATGACTTGATAAGTCATGTCTCAAGGCAAAACCTTAAAATTCTTTTGCAACATGAAAAATTTACTGCTAACAGCCACACTGATTATCAGCATGGGGGCTTCCGCGCAGATTGTCCGGACCAGTACGCCGGAGCCTCTTTTGCGAGGAACTCAAAGCGACATGTACTATCCCTCAATCTCGGAAGACGGCCGTTACCTGTCCTTTACTGACGCACAGTTCGGCAACAGGCGCGTCTATGACTTCGTCGACAATGTGACCGTCATGGCTGAAAAAGCCGATGCGGCAACCATGAGAGCCATCACTGCCAAGACTCGGATCACCGCACGTACCGAAGGGTCAGAACTTATAATCACAAACAATGACATCGAGACCCGTGTCTCTCCGGTAGAGTCGTATGCAGGATATCTATGGCCTTCGGTTTCGCCCGACGGAAAACACGTGATGTTCGTAGCCGCCGGCCAAGGCATAGTCATCACCGACCTCAAAGGAAATATAATCGCCCGTCCCGGCAACCGCCGTCTCGAAGCACCGGTATGGTTCGGTAATAACCACATAGTGGCCATGAACACTACTGATGACGGCCACAACATAGAATCATCCCAGATTATCATGCTCAGCATGGACGGCAAAGAAACCCAGGCACTGACCAAACCCGAATCCATGACCATGTTTCCCGCCGCCGATTCCAAATCAGGACGTATAGTGTGGAACACAATTGACGGTCGACTCTATCAGGTCAAAGTTGAACTTATAAAATAACGCAGCCCGGACATGAAAACAAAACAATTCATCACAGCATTGCTCGCGGGCGCGCTTTCACTCGGCGCCTCGGCACGTGAAGCCAAGGACATCACGGTGTATATCAATCCCGGCCACGGAGGCCACGAGTCCAACGACCGCAACGTTGTCATCCCTCCCTACGAACTGGGCGATCCCAACGGTTACTGGGAGTCGAACTCCAATCTCTCAAAAGGCCTGCAACTCCGCGACATGCTCGAAGCCAAAGGCTACAAGGTCGTGATGTCACGAGTAACCAATACGGAAGCCGATGACCTTCCTTTGTCTACCATCGTGCGACTCGCAAACAACTCGAAGGCCGACATATACTTCTCGATACACTCCAACGCCACAGGCACATCGGCGCGCCGCAACCGACCGCTGATGCTTTTCCGCGGCCTCGACAATGAGCCCGAGAATCCGGAGGCGTACAAAATCTGCGAGATACTAAACCGCCAGTTGCTTGAGAATCAAGTAACGTACTGGACAAACAAGGACATCAATATCCGAGGTGACTGGTCGTTCTACAACTGGGGGATAGGGGTAGGCCTAGGCGCCCTTCGCGGCCTCACCGTACCCGGAATGCTTTCCGAAGGCTCATTCCATGACTATATACCCGAGACATACCGTCTGATGAGCGACGAGTACTGTTATCTCGAGGCATGGCATTTCCGCAAGACTGTCGACGAGTACTTCGGTATTCCCGGCGTGTCAACCGGCCTGGTATGCGGACGCATAAGTGACTCACGGGTGCCGGGTCCCGAAGATTTCATCTCCTACGGTACCGACAAACTTGCCACAATCCAGAAAGCCCTTGTCGAACTGAAGGATGCCGAAGGCAAGACTATCGACTCATACACCACTCACGCCGTGCACATCAACGGCGTATATCTGTTCAAGGACGTCGCTCCCGGCCACTACACGGTCTCTGTCACATGCGACACACACATGCCAATGACTCAGGAAGTGGATGTAACCGCCGACCAGGCCACATACTGCAACTTCCAGATGTCAAAGGTACGCGACTCGGCACCCTCCGTCGAGTGGGTGACCCCATTATGGAAAGAAGGAGAACAGGCAGTGCTTTGCAATACCCCTGTGACCGTACAGTTCAACTGGGACATGGACATTGAGTCTACTGAAAAGGCATTCAGAATAGAACCGGCCATAGAAGGGAAATTCGCGTGGGAGGATCTGAACCACCGTATGATATTCACTCCATCGAAGGCTTACGACACGAATACACTCTATACCGTCACAATCGACAAGAGTGCCATGCACGGAGGACTCGTTCCAATGGAACAGCCCTATTCGTTCAGTTTCAAGACCTCCGACCGCAACTTCATGGACATATTAGGCTACTTCCCTTCGTCCGACGAAAAAGTACATTACAAGAATGTCTTCATAGAGTTCCGCTTCGACAAACAACCAAGCCTTGGCAAACTTCTGTCACAGATTTCATGTACGGACTCAAAGGGCAACAAGGTTGCATTCAACAACCGCGGCAAGACCAACTCGAAAAAGGACGATCCCTATGGCTGGTTCCGCATTCCTGTAAGCAAGCCCCTGACAGTAGGAGAGACTTACACCGTTACTCTTTCGGGAGACTTTGCCGATAAAGACGGCCTGACAATTCAGGGAACTGTGAACGCAACATTCACCGCAACTGACGAATCATCGCACAAAGGTACCTCACCCGTAATCGACGACATGAACGACGCTACTCTCTACACAGCCGCAAGTGAAGGCTCGACCTCCATCAAGCAGTCGTCAGTAGCCGCGCACAAGGATCCGCTTTTCGACGCAGCCACCCAGTTCACGTACACCTTCGATGGTCTTGAGGGCGGGGAAGCCCTATTTGAGCGCACCACACAGGTCGAGACCCTTATTACATCAGGACAGACTCTCGGACTCCACGTTTTCGGTGACCTGTCAGACAATGAACTCTATCTGGAATTCTCAACCGAAATGTCAGTCCAATATGTAAAAGTGTGCAATCTCGACTTCCTCGGATGGCGCTATATCGACGTACCTGCGACCATCGAGGCTCCAGGTCACATTTCGGGTGTAAAACTCGTACAGAAAGCCTCTCAGCGTTCCGGCTCGGGCACATTCGCTCTTGACGACATCGTAATGGCAGGAGACTCGGGCGTAGACGGCGTGACCTTGGAATCAGTGACAGTTCATCCCAATCCGGCATCGGAATATCTTGTAGCTAATGCCGGGAACACCATACTGTCGCTGAAACTATACGACATGAACGGATGTCTGGCCTCCTCAGTCACAGGCAACGTCATGAATGTCAGCGAACTGCCCGACGGCAATTATATTGCGGTCGTTTCCACCGCAGCAGCCACGAGCAGCCACCGAATAATTGTAAAACACTAACAGACATCCTAAATAAACCATGAAGAAAACCCTAATCTTCTCCAGTCTGCTTGCGCTGACACTTTCAGCGCAAGCCGCTGTAAACATCACCGAACCGGAACTGATAAAAATTGACGGTCCAGCAATGCAGCCGGTGCTCAACGCCGATGCCACCCAGTTGCAGTTTACCGCCGAAGACCTCAGCCACCGTTCGGTTGTCAATCTGGCCGACGGCAATGTCAGCCTTGTCACTACAAATCCGCGAACAGCGCCCGCTCACAGCACGCTGACCGAGTCACCGGACTTTGCCGAGGCCGACTACACAAGTATCAGACTTGTGCGCAATGGAATGGAGAAATCAATCTCTCCGCTGAAAGACGCCCATTCCTACCTGTGGGCAGCGCTTTCACCCGATGGCTCACGTCTGCTTTTCACCGAACCTTTCCAGGGAGTATTCGTTGCCGATGCAGACGGTTCCAATCCTGTCAGAATAGCCGCCAAAGGCGACTTCCCAGCCTGGGTCGACAACAGCACAATAGCCTATGTCCTGAGTCATGATGACGGCTATGTGATACTCGATGCCGCAGTAATGGTCTGCGACCTTACAGACATGAGTACAGTGAAGGCCACCGACAATGCGACAGTAGTGGGTGAATCGTCAGCCGCCGCCGGCACTGTCGTATACTCGACACTAGACGGCAAGATCTACAAATTCAATGTCAAACACTAAGCCCTGCAAATATCCATGAAAAAGTTAAGCAAACTCATCGCTACGGCTGCCGTATTCGCTGCCGCCGCCATCATGGCAGTCCCCGCACAGGGCAAGCGCATGAACGAACTCAAGATTTACATCAACCCAGGTCATGGCGGCTACACCTCGAATGACCGTCCCATACACATCTATCCCTACGAGTCCGGGGACACCCTCAGTTACTGGGAGTCAAAATCCAATCTATACAAAGGTCTGCACATGTATCATATTCTTGATTCGCTCGGGGCCAAGCCCTATCTGTCGCGAACCAAGAACACCGAGGATGACGACCGCTCCCTGTCTGGTATCGCCGCCGAAGCCAACAAACTCGGAGTCGATCTTTTCTTCTCGATTCACTCCAATGCAGGCGAAAACGTCAACTATCCCCTGATGCTCTACCGCGAGCAGGTTGAAGGCACACCTCGTTATCCAGAGAACGTAACACTGTCGCAGATAGTAGCCAAGAACATATACTCCCGCAAACTGAGCAACTGGACACACTCGAAGCCCCAGGTTGCCGGCGATCTTACTTTCTATAAGAATATGTGGTCCGGAGGCCTTGGCGTTCTGCGCACACTCTATGTGCCCGGTCTGCTTTCGGAAGGTTCGATGCACGAGCACCGTCCCGAGGCCCACAGACTTATGAATGACGATTACTGCTGGCTCGAGGCATGGCTGTTCGTCAAGTCGATAATGGAGTTCTACGATACCGAGGACCGCTTCGTGACAGGTAACGTTGCCGGTGTCGTCTATGATGACCATAATCTGCGTGACTTCGTATGCCCAGAGCCCAACAGCCGTTTTGGCCGCGACACATTTGCTCCTCTCAACGGAATTTTTGTGGAACTTATCGATGCGTCGGGCAAGACCATCCAGACACGCACCACTGACAAAGAGTTCAACGGCGTCTATCTGTTCCGCAACGTGGCACCGGGCGAATATACCGTTCGCTGTACAAACGATGCCTACTATTCCACTGAGTCCAAGGTCACCGTTACGGCGTGCGAAGTAACCTATCAGGACATGCCCATGAATATGCGACGCGAATCTCCGCTCGAGGTAAGCGGTTATTCGCCAAAAGTTGCGGCAGACGAACTCGTTTCCTGCGCAACTACCATTGAGATCGACTTCTCGACCGACATTGACGTGCCTTCTTTCGAGGCAGGCGTCAGAATCGAACCTGCAGTCGAGGGTTACTTCACTTATTCGAACTCCTACCGTCACGTGACATTCACACCGACTGTATCGTTCGAGCGCAACACCACCTACACAGTATTGCTTGATGAATCAATCAAGTCGGCAGACAAGCATTACTCCCATCCGCAAATGAACGCGCCTGTTACGTTCACATTCACGACCCGTGGACGCAACCGCCTCGAAGTGACCGACCAGTTCCCCGCCGAGAACGGCGAAATACATTACGCTTCGCCCCAGATCGAGGTGCGTTTCGACAATACACTCGACAGGCTGGGTGTAACCAATCTTATCAGTCTTACCGACTCAAAAGGCCAAAAGGTGAATCTGAACACCCGCAATACCAAGTTCAACTCGCTGACAAATAACTACGGCAACGTAATCGCGTCATTCTCCGATCTTACTCCCGGCGAGACTTACACCTTCACTATCGGAGGCGAAATTCGTGATAAAGAGGGTCTGCCAATGAATGTAGACAAGACAATACGTTTTAAAGCCATTGACGCCGCATCACCCGATCTTTCAGGCGAAGATGTCAAAATCTTCAATACGTTTGAAAGCGCAGTCGACTTCACCGGCAATGAGGAAGGATCGCTGGGCATGTCTGCCAAACCGACCGCATCCAAATCGACATCGACCAAACTCTTCGACAAGTCCTCGGCACGTCTTCAGTACCGTTTCGCCGACACTCACTCGGGACAGGCAATATGGACGTACACCGGAACATCAGAGCATCTGTATACAGGCGACCGTCTGGGTCTTTACGTGTGCGGAGATTTCTCCGGCCACGAACTCTGGATAGGTGTTGCCTCCGGCACAAACCTCAAGTATAACAAGGTTTGCAATCTCGACTTCCTGGGCTGGCGTTACATCGAAGTCGCTCTCAACAACCTTGAGGCTGACTTCTGCCCCTTCCTTCTCAGTGAGGTAAAACTTGTCCAGACCACCAGCCCAATCACCAAAAACGGGGCCTTCGCGCTTGACAACATTACCTACGTCAAGAATCCGAGCGGTGTCGGCAGTATCTCGGTAGACAAGTCAGAGAGTGTAACAGCCTACGCCGAGAATGGCAACATTCACGTCAGTGGCCTTGAGAGTAAAGCGACTGTCTGCCTTTTCAGCGCCAGCGGTGTGCTTCTCAGCCAGGTCCGCGCCGATGCGGACGGCACCTGCACTATTGCAGGCAGCCATCTCGCACACGGTGTCTATGTACTTTCCAGCGGCCCCACGGCAATACGCATAGCGTTGTAAAGAATCCTCCAACAATCCATATTCCCTAACCCTGACCCCCGCCCCCCCCTCCACGGGCGCGGTCTTTTGCTTTTCCGACGAATGTATCGAATTATTCGCCCGCAACGGTTGCAATGATGCGGCGTGATTCGCCGTGACTGCGGAACTCACAGAGATATATGCCCTGCCATGTACCGAGAGCAGGTCGTCCAGCAGATATTGGTATAGTAAGCGATGGGCCGATAATCGACGCCTTGGCATGAGCAGGCATATCATCATCTCCCTCAAAAGTATGCTGGTAGTATGGTTCGCGTTCACGAACAAGCCTGTCGAAGATTGACTTCATGTCAGTGCGAACATCAGGGTCTGCATTTTCATTGATTGTCAATGCTGCCGATGTGTGGCGTATAAACAGGTTCACCAGACCAACCGAGGGAAGGTCTGGGAGTTGGCTGAAAATCTCTTCAGTGACAAGGTGAAAGCCAGCAGGACGCGGCCTGAGTCTTATCTCAATCTGTTTCCACATAATTCTACAATTATAATATGAGTTGAAGGACCAAAATTAGACATTTTTGCTGAAAATGTCAATCAAGGTCGGCAGGTTGACGTTTCGAGGCAAAGGCGAAGAACACAACCATTACGGCAAGGAAGATATTTACCAAAGCCGCCGAATGCAACAGGTTCCCCATGCCTACAAGAGGAGAGACCGTACCTCCGACAATATATCCCGCGACTCCGATTATGGCGGCAGCCTCGCCTGAATGCTTACGCCCCTCGTTCATCGCCAGAGTATTCGAGGTTGCGAAAATCATGCCTGCGGCGAAGAGTATGACAACCATAAAGAAATCATATACCCAAAGGTTATCAACCAGATAAAGTGCGAAAGTGAGTCCGATGACTCCGAACGCCACTATAAGCGAGCCGATGAATGCCGCGCGTTTATATGGTTTGAATTTCAGGGAAAGAATAGATCCAGCGGCAAGGAAGAGAGAATTGGCACCGACAAGCAAGCCATAGTTGGTCTGCGACATACCGTAGTGTGTCTCGAGAATAAAGGGTGAGGATGAAATATAGGCGAATAGCAGTCCTAACGCGAAAGCCTTGAGCAAAGTATGGACCATAAAAGGTTTGTTTCGCAACAGAATCGGATAGTTGCGGAACGGAGCGAAGATTGAGCCTCGGTTACGGTTTGCCACAGGTAAGGATTCCTTCATCTTAACCGAAAGGAAAATAACGACAAGGGAGAAAACGGCAAGAATTATAAAAATCATCTTCCAGCCGGCAGCATCCGCGACAAAACCGCCAATGACAGGCGCCGATGCCGGAGCAATGCCGTTGATAGCGCCAACCAGCGCCATAAGTCTGGCAAGTTGACGTCCGGAATATACGTCTGCCGGAATGGTTTTAGCCATGAAATAACCGACAGATGCGCCGACACCCTGGAAGAACCGGCAAAAGTTAAAGACATGGATATTCGGTGAAAAGATACTGGCTATTGCTGCAATCACAAACAGCGCCGTTGCACCTATAAGCACCGGTCGGCGTCCATACTTGTCACTTACCGGACCAAGTACAACCTGACCGATACCAAGTCCAATCATGCCCATAGTTAGACCCAACTGGCCCAACGGTACCGAACAGCCGAAGAACCGGCACATCGATGGGAGTGCAGGAGTATACATGTCATTGACAAAAGAACCCTGCGCACTGAGGACAACAAGCAAAAGAACCAGAAAGGAATAATAATAGGTCCAGCGACACAAGGCAGCGGCCATAGGTGAAGCGGGCTTGCCCGGGGGACATGCACTGTTGTTATTTGGTTTGGTGGTATTTTCGGGACTTAAAGATTTGTCAGGTTGGCCAGTATTGTATTGTGTAGAATTCATAGCATATTGTTTTAGAATAAAAACGGATTTGCAATGCTTAAAGTTTTCGTCCTGTTTCATACCGGACGTAATTAAAGCACCCCAAAAGTTAGAAAAAAACTTTTGGGGTGCGATTCAAAATATGGACAGATTCCTGTTGAATCAGTTGCCGTTGAGGAATTTCAGCGGAGACGGTCGGCGGAACGGAGCAGATTATAATCGCGGCGCATCATCCTTCCGGCCATAAAGCAGAGTATGAGAGAGAAAATAAGAAGAATAGTAACACCCATCCATGCTATGCTGAAACCGGGATAGTTAACCTGAAGAGTCACACCTGCGGCGATTGCCTCAATGACAATGAGAAGCATCGAGAGACGGTTGACTTTCATCTGTTTCTTAAGGTTGCCGTACATGAAAATTGATACTAAAATGACTATAGAGACAAGAATGTCGATGGTCATGAGTACTGGAAAGGATGTAAGCATAAGAAGCGTGGCCGAGTCTGACGAGGTGCTGTCAGAAACGGTAGCAATAGGCACGAATAGTCCGCAGACCATGAGGATTGCGGCAAGGAATAGCAAAATGGATTGCCAGCGTTGTATAACCATTGTTTTTCAGTTGTTGGGTTAAAGTTTATAATTCTATTTATTCTTTATAACTATTACAGATCAGGACGAGGATATGCAGCCACTGTCACATGTCATTCCGGCCGTAATGCGGCAAAGACTGACGCTCGGAGGATACGGCATCGCTTATCATCGCTATGGTTTCTGCTGGAACCCCAAGGCTGAGAAGTTCAGGTATATCTTCAGCGATGCGTGAATAGAAATCATCGGCTTTCAGCCCTGCGTCAAGGGATTGCCGGTAGAGGCCGAACGCCTCGCGCATACGGCCTGCCGACAATTCGAGATGCCCGAAATTCAGGAAATCTTCGGGAGTGGGTGCTCCGGCGATAATACGCGAGTAATAACGGCGTGAATCGTCGACACGACCTTCGAGAAAAAGCGTCCAGGCTATGGGGCGGAGAGGTCGGGATGAACTTTCATCGATAAACTCAGCCCGGCGGAACTCGGTGAGGGCCTCCGTCGTCTTTCCGGCCTCAAGAAGGGCATAACCAAAATTAAGAGTAGCGGTAAGAGACTCATCATCGGCAAGACGACGTGCATACTCAAGCGCCCGGTCGTACTTGCCCAACGCACGGTATGCGGCATAGAGTCTACGCCAAAGCCACTTTGAGCCGGGGGAAAGCATCTCGGCGCGCTCATATGCATCGACAGAGCAATTCATGTCGCCGAGACTCTGACGGCAGAAACCTATTTTCTGCCAAAGCGAGGCATCGTTACCATCAAGACGGGAAACAAGGGTGAACACCTCAAGCGCATCCTGCCAATATCCAAGTCGGAAGAAGAACTCGGCGATAACCCGCAAAGTCTCCGTATCATCAAAATCCTCGGCAAGTATGGATACCGTGAGCAGATTGACACCCTTGTCAAAAGGATTATAGAACTCACCCTTGCGACGGAACAGTTCCAGGAAGCGATAAAGATTCTGTAAATAATTACGCATGGAACGTCTCATGTCGTCGACAGACGTAGCGTTTGCTCCGGCCATAGCCTCGAAGAACTGCTCACCCTGTGCCTCGAACTGACTGAACATCATTTTTCTCTGAGCCTCAGGGACAAGGTCAAGGGAAAGTGCAAGAGAATATTTATCGCTGTCACACAGGAATGACAGATTGGAAATCATGCGGGCGGCACTCTCGTTGCCGGCCAGAGCCTTGCGTACGCGAGTGGATTCCGGGTCAAACGTCATGAACCATCCGGCAGGTTCGTGAAAGAAGGGAAAACGCTTGAGATGGGAGAAGGTCGAAAGAAAAACATCCGCGCCCTCACTCTGAAGTTCGCTCATCTCCTTGAGTTTGTCAGTAATACCGGAAGCATTGAGCGCTTCCTCCCATTCGGGATTCATGCCGAGGCTCTCCGGATCGCTTACGTCGAGATTCATATTCTCGAAGCGCTTCATAAGTTCAGGACGCATGTTGATCATCGTGGGTATAATTTCCTCACTCATCTTGCGTGTGACTCGCTTTGTATCGCGTGTACGGATGAATTCAATGAAAGCCGAACGTAAATCCGAACGCCACGAAGGAGAGTCCTGAAGCAACTTTATACGGTTCTCTAGTTTATGTCCTATGCCGCGCTCCCGATGGCGGTAAAGACTCAGTAGCAACGCAACGAGCGCCTGAGCGCGATATGGGACATCAGGCGCGGAAGAATATATGTCTATGATGAGTTCAAGACGAGCGGAATCGTGATACTCGAGTTCGCCGAGCATCAGCGCCGAAAGCAGCATTGAGCACCATACAGGGCTGTCGGCATGTTCCGTTAGCAATGGACGGATGGCAGCAATATCCTCACGGTTCAGCGGGTAGGCTGTCCAAATGGTGTTAAACAATTCCAGAGCCACACCTTCCAGACCGGAACGGTCAGAATCAGTACTGTCGCCGCCTGAGGCAATACGGGCAAAAAGATTCTCGGAATCATCGCGCAGACGTACAAATTCATCGACAAGGTCTGCAATTGTCTTGCCGGATGCCTCGGCCACACGTAAAGTGGAGAAATAGAGGGACGGCTGCCTGAGCGACAGCATTCGTCGCTCGAGCATATCAGCCAAAGATAACGTACGCTCCGATATATCGCGGTAAAGTGTTATGCGGCCCTCATCGGGATATCCCGCCGCCATATAGTCAAGCATGTAACTGTAATCGCGGGCAAGACTCTTGATGCGGTCCGAGATCTCCCAGTTCATGGACTGCTCGGCATTGGAGGTCAGCGTCTCCATCGCGCGTGTGAGACGACGGGAAGAGATGTCACCGCGGATAGAGGAGAATATATCCTGGATTTCTTTTTCTGTCATAAGATATTTGAGGAGAAATTAGGCAATAGAGTTTCTTCTTAAGGTATAACGCGACCGGCAAGGATTAGTTCTACAATGTACAACAGGTCATTTCCAACGGTCTTACACTCATCGAGCAAAATCCATGCCACAATCATTTATCCAGCGGCAAAGCCCGATATTCTGTTCATCGGGTATTGCCGAAAGCGGGACTGCAACCAGACGGTCCTTACCCCCGGAAATTTTAATAAAAACATGTTTGCCAACTATTTGCGCTTGTTCAATATCGGCCATAAGGAAAGACTGGGAATCGGGGACCTGTGCAAAACGATCATCTGGGAAAAAGTCGCGTGAGAGCGCCTTGTCAGTAAGAATCACACGCTGACTGTAGAGTGTGGCTCGGGCAAACGGTGACAAGGAATAATGAAAATACACAATCATCATTACTCCGGGATAAAGCAGGCACAGCAGCATCAGAGCCACGAATATCAAAACCGGCATCCATGCCGAGCCTATGACAAGAACTACAGGAATCGCTATGAGCCACCACCAGTTGCGCGTGAGCCACATCGAGGCCTCACGTTTCATGTAGACAGAAGCAGACAGAAAAAATTTTTCTGTTGAGAAAATTTCAGAAGTTGATGTCATAAAATCTCAAAATATCTTTCGTTCTGATACACGGTATCAGCAAGTTCCCGCAAAGCCTCTGCTTCAGCGCCATCTTGCCCCGTTGAGAAGCAGCCGCGCAGACTGACCATCGCCATGACAGCCAACACCAGCAATGCAACAAGAGTCCATACTCGTGGAAGTTTCATCGTATGACGTGGCATGGTATAATTCTTGTGTCAGTTGGCAAAGTCCACAGACAGTCCTATCTGGAAACGACGCGGATTCATAGGATAATCAGGCATAAAGAAATAGTTGCGTCCGGTCCATCCCTGATTTATATGGGAGAACATCACATAGAAGCGGCATTTGGAAAGTTTCATGTTTGCATAGACATTCATGAATGGATAGTTGCCGCATTTAACCTCATTCTGATTGTAGAAAGCCATTGTCGCGGGCTGATAGTTAGGTGCGTAATAACGTGTATAGTAGTCGCAGTCGACACCCAGTTGCAGATGCAGAGTTGCTATGCGGCATAGCAGATAAAGATTAGAGTAAACGGCAAGTTTAGGCAACGGGATGACCTTCTCGTCCGCAGAAGTCTGATATGTTATACGATTGTCCCAGTGGAGAATCCCGAGACGGAGTTTCTGCTCAAGTCTTGCCGAGAGCACCTGGACTGAACCGGAATGCTGAAGCGGGAGCGCGTCCGGGCCGAAATAAATGTGATTCTGTACATTCTCCACTCCGACGTTTATACGCGTGCCTGTGTGTGGTATAGTGAGAATACCGCCAAGTCTCAGAGTACGCTCCTTGCCGAAATCATTATACCAGATGAAGTGGTTCGAGCGATATTCCTCCATTATGTAAGGCGCATGAGCGTTGTTGAAGCGTCCGTAGGCGGTAATTCCTACGGTGTCACCAAGAAACTTGAAGCGCGTCCCTACATTTCCCTCGACGCGAAGGTCTCCTGCCGCACGGCCAACTATTCCGATTTCTCCTGTGACATCGTATGTCAGCAGACTGCCTCGCTGTTTGGTTAGTTGTGCGCCGACCCAAACGAGACTTTCGTTTTTCTTGCCGGAGATACTGCCATAGAAATCAGGCAAAGGCGAAAGTTCGGACGGCTGGCTATGGTCTAGAGTATCCGGGGTCTGCGTATATTTGCGCAGTTCATATGTGGCATACGCCGCAAGACCGAACTTGGCATATCTGTGGAATCCCTCGAGCATCGACACGCCCAATGTATTCTTCACCGAGGTGTATCTTGTCTCATCTCGCGTGCCGGTAGAAGAAAAAAAAGTGTTCTCGAAAAAATTTGCAGCCTCCCCAGGAGCCGAGTTATAGAACAGATGTTTTCCGAAAGAGTAATCCATAGTCCAGATAAACGACATAACGGGTACATAATGGCGCCTGACAACAGAATCATTGACAATCGAGTCCGTGTGCCAGTATCCAACCTTATAACGGTGGTTCATCCATAACTGCCCCCCGACATAACGAGTATGGGCCGCGGTAAGGCGCGTGGGTATGGATTTTGCATTGATAGAAGCGACTCCACCCTGCAACTCGGCCGGGTCAGTGATATAGCGTTCATCGGTAATACCGCCGTTCTCCTTGTTCAGGGAGTTATAATGGTTGTAGAAAGCCTGTAACTCATAGCGGTCACCGATATATGAACCCGACCCACCCCAGGTGAGATTTTTCATGGCCTGACTGGCATATGAACCCTTGGAGTATATATAGTCGAACAGGACACCTACCTGGGCCTTAGGATTAATATTTCCGGAGAAATCGGCTTTAAGACGCTCCTGCGCATTGTCGCGTCCACCGCCGGCGTTATACGACATCAGTGTCATGGGCATACGTGAGTTGTAGTACTTCATGGTACGCTCCGAGGGAAGCCAATGGGAAAGAGGGTCACGGAAATAGAAAGGACTCATAGACTCACGTTCCAGCCATATCATGTTAACGCCCTCGGTACCATAGTTGCCGGTAGTAACCCAGGCGTCGGAAATCATGGTCGGCACAAAGCGCTGCGCATAATCGACCAGGAGCGTATCAACGGATGCCTCGTGTCTCAGACCCATAGGCTGCGAGGCTGTCCAAGCCGTAGGAGGCGGGACATCGTCATCTTTTGCCCAAAGTGAAACCGCCGCTGCGGAAATGAATATAATCAACAGGTATAGTCTTTTCATAAACATAATGAGATGCCGTGACAAAACAATCGTCTCACAGACATATTTATGTCGCAAAGGTACAAAATAATGTATAATGTACAATGTAAAAATATTCATGTGACTCAGAAGACAGGTGGCGGAAGATATGTCAAACTATGTTTCACGATTAGATGTTCCACAATTGCGGCATAGGCTACTGATATAAGTATATTTAGAAGCACGTATTTGGAAAGTGGTCATATTCAGCAAGATGGAACTGAATCTTAAAGGATGTGAAATCACATTAAACAATTTAAAGGCACTTGGAAAAGGGAGAGATTTATGTTAATTTTGTGCATCGATTAACAAATCACGCATATACGCCTACCTTCTTCCATCAGGCGAAAAGAGAATATTTCACATAAACCATGAAGTTTTCAACACCGTCAATTATATCACTTATATCTGCCATCCTTCTGCCACTGGGACTTTCGGCGGCTCCAGAACAACGCATTGCCGACAGCCAGTCTCCAACAGAAGACAACATCACACTGATGATGACTCCCGTAGAGGACGCCACCACTGCGTTCATCAACCTTGACAACCCTGTTGAAGGTTTTGCCTCCGGCGGCAACGATGCTCTTGCCAGCGAAATCATTGACTTTGCCGAGCAATATCTTGGCAGACCTTATCGTTCAGGTGGCAAAGGGCCTAAGTCGTTCGATTGCTCCGGTTTTACAAGTTATATCTTCAGCAAATTCGACATCTCACTTTCCGCTTCGTCCAGGACACAGTACGGTCAGGGAGAACATATAAACCTTGACGAAGTACGCCCCGGCGACCTGCTTTTCTTTTCCGGGCATCGCGGCGGAAAGTCAGTAGGCCATGTCGCCATGGCTGTTGACGTGAATGAGGATGGAAGCATTCGTTTCATTCACGCATCTAATTCCAAGGGTATAACCTACGACACTTACCCTGATGGCGGTTACTACTCACAGCGCTATCTCGGCGCCCGCCGTGTTATCGAATAATATTTCTGACGATAATTTTTAGAATCTTGAACAGAACGCTTGAACTGACAAGCATTTGATATCATAATAGAGAATCGTTTCCTGCAACGCGATGCAAGGCGGCGATTCTCTTTTCTTTATGAAAGAAAAAAATAAAATGGCTTCACCCAAAGACATACGCATAGAAGAATTTCAGTATCCCCTCCCCGACGAACGCATAGCCAAGCACCCTCTGGCCCAGCGTGATTCGTGCAAACTGCTTGTTGCCGACGCTAACGGCAACATCCAGGACAGGATTTTCAGCGACCTACCTGAGATGCTCGGGTCCGATGACATGCTGATTTACAACAATACGCGTGTTATCAATGCCCGACTGCGTTTTACCAAGCCCACAGGCGGCATCATCGAGGTTTTCTGCCTCGAACCTGTTTATCCGGCTGACTATGAGCAATGTTTCGCTTCAACCGGTTCGGTAGAATGGCGCTGTTTCGTAGGCAATTCTAAACGGTGGAAAGAAGGTCCACTGCAAGGAGTACTGGACATTGACGGCAAGGAGGTCGTGCTAACTGCCGAACGCGTCAGCCGAGGTCAGGGCGATTCGGTTGTACGCCTCTCATGGTCTGATTCATCGATGACTTTCGCACGAATAATCGAGGCTGCCGGAGAGATTCCAATTCCTCCTTACCTCAATCGCTCGACCGAACCATCGGACCTTAGCGATTACCAAACGGTGTTCTCGCATATCGAAGGTTCAGTCGCCGCTCCGACTGCTGGCTTGCATTTCACTGAGGACCTGCTCGCCGAAATAGACAAAGCGGGTGCCATACGCCGCGAGGTTACGCTTCATGTCGGTGCCGGCACATTCCAGCCTGTCAAGTCTGAAAAAATCGGCGACCATCCGATGCACAGCGAGTTCATCGTGGTAAGCCGAGACCTCATTGCCGAACTAGCCACAGGCGAGCGCCGCGTAACAGCAGTAGGCACAACATCCGTACGCACTCTCGAGAGTCTCTATCACATCGGATGTCTTATAGCTCAGGGCCGATGGAACGGCAATGTAGAGCAATGGTATCCTTATTCAGAGGATCATCCCAACCTTGACACCCGTGAATCACTAAAACAAATCGTAGACTGGCTTGATGCCGAAGGTCTCGACAAACTCGTGGCATCCACACGCATAATCATTGCTCCCGGTTACCGCTACCGAATCGTACGTCGCATGATAACCAACTTCCATCAGCCTGGTTCAACACTATTGTTGCTAGTCAGTGCATTTATCGGCGATATCTGGAAGAAGGTATACGAGCATGCTCTCGCATCTGATTACCGCTTCCTCAGTTACGGAGACGCCTGCCTTTTCAGCATATCGGATGATGAGAAACAATAAATGCCGAATTAATACGATAAATATAACGGAAAGACGTATATTTGCACAATTTTGAACGACAACAGAAGAAAATTAACTCTTACAGATACAATATGAAAATTTCAAATCTCAAAACAGCCTTGGCTACCGCCGTAATCGGAGCCGCAGGCTTACTGACCGCAAACGCTGGCGACTATAATGTGAAGGTGAATCTTCCTGCCGATGCTAACGGTTCCATACTTTACCTCGCGAACTTTGACACAGGTGACAAGATAGATTCTGTCAAAGTGGCTGATGGTGTCGCCAACTTCAAGTTTACAGCCGAACGGCCTTTTGTTGCCAGCCTGATGCTCGGCACCCAGCGGGCAGGACGTTTCATCGCCGAAGAAGGCAACATTGAATACACTCCTGCCAGCAATGAAACCAAAGGCGGCAGATATGACGCAATCATGACCGAAATTCAGAACAAGGGAAATGAGATTGCACAACGGTATCAGGCCGCCACTAGTGACACTCTTAAAGAACAGATTTTCCAAGAATACATCGATTCAATTAAAAAAGCCGCTGAAACTAATATTGACAATCCCGTAGGCTATCTTTTGTTCCTGGATGTGCAGAACTACATGGCTCCGGATGAAGTCGACACTTTCATCAAAAACCACCCCTCACTGGAGAAATATACACGCGTCCAGAAAATCGCAGCCATCAACAAAGTTAAAGCCTCGACCCAGCCCGGCAACAAGTTCGCGGACTTCGAAATCGAATATGACGGTGTGAAACATCGTCTGAGCGATGTCGTAGGCAAGGGCGACTATGTCCTCGTTGACTTCTGGGCATCGTGGTGCGGTCCGTGTATACGCCAGACAAAAGTAATCAAGGAAATATACAGCGAGTACAAGGACAAAGGCCTCAAGGTTCTCGGCGTAGCGGTCTGGGACGATCCTGAAGACACCAAGGACGCAATCAAGAAACACGATCTTCCCTGGGATTGCTGGCTGAATGGCCAGAACATTCCAACGGATGCCTATGGTATCTCGGGCATTCCCTGTATCATCCTGTATGGTCCGGACGGAACTATTCTCTCACGCGACAAACAGGACGACGAACTCAAGGCTGACGTCCGCGCCGCTTTCGAAAAAGCCAATTGACAACAGGCATGGCTGCAAAGCCCGCCAGACATACCCCTACTGCATCTGCCACAAAGTCCCATACGTCACCTGATCGTCCCAGAGCCATGAACGTCTGGGCAAATTCGTCAAAGATACTGAACAATAATACAATCCCACATATCACGACAACCGCCCTGACTGGAATTTTTTCTCCACGGGCGGTTGTCGCCCGTTTATAGTCAAAGATCAACACACCTGTCAGGCCACCCATCATGATGGCGTGAACTATTTTGTCCGCGCCGGGAAACACAGGTATGGTATCCTCGGGAACTGGATCCGGCGCAAGAGTCAGCCACAGCACCAATGCAAACGTCAACATCGACGGCCACCAGCGCCAAAGCCATGCTTTCAACGTTATTTTCCTATCAGTCATCTGATTAATCTTCTTATACCGCTCTAATTGGTGAGTTTTTCGCGGCAAAATTACATAATTATTGACAAAAATGACATGCTTTTTGTTATCTTCGTATGCAATTTTTCTTAATTTTGCAAGGATTCAGATATTTTGATATTTCCAAGAAACTAACCCGACATAAGCCATGTCCACTGACGCAAGCGAAAAATCATTGTTCAGAAGCAAAATCGGCCTTATCGCAGCCACTGTTGGCTCGGCAATTGGTCTCGGAACTGTCTGGCGTTTTCCCGCCGAAACAGCATCCAACGGAGGCGCCGCATTCCTGATTGTTTATATAGGATGTGTCTTTCTGCTGGGAATACCGGTAATGCTGTCCGAGTTCTGCCTTGGGCGCGCATCACGTTCGGATGCTGTGGGGACCTTCCGCAAATTAGCGCCGGGCAAAGCCTGGTGGCTGGTAGGCGCACTCGCAGTGCTTGTCTCATTCCTCATCAACTGTTTTTACATGGTTGTTGGTGGATGGACCCTGGAGTATCTAATAAATTCGGTAAACGGTGACTTGTTCGACTCATCCTCATCTCTCAGCGGCCAAGGATTCTTTCAGGAGAAAATGTCCGAATATATAATGACTGACTCCGCCCCCTTGCTGAACACTCTATTCGTAATCGTCCTCAACGCTGTCATCCTTATTTGCGGCGTTCAGAAAGGCATCGAGCGCATGGCCAATATCATGATGCCTCTTCTGTTCGTTCTTCTAGCCATATTCTGCGGTTTCTCGCTTTCTCTTGACGGAGCAGCCGAGGGAGTGAAATATTTCCTGTCTCCCGACTTCTCAAAAATCACGCCTGAGGTCTGCATAAATGCACTTGGGCAGGCTCTGTTCTCTCTATCGCTCGGGATGGGTATCCTCATAACATATGCCGCCTACTATCCCTCACAGACACGGCTAACGCGTACATCGTTCATCGTTACCTCGACCACCCTGCTTGTTGCCCTTCTCATGGGTTTCATTATTTTTCCGGCTGTTGCATCATTCGGCCTGACCGGTCACAGCACATCAGGCACAACACTCGTATTCGTCACCATGCCGGAAATATTCGTGCAGATGCCGTGCCCTCAGATATGGGCTGTAGCATTCTTCCTGCTTCTGCTTATGGCTGCGATAACATCAACGGTGTCTATCGCGGAAGTCTCAGTCGCGTTCCTTCAGAAACAGTCAAGGCTTAAACGTCGCAACGCGGTCATTGCTGTCACCGTACCGCTGATGTTGATCAGTACGGTATGTGCTTTATCATTCAGCGACCTGAGTTGGCTGACAATTTTAGGCCATAACGTCTTCGACTTTCTGGACCTTGTCACAAACAACTATATGCTGCCACTCGTCGCACTCGGAGGCGTGATTTATGCAGGATGGTTTGCCCCCAAGGGACTGCTGAATGAACAATTGACCAATAATGGACGTCTTCGCGGCACGCTGAATCCCACAATCATATTCATCATCCGCTGGTTCGCCCCTGTCGCGATCCTGATCATACTGCTGACAAATATCTTCTAAAGCCGACTTCAGCGGATAACAATCCTAAAAAAACAAACAATGTCTCGCAAACCTTATTCATCGCGACGCCGCATGACAACCGGAGAGATTACCGGGCTGGTGGTATTCGCTGTCATCGGTATAATTGCAATCGTGTGCGCACTCATGGATTCAGGGAATGAAGAAAACAACACCACCAAAGCCTTATCACCTGCCATGCAACGGATTGAGAGTCACAGAGCGACTGATTCAGACTCTGTAAAGTCACGAAAAAGATCTCTTCGCGACAAAAAAGACTCGACTACAACTCATGTAATAAAAAGCAGAAAACACAACGCGCCCAAGACTAATAGAACGCCTAGATCGCGTGATTACATTGACAGATGACGGCTTTAACAAGTCTTAAAAAACCTCATTTTTTGAACCTTACACTTCCAGTGGCGTTTTATCAGTGAAAGCAATCCCAAGCGGGCTGACATACCGCAAAGGTTTGTTGTCTATACTTTCACCCCAAAAAACACAAATACATCTTAGACAATGAAATACACACAACCCGACCTACCCTACGAGACCGACGAACTGGCTCCCGCCATTTCACAGAGAACCGTCGAAGTTCACTACGGCCGCCATGAGAAGGCCTATATCGAAAACCTGAACCGCCTCATCAAGGATACCGAATTCGAAGACATGGAACTTGAGGAGATAATTGCCAAGGCTCCAGAAGGAGCCCTCCTCAACAATGCCGCGCAGGCATGGAACCATATCTTCTACTTCTTCTCATTCAATCCCGATGGAGGAGGAAAACCCCAAGGCCGACTTGCGGAAGCAATTGACCGCGATTTCGGTTCGTTCGAGAATTTCCGCAAGGCATTCGTTGACGGTGGCGCAGGCATATTCGGTTCCGGATGGATCTGGCTTGCCGCAGACAACGACGGTAAACTTTTCATCATTCAGGGCAGAAATGCCGAAAACCCGATTAGAGATGGGCTTCATCCACTGCTGACCTTCGATGTCTGGGAACACGCATACTACCTCGATTATGAGAATCTGCGAGCCAAAGCCCTCGAGGCCCTGTGGGACATCGTTGACTGGAATCTCATCGAGGCAAGATACACAAATGTAGAAAAAGATTGACTGATAGCACCAAATTTAAGCATAATGTGATGAATGGAAAGGGAGGTACCTGTGAAGGCACCTCTTTTTCTCGTTCAGGCATATGTCGTCCGTTAAACCGGAAAGATACAGTCTCGTCAGAAATCTATAGTAAGACGCAGATTGATCTGACGCCGTGTCAGATAGTTTGGCACGGCATACTGTATGTTGTTAACGTCAGTGACCCAATAGTACGAACTGACATTTGAAATGTCAAGAAGATTGAAGCAATCAAGCCCCAGCCAGATACTCTTGAAATGACGCAGGAAACCGTCGCGAGGCTCACCCGGCTGAACCGGTTGAAGCAACGCATAACTCAAGCCGACATCCACACGCTTATATGCCGGAGCACGGAAATAGCCTTTATCGCGCGACGAACGGGGTGCCGTCGTGGGAAGACCGTCATTGAATATGCCGCGAAGAGAAAATTTCAGTCTCGGAAACTTAGGGAAATAATCGGTAAAATACAGCGCGAAAGCGTAACGGCGGTCGGATGGCAGCGGAACGTTCACACCATTGAGTTTCTGGCTCGTATTCATAAGAGAAAAACTTATCCAGGAATCTGAACCCGGAACGAACTGGCCGAACAGTTTAAAGTCAAGGCCCATGGCATGACCTGACGATGAGTTGACGCCGGAGTAGACAACCTTAAGGTTATCGATTTCATATGGAATCAGGTTGGAGAGTATCTTGTAATACGCCTCGCCCGAGAGTTTGAACGGTCTCTCGAACGCGCGGAATGTCCAGTCGGCACCGAAGATAAACTGGAAGGAACGCTGCGACTTGATGTCACTGTTAAGTTCAATTGTGGTGTTGCCCTGAGCATCACTGACCATCCGGCGGTATTCCTTGAAGAATGGCGACTGATAATACAGCCCCGTGGCAAAACGGAAAGCCCATCGAGGCGCCCTGTCAGGTATAAAACCGATGTTGAGACGGGGACTGACAAGAAATTCCCTGTTGAAATCCCAGTATGAAAGACGTATGCCGCCTGTGAGGCTAAGATACCCGGCACGTGTCTGCATGCGGTACGTGTCCTGAAGATATGCCGAGATGCGGCCGGACTGAAGGTCATGGCGTGAGTCAAGGTTATAGATGACCTTAAGAGCCGCCGGATCGAAAGGCAGTGAATAGCCGGCAGAATCGCGCATTTCCCACTCGCGCGAACGATCGAATATCTTCTCATGGTTGTAGGTCACTCCATAGCCTATGGTATGACCACCTAAACCGTTGCTGCCACGCATACCTATGGACATCACCGTAGCCCTAAGCCTGTCTCGGGCATGTTCCATATAACGGCCCAACCCGAGTTCGCCCCCTATCGCTTCACCGCCACCTCCGCCGGATGTTCCGGCCTGATCGAGCCAATATTCACCCTGAATGTCGTACGTTACAAGTTCATTGGTCTGATAGGCGGAAGCAAGAAGGGTATATTCCGCTGATTTCCTGGGATTATACGAAAGATTGAGTGAGCCGAAGAATGTTTCGAAACGATCTTTCTCCTGACCGTCAAAGTAAACTTTGAACTGCTTGGCATCGGTCGATGTACCAAAGTTGGTCGTACGGTTATGTGGTATAAACTTATAGTTGTTAACCGAGACGTAACCCAAAACCGATGCCTTGAATTTGTCACTGAAACGGAAATTGAGATTACCCTGATAGTCGAAGAAGCGAGGATCGTATTCGCCTTTCTCGTCCATGGAACCTAACAGCGAGCGGTTCGACTTATAACGTAAGCCATGCAGCATGCTGAACTTTCTGGAACTTGTACCGAGTGTCAGGCCACCACCCTGCAGTGACAGGTCAAGCGTGCCCTCGAAAGATTCAGGCTCCTTGTATGTGATATCGAGAACCGAGGACATCTTGTCGGCATACTGTGGCGCAAAACCGCCTGTCGAGAATCCAATGGCGCCAACCATAGCCGGATTGATGATTGATAGTCCTTCCTGCTGCCCCGATGTTACAAGTTGGGGACGATAAACCTCCACTCCGTTTATATATACAGAGTTCTCGTCATATGAGCCACCACGCACCGAATACTGCGAAGACATCTCATTACCGCTGGTGACACCTGCCATTGTTGTGATAATACCTTCCACCGAACCGCCGTTAACATCAGGAGAACGACGGAAATCGCTGGGGTCGATCGTCTGCATTGCGCCTGTCTGACGGCGTATATCCGTCACCTGCACATCCTGAAGCATATAAGACTTAGGCAAAAGTTTGACGTTAAGCGTAACGTCTCCTGAAGCGCCTACAAGCCTACGCTTTGAATCCTCATAACCGATACAGGAAAACTCCACGCGTATTGTGTCTTTGGCGGCTGTCGACAATGTGTACGAACCGTCAAGGCCAGATGTGGCTCCAATCATGGTGCCAACGATTTTTACAGTGGCAAACTCTAAAGGCTCATTGTTCTCGTCGGTTATTTTACCGCTGATTTTCACAGTTTTGCTTTGTTGCCTGCTCAAAGGTCCCGGACCCGATTCCGGTGTGGCGGCAAGCGCAATCCTACCTGTCAGCATGAACATGACAAGCAGACAGATGCCAAGGCTGATTCGTGATATGATGGTATTCAGTATGCTCATATAAAAACAAATGCATGCAAGCAGGCAAAATAATGAGAAATATTCCAGCATGACCGCTTGCTTAACCTATTTATAACGTGCCTAAAGCCAAAAAATTGTCCCGTACCCCAAATCCATATCAAAGTCTTCTATCCGGCACAAAACAGTGACCTGAGTATTATTTATTTTGATTAGGAAAGGTTTTTTATTACATTTGTATCTGAATTTTACACTTAAAAATCTGATTATGTCTTCAACCATCGCGAATCGTCCCCGCATGCATCACATGGATGTTCTCAAGGGCATGGCTATCTTTATGGTAGTCATGGGACATGTGCTGACAATGTGTGTGCGGGAAATTGACCGGACCACAATATTCAAATTCATAGGGCAAATCCATATGCCAATCTTTTTCTTTATCAGTGGATGGTTTACCCTGAAATTAGCCGATGATGTACAAGGTCGCCGTACATGGAAGATTCCTGCCCTTTTGCCCCGCGCAAAACGCCTGGTAATCCCTATGCTCTTCATGTCTACGCTATGGATTTTTTATTTTCCTCACAGCGGACTCCAGTCACCACTCGATTCATCTTTCCATGGTCTGTGGTTTTCCGAGTGGAAGAACGGCTACTGGTTTACACTTGTCCTTTTCGAGATAGTCATTGTCTATACCCTCGTAGCCGGCATAATGGGACGTCTCCGCAACATATGGGCGCAGATAGGCGCCACAATTGTAGGATGGTGCATACTTCTTGCCATCTGGCAGATGATTCCTGTCGAGACAAATAATCTGCTTATGGTCTCTCTTGTCGCCGGTTTCTTTCCGGTTTTCATGGCCGGAGCAATCGCCTCGGCCCATCGGGAAGGTTTTCATCGTCTGACTCAAAACTCGACAGCGGTAACAATCGCTCTCCTTACCGGCGCATTCTTGCTTTACTTTATATGCTGGCCCTGGGAATTCGACAGTATCCATATAACCATAAACACAATGTCTCTGGACGTTGAGATTGCCCGCTCGCTTTTCCAGATTCTGCTTGCATTTTCAGGAATAGCTATTGTCCGTCCCTGGTGTGAGAAGGCATTTGCGGAAAACGCTCCTCTCCGAAGTCATATATTTGCGCATACATGGGAATATCTCGGACGCGAATCACTTGCAATATATCTTCTGCATTATTTCTTTCTTTTCCCGATGTGGTATTGGCGTCCTGTACTCGAAGACCTCGGACTATCATTTGTGCCATGCTTCCTGTTCTCTGCATTCTGGGCCGCTATAATCATTGCCGTTGTCCTGATTTTTAACAGAATCATCAGTCCAAGCCGCCCGCTTTCGTTCCTGATGGCCGGACGTATTTCTTCCGGAAAAGCATAAAAACACAACGACAGGACCTACCTGACAAACTTACGGACAGAAGAGTTTGTTTAATTTGCAAATCGGTGGTGAAATATTTAATTTTGCCTCCAAATTTCTTAGCCCTATGTTTGTAGCATCACAAAAAAGAAAAGAAAATATTGCCGAATATCTGCTTTACATGTGGCAGGTTGAAGATATGTTGCGCGCCAACTCTCTTGATATGGAACGCGTAGAGAAAACCCTGGTTGAACCTTCGGGACTCAGTGACGAACAGAAGGAGCAGTTGAGGCGATGGTACGAATCACTCATTGACATGATGCGTCGTGAAGAAGTCGTGGAACACGGTCATCTTCAGTTGAACCGAAACACCCTCGGACAACTTGTCGACTTACACCGGCGTTTGCTTGCCGACCCAAAAGAATCCGATTACCACGCACTCTTCTACAAGACACTCCCCTATATCGTTGAACTACGGTCTAAAGCCGGAGAAAATAAGGCCGGCGAGATTGAGACATGCTTCAACTTCCTTTACGGCATCCTTTTGATGCGCCTGCAGGGGCGTCAGTTATCATCCGAGACCCAGTCGGCACTTGTCGAGATTTCACGTTTTCTCGCAGTACTTGCCCAAAAATTCCACGAAGAGGAAAACAATCCCCCTCAGGACTGAAAACAGGACAAAGACTTTTGGAAAATTGAATAGCAAGGCCGTGAACAGATTAACGGAATCCGTTCGCGGCTTTGCTATTTATTCATCAATGATTAGCCTAAATGCTGTTTACGGAAAACGGATGGAGTCATACCGAATTTTTTCTTGAAGGCACGTTGAAAATACTGACTGTCAGAATATCCACAAAGTGAGGCAACTTCGGCTATCTGCAAACCTGCATTCTTCGGATCACCAAGAAGCTGGGCTGCACGTTGCATTCGTGATTCTATAAGCAACTGTGCGGCCGAAATTCCTATGCTGGCGTTAAGTTTGCGGTTCAATGTCGACCGGCTTGCCGCCGAAGCAGATGCCATATCATCGATATTGGCATCCGGATTATTAATATTTTCTTCTATATACTTGCGCACGCGGTCAAGAAAAATTGTGTCTTCGGGCTTCTGACACGGGGTAAGCGGTTTCATTTCTTCTTCAGGCTCCATGTCAGTGCTCTTAAAGTCTGATTTCATGCCGTCATCACCAATTACAGCCATATACTTTTCAAGAAGTTCTCGACGTTGTCTTTTTATTCGTCTAATATACAGCCATACATATATTATACCTCCCAGAATCACGAGTACGATCAACATTGCCACCGCACGTGCCCACCAGGTTTCATAGAAATATGATTTGACCTCAATTGTCAGTGCACGCGTATTGTTGGTCCATCGTCCGAAACGGTCGGTCGACTGCACCTCGAGTATATGCTCTCCAGGGCTTAGATTGAACAAAGTCACGCCTCTGTCGGACGAACCTCCGGTCCATGGCGATCCGTCAAGGCGCGTACGATATAATATTCCTGAATTATCCTTGAAATCTATTGCCGCAAATCCGACAGTTATATTACGCTGAGATGCTTCGAGTGTTATTTTTCGCAAAGGCGGAAGACTGAATTTCGCATGACCGCCATTCACAGACAGGGTAGTAAAGACAAGCGGTGTCTGCGTTTTCCCCAACATCTCGTCAAGTGTCACAGTAAACACTCCCTGCCTGGCAGCGAATGCCCATTGGCCGTCCGGCAGGCGGACAGGCGTGGTCTCGCTGAATTCACAGGTGTCATTCCAGAAAGCAGGTCCAAGATTAACGGTTTCTTCTGACAATGTATTGTAAATCATAACATTGTCACCACCCACAACCATAAGCAAAGAATCTCTGGCTATGGTGACGGCCTGACATATATCACTGAGCAACGTGGAATTAGACATGTTGATCTGCTCAAACACAGGATTATTTGAAAAAAGTGTCTTCTCGCTAATTCGATTGATGCCTGAACTCTCTGTCGCAATATATATGTTGCCGTCTCGGGTGCGTGCAAGTGCTATGAGGTTGTTGGCACTAAGACTCGAGACATTTCCGGCCTCATGACGTAAGGACCTAAGACGCGTCTTCATAAAGTCTCCATCTTCAATCTTGCCGAAAAGAAGACCCTCGGTGGTTGCCGCAATGATTCGGTCCGATGGCGTAATTAGTAATTGTTTGATTTTTTTACCTCCGATCGACGGTGAAATGACAGGGCGTGATGATGAGGGATTGCCAATACATTTTATACCCTCGCCATAGGTTGCTACCCATAATCGACCGCGACTGTCTTCCTTGATATCATAGACTGCGTCCCCTGAGACTGCCTGACCGTCCAACTTCATAAGACCGCCGGGCTTACAGCCCACCCATATTTCACCGTTACTGTCACTGAATATGCAATACGGGACTGAAGGCGTCGATATTTTTCTGATTTCACTCCCCCTGCTGTCATACACACTGATTCCCTGCGGAGACCTCATGCCAATCATAATACTGCCGTCACCTTCTACCAGGAAAGACCGTGGCATTGTTCCGGCTGTACCGGGCATAAGTTTCGCTAAAGGCGCACTGGTATATCTTTCGTACAGTCCGGATCTGTCGGCTGTCCACAGGTTTCCTTGAAAATCAAGTGTGCCTTTCCAGTTTCGTCCTGCACGCAAGGCATATGTCTCGACCTGCTTTCTGCTGAGATTCTTGAACCTGTAGGTTTTAAGATCAAACTCCATTAGACCTTCGTCTGTATGACATATGATATTGCCATTGTCACCGAGAAATATGTCGCGTATAAGATTCGTCCCTATCGGAACACTGTCACCCGGCTGGATTTTGAGACAATGGAAATCATATCCGTCATAACAGTTCAAACCATGCCATGTAGCAAACCACATCAAACCCTGACTGTCCCGGACACCACCTCCAACTCTATTGCTGGACAATCCCTGCGCCGTGTCGAAGCGTCTGATTCGCACGGCAGAATGTTCCGATGCGAAACATATCGCACAGAGTAGAAATGTGAGCAGCAAGGAATATATTCGTTTTTTGACTGGCATTAGAGATGGAATTTCGACTCAAAGTTAGTAAAAACGACGCAATTATCTATATGTGACCGGAATTTTTATTTTTACGCTCCGATTTTTCTCATCAGAATACGTATACAGATGTAATTTTGACTAAACAATCATGCACATAATCTCACTGAATTTCGAATCTCAACAATCCTAAACCAATAATTATATCACATGAAAACTATCAGACAACTGCTGTTTGCCGCATTAGCGGTCTCAGCATCCCTGGTTGCACCGGCGGCTACACAGACGGTCACTGTCGCACACTGGGATTTCACCACGGGCTACACCGAGGCGAAGGATGGCAATGTCGCGGTTTTTACGCCCAACGAAACGGGTTGGTCAGCCCTGGCAAACCGTGACTGGACAACCAATCAACCGTATTTCCTTCCTAATGCAAGCACAATCGATCCTTCATCGTGTCTTGTGTCATTGAAAACGAGCGATGGACGCTGGGAAATAAAGGAAAGCGGACAACTGCGACTGAACACTCGTTCAATCGACCATTTCACCGCAACGGCAGATTATGCCGACGGTTCAAAGCACGACCAGTACTTCGAGTTCTCCATGCCGACCAAAGACATGAGCAACATCTCGGTAAATTTCTCTTTCCGCGACGGATCTTCCTCTTCCACCAAGTTCGGTGTCGTTCTCTCGACCGACGGCGGTTCGACATGGACACGTCTTGAAGACTACACAGGAGGTGCTTCGTGGCGTGACAATGTAGCCAAGACTTACAGTCTCCCCTCTACTGCAGAAGGCAAGGACAAAGTGATGATGCGAATGCTAATCCAGTCGGCTACAAAGACCAGCAACTATTCGATGCACACCCTTGATATCACCGCTGATGTTGAGTCCACCGACTTCACTGCACCATCGCTTGTCACCGTAACACCTGCAGATGGCAAGACCGGTGTCGCCATAAACGGAACGGTTGCCCTTACATTCGATGAGAATGTCTCAGCATCCGGTGCCGAGGCAACGCTCAAAAATAACACTTCAGGCGCTGTAATTACACTCAAGCCTGCTGTAAGTGGCAGAAAAGTGAATTTTCCCTTCGAGAACCTTGACCTGAATACAACCTATACTTTCTACCTCCCCGCAAACTCCATCGGTGACTTTGTCGGCAACAAATATGCCGAAGATTGCTCCCTCTCCTTCACTACCACATCAAGTCTGCCTCAGGAAGTCGCCCACTGGGAATTTACCACCGGTTACCGTCTTGACGAAGAAGGCACGACTATGATTTTCACTCCTTCCGACAAAGAATGGTCGACCACGGAAAATACTTACTGGAAAGACCGCCAGCCTGTTTTCCGTCCCAACACAAGCGCCCTCGATCAGAATGACTGCGCCGTTTCACTGAAGACCAGCGACGGCCGCTGGCAGATTCAGACCTCGAGCACAAGCCGCTTCCTGCGCATGAACACTGCCTCGCTCGGCAATTTCACCCCCGTTGCCGACTACGCCGACGGATCTAAACATGACCAGTATTTCGAGGTATCCATGCCGACACTCAATCTCTCGAACATCCAGATTAACTTTGCAATCGGAGACGGTGCCAGCGAGGGATGCAAATTCGGCGTTGTATATTCTGCCGACGGTGGCAAGACATGGGATTATGTCGGAGACTACCAGGCCGGCACCCACTGGAACAACTACAACGATGCAACATTCGCACTTGACGCCGACAACTCTGAACTCATGATCGTACGCATGCTCCTGCAGGGTGCCGGACGCACGTCCAACTACAATCTGAAATATGTTAACATCCTCGCTGACGACTTTCAGGGACCTGCCCTGACATTCACCAATCCCTCCGATGGCGAGACCAATGTCGTCCCGACAGGAAAAGTCATTCTGAAATTCAGCGAGAATATCGTTGCTCGCGACAATGCCAAGGCATCTCTTCTGAACACTGCCAACGGCAAAGAAACCACCGCCTCCCCAGAAATCAATGGTTCAAAGGCAGTCTACTCTTTCGGGGAACTCGACCTTTCCACATCCTATATTTTCTCACTCCCGGCAGCCGCTTTCGTGGACCTCTCGGGTAATCTAAGCGACAAAGGCTGTACAATCAGTTTCACGACCTCTGCAGAACGACCTCTTCCCACACCGGTACTCGATGGCAAAAACCGCCTCTGGTACAATCGTCCTGCCGCTTACTGGGAAGAGGCTCTTCCCCTTGGTAACGGACGTCTCGGCGCTATGGTCAGCGGAGGTGTAGCATGTGACACCATCCAACTTAATGAGGATACTTTCTGGGGCCAGTCTCCTAACGCCAACCATAATCCTGACGCACTCAAAGTACTCAAGGATGTGCAGAACAAGATCTTCAAAGGCCAGTATGCCGACGCTGAAAAACTCGCAATCTCCAACTGGATGTCCAAAGGATCGCATGGCGCTACCTACCAGGCTGCCGGCGTAGTTCTCGTCGGCTTCCCCGGTCAGCGTTTCAATGACGAGGAAGCCGGTGCTACAGACAACGCCCGCGACGTCCAGGCTTATGTCCGGGACCTTGACCTTAGCCGTGCCGTAGCCACTACTTCATACGTCGCCAATGGTGTCACATACACACGCGAGGTGTTCACCTCACTGGCTGACAATGTCACTGTCATTCGCCTTGAAGCCTCCGAACCGGGTAAACTTGACTTCAATGTTGCATACGCCGCTCCAAACAAAACCAACATGGAGAAACTCGGTGTCAACGAAATCACCCCTGACGGCCTTATCAGGGCCTCGCTCATTCCGGCCAGAGAGCAGACTGAAAACATTGACAACAAACTCAACTGTTTCACTTATATCAAGGTCATAACCGATGGCGGCGAACAGACGAACACGACGAGCCGCATCCTCAACAACGGTATCGTTGCCGAGCGGGACAAGACTCCGACCATTAGCGTCACCGGCGCCAATTCCGCTACCATTCTGGTTTCTTCTGCAACAAACTTCGTAAACTACCATGATATCAGCGGCGATGCAGATGCCAAGGCTCTTGGTTACATCAATGACTTCCTTGCACGCGGCCGTGACTACACTGAGGCTCTCGAAGCCCACGAGCAGAAGTATCAGGAACAGTTCGGTCGTGTCGAACTTAACCTCGGCAGCAATTCCGTTCAGGAAGCCAAGGACACCGAGCAGCGTATCCGCGATTTCCATAACGATGCCAATGACCCCCAACTTATTGCCAACTACTTCCAGTTCGGCAGATATCTGCTTATCTCTTCATCGCAGCCCGGTACGCAGCCTGCCAATCTCCAGGGCATCTGGAACCCCAACGCCCGTCAGTACCCGGCCTGGGATTCCAAATACACATCGAACATCAACGTCGAGATGAACTACTGGCCTGCTGAAGTAACCAACCTCGCCGAATGCCACGAGCCCTTCATCCAGATGGTTCGCGAAGTCGCCGAGACAGGCAAGACAACCGCAACCGAAATGTATGGCGCATGCGGATGGACCCTCCACCACAACACCGACATCTGGCGCACAACCGGTGCCGTTGACAACAATTCGGTTGGCGTATGGCCTACATGTAACGCCTGGTTCTGCTCGCACCTCTGGGAGAAATACCTTTTCTCGGGCGACAAGACTTATCTCGCAGAAATCTATCCCGTGCTCAAGGGGTGTGCCCAGTTCTTCCAGGACTTCCTTGTCGAGGATCCCAACTCAAACTACATGGTTGTATGTCCCTCCAACTCTCCCGAGAATCATCCGGGCAAACACACCTATACCGCCATCAAGAACGGTAAGGAAGAAACCAAGAACGTAGCCATCTATGCCGGTGTCGCTATGGACAACCAGATGGTATATGACGTTCTCAAGAACACAGCCGAAGCCGCACGTGCACTTGGTACCGATGCAGACTTCGCCAAAGAACTTGACGCTCTCCGTGCCCGCCTCGTTCCCTACAAGATCGGTCAGTACGGACAGGTTCAGGAATGGCAGGAAGACTGGGACCGTGAAAACAACAGCCACCGCCACATCTCTCACCTGTGGGGCGCATATCCCGGCAATCAGATTTCGCCATATGAGAATCCCACACTGTTCCAGGGCGCGCACAAATCGCTCGTTGGGCGTGGCGATGCCGCCCGCGGATGGTCCATGGGCTGGAAGGTAGCGCTGTGGGCACGAATGCTCGACGGTGACCACGCTTACCGCATCATTCAGAACCAACTCAGGCTTGTATCACCCAACATCACGATGTCCGATCCCAACGGTGGTACATACGCCAACTTCTTCGATGCACACGCTCCTTTCCAGATTGACGGCAATTTCGGTTGCTGTGCCGGTATCGCCGAGATGCTTGTACAGTCTCACGCCGGGTTTGTACATCTTCTTCCCGCCCTTCCCTCGAAGTGGTCTGAAGGAAGCATATCTGGACTCCGCGCCCGTGGTGGCTTCGAGGTTAACGAATTGACCTGGAAAGATTCCAAAGTTTCTTCCGTAAAAATCCGCTCGACAGTAGGAGGCACTCTTCGCTTACGTTCTAATTCTCCTCTCTACATGGGTGCAATGAAACTCGATGCAATTGACGAAAGCGACAATATCCCTGCCACCGATAACGATCTTCTCAAACCTTACGGAATGCCCAATCCCATCGTCAAGGACATGAAGAAGATTCCCGAGACCAAACTTCCCAAGACATATCTATATGAGATTCCGACAACAGCCGGAGAAGAAATCGAACTCAACGCGAACAGTTCAAGCGAAGTCGAAAGCATCGTTGATGACAACCGAAATGACGATGACCCGCAGCAATTCAACCTCAACGGCCAGCGTGTCACCCCCAATTACCATGGCGTTATCGTAACTCGCGGCCAGAAGTACATCAACCGTTGACACATTATTAGATTATCTTATCATTCAACGAGCGGACCTTATCGGGTGCGCTCGTTTTTCATTATCACTTTACCAATACTCCTCTGCAGTGACCATGGGGCCAATTACCTCATCATAACTTTTCGTCGAGAAAAAGAAGTAATTTTATACATTATTCCAATATTAATAAAATATTTTTGAATTTTTGAATTTTATTCAATATTTTTATTAACTTTGCCATCTCTCCACTATGTACTCCTGAAATCAATTGTTACATTATTATATTAAATTTGGTTTTTACTATGCGTAAATTTCTACTCACTGCGGCTTATACCGCATTAGGGTGTCTCACCGTCTGGTCCGGGACACCTCAACGCAGCATCTCGCCGACATCATCCGGCAAAGCCCGCGTACTCAATACCACCGAGCACCGCATTGCCCTAGGACACAAGACCCCTGTCGTCCAGGCAACACTCCCCGTAACAGCAACCGCTCCGGCAAATGCCGTCGAAGTCCCGTTCACACATGATCTGGGAAAAGGCGGTGCTGAGGTCAAGAACTACACATCCGTCAATGCCAACAACGACAACCGTAAATGGCAATACGGCACAGTTAATGGCTATTGCGCGTGCATGGTGCCTAATGCAGCCGATATTGAAGAAAATGACGACTGGCTCTTCACCGTTCCCATCCATCTGCCTGCCGGTTCGTATGTACTTGGTTTCGAAATCGGCTATATGGGTAGTGGCGCGACCAGTGTTCGCATGAATGTCGGCATGGGCACCGAGCCAACTGTCGAAGCCATGACAACAGAGGTCGTCGGCCCCACGTCCTACACTAAAAAGGACATGACCTTATACGAATATCCTGTAACCGTTACCGAAGAAGGATACTATTATCTCGGTTTCCACTGCACCACTCCCAAATCGACCAAGGGCACTCTTAAACTTGCCAATCTCTCGATGAAGGCCGGCGAGGTTGTCACTCCCGCCGATCCTCCTGCCGCAGGTCAACTATCCTGGGTACTCGCTCCCAAGGGCGAACTCAAGGCCACTGTCACATATGTCGCTCCGACAAAGACTGTTTCCGGTGCTGATCTTACCGAAATCTCAAAAGTCCTTATCACATCACGCTGGGAAGTAGACAAGTTCGAGTATACTGACGTAAAGCCCGGCCAGACTATCGTAATTGAGGATGTCGAGATGTACGCCGGTATCAACAACCGTTTCACAGCCGTGGCATATGTCGGCGACACTCCGGGTGAAAAGGTAGAATACAAGAGCATCTGGTGCGGACCCGACACCCCTCTGGCTCCCACAAATGTTAAACTGACCCCAAGCGCTGACTACACCAAGGCGACCCTCACTTGGGATCCCGTCGGCGAGGTTGGCGAGAACGGCGGTTACGTTGATCCTTCGGCTGTCACATACTACATCTTCGATGCCTTCGGTTCATATTATGACCCCGCCATCGCAGTTGTTGAGAACGGCGCTACCTCCTACACCTTTGACTACTCCGATTACACCGCCCAGGATTTCGTCGCATATCAGGTCACTGCAGGCTACAACGACTACTATTCGCTAGACTGTGCATCCAATATTGTCACTGTCGGCAAACCCGATGCAATGCCTTTTGTAGAATCATTTACTGATGGTTATTATCAGAACGTTTGGGTAATGGACCAGAATACCTCATATTCAGGCCAGGACTACGGTACCGTAGACGACAACTATTTCTCGTCTCTCATTGATCCGGAAGATCCTGAAGCCCCGACACCTCTGACCTCGCAGGACAAAGACAATGGCTTCTTCTACTGGATGCCCATCGAAAAAGACGTCATGGTAGGCATGCAGTCTGTACGTGTCAACATATCCAACGCTTCAAAACCAGTCCTCGACTTCTGGTATCAGGGCCAGGGTTCCACTATGGATGTACTGGTTGCCGGTGGTAACAAAGACTTCGAGGTCGTCAGGACACTTGATCTCAAAGCCAATCCCACAAGCGGCTGGACTCTCTGCCGCATTCCTCTGGACGCTTACAAGGCTGACGGCTGTGTTCAGTTTGCCTTCCGTCTGAACGCTGTCCACAATACCGATACAGAAATATGGTCAGTTCCTCTCGACCACTTCTCGGTACGCGACCTCGTCGACACCGACCTTCGTGTTGTACGCATGAATGCCCCCGAGAAAGCCAAAGTAGGCGAGACTGTGACAATCAGTGCTCCCATAGGTAATGACGGCGCCAAAGCAAGCACCCCTACTGTCACCTGGACTGTCAATGGCGAAGTCTTGGCCGAGACCGAACTTGAAGCAATTCCTGCCGATGGTTTCACAACTGCCCAATATCAGTATACTGTGCCAGTAAATGCAGACCCGGTTCTTGAATTCAGAATCCATGTCGAAGCCCAAGGCGATGCATACCCTGACAATAACGTTTCCAAGATTATCACCGAAATCAAATTTAACGAATACCCCGCTGTTTCCGACCTTTCAGCATCCCTCAGGGATAACACCGTAGTTCTAAAATGGTCTGAGCCCGTTCTGGATCCCACAGCAACAGTTACTGTCGAGGAAGACTTCGAAAATCCGGAGTATGTGCCCATGTCTATCACAGGTGCTGGCGAATGGACTGTCTATGATGGCGACGGACAGAAGACCTACAACATGTTCCATGAGAATTACAACCCCTTCCAGACTGCACCAATCGGATTCCAACTCTTCAACCGCAGTTATGCCGAGGTTCCGGAACAGTATTATATCGATGCCGAACCCCACAGCGGCGAGACCTTCATGATTGCGCCAAGCGCCGCCGGAGCCCTCAACGACAACTGGCTTATCTCACCCCGTCTGTCAGGCAAGGCACAGACTATAACTTTCTGGGCTAAGAGTTTCTCCAGCGCATGGCCCGAATCGTTCGAACTCGCCTGCTCGTCCACCGACAATCAGGTCGCTTCCTTCAACAATATCCTCACCGTTGAGAAAACAGATGCTGTTCCCGAGAAATGGACTGAATATCAGGTCGCTCTCCCCGAAGGAACACAGTACTTCGCCATCCATCATAATTCCTACGACACCTATGGTCTCCTTGTTGACGATGTCACATATGAGGCCGCACCCACAATGCCCGCCGATATGGCACTCGAAGGCTACCACGTATTCTGCAATGGCAAGCAATTGACCGATAAGCCCGTCAAGGCAACAGAATATGTAGACACACCGGCATTCAGTGCTTCTGACACCCAGCACTTCGAATATGCCGTAGCCGCTGTCTACAACTACGGGCCTTCACGTCTCAGCAATCCTGTCGAAGTCGAAATGACCACTACAGGAATAGAAAGCATCACCGCCGAAGATGCTGCCGCCTCTGGCGCCCAGTTCTTCAATCTCCTCGGTGTCCGTGTTGCAGCCGACCGTCTGACTCCCGGTGTTTACATCCGCGTAGCAACAGGCCGCGCATCCAAGGTCATGGTCCGCTGACCCTGACTAATCCATCTGATTAATCAACGAGCGTGTCTCCAGCGGCACGCTCGTTTTTTGTCCGTACACAAATTACCCACCTGCATATTGACAAAAAAAGTCGGTGTGCCTTAATTCGACACACCGGCTTGTATTATGAAAAGGAATATTTTACATCATCAGATGCCGCGACCGTGGCAGTTCTTGTACTTCTTGCCCGATCCGCAGGGGCATGGATCGTTGCGGCCAATCTTAGGAGCGGAATTCTTTATGGGCGATGTAGGTTGCTGACGGCCCTGGGGGGCTGAGGCGGCCTGTCGCTGTGCGGCCTCGGCGGCCTCGGGTGAATTGGACTGGGCTGCGGCTTCGCTCGGAAGAGTCGCCTTCGAGAGTTTGTAATCCTGGGCAGAACGCTGCTGGGGCATCGCGCGAGAGATTTCTGCCTGACCACGCATACGCTGACGTGCCTGAGCCGCTGCGGCCGCATCCTGGGCTGCCTGGGCTGCCGCGCGGGCTGCTTCTGCTGCCGCACGTTCCTGCTCGGTCGGCTCGCGACGGAACAGTTGTCCGCGCATGAGTTCCGAAACAGCCTTGGTGTTAAGATTGGAAAGCATGCGCTCGAACAGGTGGAAGGACTCGACCTTATAAATTACCAGCGGGTCTTTCTGTTCATATGAGGCATTGCGGACGCTCTGGCGCAGGTCGTCAAGTTCGCGAAGGTGCTCTTTCCACAGATCGTCGATGGTAAGGAGGAGTATCTTCTTCTGCCATTCCTTGACGAGAGAGGCACCGTTTGTGCGCACACACTCCTCTATGTCGAAAGTTATGCGGAATATGCGCTTGCCGTCGGTGATAGGCACGGCACGTATGCCGGTCTGCCCTTCCTCGACAATCTGCTGTATCACCGGAAGGATATCTGTGATTATAGCCTGGGACTTGCGCTCGAGTGTCTCCATGGCAAGGTTGTGCAGACGCGGAACAATCTCGTCACGCTCCATGTTGGAGAACTCCGAGGCGGTGAAATCCGGCTCGATGGTCACAACACGCATAAGTTCCAGACGCAGATCATCAAAATCGGTCGGCTGGTCGTACTGGGCCACCAGATTCTCTATGACATCGTATATCATGTTGGATATGTCGATGCCTATACGTTCACCCTTGAGGGCATGCTGTCGGCGCGAGTAGATGTATGTACGCTGCTTGTTCATGACATCGTCATACTCCAGCAGGTGCTTGCGGATACCGAAGTTGTTCTCTTCGACGCGTTTCTGGGCCTTCTCGATCGAGTTGTTGATCATCTTGTGCTCGAGCATCTCGCCCTCCTTGAATCCGAAGGTGTCGAGAAGTTTCATGATGCGGTCATTGGCATATACACGCATCAACTGGTCCTCGAACGATACGTAGAATACCGATGTGCCGGGGTCACCCTGACGTCCTGCACGACCACGCAACTGACGGTCGACACGTCGTGACTCATGACGCTCGGTGCCGATGATGGCGAGACCGCCGGCTTCCTTAACCTCGGGAGTCAGTTTGATATCGGTACCACGACCTGCCATGTTGGTGGCGATGGTCACGGTTCCGGGGCGGCCTGCAAGGGCCACGATCTCTGCCTCTTTCTGGTGAAGTTTGGCGTTGAGCACATTGTGGGGGATGCGGCGCATCTGAAGCATGCGGCTGAGCAATTCCGAGATCTCAACCGAGGTCGTGCCGACAAGCACCGGACGGCCCTCGCCTACGAGGCGCACAATCTCTTCGATGACTGCGGCATATTTCTCACGCTTCGTACGGTACACACGGTCGTTCAGGTCAAGACGGGCAACCGGCCGGTTGGTCGGGATAGTGACAACATCGAGTTTGTAGATATCCCAGAACTCGCCGGCCTCTGTCTCTGCAGTACCGGTCATGCCTGCGAGTTTATGATACATGCGGAAGTAGTTCTGCAGGGTGATGGTCGCGAAAGTCTGTGTGGCGGCCTCGACCTTGACGCCCTCCTTGGCCTCGATGGCCTGATGCAGTCCGTCGCTGTAACGGCGACCTTCCATGATACGGCCTGTCTGCTCGTCGACTATCTTGATCTTGTTGTCATCGATGACATACTCGACGTCTTTCTCGAAGAGGGTGTATGCCTTGAGCAGTTGGTTGACGGTATGTACGCGCTCGGACTTGATGGCGTAGTCGTTCATAATCTCATCCTTGCGTTCGGCACGTTCCTGCGGGTCGGCTATGTTCTCGAGTTCTGAAAGCTGTGCCGTGATATCCGGGAGCACGAAGAATGTCGGGTCGGAGATTTTGCCGGTGAGTTCGGCATAACCTTTGTCGGTGAGCTCTACCGAGCGGTTCTTCTCGTCGATAACGAAATAGAGGGGATCGGTGACGATAGGCATCTCGCGGGCATTGTCCTGCAGATAGTGGGCCTCGGTCTGTAGAAGTATGTTCTTCATGCCCTCCTGTGAGAGGAACTTGATGAGGGCGCCGTTCTTTGGCAGGCCTTTGTATGCGCGGAACAGAAGCAGTGCGCCTTCCTTCTGTTCATCCTTGTTGTCGGAGGCGAGTTTGGTCTTTGCCTCCGAGAGTATCTGGGTGACGAGGCGGCGCTGAGCACCGACAACAGTCTCGACGTTTGATTTGTATTCGTTGAAGTACTGGTCATCGCCTTTGGGAACGGGACCAGAGATAATCAGAGGAGTACGGGCATCATCAATAAGCACGGAGTCGACCTCGTCGACGATTGCGTAGTAGTGCTTGCGCTGAACCATGTCTTCGGGCTCCATCGCCATGTTGTCGCGCAGGTAGTCGAAACCGAATTCATTGTTCGTACCGAAAGTGATGTCGCAGTTATATGCGGCGCGGCGTGCCGGAGTGTTGGGCTGATGCTTGTCTATGCAGTCGACTGTAGAACCGTGGAACATGTACAGGGGACCCATCCACTCGCTGTCTCGTTTTGAAAGGTAGTCGTTCACGGTGACTACGTGCACGCCCTTGCGCGACAGGGAACGCAGGAAAACCGGCAGTGTTGCGACAAGGGTCTTGCCCTCGCCGGTAGCCATCTCGGCGATCTTGCCCTGATGGAGGACGATACCGCCCATCAACTGGACGTCATAGTGAACCATGTCCCAGGTTATCTCGTTGCCGCCGGCCATCCAGTGGTTCTTCCAGAGCGCTTTGTCACCCTCGATGGTGACGAAGTCGCGGCCCTGGGCTGCAAGTTCACGGTCAAGGTCGGTGGCCGTCACCTCCACAATCTCGTTGGCGGCAAAACGCGCCGCGGTCTCGCGTAGTGTAGCGAAGACAACGGGAAGATGGTCATTGAGTTGATCCTCCAGTATGTCGAGTATTTTCTTCTCGTGAGCGTCAATTTCGTCCCACAGGGGCTGACGCTGGTCGAAGGGAAGGGTTTCGATTTTCTCACGGGCTTCGTCTATGGCCTTCTGGTCAGGAGCGATAGCACCGTCGATATCGGCACGCACGGCGTCAATCTTGGCACGGAGTTCATCATTTGATAAGGCCTTCATCTGAGGGCCCAGGGCGTTTATAGAGTCTACTATGGGCTGAAGAGCCTTGCGGTCGCGGCTCGATTTGTCGCCGAAAAGTTTGCTGAGTATGCCGGTAAAAGACATAATATTTTATAATTAGGGTGTTTACGATTTTATAATACGGTCTTCCGACCTGAATATGTATCACTCACGGCTGGATACGCCGAAGCAATACGCAAAATTACTAAAAAAAGTTGAATTAGCGGACAATAAGCTCTTTTCAGTCTGAAATCATAGTATCAGACCGGGCAGAGAGGCGCCGTTGGGCGATCTTATCCGCAGGAGACGGCATACGGTAGGCGCTATCCGGCGGGCATCCACGGGTGTGGCTATGCGTGCGGCCTTTACCTCGGGGGCGAGGATGAAGACTGGCGCGGTAGTAACTGCCTTCGAGGTCTGTGGTGCTCTTTTCAGCGCGGGATTGTTGAAATCGTCGACAAGTTCCCATCCGGGTATTATGTCGACAAGCAGGTCTCCGCTCAGTCGCGGATCTGTATTTCGGCGCAATGCCTGACTGCGCTCATGATTTGCCGAGCCGTCAAGCAGTTGGTCTATGGTTACTACGTTATGTACGCCCGCCATTCGGGCAAGGAACATGGCCGCCTCGGAACGCAGCAGGGCGATATCCTTGCCACGCTCTTCCGCGAGCGCGTTGTCAAGATAGAACTGGCTGTTATGGAACCCCTTGACCCACTGCCCGTTGCCATGCTTGGCCATTAGATACATGTTCAGCAGTGATACCGCCTTGCGTGTCGAGAACTGGCCGCCGGGCATATTCCATTTGCGTGCGTCCACGCGGCGTGTGGTGGCAGGTGGCGTCGAACTCAGCACTATCACGGCATTGTCCATGCCGACATTCCGTTCTATGGCCGCGAAGAGACTTGCCAGGTTACGGTCAAGTTTCAGGTACGAGTCTATCTGTTCGTAACGGCTCTCTGCGTCTTTGCTGCCCGGATAGGGCTTGAGGGTGTAGCCAAGCGAGAGGACATCGGCACCGTCGTGCTTACCGAGTTTCAGTGTCGATATATAGTCTGTTGCCAGACGAGTCACCTCGTCATTTGCCAGCGGGGAGGCCTTGTAGTTGTATATGTGGTCGGGGTCTGCCGCCTGGAAGGTGTAACGGAACGGATGTTTTGTCAGATGGTCAGGCAGGATATTCATCTGACCGATTCCTTCCGCAGGCTTCCACTGGGCTGTATCGAGTCGTACGCCCAGCGGGGTGAAGCGGTTGATGTCGGCCGCCGGGGTCGGGAATTCCTTGAAGAGGGTTGTGGACGCCCAGTAACCGGTCTTGTCGTTGAGCCATACCGCGGAATTCGCCGCATGGCCGCCTAACAGCAGTGCGTTCATCGCCTCCGGAGCGATCGCATAGGACAATGTCACCCCGCCGCCCGCTATGCGTATCTCATCGGCGAAAGTGGTCAGCGGCAGGCGGTCAAGAGAATAGGTCTCGTCGGTATAGTTGCCCATTGTCTTGCCGTCGTCAAGAATATTGACGGGGCGAAGGGCCGAGGTATCGTAAATCGTTGCCGAAGGTATGCCGTTTGACGAAGGCGCTGCCCCCGTCATCAGCATGGCTGTTGAGGCGACAGCGTCAAGATTCGTACCGAAATCGGCATTTTCTATGGTTACACCGTTTATTGTAAGGCGGTTGAATCCTTTGTCCGATAAATGACGCGACAACTCGTCGAGGTTCTCCAGCCTAAGGCCGTCGACCACGATATTGACAACAAGTTTCGTGCGCTCGCCTGCATTCACTGCCATCGACAGCATCGATGCCATAAGCAGCGCCATCAGGCGGGGTGTTGTCGGATTGAGTTTGCGCTTCATTTCTTCGCTTTGTTGTTTTATCGCTTTAAATTTCTGTTATTGTCGTCCTTTGCCTTTAAACGGACAGAGAGTAGGTTTTAGTATTATGGCACCGTATGTCCCTCCGCTCAGAACGGCAGCGAGCATCAGTGGCCAGAATGCCGAGTTGGCCGACTGAGGTATGAGTGGCCAGCATATCATCAGCAAAAATGTTGCCAGAGACTCGGCTGCCATAATCCATGCCGCCGCACGACGTGTCTTATGTGGCCATACAAGCACGGACGCCACAATCCATAGTGGATTCAGCCAGACCATTATATAATTCGGATGGGTGGCAAAATGTTCGGAAACCATGACAAGAAACCAGACAAGCATGCCTGCCAGACCGAAAATCACAGCCACAAGACTGTAGAACCAGACGGACGCCCTGTGTCGCCTAAAGTCCCTGACGCACAGGAATAATGTCAGTGCGAAAAACGCCCAGCATACAAACAGGGGAGTTGCATACCACGGCGTCGGCCCACCGACGGCATTATCCACCGGGACGTCATTGATAACATTTGTTCTTGAGACAAGTTTACGCCCCCCTGCATTCGCACCGTCGAGCTGCGTGTCGAGGACGACCGGCGCAAAGGCTTTCTCGCGGGTATTGATCGGCCGGTCTATTCCTGCGCCAAGCGCAAGGTCAATTCCGAACTGATACCAGGGATAGTTTGCATGGTAACGGCGCATCACCGATCGGAATGTCTCTCCGTCCGCCTGCGATCCTTCGGTAGGCGCGGCAAGCACGATGCTGTCTCCAAGCGCCCGCTCGACTATTCCCAGTGGGCGTGTCGCGCAGTTGTCAAGCACGTAGTTGTATCTGTACACTTTGTTCTCAGGGCGCAGATTCTCGTCGAGCAAGCAGACAAGACGCGCCTTCTGTTCCGCAGTCATGTCGATTTCATGCTCTACAATACGGCGTCCGTCATCAAGATACGGAATCACGAAATACTTCCAGGGAACGAGTGAGACCCAGTAGTCCGTCTCGCCTTTCACGTAGCGGTAGGCGAAATTCGGTGCGTCGAAGTCGAATGTGCCGTAACTGACGGCATAATCCGCTCCGTTCATCCGCAGACGCAGCACGCTGTGACCCTCGAGTTCGTAAATCTCCGAACCGGGATAGAAATTGACCAGCGAAACGACAGTGTCGCTCTGCGCCCACATGGACACAGCCGCGATTATATATATTATAAGGTGTAACAGTCGTTTCATCCTGCGTTTGTCTGTTCTGTCAATATCCTTTTTCAATATCAGGCTTGCCTTGTAATAAAAGAAAGACCCGACATGAATCGGGTCTTTTTCGAGGTACCTAGCAGAATCGAACTGCTGTACACGGTTTTGCAGACCGTTGCCTCACCACTCGGCCAAGGTACCGTTCGGTCGTTTACGGGTGCAAAGTTAAAACTTTTGTTCCTATCCTCAAAATTTTTTCGTGAAAATCTCGCAAAATCTACCAATCTTCACTCAAAACTTCGCACAAAACTGCATCCGACCGCCATATTTGGACGTTCCTGAGGGTTTTTAATATATGATCGCCGAGCCTACGCCCTCCTGTTCGCCAACCTCGTTGCCGCGTTTCACTTTTTTGCCGTAACCGAATGTGTAGGTGACGGACAGGCTCAGGCGGGCATGATAATTGGTGTCGAAACTTGTCCTGCGCTCACTGTATAGCGGACTCTCGATGTAGACATCTCCGCTTTTCCAGCTCGAATTGAACATGTTGTAGGCCGTCAGCCGCACGTTCAGGTCCGAGTTGCCCCATCCGGCCACTATGTAGTAGTAAGACGGCGACTTGGATGTTCTTGGAGCCTGGTTGGACATCGACTTTTTAGATGTCTCGTACAATGCCTGGAAATAGAATTGGTTGAGGTAATATATCACCTGGGCTCTTACCTCAAAGGGATTGCAGTCCCTGTCATATACGCCGGTCGAATGGTTGAAGCGCTGTCTTGCATTAAGGTTTAGCTGAAGGGACTTATCGAAAAGTTTCAGGTTGGCCGAAACGCCGATCATGCCCCTGATATAGTCGCCTGAGTTGACATATGTCCTCAACAGCGCGCGTCCGTCTTCATAAGGCAGATAGGTTGTCAGGGATTTGTTGAACAGTTCGTAGAAGTTCCCGTATGCGTTCAAGGCGAACATATTCGATGGCAGCCAGGTGTAACCCACATTGAAAGTGAAGTGACGCGAATTCTTGAGCAGGGGATTGCCGGTTACATACATGAACTCGTTGTCGCGCAGCAGGTCCGAGGCCTTCTGGTTTATGCCCGGTGTATTGTTGGCGAACTGTATATATGCCGAGATCGAGTTCTTTGAGTCAGGTGCGTAACCGAGGTTTATGTGCGTGAACGGATATACGTCGTTGTTGACTATGCCGTTGATGTCTGACTGTTCCCATATTACACCGGCATCGGCATACAGGCTGACTTTATTTGTCTTGAGGTTATAGCATATCTCTCCGTCCGCGAACGGATTGCCGAAGCGGTCTGAGTATGAGGCATTGCCGGTATACCGCAGTCTGTTCAGTATTTTTCCGCCGTCTACAGTCAGCATGAATGAATGTTTCTTGCCTAATCTCTTTGTGAGGGTTGCATCGGCACGAAAAAAATATGCATCCTCACGGGCGTTGCGGAGAATCGCATCCGACACCGAGGTGACGTACGACATACTGTTGTTGTTGTGCGTGTAGGATACCTGTGGACGGACACTTACCGCGAAGTCGTTCGGCAGTGCGAGGTAGAATGAGCCGTTGTAGTTCACCGAGTTGCTGTGCGATTTATTGTTTCGGCTGAATGTATGGTTCTCATCGTTTGCCGGCAGATATGCCAGCGAGCCGCTCTGGTCATGGAAAGGACTTGACAAATGACTGTAGCCGAGGGTGTTGCGTATCTGCACTTTCTTGGTATTGTAGGTCGCGCGGAAAGTCACGGGATAATTGTCCTGACGTGAGTGGTCCTTGTCGGTCTTTTCCTCGCGCAGCAGCGTATAGTCCTTCCCTTCGGCATCCTTCAGCGAATACTCCGCAAGCGCGTCATAGCCATTGTGACTTTTGTCTCGGTTTCTTGCAGAGACATAGACGTCATACGTCATCTTCTTGTATGAGAACTTCGAGAACACGTTGGCTTGCGATGACAGACCCACAAGAAAGCCCTCGTTAGCCGAAAGTTTGGTATAACCGCCGTATTCATACTCCTGAAGAATGATATTGATGACCCTCTGCGCTCCGTGGAAACGGGGGTCTACCGGGAATTCGAGATATTCTATCCTGCGCACGTCGGCCATGCGCATGCCCTCCATTTCTTCACCGCTCGCCTCCACGTAGTTGATGAATATCGACACGTCTCCGCCGGTGTTGCTTGTGACTGAATTGTTTATCGCGTCTATCTCTATCTGCGGGATCGCCATGTGACGCAAGAGGTCGATCGCATTCTGCGAGGCGTTCTTCTGGCGTGTCGAGGGTACATATACCGTGCGGTCGGGATATGCTGTCGCCGCCTGTCCCTCGACCGACACCTGACGCAGTAGCGTGGCGTTGACAGGCATCACTATGTTGCCGAGGTAGAAGTTTGGACAATGTAGTGTGACCGAATGGTAGCCCATGCAACTCGCTTTCGCGATAACGTTCCTTCGGTCACATGGGATTGTGAAGCGTCCGTCGGCTCCGGCTATGCCGTAGGTTATAACCGTAGAGTCTTTCGGCGCGAGAAGCATCACCGTCGCTCCGGCCACCGGCTCTTTGTCGCTGCCCATTACACGGCCGCTGTAAACGAATTTGCCGTGCTGAAGCGCCTCGATGAAATAGTCGTTGTCCCTCCTTATTACAGATACGGGATTCAGCCCCGTTATCTGGCGCAACGCGTCGTACACGTCGTCGGTACGTATTCTTGCCGATGTACGGTAGTTGTCGAGTTCCTTATATATGAAAGATATGTTGATGTCCGGATGCTCCTTGCTTATTTTCACTATGGCCTCCGAGACGGGCGTGTTGTGGAACGTATAATTGAACGTATAGGCTCCGGCTGAGATGAATGTCACCACAGCCATAATGATGGTCAGTATGGTTCTCATTGTTACTCGACGGTTAGCGTGTTGTCCTTAAGTGTTATGTTTATCTGCTCGAATGTGTTGAGTTGCGACACGACTTCGTCAAGCGGCAGCGAGGGATTCAGTTTGTAATACAGGCGAAGACCCGAGGCTTCCTTGTTGTCGAACACCACTTCGACGCCATAGGCCGAGGCGACCTCGTTCATTATTGTCTCAAGGCTCTCGTCCTCGAACATCACGGAATTCTCCCTGACAGTAATTGAATCTGCCGGGACTCCGGTGACTGCGGGCGCTATGGTCCTGACGACCGCGGCGGTCTTTGCCGGCCCTTCTTTCATTGGTTCGCTCTTACGCTCCGTAACGGCCACAGTCAGTGCGATTCCCGCAGCCACGGCTACTATGGACGTAGCGGCTATCGCGGCTATTGACGCCGCGCGGCTTCCGAACCACATGAAGTATCGGCGGCGAGGACGCACGTCATGTTTTTGCGCGAAACGCTTCCACTCGGCTTCGACATCGGGTTCCTTTCCGGCCTCTACTGCCGAATCGACCTTACAAAGCAGATTGTATACCTCTCTTGTCTCGGGGTCGGACAGGATTTCCTGCAACTGCTCCGAGTTATATCTGTCGGGGTGCTCGACTATATCGAGTACAATTCCGTACTTGTCTTTATCCATTTTCTTTTAGTTTTTTTCGGATGAATGTGAGTGCACGACTCAGATGACGGTATACCGCAGTCTCGCTTATGCCCATAATCGTTGCTATTCGCGAGAAAGGCATGCCTTCGGTAAATCTCATTTCCATGACGCGACGGGCCTGAGGAGAGACATCGTTATTTATCATATTGTCTATCCTCTCGATTGTCTCCTCGTCGGGCCATTCCTCTTCGTCATATTCCTCATTATCGAGAAAATAACGCTCCGCTATGCGCTGGTGGATCCCGCAGTCGCGTATATGATTGAGACAGCGGTTGCGGACAGCCTTCTGAAGATACCCTCCCGTAACAGGAAAGTCGGGATATCCGTCGAGCAAGGTCACGAACACATCATGGACGATGTCGCGCGCAAGATCATCGTCGTGCAGAAGCGCCACGGCCAGCCGGTACATCTGCGCATAATGTGATTTGAAGAGTTGCTCTATGTCGTTTCTGTTCGTCATACACTAATAAGACACACGACATCCTCAAAACTCAACCCTGAGAGGGAAAAATTTCCGAAAAAAATTTCATGAAGCAGACAGTCAGCGGCCATAATTCACACTTATGCCCCTGCTTATCAGATATGTAGTTTTATACCAGCCATAAGGCTGCGAGGCAGCGACGGACCGTAGATATATCCCGAGTCACGGAGAGCGCCCTGGTCGAAGTCTTTCTGGTAACTGTTGAAGATATTCATGACTCCCACGCTGAAGTCAAGGCAGGCGGTCTTGAAGATCTTCAACTCATAATTAATCTTGAAATTTGCATCGAAGAAACTGGGCGTATCGACTGCCTTGTCCACAGGCGTTCCCGAACCGGCCATGTGCTGCACCAGCATGCTCCCGGTATATGTGCCCGACATCGAGGCCGTGAAGTGTTTGTTGATTGTGTACGAAGCCGTCATGAAGCCATAAAGGTCCGGCGTTCTGAACATCTTCTTCACAGGTGCCACATCGGGATCCTCGCTCCAGTACTCATACTGCTTGTAGCGGCTGTTCTGCCACGATTCCACCCTGCACCATCCACTTCGGACCGGCAAGACGCAGTTCGGCGTTGAGTCCGATCACTCTGGCGCCACCGCCGTTGTAACGTTCCTGCACGGCATTCCCCTCCGCATCCGTCCCGTCAAGCAGACGCAATGCGAACACATCGCGCAGGTCGGTATAGAATCCCTCAATCATCAGGTTTGTCTGTACAATGCCGATGCGTTTGTAGAAATCGGCCGAGAAACTGAAACTGTTGCTGCTCTCCTGCTTGAGGTCCGGCGCAAGGACTGTCACAAGGCGTTCTCCGCCCACGATGCCTATGTGGAAATCCTCGTCATAAGTTTGCGGCGAGCGGAAACCCGTGGAATACGACAGCCTGAAATTCATCTGCTCCGACGGGTTGAAACGTATGTTCACGCGGGGCGAGACAATGGGATTGTGAATCATCGAGTGCTTGTCTATACGTGCGCCGACAAGCAGACCCCAGCGCTCATCTCGCCACTCGTTCTGTGCGTAGGCGCTGTATGTGTTCACCCTCTGGCTCATGTCGTGGTTGTAGCCGACGGTCACATCGTGCAGGTAATTGTAGTTGTATTCTATGCCGCCCACAAACTCTGCGGGCATGAACAGAACTTTCTTAAACGACTGGGTCCATTGCGCTCCTCCGGTTGCCGTCAGGTCGTTGGTCCGGCCGTAGGCGTTGGGATCCCTGTCGCTTCCGTAGTAACTCTTGCGGCGCACGCTCTGCAGGGCCGCGAATACGTTCAGGTGCCTGTCACGCGACGCCGACCACCAGTCGAACGCGAGGTCGCCGCCATGATTGTTATGTTCCACCTGCTCGGCAACCATAGCCATGTGCGGCGGGTTGTCAAGGTCGTCACCTCCGCGGCGGTACTCCTGTGTGGTGTGATACTCTGCCGTCAGCCTCGTATCGGGACTGATGCGCATGTTGGTTCGCGCGCCGATTGTCTTGCTGTTGATTTTCGGTATCTCGGTGAAGCCGTCACCGTCATGGTCATAGCCGTCACGTGTTCGGCTCTGGCCGTAAACGGTGAGTCCCAGTTCGTTGTTCTGACCGACAACCGAGGCATTGAACGTAGTATTGTTGTCCAGAGCGCCGCTCACGCCCATCGACGTCAGCGTGTGGCTCACCTCGGCATAGTTCACGGTCGGGTCCTTGGTGATGATGTTCACAGTGCCGCCGATTGCCGACGAGCCGAACAGCGCCGAGCCTCCTCCGCGCATCACCTCCACGCGGTCTATCATGTTGGCGGGTATCTGTTCGAGTCCATACACGCCCGCGAGCGCCGAAAACACCGGACGCGAGTTCATCAGTATCTGTGAATAATGTCCGTCCAGACCGTTTATGCGCACCTGGGTGAATCCGCAGTTCTGGCAGTCGTTCTCCACACGCACGCCCGGCTGATAGCACAGCCCGTCGGCAAGTGTCGGAGCGTCAACCAGGCGGAAGATACGGTCATCCAAAACGCTCACCAGCGACGGACTGTTGCGGCGCTTGAGTTCGCTCTTCGACCCGGTGACCACCATCTGCTCGAGCATCATGGCGTCCGGCACGACCTCGAAATTCAGTTCCAGGGTCTTCCCCGCCTCGAGTTTCACCTTCCGGCGCTCGGTCACATAGCCCGTATAGGATGCTTCGACGACCACCTCGCCGGCCTTCAGGTTCCTCAGAGCATAGTGTCCCGAGGCATCGGTACTCGTTCCGACCTTCTGGGACGGTATACTGATTATGTAGAATGGGAGATGTTCCCCGGTCTCCTTGTCAATCACATGACCGGTAATATTTGTATCACTTGTCTGACCTTGGACGAAAAGGGCCGATGCCATCACGACTATCAGCACGATATATTTTACCATAGAATATGATTCGGCGGCGGAATTAAAGTGGATAAATAATACTTGGATTAGGAATGAATACAATTGCTGTGATAATAATCAAAAGAACCCGCCGCCCGTTTTGACCCCGCAAAATTACAAAAATCCCACCACCCTCGCAACTGCCTGCCCCTACCCGCCAATACCCAAAACTAAGTATTTAAACCAAATTTAAAACGAAACAGCGGCGCGCCGAATCCGGAACGCCGCTGTTTTATTTTGTCTGTTCGTTCTATCGCATTAGTTCGATGCGCTTCTCCTTGGCCAGACGGCGCAGGTTCAGTATGGCATAGCGCATCCGGCCGAGAGCCGTGTTGATCGACACGCCGGTCTTCTCGGCTATCTCCTTGAACGACAGGTCGCGGTAATAGCGCATAACCAGAACCTGGCGCTGCTCGCGTGGCAACGCCCGTATCAGGTGGCGAATGTCGTCACGTATCGCCGTGTCGACCATAATATCCTCGATGGTCTCGTCGGCAAGTTCGCGACGGTTCAGGACATCGTAGTCAGGCTGAGACGCCGACACCGCCGCCTCTGTCTTGGTCTGACGGTAATGGTCGATTACTATATTGTGTGCTATGCGGATAATCCACGACGAGAACTTTCCGTCCGCTGTATATCGGCCCTGCTTGATGGTCATGATCGCCTTCACGAACGTTTCCTGGAATGCATCGTCCGCAAGTGTGCCGTCCTTCAGTATCGAATATATATAGTTATAGACCCGACTCTTATAGCGCTCGAGGAGAGTGTCGAAAGCCTGGTTGTTTCCGCAGGCAAATGACTCAATCAACTGGTCATCAGTGCGGTCAGTCAAAGTTTGCATTTTCAAATCTACAACAATTTTTAGTTTAGAGTAGAGTCAGGCAATAGGCAATGATCGGTTTTAGGTGATTGGTAATTAACTTATTAGACGCGTTTTCGAACGCGCTTATCAGATGCAAAGTTATACAAAATATCGCGCACAGCCAAACATTGTAAGACTTATTTAGTAATTTTTAAAGATATCACGGCAATAAAAAGCATTTCTCACCGTACATGTATGCCAAAATAATTTTTGTTAATTTTTTATCACCGCAATGAAATAAATCAACTGTCACGACGTTATATATGTGCATTCAACCCTAAAGCATACCTGCCTATGAAGAAAAACTCTACCCAACAAAACCCGTCCGTTACAATGACAGCAACCGTCGAACAGCCCAGAGGCCCAAGAAGCCAGACACTGAATTTCCTCAAACAGTTCGCCCGCGTTTACGCCCCGGCCCCCATCGGCGGAATCATAATCAACTGACGACATCTCTAGGCGGTGTTCCGTGCCGCCGGACAAAAAAATTTAATCGAGCGCTTGGAATTGACAGAATTATGTCGTACCTTTGCGCTCGATTTCCGTGCCACCTTATCTTGTGGTCAGCAGAAATTCCTTATCAATATTTTTATAAACAATCGCTTAACTCCTAACCAATGCGTTACGAAACCGTTTTCATTTTAACTCCCGTTTTGTCTGATGTCCAGATGAAGGAAGCGGTAGAAAAGTTCAGCAACGTCATCGCCGAGAACGGCGGTACAATTGTGAACTCCGAAGAGTGGGGCATGCGCAAACTCGCCTACCCCATCCAAAAGAAATCCACCGGATACTATTGCCTGATTGAATTCGAGGCTCCCGGTTCTTCCGTCAAGAAACTCGAGACCGCTTTCCGTCGTGACGAGCGCGTTATCCGCTTCCTCACTTTCCGTCTCGACAAATACGCCGCTCAGTATGCTGAGAAGCGTCGCAGCCTCAAGGGCGCCAAAAAAGAAGTAGAATCTGCTCCCGCAGCAACCGAAGAAACCAAGGAGGACTAAATCATGGCACAATCTAAATCCGAAATCCGCTATCTCACTCCGATGTCTGTTGACGTCAAGAAGAAAAAATACTGCCGCTTCAAACGTGCCGGCATCAAGTATGTTGACTACAAGGACCCCGAGTTCCTCAAGAAATTCCTCAACGAGCAGGGCAAGATTCTTCCCCGCCGCATCACCGGCACCTCTCTCAAATTCCAGCGCCGTGTCGCTCAGGCCGTCAAGCGTGCCCGTCACCTCGCTCTCCTGCCCTACGTTACCGACCTGATGAAATAACCCCTTAAAGTTGAAGGAAACCTTATGAAAATCATTCTCAAAGAAGACGTTCACGGACTTGGATACAAGGACGACGTCGTAGAAGTAAAAAACGGCTACGGCCGCAACTACCTCATTCCTACCGGCAAGGGCGTTATCGCCACTCCTTCCGCTCTTAAGGTTCTGGCCGAGAACCAGCGCCAGCGCGCTCACAAACTCGCTCAGATCAAGGCCGAGGCCGAGGCTGCCGCCGCAGCACTCCAGGGCGTTGAACTAACCATCGCTACTAAGGTTAGTTCCACAGGCACAATCTTCGGTTCTGTTGGTCCTATCCAGATTGCCGAAGCACTCGAGAAACTCGGCCACAATGTCGACCGCAAACTCATCTCCATCAAGGATGCAGTTAAGGAAGTCGGCAAATACACCGCTCAGGTCAACTTCCTCAAGGACGTAACCGCCGAAGTTCCCTTCGAGGTTGTCGCCGAGGAAGCCTGATATTCATTCCACGCGAATGATTAGATAGCATCATCATTCCAACTCCAATTTATATCCCGACTGCGGCCTTCATCGTGATGATGAGGGCCGTGGTTTTTTATCTCCCCGCGCCATCTATACATTTGTTGTTGTCGGTTTGACTTTTTTCCCATATCTTTGCCATCATTCTCTTGACAGGAAATATGCACCCCCGATTCATCATAGCAACAATCTGCGCCCTGATCGCCGTCACGTCTTCCGCGCGATACGGGATGCCTGACTCTATTGACGATTATCTATCCGCATACTCGGAACACATACCCTACCGCCATATCGTCCATCCCCCGGTCCATCCCGACTCCGCTGACATCCGTCTTTACAGGAACAAATCATTCTGGCGCGCGTCAGCCGAGGTTGTCGGCATGAACCTCGGCCTATGGGCATTCGACAGATATGTTCAGAAAGGTCGTTTCGCATACATCTCATGGAACACGATCCGTGACAATTTCAGACACGGATTCGAATGGGACAACGACCATCTCAGCACAAACATGTTCGCCCATCCTTACAACGGTTCGATCTTCTTTAACGCAGGACGTTCCAACGGTTTCAATTTCTGGCAGTCCGAACTTTTTGCCATCGGTGGAAGCGCCATGTGGGAAATGTTCATGGAGAGGGAATACCCCTCGACCAACGACATTATAGCCACCCCGGTCGGAGGTGCCGCTCTCGGCGAGGTCCTTTTCCGCACATCCGACCTCATAATCGATGACCGCGCCTCAGGCAGCGAGCGCTTCGGTCGTGAGCTTGCCGCCTTCTTTGTCAGCCCCATGAGAGGCATAAACCGGCTTGTCACAGGTGCCGCATGGCGCAGACGATCAACCTCCGGACGTCAGTTCGGCATACCTCCGATCAGTGTCGAACTCTCACTCGGCACACGCTACCTCTCGCTTGAAGGATATGATGGCGGAAGCCATGCCGGTGTCGCCGCCGAAATCAATATCGAATACGGAAACCGTTACGCCGGACACTCCCACGCGCCATACGAATACTTCTCATTCCTGATGGAACTTCAGGCAATCAGATCACAGCCATTGCTCAGCCGCGTCGAAATCATGGGACGCCTTCTGGCAAGCGAAGTCATCGACAAGGACAGATTCAGTGCCAATGTAGGACTTTACCAGCACTTTGACTATTTCGACTCCGACACCATCAGCCCCGACAGAAAATCGTTCCCCTTCCCATGCGCCGTGCCTTACAAACTTGGCACTCCCGCTTCGGTCGGCGGAGGTGTAATGTTCCGTTACCTGCCCGTAAAATCCATATCGATGGACGGCTATCTCCATCTCAACGGCATCATTCTGGCCGGAATCCTTACCGACTTCTACCGCGACTACCACCGCAACTACAACTGGGGATCCGGATTCTCATTAAAAGCCGGCGTGAACCTCGCTCTACGCGACGACCGGCTGGCCGTGAGGCTCGCCGACCAGTTCTATCGCGTCTATACCTGGAACGGTTACGATTCCGGTGCCGACTGGTCCCTGACACCTGAGGGAAAACCCGTCGACGTTCAGGGCGACCAATCATCTTCCTCCTTCAACCACTTCGAGATTTCCGCCGATTACCGGCTATGGCGGAGCCTGTACCTAACCGGCGGCATCGACTTCTACACCCGCACAACCAGATACGACAACATGATAATCCGCTATGACAACGCCCTGACATCCACTCCCGTCATTGACAGCAGGCAACTCGGCATACACCTAATGCTTACCTGCAAATTCTGAAAAAGGCATTTATTATATCTCTCCGGAGATCAAGGCGTTCCGATACCTGGTCGGAGACATGCCGATACGGTTCCTGACATACTTCCCGAAGAATGACATGCTTGGAAATTCAAGATAGTGCGTGATCTCCTTTATCGACTTGTCCGTGTTCTTTAATTGATTGCGTATATCCGTAAAAACGAATTCATTTATTATGTCCAGCGTCCTTTTCCCTGTCTGAGCCTTACACACCACCGACAGATATTTGGGCGTGACACACAGTTGTCTCGCATACCACTCAACGCTGCGCGGTTTGATGCGCTTGTGCGAGATCAGTTCCATGAACTTCTTGAACAGCAGCTCGCCCTGCGTCAAGTTGCTGTCCTCTGACAGCATCCCCGGTCTTATGTTGTCAGCGATCTCATTGAGGGCGGATCTTACAGTGGCATATATGATCTCTCTTGTAAACTCATTGGGGATAATCTTAGTCTTGGAACTGATTATCTCCCCATAGAGCTCAAACATCCTGCGACTTTGCTCCGTGACCGATATTACAGGACTTTCTTTCAACTGGAATATCTTTCGCCACAAATAACGGTTCGAGACACATTCCGCAAGAATTCCAAGAGAAAGACACAGCACCGAGCCATTGAAATCAGGGCTGACCGTCAACTCTGAAACCGAATCGTTCGGTTTGATTATCAATATTTCACCCGTTGACAATACAAGCGGATAGCCATTGATTTCCGCATGACACCTTCCCTCCCGGCATCCAACTATTACAGCCATGTCAAGCCTTATGGCACCATTGATTATCGGTATATCGCTCACCGAGTCATGAAAGGCGATGTCTCCGTCACAATAACAGTCCGGGGATATCCTCTTTATCGAATCGAAATCAAACTCCTTTATCGTTTTCATATAAAATATTGATTGCAAAAATCCGGGCTCAAATTTACTGTAATAATTCATTCCTGCATTGTTCCATTCTTCGCTTTTTATATCCCAATTAGCCATAAATGCGAAAAGCCGGATGCTTTTATCTACTGATATACAGACACATCCTGGAAGTACATCATTCAATCACGGCCATATAGGTCCACGATAAAGGAAAAATAGAACACCACAGTACAGACTTTAATCTCGAACTTTGCCGGTGGAATCATTTACACGCCTGATCCGTAGCCTGACGGCACATTTACAGTCAATCAAACTAATAGTCTCATGAACTCCAAGTCCTTACAGTTAGCGGTATACCTTCTTGCCCAGATTATGCTGACAGCCTGCGACATGATCGAGAGCCATCCCTATGACGTACACATATCGGGAGAAAAACATCTGACTGACAAAAACAAGGGACTCATCGAGTCAGGACTGAAAGGACGGCACTCCTTTGTCTTCGCCATGATTTCCGACACACAGAGAGGATTCGACGAGACAGCCGATGTCGTCCAGGCAATTAACAGCAGGCAGGACATAGACTTCGTTGTCCACGGCGGAGACATGACCGAATATGGCACATCACGTGAACTCGAATGGACACGCGACATTCTTAATAGACTTAATGTCCCATATATCAGCGTCATCGGCAACCATGACTGTATAGCCACCGGACTGGAGGCTTACAGAACAATCTTCGGAGACCTGAACTATTCATTCATTGCCGGCGACATAAAATTTCTGTGTCTCAACACCAACGCCCTCGAATTTGACCGTTCGGTCGACGTACCCGATTTCTGTTTCCTTGACAACGAACTATCCATGACACCGCCCGAGGTTTCGGGAACAATAGTCCTGATGCACGCCGGACCCTTCAGCGAGCAGTTCAACAATAATATCGCCCGCGAGTTCCATGAAAGGCTTAAATGCTTCCCTGACCTAAGGTTCTGTCTATATGGCCACGGACATAAGGTTAAAGCCTCCGACCCCTTTGGCGACGGGATTATGTATTACGAGTGCGCAAGTATCAGAAAACGCTCATTCCTGCTGTTCACTGTCAGAGAAGGAGATTACGATTATGAAGTCATTGAATTTTAAAAAATTACTCTTCACCATCCTTTCACTGGCATTCGCCCACCGAATATTTGCCATTGATCTCCGCCCTGACAACGCGTCCGTACAGTGCGGAGGAGGCATGGGGATTGTCTCGGCCGGAACCGGATGGCGCTACGGCTGTTGTCAGCGATGGGAAACGGAAATGTTTCTTGGCTTCATTCCGAAATACGACTCAAATTCGGCCAAAGCGGCTATTGCCCTAAAAGAAAATTTCATACCCTGGCAGATAAGGCTTAACGATAGTTTTTCCCTTGAGCCACTTACAGCAAGCATTTACTTCACCACCGTGCTGAGCAAGCGTTTCTGGGTGAGACAGCCCGACTGGTATCCATCCGGATATTACAGACTGTCCACCAAAATCCGTGCAAACATCGCCATAGGCCAGCGCATAGGATGGAATCTTCCGGGAGGAAGTCCATTCCGCCGCATTTCTGCATACTACGAGATCGGAACATGCGACATCTACGCCCTCTGCGCCGCCGGCAACAAAGAAATCGGACCCCGCGACTGGCTCCAGTTGTGCCTCGGCCTCAGACTCACCTTCCGCCACTGATCCCCAATGAAGCCTGATAAGTTAATCATACTGTCTCTGACTGTCATGATTGCAATGACATTACCAATCACAGCCCGTGCGGTGAAGGTCCTGGATTCCGTTCAGACCAAAGACACAGCCATGCGTATTGACGACAGCGTTATTCATGCAGATTCCAAGTCGGACATGAAATCGGAAACAACCCCTCTGACGCCATATGCCCTGCCGTATTCCCTGAACGGGAACTCATACGACTGGCATAGACTTTGGGTTAACACGGCGACGTTGAGCGGTGCTTTCGTCGGGACATTGCTTGTCCTGGAATGTTTGCCCGAAGATGCCACCACATGGAACAGGGCCGAACTTCAGGATGTGCCTTTGTTCAAGCGCTGGCACAAACACGTGATAAAGAAAGGACCTGAATGGGATCACGACAAGTTCTATTTCAACTATATCCTCCATCCATATGCCGGGGCGGCTTATTTCATGGCGGCAAGGTCATGCGGATTCAACTTCTGGCGATCAACGCTATATTGTTCAGTCGTATCGACCGTCGGATGGGAATTTGGCATCGAAGCCTTTATGGAGCGACCGTCAATACAGGACATTTTCATCACACCGCTTGTCGGCAGTTGCGTGGGCGAAGGCTTCTATCATGTCAAACGCTGGCTCGTCGATAACGACTACCGACTGTTCGGCTCCCCGCTTTTAGGAGGGATACTGGCCTTACTCTGCGACCCTGTAAACGAATTCACAGGACTGTGGCTCGGCAACCCTGCCCGAAGAACAGCCCTAGAGAAAGCCCGCGCCAGCCAGAGCCTCACCATCACCCCCACCCTCACCCCCAACTACAAAGGCCTCACCCTCCTGAAACACTTCTGACAAAACCACCATCCATTTAGATGGTAGTTTGAGTAGGATGGTAGGAAAAACTTGGGGCGGAGAGAGGGATTTTGAAAATAAAGCGCTAACTTTGTACGATGTTAAGTTTTGTCCGATTTTACTCGACTTGATTCATCAGGTTTTATTATAAACGAATTGACTTCATTTTTCAGGTTTTATAAGACAGAACTTGACTTTGTACGATATTAGTTATTTTCATCAGTGAAAGAAAAAATGGCTCAGAAACCATCCATACCCAAGGGTACGCGCGACTTCTCGCCTCTGGAGATGTCTCGCCGAAACTATATTTTCGATACCATACGAGAGGTTTTCCGCCTCTTCGGATTCCAGCCCATCGAGACTCCCTCGATGGAAAACCTGTCTACCCTCATGGGCAAGTACGGCGAGGAGGGCGACAAACTTCTCTTCAAGATTCTCAACTCGGGCGACTGGCTCGCCAAGGCCGACAAGCAACTTCTCGATGACGGACAGTACCTCAAGGCCACATCTCAGATCTCAGAGAAGGGTCTGCGCTACGACCTGACCGTGCCCTTCGCCCGCTATGTAGTTCAGCACCGCGGGGAAATACAGTTCCCCTTCAAGCGCTACCAGATTCAGCCCGTATGGCGCGCCGACCGTCCGCAGAAAGGACGCTACCGCGAGTTCTTCCAGTGTGACGCTGACATCGTCGGCTCAGACTCGCTCATCAACGAGGTGCAGTTGCTACAACTTATCGACGAGGTTTTCGCGCGTCTGGGCATACGCGTCGCCATCAAACTCAACAACCGCAAGGTGCTGGCCGGTATTGCAGCCGTAATCGGCGCTCCCGACAAGATGGTCGACATCACCGTGGCAATCGACAAACTCGACAAGATAGGCATGGAGGCCGTGGAGGCCGAACTCGCAGAACATGGACTGAGCGCCGCTTCCATTGAGGCCCTGCGTCCGATACTCGCCATCAGCGGCTCGACCGACGAGCGCCTCGAGGCTTTGGGCAAAGTGCTTGCCGGTAACGAAGAGGGCTCGCTCGGCGTCAGCGAACTGCGCACCGTTGTCGACCAAACCCGCACCCTTGGACTCCGCGCCGAACTAGACCTCGACGTCTCCCTTGCCCGTGGTCTGAACTACTATACGGGTACAATCATCGAGGTCAAGGCCCTCGACGCACAGATAGGATCGATTTCCGGCGGCGGCCGCTACGACAACCTTACCGGCATCTTCGGCCTGCCCGGAGTAAGCGGCGTAGGCGTATCCTTCGGTGCGGACCGCATCTACGACGTACTCAACGCACTGAACCTATGGCCCGACACAGCCACAGCCTCGACCACCGTCATCTTCCTCAATCTTGGCGAAAACGAGGCAATTGCCTCGATGAAACTTCTTGGCGAACTGCGCCGATGCGGAATCTCAGCCGAGATTTACCCCGACGCCGCCAAGATGAAGAAACAGATGACCTACGCCAACGCCCTTGCAATTCCCTTTGTCGCTATCATTGGCGCCGACGAACTCGCTGCCGGAACCGTGACGCTGAAATCCATGGCCACCGGCGAGCAGAAGACCGTCGCCACAGGCGAACTCGTCGAGACTCTCGACAAAATGATAAAACAATAAATAAACTATTGCCAGCAAGAAGGGTCTAACTAACAAAATTCAAGACCAAGACAATGAAAAAAATCCTTATATCTCTCCTTCTCTTCGCCATCGGCGGCATAATTTCTCCAGTAGCCAACGCACAGTTCCGCTGGGCCGCGACCGCGAATGTCAATTTCAACAACCTTAAGTTCAAGCAGGACATCGTCAACGTATCCGGTACCGTAGGATACGGTGCAGGCATCCTCGGCGAACTCATGTTCCCCGGCATAGGCTTCGGCGTTGACTTCGGGCTCGGCTACGACCAGCAGGGCGCCAAGGTGAACCTCGGCCAGAAACTGATGTGGTCGTCCGAAGGCTACGGCAACGAGCAGGTATACCTGCACAACATCCATATCCCCATCCACCTGAAGTTCAAGTACACACGCCTGAACGGCATAGAGAACAAGATCGCTCCCTTCGTCTATGCCGGTCCGGAATTCAACATCCAGGCTGCGCACGGAAAGTGCAAAGCATTCAAATACTCCGGCGGCGACCTCGGTATCACCGTAGGCCTCGGCGCCGAACTATTACGCAAATTCCATGTCAGCGGAGCCTACACCTGGGGCATGACCTACGCGCTGAAGACCCGTCTTCTCGAGAACTACAGCGCCAAGTCGCGCCAATGGTCAATCCGCCTGGCATACTTCTTCTAACACCTAACCTACAAAGACAATGAAACGCATCCTCCTCCTGCTTGTTGCCTTCGCAACAATCCTCGGCGCCTCCGCCAAGGTCACCGAGACAACATGGAAAGACCTGACCAAAGACCTGAAGTCGCAGAAAACCGACATCGCAGTGGTCGATGTATACGCCACATGGTGCGGCCCCTGCAAGACGTACGCTCCTACATTCGACGCCGTCTCCGAGCAATTTCCCGCCGTAAGTTTCTACCGCATGGACATAGACAAGAACATGGGCATCACCGACTACATAGCAGTCAAATCAGTTCCCATGACTATTATTTTCTATCGTGTCCCCGGCGAAAAGCAACCCCGCGTACTATCATATCCCGGCGTGATGTCAAAGGAAGAACTCACGGCAATGGTTGAAAAAGCCAAATCCGCCGTGAAAGTCAACTGACAGGCGACGTCCATGGCAACTAAAGCCATGTGACGCACGCTGACTTGAGCAAAAGGAACAATACCGTCAGCAGTCCCACCGCGACAGCGACATCAGAAGGGACAAAACGTCCGGACAAGATACTCCGGCACGACTTACAGACGCCCGCAGGCTCAGCCTCGGGCGTCTTTTTCATGTAGCGTGCGATGAACTTTGATGTGAGCCAGTAGGACAATAAACCGCCGACTGTGCCGACTATGGCTCCGACGAAAAGGTCGCCGAGATAGTGTACGCCGAGATACATGCGCGACCAGCAGGTCACGAAAGCCCAGAGAGCAATGAAGATTACGAAGCGCCTGCGACGGAATATCAGCGACATATAGACCGCGGCTCCGACTGTGTTAGCCGCATGACATGACGGGAAGCCGAAGGCGCCGCCTCGCTTGCCGTTGACGATGTGGACGTATTGTGAAAGCGGGTTGTCGAGATTCGACGGTCTCAGACGCTCGCAGAAAGGACGTATCACCGACGCGCAGATCTGGTCGGCAAACAGAATAACGAGACCGGCCCCGACACCGTAGACCAATGCGCGTTGCCATCCGAAACGCCAGACCAGCGCAGCGAATATTGCAACATAGAGGCCGACCCAGATGACGCGACCTGAAAAGCCGTACATGAACTCGTCCCAGAATGGAGCGTGGCATGAATTGACCGCCAGAAGTATCTGACCGTCAATCTCGTTCAGTATTTCAAGAATTCCGCTCATCGTGCATCAAGGTCATCATAAAGTTTCTGTACAAAAGCCTTGGCGCGCCCGATGTCGGCCTTATCGGACGAAGACTCGAGCGTGGCGGAACCCGCGGCGTCGATTACAGTAAGGCCGGAGGGCGTAACAAGACCAAACCAGCCCGGCTCGCTTATCCATGCCCATTCAGGCAGTGAAGTATCGAAAAGATTGCGGCTGAGAGGGAACATAGCGGTGTCTGCACCAAGCAACGAGGCCACGGTAGCGGCGATGCCGCTCTGCGAGCCGAGACGGTCAATGCGTGTCCCATGGCTGTCGATGGCGCCACCGGTGATGATCAGCGGTATATGGTGGCGCGATTCATAGCCCTTGTTGTTCTCGGGATAGCATCCCCAGTGGTCCGGAACAAAAACTATGAGCGAGCGGTCCCATTCGCCTGAGGCTTTCAGGGCGTCAGTGAAGTCCTTGATGCACTTGTCGGTGTAGGCAAAGGCGTTGGTCCGCTTGTTCTCGAACTTGCTGAATGGTACTTCGTATGGCTCGTGCGATGACGAAGTCTGAAGGACAGTGAACTGTGGCGCCGAACCGGCGGAACGTTTCGCGATATCGTCAAGCAGACGGCTGAAGACCTCCTCGTCATGTGCGCCCCATTTGCTGAGACGTTTCGATATTGGAAAATCCTTGTCCGAGATGATGTTCTCGAAGCCGGACGCAACAAGATAGGCTCCCGTGTTGGTGAAGTTGATGTCGCCGCCGTAGTAATAGTTGGTATGGTAGCCTAATGGCCGGACAGCGGTCGCAAGCGAGGGGACGTTGCTGAATTTGTTGACAAAGCGCAGCATTGAGGTGGTAGGCTGAGCGGGATAGCCCGAGATTACAGCAGGGACGCCGCGATCGGTGCGGAAACTCTCGGCATAGAAGTTGGTGAAGAGGATGCCCTCACGGCCAAGCGAGTCGAGGTTCGGAGCGATGTTCTCGCCTCCGAGCGAGGGCATGAGGTGTGCCGAGAAACTCTCAAGTATGATAAGATAGACATTGGGCCGCTCTACCGTCAGCCTTGGCATGGCGTTTAGAGTATCGCCGGGCGCGTCGTCCTTCGTAGGCTCAGGTGCATACATGGACTGAAAAATGCGTGTAGCCTCCGTGTCATCGAAAAATCGGAACTGACCGCGCAGGTCATCGGAATGGCTCAGCGAGTAGACGAAGTTGAAGAGAGGATTGATGGCGGCATTGTTCAGTGCCATATTGTCCGAGAAGAAGGCTCGGCCCGGCGACATGGTCGAGACCGTGACACCACCGCGGATGGGAATTATCATCGCGCCGCCAAGAACGATGGCGCCGACGGTCATGAAGATACGCTTGCGTAATGGTGCAAGTGTTCCAATGGGCATCAATTTGCGGGCGATAAGAGTGAGGACGAAGCCAAAAGCAAAGGCGAGCGCCGCCATGAGAATGAGTAGGAGAAGATTGGCCCACCAGGGCAAGGATGCGAAAGCCGCACCGGGCGAGGTCATGAAATAGAAAAGCGGTGTGGCGTCAAGGCGGCATCCCCAGAAGGGATAGAGCGAGGCATCAAGGACGGAGGCTATGGCTACAACCGAACCGGCTATCCACAGCCAGACCTTGAGTATTGTAGCCATCCATGGCCTGTCGACCCAGATTCTGGCAATCAGCCACAGTAGCACCGGGGCAACGAGATATGATGCCATGGATATGTCCATTGACAGGCCGTGCCACATCACAGCAGTAATTTCGCCGAGCAGACCCTCATAGCCCGGTTCAAAAAGCATGAACAACGGCTTCTGAAGGGTCATCAGCGCGATAAAGGCGCACCATAGGGCCAAGAAAAGATAGATAAAACGCTTCGTCATATTGCAAAGGTAAGCATAATAAGTCAAAATTATGCTTAGGATGAAAATTTTTTCGGGGATGGTTGAACCATTACAAAGGTGTGGATGTTATAATAGCAAAGAACGGCATTTTACTTGCTTCATGAAAAAAGCACAACCACCAAAATCTGAAAAAGATGGCCGTTTTCCAATGTCCCACGTCCATACCCCTATAGGCGTGGGCTTTTTTTGTTCCGGTGTTCCAGAAAATTGCTATTGTGCTGAACCGGCCACGAGCAGAAGGAGACTCAGCAATAGGATGCCGAGGTCGATGAGTTTGGCCTTGACGTTTTTCTCGTGCAGAATCAGCACGCCGTACACGAAACTGACAAGGACGCTGCCGCGACGAATCATCGAGATGACCGAAATCATCGAGCCGTCAATCGAGAGGGAATAGAAATATGCGATATCAGCGACCGTAAGAAAAATGGAGATGCACGGTATGGTCCATTTCCATCTGAAGGGCGTTTTGTCCTTTGATGTCCGATGTATAATCAAGATGACAAAGGTCATGATAATGCACTGGTAGAGCGAATACCATGCCTGAACCTCGAGCGGGCGGTATGTCAATAGTAGATACTTGTCATATAGGGCGCTGACGGCACCGAGAAGCGTGGCGCCGATTGCCATCCACAACCAGCTGGAGTGTTTCATCGAGAAACCCTCTTTGGCGCCGAGCCGTGTTATGAAGAACAGTGACAGGAAACCCAAAAGAACACCGCACCATTGCAGAAGATTCAGCCGCTCGCCGAATACGACCAACGCGCCGACCAGAACAATGACGGGCCTTGTGGCATTGATGGGGCCCTGAATAGTCAGAGGCAGATGTTTGATGGAAAAATAGCCCAGTATCCATGAACTCAGGACGATGAACGACTTGACCAGAATTAGCGCATGACCGCGCAGGGTGTTGTCGAAACCGTAGTAGCCGTGGCTAAGGCCGGAGACGATTTCCGGCGACATGATGAGAGCGCCGAAAAAGGTCGACCAGAGCAGAACGGTGAGAACATTATTGTCCCTGACAGACAACTTCTTAAAAATATCGTAGAAACCAAGGCAGAGTGCAGAGCCAAGGGCGAGCAAAATCCACATAAGTCATACATTTTCGAATCCGAGTGCAAAGTTACACTAAAAACGCGGACCAAAGCAGAGAGGATGGATTTTTTAAATTTAGAATTCGAGACCGTAAGGGAATCTATGTCATGTATGTGAGGTATGTAATTTATGGGGTTATATTTCGGGGTGGAGGAATGAGGTTATAATTTTAATCCTTGTCTGATATGATGGAAGGTAAATGTAAAATTCAGAAAGAATGATTCAGTTAGCGAAAATGCATAATTCAGAACATGCGCAATAAGGGAGGATGAATCAGAGAATGTCGGAACGGGCATTGGGAATAATGCCGGGCTGCCGACCAGATGTGGTGCGTTTCATAAAAGCATATTGGTTTTAAATGATTAATTAATAAGGTTCTAAGAATCAGACAAGGATTAAAAAAATTAAATCAGAATTTAGAATTAAAGTTTTAGCATAATGATAAAAAATTAAAGGTTCGACAATAAAGGTTTACTAATCTCTTAATTTGACCCAATCAACTATCAACGTCACTCATCACTATGTGCGTCTTTCGAATACAAAGGTACAACAATATTTTAAATAATCAACAAATAATTTAAAATTTAACATTTATATCATATATGAATTGATAATTAAACATATTTTCACCGCAAAAGATACAAAAAAATAGACGCCATGCCAATTTACACGCCGTCTAATGCAATATTATAGAGCCAGTTATTATTCGGGTATAAAAATACAAGGAATCATCTTTGTCAGATATATAGTCACTGACATCTGAGACACCCAGGCGAAAACATCAATAATAAGTCACGACAAAGTTGCCATCGAGGTCGAAAAGCATGGTGGGCGGTACTGTATTGAGAAGCATCACGACGGTACCTTTTCCGGGGACGCCCTGTATCTCCGTGATTTCGTCAATCATCCCTGCTTCGGCAAGATGAATCGATGTGTTCTGTGGGAGGATGTCAGCGAGTACCTCAAGCGGAAGTGCCGTACCCCCGGGGGCGATTATGCCAGTGACACCACCATCCTTGCTGAAAGTGATACGTGTCCCATCAGCAAGAGTAACATGGTATGTATCCCTGACGAAGTTACGTGTGATTTTCGAAGGCTTAGTGGAAGGATAATCCTCCCGAAGGAAATTCTGGGCCTGCGGGGGGAGAGCATCGGCTTCGACGGAGCCGCTGACCGCAATGCCGGGGCCTCCCTGCAACGCGAGTTGTCGAGCGACAGATGCGGGAGGAAGGACGGAAGTCGAAGAAGTGGCCTGAGCCAAGGCCACGGGTGCGGCAAGAAGCAATGCGGCAAGAAGAACTGTGTGTTTCATTTTTAATTAATATTCGAGGTTTGAGTTACATTTATACAGAATAACAAACTCAGCAGGGGAAGGGTTGGGAATTCGGTGGATAATGACTAAATTTGCACCACAAATATTCAGAAAACCAATCAAGTCACTACACAATGATTATAGATCAGGAAGACCCGTCGTTCGGAAAGATGCAAAACGTGAAGCGCCGATTTTTCGCGCTACGCAACGGTGACATAGCCAATGTGCTAAGAAAAGCCGGAGCGCCATACAGCATCATCTTCGGGCTCCAACTCCCGCAGATAGCCGAGGTTGCCGCCGCCTCAGGAACAGACAGCGAACTTGCCGAAGCACTGTGGTCCAACGACAGTACCCGCGAGAGCCGTCTTATGGCCCCGATGGTCACAGACCGTGAATCCTTCACGATTGAGGACGCAAGGCGATGGCTAATGACGCTGAAAGGGGTTGAGGAGGCAGACATACTGTGTCACCGCCTGCTGAGACATACCTCATTCGCGGAAGACCTGATAGCCGAATACGGGGAAGACGGAAAGACAGACATTGAACACTATCTATCACTCCGGCTTGCACGCAACCTTGTCTATAATAAACCGGAGGTGTCACTCAAGGCAGCGGAACGCGAGGCCGCACGCGAGTGCGCCATGACGCAACGCCTCGCAGACGAGACTATCGACGAGGCAAAATTCGTTCTGGAATAAGATAGCGACGAATCAAGGAAACACAGGTGCGAGTAACGCGCAAAAGGTGACTACTTCTTCGAGAGGCGCTCGCCCATATAAAGTCCACCAATGATGAGCGCGCATCCGATGACGCCAATCACGGTGACCGGCTCGCCAAGGATGCACAGGGCGCCAATCATGGTGACGACGGACTGGAAGTACATATAGTTGTTGGCTGTGATAGCACCAAGTTCACGTGTAGCGACCGACCACAGACCGAAACCGATGACAGAAGCGCCAATGGCAAGGAAGAGAAGGTTGATGACAACCTCAATGTCAGTGAAAATCTCACAGGGGTCGCAGAGCCTGGGTGAAGTCAGCAAGAAAGGTATGGATGTAATCACTCCATAGAAGAAAGTCTTCCGGGTGATGGTCCAGGCATCGTAGTTAGTGGCGAGACGACGCAACAACAAGGAATATACGGCCCAGCACAAAGCGGCGGCAAGCGAAAGTATATCACCCAAAGGATGAAGCTCGAGACCCGCAGAAGAATTAAAAATAACGCAAGCGACTCCTACAAAGGCAATAACCGAGCCGACATACATGCCGCCTGAGGGCTTCTCGCCGGCATAAAGCATACCCATGAGCATTGCGGTGAAAAGGGGCGAAATCGAGGTCAGCAAAGAGACATTCGTGGCAGTGGTGTTCTCCAAAGCAATGTTCTCGGCAATGAAATAAATCGAGCCAGAGAGCATGCCACAGAGTAAGAAAAGAAACTCGTCGCGCCATGAATGTGAACGGAAACGCGAATGCTTGAATGCCAGAATAATGAGATAAGCGAGAGAAAAACGATAGAAGAAAATCTCCACCGGTCCCATCTCGTGATTAAGCAGGACCTTAGTGGCGACAAACGAAAAGCCCCACATAAGAACAGACACGGCGGCGGCAAGATGTCCGAGCCATTTGACGGAAGCGGATCTGCCGCCCGCAGGCGCAAGTTGCGAAATATTGAAATTCATGGGGTTCTAAATATTATGGCGAAAAGTTCGCGTTTTGCTACTACAAAATTAGTTAAAAGCCTTTGAAAAAGCAAACCCCGCTACAAAGAAAATTGTTCTAAATGATATTGAGAAAGCGGCCGGCGGCCATAACTTATTTCTTATCAGACGGTGATATTTGCATCATTGCGGAATAATTACTAAATTTACAAACTCATTGGATACGTTCGCCCCCAGGGGACAAAGGACGGAACAGAAAATCAAACATAAACTAAATAAAACATCAATCCAAATTATGAAAGTATTACGCAATCTAGGCATTCTGGCAATGGCCGGAGCCCTACTTCTCGGTGAGACATCGTGTAACTCAATGACCAACACAGGCAAAGGCGCCCTTATCGGCGGTGGCGGCGGCACAGCATTAGGCGCAGGTCTCGGCGCACTTATCGGCGGCGGCAAAGGCGCAGGCATCGGTGCGGCAATCGGTGCGGCAGTCGGTACCGGCGCAGGCGTACTCATCGGCCAGAAAATGGACAAACAGCAGAAAGAACTCGAGGCCCAGCTTGCCGAACAGGCCAAGATCGAACAGACCACCGACCAGAACGGCCTACAGGCCATCAAGGTTACCTTCAACGGCGGCATCCTGTTCCCGACCAACGGCACCACCCTCAACGCCAACGCCAAGGGCGACCTTACACGCTTCGCGAACAACCTGATAAACAATCCCCAGACCAACGTCCAGATCTACGGCTACACTGACAACACCGGCTCGATGGCCGTCAACACCAGAGTCTCGGAAGGACGCGCCGACGCAGTGATGAACTATCTGATCAACTCCGGCGTAGCCGCAAACCGTCTCAGCGCCCAGGGTATCCCCATGGCAGACTATGTGGCAAGCAACGACACTCCCGAGGGTCGCGCCCAGAACCGCCGTGTGGAGATTTACATCACAGCCAACCAGCAGATGATCCAACAGGCCGAACAGCAGGCCGCCCAGCAGAACCGCTAATCACAACTCAATCTACATGGAGGTGGGCCAACAAAAGGCGACACCTCCATGTTATTTTTAAACAAGACATTTAATCAACCATAAACTATGAACGCCATAAAATATATTCTCGCCGCAGGGGCGATCACGTTAGGCGCCCATACGGCCGCATCGCAATACTACGAGATAGCGAACCAACTTCCAGGACTGCTATCCCCGGCCTTATCAGGATCGATGGCATACAAGGGTTTCGTTGAACTGAGCGGAAGCACCGGCTTCGGCACCAACCGCGCGAATTTCGCAGGCATAAGCACGACACAGGGTTTCCAGTATTCGGACTGGTTCTTCATGGGCGTGGGTGTGGGAGTTGACGTGGTCAAGGCTCACCAGCCGGACGGATGGGACAACGACAGAGTTCCGGGCAACGATTACTGGGACCACCCGAGCTCACAGACCAAGTGCATGATTCCCGTATTCTCCGATTTCCGCTTCAACATAGGAGGTATGCAGTCCACATCGTTCTTCATAGACGTGAAAATCGGCGCATCATGGCTGATAGGTGACAGTTATCTTCAGATGAACACTGGAGCGATGAGCAACAACACACAATTCTACCTGAAGCCATCGATGGGCGTGCGCATCCCTGTATCAAAAGATTCGCCCAAACAGGCAATCGACATAGGCATCACGTACCAACTTCTGACAGCCAACAACAACTATTATTACTGGCGGTCGGACGGCGTGACACTGAACAATATCGGACTAACACTATCCTACGAATGGTGAAACACTGAAAAAAGAACAGAGCGGCGTACCGTGACCGGTGCGCCGCTCTGTCATATTATCGTGTAAAAATGATTACTTAACACCAAGCTTAGCCTTGACTGCGGAAGTAATATCCGTAACGTCGCTGCCCTGGAAGAGGGCGATGCCGTTCTGGAAGATGAATGTGTAGCCACCTTCCTGACCGACAGCCTTGACGGCGTCGTTGATTTTTGACTCAATAGGTGCGAGAAGTGTCTGCTGCTGTTTCTCGAGATCCTGTTCGGCAGTCATACGGAACTGCTGCATCTTCTGGCTATATTCCTGAAGTTCCTGCTCGCGGCGCTCGCGGATGGAGGCGGGACCATTGGCATCAAGTGCCTGGAACTCCTGATATTTTTTGTCGAATTCTTCCTGAAGTTTCTTGAATTCGTCCTGATATTTTTTTGAAGCTTCGGCAAGCTGGGTCTCGGCGGTCTTGGTTTCGGGCATTATCGCGAAAATAGACTGAACGTCGACAGTACCGAATTTCTGAGCGGCTGCAAAGACGGGGAGTGCAATTGCAAATGCAAGAGCGATGATAACTTTTTTAAACATGGTTTCTTTAGGTTGTTATTAATGATTAAATTTATATAGTCAATCTATCATGGGATTATGTCATGAATCACTTGGCATAGCCAAGTTTGGCGAGGACGTCGTTAGAGACATCGATCTGAGGGGTGGCATAGATGATGTCGGAAGCAGATGCACGGTCGAATACGGCCTGAAGGCCACGTTCCTTGGCAACTTTCTTAACAGCCTCGTAGACATCGTCCTGAATGGGCTTTAGAAGAGACTCGCGTTTCTTGGAAAGTTCGCCTTCGGGACCAAAGTATTTCGCACGGAGGTCAGTAACCTCTTTTTCCTTGGCGACGACTTCCTGCTCGCGTTTCTTAACCTGCTCCTCGGTAAGGAAAACCTTGTCGGCGAGATACGACTGGTAGAGATTCTCGGCCTCCTTGCTCTTGGCCTCAATCTCCTTCTGCCAACGCTGGGACAACTGGTTGAGCTGTTCGTTCGCCATCTCGAAAGAGGGGACATTCTTCATTATATATTCCATATCGACCATTGCGAATTTCTGAGCCTGCGCGGCAAATGTTCCAGCGACTGCGATTGCGAGAATAAGTAGTATACGTTTCATTGTTTCGTTTGTGTTAGTTGTTAGAGATAAGTGCAGGCCAGGCCTACAATTATAAAGACACTTCAGAGGGCAAAAGGTTTAGAATCGCCATGGATTAGGATTTCAGGCGCTTAGAATTCCTGTCCGAGAATGAAGTGGAAGTGGGAGCCGCCTTTCTCTCCGAACACGCGGTCGAAACCATATGCCCAGTCGATACCCATCATGCCGACCATAGGAAGGAAGATACGGACACCGGCACCGGCGGAACGTTTCAACTGGAAGGGATTGAAATCCTTGACGGATGTCCAGGCATTACCGCCCTCGATGAAGCCGAGAGCATAGATTGTCGTTGATGCCTGAAGCATGAGCGGGAAGTGAACCTCGAGGCCGAATCGGGTGTAGGCGTAGCCCTCGGAACGATAGGGTGTGAACTGACCGTTGTCATAACCACGCAGTGCGATTGTCTCGGTAGCATAGGTGTAACCGCCCGACATGCCGTCACCGCCGACGTAGAATGTCTCGAAAGGAGTCTTGAGCCACTTGTTGTATGAACCGATGAGACCAATGTCGGCACGGGTCATGAGGACCGGCGTCCACTGACCGTTAGCGTTTGCAAGAGGAGTGTAGGTGCGCGACTTGAAGCGAATCTTCCAATACTCTATCCACCGGTAGAGTTCTTTCTTTGATTCGGTAGTGTTCTCCTTGGCGAGTTTCTCCCAGTTCTTGTGCGGAGAGAAAAGTGACGCGGGAGGAGTCAACTGAAGATTGAGCGAGAACGAGGAACCACTACGGGTGTAGAGGGGATTGTCGATGGAGTTGCGCGAGAGGGTAAGACCGAGGACGAGGGCATTGGAGGTGCCGTTGTTCATATAATACAGGTATTCCCAGTTCTTGAGGTAGTACCAGTTGTAACCAAGCTCGGCAGTGAACGTGAAGTAGTCGTCGGGCCATTTGAGACGCTTGCCGAAGCCGATGTTGACGCCAATCATCTGAAGTACCTTATTGGGGTCGTATGCGTTCTGGTAGTTGTAGTTATCGTATCCGTAGTTGTAGCCAAGACTGTTGCTGAGATATGGATTGGTCAGCCAGGAGTTCTGCCACATGCTGTTGTAATATGACGAGTTGACGCCGGTCTGGCGGGAATAGTATGCGGATACCTGAAGAGAGTTGGGGCGCTTGCCACCGAACCAGGGATCCAGGAAGGAGATGGAGTAGGACTGGTAGTAGCGTGCGTTGGTCTGTGCGCTTATGGTGAAGGTCTGGCCCTCACCCTGAGGAATCAGACCACGGTAGGACGAGGGATGGAAGAGATTCTTGATGGAGAAGTTGGTAAACTTAAGAGACAGTCTGCCAATGACACCGGTCTGGCCCCATCCCAGGGAGAACTCTACCTGGTCGTTGGCCTTGGACTCCAGGTTGAGTATGACGTCAACAGTACCGTTCTCCTCGTTGGGCTGGACATCAGGCTTCATGGTCTCGGGATTGAAGTGTCCGGTCTGGGCGATCTCGCGGAGGGAACGCATGAGGTCGCTCTTGGAAAACAGTTCGCCAGGCTTGACACGCAACTCGCGACGGATAACCTTCTCGTATAACCGGTCATTGCCGTTTATGACAACGTTGTTGATACGAGCCTGGGGACCCTCGATCATACGCATCTCGAGAGCGATTGAGTCGCCTACGACCTCGCGCTCGACAGGAACGATGTTGAAGAAGAGGTATCCGTTGTCCATGTAGAGTGACGAAACGGCGTCATCGTCGGTGGTGAGACGCTTGTCCATCTGCTTCTGGTTGTAGACGTCACCGGGCTTCATGCCAAGGTAGTTGTCGAGGACGTCGGTAGGATAGATGGTATTTCCGACCCACTTGATGTCCTTGATGAAGTATTTCTTGCCTTCATCTACAGTAATGTATACGTCAACAAGGTTCTCGCTGTATGGGACTACGGAGTCGCTGACAATGACAGCGTCGCGGTAGCCTTTCTCGTTGTATTTCTGAATGATGCGTACAAGGTCATCCTTGAACTCGGACTCGACGAATTTTTTCTGCTTGAAGATGTTGACGAGTTTGTTTTTCTCGTTGGTCTTCTTCATTGCGCGCTGGATGGCGTTGTCGGAAAGGACTTCGTTGCCGTCGATATAGATTTTGTGTACCTTTACCTTAGAGTGCTTGTCTACGGCAATGTCGACAATCATCTCGTTGGGAGCGGAGAGGTCCTCGTGCAGTGTGATGGATACCGTGGCGTTCTGGAAACCCTTGTCGGCGAAATACTTCTTGATGATTTTCTCCGCGCGGTTGATGATATTCTGGGTAATCTGGTTGCCCTTCATCAACTGCAGCATCTTTTCGATGTCCTCACGCTCGCCTTTTTTCATGCCAACATAATTGATCTTGGAAATCCGCGGCTGGGTTCGCATCTCCAGTTCAATCCATGCCTTGTCGCCGTAGGTCTTGAGAACCTTGACGCGACACTGGGCGAAGAGTCCCTGACGCATGATGCGCTTTACAGCGTTGGTGAGATCGTCACCGGGAATCTCCATACGATCGCCGACCTTCAGACCCGCGTAGCCGAGAATGATGAAATCGTCGTAGTTGTCCGCCCCTGTGACGGTGATCCCGGCAATCTCGTATGTACGGGGCATGCCGTTGAAAATCATGGGGGGATTGTATATTGTGTCAGGCTGAGCGGTCTGAGCGCTTATACGCGATGAGCACATCAGCAGGACGGCAGTCAGCAAGAAAAGTAATCGGGTTCGCATTTTATGGATGGGATGAATTTTTCTAGGGATAATGTGATGGAGAGGGCAGGAATAGATTTGTATGCTACGGCTGTATGCCTGAGTCCTTGGAGCCGGGGAGAGTCCCCCCGACGACCTGATCGCCGGTCAGACCGAAGCGGCGCTGCCTGCGTGAAAAGTCGTCAAGAATACGGGCAAAGTCTTCCTTGGAGAAGTCGGGCCAGTAGGTGTCGATAACGAAAATCTCGCTATAGGCAATCTGCCAGAGCAAGAAATTGGATATGCGGTGCTCGCCACCGGTGCGTATGAGAACATCCGGGTCAGGGATTCCCGCGGTGGCAAGGTTGGCGGAGATGAGCGCGTCATCAATGCCGGAGGGGGAGACCTTGCCTTCGGCTACCTGCCGTCCTATGGCCCGCATGGCCTCGGTCAGTTCCCATTTCGAGGAGTAACTGATGGCAAGAATGAGGTTAAGCCCGGTGTCGGCGGAAGTGTCCATAATACACTTGTCAAGGCGCCGCATTGTCTCGACGGGTACGCGGGAACGGTCGCCGATGACACTAAGGCGAACATTGTTCTTGATAAGGTCGGGGGTCTCACGCTCGATGGCGGTGACTATGAGGTGCATGAGCATGTCGACCTCGGCCTGAGGACGATTCCAGTTCTCGGTAGAGAAGGTGTACAGCGTAAGGAAACGGACACCGAGTTCCGAAGCGGCCTCGGTGATACGACGGACGGTAGTCACCCCTTCGGAGTGTCCGGCCGAACGGTCGAGCCCGCGAGCCCTGGCCCATCGGCCGTTGCCGTCCATTATAATGGCTACATGCTCCGGGACAGATGCCGGTCTGGTCTTGATTATGTCTTTGTCAGTGGACATATCTTATAGGTTTTCAGTCTACATAGTGGCAGGTCTCGCAGCGGCGCCCGAATTCGTAACTAATGCCGATGGCAATGCGCGAGTACCAGTCGTTGTTTTTTAGGAATGAGGATTTTATCTGGCTGAGATCACTCAGCAGCGGACCGTCTATATGGTCGCCGAGAGCCTTGACCATCAGGAATTCGAAACTCAGATTAATGCGCTCCGAAGGCTTGTACCTTATACCCGCTCCCATGGGAATTGTTGGAGCGAAGGCAGTAGAACCGCCGGAACTTGACATACACACACCGAGGCCAAGGGTCAGATAAGGTGACCAGCGACGCATGCGCTTATAGGTCTCGCCTATGCCATAGTTGAAGAAATTGAACTCGACACGGGCGTTAAGATCGGTGACAGTAGACTTGAAGTCATAGACCTCCCCACCCGGAATAACGTTATCCATATCGGCAGTGGTGCCGCTGAGGGTCTGGAACCCCAGAGTACCGCCGAAGGACCAGCGGGAATCGTACTGATACATGAAAGCGCCTGTGGCCGTGAATCCGGGATGCGACATGAGATTGGACGAAGCATCGCCAAGGTATCCGCTCATGCCTAACTGGGCACCGATGCTGAATTTATAAGGTGTATCCTCCGCAAGAACCGCAGGCGCGCAAAGCAGAACGGCAATTGCCATGCAGGCGGCGACCGCTATGCGGGAAAGGGAAATCATACGGAGATTACACATATAATAATATTAAGTAGGTATTGGTAGAGAGTTATTTTTTCTGTTCGCGTTACAAGGTTTTTCCGGATTAGAACAACGGACGGAATGTGAAGGCTGTAATAGCCCCTCGCCAGAGGGTATTGAAGGTCTCACCGCCGGCATTTACACCACCGAAAATGTAGATGACGGGACATTCCCAGGATGTCGCAGGATTATCGGCACGTGAGAGACGCGGGGCGATCAGGCTTGCTCCAAGCGGGAGACGTGGTGTGCCGAGTTCGCGCCAGGCAGGCATAAAACCAGCCATGGCCCGCGATGAAAGAGTCTCAGTGTAAACAAATCCCTGAGCCTGTCGGCGCGGAGGGAAATTATGGGATAACTGAAGTTCCTGGCCGGCCTTTTCCCAGCTAACGCCAAAATCGCGCGATATGTAAACAGTATCGTTGAGTGTCCCGTCCTGACGCTCGCCGAACATGGCGATAAGCGCCGAACGACGAGTTGTGCGCAGAGTGCCGGGACGCAGTTCGGAAACAAAGTAGGGAACGACGGTAGGCTCGTTCAATCCATAATCCATGGGCTTCGAGGTCAGGCAGACCCATGAACGTCCATCATAGCCCCATGTGTTCGCGCTATACTCGCCGGATGCGGTGACACCGCCGGTGAGAAGAATCTGCGAGCGGGCAGACATCTCGAAAACATAGTTGACTGTCTGCGAGGTTCCGCGGACAGGGAAGTTGTCTTCGACAGACTGAGTCACTCCCGAAGGATAACTTACCCGGCTCCAGCGTCCATTGTCACTGACCGAGCCCCATAATTCGGTGCCGTAGTTGCCATATATGTTGTCCCAGCGACGCGAGGTCGAGGTCCATGATGTTCCGTCGACTGAACGGTAGAGGTTGCCGAGTTCGTCAAGTATGTACAAGGCGTCATCGGTACCGGTAAATGTTTCTATACGGGGTGTGAAACCGAAGGTAACGGTCCTGGATGTCCAGCCCGAGGCCGGATTGAGCGCCGTGGCCATTGAATAACTGCCGTCCCTGTATGTCAGACAATATATCGCAGCGGATGTACGGGCCGTGTGCTGATAACGGGGAATCTGGAATGCCGAAGGAAGATTGGCCTGCTGGGCACGGCTCCAGACAAGCGAGTCGGTTTTAACCTGATGTACATTGACGCGCATTGTGTATGTACGCGATGACGTGCCGTCGGCGGCGACAACACGGATCCGAACCGGCCCGTTGCTGAAATCGACAGTGTCGGAACTGTTGTTGAGATAATTGACAATGGTGTCAGTCTGACCAGCCCGAGGTATATGAAGTTCGACTTCAGAAGGGTTGTCGGTGGTCAGCGAGGGAACCAGGCCGTTGATACGAGTTCCATAAGGGAGGGAGTCGGCATTGAAAATCAAGGCATTCTCCTGGTCAATAGAGAAATATACCGAGTCCAACTGTTTCAGGACCTTGTCGTTCTTCTGGAGAGAGACTGCTGAAATTATGGTACTAGCGGACGAGTATGAGTAATACCCCTCGTTATTATCCTTGGAGTTGCATGATACAGCAGCGACAATTAAAGCAGTTATAGCAAGGAACTTGAATGTCTTTTTAATCATTGTTTCGTGAAGATGTTCCGTGACATCAGGGGTTGTGAGGAATGGATCTGAAACCTTGACGCCGAAGGCGCAGGCATGTCACCGCAGCGACAATATTTCAAATTGCAAAGTTATAAAAAACGTAATGAATGAAACCACCATATGCACGACAAATAGGCTATTCACGGCGTTTTTTATAGGTTTTTAACGTCCGCAAGCGGATTATTAGAGTAATAATTGACCACATTCTGTCCAAAATGGTCAGTAGCGACACGCTCTGTCGGCAGTACGGGAGCCTTTGCCCTACCCCTTCCGCCGAGAAGCAACGGAGAAACCTCGACTCGCGCCATGTCCCAAAGACCGGCGCCGATAAAGGCGCCAAGTGTCCGGGGACCCCCTTCCACAAGTACCGAGGTAATATTATTACCATAAAGCGAAGCAAGCACATCATTAATGTCATGCGACCCAAGGTCAATGAGTTCAGCGTCAATGTCATGAAGAAGATTCTCAGCGGCACGGTCCAGTTCCCTGTCAGCAAAAACCAGCCTCTCGGGGTTATCACCGGGCCAAAGCCGCAGAGTCAGGCGAGGACCGTCGTTGAGTATCGTATTCATGCCTACGGCTATGGCATCGTGCGAGGCACGGAGACGATGGACCGCGACAGAAGATAACGGAGTGGAAAAACGCGGAGCCGCATCACCGGGATTGCGCCGACAGTCCATCCATCCGTCCGCGCTCATGGCCCATTTCAGAGTGATCCAGGGCCTATGGCACCCGTGTGCCGTGAAGAACTTCGCGTTAAGTCGACGAGCCTCTTCATCAAGTACTCCCGTAACAACCTCACAGCCGGCATCACGGAGAATGGCTATGCCACGCCCGCAGACCTTCGCGAAAGGGTCGACAGATGCTATGACGACGCGGCGTATGCCCTCATCGACAAGCATTGTCGCACAGGGTGGAGTCTTGCCATAATGGGCACATGGCTCGAGTGTGACATATATGGTGCTGTCAGGCAAAAGAAAGCGGTCAGAGTCTGCAAGCGAGCGGACAGCATTGACTTCGGCATGCGCATGTCCGCAGCGACGGTGCCAGCCCTCGCCTATTATCCTTCCGTCCGGTGCAACTATTACCGCCCCCACCATCGGATTCGGAGAAGCGCTTCCGCGCCCAAGAGCGGCGAGTTCCAGCGCACGCCGCATGTATATTTCATTAAAAACCATAAAATACAAGCGGAAGATTTGTTTAAAGAATCTCTTTGCTTTGCAAAGGTACACAAAAACCGCGATTTTTCATTACCTTTGCAGTTCGGGGAGCGAGAGACACATCAGAAAACGATATTCCCACCCCCGCAGACCGAAGTTCATGAAGCAAAACCTCGACATATCGCAACGTCAGAAAACCCTGCAGCATCTTTCACCGCAACAGGTTCAGTTCGTGCGCCTGCTTGAGATGAATGCGCCCGAAATCGAGGAGAAAGTACGTCGTGAGATCGACGACAATCCAGCACTTGAAGCCAGAGAGTCACACGAAAGCGATACAGCCCAGGCCAGCGAGACAGCCGACGGCGAGACTTTCAGCGAGAGTTCGGAGCAACTGCAGAACGCTGACTACCGGTCGGACGAGGAACGCCCGTTCGATCGTCATTACAATGCCCCGAACGGACATGGCAACGATGTCAGCATGGATATAAACGCCGACACAGTTTCGCCGACCGAAGATCTTCTAAGCCAACTGGCTGACTACGACCTCACCTTTCAGGAGAAGCGCGCCGCACAATATATCATAGGCAATCTCGACGCCAACGGACGCCTAACACGGCCGCTGCAGTCCATTGCCGACGACATCGCCATTGCCACGGGAGACGATATATCCATGCAAAGCATGCGGAATGCCTTTGACGCGATACGCTCGATGGAACCCGCAGGGATAGGCGCCACTGACCTTCGCGACTGCCTTCTGCTTCAACTGGAGCGGCGTCCGCGGAGCCTCGCGCAACGTGTCGCCACCGAAATCGTAGACAAACATTTCGGTCTGCTGACCCATAAGTACTACAGCCGCATGCAGTCGGCCATGGGCATCAGCGAAGATACTCTTCGCGAAGCACTTGACTTCATACGGTCGCTCAATCCCAAGCCCTGGACAGGCGCCGAATCGGACACTGACGAACGCATGCGCCATGTCACGGCGGATTTTCTTGTCGAACGCCTTGATGACGGAAGATTCTCCGTGTCGCTGACACAACGTTTGCCGAGCCTGGACATAGAACAGAGTTTTGCGGTCGACAGCGTCGCCGGGAACAAGGACCAGAGCGCAATCGCCTTCATACGCCGCAAACGTGACGAGGCCGAAGGTTTCATCTCACTGCTGCAGCGTCGCACCGACACCCTCCTGAGCGTGATGCGGGCGATAGTAACACTTCAGCCGGAGTTTTTCACCACCGAGGAAACATCAGCGATACGGCCAATGATACTGCGGGACATTGCCGCACGGACAGGACTCGACCTCTCGGTTATTTCCAGAGCCACCGCCGGAAAATATGTCGCGACAGGGGGGGGAATATATCCGCTGAAACTTTTCTTCAACGAAAAGCCCAAAGAGGACGCTGACGCATCCTCGCACCAGATACGGCAGGTCATCCGTGACATAATTGACACCGAGGACGGAAGCCGCCCCCTGAGCGATGACAGCATCGCGGAGATAATGACCAGACAAGGCTATGACATAGCCCGACGTACCGTCGCCAAATACCGCGAGCGCATGGGTATACCTGTCGCAAGGCTACGCCGTAAGATATGAAAAAACAAAGACACATCGACCAAAGTACAAACAGTTATCCAAAAATGGAAACAGAACAAGAACAACCAAAACTCACCGAAGGATTTGATTGCAAGGCCGAGGAGCGCCTCTCCGAGCAAACGGTCCAGAACGGAGGCTCAGGCCTGGTATCATTCGCCAAATATGTCTCGGCTATATTCTCGCCTTTGCTTATGCCCACTTACTGCCTTGCATTAGGCATGTGGCTGACAGTAATCAACCATAATCCCGAGAACACCCGTCTGACAGTGTCTTTCGTGATACTCCTGATAACCGGTCTCATTCCGCTTGCCATGATACTCGGACTTATAAAGGCCGGATACGTCACCGACCTAGAAATCTCCAACCGCCGACAGCGGCTTATTCCAATCATTGCGACGGCACTTTGTTATATAGCCGCGACAATTTATCTACACCGCATGAAAGCCCCCGACTGGATGGTCATGATATTCATAGGGGCATTTGTTGCGGGAGTAATCTGCGCCGTAATCTCCAACTGGTGGAAAATCAGCGCACACGGATGTGCCGCCGGAGCCATGTTCGGACTTCTGGCCCGTTTCGCCTTTTCGGACATCAGCGTAGTGCCCATACTGCCATGGCTGATAGGCGCCGTTATTCTCGGCGGAATAATAGGTGTCAGCCGGGTCGCGCTCAACTACCACACCCCGGGACAGTTCATCGCCGGCGAGATTGTCGGCGCGGCATGTATATTTCTCGCCACAGGGCTCCCGATTCCCTTTGTCAGCGAGCACTACATGCCACTCTATTAAAATTATAAAGAAAACAAAATCAACACATAAACAAACGTAAAAATGACCCCAACAGTCAGCATCATAATGGGCAGCACATCAGACCTGCCTGTTGTAAAAAAAGCGGCCGATTTCCTTGAGAAAATGGAAGTTCCATTCGAACTGCAGGCACTTTCGGCCCACAGGACACCACGCCAGGTAGAACAATTCGCTTCTGAGGCCAGGACACGCGGCATAAAGGTAATCATTGCCGCAGCAGGAATGGCTGCCGCATTGCCGGGTGTGATTGCCGCGCTTACTCCCCTGCCTGTCATCGGACTTCCGATAAGTTCGAAACTCGACGGTATCGACGCCATGCTGTCAATCATTCAGATGCCTCCCGGCATCCCAGTCGCCACTGTCGGAATCGATGCAGCCCAGAACGCCGCAATTCTGGCCACACAGATTCTAGCCCTGTCTGATGCAGAAATCGCAGGACGTCTCGACATCTGGCGAGGCACACTATCAGAAAAGATTGTAAAAGCCTCCATGGAACTCGCGGCAATCAGCGACTACAAATACAAAACCAACTGAGGTTTTCTTACATAAAGTCTTTGTCACTGAATACATACCACAAAGATAATCCGACTGATTATATGTCTACAATCAGAACTTCATATCTGCGCCGACCGACTACAGATGTCCGTGTCGGCACACAGCACATCGGCGGAGATTACCCCGTGCTTGTCCAGTCGATGACCAACACCCCTACCCTCGACACCGATGGATCGGTCGCCCAGACATTATCGCTGGCCCGTGTCGGTGCCAAACTCATCCGACTCACCGCTCAGGGTGTAAGCCATGCAGCCAATCTCGCGAATATTGTCGAGAAAGTACGTGCCGCAGGCTGCGACATGCCAATTTCCGCTGATATACATTTCAATCCGGCAGCCGCCTTCGAGGCCGCCCTGCATGTGGACAAAGTACGCATAAATCCGGGCAATTTCGTTGACCCGGCCCGTACATTCAAGAAACTGACATATACCGACGAAGAATATGCCTCCGAACTCGAGCGCATCGAAGAACGGCTCATGCCTTTGCTCGAGCGCCTGCGCGAGCACGACGGGGCCCTGCGTCTCGGCGTCAACCACGGCTCTCTCTCAGACCGCATAATGAGCCGCTACGGCGACACGCCGGAAGGAATGGTAGAATCCGCCATGGAATTTCTGCGAGTATGCCGGGAACACGATTTTGACCGTGTCGTCATTTCGATAAAGTCGTCCAACGTAGTAGTGATGACAAAAACCGTACGGTTGCTTGTCGCGGCAATGGACAAGGAAGACATGCATTATCCCCTACACCTCGGCGTAACAGAAGCCGGTGACGGCGATGACGCCCGCGTGAAATCAGCCGTCGGCATAGGCTCGCTGCTGGCTGACGGCATAGGTGACACCATACGCGTATCCCTTGCCGAAGATCCGGAAAACGAACCACCGGTTGCTTATAAGATTCTTGCCCATATCGATGAAATGGCAAAATCGACTGAGCCAAACTCTACCGAGGTCTCCATCAACGAAAATGCTATTTCTTCCAATGGAGTACCTGTCGTAATCGGGACTGAGATTAGCAGGGACGAAGGCCGCCAACGCTACAATTTCATTCAGGCACAAGGTCCACAGATGCTTTACAACATCCGACGCGAATTCAATACACTGCGAGACTCAGGCAAACCAGACAAAGCCACTGCATTAATATTGCGCTATCCTGACAACATGGGCGCAGAGGATGTTAAGATTGCGGCATCGATAGATCTTGGAGCCCTTATACTTGGGGGCGATGTTCCCGCCGCTGTCGGCATCGAGGCTAAGGCACTCAGCAATGCCGAATCCAACGAACTGGTCCTGAACATCCTTCAGGCCACACGCCAACGCTTCTCAAAGACAGAATATATCGCCTGTCCGAGTTGCGGCCGCACACTTTTCGACCTTCAGTCCACACTGAACCGTGTTCGTGAGGCAACAAAACACCTCAAAAACCTGAAAATAGGCGTAATGGGTTGCGTCGTAAATGGCCCCGGCGAAATGGCTGACGCTGACTACGGCTATGTAGGCGCCGCCGCCGGACGTGTGTCACTGTACAAGGGCAAGACCTGTGTAAAACAGAACATTCCCACCGAGGACGCTGTTGCCGAACTTATCGCCCTCATCAAAGAAGGAGGCGACTGGCATGAATGAGCAGAGAAAAGCCACCGGTGTTTCGGAACTCACGCTGCCTTCGGGACTGCGCGTCGTACACCTTCAGGTTCCTCGGGCCCGCGTCAATTATTGCGGTGTGGCCATTCTTGCCGGCTCACGTGACGAAAACGTTACTGCCGGCCAAGACGGTCTGGCACATTTTGTCGAGCACACATTATTCAAAGGCACAGCAAAACGTTCATCATACCATATCATCAACCGCATGGAGGCTGTCGGCGGTGAACTCAACGCCTTCACTACAAAAGAGGACACCGTCGTATATTCCGCCTTCCCAAGCGGGAATCTTTCACGTGCCCTCGAACTTATAGCCGACCTTGTATGCAACTCACGTTTTCCGACTGAGGAACTCGACAAGGAACGTCAGGTGGTGATTGACGAGATAAATTCATATCTCGATTCTCCGGCGGATGCAGTTTATGATGATTTCGAGGATATGGCTTTCAGAGGCTCATCACTCGGTCACAACATACTTGGCTCCAAGAAAAATGTCAGCAAACTGAGTTCCGAAGACTGTCGACACTGGATAAGGCGTTTCTACCGGTCAGAACGCATCGTAGCCTTCTATGCCGGAAATATCGGTTTTGACCGATTTGTCTCTCTGGTAGAGAAATATTTCAGTTTCCCCGAGACCAGCGAGACTATTGCTGTACCGACCAAGCCATCACTTGATCTGGAAGCCGAGCATATTGTGCGCCGTATTCGCGGTAACCATCAGGCTCATGTTGTTATAGGCAAGGTAATTCCGGTCCTTGATGACGAAGCCCGCGCATCCATGTCGCTTCTCACAAACATCCTTGGCGGACCTGGAATGAACTCTCTGCTGAATGTCGACCTCCGCGAACGCCGGGGCCTGGTGTACAATGTCGAGGCCTCTCTTGCCGTACTAAGCGACTGTGCCCTGTCGACAGTATATTTCGGCTGTGACGAAGAAGACCGCCGGCTCTGCCACGACTTAGTGACAAAACGTATAGAATCGATGGCACTCGAAGGTCTTACATCCAGAAATCTCGCCGCGGCAAAGAAACAATACAGCGGACAGATGATACTGGCAAGGGAAAGTCTCGAGAACCGCATCATCTCAATAGCCCGCGCCATACTTATCCGCGGCCATGCACTATCGGAAAATGAACAGACCGCACTTCTCAATGAACTGACGCCCGAAGATCTGAGGGCCTCGGCCACACTGATGCTGTCACCGTCATCATTATCACTTATCCCCTGAAAGCATAACATACGCATCCCGGAACGGATGCGGAATAATAAACCATAACCAAAACATAAACATTTGAACGAGAATAATCTTTTACCGCGCATCGAGCGGAACTCCAATCTATCACGAACTTTCAGCGCGCTAAAGTGGATTCTGGCACTTCTGGTTGTCTGCGACCACTTCTTCCGGGTTTCCCTTCTGCCATACGCAGATACTAAATCCGTACCCTATTCCCAATGGTTATCGGACTTTGTCGGCGCGTTTATCCGCGATTACCAGGTACCCTTATTCTTTATGATGTCAGGCTTTCTTTTCTGTGCCTCAACAAAGTTCAGTCCAAGCCTCTACCGCAACAAAATCCGCAGTCGCCTTATCTCATTAGGCATCCCATATGTAGTATTCATATTATATGCCATAGCCATAACAGCCTGGCTCGATTACAAATATATCGGCGGACCGTCATGGACATTATGCCATCCGATGTATATGGTCACCGGTCATCCGCTGACATATCCCATCAATGTTCCGCTCTGGTATCTGCGCGACCTGCTGATTATGTGCCTTATTTCTCCGCTAATCCATGCAGCACTTCGGATGACACGAGGATGGATAATACTTCCTCTGATTTGTATTTATGTCTATGTCATCCCCTCGGGAATCTTCAGCCACATGCTCTGCAGCGTTACATTCTTCACCGCAGGCTACTGGCTGCGTCTGAAAGGAACAGACGTGACCGCAAATGCGCATCGGATGCTCCCCTGGCTCATTCCGTTGTACATCATACTCTCGACCATACAAATGAATCTTGCCGAGGATTCATATTTATACATCTGGGTCAAGCATCTTGACGTGCTCGTCACAGCACCAATGACCTTTGCCATTGTCTCGCTGCTGGTCGAACGCCGCAAACTCCCACAGTCAGAATTTCTGGTCGCCGCGACATTCTTCGTCTATCTTACACACCATCCGTTACGCAGACTTATGCTGAATCTTTTCGGAAGTTATGCTCCCGGCATAGGAGATATTGCCTTCATTCCGCTACTGATACTCTCAACCGCCGCAATGGTACTCGTGCTGATGCTGACATTCCGCACTCTCAGCACTGTGTCGCCGGGCCTGACCGCGTTCATAACCGGTTCGAGAGTTCCGTCCGAGTCCTCGCACAACTTTGGTGTTACTCGCATATTTCGCTCTGTTTTTGGCAAAATAGGCGGCTGGGGGCCAAAACTTCAGTGATTTTTCGTACCTTTGCGTTTTAGTGAATTCGGCACATGAAACCGCAAACAACAGGCAGCATGCCGATGTTCTAACAAAGTAAGAAAATAAAAAATCAGCAAAATATGCTCCTAACCAGATCTCTGGCCTCCTTTGGCCGATACTGCATGTTCATGGCGCGGGTATTCTCGCTGCCTGAGAAATGGAAGGTTTTTCTCAAGCGCACTGTCAACGAGATATCCAAACTCGGCATCGACTCCATTCCGCTGGTAGTGATTATCTCCATATTCATCGGCGCTGTATGTACCATACAGATGCAACTCAATGTCACATCACCCCTGATGCCCGCATACTCCGTTGGCCTTGCCACACGCGACATCGTGCTTCTGGAGTTCTCCAACTCGATACTCTGCCTTATTCTGGCCGGCAAGGTCGGTTCGAACATTGCCTCGGAGATAGGCACGATGCGTGTCACCGAACAGATTGACGCACTTGAAATCATGGGTGTAAACTCGGCATCATTCCTTGTTCTTCCCAAAGTAGTCGGCTTTGTGTTCTTCATGCCCTTCCTTGTCATGATATCGATAGGCATGGCACTTTTCGGAGGCTGGTGCGTTGCAGCATTCACGGATATTATCCCCGTTTCTCGTTACATCTTCGGTATTCAGGCGCTGTTTCAGGAATGGTACGTATGGTACGGACTCATCAAATCAGTGGTCTTCGCCTTCATCATCGCATCCACTGCCTCGTATTTCGGCTACTACGTTAAGGGCGGCGCCCTCGAAGTCGGCAAATCCTCGACCAACGGTGTCGTGGCCTCGTCAATCCTAATTCTTCTGTTCGATGTAATCCTGACAAAACTCCTCCTGCAATGATTGAAGTCAAAGATCTGTATAAATCGTTTGACGGACGCACCGTCCTGAACGACATCAATGCCAATTTCGACACCGGGAAGACCAATCTGATCATCGGTCAGAGCGGGTCAGGCAAGACTGTGCTCATGAAGTCGCTCGTCGGACTGCTGGTGCCGGATTCGGGCCAGATTCTTTTCGATGGACGCGACATGGTGACCATGACTGGCGATGAGCGCAAGAACCTGCGCAAGGAGATAGGCATGCTTTTCCAGGGCTCGGCGCTCTTCGACTCCGAGACAGTGCTCGGCAACGTAAGTTTCCCGCTCGTGATGTTCTCGAAGATGTCACCATCCGAGATACGCGATCGCGCCATGTTCTGCATCGAGCGTGTCAACCTGACAGGTGCTGAAAACAAATACCCCTCGGAAATCTCAGGCGGCATGCAGAAGCGTGCCGCAATCGCGCGTGCCATTGCCCTCAATCCCAGATACCTGTTCTGTGACGAGCCCAACTCGGGACTCGACCCCAAGACCTCGATTCTGATTGACGAACTTCTCTCCGACATCACACACGAGTACAATATCACCACGGTCATCAACACCCACGACATGAACTCGGTGCTCGGCATAGGCGAGAACATCATATTCATCAACAAGGGCAAGCGCGAGTGGGTCGGCAACAAGGACGAAATATTCGCCACGACAAATGAAGCCCTCAATGACTTTGTTTTTGCCACGGACCTTTTCCAGGAAGTGAAGGATTACGTCCTGAAGAACGGCTTCCAGGCCAAAGGAGCGGCCCGCCGTCAGACTCTTGCGGAAAAAGATGCCTTGCGAAAAAATCTTGAGGACAAGGCCGCGGCAAAGGCCAGACGCCAGACCGACGAGATGCGTCACGGGCAGAATTTCGGCTGAGAGCCGTCGGACCTATTAGCAGCCACAAACCAATCACATGAAATTCACAGACATACCATTTCATGACGAGATAAAGGCCCGTTTGCGCGAGATTGCAGACTCGGGACGCATACCACACGCCATATTGCTCGAAGGTCCCTCGGGAAGCGCCAAGTTCGCTCTTGCCCGTGCCTTCGCCCAGTACCTTCACTGCACCAACCGTCGCAACGGTGACTCATGCGGCGAATGTCCCTCCTGCCGACAGCACACCGCTCATCAGCACATCGACACGCTATATTCCTTCCCTTATGTAAAAAAGGGTTCTGGAAGCATTACAATATGCGATGACTTCCGCCAGGATTTCATACGTTTCATGGACGAGCAGCCCTGGATGGATTTCGACCTGTGGCCCGCAAGACTCGGCGACAGCAATACTCAGCCTCAGATTTTCGTCGACGAGGCCGCCGAACTGATGCGTCGCGCAGCCTTCACCTCCCATTCGGCCAAACACAAAATAATACTGATGTGGTTGCCGGAACGTCTTCGCGAGGAGGCCGCCAACAAAATGTTGAAAATTGTAGAGGAGCCCTTCGCTGACACTGTATTCGTGATGGCCTCGGACAATTCACGTGAGATTCTGCCAACCATATACTCGCGTGTACAGCGCATAAAGGTGCGCAGGTATGAAGATTCGGAAGTCGCCGCTTTCCTCGAATCAAGGGGTGTTGACGGCGAGACATTGCAACAGATTGCTGCCATTGCCGGCGGAGACCTTAACCGGGCCCTCAGTCTGCTAAAGACAAAAGACGAGGATGACCAGTACCTTGAATGGTTCATACAACTAATGCGCCTTGCATACATGCGCGACATCGCCGCACTTAAATCATGGTCGACCAAAGTCGCCGGTGAAAAACGTGAGGCTCTTGTCCGTTTTCTTGAATACTGCTGCCGCATGTTGCGCGAGAATTTCATACTCAACCTCCACAATCCGGTACTGAACCGAATGACCGGCCCCGAATCAAAATTCTCCACGAACTTCTCACGTTTTGTCAACGAACGCAACGTATTGCGAATTTTCGACGAGTTCACTGCTGCCATTCGCGACATCCGTGCCAATGTCAATGCTAAAATTGTGATGTTCGACCTTTCTATTTCAGTGATTCTGCTGCTTAAGCAATAAAACGGCACGAATTATTGCAGACCGGCCTTATGATATAAACTTAAATGCATGCGCGACAAATTTCTCTCCTCGATAGTCGAGTATTATAAACTCCGTGACTTTGATTCAGGCCGGATGGTATTTGTTCTGCCGAACAAAAGGTCGGCCATGTTCATGCGCACATACTTCAAGCGAATGTACGCAGACAGGCCTGTACTGATGCCCTCATTCGTCACGCTGAGTTCGTTCGTCGCCCGCATGAGCCGTATCACCGAGGCCACGCGTACCGAACTGCTCTTCTGCCTCTACCGCTGCTACCTCAGGATAATCGGGCCATATTCCGACAGGGTGCATATACGGTCATTCGACGAATTTGTCTTCTGGGGCGACCTGATTGTAAGCGACTTCAGCGATATTGACGCCAACGCCGCAGACGCATCGATGCTGTTCTCCAATCTTGAGCGCTTACGCGAACTCGAGTCAAACTATCTGACTACAGAACAGACTGACGCCATAGAACAACTATGGGGCTACCGACCTCCGTCATCCGAAGAAGTCGAGCATTTCTGGAAAAACATCATCAGTCTTTCGCATATGCGCGAAAAACATTCCGAACACGACGAAGGAAGTGAAAACGACGAAGGCCATTATAACGATGATGCCGGCTCGCTGAGTTCACAGTTCATTTTCATATGGCAGATACTGGGGGAACTTTATCCGGAATTCCGTAAGGATCTTCGTGCCAGAGGTATCGGCTACAGAGGCATGGTCATTGAAGACGCTGCGCTTTCCATTAAGGACATGCGCAAGGAAGATCTGGAATTCAGCCATTATGTATTTGTCGGCATCGGCAGCACTCCAGAGAATTTGCGCCGCATATTCCGACGGCTGAAGACTTTAGGAATTGCGGATTTCTTCTGGGATCTGCCCAATATTTTCGAAAAGGCCGGAAAATCGCAGATAAGATCAGCACATGACGGTGCCGGAACCGCTTTGCGAAAAGTCGGTGAAATGGCCCAGGAATTCCCTATGCCTGACGATTACACTGCTCCGGAAGGACCTTCGAGACCGATGTTCGACATAATAGGCATCCCGTCGGATATGATGCAGGCACAACTTGCCTCCAGAGTAATCAAGAAATGGAAGGATGACGGAAGTCTCGGCTCATCACTTGACAATACGGCCATAATCATGCCTGACACGGCACTCCTTCCATCGCTGCTCAATTGTCTTCCGGACTATCCGGGAGGGGTAAACATAACCATGGGACTGCCTATGCGTCAGACACCATTCGCGACGCTCATACGCACCATCATCTCGATGCACATGCGCATGCGCACACTTCACGGCGAGCCGGTCCTTTACCATGAGGATATCACAGAGGTGGTCTCCAGCCCTTCGATACGCCGACTCGATCCTGAAGGCTGCGACAAAATCCTGCGATACCTGAATGACAACAGGCTGTACACTGTCCCCGTATCACAACTGCAGTCGACGGCACCAAAAATATCCTTTATTTTCAATCTTCCCGAAACTGGCTCCGAGCCTGCCGAGGCGAGGACCTACCTCTCAGTCTTGATCAGTTGCCTTTGCAAGGCCACAGGTTATGACCCCGAGGATCCGAAGTCCGATGAAACTACCCGCGCACATGAATACCATGTCCTGCAGGCATATCATGACGCAATTGCCGAGATTTTCGATATGGCAGAAAGATATTCTGTGGAAATACGTGAAAACACCTGTTTCAGACTCGTCGAACGTCTGCTTATGACTGACACCCTGGGGATAGCAGGCGCACCATTGCGCGGACTACAGGTCATGGGGCTTCTCGAAAGCCGTGCAATCGACTTCGACAACCTGATTGTCCTGTCTGTGAACGAGCGTATCCTTCCTCGCAAGAATCCCCTCAAGACTCTTATTCCCCATACACTGCGCAAGGCCTACCACCTGCCCGTCATCGAAGACGCAGAAAGCGACAGCGCGTACAATTTCTTCCGCCTGCTTTCGCGCGCCCGACGTGCGGCATTCATATATGACTCCCGTTCGTCGGGAGTCGCCGCAGGCGAGATGTCCCGTTATCTCCTGCAAATGTCACGCCTGCTCAGCCCTACGGTGGTGCATGATTCCACATGCTCGCTTTCGGCGTCCCTGTCGGGTGAGCGCAGAATTTCAGTCGCCAAGGATGAGGATGTACTGTCATTGCTTAATCTTTACAGGGTCCCCAAGAATGGCGTCCTTACCGAGGACGCCAGGTACATTTCGGCCTCGATGCTCAAGGTCTATCTGAGTTGTCCGCTTGAATTCTACCTTAAGCATATACGCCGGCTCAAGGACGAGGACGAGACTTCGATGTTCATGGACTCTGCGACTTACGGCAGCATCATACATAAGGTACTTGAAGACATTCTCGGTAGATTCACAGGACGGCAGGTGACAGAAGACAACATACGAAACATCCTCGCGAGCGACTTGTCCGGTTTCGTGACATCGGTCATTGACAGGGAATATTATCGAGGCCGCTACAGAGGTAATCTTGACATCATGCCCGGCGAAGGCGCTGTATTAAGCGAAGTAATCGAAAAAATAGTGAGACGGTCATTGGAAAACGACATTGTCAACACGCCTTTCTTCTTCCTTGTCGCTGAAAGTGGACCACAGGGGCCCTGGGAAATGGCACCGGGACTCCGTCTGAATTTCAAATCCAAAATTGACCGCGTCGACATGCTCTCCGACGGACGCCTGCGGTTCATCGATTACAAGACAGGCAGTGATAGATTCTTCTTCACTTCCTGCGAAAACCTCTTCAGCAAGGAACGAAAAGAACGCAACGACGCGGTTTTCCAATTGCTGCTGTATTGCCATGCGACAGCCGATATGCCCGTCGAATATAATCCCGTACTCCGGAAGGTTCAGCAGATCGACCCTACGGTAAACCGATGCTCTGAAATCAAGCCTGAGATATTCCGTCTGAAATCAGTATATGTCGACAAGAATACCTATATCGCGGTCGGATCCGAGAAGAGACACGATATAATAGAGTCTTTTAATGATGAGGCCGTATCTGATTTCCGCAAACATCTTGCCGAAAAGGTTTCGGAGATTTTCAATCCTGATGTCCCGTTCCTTCAGACCGAAGACCGCGAGAACTGCACATACTGCGCTTTCGCACAGTTATGCGGGCGACAGTCGGCCAACAGGTAGGCGAATCCCTGCAATGCCTGGCAGATGCCTTTATCTTGCCGGCATATAGTCTGCGGCCGATAGCGTAGCGGGGTTGTCATAGAAATTCGGAGTCAGAAGGCCATCCAGCCTTGCATCCGGATTCTTTTTAAGCCATGACCGAACCATATTGTAGCCAACAAGCCTTGCCGCCCTTCCGGGAGCATCCGGACTTATCAAGGTACTGACAGGTGACTGTGAGAACAGTCCTTCGATTACCGCCGGATCGGAAGAATGCAGCATGTCTCCGTCAAGAAGCCGTTCCCAGATGAAAGATTCGTTTTTCTGCACATCTGCCAGTTGCGAATCGCTGAAGCCAAGCGATTTAGACAGCGATTCGTCTTCACTCAATGTCATTTTGGCATAAACCAGAGCGCCCTCGTAAAGCATACGGGACAAAACAGTCGGCTGGCCGGAAGGCATGTAAGGCCGTTCTATGGCTATCAGTGCCTCCGCCAAATCGTACGGTAGCATATCCCGGCGTTTCATGGCACGCCTATATTCAGGCCATCCCTCATAGGCAGGATGCTCCGGACCGAGATAATGGTTTAGAGCGATGATAACCACGTTGCCGTTTACGACTATTGACTGGGGAAGGCCCCAGACTGTTGCGGCATATTTTCTTTCAGGCAACGATATGCCCTGCTCTCTGGCGCGTATAATGATATTACCCAAAGCCTGCTCCTCGGCTTTTAGATCAGGATACAGGCGAGCCACCTCGGGTGCAAACATGCTCACAGTGCCTGACTCGGCAAACAGTTCCGCATAATCATAGCCTGCGGTATCGACACCCATAACTTGCATCTGAGCGGCAAACAGGACACTGTCCCGGGAATACATGGATCTGCGGGACACGGAGTCGAGAGTGGCAAACTCGGCGAGATTCTTGTCAAGTCTTACTATCGGGACAGGATTGCCCGATGTTTTCCCCGACTTTTCCGAACAGCCGCTTTGTGCTGAGGCGACAACAACAAACACAATGGCTGCAAAGTAATTTATCAACGAGAATATCTTTTTCATTATCTGGATTGTTTAAAAGCAAATGCTGCGCGGGAATTATCCATATAAGAACAGATACATGCCCGACTTGCAAATTTAACAATCATCTGTCGCTTTGGGTGCTGTTTTTGGGAGATTTTTCCAAATTTTCCATTTTTTAGCAATCCGGTAGCGACTCACCGAGGTTTTTTTCTTATTTTTGCACAAATATTGCCCTTTTGACCGGGCTTGAGAACATAAATGTTGTCTCGCCAACCATGTTAAGACGCCTGATAATATCACTGATTATTCTGCTTGGCACGGTGTATGCCGCACCGGCAGGCGATTTTATCATCGTACTTGATCCCGGACACGGAGGGAAAGATTCGGGTTGCGTAGGACGTAAATCCTGCGAGAAGAACATCGTTCTCGACATAGCCAGGCGACTTGGCAAACGGCTGGAGACCGAGCGCAAAGACATCAAGGTTGTCTATACCCGCAAGGATGACCGGTTTATTTCTCTGCAAAGGCGAGCCGACATCGCGAACGAAGCACATGGCAACCTATTTCTGTCTCTGCACGTCAACTCCGTTCCAAAGGATGCCGCAGGCAGATCCAAGACTCGAGGCATCGCAATGTACACTCTCGGTCCCGACAAATCCTCACGTAGTTTCGAGGTCGCAAAACGAGAGAATTCCGTGATGGAACTTGAGCCCGACTATACCACCCGGTACAAAGGCTTTGATCCGAACTCAGCCGAGTCTTATATAATATTCGAAATGACCTCGAACCTTTACATGCGCCAGAGTATTGACTTCGCACGCGCGACACAGACCAGCCTGATACGTTCTACAGGAAGATACGACAAAGGCTGCCATCAGGCTGGTTTCTGGGTCCTATGGTCCCCCAACATGCCATCGGTTCTTGCCGAACTCGAATTCATCTGCAATCCCACAAGTGAAGATTATCTGAATTCCGAGGCCGGGAAAGAGGCAATAGTCAACGGCCTCTACGATTCTGTATGCAAATATGCTTCGACATATATCCGCCAAAACGAAAATACCACTGCAATTAGCAACAGCAATGCATCGCAAATACGGGGAAATAAGACATCTAGGTCAAAGAAAGACCGGTCAAGGCGCTCAGACAACAAGGCTCGCCGCTGAAAATCCCGTTACATACGCATAAAAACAACAACCAGCATAAACAATGAAAAAAATCTTTCGCAAAGAAGTGCTCATCGGCGTCAGCATCATAGCCGCTCTCGCCATCCTCATTTTCGGCATTGATTTCCTAAAAGGCGTCAACGTCTTCAAAGCCACGAACTACTATCTTGTTACATACACCGATGTACAGGGTCTGGCCGTATCGGCACCAGTGACAGTCAACGGCTACAAAGTCGGACAAGTACGCGACATCTCCTACATGTATGACAATCCCGGGCATGTTCAGGTCGAGATATCCCTGGACAAGGAACTAAAGATACCTGAAGGCTCCAAGGCAATCCTTGCATCAGACCTCCTCGGAACAGCAACAATCGCCCTGCAACTTGCCCCCGGCAAAGATTTTTACGAGGTCGGCTCCGAGATTCCTGGGGAAGTCGCCAAGGGAATGATGGATAATGTGTCCAACGAACTTATGCCTTCGGTACAGGCAATCTTTCCCAAGGTCGACACACTGCTGACGAATATCAACACACTGGTGGCGGACCCCGCCATAGCAGCATCCGTCAAGCGTCTCGATGCCATCACCGCAAACCTTGAACTTACGACACGGCAACTCAATGCCGTGATGCGCACACTGCCGCCCATCACCGCCGATGTAAAGCGAATCACCGGCAATGTCAGCAACGCATCCGGCGACCTTGCCGAGATGACCAACAGACTGAATGCCCTTCCCGTTGACTCGCTGATGGAAGACATTCAGGCCACGACCGAGAATCTGCGTCAACTGACTCGCCAACTCAACGACCCCAATTCTACATTAGGATTGCTTATGAAAGACCCCGCCTTGTATAATAATCTAAATACAACCATACAGAGCCTTGACGCTCTTTTCAAGGATATAAAGGCAAATCCCAAACGCTACATATCAATCAAACTTCTCTAAAGAGAATAAGTGTACAAAATACCGATTCGGCTGTGTCGTAATTAAATTTATGACACAGCCGAATTACTTTTGAGATATCGCCATATTCCAGGATGACTGTGAACGGATAATAAAAGCCTAACCTAAAGGTGTTCCTTTTTAGGCTCGGCACACTGACACACATTCACGAACTTCGGGACAGAACAAGTTGTTAGAGAAGAAAACACTTCACATAAATGAAAAAAATAATACTTATCATTGCGATGGCCGTTGTCTCCGTAGCAAGCGCATCGGCAATCAGCCTCAAAGAGGCTTTCTCCGCTTTGTCAAACCTTCCCAATGTTTCAGTAAAGGAGAATCTGGATCTAAAAGATCTGACTAATAACAAATGCCCCATAAAGTTAGACTCAATGAAGATTGTGCATGTGGCAATCGGGTATGACCTTGACGCAAAAAAAATTTATGAAACAGGCAACGGAGCATACACCATATTCAATCAGATACCCTTACAGTATATGATAAACGGAGCGAACAACAATAATGTCTGCGCATTTCTCTACTCCAGTCCATACGAAGAACAGCCAGGGTTGAATCATATTCTGATTGCCATTATGAGTGGCGAATGGGGTACCGTCTGTTTTGTTGACGCAATAGCAGACGATAAAGAACGTGATGCCATACAGGCAGCATCCATAGTGATGAAAGAAAATTATCTGAATATGGCAGTTCCCGGATATTTCAACATAACTATAAACTGATGTGATTTCAACTCATAAAGAAATGCTGTGCAACCCTTAAAGTTAAAACGCCATGAATTAAATCCCGTCAATCATTCGTCGGTTTTTTTGACGCATATGATTGCGGTTTACATGTGAATAATACCATGTTAAATAAATATGCATAAATTATTTGTTTATCAATTTCTATTTATAATAATTATAAATAATATTGCTTATTTTAAAACTTTATACTTATGGTTTCATATACCTGATAACCAATAATATTTCATGTATTATTCAGACTCGCAATATAATATGTCAATATAATTTTTTATTACTGTAAATCAATGTTATATATCATATTATTTAAATATAATGTTTAGCCTTGTACATAAATCTTTATCAGCCAAAGTGATATAAGTTTGTTAACATATACAAGGATTTTAACATTTGTTTTTAATATTTTTTTTCACCACCTTTGCATAAGTTTTGTCGGGTCGGCATGGACCCGTTTATTTTGCACCTAATGCAAAAGCCTTAAAAAATTCCTTCCCTTTCGGACAGGATTTCACCAAATATCACAAACACGATGACGTCCAACCACAAACAACTCTGGTCCCAGGCTCTCGACCTTATCCGGCAGGATATTGGCGACGCGCAATTCGACCCTCTGTTCCGCGACATCTCTTCAATGAGTTTCGAGAACGGCGAATTGCGCCTGCTTGTACCCTCGTCGTTCTTCGTCGAATATATCGAGGGGAAATATCTCGACCAGATGGGACGCGCCATCCATGCTGTGTACGGCAACAATGTACAGGTGCATTACCACTACAATGTCATCGGTGGACAGAACGACACCCGTGTTGATGTTCCCTCGGCCTCTCGTCCCAAGAATTCGCCTAAGGACGCGGAGAAACCATTCACCTATAAGACACCGGCACAGTTCGATCCCAGGCTTTCACCAAAATTCTCTTTTGAGAACTATTGCTGCTCGACTTCGAACAAGGACGCCGTAACCATCGCCGAGACTATAGCCGACAATCCTTCAATCAAGACTTTCAATCCTCTTATGGTTTTCGGACCGACAGGCGTTGGCAAGACACACCTTATACAGGCCGTTGGCCTGCGCATCAAGGAAAATGCCCCGGCGTCGCGTGTACTATATGTCACGGCCCGCGATTTCGAAAGCCAGTTCACCACCGCGACGGCGAAAGGCGAGACAAACAAGTTCTTTGCCTATTACCAGTCAATAGAGACACTGATAGTCGACGACATCCAGGACCTAAATAACAAGCCAAAGACCCAGAATACGTTTTTCAACATATTCAACCACCTACATCTGAACGGGCGCCAGATCATATTGTCATCAGACCGTGCGCCGGTAGATATGGAAGGGTTCGAGGAACGTCTCCTTGGCCGTTTCAAGTGGGGCATGTCTGTCGGTCTTGAACGTCCCGACCTAAATCTACGCCGCGAAATACTGCGCCGCAAGGCAACTCAGGAAGGCGTTCCTCTTCCCGATGAAGTCATTGACTATATCGCACAGAATGTCACTGACAACATACGCGAACTCGAGGGTGTTCTTGTCTCATTCGTGGCCCACGCTACCGTTATGTCAAAGCCAATGACCGTTGAACTCGCACGCATGGTGGTCAAGAATGCAGTCAAGGTGCGTAAACGTACCGTCAATTTTGAACTCATCGCGGGCAAAGTCTCCGAGCATTTCGGACTGGAATCAGACCTCCTTTTCACCAAATCGCGAAAGCGCGAGATTTCCGATGCCCGACAGGTGGTGATGTATCTTGCCAAGAAACTGGCCAAACTGCCGTCAACGGCAATAGGGAGCCGTCTCGGACGCTCACATGCCACAGTGATCTACGCCATACAACACATCGAGGAGCGCATGAGTCTCGAAGGGGCTTTCCGTGACGAGATCGCATCAATCGAGGCATCAATCCTTAAGTAAAGCGATTAGTCCGACAGTCTTATTCAAGGATTATCCGGCAATTGTCAAGTGAAGACACCCTGGCAAGAGACTCGACACGGATTCCTTCCCGTTTAAGCCAATCTCCACCTCCCTGAAATACCTTTTCGATAATGAAACCCATGCCGACAATCTCGGCTTTTGCCTGACGGCACAAATCAATGACACCTCGAGCTGCATTGCCGTATGCAAGGAAATCATCGATAAAAACCACCCGGTCGTCAGGTGTTAGAAAATCCGCCGATATACAGACTGTATATTTCCGGTCCTTGGTAAAAGAATGTACTTCGCTCACAAGCATGTTTGACATTGTCTTGGGTTGCTTTTTCTTTACAAAGACCACCGGGAGATGCATGACATGTCCCATCATAATTGCTGGCGCGATACCGCTTGCTTCAATAGTAAGTATCTTGTTGACACCCGAACCTGCGAAGATACGGGCAAATTCCTCGCCGATATTCATCATCAGATCGGGATCCATCTGATGATTTATAAAACTGTCAACCTTAAGTATGCCGCCGTCATAGCATTTGCCGTCCTCAAGTATGCGACGACGAAGAAGTTCAAAACTCATAATAATCCAACTTTTTTACCGAAAAGATATTAGATCGGGAAGTTCATGGAAGCAAGAAAGTCTTTAAAAATTTCAGAAAAAGCCTCATTGCTCGAACGTGGGTAACGTACGTCGGCAAAAACCTGCGCAAGGGTTTGTTTGTGGTTCTCCTCAATAAAAACCTTGTTTGCCGGATTAGTGTCAATTTCGTGATACAGGCCGGAGATGTCCTTGTCACTGTATTGCCTATAAGTCTCATTATGCAATATGGCCTCAAGCGGGAGCCGTTCGCTCGGCTGAACGGTTTTTTCAGGCCAGCCGAGAGCAACCGTCAGCACAGGCACTACGCGCGAAGGCAGATCGAGAATGCGGGCAATGTCGGGGGCATTATACGCCGTCGTGCCGAGATAGCAGGTCCCCAGTCCTTGAGTCTCGGCTATCGTACAGAATTGCTGGGCAATTATCGTGGCATCGAAAACAGCAGACAACAGTGACTGAAGGTTGTCGAAACCGGGTACTGCATCCGATACCTCGCACCAGCGCACAAAACGATTTGTATCGGCGCAGAATGTAAGTAAAACCGGAGCACTGACAGCCGCAGGCTGATTGAAATGACAGGCGTCAATCTGTTTTTTCTTTTCAGAGTCGCGGGTGAGAATAACTGAGTACAACTGCATGTTTCCTGTCGTAGGAGCATGCATCGCAGCGGCAAGAATATCCTTTATATCCCTGTCGGAAACTTCTTTTTTAGAGAAATTGCGCACAGTGGCACGAGTAGAAAAGTATTCTTCAATATTCATATCTGTATGTTATTTTAGACCTCAAAGTTAATGATTTTTATCAAAAAGATTACATTGTCATAGACATATTTTCTAAGTTTTTGATATATTGAAAATTGCGGTTTTGGAAAACTTTTCAAATCAGCAAAAAACATTATTATACTGATTTAGTGATTATTGAGAATTCTTTTCGGGAAACTTCTCTACATTTATACATAAATCATGTTTTAAATTTTGATAACTCAGATTTTTTTTTGAATCTTTGCATTCACGCTTTCATAAGCCGGCCAATAACCGTGCACCAACCTTAAAAAATCCATTAAAAATCCTCAAAACAGTGGAAAATAAGACTTATACCAACGACGAGGCCTACGATGCCTCTCTCGAGTATTTCGGCGGCGACCAACTAGCCGCTCGCGTCTGGGTATCCAAATATGCCCTAAAGGACTCATACGGTAATATTTATGAACGCACTCCCGACGACATGCACCATCGTCTTGCGAGCGAAATATCGCGAATAGAGAACAAATATGCAAACCCCATGAGCGAACAGGAGATTTTCTCACTGTTACAAGGTTTCAGATATATTGTACCTCAGGGCAGTCCCATGTCTGGCATAGGAAACAATTTTCAGGTCGGCTCGCTGTCCAACTGTTTTGTCATTGGTCTTGACGGACACCCCGATTCCTACGGCGGCATTATCCGTATCGACGAAGAACAGGTGCAACTGATGAAGCGTCGTGGCGGTGTCGGCCATGACCTCAGTCACATCCGCCCCAAAGGCACGCCCGTCAAGAACTCGGCACTGACTTCCACCGGTATAGTCCCCTTCATGGAGCGCTACTCCAATTCTACCCGAGAAGTTGCCCAGGATGGCCGACGCGGAGCGCTCATGCTCACCGTATCCATCAAGCACCCCGAGGCCGAGGCCTTCATCGACGCCAAGATGGAGCAGAACAAGGTCACAGGCGCCAACGTTTCTGTGCGCATCGATGACGAGTTCATGCGCTGCGCTACTGAAGGAAGCACATACATACAGCAATATCCTCTCGACACCGATAAGCCGAGCGTCACCAAGGAAACCGACGCCAAGGCCCTGTGGGAGAAAATCACACATAACGCATGGAAATCCGCTGAGCCGGGCGTGCTTTTCTGGGATACAATCACACGTGAATCCGTGCCTGACTGTTATGCCGACCTGGGCTTCCGTACAATCTCAACCAATCCTTGCGGCGAAATTCCACTGTGTCCTTACGACTCATGCCGCCTGATTGCCATCAATCTTTTCTCATACGTCAAGAATCCGTTTACACCTCAGGCAGAGTTCGACTTCGAACTTTTCCGCGACCACGTCGGCAAAGCCCAGCGCTTCATGGATGACATCATAGACCTTGAGATGGAGAAGATTGACAAAATCCTTAACAAGATCGATGGAGATCCCGAGACAGAAGAGGTAAAGAACACAGAGCGACACCTCTGGGAGAAGATCCGGGCCAAGACCCTAATGGGCCGACGCACAGGTGTGGGAACCACAGCCGAAGGAGACATGATCGCTGCGATGGGCCTGCGTTATGGCACTCCCGAAGCCACCGACTTTTCGGTCAAGGTACACCGCACTCTTGCTCTCGCTGCTTATGGTTCGTCCGTAAACATGGCCCGCGAGCGCGGTGCGTTCTCAATCTTCGATGCAGAACGCGAGAAAGAAAATCCATTCATACTGCGACTTGCAGCCGAGGACCCCGAACTTTACGAAAACATGAAGAAGTACGGACGGCGCAATATCGCCTGCCTGACCATCGCCCCGACAGGTACGGTCTCCATTCTCACCCAGACCACCTCTGGCATTGAGCCGGTCTTCATGCCCGTATACAAGCGTCGCCGCAAAGTCAACCCTTCGGACGTAGACGCCCGCGTCGACTATGTCGATGAATCGGGAGACTCATTCGAGGAATATGTCGTTTACCATCCCAAGTTCCTTGAGTGGATGAAGATTGCAGGCATTCCCGTGCGTGACGACTACTCTCAGGAAGAACTTGACGCCATCGTTGCCAAGTCCCCCTATTACAAGGCTACCGCCAACGACATCGACTGGCTTGAGAAAGTCAAGATGCAGGGCCGTATCCAGAAATGGGTCGACCACTCGATTTCGGTAACAATCAACCTTCCCGCCAATGTAAGCGAGGAACTTGTCAATCAACTTTATATCGAGGCCTGGAAGGCAGGGTGCAAGGGTTGTACTGTATACCGCGACGGCTCACGCTCGGGTGTACTCATAGCCAACGAAAAGAAAAGCGAGAAGAAAGCCGAAGTCGGTTACATCGCTCCGGAGGCTCACGTGCTTAAACGTCCAATCGAACTTGATGCCGATGTTGTACGTTTCCAGAACAACAAAGAAAAATGGATTGCCTTTGTCGGCCTTGTGGATGGTAAACCTTATGAAATCTTTACCGGTCTCGCCGATGACGAAGACGGCATCTTCTGTCCTAAATCCGTAACCAAGGGCAAGATTATCAAAGCCGTTGCCGCCGACGGAACAAAGCGCTATGACTTCCAGTTCATCAACAAGCGCGGATACAAGACAACCATCGAAGGTCTGTCAGACAAGTTCAATCCCGAGTACTGGAATTATGCGAAACTTATTTCCGGTGTGCTACGCTATGGCATGCCTATCGATCAGGTACTCAAACTCGTCAGCGGACTTGAACTCGACTCTCAGTCCATCAACACCTGGAAGATGGGTGTTGAGCGAGCCCTCAAGAAATACCTTCCCAACGGCACAAAGGCATCCGGCCAACGCTGTCCCAACTGTGGCAACGAGACCCTGATCTACCAGGAAGGCTGCCTGATATGCACCTCGTGCGGCACCTCAAAATGCGGATAAACGACACCGACAGAACTCATCACTCAACCATATAGACAGAAGGCTGCCCGTCAAATCGCGAGCAGCCTTCTGTTATAAATATACTTTAACCTATCTTAATCAGGAAGCAGTGGCATAATGATTGAATTGGATATCAGCCAGTGCTTTTCGGAGATGCGGAGGTGGGTCCGGGTGATTTCTATATTATTGGAAGGAAGAGTGTGTGCAGCGGCGAGAAGTGACTCACGGGCGTCCGGAGGCAGGATGTCGAGGAACAGGCCTTCGGATGTGCGAAGTCGGGTAAAAATAAGATCGGCGAGACTGTCCCGTTCGGTTTCTTCATCTACAATCGCCGGGATTTTTTTATCATCTTTATCTGTGAGAGATGCGAGATAAGCGTTTATTTCGGAGGGATTGTAGCGCCGTGTTTTTCCGTCAAACGAATGGGCTGCCGGTCCTAAGCCGAGATAGGGTGTTGAGTCCCAGTAGGACGAATTGTGACGGGAGCGATAGCCGGGCAATGCGAAATTGGATATTTCATAATGCTCGTAACCAATAGCCTTCGCAACCATTGTAAGCATCTCGTACATGTTCGCAACGGTATCGTCATCTGTCGGAGTGAGTTTGCCTGCGGCGACCAGTGCTGAAAGGCGCGTACCATGTTCATAAGTCAGCGCATAGGCCGAAAAATGCTCCGGTCTGAGGTCTAGCAAAGCATTCAGACTTCCTAGCCAGGTTTCCTCAGTCTGCAAAGGAAGACCATAAATCAAATCAAGGCTTATGTTGTCGAATCCGGCCCGACGCAAAGTGTAGAACGCTTCCTTGGCCTGCTCAGCCGTGTGACGGCGACCGACCGCGCGTAACTCATCGTCATAGAAACTCTGAACGCCCATTGACACGCGGTTAACGCCCAGACGTCGCCATGCCTTAGCCTTCTCAAGCGACACATCCTCCGGATTGACCTCAATGGTAAATTCCTCGACATTTCCGAGTGGTATCGGCGCAATGGCTGTGGCGAGATCCTTGACATCAAGAATTGAGGGTGTGCCCCCTCCGACATAGAGAGTACGTATTTCATGGTCGGCCTTGAGTTCGTGTACGCGACGTTTGAATTCTTCGGCAATTGCATGACAGACTTCACCCGCCCGTCCGACACCCGGACGGGAGAAGAAATCACAATAGGCACACTTGCTGTGACAGAATGGGATGTGGATATAAACGCCGGACATATTGGTTGGCTAATTAAACGATTATGCAAAAAGTGTGCGGAATGCGTCTTCGACACGCGCCACGGGGTGCAGACGAATACTGAGGACCGAGGTATCAAAGCCCTTGATTGTACCTTGCGGTATCAGAATGTCCGTCATTCCGAGTTTCTGTGCCTCGAGTATGCGTTGTTCTATGCGGGTGACAGGACGTATCTCACCTGAGAGCCCGACCTCTCCGGCCATTACCCACCCTGCAGGGATAGCCATGTCAACATTGCTCGAAAGAATGGCGCAGATGACCGCAAGATCAATGGCCGGGTCGTTAATTTTAAGACCGCCGGCAATATTTAGGAAAACGTCTTTTGCACCAAGTTTGAAGCCAACACGTTTTTCAAGGACAGCAAGGAGCATGTTCATGCGCTTGCCGTCGAATCCGGTAACCGAGCGCTGGGGGGTCCCGTAAGCAGCAGATGACACCAGAGCCTGAACCTCGATGATGAAAGGCCGGATGCCGTCAAGTGTGACGCCGACAGCTATACCGGACAACGAGTCATCCGAGTGGGTGACAAGCATCTCCGAAGGATTGGTAATTTCACGGAGCCCGCGCTGGCACATCTCATATATGCCGAGTTCGGAGGTCGAGCCGAAGCGGTTCTTTATCGGCCGAAGAATACGGTAAAGATAATTTGAATCGCCCTCGAACTGAAGGACAGCATCGACAATATGCTCGAGCACCTTCGGGCCGGCAAGAGCGCCGTCCTTGGTGATGTGGCCAATCAGCAGGACAGGCGTTCCGGAGGTCTTCGCATACCGCAGAAGTTGGGCGGCACACTCGCGGACCTGCGAGACAGAGCCAGCCGCCGACTCGAGCGTGTCGGTAGCGACAGTCTGGATGGAATCGACAATCAGGAGTTGCGGATTGATTGCCTCGATGTGCTCGAAGATGGTTTCGAGAGATGTCTCGCAGACGATGAAGACATTGTCCGACCCCCGTCCGATGCGGTCGGCCCGCATCTTTATCTGCGAGGCACTCTCCTCTGCCGACACATAAAGTATGGTCTTGGACTTGATGGCAAGTATATTCTGAAGCACAAGGGTAGACTTACCGATTCCCGGCTCGCCACCGACAAGCACCATTGAGCCACAGACTAAGCCTCCGCCGAGAACGCGGTTCAGTTCATGCGAAGGCATCGTGATACGCTGCTCCGATGTGGCGGTTATGTCGTTGACAGGTAGCGGTACACTTCTGACGGCAGAGGCATCGCGTGAAGTTATCGCCTTAGGCGAGGATGAGACGCGGTTCTCAACCATGGTGTTCCATGCACCGCATGAAGGACACCGTCCGACCCACTTGGGGGAGTCGGCTCCACATTCCGTGCAATTCCAGATAGTCTTGTACTTAGGCTTTGGCATAAGAGGTAAATCTATTTGTGTGCAGATGAAAATGCCCGGCGACGAAATTCGGCGAGTGTTATCGCTGTGGCCGTGGCAACATTAAGGCTTTCGGCTGTAGAACGGTCCGGAGGATAGGAGGGAATAAGCAGACGGTGGCTCACCGTGCGTGCGACTTCATCCGAAACGCCGTTGCCCTCATTGCCCATTACTACGATGCCTCGAAGGGAAAGGTCCGTCGAATAAATGTCTTCGCCGTTTAGAAAGGTTCCATATACAGGAACTCCGGCTGACGCCTTGGCGGAAAGAACCGAGGCGAGGTCATCCACATAATGAACACGCACACGGGAAAGCGATCCCATTGTTGCCTGAACGACCTTGGGATTGAACACGTCGGCAGTGCCTTCGGACGCGAGGATATCGGTAACACCCATCCAGTCAGCGACACGGATTATGGTACCGAGATTTCCCGGATCCTGAACACGGTCAAGTGCCAGCACAAGGTCCTCTCCTATCGAAGCGAAATCCGAACGGCTTTCGGGAATCCGAAAGACAGCGATAATCTCAGGCGCGGTAGAAAGTTGCGTCATGCGCTCCAAGTCGGCACGGGTCGCCGCATAGACATTCTTCGCATGGCTGACAATGTCGGGATGCTCTTCGAGCCATGCCGTAGAGGCGAAAATCATCTCGCAGTCAAAGCCATCCATAAGGTCTCCGGCGCACTTGACGCCTTCGGCCACGAACATGCCGAGTTCACGACGATATTTCACCTTGCCAAGAGAGGCTACAGTTTTCCGCAATGTCGCACTAACTGACTGATACATATGAGGTGTAAATTATTTAAGTCTGTATCCTGCTTTAGCAATTCGCTCGCAGTCAGCATCGATGGTTGAGCCGACTGTAGTGAGAAGGTCACCTACGATAGCGCTGTTGACACCGAGTCGCATGGCCTCGGCCTGAGCCTGCTCGCTAAGGCGCTGACGTCCGCCGGCAAAACGCAGGGCGACCTTGGGATGAATCATTCTGAACAGAGCGACGGTGTCAAGTATGTCATCCTCGGAAATCAAGGGCTGGTCGGCAAGCGGAGTACCGGGAATGGGACAGAGTATATTCAGGGGGATGCTGACAGGGCTGACCTGTCGTAGGGTCAGTGCCAGTTCAGCACGCTGACGCACAGTCTCGCCCATGCCGATGATACCTCCCGAGCAAATCTCGAAGCCCAACTCGCGTGCGGCGGCGATGGTTGCGAGTTTGTCCTCGATAGTATGGGTGGAGCAGAGCATGGGGAAGAACGAGGGCGCAGTCTCGAGGTTACAGTGATAGCGGCGTACACCTGCATCCCAGAGTTTCCTGAGTTCGTCACGGGTAAGCAGTCCAAGCGAGGCGCAAGTCCGGATACCTGTATCTGCAGCCTTTCGCATCATCGTGCAGATACGGTCGAGAGGTTCACCCTTTGCCAGACGCCCGCTGGTGACAAAGGAGAAACGATAGACGCCTTTCTCGGCTGAATAGTGGGCCATGCGCTGGCATGTCTCGTCATCGACCAGGTCGTAGGTATCACAGTTTGTCTTATAGTGTGCCGACTGGGCGCACCACTTGCAGTTTTCGGGACAGCGTCCCGAACGGCCGTTGATGATGGAGCAGAACTCGAACTCAGCCGGAATAAAGGCCGAGGTGATTCCGGCCGCAGCCTCGCGGATGTCACTACTTGTCTGCGCATGGGTAGCGGGAGCTGCAAGAAGGTCGGCCATGGCATACGCTTCTTCCGGAGTAATGTCACTGCCGGCAAGAATCTTATCTTTCAATTCGGTAATTGCGGACATATCTTGGTATTGTCTGAGGGGAGAGAAATATTTTCAGAATGCAATTAGAATTCAGTCAGAATGTGGTTTAAAAACATAAAGAGGTCAACGGACTGTCCGTCAACCTCTTTAGCGTAGTCTTTAAGCAGAGCGGAGGGCGCAGGTATGCGCCGGAGGCTTACTTGCGGATACCTAACTCTTTTTGTGCGATGATTGCACGGTAGCGTGTGATGTCTTTGCGCTTGAGGTAGTCAAGCAGACGACGACGCTTACCTACGAGCATCTTAAGAGCGCGCTCTGTTGTATGATCTTTGTGATTTGACTTCAGGTGCTGGGTCAAATGAGCGATACGGACCGAGAACAATGCAATCTGTGCTTCAGGCGAGCCAGTGTCAGTCTTACCCTTACCGTACTTCTCGAAGATCTCTACTTTTTCTTCAGAATTCAAGTGCATTCTTATGAAAATTTGATAGGTGAGTGAAAAATATTGATTTTATGGCTGTTAGCGCCGGATTTGGAGGCCGGGCGCTTCAGCGAGTGCAAAGGTAGCAATTTTTATCGGAAAAATCCTAAAAATCGCGAATTATTTTAGTCGAGGTTGGGTTTGTCGGTTGCAGGATTGCGGAAGTAGAGTTTGTGGTCCACATATTCCTGTGTGGCGATGAGCGTGGGCTTGGGGAGTTTCTCGTAATAGCGGGAAATCTCAATCTGCTCGCGGTTCTCGGATACTTCCTCAAGGTTGTCGTTGAGCGAAGCGAATTCCTGGAGTTTCTTCTCGAGGTCGTGCTTCATTTCGCCGGCAATCTGGTTGGCGCGCTTGGCGATGATGCAGACTGTTTCGTAGACGTTGCCTGTGTCCTCGGACAACTTGATCATGTCACGGGTGACAGTGTTGAGGGGGGCGTTTGTTTTCTTGTAGTCCATTGTCTTTATGCTGTGGTTTCTTGTTTTATTCCTGATTATACGACTTTAGAGTTCAATCCTTGACGTAGCGCTGTGCAATCTTGAAGATGTTGTCGGCCTCTTCGCGGAAGGGACTCTCGGGATAGTTGTTGATGAACGAATAATACTCGTCGATGACGTCGCGGAAGCGGTCGGCCTTGCGTTCGTCGATACTTTGGGCGGCCTCCTGGTAACGTGCCTTGAGGACTAGCATCTCCAGTTCCTCCTTGTACTTCGAGTAAGGATAGGTCTTGATGGCGTTCTTGGCCACGATTACTGCCGACTCATAGTTGTTGCCCAGATAGTTGCCGAGGTTGTAATAGAGTTGGGCGTTCTGCAGTTGCTTGAGTGTCAGTTTGTCCTGCAGTTCGAAGATTACGGTCTGTGCCAGGGTGACTCTGTCCGAGCGGGGATAGTAGTCGAGGAAGGCCTGAAGTTCCTCGATGGCCTTGATTGTTCCGCTCTGGTCCAACTGGGCCTCGGGCGAGTCGAGGTAATAGCCGTAGCCGCAGAAATAGCGGGCGAGTTCGGCGTATTTGCCTTTGGGATAGCGCTGATAGTAGAGTTTGAAGTAGGCGCAGGAGTTGACGTAATCCTTGTTCTCGAAATAACTCATGGCCAGAAGGTAGAGCGATTCCTCGGCCTTGGGTGTACCCTTGAACTCGGTCACGCAGTCGCGGAGGACAGTCGAAGCCTGGGTGTATTTCTTCTGCTCGAAGGCGCGCTGGGCGTAGTCGAACTTCACGTTAGCGTCCGTGCTTTTGAGTACGCGCTGATATTCACCGCAAGAACAGAAGGTTACGAGCAAGAGGGCGTATAATGCGAATTTTTTCATTGCCATTCGTGGAGTGATGATGAGGGAGAGGTGCATATAACGTGGCAAAGGTACAAAAAAAGCGCGGATTTTCCCAAGTTTTAAGAATCAAGAATCGCGAATTAAGAATATTTAGTGCAATATTTCGTGCATTGGACAAGAATAGATGACGGATTTATACCAACAATGTCAATGTACTCTTTTTGTTCAGACACAAAAATTGTCTGAACGATGGAGAAAAACGCATGGAGAAGTTGGGCCGTCCGTTCTCAATGATTTCGGAAGACGCTGCAAAGTTACGACAGCCGGGAGGCGAAATACACCTCCCGGCTGAATAGATTGGCAAAATCATAAAAAAAATTTTCTGGAAGTGAGTAATCCAAAGAAGAGAGTTATTATTAATAAGACATCGTAATCCGGGTATTCAAACGAGAATTCCATGCACTAATTAACAAATTGCGAACGATAATTTTCAGCCCAAATGTCACTGAGAAAGATACATATTAGCATAATCAAGGTGAGCATGTCAAACAGCAAAAGAATTTTATGCGATACGACCAACCTTACCAACAGGTGATTTAACAACACATAAAACAAATATATGCAAGGAATTATCATCAATATAAGAATATATCCAATCGGCTTATCCGCTATACGGACATTATAGGAGAAAAACAGCGCAAAGAAAACGAAAGAACCAAAAAGATATAGGTAAGCCAAAAAATTCTTAACCAGAGTTTTTCTGTTCTTTATAATACGATATCGGCAGACCTTATATAGCCTTAACATATTATGTGAGTCAAGTTCCATGCTAACATATTATTTATGTATATAGATTCCGTGGGGATTTGAATTCATTATCGATTTAAAAGCCGTATGTGGAAAAGGACTGATATTTGGTCTCACTATATCATAGGCCGGCTCTCCAAGGCTTTTATTGGCCGGAATATGTATTGTTTTGTATTTAGGTTTTGCTACTGGTATACCTGCTTCAAACATCACACTTTGGACTGTTGTTGCACAATTATTTCCCAGAAGTCTATAAGTGGTTTTGGATTTCTCAATAAAACTTTTTCGCATAATCGCATCTTGTTCTGATGTTGTCGAAATCTGATACCCTTCTGAAAAGCCATAGTTATTCATAGATTTATCTTCTTTACTTTCATCTGTACATTTATTATATGATGAATGCATAAATTCATCAGGAGAATCCCAATTTCCTACGGCTATATCATTAAAAGGCCTGCCTCCAGTATGCTTCCCAGAAATATAAACATTATTGCCATTAATAGAATAATATTGCCATTTCCCTTTCTCATCCTGAATCAGCATAGCCAAATGCTGTCCTCCCGAATGATTCAACACAACGATATCTTCGCCGGTCGGATCAATACAGTTTATGGGATTACCTCCGCAATATGAATATGGAGACAACGGAGGATAGGCTTGTATGTCAACAGACCATGCTAGCAATGATATCGTAAATAAAGTTAAAATTAGATGTCTCATTTCGGCAACAAATTTTCCTCGTAATATTTTTGACTTTCTTTGGCTTGTTTATACTTCCTTTCCAGAAATTCTTCAGTTGCTATGGTCATATGAGTTCTTTCAATTCCAACTTTGTCTCTTCCAACAAATGGATTAGATATGAAACATAGTCATCAATATAAGAGCCAACTATATATACTATAATGAAAATCCCAATACCAAGAAATTGAAAAGAATATAATGAAATTTATCTGATCGAAGTATTCTTATCTAATGATCGACTGTTAAATCACATATAAACACAATAAATAATGTTAGGAATAGTAGAATATCGAAATTTGCAAGAAACTTATGTGATACTATTTTAAAAAACAATATATGATTGATTATGACATAAGCGAAGTAAAAAGGCAATGTAATGAAAGCATATATAAATGTAGCAAAGAAACCAGTCGCATCCAATACCAGATAAGTGAAACAAGTTACAATTAATATGAAAAATAAATACAGGTATACATAAGCCCATGTTATCTTTAATTTCGAAATAGAAGGTTGATTCATATACTTGGAAGAATTACGTTTTATAATTATTTTTTAAGATACTTGCCCCCTGGATTCCATTTTATTATTGACTTAAATGCAACACTCGGTAAAAAATGCATATGACATTCCATTTTATATCCATTAAATACTTCGACTAATCCCAAAGAGGTGGACATAGGTATATATGAAGGCACATATTTTGGCTCTGACACAGGAATCCCGGCGTCAATCATCGTTTTCTGAACAGCAGTAGCACAATTGTTAGTAAATAGATTATATGTGGTCTTTGCTATTTTAGTAAAACTATTCCTCATTGTAGCATCCTGTTCAGAGGTTGTCGAAATCTGATAAGCCTCTGTAAAACCATAATTGTTCATAGACTTGTCCTCCCTACTGTCATCAGTTTTTAAATTATATGACGAATCTAAGAACTCCTTAGGAGAATTCCATGCTCCAACTGCAATATCGTTAAAAGGACGTCCTCCCGAGTGCTTACTTGTAATTGGATTATATACATTGTTGCCATTAATAGAATAATATTGCCATTTCCCTTTCTCATCCTGAATCAGCATGGCCAAATGCTGTCCTCCCGAATGATTCAACACAACGATATCTTCGCCGGTCGGATCAATACAGTTTATGGGATTACCTCCGCAATATGAATATGGAGACAACGGAGGATAGGCTTGTATGTCAACAGACCATGCTAGCAATGATATCGTAAATAAAGTTAAAATTAGATGTCTCATTTCGGCAACAAATTTTCCTCGTAATATTTTTGACTTTCTTTGGCTTGTTTATACTTCCTTTCCAGAAATTCTTCAGTTGCTATGGTCATATGAGTTCTTTCAATTCCCAACTTTGTCTCTTCCAACAAATGGATTAGATATGAAACATAGTCATCTACACAAGAACCGTTTCGATCAAGATAATCCTGTGCTATCTCTAGAAGGGACTTATTTCGTATAAGCCACGCATTCGGATTCATGGGATAAAACTCCAAAGATCTACTTGCACAATATAAAGTAAATTTATCATATCGTTTGAATTTCTCATGGTAACCAAAAGCCAAATCTGACATTTGGCACGCAACAGTCTGAATTTCGGTCAAAGGGGACATGTAGGTTCCTACAATAACTGCAGAATCACATATTTCAAAATCCTCCTTAATCCAGAATTCAGGTGTCATTTGATGGGTGGTGAGTTCGAGATTAATCCAATCTTCCGGTGTAAGATTATCTTCGTCCTTATACATGATATATGTATGTCCCGGTGCATGTGCCAAAGCAACATCAGCACCAATCTCTTTTGCAAGAATTCTATACATCCACGGAAGAGAGCGACATTGCCCTTTATGAGTTTTCAATACCTCGGACACAAACTGCCTTTCCCAAACACCACCTTTAAAAAAATCCTCATAATTATATGTATAAGGTTTGAAGCCATTTCCAGAGTAAGGTCTGAAAAAATACTCGTTCAAGGCCATCTGTTTTCCTGTTTTATATGAACTAAGTTTATTAACAGAATAAAACCTTTTTACAAATCTAACTATTCTATCAATTTCATCACAAAAATCTTTTTTATAATCCAATTTACCCTCGTAATATGCCCATTCGGCAAGATAAGTCGCACGTTTTATCGAAAGCGAGTCTTTACCATAAAGCATATCAGATATTTCATTAAAAGCCGTTACATAATAATCCTCAGACAACACCTCTTCTGCACCAAGTGACAACTGAGATACGAGAATAAACAAAGTCAATACTAATTTTTTCATGGTATGCAAATGTAATACTTTAGGGTCCGAAATGCAAATCAAAAAACATGTTTTACAACATGTTACCAAAAAAATTTCGTTTAGGGGATATATTTGTGAAAGACTATATACAATCAAGGCAGTCCCGTTTTTGATTACGGGACTGCCTTATGTTATAGACAAATTTTTAAGACCTTATTTTAAATGTCGGAGTCGTTTCAATGGTCGTTGAGGTCGGCGGTGGTGAGGGGTTTGCGGTTCATCTGACGCCAGGTGTACCAGATATAGGCGATGACAACGGGGATTACAAGCGAGACAACACTCATCACGCGGAGGGTGAATTCACTCGACGAGGAATTGGCAATAGTCAGCGACGACGCAGGGTCTGTAATGGAACGATAATAGGCGGTATCGTTGTAACCCGCAAGGAGGAACAGCACGATTACGACAAGTATAGTTCCGATTCCAGAGAACCAGATGCCCTTTCGCCAGGTAGTGGTGAACGAGGCACGGGCGATGGCATAGACTACCATGAGGACTCCGATGAGCAGAACGGGAACAAGCAGCCACATATCCCAGAGATTATGCCAATAGATGTTCTCGACCTCAGTGAAGTTGCCGGCACTGTCGTAACGGAGACCGGGTGCAAGGAAAAGCACCACGAGGAAACCGACGAAGAGCAGTACGAAGACGGTGCCGTTGGTCATCACGCGAATGCGGTTGGACATACCGAAGCCTTTTTCATCGTCGATATTATTGATGAAATAGAGAGCGGCCTGGGTGCGCGCAAGGAAGAAGATGGCGAAACCAAGAAGGAGATTCTTCCAGCAGACGATAGCCTCGAGACCATGGGTAGGTGCCCATTGCGAGATAACGGGGTCGCCGGGATTGAGGATATTGGTCTTGACCACGCTGAACTCAGCGCCGAAGAAGATGGTGCCGACGGCTACGCCGAGAAGCACGCAACCGAACACGCCGTTGAGAACAAGCAGGGTGTCATAGGTTCCGCGACGGAAAAGATTTCCCTTGCGCATACGGAATTCATAACTGAATGCCTGGATGACGAAACTCAGCAGAATTAGCATCCACAGCCAGTAGGCGCCTCCGAAACTCGTGGAATAGAAAAGCGGGAAAGAAGCGAAGAAGGCTCCGCCGAATACCACAAGGGTGGTATAGGTCAGTTCCCATTTGCGACCGAGGGAACTTACCATGAGTTGGCGCGAGTCGGGGTTCATGTCACCGAAAAGCATCGACTGTCCGCCCTGGACGAAAAGCAGGAAGACAAGAACGGCGGCGAGGATGGCGATAAGCAGCCACCAGTATTGTTGAAGCAGAGTGAGTTCCATAATCTTAGGCTTTTTCAGGGTTTTCGATATCACCGCGCGAGGATTTGGAAATCTGGCGGCAGAGAATAGAAATTTCGGCGATGAGCAGGAGTGTGAAGAATACCGCGAATATCCAGAAAGTAGTCTGGACCGAAGCAGAGGAGATGTCGCTGACGCCTATGCGCGTCGACATAAGGTCCTGGATGACCCAGGGCTGACGGCCAACCTCCGCGACAACCCAACCGGCCTGACTGCAGAACCATGCGGCGGGAATCATCAGTATACCGCCCCATGCGAGCCATGACTTACGGAGCATCGCAGGCTTCTTCCACATGAAGAAAGCCATGACGACAAGCACAAGCAGAAGGAATCCGCCGAAGATGACCATGACGCGGAACGAATAGAAGGTCAGCGGGACATTGGGAATTGCCTCGTCAGGCGACTCAAATGAGGCATAGCCGAAATATTTGAAGTCTGCCTTTATAGCTTTCGTGGCAGCATTCATGGCAACGGTGTCACCGGCCTTGGAAGCGTTATCGTAAGCAATAAGGGCCTCGCGTGCGGCGCGGCCTCGGGCGATGCGCTCGTCGTAGGAAACGGTATTGATTGTATCACCGGTGGCATTGACGCTTACACCATTAATAATATCGTTGATGCCGGGGACGAAACTGTGGATATCGTTGTTGGCAAGAAACGACAGTCCGTAGGGAATGGCAATCTTGCACTTGATTGGCTCGGTGCCGTCCTCGCGATGCTGCTTGTCGGCAAGGAAACCGAAGCCGACAAGTTCCTGACCCTTCGAGCCGTCGTAAAGACCTTCCATAGCGGCAAGTTTCATAGGCTGATGACGTGCCACCTGCACGGCGCTACCGTGACCGGTGTACATGGTCAGCAGTATGCCGGCAAGACCTACCCATACAGCAATCTTCAGCGAAGATTGTGCGGCGGGGAGGTTACGCTTCTTCAGAATCATCCAGCACGACACGCCGGCAACAAATGCCGCCGCAAGAGCCCAGCCGGAGAATACGGCATGGAAGAATTTGTTGACAGCGACAGGCGAGAAAGCCACGGCCCAGAAATCGTCCATGACGTTTCGCATCTGGGCGGGATCGAATTCCATTCCGGCGGGATACTGCATCCATGCATTAGCCACAAGAATCCAGTAGGCGGAGAGGGTAACGCCGAGTGCCGTGAGCCATGTGGCAGTCAGGTGGAAACGCTTGCTTACGCGCTTCCAGCCGAAGAACATCACGGCCACGAAGGTTGCCTCGAGGAAGAATGCGAAAAGCCCTTCGATGGCAAGAGGCGCGCCGAAGATATCACCGACAAACCAACTGTAGTTTGACCAGTTGGTGCCGAACTCGAACTCAAGGATAATACCCGTGGCAATGCCGCAGGCAAAATTAATTCCGAAAAGGGTCATCCAGAATTTGGTGATTCCCTTCCACCGCTCCTCGCCCGTACGGACATAGATGCTCTCCATAATCGCCACGATGAGGGCGAGACCTATGGTCAGCGGAACGAACAGCCAGTGATACATGGCCGTGAGGGCGAATTGCGCCCTCGACCAGTCGACTGTTGCAATCAAGTCATGCATAATGTTAGTATTTTAGTATAAATTGTTGTCAATATATGTTTTATGCCGTTTATCCGCTTTCATCGGTCATGAGACCTGACTATCTCACGCCTAACGATGTCAGACGGGTCCGAGGACTCCTGCGCCGCCTTGCTTGCGACAAAGTCATCGAAGAAGAATAACTTCAGGATACCGAATATCACTATGATTTTGATTATTATCAGCAGCCACAGTTTCCGCCCGACGGTCATTGAGCGGAAACCGTCGACATAAAAGTCTATTACTCTTCTGAGGTTCAGCATACTGTGAGATATACAATTCAGGCCGTCGCTTTAAACTGCTTTCATACTATAAAAATAGTTGAACGAGAGCCTTGATTTTTGGCAAATTTAAGAAAAAAATCGCTACCTTTGTCTTTTGAGTAAAAAAAACGTGTGACAGAATCTCTAACGAATGGATATCCTCTACGAAGACAACCATATTATCATTGTCAACAAACGCCCGGGCGAAATCGTTCAGGGCGACAAGACAGGTGACCGGCCATTGAGCGAACTGCTCAAGGACTACATAAAGGAGCGCGATCACAAGCCCGGGAACGTCTTCCTGGGAGTCGTACACCGTCTGGACCGTCCTGTCGGAGGTGCCGTAATCTTCGCCAAAACCTCCAAGGCTCTTGCAAGACTTAATGAGATGCTGCGTCTCGGCGAAATACACAAGACCTACTGGGCCGTGACCCGCGGCAAGCCGACGGAGCCCGAGGCTGAACTACGGCACTATATCACGACAGTAGAGCGCTCGAACAAGTCGTTCGTCCATGACACGGCGGTCAGGAACTCAAAGGAAGCACGACTGCGGTACCGACTGATCGCATCGGGCGACAGGTACAATCTGATAGAGGTGAAACTGCTGACCGGGCGCAAGCATCAGATACGCGTCCAACTGGCATCCATAGGCTGTCCAATCAAGGGAGACCTGAAGTACGGTGACAAACGCTCAAATCCGGACGGGTCGATTTCACTTCTGGCTCGCAGCATCGACTTCATCCATCCCGTCTCCAAAAAGCCGGTGCATGTCACCGCACCCGTTCCCGACGACAATCTCTGGCAGGCTCTCGAAGCCGCCGCATCAAGCAACAATCAAGAAGCATAATGACCAAGCAAGACCTCAGAATAGTATTTTTCGGAACTCCCGACTTCGCCGTCGAGAGTCTGCGCGCCATCGTCGATGCAGGATTCAACGTTGTCGGAGTCGTGACGATGCCCGACAAACCGGCAGGACGCGGACACAAGATGTTCTCATCTCCCGTGAAGATTTTCGCGCAGGAGCATGGACTTAAGTTAATGCAGCCCGTGAAACTCAAAGATCCGCAGTTCGTCGACGAACTGCGCGGCCTGGAGGCAGACCTGTTTATCGTCATCGCATTCCGCATGCTTCCCGAGGTCGTATGGCAGATGCCACGGTTCGGGACATTCAACCTGCACGCCTCATTGCTCCCGAAATACCGAGGCGCCGCGCCCATAAACTGGGCTGTCATTAACGGCGAGACACAATCTGGCGTAACGACATTCTTCCTGAAGCACGAGATTGACACCGGAGACATCATACAGCAGGAAGCAGTCGAAATCACTCCGGAGGACAATGCCGGAACACTGCATGACAAACTAATGGAACTCGGCGCACGACTGACAGTCGATACCATCGAGCACATAGTCAATGGCGACCTGAAGACCATTTCCCAGGACAGCCTCCTCGGAGGAAACGAGCCAACTCCCGCGCCAAAGATTTTCCATGAAACTTGCATGATTGACTGGACAAAGGCCGCCGAGGATGTACACAACCTTGTCCGCGGACTCTCACCCTACCCTGCCGCCCGTGCGACAGTCGACGCGGACAATTCAGCGCCATTCGAGATGAAGATCTTCAAGACCCTGGTCGACAGCACAAGACGCACAGGCACACCCGGCAGTATTGAAATCGAGGACGGCAAGATGTTCGTATCGTGTGGAGACGTCGCCATCGAACTCCTCGAGATACAGCCAACGGGCAAAAAACGCATGAGCACCGACGCATGGCTTCGCGGCGCCCGTCTCGTAAATCCCAGAATGATTATTTCCGACAACAGTTAATTACCAGGACAATACAATGCCCCTCCCTCCCCTTGCCGAAAGGCTACGCCCATTAACCCTCGACCAATATGTCGGACAGGAACACCTGGTCGGACCAGAGGGCATATTGCGCCGGATGATCGACACAGGCAACATCGCATCTTTCATCCTGTGGGGACCTCCCGGCGTAGGCAAGACCACCATCGCACGTATAATCTCAAACTCGGTCAAGACACCGTTCTATACACTCTCTGCCGTAAATTCAGGCGTCAAGGAAGTGCGCGAGGTACTCGACAGATGCAAACGCGACGGAGGCATGTTCTCCACAAAACGTCCGGTGCTGTTCATCGACGAGATACACCGTTTCTCCAAGTCCCAGCAGGACAGCCTGCTGGCCGCGGTAGAATCGGGTACGGTGACACTTATAGGAGCTACGACCGAGAACCCTTCCTTCGAGGTAATACGCCCTTTGCTGTCACGCGCCCAGGTATATGTGCTCAAGCCTCTCGAGGAGCCACAACTGCAGACACTCCTCGACAGGGCAATCAGCGAGGACAAGGTACTTTCGACACGCGAGGTCCGCATAGAGGAGACTACCGCGCTTTTCCGATACTCTGGAGGCGATGCACGCAAACTGCTAAACATACTTGACCTTGTCGAACAATCCACACCGCTTGGCGAGCCAATCGTAATCAACGATACTGTAATAACCAAACGGCTGCAGGAAAATCCCCAGGCATACGACAAGAACGGCGAGATGCACTACGACATAATCTCAGCATTCATCAAGAGTGTACGAGGGTCCGACCCAGATGCCGCAGTCTACTGGCTGGCACGGATGCTGGCCGGTGGTGAAGATATCGAGTTCATTGCCAGACGCCTGATGATACTTGCTGCCGAGGATATCGGTCTCGCGAATCCCAACGCGCTGCTTCTCGCCAACGCCACCTTCGACATCATCCACAAGATAGGAATGCCCGAAGCACGGATACCGCTGTCGGAATGTACCATCTACCTCGCCACGTCGCCGAAGTCCAACTCGGCCTACAAAGCCATAGCCTCGGCACTCTCGGCTGTCGAGCAGACAGGCAACCAGCCCGTACCGCTACATCTACGCAACGCGCCAACATCGCTAATGAAGAAACTCGGCTACGGGCAGCAATATAAATATGCCCACGACTATCCCGGCAACTTCGTGCGCCAGCAATTCCTGCCGGACAATCTTCAGGGGTCCCGGTTCTGGGAACCCTGCGACAATCCCCAGGAGTCAACAGCACAGGCTCGCCAGCAGCAACGCTGGGGAGACAATCACTGAAAATCAAAAACCGAATCAATATGATAACCAAACTCGAACAAATTGTTGAAGAGGCCCGCAAACGCGGTCCTAAACGCCTTGCCGTAGCATACGGTCAGGACGAACATACATTGCGTGCTGTCCATGACGCTTACCGTGAAGGCATAATAGTTCCAACTATCTACGGTGACCGCGCCACCATACTTAAAGTATGCGAGGAACTCGGTATTCCGCACGGAGAGTTCACAATTATCGACCAGACGTCAGACGTCACCTGCGTGGCAATGGCCGTGAACGCCGTAGCCACAGGACAGGCTGACGTACTCATGAAAGGCCTCGTATCGACAGACAAGTACATGCGCGGCATTCTCAACAAAGATGCAGGTCTATTCCCTCCCAAAGGAACACTAAGCCATGTATCCGTCGTCGAACTTCCCCATTACCACAAACTTCTGTGCGTTGCGGATGTCGCCGTAATTCCACTACCCGACTTCAAGCAGAAAACAATAATACTGAAATACCTGACGCAGGTGTCTAACTCACTTGGTGTCGATACTCCTAAAATAGGATGCATCGCCCCATCCGAGCAGGTTCTGCCTTCCGTAATATCGTCAACCGATGCCGCTGTACTTGCCAAGATGGGCGACCGCGGTCAGTTGGGCAATGTCATAGTCGACGGTCCCCTGTCACTCGATGTCGCATTATACAAGGATGTCGCCGAGGAGAAAAAAGTCAAGGGCTCGCGTGTCGCCGGCGATGTCGACTGCCTGCTCTTCCCCAACATCGAGTCCGGCAATGTTTTCTTCAAATCGGCTTCGCATTTCGGAGGTGCAGAAATCGCCGCCATGGTTGTCGGCACCAAAGTTCCCTGCGTACTTACATCGCGCGGTGACACTCCCCGCACAAAACTCTTCTCAATCGCACTTGCCTGCATCTCGTGCAAATAAGATTAAGAATCCCTGTCTTACCAGAATAAACTAAACATCAACCTTAACTCTCGGATTTACAAATGAGTTATCGCATTTTAGCCATTAATCCCGGCTCGACATCAACCAAAATTGCCGTTTACGATGACGGCAAGCAAGTGTTCGCGCATTCCATCTCACACTCAGCTCCGGAACTGGCACGTTTCGAGTCGGCCATCGCCCAGTTAGAATGGCGCAACCAACTCGTGCGTGGCGCGCTCCGCGAGGGTGGCATAGACCCCAAATCCCTTTCGGCTGTAATCGGACGTGGCGGTATAATCGCCCCGGTAGAATCAGGTGTCTACAAGGTCAACGATGACCTGAAACGCGATTTGCTTCATCCGCGCGTTCAGCATGCATCGAATCTTGGCGGACTTATTGCCCGCGACATCGCTGACGAACTGGGCATACCATCATATATAGCCGACCCCGTAGTTGTCGATGAAATGATTCCTTACGCCCGTATCAGCGGTATACCTGAACTCCCTCGCGAATCAATATTCCACGCACTGAACCAGAAAGCCGTGGCCCGCAAATTCGCGGCCGAGACCAATACAAAATACGAGGACCTCAACCTCATCGTTTGCCATATGGGCGGCGGGTGCACAATCTCGGCACACCGTCACGGCCGAGTAATCGACACTACCAATGCGCTCGACGGCTGCGGCCCATTCTCTCCGGAACGCTCCGGCTCTCTCCCCCCCGGGCCTCTGGTCCGTCTCTGCTTCTCCGGCAAGTACACCGAGGAGGAACTCATCAAGATGGTTCACGGCAAGGGCGGTCTTTACGCACACCTCGGCACTACCTCCGTACTTGAGGTCCTTGACCGGATAGAGAAGGGTGACCTGCATTCGATGCTTATAATGCGTGCAATGCTCTATACCATTGCCAAGGAAATCGGTGCCATGTCAATTGCCCTGAAAGGAGAGATCGACGCAATACTCCTGACGGGAGGCATCGCACACTCCAAACGTATCACAGACTTCATCGCAGATCTTGTCGACTTCATAGCCCCGATTTATGTCTATCCCGGAGAGAACGAACTCGACGCACTTGCACAAAACGCGCTTGCCGTATTACGGGGCGAACGCGAGGCTACCGAATATGTATCACATGAAGCCGACGACCCTTCGTCTATCAATGACACCCGCAAACCGTCAAAACTTCGTGAATGGCTCAACCAGGCCATATCAAAGGTACCGCCGACACCCAAGGTCCCAATGACATCAATAAGACAGTACATTCGCAAGTTTACCAGTCCCCATACAAAAAGCCATAGATAGACTCTTTACATACTTTATTTCCGATTTCTATTACTTTACATCCGGAGACCGTTTCCTGCATAGGAATCGGTCTCCCGCCATTCAACCATTCGGCCTTTAAGCAGTCAAAGACAATATATCGCTCCTCAGGGCGTTTAAACAAGCGGACCGGCCGCTTAATGCCAGTCCTTGAATTATTATCACCTGTATTCTTAATATTCCGAATCTAAAAAAATGCCCGAACCTCTCTTCTACGATCTAACCTGCGTTAACACCCGGGATGACACAAAATCATATGATTCCTCTCGTGCCATAGGAAAGCGCTCATGGCGCACACAAATCAAGCGTGCCGCAATGGCCATATGCTTTATGACTATATTAGCCACTATGTCTGTAGTGGCCAAACTTGCCGTTGAAATGCGACAACTTGATACCGGACTGGGGCCTGCCGCAAATCCCGACGTGAATCAGTCCACTGACACGCATCATCCTGCTGCCGACGAAACAATCAGCACAACTCCCGCTGAGAAGACCAGAGTCATCGGTGACAATACGGTACGCCGCCAGCGGAAAGCGTCCTGCCACAAAGAAAATGCATCAGGGATTCTTTTAGGAGACAATCCCGTAGGTGATTCCCGTACAGATCTTCCATCCGAGATTCTCTGACAGGCCAACATACATATGTATTACTTAAAATCACAGACGGGGCCGATTCCAGATTGCAGGAATCGGCCCCGTTATTTCGGCCTTATGGATTACATATGGTTACCGGGGAGTTTGTTCGGGTGGTTTGTGTGAGATTCTTTGCCTGCGGTATATCTTACAAGTCCTGCCAGAGACTTCTGGTTTATATCAGCGAAGAACTGCTCACTCAGCACTTTACCTTTTACCGACAGGTTCGAGACCACTCTAAGTCCTTCGTCACGCTTTGTGACATCAATCGTCCACATGTGCATGAACGTAAACTTTTCAGAACTATTGGTCAGCATGCCTACACCCTCCCAGGCAAATCGTCCGGGACGGTCATCCTTGGGTGCCACAGTCTCTACAACTCGACATCTTGCAGTGTACTCATCTGTCTGCAATGTAAATTCCTCTCCTTTTTTCAGATGTGGGTCATTGACATTTGGATTCACAGGTTCGGCATCGACAAATTCACAGTTTGTACGCGTGATGTCGGCGATATTTGTAAGATAGGGCCACAATTCCTCACCGGTAATTTTATCAATTACAACTTCGGCTTCAACATTGTAGTCTGCTTCGGCCGGATTATAGTGCTTAGGCCAAATAATTTTATCTGCAATCATAGTATTGATATATTTTGTTAATTACGTTAGTCTTGGAATATATGAATTCCTTCTTTATAACACCTGCTTACGGAAGATGGTTTCTCTTCACAGGAATTTATTTTAGTGCGATAACAAGGGTATAAATTACGACAACGCGGCATGAGATTCCGGGTGCCGGAACACAGCCGCGCTGCTTGACAGATATATTGAGCGATAGGTTGGTTGAATGACAGGAAGTATTACATATGCTCGCGAAGTTTTGCCTCGAGTTGATCTGCCTGATGTACGCCGACGCCGCGCCACAAGGCTTCGCCTTTCTTGAATACAATCAGTGTGGGCACAGATTGTACACGATAGCGCTGGGCAATCGCCAGATTCTTGTCTATATCTACTTTAAGGACATTCGCCGAATCACCCACGCGGTTTTTTACATCCTCGATGATAGGAGACTGCATCTTGCAGGGGCCGCACCATGTCGCAAAGAAGTCAACAAGAGTAGGTTTTTCTTCATTTATAAACTTATCGAAATCGTTCATAGTGTTTTTTGTTTTATGTTGTTTCTATGTTTTTATATAAATTCAAACACTTTATTACATTAAAAGTTCATAGCGCCCGTTATGTCATCTCAGCCATATTATAAACATACCTGAGACTCCAATTGGGAGCGTGCATAAGCAAAACAGGCTGTGCATTTGGGTGCGCAATCTGTTTGATGTGAGTGTACGAAAGATGCTATTCCTTATGGACACTGGTTGATACAACCGTGCCGTCAGCACGGCGTGCCTTGGCGCGTCGATTGCGTTTAGGCTTGATTTTGGATTGTTCCTCAACTGAATCTGATTCTTCACGGGTCTGTCCGGAAGGAACGTTAACTTCCCGGTCTTCCGATTCCGGCTCTTGATTCAGGGTTTCTTTGCCTTTAGGTTCTTTATCTAAAACTGGTTTTACCTCGTCTACAGAATTAACCTTGTCAGAATATTTAACTTCATCAGGTGATAAATCACCGCCTGCCTCGATCTCGGCCGCACGCGCTGCGGCTTTTGCCGCACGTTGGCGGGCACGTCGACGGGCCGAACGTGAAGGTTTGGGGATTACCTCACCTTCTTCGGATGCCTGCATCGGCTCGGCCTGGATAGTTTCAGCCGTCAAGACATTTTCTTTTGCATCAGGATCCTCATTGGTTTCAGCAACAGGCAGAAGCGCCTTGACCTTTGTCTTCTTAGGTTTTTTAACCTGAACATTCTCGGAACCGTCATGCTCGGATTCGGTCAATTCCGTCTGTTTTTTCTGGGCCTTGTCTTTTACTTGCTGAGGCTTCCCTGACCTGGACTTCTCTGTCTGAGGATTCTCTGCTTTTGTCTTTTCTGCAGGCAGGGTGTTTTCTACATTCTTGGGGGCAGTCTCTTCCTTGGCAGTCTTTGCCGCGGCACGGGCTTGCGCTTCCTGTGTCCTGGCGGCTCTTCTGGCCTTGGCTTCCTGAGCGGCGGCGCGGGCGGCGTCAGCAGCCTCCTCCAGTTCGGGTGTGATGTCAATGGCTCCGCTGCGTGTGCTTGCCTTCGATTCTTTCTTGCTGGCAGTGGATGAACCTGTATCCTTTTCCTGAAACAGGTTGATTTCATTGCCTGCCTTGTCTACCACACGATAGTGAAGGTAAGGCAGCGACTGGTCGGCGATTACCTTGAAGGTCGCCCCGAGTTTACGGCGCCACTGGCGTACGATGGAGTTGAGCCATCCTTTCTTTAGATATGCCTCGACGTAAGGGTGGACATATACTATGAAATGATTCAGTTCCATAGTATTTACCACATACTCCAGTTTCTCGAAAAGTGCGTCAGTGAACAGGAGTGACGGCTGGATACGTCCTGTACCATGACACGAAGGGCATGTCTCATCGGTTGAGATATCCAGGACAGGGCGTACGCGATGACGTGTGATCTGCATAAGCCCGAATTTTGACAAAGGTAGGATATTGTGGCGCGCACGGTCGTTGGCCATGATTTCCTTCATGTGGTCATAAAGCACCTGACGATGCTCATTCTTCGCCATATCGATGAAGTCTACCACAATGATTCCGCCCATGTCACGCAGACGCAACTGGCGGGCAATCTCGTCGGCTGCCCGCAGGTTGACCTCGAGCGCGTTTGTCTCCTGGTCCTGGGTGGCCTTGGTTCGGTTGCCCGAGTTGACGTCTATGACGTGGAGTGCCTCGGTGTGCTCGATGATGATGTAGGCGCCGGACTTGAATGACACTGTTTTGCCGAACGACGATTTAATCTGGCGCGTTACTGAAAAACTGTCGAAAATTGGTTCGGGCTTGGTGTAAAGCTTTACGATGTCCGCGCGCTCGGGTGCAATGAGGGTGACATATTTGCGGATCTGCTCATATGTCTCGGCATCATTGATATGGATAGCCTCGAACGATGGAGAGAAAACATCACGCAACATCCCTACTATACGGCTTTCTTCTTCGAAGACAAGGGCCGGCGGAGTGGATTTCTGTGCCTTCTCAAGAGTATCCTGCCAGCACTTGAGCAATGTCTTGAGTTCATTGTTCAGTTCGGCTACACGCTTCCCTTCTGCCGAGGTACGGATGATGACACCGAAATTCTTTGGCTTTATCGAGTCGACGAGTTGACGGAGACGGAGTTTCTCTTCGGTGGACTTGATTTTCTGCGAGACCGAGATTTTGTCGCTGAAAGGTATCAGGACCATATAGCGGCCCGTGAACGTGAGTTCGGTTGTCAGCCTCGGGCCTTTGGAGGAGATTGGCTCCTTGACAATCTGGACGAGCAGTTCTTTGCCCTGCTGAAGCCGGTCGGATATCGAGCCGTTCTTCTCTATGTCGGGGAGCAGTTTCATTCTCGACAACTGGGGCACATGTTTGCTGTCACTCAGCAACTGCGTGAGGAACTTGTCGTAGGAGGCAAAGTGAGGACCCAGGTCGAGGTAGTGCAGGAATGCATCTTTCTCATACCCCACATTGACAAAGGCGGCGTTGAGGCCGGGCATCAGTTTCTTAACCTTTGCCAGATATATGTCGCCGACAGCATATGCTATGTTGCGTTGCTCCTTCTGGAGGGACATGAGGCGTCCGTCCTCGAGAAGAGCAATCGACACATCGCCGGGCTGCACGTCGATAATAAGTTCGCTTTTCATTTAGTGTGGGAATATATGAGTTAATCGGAGAGAGTTTTTGAGAGGATAAAAATAAAAAAGAACAGACGTCGGACCGGGTGAAGTGGAATTCCAACTCCCGCCTCGATATCTGTTCTTTAATCTGTCGTCTTGTATGACACTCCGGGCTGTCATGATGCGGATTCGTGGTCCGCGGCCCTTATGTCTTACTTCTTCTTATGACGATTCTTACGGAGGCGTTTTTTGCGCTTGTGGGTAGCCATCTTGTGGCCTTTTCTTTTTTTACCGCTGGGCATTGTTGTTAAGTATTAAATGGTTGGTGAATTTATCTGTCTGTATCTGCCGTTAATCAGCGAACGTCCTCCATGAATACCTTTGCGGGCTTGAATGCGGGGATCTTGTGCTCGGGGATGACGATTGTGGTATTCTTCGAGATGTTGCGAGCAGTCTTCTCGGAACGAACTTTTACGATGAAACTGCCGAAACCACGCAGATAAACATTTTCGCCATGTGCGAGAGAATCTTTTACAACTTCCATGAATTTCTCGATGGTCTCGAGAACGTTTGCCTTTTCGATTCCTGTTGTCTTCGAAATTTCGTTAACGATGTCGGCTTTAGTCATTTTTCCTAATGATTTTATATTGTTTATTATTACCTAAGAAGTCACAAAATCAATGCCGCCCGAAGAAGGCAGCCGCATTTTGCGGTGCAAATATCGCAATTTTTTTTAACATGTACCAAATAATTATCTTATTTTTTGACAATTACCCCAAAAAACACGCTTCTATACCAGTTTAACACCCTAACTTTCGCCTAAAAACGCTTTTTCGGCACATTTTCATACACTGCAGTACCGCGTACCGGCAAGCGGTCAAATCTCGCTAAGCGAGTCTACCGAGACGAATTTTCCCGGATTCTCGCGGATGGCTCGGACAAGCGCTTCAGACGGCTCGCATGCTTGCGGGTTGTACCATACGGCCCGGAAGCCCGATGCGAGCGCTCCGGCAACATCGGTATCGGGATTGTCGCCAACCATCAGACATTCCTCCGCCCTAGTCCCTGCTTTCCTTAAGGCATAATCGAAGAAACGCTTATCCGGTTTGTTGATGTCTATCTCGTCGCTCAGCACTACGCAGTCCACGAGATGGCTCAGGGCTATCGACGACAGTTTGGAGTACTGCACCTCCTTGAATCCGTTTGACAGCACACCTATTTTATATCCGCGTGCGCGCATACGCCGGACAGCATCCTGGGCGCCGTCCACTGCATAGTGTTTCTGGCCGAGCAGCCCGAGATACAGGCGGTCGAGTTCCGGCCACATGGCCTCGGCCTCTTCCTCGGGACAGCCTGCCTCTACTAGCGGACGGACAAAACGGTCGCGGCGCAGGGTCGCACGGTCTATCAGTCCCGGGGCATAAAGTCTCCACAGTTCGGCATTTATTCGGTGATAGTGGTCCCTCCACGCGTCGACATCACTCCACCACCGGTCGAGACGCGCCATTTCGTAAACCTCACCGAGGCTTACGTGTGAACTCCGCGTGAAATCGAACAGCGTATCGTCAAGATCGAAGAACACCCAGCGAATGCCTTCGAAAAATTCTTCCCCGATCATTTCTGTTGCCGTTTATTTGTCTTCGAGACCTTTGATTTCCTTGACCTCCTTGGCCTTTACGTCGACAGGCTTTACTGCTGTGGACGCCTGGGCCTCGTGACGCAGGCGGCGGTTGCCGGACCCGAGCAGCATGGACTCGACGAAACCGCCTATGCCGAACACTACCAGTCCGGAACCGGAAATTATCATGAGTTGAGGCTCTGTCAGTTTAGCCATGAAGACTATCAGCGACAACACCATAATAATTCCAGGGAATATATAGGTCCAGCCCGGAATACCCACAGCGCGGGTTATCGTGAAGATTATGTATACCTGTACGATTGTGCCGAACAGTAGTATCAGTCCGAAAAGCATCGGTATCATGCTCTGGAATGTATCATTGAATATGAACATCGACAGGCCGAGCATCAGCGAGGCCATCGACACCACTATGCCGAAGAATTTTGACGCGCCCTTATGCTTGGGTTCGCCATTTTTATCATTCCCGGACAGATAAAGCACCGTGTTCACTATCCCCGAGAGCAGGAACAGTATGCCTGCTGTAATGACGATGCCGCTCTGGGTTATCGTCCTGTTGCATATTATAAGCACTATGCCGGCTGCAAGTATTATAAGTCCGGTAAGCAATGTTGTTGACGCTTTCATGATTCCTATCTGTGTCTTATGTTTTAGTTGACAATGGTTTCTGCTTTGATTTTACGGCAAATTTAGCAATTTAGTTCCGTATTCGAAAATTTTTGGCCGCCAATCGTTTCGCCCTTTCATGATAAACACCTATATTTGCATTATCGTTCAACATATTCATAACACCATGAATCTTTTCAGACACATCATCACACTCGCACTCCTCCTCACATCAGCCAACCTTTTTGCCGCCGACGCCCCCGAGAAACCCTGGCGCTATGTCGATGCCCGCGATCTCCGCGTCATCAACAAGGGCTGGGACAACACACTTCGCCCCTACACGCGCATTCCCGCCTACCTCAAGGATTCCGTCCGCCCCGACCTCTGGGAGCGCTCTCAGTGCTCCTCGGGCATTGCCGTCCGCTTCGCCACCGATTCGAAGCGCATCGGCGTGAAATACGAACTTCTCTGGGACACGCACCTCATTCACATGGCCGACACCGGACTCAAGGGTACCGACCTCTATACCTTCCAGGGCGACTCGGTTTGGAGCCACGTCAACACCAACCGTCCCTACGTGAAGAAGGACGCCGACGGCAACAAGACCCGCGAGGTCGAGTCTACCTATGTCGAGAATCTCGACGGCAGGATGCACGAGTACATGATCTACTTCCCCCTCTACGACGGCGTCAACGAACTTTTCGTCAAGGTCGATTCCGGCGCGGTCATCACTCCGGGACGCATCGACCTCATAGAGCCTGACAGGAAAATTATCGCCTACGGCACCTCCATCCTCCAGGGCGGCTGCGCCTCGCGCACCGGCATGGCCGCCACCAACATCATCTCCCGCGAACTCAACTGCGAGGTCGTCAACATCGGCATCTCCGGCGAGGGCAAGATGGATCAGTGCATGGCCCGCGCCATGGCCGCGATTCCCGACGCCGACCTCTACCTCATCGATCCCGTGCCCAACTGCACCGAGATGATGTGCGACACCCTGACCTACGACTTCATCAACATTCTCCGCAAGGCCCGCCCCGAGGTCCCTATCGTAATGCTCGAGGGCCCGATGTATCCCTACAGCCGCCAGGACTCTTTCTTCGGCGCTTACCTACCCAAGAAGAACGCCGCCTTCCGCCGCAACTACGAGCGCCTGAAGGCCGAGAACCCCGACAACCTCTACTATGTCACCTCCGACGGCCTCGACGGTCCCGAGGATGACGGCACGGTCGACGGCATCCACCTCACCGACCTCGGCTTCCGCCACTACGCGGACAAGATGATTCCCATCCTGCGCCCGCTCCTGCGCGACGTCCAGGCCAGATAACCCGGTGCTTCAGCGGCCATGACGAAATTTGACGTCATAAAGGATTTCGAGCGGCGCGTGCTCCGCTTCATCGAGGACAACGACCTTCCGCGGCCCGATGACCTTCTTGTCGTGGGGCTCAGCGGGGGCGCCGATTCGACGGCCCTCGCCATGGTCCTCTCGGCCCTTGGCTACAGGCTCGTCGCCGCCCACTGCAACTTCCGCCTCCGTGGCGAGGAGAGCCGCCGCGACTCCCGCCAGGCGCGCCACATCGCCGACCGGCTCGACATCGACATCCACGTCCGCGACTTCGACGTCCCCGCCCGTATGGCCGCCACCGGCGAGTCGCTCGAGATGGCCTGCCGCTCGCTGCGCTACGAATGGTTCCTCGAACTCCTCGACCGTCACCGCGCACGCGCCGTGGCCATAGGCCACCACCGCGAGGACAACGCCGAGACCCTGCTTCTCAACCTCCTGCGCGGCACAGGCACGGCGGGCCTCGCCGGCATCAGGCCGCGCCGCGACTATGTCATCCGCCCCCTGCTCGAGGTCTCCCGCGGCGAGATCGAGCAGTACCTCCGCGCCCGCGACATCAGTTGGGTCGATGACAGTTCCAACGCCTCCGACGCCTTCCGGCGCAACGCCCTGCGGCTGCGCGTCCTTCCCGGCCTCGAGCGCGATTTCCCCGGCGCCATGGATGCCATCGTCCGCACCGCGCGCAATGTCGCCGCGTCCAATGCCCTGTCCGACATCGCCGTCTCCCGGCTTATCGGCGACTACCTCACCCCGTGCGGCGACGGCACGCTCCGCGTCGACTGCTCGGCCATTGTCCGCGACTTTGGGCTGCACCTCGGCGGTCCCGCCACGACCCTGATCTTCGAGATCATCCGCAGGCACGGTTTCGGCATCGACACCGCCCGCTCGGTCATGCGCGCCCTCGCCACCGCCACCACCGGGCAGTATTATTCCTCGCCCGACTACGAGGCGTGGCTCGACCGCGGCACGCTCATCCTCGAGCCTTCGTCGGCCCGGACCTCGCGCCCCGGCGAGACCGTGGTCTCTCTTGCCCGCGACATCCTCTCGCCCGTACATATTGTCATCACCGAGCACCCAGTCGCCGATTTTGCCCCTGTCCCCGGCGACAACAGCGTCCTCTATCTCGACACCGCCGCCCTCGAGGGCGACACCGTGTTCACCATACGTCCCTGGCGGCAGGGCGACCGCCTCGAGCCCTTCGGCATGAACGGCCGCTCCCGACTCGTCAGCGACATCTTCGCCGACAGCCGTCTCTCCCCCCGCGACAAGGAACGCGCGCTGCTCCTCTGCCGCAACGGCGTCCCTCTCTGGATCATCGGCCTCCGCGCCTCCCGCCACTTCCCCGTCACCCCCTCCAC